>Ga0307373_10000280_pt1 | contig 96312 bp, 81 predicted proteins | sample OX2MG_FD_202534 | JGI IMG/M metagenome (GOLD analysis project Ga0307373, IMG submission 202534) | Soil microbial communities from Risofladan, Vaasa, Finland - OX-2 | ecosystem: Environmental > Terrestrial > Soil > Coastal area > Acid sulfate soil | place: Finland: Risofladan, Vaasa | collected...
TGCCGACGCCCGACTCGGGACCGATCGCATTGAATCCCCAGGATTTCAGCCGCGCCGTCGCCTGCGCCGCCCACGCCTGCGAACCGCCATATTTGTTCTGCACTGCCGTCGAGTACGCCGCCCCGCCATCTCCCATATCCACCACGTAGGATGAGACCATCCAGAACAGATTGCCCATCGGATCGACAAGCATCCATCGGCTGCCATCCTTGACCACCCGGAAATAGCCCGTCCCGCCGCCCGGCGCGGGAGCGTTGATCGAACCGCCGTACTGATCGAGAGTGGGCCAGTCGATAACCGCCATCGAGAACGTGGCCGAGGCGCTCTGGGCCGGGACCGAGGAGTCACTGACGCTCACAGTGAAGGTAAACGTACCTGTGGCGCTCGGATTACCGGAGATTTCACCTGTTGTCGTCGAGAGTGTCAGTCCTGCCGGCATCTGGCCGGAAGAGATCGACCATGTGAAGCCCGGGGTTCCACCGGAGATATGAATGGGACTGGCATAGGGCTGAGGAACGTAGGCCTGCGGCAGCCACGTCGTGATGATCGTCAAGGGAGAAGACGAAGGGGATGGCGCGGAAAGCACCGAAATCGACAAGGAAGCCGAGGCGGTTTGCGGAGAGCTCGAAGCATCCTGAACCTGAATGGCAAAATTGTATTGGCCGCTCGCCAACGGTGTGCCGGAGATCTGGCCGTTGACTGCCAGACTCAGCCCCGCCGGGAGTTGGCCGGAAGCCAGCGACCACATGTACGGAGAGGTTCCACCGGTAGCCTGCAGGCTGGCCGAGTAACTCTGGCCGGCAGTCGCCTGAGACATCGAAGTCGTCGAAACAGATAGAGGGCTGACCGGTGGAGGCGGCGGCGCGGCGATGCTCAGTGCAAACGGCGACTGGGAGCTCTGCCCGCCGGAATCCTGAACGCCAATCGTAAAGGAATAGCTGCCCGCCTGCGTGGGCACACCGGAGAGAGTTCCTGAAGATGAAGACAGCGATAGACCTGGCGGTAGCGCGCCGGAGGAGAGCTGCCAGCTATATGGGGAAACGCCGCCTTTCGCCGTGAAAATTGTACCGTAGGCCGAATCCACCTGTCCGGCCGGCAGAGGGCTGCTGGTCGTATTGATTAGCGTTGAATTCTTCGTTCTTCCATGTCCGACCCCCTTTTGAGTGTGGGCCGCGAGGCAAAGAGGAACTAGAAACAAAAGAACAGCCAGCTTACTCGTGTAACGCCAAGATGTTGCGAACAAGACGCCCTCCAAAGTGGAGCGCGCGGACACCCTTAGTAGAGCAACATCTTGGCCGGAGAATAAATCCCCATTTAGGAACAGAGTTCCGTAATGGGACTGCCCACATATTGGCTGGGGCCGAACCGGAAGACCATATATTCAATTGATATATAATTACTTAGCTTGATTCACATGGATACCGGTGGAGAAGGAAAGCGATATCCCCTAAATAAGCGCCCTATGAATCTCGATTAGGACTTCAAGACTTTCCTAATTTCCGCGACCGGCCGGCAGTCCAATCACAAGCATCCCCTAACCTTCTGCCTATAAATAACTTAGAATTAAAGTAAAGATTAATGGAAATTAGTCATTAGGCATTCCGCTTGCTCCAGGCCTCTGCGGGCAACGGCCCCTGCGGAGAGTTCGTGCTTGGTGCCCCTCGGTGGCCCCTAGTCAGCGGGGACAACCTTATCGACAGACCATGGCCCCTCAAAGCCTCGGTGGCGGCGGCGGCGCTGGTGATGTCCATCGCCGTGCTGTACGGGCCGGTATTCAAGTTGATGGCCTGGCAATGGTGGACGGACCCGAACTGGAGCCACGGCTTCTTGGTCCCAGTCTTCGCAATTTTCCTGCTTTGGCGGGAGAGGCGAAGGTGGATGGGAGTACCGATCCGTGGCAGCCTGCTCGGGCTGGCGGGGGTCGCGGCGGCTGTGGCGCTGCTGATTCTGGCAACCCTGGCCGCGGAGCTGTTCACCACGCGTTTCTCCTTTGTTCTACTGCTGGCCTCGCTGGTCCTGTATCTGGGTGGCTGGCGGATGCTCCGAGCCGTGGCTTTCCCCTTGAGCTACCTGCTTCTGATGATTCCCTGGCCGGGCCTGATTTACGCGCAAGTCACTCTCCCGCTCCAGTTCCTTGCGTCGCGGTGGGCGGCTGCCGCCCTTGGCTTTGTCCACGTTCCGGTCTTGCGCGAGGGCAACCTGCTGATCTTGTCCAACTACACCCTGGAGGTGGCCGAGGCGTGCAGCGGCATTCGCTCCCTGGTCTCTCTGATCACCATAGCCATTGCCTACGTCTATTTGGCGGAACGGCAGATGTGGGTGCGAGTGGGAGTGGTGGCCATGATGGTGCCGATCGCCATCGTGAGCAATGCATTCCGCATCTTCGGGACCGGCGTGTTGACCAGCCGGGTTTCTCCCCGCCTGGCCCAAGGTTTTTTTCATGAATTCTCGGGCTGGCTGATTTTCCTGACGGCTACTGTTTTGATGCTCGGCATGCACCAGTTATTCCGGTTCGCCGCCGGAATTCTCGGAGGGGCCCGTGCCTAGAGCCGGCGCATCCCGCTCGCTCTGGTGCGCCGTGGCGCTTCTGGTCGCCGGAATCCTGGCCATGCATCGCCTGCATCGCCCGGAAACGCCCCCGCCGAGCGCGCCCCTGACCGGTTTCCCGCGTGACATCGGTTCCTGGTCGGGCGAGAACGTGCCGCTCTCCCGGAACGTCATTCAGGCGGTTGGGCTCGACGAGTATGTGAATCGCATCTACCGGGAGCGCCGGCAGGGCTGGGTGACTCTCTTCATCAGCTACTACCGCAGCCAGCGCACCGGCCAGACGATCCATTCCCCGAGGAATTGCCTGCCGGGCGCCGGCTGGGAGCCGGTCTATTCCCGCCGCCTGCGGATTCCGGTGCCGGGCGCCGCGCCGCTGGTCGTGAACGAATACGACGTCGTTCGAGACACCCGGCAAGTCCTCGTTCTCTACTGGTACCGGGAGCGAGGCCGCGAAATCACGAGCGAATATGCCGCGAAATTCTGGCTCACGTTCGACGCACTCACGCGAAACCGTACCGACGGCGCTCTCGTCCGCGTGACCACGCCGATCCGCGGCGATCGCGGCCAGGCCGAACAACTGGCCGTGAGTTTCATCCGGACGATCTTTCCCCGCCTTGGCCGATTCATCCCCAACTGAAGGGATCGAATCGGCAGACACCGGGGCGATGCGAAATCAGAGGAGGAGAACGATCATGCCAACAGGATTCCAAAATCGGGCGATTCGCAAGCCCGTGAGCCTCTACCGGCTCTTGGCGGCGGCCTTTGCCGCCGTCCTTCTCGCGCTCGCAGGCACGGGGTGCCAGAGCAATCCGCAAGCAGCGGCGCGCGCCTACGTGGCGAGCGGAAAAAAATATATCGCGCAGAAGAAGTTCAGCGACGCGGCCATCGAGTTCCGCAACGCACTGCAACGGGACCCGAAGGATTGGCGGGCCCGCTATCTACTCGCCCGGGTGGAAAACCAGATGCACCTGTGGCGGGCGTGTTATCAGGATTTGAAAGAGGTCGTGAACGAGCAGCCTTCCTTCGCTCCCGCGCGGCTCGACTTGGCCGAACTGTATATCGCGGCCGATCAGGACGATTTGGCCCAGCACCAGATCGATCGAGTGCGGCAGCTTTCGGCCAAGAACGTGCGCGCCGAACTGGTCCAGATGAAACTGTATCTGACGCGAGGCTTGCTCGATCGGGCCGGGAAACAGTGCGACGCGATTCAAAAACTCGCGCCGGACAACGATCAGGTATACGCGCTGTGCGGCCTCGCGGCCGTCGGGCAGAAGCGATACGCCGCCGCCGAACAAAACTTCCAGCACGCGCTCGGGCTCGATCCCGGAGATACGGAAAACTATCGAAACCTGTCGAACGTGCTGGATCTGGAAGGAAAAACGGCCCAGGCGGAGAACCTGCTCGCCTCGGGAATCGGGAAGCAGCCGAAGTCGCTCGATCTCGAGCTGCTGCTGGCGGACTTATACGTCCGGCATGGCCGCATCGACGACGTCGACCGGCTCTTCGCCGGGCTCCGCGCGCGCCAAAACCAGTTCCCGGGTCTGCTCGTCACACTGGGCAATTTCTGGATGTGGCGCAACGAGCTCGGCCGAGCCGTCGCAGAATATCAAGCGGCCGAGGCCGCCCATCCCAGCGAGCTGATCGAGAAGAATCTCGCCAGCGCCTACTTGACCCTCCATCAAGTCTCCGAGGCTCAACGCTTCACCGGCGCCGTTCTGCGGCGCGACCCGCAAAGCGCCGACGCGCGCGCTCTCGAAGGCGCCATCGACTATTTGAAAGGCGATTATTCCCACGCCAGCCAATTGCTTCAATCGGCGCGCAAGGACGACCCCGGCTCCATCCTCCCAGATTTCTATCTGGGGATGACCTGGCTGGCGACCGGCCAGCTCGACCGCGCCAAGCAAGCCTTTGGCGATTGCATTCAGAAAAACGGCAAGTTCGTCGAGGCCTACGCGCGCCTCGGTCAGATCGCGCTCGACTCAAACGATTGGAGGCTGGGAGCCGCCTACGCCCAAAAGGTTCTGGCCATCAACCCCGGCTCCGTGAACGGCTATCTCCTGCTGGCGCAAGCCGACATGATGGAAGGAGACCTGAAGGCTGCCGGCCAGGTAATCGCGGCCGCGGAGAAGGTGCCGCAATCGCCGCAGGCCGTCGAGCAGGTGGCGATACGCTACGATATTTTCCGAAAGGATTTCGCCCACGCCGACCGGCAATTTGCGCACCTGGTTTCCGTCTCGACCAAGCCATTTCCGCTGGTTGCCTGGTATGCGGAGCAACTGGTCTCGGCCGGCGAGGTTTCACGCGCCATCCCGCAGGTTCGCGCATGGATCGCCCATTCGCCGCAAAACCCCGCAGCCAACGAATTGCTTGCCAGGCTCTACTTCCTGGAGGGAGATCTGGGGCCAGCCGAATCATCGGTCCGTCTCTCGCTCGCCGAACAGGGAGGGCGGGCGACGGCGCTCGATCTGCTCGGCGAGATTCTCGAGCGGCGCGGAAAGACGGCCGAAGCCGCTCAGGAATATGCCATTGCGATCCAGACCGATCCGGCCGATATCCAAGGCGATCTGCTCGCCGGCGACCTGCGCATGCGGCAAGGGCAATACGCGCAAGCCCAGCCTTATTTCGAGGCCGCGCGAACCCAAGCTCCCGAATCCGACGCCGCCAAACTGGCGCTGGTTCGCTGTTGGGCCGCGCAAGACATACACCTCGATCGGGCGCTCGGCCGCGCGCAGGATCTCAAAACCAAGTATCCGCAGAATCCAAGCGTGGCCGGCGCTCTCGGCTGGATCTACCACGAGCGGGGCGTCAACGCACTGGCCCTGCCCCAACTGACAATGGCCGCGCAAGCGCGTCCTCTCGATGCCGTCCTGCAGTTTCATTTGGGCATGACGCTGCTTTCGGAAAACGACAAGGCTCACGCGCGACGCTTGCTCGCCTTGGCTCTCAAACTGGGACTGGCGCCAAGCGAACGGGCCGCGGCGCGGCGCGCACTTCTAGCAACCGGCACTGGCAAGACCCGATAATGATTCCCCACTCTGTAAAAAACTTTGGCGACTGTTTCGATATTTCTAGATACACGCGGGAATTTCCGGGAAACCGTGCATTCTCGCATGCTGCAACTAGTTTGTTTTCCGCCGGATAGGAATTAAGGACGATGTCGGGCTTTGGTCTTTCGAGTGCTAGAGATTAGGCGCCAGAAATCTCACCGGGATTTCTGGTGCAAAGGAATGAGCCAAGGAGTCCACAAGATGACGCAGAAAGTCCTGAGAAAGTGCATGGGCATCGGGCTCGGCTGTTTTCTGCTCCTGTCGTGCGGCATTGGAGCGAAGGCCGACCAGAAACAAACGACAAACCGCAACGTCGCCCCGCCGATCACAACAAATCTCGCCCTTGTGACACAGTCAACGACCTTGCTGGATCCAGCGGACGTTCGTTTGTGTGGCACGGGCTGTACCGGCTCGGCGGGCGCCGTGAGCATCATTACAACCGACACCCTCCCCACCCTTTCCTTCCAACTCACCAACGGAGGGAGCAGCACGGGAGAGGCGTACCTGACCATTCTTGTGCCGCCGGGAAATTCATTGCCGGCGTTCACCGTCAACGGGAATAATGCCACAAGCCTGCTGAGCTCGACCTATTCTTCCGGGGCTCTCACCGACTTTCTAGCCGCCAACGCGGCCAATCTGAGCCTGGCCTCAGGTTCGGGCGCAAATGCCGACTTCAGCGCCTTCGCGTCAGCCACCGCCCAGGTCGCATCGTCTCCGAGCTTTTTCCAGGCCTACGTCTACGATCTCGGGGCGTTCAACGGAACGCCGCTCTCGATCGCCTTCAACAGTATCAGCGGATTCCCGGCAGGCACGGTCTTCTGGGGATACCTGACCAATCAATCCTGCTCGACGGGCCCCTGCGTTCTGACCGACACCACACCGCTCAGTGAGGCAGTCACGGTCAGCGTAACGCCGGAGCCGGGAACACTCGCGCTGGCGGGCTCGGGCCTGCTGTTGCTGCTGGCTGGCGCGGTGCGCAGGCGGGTGTGGGAGCAGTAGATTATCCAAGACTAGCCGGAGAGAGACCGCATGGGATTGCCGCCTACAGCAGATTGCCTGTGCGGTCGAGCGCCGCGGCGGGTTCAACGCTCGCCGCGGCCGGCGTGAAACTCTGAGGGCGTTGCTAGTCGATGCGGCATCCGGCTTAAACTTGAGAGTGCTGCTGGAACAGATGTTTTGCCCCATGCAGGCATCGCTCAGGGGCCTACCGATTCGGCCGCTGGCCCGAAGAGAACCTGGTCCAAGGATAGGCGGGCATATCGCGTAGGACCGACTTCTCCCAATCGAATTGCGGGTGGGCGGCCAGGAAGGGTTTTGCGTAGAAATTCTCGCCGCAAGGGTGGCCGAGCCGGGCGATCAGACTCATGTGGGCGGCCAGCTCGCTGTCGGTAACTTTGGCCTGGGTCGCCCCGAACGGTGCGTAGGGATCCGGTCCACGGGGAGAGAGATCCATGTGGCTGCACAAGGTCCGCTCGTCCGGGCCTTCCGTTTTGGTATAGGCATCGTAGTGATCCGCCTCGAACTGCTCGGCGAGCGAGACGTCGATTTTGCCCTTGTACTGCGCCATCAATTGCTTCCACCGGAGATGGCGCGCGTTGTCGGAATTGGAAAGATCGTTCGGATCGAACGTGGTTTCATCGGCGATCACCTGCGGATCGCTCGGGAAGTTCGCGCCGGCGAAGTAGCCGTTTCTCGTGCGCCACAATCGCCAGTGCTTGAGACCCTGCTCGAACCTGGCGATTTCCCCGGTTTTCCGGTCGCCGAGCAGCCAGTCGTTGGCGTAGCCGCCGTTATTGCCTTGATTCATGATTCGAACGTAATCGCTGATTGAGCTGGCATATTGCAGCGCCTTGCGCGAACGCTCGAATTCGGGCACGCCATTGGGATTCCAGCCGAAAAAACCGGAAATGGTCGTTTCGGTGACCATGAGACCGGCGGCATTGATTCCGAAATCGTCGTCGCTGGTGATGACGCCGGGGAAACCGTCCATCAGGATGCGGTATCCGTGCTGGGGAACGATATCGAAGATGATTCGCCACCGTTCTCCATCGACGTAGCTGGTCCAGTTGTTGTGTCCCATGACGATGTCGTGATCGCGGGTATAGCTTCCGGTGGCGATGAAGGCGCTGCAGTGTTCCTGGCTATTCGGGCGCGGACGCTCCAGCGATTCGTCATGCTGCGCGTCGTACCAGGGAACGTAGTAATCGGGGAGTTCCTGGAACGCGTTCAAGGCGACAATATCGTCCAAATCGAGCGCAATGCCCCGTGCATGCAGCCCCTCGACGATGCCGCGCAATTCGGCCTGATATTCCGGATCGATCTTCGGCCATAGCATTTCTTGCGCGGCGCGGCGATAGAAGGCCCAGCCGCGATCGGTCGTGTAGACGTCCTCGAGACGCACGGCCCGGAACGCGTCTGCGATTTCGGGAGCGAGCAGGAAACCGTGCTCGAAGCCGATATTTTCGGGCGAGCCCTGCAGGTGCACGTAAATCCAGCCGTCTTCTTCGAAACGGTAGGCGCCCTCGAGCCGCGCCTCTTGCGGCGATGAAGGCTTCCCGCGATCGGTTCTTGAAAAAACGTGCGAGGCGGCAGGGACCAAATGCCCGCGAATTCCCGGGGAAAAGGCCGCCAGGAAGAACGCGACCCACACCGCGCGCCGGAGAGTCGTCCGCATTCCAGGCCTCCTTGGCACCGAGCCGTGTGCGATGTTAGGCGGCGGCCCGGAACGGTGTCAATGACGGCTCCGGCGTAGCATACAATTGCCGGCGATGGCACACGGGGAAGATTGCATCGGCGCGATGGGCCACAGCTCCCGCCTGGATCTCTACGATCCCCTCGTGCGGGCTACCGTGCGCGAACGGCGATTCAAGGCCCGGCTTCTGGCCATGGCGGCTCTTCGTCCCGGGTTTCGCGTGCTGGACATGGGGTGCGGAACCGGAACGCTGGCGATCATGGCCAAGCGGGCCGCCCCGCAGGCTTCGATCGCCGGGATCGACGCCGATCCGGCGGCAATCGCCATCGCGCGGAAAAAAGCCGCACGGGAAGCGCTTCCTATCGAATTCCACGTCGGCATGGCCCAGCAGCTTCCTTATCGCGACCGCTCTTTCGACCGCGTACTTTCCACCCTGTTCTTTCACCACCTGCCGCATTCCGGGAAACAGGCCGCGCTTGCCGAAATCGCTCGCGTTCTGGCACCGGGGGGCGAAGCGCACGTGGCGGATTTTGGGCTGCCGGCAAACCGGTTGATGCTCGCCTGTTTCTCTCTGATTCGGAAGCTAGACGGAATGGAGACGACCGAAGACAACGTGATGGGCCGGTTGCCGGAAATGATCTCGCAGGCCGGCCTGGCGAGCGTGCGGGAAACGGCGAGATACTCGACCGTTCTGGGGACCATCCGCCTCTACCGAGCCGCCTCGCCCCGCGGCAATCGCCCGGAGCGAAGATGACTTTCGGGCTCCGCGCCCCCCGGCGGAATGATTTCCGTTTCCGCGGGAGGGCCGCTACCCCGATGCGCGATGATTCGAGAATTAGCGCGAGTTCGGTTTGCGCGAGAGAAAGGCGATGCGGATCAAGCGTCTTTGCTTGGCCAGCGTCTCCGCCATCCCGGTCGAGTTGACCAGCCCCTCGTAGATCTCTTCCCCCAGGTTGCTCGTGACATCCTCCCGAAACTTCTCGAAAGCAACAGCCTGACGGCGCGCAACGACGATGACGCTCTCGGTCAGGTCCTCGTAGGACAGCAGCTCGAACCCGGCCGCATCGAGCAGACGCTCGTTTTCTCCCCTGGGGATCAAACAGGACAAGCCGGCCCAGGATCGCATGGCGATCTCGTCACTGGTCACGATGCCTACCAAAACCATGGGATCGGTATACAGCAGACGGCCGCCGGGACGCAGCACGCGGTGGCACTCGCGCAGCAAGGCGGCGCGGTCGGGGATCAGGCTGAACGTATCGTTCGCAAACACGGCGTCGAACGTGCCGTCGTCGAACGGCAAACGCCCGGTGGCATCGCCCAAGCGAAAATCCACCCGGTCCTCGACTCCCCTCGCTTTCGACAAAGCCACCGCCCGGTGGATGCCCGCTTCGTTGTTATCCAGACCGGTCGCCCGGGCCTTGGTGGTGACCGCCAGGTAGACCGCGGCGGCTCCGTTGCCGCTGCCGATTTCGAGGACATGAGATTCGGGAGTCGGCGCCAGGCGCGCGATGAAGCGGCGATACTCCTCCGTCGTCATCCAACTGAGCTGGCCGATATATTCTCCGTAGACCTCTTCCCCAACTTTCTTCAGTAATTCCTGCCCGATATCGCTGTAGGCGATATCGTAAGCATCGAGATGGATGTCCATCGAACTCCCTTTCCGCTTCGTGGCATCGCCATCGTTTGCCAGGCGATTCCGAAAGTCTTCGCTGGATTGCCGGAAACGAACCGACAAAACCAGGCGCCTAGAGTACACTGCCGGAAAGTTCCGGGGCAACGAACGGGTAGAGGCGGCCGGCAAAATTTCGTTTGGAATCGAGCGCGGCTGGCAAGCTGGAATGGAACGGCATCCGGTTGGGAACCGCTTCGCATCGGGAAAGAATCGCGCGGCGTATCGCCCATTTTTCTCGAACGGAAAAAGACCGAAAAAAACGCCGTGCAACTGGAAAAATCTTGACAACTTCCTTCCCGGTCCTGTATACACCGAGACAAATAAATAACCTGAGGCTGCCCGCGGTGGGCGTTCCCCGCGACTCCTCCGAATATGCGAAGAAAACCAGGCCTTCCCCGGGCACTGGACGGAGGATATCCAGCCAAAGCAGCCAACCTGCTTCCGCCTTCCGCGGGCACCTCATCCTCAGGTTGAGTGGCGGGGAAACTTCCCTCACCGAACGGAATGGCTCGTTTTCAACGAGAGTTCAAAACTTGCTTCGGCTGATCGAAACCACCTGAAACGGACCCGGGACCATGTACTGGGTGGAAAGGCTGCGGTCGTAGTGGAGGGCCGTTTTGTTTCCCATTTCGTCGAACGTATTGCTGATGATCGAGCCGTACCAGTCGCTGCCTCCGGTCATCTCGACGGCGGCGTTGGGAGCGTAAACGACGGAATAGGCTGCCGACCCCCCGGCAATCTGTATGGTGCCCGTGCCGCCGTAAACAATCTGGAAATTGGCGGGGATGCCGGTATCGTTGGTGAGGCTGTTGCCGGTGAGGCTGACCGGCGTGGTGACGGCGTTACCCGCCACATAAAGGATCACCTGGCCCGCCGGTGAGATCGTGATCGTTCCCGTACCGGAGACGCTGAGGCTATTGATGTAATAATCTCCCGGCTGAAAGGTCAGCGTGCCGCCGCCTTCGAGCTGAATGTCGCCATAGGCTCCGGGCGACAGCGTCGTCGAGGCATTCACCGTTAGAGTTCCCGCGCCCGGCGTCACCGGAGCGATCGAAGGCATGGGCGGAAGATCCCCCAGGCCCAGATAGGGTCCTACGCTCCCGCCAGGCTCCTGCCCGGTAACCTCGGCTCCCGAGCCGAGCGTCACCCCGGCGCCCGGACAACTGCCCACCGCTGGATTGGGAGTAGAAGCGGTTCCGTTGACGATCGTGCCGGAACCCAAGGTGACATTGCCGCCGCTGCCGACGTTCCCGTTGCTCGACGTGTGTGTCTGGCTATACGGCCCCTTGCTCGAATCAAAGCTGTCCGTATAGGCGCCTCCCCCGAGATTGACGGCGCCGCAGGCGGAACTGGTAGCGTAAGCCGCGAAATTCATGAGTGGTTCTTGCTGCTGGGTGATGGTGACGACTTCCTGCACCGTGCCACCCCCGCTCGGACCACTCACATTCCCTTGAGCGGTAATGAGCCACGTCTCGAGATCGGATGCTTGGTTGCTGAGCGGGATCGTCACGGGAAGCGAGCGAATCAATTGGGCGGTTGCGGAATAGGTCCCTTGAAAACCGCTGGCGGCGACCACCCGATCGTGTAGCGCATTGTAGAAGGACGTCTGGTCAGCCGAGGAGGGGAAATTCGAAACTTGTCCATCAATCGCCGCCAGCGTCACCGGCGCGCCGTTCCAGAGAACATCGCCGAGCCCGGCCGTATAGAGGGAGGAGACCCCCGTCACCGGGTTATAGCTATTCAAGAACCAGTTGACGGCTTGCTGATCGGCGCTATCGGCCAGGAATCGCCCTTCGGCGCTCAAGCGATAGTTGTAGGTGGTCCACGTCTCTGTCTGCGTGACGAAAAGGATGGCGGCGGCCAGAGAAGAAAGGACCAGCAACACCACTAGCGCAACGATCAGCGCCACGCCGGCCTGGCCGGTGCCGGCGCGCTCCGGGATGTTCGCCCGCCGCGCACGCCTTTGCCGGGAGAGCCCGCTCATGGCAAAGGCAACCCTGGCGGCGCCGGCTCGAGCAGATTCGTTTCCGGCGGCGTCATTTGCGCGAAGGCCAGGGCTCGAAGCACGTTCCGCGGAACGATGGCCAGGCTTGCGGTCATCACGGGCGGCTGGCCGGTCTGCGGATTGGCCATGGCTCCCTGATTGCTGAGGGTTACCTTCACCCCGGTCACATACGTGGTGCCCAGATAATTGGTGGAGTTGAACTCGAAGCACGGCGTCCCTCCCGGATTGGCTACCAGACCTGTGAGAAGCGGCTGGGCGGGATTTTGCGCGGATGCGGAAATTGAGCTGACGGTGCGGGTAAGAGCGCCGGCGCTGAGGTTGCACGTATATTGAACGAAAACCAAGGACCCATCCGCGTTGATGTCCCCGAACAACTGAAGGGTATTTCCGTTCGCCGTGCTCAGAACCCCGGTGCTGAACACGCCCAGTGCCGTCACAAACGCGCCGCTCGCATGGCTTCCGGCGAAAATGCCGGTGATAGTGCCCGATCCGACCGAAACCACCGTAACCAACTCCTGCGCAACGCCGGCATCGACCAGCAGCTTCTCGCCCGCGAAGAGCGAGTCGGTCGAGCTGATCGGCACGGTCTGCGCCATGGAACTGCCGATGACCGCCGACTGCAGCGTGCGCGGGGCGAAGCCCAGATAACCCGCCTGGCCGATCTCCTGAGAAAGCAGTTCGAGCGCGCTATTGAGCCCGAGCTCGACGCCTGCTTCCACCTGCTGGCCCTGATAGATCTGCTCGTACTTGGCGAGAACGCTGAGAACCGTGGCGAGTACGACGAGAAGGATCGCCATTCCGACCAGCAGCTCGAGCAGAGAGAAGCCGCCGGGTTGCGCGGCGCGAGCGCGGATGGACATTAGGTCCCCTTGTTGGTTTTTTCCGCGACCAGGGTGACCGTCGGCGGCGGGGGCGGGGCGGGCGCGATGGCGCGCGTGGATACGGTGATGGTTTTCAATGTCCCCGTGGCATCGGCCGCGATCTTCCACTGACGCACAAACGCCGCTCCCGCCAGTCCCGTTACCGGGTTGCCGTCTGCGTCGAGATAATCCACGAATCCGGCCACCGGCGCCGATGGATCGATCCCCCCACAGGTCGTTCCCGGCGCCATCGCGCCGCACAGGCCCGTGCCTCCGGTCTGTGCCGGAGGCCAGATGGCCGTGTCGGTAGACGGATCGAGAAACGGCAGCGATTCGAGCTCCTGAAGTTTATTCTGGCAGTACGTGGCTGTCTGAACCGCCAATTTCCCTTGGTCCTGGTTCTGGCTCACAGCCACACCGAATATTCCCATCATCGCCACCACGCCGACGAGCAGAACCACGGCGGCTACCATGGTCTCGATCAGCGTAAGGCCGACTTCGGACGATTGGACACCTGCGCGTTGTTTTATGGGCCTGCTCAACGCGCAATCCAACTTCCATTCGAGTACTGCCAGATTCCAATCTGGCCCGCAGCCGAAACGGTTACGGCCCAGTAGGAAGCGTTGTTATCGGTCAAATACAACGAGCCAGCCGATGTCGGTGTCCCGGTCGAATCGATGGGAACGCCACGCGAATTGAATGTGATGGCCGGCGTTTGTTGCAGGGTGGACTCTCCGCCAGCCGGCACGGCCACGTTGCCGTAGCTGAATGAATCGCCCTGGGAGAGCGTAAAGACGCCCCCTTGGGTTTCAAATTGACCGGAGGTCTTGTCGTAAACCTTGATCTCCATCGTCTCGTTCGCCAAATTGACAGAGAGCTGTGCCTGCGTGAACCCCGAGGCGGCGCGCATCCGCGCCAGCCCTAACTGGCCCGACAAGGCCCGGGCATCGGCGGCCAGCCGGTAGCCTTGAATCGTTTGGCGAAGAGGCAAAACGGCAAAGGAGAACAAAACGAAACTGATGCCGAGGCTGACCGTGACCTCGATGAGGGTGAAGCCGCGCTCGCCGAACTTTCCAGCGGCCGGGCTACCCGGGAACATAGTTGACCCCCCTTTAACCGTCCTGTTTCCTGCAACCCTGGCCCCACCCCGCCTAAGACTTCCTAAGCCAGGCGATCGAAGGGACTTGTCGATCGTTCCCCAAACAAATGTGCCGCCACAAAGGACAACGCACGCGATGAAAGTGAGTCACCGCGTTTCGCTCCGGCACATCGAGCCATCCCCGCCGGGCAGAACTCGACTGAGCCGATATTCACGCCCCGCACGATCAGGCGTTTCGTCTCCACTTTACAAATATCGGCAGACGGGAATTTCTCTTGAATATTTAGCGAGGGTTGATGGCGGCCAGCGGACTGGTTGAATGTCCCTGCCGCAGGTGGAAGCGCTCGGAGTTAAATCCCGAGCGCCTCGACCATTTGGCGAACCGAAGCCGCCGACTTTTCGAGCGCGGCGCGTTCATCGGAAGTGAGCTCGATTTCGATAATTTTTTCGATGCCGCCGGCACCCAGTTTCACGGGAACTCCCATGAAGATGTCGCGAAGGCCATATTCGCCCTCAAGGAATGCGGAGCAGGGCAGGATCTTCTTCTTGTCGCCCAGAATGGAGCATACCATTTCGTAAACGGCGGCCGACGGCGCGTAATAGGCCGAACCGGTCTTGAGCAGGCCTACGATTTCACCGCCCCCTTTCCGCGTGCGTTGAACGATGGCGTCGATGCGCTCCTGCGGAAGCAGTTCGGGCAGCGGGATGCCGGCCACGGTCGAGTATCGCGGCAGAGGCACCATGTCGTCGCCATGGCCGCCCAGGACGAAGGCGTGGATATTTTCCACCGAGACGCCCAGCTCCAAAGCGATGAACGCGCGCATCCTGGCCGAATCCAAGACGCCGGCCATGCCGATCACCCGGTTCTTGGGAAAGCGGCTGGCGCGAAAGGCGGTTTGCGCCATCACGTCCAGGGGATTGGTGACCAGGATCACAATCGCCTCGGGAGAAAGTTTCGTTACCGCCTCGGTCACCTCCTTGACCACCGCGTAATTGGCCTTGAGCAGATCATCGCGGCTCATTCCCGGCTTGCGGGGGAAACCGGCCGTGATGACGATGATGTCGCTGCCGGCGGTTGGACCGAAGTCCGCATTCTTCGTGCTGATACCCTGCACGTGAGCGTCGCTGCCCAGGATCGGCATCGCCTCGAGCATGTCGAGCCCCTTGCCGGCCGGGACTCCTTCGAGAATGTCGGTCAATACGACGTCGGCGATGCCGTTATCGGCGATGCGCTGCGCCGCGGTGGCGCCGACGAATCCGCCACCTACCACAGTCACTTTTTTCCTCATGTGAACGTTCTCCTAGTTGATGAATCTCTCGCCCGGATCAAGCCGAGGCGATCCGGCGCCGGTTCCGGCCGCTTTCAGCGGGCGGCGACCGCGGCGTCCATGTTTTCGATGACGGCCGAAGCGTATTCCGATGTGCGAAGCTTGGTCGCTCCGGGCATCATTCGCTCCAGATCGTAGGTGACGCGCTTCTGGCGGATCGTTTCGGCGATGCCTTTTTCGACCATGCGCGCGGCCTCGCTCCAGCCCATGAAGTCCAGCATCATGGCGCCGGACAGCATGACGGAACTGGGGTTGATCACGTCCTTATCGGCGTATTTGGGGGCCGTGCCGTGCGTGGCCTCGAACACGCCGTACCCGTCGCCGATGTTCGCGCCGGGCGCCATGCCGAGGCCGCCGACCTGGGCAGCGCAGGCGTCGGAGAGATAGTCTCCGTTGAGATTGGGCGTGACGAAAACCTGATATTCGTCGGCCCGGGTCAGCACCTGCTGAAAAACGGAATCGGCGATGCGGTCGTTGACGAGGATCTTCTCGCGCCAGCGGCCTTGCCCATGCGACTTCCCGATGGTGTCGACCGCCTTCTTCACTTCGGCGTAGATCTCCTGCCGGAAGGATTCGGTGGCATTTTCCAGGCCGGGCTCGATCATCGCCGCGTTCTGCTCGACCGAAAGATCCGGTTTGCGGTCCAGATTGCCGAGGATCCAGCTCTCGCGCTCGGTGACGATCTGGTCGCGGAACTCCTCCTGCGCCAGCTCGTAGCCCCAGTCCCGGAAGGCTCCCTCGGTGAATTTCATGATGTTGCCCTTGTGCACCAGCGTGACCACGCGGCGGTCGTAGGCAATTGCATGTTGCAACGCGCGGCGCATCAAACGGCGCGTGGCCGTCGGTGAGATGGGCTTGATCCCGATGGAGGAATCGGCGCGGATCTGCCGACCCGAGGACTTGAGCATTTCGTCATTGAGAAACGCAATGAGCTTCCGGACCTCCGGCGTCCCGCTGCGCCACTCGATTCCCGAGTAAACGTCTTCGGTATTCTCGCGGAAAAGGACGACGTTCATCTTCTCCGGATGAGCCACCGGCGAAGGCACCCCGGGGAAATAGCGCACGGGGCGAACGCAGGCATACAGGTCGAGCACCTGGCGCAGAGCCACGTTGAGCGAGCGAATGCCGCCGCCGACCGGAGTGGTCAGCGGGCCTTTGATCGCAATCCGGAATTCGCGGATGGCATCGACGGTGTCGTCGGGAAGCCAGTTTTTCTTCAGATTGAACGCCTTCTCGCCCGCCAGGACTTCGTACCAAACGATGCGCTTCGCGCCGCCGTAGGCCTTCTCGACAGCCGCATCGAAGACGCGACGGGAAGCATGCCAGATATCGCGGCCCGTTCCGTCGCCCTCGATGAAAGGAATCACGGGCCGATCGGGCACGCGGAAGTTCGTCCCATCGAATTCGATGGTCTGGCCTTCGGCCGGCACGGGAATATCATTGAACATCTTCTTCATTTGAATTTTCTCCTGCGGTACCGGATTCGAGCATCGCTCGTCCGGCAGCTTCGTACCGACTCATTCGGGAGCGGCCTGGTGCCCGCGCCCTAAGGCGGGGCGATCTTGTCAATTCCCAGAGAGGCAAGCGGCTGGAGCGCACAGCGATGCTGGCCGGATGCGACGAGCCATTCACAATACCATAACGTTCGCGTGAACCGCGAGACGCACCCACCGCCCGGCTGCCAAGCCGGCGCCGATGCCGGCGCATTGTGGCCGAAAATCCCGCCGCCTGCAAGACGTCATCCGCGACGCCGGCCCGGTCTACGCCCGCTCCGTAATGCGATCGATCTCGGCCAAGTCGTCGGGCCCGAGCGGCCAGCCGATGGCCTGGGCGTTTTGTTCCACCTGATCGGGGCTGGTGGCGCCGGCAATCACGCTCGAGACATGCGGCCGGCCCGCCAGCCAGCTAAAGGCTAGTTCCAGAAGGGTGTGATTGCGCGCGGCGCAGAACTGGCGGAGATTTTCGACGATCTGCCAGTTCGCATCGCTGCTATAGCGCTCGGCCAACTGCGGCCACGCGCCAAAGCGCGAATTCTTCGCCGGGGCCTCGCCGCGCCGATATTTGCCGGTGAGGAGTCCGCTGGCGAGCGGGAAATAGGGCAGAAGCCCGAGCCCGAGCGCATCGATCGCCGGTGCCAACTCCCGTTCGGCCTGGCGAGCCAGGAGGCTGTACTCGTTCTGGCAGGAGATGAAGGAATGAATATGATCTTGCCGCGAAGTCCAATGGGCGTCGACGACTTGCCAGGCGGCAAAATTCGAGCTGCCGATGTAGCGCACCTTGCCTTGCCGCACCAGATCGTCGAGGGCGCGAAGACTTTCTTCGACCGGCGTGGCCGGGTCGGGCCAGTGTTGCTGGTACAGGTCGATCCAGTCGGTCTGCAGCCGGCGGAGGCTGGCTTCGACCGCCATCATGATGTAGCGGCGGGAAGCGCCATTCATCGTCCCGGCGTCGTCCATCGGACCGCTGTATTTCGTCGCCAAAACGACGTCTTTGCGCCGGTCCCCGAGCACCTTACCCAGAAAGTCTTCCGACCCGCCTCGATTTCCGTAGATATCGGCGGTATCGAAAAGCGTAATGCCGAGATCGAGCGCCTTGTAGACCACCTTGCGCGTCGTTTCCAGGTCGATCCGTCTTGCAAAATTGTTGCATCCCAATCCCACCAGGGAAACCTTCAACCCCGACTTTCCCAGATTACGCTGATTCATTCGGTTATCCGCCCGTTCCGGCTTGCCGCGTCGGCAGAGTCCATTCCCTCCTAGCCTACCTTTCCCGGCGCGTTTTCCGGCCGGATTTTTCGTGGCGGGGCCACAAAGCGAGGCGCTATGATTTATGATGTGGGGTGGTGCGCGGGGTCATGATTCTTCCCGTGCCTGCCGGCCCAGAAAATGCCCGGACATTGGAGCTACATCGCGCTGGCCCTTTATTTGAGCAGCCTGGTCCTATACGGGCGGTTTCTGTATACGGGCCGGCGGCTGACCGGGCAGTTGGCAGCGGCCGCGCTGGCATTGGGTTTGCTGGGCCATTATCTGGCCCTTCTGGAACGCTCGCACTGGGTTCATTCGGTGCCCTATGACGACTTGTACGGATCGCTTTCGCTTTTTGGCTGGCTGCTGGCGGCAACCTACCTGGGGCTGGAATTCTATTATCACGAGCGCTCGGTCGGGGCATTCGTTCTTCCCTGCGTTTTGGTGCTGTTTGTAATCGGAACGTGGACCGGGCCCGATTTGTCGGCAACGCGGCAGGAACAAGGCGCCATGTTTGCCCTGCACGTCACCCTCAGCGTGCTAGCATACGCGGCGTTCGCACTGGCATTCGTGTTGAGCGCAGTTTATCTTCTCCAGAATCGCCATCTGCGTCAGCGGCGCCCGGGGCGCGTGTTGTGGCGCTTCCCTCCCCTGGAAAGCCTCGAACGGATGAGCCGGGGAAGTGTCCGCGTCGGGCTCGTATCGCTGGTGGCCGGAACGGTACTCGGAATCCTATGGGAATGGCGGATGCAACATCGCTTTCTGCTCACGGACCCGAAGGTCCTGGTGACGATTGTCATCCTGGTGCTTTACGCCGTTTACCTGCGTCTCTCCCTGCGCGGCGGGTGGAAGGGCGCTCGCGCTTCGATGGTCTGCGTTCTGACGTTCCTGCTGGTAATCTTCAGCTACGCGGTGGTGAACGTGTACCTTTCCCAATTTCACCGGTATCTCTGACGAACATGAGCCTCCATTCGCAACTCGGCGCGCGGAACAACGGCGGGGCGCGGCGCGGGCAAACGGCCAGCCGGTCGCAGGCTGGCTAGCCGTGCAAATCGTTCTCATCGGCGTGAACCACCGGACCGCGCCGCTCGAGTTGCGCGAGTGCGTTGCCTTCAATGCCGACCAGGCCCAGCGGGCGGCCGCCGAAGTGCGCGAGCGCTGCGCGCTCGAAGAAGTCGTTATCCTCTCCACCTGCAACCGGAGCGAGGTCTATGGAGTCCGGCGCGAACCGGACGAAATGGCCGGATCGATGGAGCGTTTCCTGGCCGATTTTCACGGAATCTCGCGCGAGCAACTGAATGGCTGCCTCTATTTTCACCGCGATCTCGAAGCCGTCGGCCACCTCTTCCGCGTCGCCGCCGGCCTGGACTCGATGCTGCTGGGCGAGGCGGAAATTCTCGGCCAAGTGCGCGAGGCCTATCGCCGCGCCTCCGACTGGGACTCGACCGGCCCCATACTGAATCGTCTGTTCCAGGGCGCCATCGAGACCGGCCGCAGGGTGCGAGCCGAAACCGAGGTGGGCACCCGGCCGATGTCGGCGGCTTCGGCGGGAGTCAAGCTGGCCGAGCGCGTCTTTGGCGATTTGGGCGGGCATTCCGCGCTGATTCTCGGCGCGGGCGAGGCGGCCCAGCAAGCCGTCGAGCAGCTGCGTCACCGCGGAATCCACACCCTCTGGATCGCCAGCCGCCACCTGCAGCACGCGCAAGCGCTCGCGGAGAATACCGGCGGGGAAAGCGTCGAATGGGCGGAGTTTCCCAAAATCATGGTCCAGTCCGATATTCTGGTCGCGTCGGTCGCCGCCACGGACCCGGTCGTTTCGGCTGAATTGCTTTCCCGCGTGATGGCCGAGCGTCAAAACCGATCGATCTTCCTGCTCGATCTCGGCGTTCCCCGCAATATCGAGCCGTCCTCGGCCGGTCTCTACAACCTCTACCTCTACGACCTGGACGACCTGGCGGAAATCGTCGAGCAGAACCGCCGCGCCCGCGAGCGGGAAGTTCCCCGGGCCGAAGCCATTATTGACGCGCAGATTTCCAAATTCGAAGCCTGGCGCGCCGGCCGGGGTATGCGCGACCTGGTCGACGACCTGCGCGCGCATCTCGATGAAAGGCGGCGCCGTATTCTCGACGCTCACGCGCCCACCTTCGCTCACCTCGGCTCGGAAGAACGCGAGAAAATCGACCAGCTCACCTCCCAACTCCTCGATGAACTCTTGCAACAGCCTGCCGACCGCTTGCGCCACGCCCGCACGTGGCGCCAGCGCGTGCAGCACATGGAAACGCTTCGGGACCTGTTCGGGCTGGACGGCGAGAACGACCACCGCGGGGACAACCACCGCGAGGACAAGCACCGCGAGGACAACCATTGACCGGCCGGATCGGCACGCGCGGCAGCCGCCTGGCCCTCTGGCAGGCGAACCACGTGCGCCAGCTGCTGAACCAGCGTTCCGGCTGGACGACGGAGATCGTCGTCGTGAAGACTTCCGGCGACCGCTTCCCCGAAGCCGCCGTCGGCGATCTCGGCACCAAGGGCGTATTCATCAAGGAACTCGAAGAAGCCCTGCTCGACGGCCGCGCCGATATCGCCGTCCACAGCATGAAGGACGTTCCCACCGAGGTCGATTCCCGCTTCTCCTTTCCCGCGGTTCTCCGCCGGGAAGACCCTCGCGATTGTCTGGTTTCGCGCTCGGGCGCCACGCTCGACCAGCTTCCCTCCGGCGCGCGCTTGGGGACCAGCAGCGTTCGCCGCCAGGCGCAATTGCGCCACTACCGGCCCGACCTGGTGCTCGTGCCGCTGCGCGGAAACGTGGACACGCGCCTCGCCCGGCTCGAGCGGGGAGATTTTGACGCCATCGTAGTCGCCAAGGCAGGGCTCGACCGGCTGGGACTTTCCAGCCGGATCACGGAGACGATCGGGACCGATATTTTGCTTCCCGCCGCCGGGCAGGGAGCGATCGGGCTGGAAACCCGCGCCGGCGATCCGGCCTTTTGCAAGTCGATCGCGGCTCTCACCGATATCGAAACGCGGAACGCAATCAACGCGGAACGAGCGCTGCTGGCCGAACTGGAAGGGGGCTGCCAGGTGCCGGTGGGCGCGCTGGCGCGACGCGAAGGCGAGTGCTTTGTGATCGATGCTTGCGTCGCCTCACCGGACGGGGGCGAGTACGTGCGGCTTTCGGCCGAGGCTGGCGCCGAAGAGATGAAAGATCCGCGAACACCTTTGACACTCGGCCGGGAACTGGCTCTGCGACTGATCGATGCCGGCGCCGCCGGCATCCTCCGCCTGGCCGGCCGCAATCCTTGAAGCGTCGGTGAGCGTACCGGCGCGCGTACCGGCCGCAATCCGGATTGCGGCCATGAAGAGCCATGAAGTAATGATGCCCAGCAATGACGACTGACGAAAAGCCATTGGAAGGCCGCCGCGTCGTCGTAACGCGCGCGGCCGAGCAGGCCACCGAGCTGGCTGCCCGGCTCGAAGCGCTCGGCGCGCAGGTCTTGCTCCTGCCCCTTATCGAATTCACCCCGCCCGACGACACCGGGCCGCTCGATCGCGCGCTCGGGGAAATCGATCTCTTCGACTGGCTTTTTTTCACGAGCCGGAACGCGGTGCGTTTCCTGGCCGGGAGGGCGCTCTCCATTTCGCTCGACCTGGCAACGAAGCTCGCCGCAGAAAACCAGGGGCCGCGGGTAGCGGCGGTTGGCCACGCGACGGCGGAGGCCGCGCGCGAGCAAAAATGGCGTGTGGACCGTATTTCCAGCGGGCGCGGCGGGCTCGATCTGGCCCGGGAACTAGCCCCCGAGCTTCGCGGCTGCCGGGTTCTGCTTCCTCGCAGCAACCGAGCCATGGCCGAACTGCCGCGCGCGCTGTCAGGTGCCGGCGCCGCAACCGTCGAGGTGGTCGCCTACAAAACGGCATCGGCCACCGCGGTCGATCCGGCGATTCTCGACCGCATCGAGCGCGGCGAGGTGGATGCGCTGAGTTTCGCCAGTCCCTCCGCATTCTCCGCCTTGGTCGACAGCATTGGTCTTGAAAGATTGCGGCGGCTGATCGTTTCCGCCCCCATCGCCGCGATTGGACCCACAACGGCCGCAGCCATCCGCCGGAGCGGATTGACGGTGGCGATCGAAGCGCCCGTTCCGACGGTCGCCGGGCTGGCTGCCGCGATTGCGGCCCATTTCGCGAGCCATTCGGTAAATCCAGGGAGGTCCCAGTGAGTTTCCCCGTTCATCGGCCCCGGCGCTTGCGCCGCAGCGAGAACCTGCGGGCGCTCGTGCGCGAGACGCCGCTTGCGCCCGGCGATTTGATCTATCCGATGTTCGTGTGTCCGGGCAAGAACGTCCGCACCGAGATCGCCTCGATGCCGGGGATCTACCAGCAATCGGTGGACCGGTTCGTCGAGGAATGCCGGCAGGTCGAACAGCTCGGCATAGCCGGAATCATTCTGTTCGGCCTTCCCGAGAAGAAGGACGAACGGGGATCGGAGGCGTGGGCGGCCGATGCGCCGGTGCAGCGCGCCGCCGCGGCGGTGAAGAAGGCCAAGCTGGATTTCCTGGTCGCGACCGACGTCTGCCTGTGCGAATACACCAGCCACGGGCATTGCGGGGTGGTCGAAGAGAATCAGGTGCTCAACGACCCGACCCTCGAGTTGCTCGCCCAGACCGCGCTTTCGCACGCCCGCGCCGGCGCCGACCTGGTTGCCCCTTCGGACATGATGGATGGGCGCGTCGGCGCGATTCGCCGCTCGCTCGATCAGAACGGCTTTGCCGACGTCGCCATCCTCGCCTACTCGGCCAAGTACTGCTCCGCCTTCTACGGCCCCTTCCGGGAGGCCGCGGAATCGGCGCCTCAGTTCGGCGACCGGCGAAGCTATCAGATGGATCCGGCCAATGCCCGCGAGGCGTTGCGCGAGGTGCGGCTGGATCTTGAGGAAGGCGCCGACATGGTGATGGTCAAGCCGGCCTTGCCTTACCTGGACGTTCTGCGCGCGGTGCGGCGCGCCGTCACGGTTCCCGTCGGCGCCTATAACGTGAGCGGCGAATATTCCATGGTCAAAGCGGCCGCGCGAAACGGCTGGCTGGATGAAAAGCGCGCGGTTCTGGAAATCCTGACCGGAATCCGCCGCGCCGGCGCGGATTTCATCCTGACCTATCACGCCAAGGATGCCGCTCGGTGGCTGGCCGGATGACACGGGCGAACCGCTTCCCGGAAATCTGGCGCCGCGCAAACGACCGCCTGGTCGGCGGAGTCAACAGTCCCGTCCGCGCCTTCGGCGCCGTCGGAGGCGAGCCGATCATCGCCGAACGCGCCTCGGGCGACCGGGTCTTCGACGTCGACGGCAATGAATACATCGATTACATCGGATCCTGGGGTCCGATGATCCTGGGCCATGCGCACCCGGCCGTCATCGCGGCCATCGGCGAGCAGGCCCGGCGAGGCACCAGCTACGGCCTGACCGCCGAATGCGAGATTCGCCTGGCCGAGCGGATCGCCGCCGCGCTGCCTTCCATCGAGCGGATTCGCCTGGTCAACTCAGGCACCGAGGCGGCCATGAGCGCCATCCGGGCCGCGCGCGCCTTCACCCGGCGCGACGCCATTCTCAAGTTCGAGGGCGGCTACCACGGCCACGCCGATAGCTTCCTCTCGCAGGCCGGATCGGGTCTGGCGACGTTCGGCATCGCATCGAGCGCCGGCGTTCCGGAAAGTTTCGCCGCGCTCACGCTCAACGCCCCCTACAACGACGCCCGGGCGGTCGAGCGGATTTTCGCCGAGCGCGGCGCGGAAATCGCCGCCGTCATCGTCGAGCCGGTGGCCGCGAACATGGGCGTCGTTCCACCGCAGGCGGGATTCCTCGACGCCCTTCGCGATATCACGCGGCGCCGTGGCTCCCTGCTGATTTTCGACGAGGTGATTACGGGCTTTCGGGTCGCCTGGGGAGGGGCCCAGCGCCTCTTCGGCATTACGCCCGACCTGACCATCCTGGGAAAAATTATCGGCGGCGGATTGCCGCTGGCCGCCTACGGCGGCAGGGCGGACGTGATGAGAATGGTCGCGCCGGAAGGACCCGTCTACCAGGCCGGCACTCTTTCCGGGAACCCGCTGGCCGTCGAGGCCGGTCTCGCGACGATCGAGGAAATCGAGCGGCCGGGATTCTACGAGAATCTCGACGCCAAGGGAAAGCGTCTGGCCCAGGGCTTTCGAAGCGCGACGGCGGAGGCCCGAGCCTCTCGCTCTACGCAAATCAACGCGGTCGCCTCGCTGCTGACGCTATTTTTCACCGGCGACCCGGTGCGCGATTACGCCTCGGCCAAGCGCTCCGATACGGGGCTTTTTGCGCGGTTTTTCCGCGAAATGCTCGGTCGCGGCATTTTGCTGCCGCCATCGCAATTCGAGGCGCTGTTTGTCTCGGCAGCCCACACCGAAGCCGACCTGGATCGCACGATCGAGGCCTGCCGCCAGAGCCTGGCCGCGATGGCAGAGGGTGAAACGGACGCCAAATCCTGGACCGATTGACACCCCCAAGCTAACCCTTCAGACGCTCATTCCGAGCGAAGCGAGGAATCCGCTTTCCCGCTAGATGTAGTAGCGCAGCTTGGGCCACATCTTCGTCAGCGCCGCTTTCGGGTCGCCGCAAAGATAGATGGGAAGGTGATTTTCCACGGGCATCGAGTAGCGGTTCATCACGAGCGTCTCCAGCTTGACCTGGCCGAACAGCTCATGCAACTGCGAGGCGGCAACGCCGATGGCGATCACGCACGCGCCGGAATAGCCGCGCGGACCCCACAGATAATAGTTGTTATGGCCGCTGATGGCGCGGGGCAACCCGTAGCGCCGGCCGTAGTAATCGATGGCTCCGGCCTCCCCGTAATTCGAGGCGAGAATGGCGCAAGAGGAACGCTGGGGCAAGGGGACCGCATCATAGACCTTCGCCACGCTCGCCGTGATGTGGCGCCAGCCGAACATGTCGCCGTATAGCTGCGGCAGAATAGCTCTCGAATCGCGTTCCATACGCACGTCGTGGCCGATCGGAATCAGGGTTTCGTACCGGATGAAGTGCCGCACCGACAGCACCGGCACGCCATAGGGCAGCGTGATGATTCCTCCGATGACAACCAGCGTGGCCAGGCCGGCTCGCATCCACCTCCGTCCCGGCTGCCGCAGCCATTTTTCCCAAATCACGCCGCCACCGGCCAGAAGCAGCGGGTAGGCCGGGAGCAGGTAGTAGGTCTTGCTGCGAAGCAAAAGAAACACGCCCAGCAAGACCAAATAGATGATCCCGAGGAAACGAAACGGCTTCCCTTCCCGGGTCCCGAAGTAATACCAGAGGCCGCCCAGCCAGACCGGCAGGATGAGCGGGTGCATGAACAGGATTTGCTGGAAGAGGAATTCGGCCGGAGAAATGGGCACGTTCTTGTAGAGGTCGGCATTCAACACCACGTGGATCTGCGGCCAGCCGTGCCGCCACTCCCAGATCAGGTTCGGCGCGAAAATCGCGAAAGCCGCCAGCGCCCCGATCCAGATCCAGCGGCTGTAGAAGAAACGCCGTGCGGGCGTAGCCAGCAGGGCGACGAACACCGCGTAGCCGAATATGAGGACCGAATTCTTATTCAAAAGTCCGATGCCGGCAATAACTCCGAACAGCAGCCAGAGCCGCTGGTCGGCTCCTTTCACGAGCCGCAAGAGGATCAGCGCGCAGAGCGTCCAAAAGATCGGCTCGAAGGCGTTCATCGAGAGGAAGCTGTCGAATGCGAGGTAGGCCGGCGCCGCCAGAACGGCCAGGGCGGCCAGCACCTGGGCGAATTCGTCGCCACCCAACTCGGCCGCCAGCCACCCGGTCAGAAGGACGATCGTTGCGCCCGCCAGCGCCGGGAAAAAACGGATGGCGTAGAGGCTTCTGCCGAGCAGAGCTTCGCTCAATCGGGCGAAAACGGCGACGAGCGGAGGCTGATCGACATATCCCCAAGCCAGATGGTGCCCGCAGGCAATGTAGTAGAGTTCGTCCCGGAAGAAGCCGTAGCGGCCATCAAAAAGGAGATGAAGCAGAAGGGTCAGGCCGGCAAGGACGAAGACAGAGGGGCTGATTTTCCGCCCGCGCGGCGCAGGAACCAGCTCCGTCTCCGGCATTTCACTCGCCGCCCCGCCTCCGGGCGGACCCCGTCGCGCCGGCGCCGGCGAGGGATTGGATCATGGTCAGCCAGCGGCGAATGCGACGGGAAGTCGATCTCTTCTCTCCGCGAGGCGGCTTAGGCGCCAGAACCGACAAGGCGACAGCCGGTAGCATCCGGTTCACTCCTTCGTGCGGGCCACGGCTCCTCGCCCGGCCGTTTATCGGAAAATCCAGCCGATGAGTGCGTCGCGAATCGCCTGACGATTGACGTCGTTATTCGATTCGGTCAGTGGAATATTTTTCGGGCAGGCTTTCACGCAGTTCTGGGCGTTGTCGCAGTCCTGCACGCCGCCGATCCCGCGAACCGCTTGCAGGCGCTCGTGGGCATGCAACTGGCCGGTGGGATGCATATTGAACAGGCGGACCTGGTTCAGGATGGCGGCGCCGACGAAATCGCTGTTCTCGTTCACCTTGGGGCAAACTTCCAGACAGTTGCCGCACATAATGCAACGGGAAAGCCAATAGGCAACCTGCTGCCGCTCCGGGGAAATTCGCGGGCCGGGGCCGATGGCGTAGGTGCCGTCGACCGGCACCCAGCATCGCATCCGCTTGAGGTTGTAAAACATCTTGGACCGGTCGACCGCCAGATCCCGCACCAGGGGGAATTTCGACAGCGGCTCGAGCTGAATGGGCTGCTCGAGCTGATCGACCAGGGCCGAGCAGGCTTGCCGCGAACGGCCGTTGATGACCATCGCGCACGCCCCGCAGACTTCCTCGAGGCAATTGGCTTCGTAGCTGACCGGCGTGGTCTTCTGGCCGCTGCGGGTGACCGGGGTTTCGGCAATGTCGATCAGGCAGGCGATCACGTTCATGTGCGGCCGCCACTGCAAACTGAACTCCTCCCAGCGCGACGGCTGGTCGGGCCCTGCCTGCCGCTTGATTCGCACGAGGATTTTCTTGTCTTCAGCCATCGGCCATTACCCGTCCTCGACTCTCCGCGATCAACTCTTGTAATTCCGCTTGCGCGGCGGGATCAGCGACGTATCCACGGGATCGAGCTGGAATTTGAATTTGCCGTTTTCATACGCCGCGCGACTCGTGTGCAGCCAATTCTCGTCGTCGCGCTCGGGGAATTCGGGCTTGTAGTGGGCGCCGCGCGATTCGTCCCGCAGCAGCGCGCCTTGCGTGATCAGGCGCGCCAGCACCAGCATATTGCCGAGTTCCCGGGTAAAGTGCAGGCTCTGGTTGCCCCAGCGGTCCGTATCGGCCAGATTGATCCGCTGGTAGCGGTCCTGGAGCTCGGCCAGCTTGGCGTCGGCGGCCTCGAGCCCCTTGTTGTAGCGGATCACGGTGACGTGTTGCGTCATCGTTTCGCCCATCTCTTTCCAAATGGTGATCGGGTTCTCCGGCCCCTCCTGCGTGCGCAATCTCTCGTAGATCTCCTCTTGCCGCTTTCCTTCCCCTTCGAACACGGCCGAGGAGACGGCCTCGGCGCCGCTCTCCAGGCCTTTCGTATATTGCACGGCGGCCTGCCCGGCGATCATCCCGCCATAGATGCAGGAAAGCAGCGAATTGGCGCCCAGACGGTTGGCCCCATGATATTGGTATTCGCACTCGCCGGCCGCGAAGATGCCGGGCAGGTTGGTCGCCTGCTTTTCGTTGTCGATCCAGAGCCCGCCCATCGTGTAGTGCTGCGCGGGAAACACCTTCATCGGGTGGTCGCGAGGATCGAGTCCGACGAACTTTTCGTAGATCTCCAGCACGCCGCCCAGTTTCCGCGTGAGCATCTCGCGCGGCAGGTGGGTCACGTCGAGGAAGACCACCGCCTTGCCGTCGATTCCGAGCCCTTCCTCGAAAACCACTTTATGAATTGCGCGCGTCGCCACGTCGCGCGGCACCAGGTTGCCGTACTTCGGATACCACTCCTCGAGGAAGTAAAACCGCTCGTTCTCGGGAATGCTGCGCGGGTCCCGCTTGTCGCCCACCGTCTTCGGCACCCAGACCCGCCCGCCCTCGCCGCGGACCGATTCGCTGATCAGCCGGCACTTGTCTTCGCCGGGAATCGCGGTCGGATGCACCTGAATCATTTCGGCGTTGGCGTAATGCACTCCCTGCTGGAACAGGGCCGACTGCGCCGAGCCCGTGCAAGCCACCGAATTCGTCGATTGGCGGAAGATCGAGCCGAGCCCCCCGGTCGCGACGATGACGGCATCGGCGGGAAACGTCTTCACCTGGCAAGTGCGCAGGTTGACGGCGCAAACGCCCCGGCAAGTGCCCGTTTCGTCCATCACCGCCGAAACGAACATCCAGCCCTCGAGCTTGCGGACCTTCCCCTCGGCCTCGAATAAACGCACCTGCTCGTCGAGCGCGTAGAGAAGCTGCTGGCCGGTCGTGGCGCCGGCGAAAGCCGTGCGGTTGAAGAGGGTGCCGCCAAAGCGGCGAAAATCCAGCAGGCCTTCGGCGGTGCGGTTGAAAGTGACGCCCATGCGGTCGAGCAGATCGATGATGCCCGGCGCCGCGTCGCACATTCTCTTGACCGGTCCCTGATTCTGCAGGAAATCGCCGCCGTAGACCGTGTCGTCGAAGTGCTGCCAGGTGGAATCGCCTTCGCCCTTGAGATCCTTGGCCGCGTTGATGCCGCCCTGCGCGCAGACCGAATGCGACCGGCGCACGGGAACCACGGAAAACAGATCGACCGCGCGGCCCATTTCGGCCACCCGAATCGTGGCCATCAAGCCCGCCAAACCACCGCCGATGAGAATGACTCTTGATTGGCTCATTGTGCGTAGAAATGGAACGGCTGCCATTGAAAGACGAAGCCGAAGATGATTAACAGGCCTACCACGGCGAACAGCACCCCGATCGTTCCGGCCACCCAGGCCGCCTTGCGCTGGGCCTTGCGGCCAACCACCAAACCCCATTTATTCGAAAATTGCCAGAGCCCGTTGCCGAAGTGAAACGAGGCGGCCAGAATCCCCACAATGTAAAAGGACAGGTACAGCGGATTCGACAAGGTTGCGGCGACGTCCATATACGTCGACCGCCCCTGCGTCATGAATCGCTCGATGTAAACGTGCCAGCCGATGAAAACAAACGCGACCAAGCCGGTCCAACGCTGGAGGACGTACATCCAGTTGGCTCCATACGCGTACCGGCCGGCATTCGACTTGCCTTTCGACCAGATATAAATGCCGTAAAAGCCGTGGTAGAGAATCGGGATCCAGATGAAAAGGGCCTCGACGGGCACCCGCCAGGGAATCGTTTGCAGGTCGTAGGAAGTCTTGTTGTACAAATTCACGCTGACGAGCGCGTAGCTGTTGGACCAAAAATGCTCCACCAAAAACGCCCCGATGGGAACGATCCCGGTGAGCGAATGGAGCTTATCCCAGAAATAGCTGCGATCGGGAACCGCGGCGGAAACGACGCTGGCTTCGATCGGAATCTCGGCAGTGGCGCTGGTTCGTTGATCCATAGTTGCGATGCGCTTCGATCTAAATCAATCCAAAAGCGCCAGTAGTATAGGAAAACCGGCCGCGTTTTAGCAAGCCAACCGTGATCGAAGCGGCGCGGACGCCGCCGCCGGCGCCACGGTTTCCGCGCCAGCCGCCCGCCACGGCGCCCGCCGGCAGGCCTTCCCGCCGGATTTGCCGCAGCCGCCCGGCCCGATTTTTCCGCGCCGGGAACGCTCGAATCACAAAGAAACGCGGAAGTGGATTGACAGCCGGTGGTCTTCTTGCTAATTTTCGACGCGCCCTCTTCGAGCGCACTAAAAGAAAGAAATGGCCTTCATCGCCAAGAAGCTTTTCCTGACCAAGGGCGTGGGAAAACACCGCGAGCGGCTCAGCAGTTTCGAGCTGGCCCTTCGCTCAGCCGGCATTGCCGCCTGCAACATCGTTCGTGTTTCTTCGATCATGCCGCCCGGGGCCAAGCTGATTTCCCGCAGCGAGGGCCTCAAGCACCTCAAGCCTGGCCAGGTCACCTTCACCGTCCTCAGTGAGAACTCGACCCGCGAGCCGCATCGCCTGATCGCGGCGGGGGTCGGCATCGCCCTTCCCGCCGACAAATCGATGTACGGCTATTTGTCCGAACACCATTCCTTTGGAGAAACCGAGGAAGTCGCCGGCGAGTATTGCGAGGAACTGGCGGCCGAAATGCTCGCCACCACGCTCAACGTCGAATTCGACCCCGAGCTTTCCTGGGATGAAAAGAAGGAAGTCTACCGGATTTCGAACAAGATCGTTCGCACGATGAACATCACGCAATCGGCCGTGGGCGATAAGCGCGGGCTCTGGTCCACCGTGGTAGCCGCGGCCATCCTGCTGGGCGAATCCGACTTCTGACGGCCGGGAAGCGACCCCCCTGGGGCCTTTCAACCAATCCTAAGCGATCGTTCAGCGCCGGGAACCCTGGGCGCGTCCGGGCCCTCAGCGGCTCCGGCGCCGGGGTCGCGCCGAGCGCCTTTTGTAGCCGATCCTTTCCAAGACGGCGCCGACGACCAGCGGCAGCGCCACCGTCGCGTCCTCGTACACTTCCGCCAATTTCCCGCCTTCTTCCGGCGGCACGAACTTGCCCCAGGAAACCGCTTCGGAATAGGTGCTTCCGGAAAGACCGCCCCAGTGCACCGGCTCGGGACAGATGCGAACCCCGTATCGATACCGCTTCAGGTCGCCCTTTTCGTATCCATGCCGGATCAGCAGCTCGGTAAAAACTCCGAACTGCTGCGACCAGTTGCGCGGCACCCCTCCGCCAACGGTCAAAATCCCCATTCGATTTTGCTTGAGGAGCTGGTTGGAAAAATGCCGGAAATCATCGTATGAATCGAACTGCAGGGGCGTTATTCCCTGTTTGTTCCGCCAGCGGTTATGCAGTTCGAGATCGATGCCCAGTTCCGAATCGGTGAACGCGGGGATGTAGATGGCCACGCCTCGCTCGCGGGCCGATTTCAAAATTCCTCTTCCGGGAGCGTGCTGGATCAGGTAATCGCCGATCCGTTCCAGCAGCCGCCAACTGGAAACCGGCTCGGCCGCGTCCCACTTCTCGAAAATCCTGTCGTTGATGCTTTCGATGTAATCCAGGTTCACTTCCGGCTCGATCGAGTCGTAGACGCGGTTGTACCCGGCCAGAAACAGTTCGCGATCGTCCATTTTGGGGTCGTAGCGGAAATGGGATCGCCCGGCCGCCTCGACCAGCCCATGCGCCATCAGCGCGCCGGTCGATACAACGGCATTGACGATGCCGGAGTCGATCAGATCGGCGATGACCAGCCCCATTTTGGCGACCGTCATGGCACCCGAAAGGGTCAGCACCACGAAGCAGTCCTTGTCGCGGGCCATGGCCTCGAGAACGTCGGCCGCGTCGCCGACCTGCCTCGCCGTGAACGCCGTGCGGCCCATCGCCCGCACCAGATCGTCGACCGTTTTGATCTTCCCCAGATCGAGCGGCTGGGTTGCCACGAGTTTGTCGCGAATCGGATCGTGTAACACGCGCCCGGTTGCCGTCTTTCGCTGCTTGGCCATTTTTCCCCCTCGCCGATGTGAGATTGTTGCCGCCGTATGCGGAAGAACGAAAGCCTTTCATACTACACAGAGCGGGCACCACAAAGAAGCGGTTGAAATGCACCGCCCCGCTGTGCTGAAATCGTGCGGCGCTCTTTGCGCGAAACAAGCGTGGGCCACATATCGAGTAGCGAAGACCCGAAACCAAGGACGAACATGGAAAGCACCTACACCCGCGCCCTGCCCGACAACTTCGGCGGCCTGCCTCCGGAATCTTCCGCCTACGAAACCTCCCGGGCCGTCATCTTCCCGGTTCCGCTCGAACGCACCACCACCTACATAACCGGAACGCGCAACGGTCCGGCAGCCATTCTCGCCGCCAGCCGCAACATGGAACTCTACGACGACGAATTGGATTCGGAGCCCTATCAGGGCTTCGGCATCGCCACCCTGGCCGCCATCGACACGCAGGAAGGCACGCTCGAAAACGTCATGGAGGAGATCCGCGGGACCGAGCGCGCCCTGCTCGCCGACGGCAAGTTCCCCCTCGCCCTGGGCGGCGAGCATTCGCTCACCGGCCCGCTGGTCGCCGCGGCGCGCGAAAAATTCCCCGATCTCACGGTTCTCCAGATCGATGCCCACGCCGATCTCCGCCAGGCCTACCAAGGCAATCTCCTGAGCCATGCCTCGGTCATGCGCCGCGTTGTCGAGCTCTGCCCCGCCGTCGAAGTCGGCATCCGATCGCTTTCGATCGAGGAAGCTGAAGCGATTCCGAGCCTCCCGGTCCAAATCCACTGGGCGCGTGACATTGCCTCGAAACCGGCCGAGGCGTGGGCGCCGGGCGTTGTCGCCGGCCTGGGCGAGCACGTTTATTTGACCGTGGACCTGGACGGCTTCGATCCTGCTTTCGTGCCCGCCACCGGCACGCCCGAGCCCGGCGGGCTCGACTGGCACCAGGTCACCGGGCTAATCCGGGCCGTGGCCGCCAAACGCACGATCGTCGCCGCCGACATCGTCGAACTTCTCCCGCAGCCGGGCGGCCACGCGAGCGACTTCCTCGCCGCCAAGCTCGCCTACAAGATCCTCGCCTACGTTCTGGGCGCCGGGTCCGGCGCCGGCCGCTCCCGGTGAGGCGAACGGTTTTGTCCGCGGCGCGTGTGGTAGAATATAAAATAAACGAGGTAGAAAACATCGCTTGAGTGAAACTCCAGTCTCTCTAATCCCCCTCGGTGGCCTGGGCGAGTTTGGCCTGAACATGATGGTTGTTCGCTACGGCGACGACTTGCTGGTCATCGACGCCGGAATGATGTTCCCCGAAGCCGAACTGCTCGGCGTCGACGTCGTCATTCCCGACATCACCTACTTGAAAGCGAACCGCGCCGCCGTCCGCGGCATCGTCTTGACCCATGGCCACGAAGACCATATCGGCGCCGTTCCCTACATCCTGCGCGAGCTCGATGTGCCGGTTTACGGCACCCAGTTCACGCTCGCCTTGGTGCGCCGCCGCCTCGAAGAGCACGCCCTTCTCGACAACGCGCGCTTGCGCGAAATCGCTCCGGGCCGCAGCTTCGAGGTCGGCCCGTTCAAAATCGAGCCGATTCCGGTCACGCACAGCACGATCGATTGCGTCGCTCTGGCCATCACCACACCGCTCGGCGTCATCATCCATACCGGCGACTTCAAGATCGACGCCACCCCCATCGACGGCCACCCATTCGACCTGCATGCGCTGGCCCGCTACGGCGCCCAGGGTGTTCTAGCTCTGGTTGCCGACAGCACCAATATCGAGCGGCCCGGCCACACCCCCTCCGAGCGCGCCGTCCGGCCGCGCCTGGAAGACCTGATTCGAGCCGCGCCCCACAAGGTGCTCCTGGCTTGTTTCGCCAGCTCGATCCACCGGATTCAGCAGATCATCGATATCTCCGAACAGCTCGGCCGCAAAGTCGCCTTCGTCGGCCGCAGCATGGTCGACAACGTCGAAATCTCTCACGATCTCGGCCGCCTCCGCATTCCCGACGGCATCGTGGTCAAGCCGCAAAACATCCGCGAGACGGACCCTCGAAAGCTCGTCGTGCTGGTCAGCGGGACCCAGGCCGAGCCCCTTTCGTCCCTTTCCCGGATCTCGGTCGATAATCACCGCTATGTGTCCCTGAACCACTCCGACACCGTCATCCTTTCGGCGCGCATCATCCCGGGCAACGAAAAACCGATCTTCCGCATGATCGACCATATGTTCCGCCGCCATGCCCTCGTCTATTACGAGGACGGCACCGGGCAGCCGATCCACGTCTCCGGCCACGGCAGCCAGGAAGAATTGAAGCTGGTGCTCAATCTGGTCCGGCCGCGCTACTTCTTCCCCATCCACGGCGAATACCGGCAACTTTTCCGCCACGCCGCCATGGTCGAGCAGATGGGTGTGGTTTCCGGCCGCGTCATGCTGATCGAGAACGGCCAGCAGGTCGAGATGACCAGTACCGCCGCCAGCGTCCGGGGCACGGTCCCCGCCGGCCGCGTATGCGTCGATTCCGGCTCGCTCGAAGAGATCGAGGATGCCGTTATCCGCGACCGCCAGCACCTGGCCGAGGACGGCGTCGTCGTGCCCATCATCGCCATCGACAAGCACACCGGCCGCATCGAGGGATTGCCCGAGGTGGTCAGCCGCGGCCTTTTCCCTTCCGACGATGGCCAGGAACTCGCCAGCCGCGCCCGCGAAGTGGTCATGCGCACGATCGAAAGCTCGAATCCCGACGAGACCGCCGATTGGACCGTTATCAAGGAAAAAATCCGCGCCGATCTTCGCCGGTTCCTGAACCGCCAAACGTCGAAGCGCCCTCTGGTCCTGCCCGTCATCCTCGAAATCTAAGAATCGTTGCATGACCTCACGGATTGGAGGGTCGGAGCTTCAGCCGGGGGTCGGAGCTTCAGCTCCGACATTCAAAGCCTGAATTTTCAGGGGCTTTAGCCCCTGAAGCTTGATGCCCGAGGTTGTCTTGAACTTCACCTTTCGCCCCTGCCAGCCGACTGACTTCGAAACCCTCTACCGCATCGACCGGGCTTGCTACGAGCCGGGCATCGCCTATAGCCGCCGCACCCTGCGCTCGTTCCTCACCCTGCGCGAATCGCATTGCTGGGTTGCTTGTCTGGCCGGGGAGATCGCCGGCTTCCTGATCGCTTTCTGGGAGGACGGCCTCGGCCACGTGATCACAATCGACGTGGTCGAATCCGCGCGCCGGCTCGGGGCCGGCTCGGCCCTGCTCGCTCTGGCCGAGCGCGAAATGTCCCAGGGCGGAGTTCGGCGCGTGGACATCGAAACCGCCACGAACAAACGGCCCGCCATCGCCTTCTGGAACAAGCATGGCTATCGCGCCATCGGCGTTCATCCCCGCTATTACCAGGGCCGCATCGACGCCTACCTCATGTCGAAGCGCCTTGCGCCTCCATCCGCCGCAAAATGACCGCCGTGCCGTAGGGGCGATCACCAGGATCGCCCCTGCAATTGCCGGTGTCTTCTTGCCGGCCACCAGGACATCGTCCATAGGGGCGGCCCTTGTGGTCACCCGGTCTCGGTTCGCGCCCCTGGCATCCGGCCTATTTGCAGTTTCGTACGCGGCCGCTGCTTATCCTCTACCGGATCTTTCACCGGCCCGCTATTCTGGCAGAGTTCGTCCTCTTCTTTGGGGAACGCGCGACAGCGCCCGCGCGTCGAAATGACCTAGAAGCTATTGCAGGATTGTTTTGCCCGCATCCAGGGGCTCCAACCCCCGGGGTTGGACGGGCGGCGGTTCTGCAAAAGCAGCCTTCCCTTGTCCTGGAGTGATTGGTGCGCTTCCTGAGTCCAACGGCGAACCGCCGCTTGAATGAACTGGCCGGCTTTCTCGGCATGACGCTTGCCGTCTTGCTACTGCTGAGTCTGGTCTCCTACCGTCCCTCCGACATCTCGCTCGATGTCGCGACATCGGCCGGCTTCTCGCATCCCGTCCACAACTGGATCGGGATTTTCGGCGCCTATCTCGCCGACATGCTCTACCAGATTGTCGGGTACGGAGCGATTCTGCTCCCCGTGGGAATGATCCTATTGTCCCTCCGCTGGCTGCGCAGCAGCCCGGTGAGCGCACCGGCCGCCAAGCTGATCGGCTTCGTGCTGCTGGTTGGCTCGGGCGATGCCTTGGCCGGCATGCTTTCCTTGCCGCGCGTTGGAGGAACAATCGAAGCCGGAGGTGCGATTGGCGCCTTGGGAGCCAAGGCACTGATAGCCGCCTTCAATCCGCTGGGCGCGCATGTGGTTGCTCTGGCTCTTTTATTGGCCGCCCTGTTTCTCACCACGAAATTCTCTTTCACGGGATCGGCCTCCTGGCTGGGCCGCGCTTGGCCTTCGGCATGGATCGAGGGCCAGGTAGATCGTTTCCACGATTGGCGCGAGGGCCGGGCCGAGGAGCGGGCCAAGCGGAAGCTGGAAAAAATTCGCTCGGCCGGCCATCCGCCCGTGCCCACGCAGATCAGCCTAAAAGAAGCGCCCGCAAAGCGCGTTCCGCTGCGCGAGCCGGAAGAAATCGCTGGCGATCTTTTGCCGCGGCTCGCGCCCGCTGACGAGGACGCTCCCGCTCGCGCGGCTTCCCCCGCCGCCAGCGCCGCCCGCGGCAATCCCCCCGTCGTTTCCTTCCATCCACACGAGGCCGTTGAAGCGCGCCCGGGCCCCGATCCGAAAATCGCCCGAATGCGCGCCAGCTTCCGGCTGCCTTCTCCGGGCCTGTTGCGCATGGCCGAACGCCCCGAAAAGTTCGACGAAGCGGAGCTGAAATCGGAGGCGCGCGCGATCGAGCAAAAATGCATGGAGTTCGGCGTCGGCGGCCACGTGACGCAAATCAATCCCGGCCCCGTCGTCACCACCTTCGAATTCAAACCGGAAGCGGGCGTGAAATACAGCCGGATCACCGCTCTGGCCGAGGATCTGTGCCTGGCCCTGCGCGCCGAATCGATCCTCATCGAACGCATTCCCGGTAAAGCCACCGTGGGCATCGAAGTCCCCAACGTCCGCCGGCAAACCATCGCCTTGCGCGAGGTCATCGAATCCTCCGAATTCGTCAATTCGGGCTCGAAGCTCACCATCGCGCTCGGCAAGGACCTGATCGGCCGCATCCGCATCGCCGAGCTCAATCAGATGCCGCACCTGCTGATCGCCGGCGCCACCGGAACCGGCAAGAGCGTCTTCATCAACTCCCTGATGATCTCCATGCTCTACAAGGCCACGCCGGACGAATTGAAGCTGATCCTGATCGATCCCAAGCGCCTCGAGCTGGGCCTCTATGAAGACATTCCCCACCTGTTCACCCCGGTGGTCACCGATCCGAAGGTTGCCTCAAACGTTCTCCGCAACGCCACGCGCGAGATGGAAAACCGCCTGAAGCTACTCGCGAAAAAGGGCGTGCGCAACATCGATCAGTACAACCGGGTCATCGCCAAAAACGCCGCGGCCGCCGCCGACGACGCCGACGCGCCCCAACCCCCCGGCGCCGAGCCGCCCGATGCCCCGCTGCCCTACCTGGTCATCGTGATCGACGAGCTCGCCGATTTGATGATGGTCGATACGAGCAACGTCGAGGAGTCGATCACGCGCCTGGCCCAGATGGCGCGCGCCGTCGGCATTCACCTGCTTCTGGCCACGCAGCGCCCTTCGGTCGACGTCATCACCGGCCTCATCAAAGCCAATTTCCCGGCGCGCATCTCCTTCCGCGTGGCCACGAAAGTCGATTCCCGCACCATCCTCGACGCGAACGGCTCGGAATCCCTGCTGGGCCGCGGCGATATGCTCTATCTCCCGGCCGGCTCCTCGCGGCTCGAGCGCGTCCACGGCCCGCTGGTGAGCGAAGATGAGATCGTCGCCGTTTGCGATTTCTGGCGTTCCCAGGCCAAGGCCGCCTATCACACCGAGCTTCTCGAACCGCCCAAGGAAGAACCGGACGCCGAAGTAATCGAAGCCGGCGGCGAAGCGGGAGACGACCAATCCGGCGGCGACGGCCAATCCGACGACAACCTCTACGAAGAAGCCGTTCGCGTCGTCTGCGAAATGGGCCGCGCTTCCACATCGACCCTTCAGCGCCGTCTCCGCATCGGCTACGGCCGCGCCGCGCGCCTGATCGATTTAATGGAAAAGGACGGTATCGTCGGCCCCGCCGATGGTCCCCGTCCCCGCGAAGTCCTCAAGAAGCGCGACTGGATGAGGGAGTGGGACCAAACTCCCCATTAAGCCGAATGTATCCCTTGGCTAGCAGGGACGGTTTCCAAGTCCGTTCCTACGAACCGAAGGCGGGCCTTGCGGGCCAGGGCTTGAGCCGGGGGTCGGAGCTTCAGCTCCGACATAAAAAACCAAATCCATCGGGGCTTTAGCCCCTGAAGGCTTTTGCCATTCCGCTTGCCCTCGGCTGCGCACCGGTGTATCGTGCAAACGAGCCGGAGGTCCGCAACGAAATTCCGGTAAACATGAAAATTCCGCCTCAATGAAAATTCTGCTGTATAACCCGGACAACGGCGTCACCCGCAACTTCATGCCGCATCTTTGGATGTTTCTGCTGCAAACGCTCACCCCGCCCGGCCACGAAGTCGTGCTGATCGATGGGAACGCGCAGCCCATGGATGAAGAGGGCATCGCGCGCTACGTGCGCGAGCAAAAGATCGATCTGGTCGGCATCGGCGCAATGACCCGAATGATCGCCAAGGCGTATCGCATGGCGGACGCCGTGCGCGCGGCGGGAGTAAAGGTCGTGATGGGCGGCCCGCACGTCACCGAAATGGCCGATGAGGCCCTCGGACGCGATGGCGGCCCGCGCCATGCCGACGCCGTCGCCCTCGGCGAAGCCGACCAGACCTGGCCCAGAATCGTCGAAGACGCCGCGCGCGGCGCGCTCCAAGACGTCTACGCGCCGGTAGACGAATTCGGCCAGGAGCGCAAACCGTCCCTGCAGCCGTATCCGGAGATTCCCTGGGACAAGATCCAGCTGGACCAGTTCAATCTGCTGCCGGGCATGCTGCAACCACTGCTCAAGCGCGTCGGCGGCGGCTGGGGAACGTTTCGGATCATTCCGATGGAGTCGGGACGCGGTTGTCCGTATGGATGCGAGTTTTGCACGGTGACGGGATTTTTTGGCGACTCCATCCGCTTTCGCACCAATGAAAGCGTGGTCAACGAACTGCTGCTGCTGAAATCCCGCGCGCGCCGCGAAGGCGGCCAGATTGCCGTCTTTTTCATCGACGACAATTTCGCCATCAACGTCAGGCGCACGAAATCCCTCCTGCGCGACATCATCGCCGCCGGCGCTCAGGTGCACTGGGTCGCGCAGATCAGCGCCAATCTGCTGCGCGACGAGGAGCTCGTCGAGTTGATTGCGGCCGCGGGAGGCAAGTGGATCTTCATCGGCATGGAATCCATCGATCCCGCCAACCTGGCCGACGTAAAAAAGGGCTTCAACAAGCCCGGCGAGTATGCCGCGGTGCTCGAACGGCTCGCCCGGCACAACGTGTTTGCCATCACGTCGTTTATCTTCGGCATGGACAACGACTCGCCCGGCGTGGCGGAGCGGACGCTGAAGGAAATTCGCAGTTGGCCGCCGGGGCTGCCGATCTTTGGCCTGCTGACGCCGTTGCCCGCGACGCCGCTCTACAAAAGGCTCGAAGCCGCCGGCCGACTCACGCGCCCCAAGCACTGGCAGGAGTTCATACCCTTTGCCATGGCGCATACCCCGCTCAAGATGAGCATCGACGAAGCTCATGACGAGGTGCGAACGGGGTGGGTGAACGCCTACAATCCCAAGGCAATCGAAATGGCGGTGGATTCGCTGAGCCATAAGCCGCTCGGTTACCGCATCAACATCCTGATCGCGCGCCTCTGTTTCCGGGGCATATATTTTCCGTCGATGGGCCGTTTCGCCTGGCTGAAAACGATTCTCGAAAACCGGCGCACGATTCTCAAGCTGATCGGGCAATGGTACGGAGCGGGTCTGCACGCTCCGGCTCCGGCTCAGGCTCCGGCGCCGCCGGCCGCGGCCGAGCCGGTCGCAGAGCAGCAGAACTGAAGCGGCACTTCCCGAGTGGTGAACGGGAACCCTCCCCAATCCTCCGAATCGCAAGCCCTAAGCTCGCGCCCCGCATCAACGCGCGCAACCGATTCTTCGCTTTTCCTCGGGAAAACGCCGGTTTATGGCGCCACCCGGCCCGACATCCCGGCCCGAGTCGAATCGCCCAGGTGACATTCCGGCGATCCCGCTCCCTTCCCTATCGCCTACGCCCGTGCCTTCACGATCGCGTTCCGATTCCATCGGGTATTCTGATGCTATGTCTGAACCGGCAAAAGTGAACCCTCAAGACGCGTGTCTCAAGCCTGTCAGGCCGCTCGCCTGGGCCGATGTATTCTCCCTGTGGAGGGAAGCCGAATCGAAACTCCCTCATTGGATCGAACACTATACGAAGAGCGGCTTTGAGTCCTGGGACGCTTGGCGAACGAACACGCTGAAAGAGCTGGACTGCCGGGATCTTCAGTGGTCGTTGTTTGAAATCACAGTTCCGCTCAGGGTTGTTCCGAGCCTTCTCGGAGGTTCCTTCCGCCCATGGATCGCGAGGTATTACGAGGGAGCAAAGCACAGGACGTTCCGGGAACTCGCCAAGCATCCTGCCGTGCGAGAGAACGCCATCATCCGGGAAATGGTGACGAATTTCCCGAAGGAAACATATCTCGTCGGCCTGCGAACGGAGCGGGGGATCATCGTCATCGAAGGGATGCACCGGTGTTGCGCTTTGGCTATCGCCGCGGAAAATGGCAAGCCCATGGAGTCCAGAATATTCATCGCACTCGCTGAGTTTGAGGGAGAGCTGCCGGAAATGGGCCGAGCAACATCACCTACTTAGTCCGCCGGGCAATGCTGGGGAATCGCACCGAGCCAATGCGGGCGCGTCGAGTGAATGAGGCAGACGAGGCGCAAGAGGGCCGGGGCCGGGGCCGCGCCCCTGCGCGATTCCAGCCGCTCTTGACGGGCCTTCCCCCAAGGGGAGCCGTGGCGCTCGGTGATTCGCATGTAGGAAGCGCTTCACGATTTCACGAGCGGCCCTCCGATAGCGATTACGCGCCGGCCGAACGTTGCGAACATCACTCCGGCGAAGGAGAGATAGAGCGCGCCGATGCCGTTCCCGATGCCAAACCAGCCACCGAGCTTGATCCATACGGTCCCCATGCCCAGGTTACCGGCCGCCAGGGAAAGGAAGGTCAGCAACGCCAGCAAGAAAATCAACCACAACGTAAAACTCGTGCGGAAGGTCGCGATCCACATATATAGCGTGAAGATTCCCCACACGAGCAGCGTGACCCCGATGGCCGCATTGCTGGGGGCTTTGAGCCAGCCCGCTCCAATGGTCCACAGGAGCAACGCGTACCACCACCAGAAAGCACCGAACGAGGTAAATGCAACCATGGCGAAGGTATCCCCATTCACAAACTCGAGCACCCCGGCGATCATCTGAACGAAGCCTCCGAAGGCAAAGGCAAGCGGCACAACGACCGGAAAGGACTCCTGTTTCAGAAATCCCGCGTTGATTGCACTGAGTACAATCGCCGAAACTCCGAAACCGGCAAGACCTAGCGGAGCGGGGTTCGCAAACTTTCCACCTTCAGTCATAGTCGGTTCTCCACCCCCAGAGCAAAGTTGAAATTTCGGGCCATCCCCCGGCCCGGCAGCAGATGGTTTACCACAGGAACTACGGCGTTTCCATAAATAAGGAGCCGGTCCTTTAGAAGACCGGGCGGACGGCATCGGAACCAAGCCAGCGCAAAACGGACTCTCCCGGCGTCACGATGTCATGTGTTCGGGCGCGCCGGGAGAATCCGGCGCGGCATCCTTACGCGGATTCGCCGGTCCGCTCAAGCCCAAGAGGATTCGCAACAGCCTGCTTTTCCGCAACCGGGTTCCATGGAACGGCAAAAGTGACAGCCCCCGCAGCAAATCCATCGCCAGCGCCCGTTGCTGCCTGAAACAGGTGAACGCCCGCCAGCCGAGCTTCGCCAGAAGCGCAAGCCGCAAGCGCGCGAACCGGAATTCCAGATGGGATAGCGACGCGGGAATGTCCTCCTCGCGGAGGTGCTCGTAGAACGAATAGTTCATCGACCCGGCGGTTTGAACCTTGATGAAGTTCCCGAGCGCGCGACTGGCCGGATTCGCGGCAACCCGTCCGATCAGATCCTGAAAGCTTTTCGAACGGGCTTCCAGCGTTTCGAGGCTGGCGAACCGGTTCACGATTTTCGCGCCGGCGGGATCCCACAGGTAGCCATTCATCGCCACGGGAAGCCCGAGGTGAAACAGTTGGGACACCACCAGGTGGATGCGCAGATGGCACTGGTAGGGGTCGTGCATGCACTCGTAAAGGCGGCCAGTGTCCCGGGTGACGCCGCGCTGGAAGGCGGTGATGGCGGTATCGAGGTCTCGCGTGAACTCGGCAGTGTCGTGACCGTCGAGTTCCCTCTGAATGATCGCCCCGACCTGGCGAATCTGCAGGGAGGTCAAGGCCAGGCCGACGCTGTAGAGCGGATCGACGGTATCGGCGGCGTCGCCAAGGATGTACCAGCGGTCGGGAGAATAGCGCTGGCGGCATTCCCACATGTAGGAGCGGTAGACATTCGTATCGACGACCGTGCCGCTGCGCACCAGTTCGGCGATCACCTCGTGCTCCCGGCCGGCCGAGTCCAGGAACTGCTCGATCGTGCGGATCTCGCCGTGGGGATAAACGTTGCTCCGGCTGGTGATGCCGATGCTCATGAGCGGCCGGCCATTTTCCGAGCGCATGGGGATGCACCAGATCCAGTTGCCCCTTCCGAAGAAATGGTGGGTGGCGAAGTAAGGGACGTACGCCCGGTGTTCCCTCTTGATCGCCTGGATGCGGCTCAGGATTTCCGGATTGAAATCCGCCAGCCGGAACCAGAATACGTTTTTCTGCTCGGCGACCGGCTGGTGAAGCTGGAGCTGTTTGGCGAGCAGGCGGTTGCGTCCGGTCGCGTCGATCAGCCAGCGCGCGCCGAGCGTCGTTTCCCGCCCCGCCGGATCCCGCACGGTCACCGCGTGCAGCCCGCCGCCGCTCGCGAGCGTGACCCCGGCCACCACGGCATCGATCAGCTCCACGCCGTTCTGCCGGTTGCGCTCCCGCAAATGGCGATCGAATGTGAACCGGTTGATCTGAAAGGAAAGCAGTGGCGGCGCGGTGGGAATCTCGTCGACGACGTAGGTCCGATCGGAGGGACGGTCGATATCGAGCTTGAAATAGTAGGTGAGCCCGTACTTCGGATAGTGCTTTTCAACCAGATACGGACCCAGGCCCAGTTCCAGCAAAAAATCGACGCTGGCCTCGACCAGGGATTCGCCGACGATCGGCCGGTCCTTGCGCGGGCCCTCGACCACCGCCACGCGCAGCTGCGGGAAGCGCATCCGGAGGTAAGCGGCCGCCAGTTGTCCGGTCACTCCGCCGCCCATAACCAGCACGTCGATCTTCATTTCGTTCACAGTGTCAACCATCGCCACCCGTGCCGGCTTCCCGGAAAGGGGCGGGACCGCCCCGATGCCTTCACGGATGCGGAGCGGTCCGTATTGCCAGAATCGGACCGCGCCGATGCGCCGGGACTTCCGTTTCCGTCATCGGATCGAGGGCTACCATACACGCGAACGTGGCCGAGTGCAATCGGGCCGCGCCGTTGCATTGCAACGCGGTCAGACGTATGCTGTCGGGCGGCCGGGACTCGGGAGACGCAAGCAATCACACGCATGGGGGAAGAATCAAATGCCAACTCCTTTGACCGGTCTTCGCGTTCTGGACTTGACCCGGATACTGGCCGGCCCTTGGGCAACGCAAACACTCGCGGATCTGGGCGCCGAGGTCATCAAGGTCGAACGCCCTAAACTCGGCGACGAGTCTCGGCATTATGGGCCTCCTTTCCTGCTCTCCGGTAGCGGAGCTTCCACGCGGAGCGTTTATTTTCTGGCCGCCAATCGCGGCAAACGCTCGGTCACGATCAATCTCGCGACGCCGGAAGGACAGAGCCTGGTTCGCGAACTCGCCGGCCGCTGCGATGTCCTCATCGAGAATTTCAAGGCCGGCAGCCTGGCCAAGATGGGGCTCGGCTATGCGCAATTGTCCGCTTCCAACCCTGGCCTGATCTATTGTTCCATTACCGGTTTCGGACAAGAAGGTCCGCACCGCGACCGCGCCGGTTACGACCTGGTGGCCCAGGCCATGGGCGGGCTCATGAGCATTACCGGCGAACCGGATGGGCCGCCGGTGCGAGTGGGCGTCGCCATCACCGACATCCTGACCGGCCTTTACGGCGCGATCGGGATTCTCTCGGCACTTCGCGAGCGCGAGCGAACCGGCCTGGGGCAGTACATCGATTTGGCCTTGTTCGACGTTCAAGTCGCAACGCTCGCCAATCAAGCGAGCAGTTTTCTCGCCACCGGCCAGGTGCCGCAGCGGTACGGGAACGCTCACGCCAACATCGTTCCGTATCAGTCGTTTGCGACGCGGAACGGCTACATGATCGTGGCCGTCGCCAACGATTTTCAGTTTTCCCGTTTTGCGGAAATCCTCGGCATGCCGCAGATCTTCGAGGATCCTCGTTTCCGGACCAATAGCGAACGCGTGAGGAACCGCGCCGTTCTGCTGCCCATCATCGCGGATCGCTTGCGGGAAAGGACGACCGGCGAGTGGCTGGCGGATTGCGATGGCGCGCATATCCCGGCGGCGCCGATCAATTCCCTGGACGCCGTTTTTTCCGATCCGCAAATCGAGGCGCATCATCTGGTCGTCGAGTTTCCTCCGTCGGGGAATACCCCGGTCCGGGTTGCCGGCAGTCCCCTGCGCCTTTCGCGAACGCCCGTCTCCTACCAGTTGCCGCCGCCGGAACTGGGCGCGCACACCGACGAGGTTTTGTCCGAGCTGCTCGGCAAGACACCGGAATCCATCGAAGATCTGCGGCGTCGCGGAGTGCTCTGACGCGCCTTGCCCGGCCAGGGGCGGGGCTTGACGGTCGAGAGAGAATATCGTTTGGGCAAGGGCCTATAATGAAGCTCAGGAAGCCAGCAATCGCCTCGCCGCGGCCCCCGGGCCGTTGAGGAGGCAAAAAGGGGGAATCGATGCCGCGCCTTCGCTTCATGGAAGAGGATGAAATGACCGGAACCCAGCGTCTCTTGGTCGAGAGCGCCCACGTCAACGGCGCTCCCGATCCACTTTTCGCGCGGGTCGTCGCGCGCAGCGAGGCCGGCAGGAACTGGCTGCGCGCCTGGAACGAACTGCTCAACGGAGGTATTCTGCCGGTTCCGCTGAAGGAAATGGTTCGCTTCCTGATTTCGACCAAGCATGAATGCGGTTATTGTTCGACGGTGCGGTCGAACGTGGCGCGGGCGCGAGGATTGACGGAAGAGAAGCTGATGGCGACCATGGAATTCGAGTCGAACGATCTGTTCAGCGAGCGGGAAAAAGCCGCGCTGCGATTCGCCACTTCGTTCAAATCGGGCGACGACGGCATCGATTCCGACCGGGCGTACGAGGAATTGAAGCGGCATTTCACCGAGGAGGAGATCATCGAGCTCGCCTTGCTCTGCGCCGAATGCGACGGTGGCGGCAAATTCGCGCGTTCGCTCAAGCTGCGGACGTGGGAAGAAGCCTGCGAATTGCAACCGATGATGCGCGCCCACGCGGAAAAGACCGCCGGCTGAATCAACCCCGCTAAAAATCCCTAACACCTGGTAAAGCTTTCCTCGCGCCGCTGGCGGGTTGCCGATCGTGACGATCGCAATCCCGCCCCGTCTCGCAAGCTCACAGCAAGGATTGATTCGAGCGTTCTATTCACGGACCGGATTTTCCGCTGTCGGCCGCTTCACGCTTTCACGATCGGCCCTCCGACGCCGATCACGATCCGGCCGAAGGTCGCGTTGGTCACTTCGGCGAAAGAGAGATAAAGCGCGTCGACGCCGGTCACGAGACCGAACCAGCCGCCCAGCTTCACCCATCCGGCCCCCATACCCAAGTCGCCGCCGGCCAGCAGGAAGAAAGTGATCCACAGCAGCAGGAAAATCGACCACAGCGTGAAATTCGTGCGGAAGGTCGCAATCCACATGTACAGGGTAAAGACGCCCCACATCAGCAGGCAGACACCGATCGCCGCCTCGCTGGGCGCTTTGATCCAGCCCGCCCCGATCGTCCACACCAGGAACGCGTACCACCACCAAAAAGCACCATACGAGGTGAATGCGACCAGGCCGAATGTATTCCCATTCAAATACTCCAGGTAACCGGCGAACAACTGACCGAGCCCTCCAAAGGCAAAGGCCAGCGGCACAACCACGGGAATGGCGTCTGGTTTCAGGAGTCCGGCGTTGATTGCGCTGAGCACGACCGTCGTAAGTCCGAAACCGGCTAGCCCCAAGGGCGCGGGGTTGGCAACTTTTGCAACGTCAGCCATGGTCGGTTCTCCCTTTGTATGTGGATTCGGGATCGCGAGCCGTCATGCGGCTCATCCCCGAGATGGTTTACCATAGGAACCACCCCGTTTCCATCGAAAGCAGCCGGAAGCCAAAAAATGCCGTACCACCGGGACATTTCGATGAACGGCCCGCGGCAGCTTTGCGCCGATCGCCGCGTTGCCTTAGAATTTCGTCTGCTCTCGTGCCGGGGTAGCTCAGTGGTAGAGCGCAGCCCTGAAAAGGCTGGCGTAGGCGGTTCGATTCCGTCCCCCGGCACCACCCCAACGCGTGTTCCCCAAACGCCTGTCGCACGACCGTCTCGTGCCAAACCCGCTTGGCATGAGAAAATGCAGCGACGAGGAGGCCATTGATGCCAGCCAGCTTGTTTTGGGGCCTGGGACTTGCCTGCGTGCTATGGGGACGGCGAGAAACCTCGCCCGAGCGGCCGATCCCGGCGGCCCAAATGGACGCGCCGCGCGCAAGCGCGGCCGGTAGCGAGACGGCCGTTTTCGCCGGAGGCTGTTTTTGGGGCATCCAAGCCGTGTTTCAGCGGGTGAAGGGCGTCATCGAAACCGCGGCGGGCTATTCAGGCGGAACGGAGGAAACGGCAACATACGAGATGGTCATCACCGAAACGACCGGACACGCCGAATCGGTGGAAGTGGTTTTCGATCCCTCGCGGATTACCTATGGCCAGTTGCTGCGCGTCTTCTTCTCCGTGGCCCACGATCCCACCGAGATGAACCGGCAGGGGCCCGACGTCGGCCCTTCCTATCGCTCGGCCATTTTCTACGCGAGCGAGGAACAGAAGCGTATTGCCGAAGCGTACATCGCGCAGCTCGACGGCGAGAATGTATTTCCGAAACCGATCGCGACGGAAGTGGTTCCCCTCGAACGCTTCTACCGCGCCGAAGAGTATCACCAGGATTACGCGCTAAAGAATCCCGGCAATTCCTACATCCAGATTTGCGATCTGCCAAAGATCGACGCGCTGAAACAACAGTTCCCTGAACTGTTCACCGACTACAAAAGCGCGGCGCAATAGGACGCGGCCGCATGGCCTGCGCGGCTCGCCGGCTCGGACACGAAGTTCCGGCCAACGATTCGCGCTGGCTATCTCGAAACCATCGCCGAAGCGGCTCGCCACTCACGCCAGAGCGCCCGGTACGGCAAACCGGCCGAAAAGAGCAGGACGACCTTCGCGACGCGATAGGGATAAACCCGGAATTCCAGAAACAACCCGTTCTCTCCTGTGAAGTTGACGCGAACTCCCGATCCCTGGCCGTCGTGGCATTGAGCCAACCAGCCCATCAGCATGCCATTCCAGGCGGGATCGGGCAGCGATAGGTCGACGCGCCAGCGCGTCAAATCGACCGCGCGAACGATTCCCTTCCCCAACCGTCTGAACCTCTTTGCCAAAATGCGGCGGATGGCGGGCTCGCGCAGGCAGTTGCGCAGGAACCGCGGCACGGCGGCGGGATTCCTTCTCCGCCCGAGGCTGGACGCCGTCCGCACGCCCTTGCGTTTCGGGCGGCGAGCTGGAATTTTGACGGACTTGCCCGCGATCGAGAGATTTGGTTTGCCTTCGCTGCCCGGCAGCGGCCGCCTGTATTCGAGCGCCGCAAACCACCGGACACGCACCTGCCCGTTACCTGAATCCACGGTGAAGATGAGCGGGCTGAACAGCGCGAATGCGATCAGCAGAAGCGCGGAGAGGCCAATCACTCCGAGAACGGCGAAAACAATCCAAACCAGCGGCACGCGAATTCTCCGGCGAGCCAAATCGAAAGGAAAACCAGGCCGAACCAGAGCAGCAAAATCCTATGGTAGTACTTTGGTGCGATTGACGTCTCGAATATCTCCATTAAGTTGTAGAAGAGCAGCAAAACATTTGCCCCCCCGAGGCGCGGCAGGCGGATTTGTGTGCGGGCTCGCGGACCACGCAGGGGGAAAGCGGAAGGAACGGGCAACTGTTCCAAATGGAAACACAGGTGTCCGCAACGCCTGAAAAAAGGCGCCAATTCAGGGGAAAAGCGATCGTAGCGCTGCAGGCCAACCGCGGCGAGGATTCCTCCGCACGAAAACATGGAAACGACGGCAGGCGCGAGCGCGGGACGGAAATGCTGGAATTTGCTTTCGTCATTTCATTATTAATGACGCTGATGCTGGGAATCGTCACCTTCTCGCGCGCTTTCAACATCTACCAATCGATCACGCGGGCGGCGCGGGAGGGCGTGCGGATGGCGGTTCTGCCGAGCTGCGCCTCCTGCGGCAACAGCTACCTGGACCCATCGACCGGAGTGACCGAGGCGAATAGCACCGTTTTCTCGAGCTATATCGCGCCGGCGCTTCAGGCGGCCAATCTGAATCCGAACGCCGTCCTGAACTATAGCGAGAGCGTGGGATGGCTGGATGCGGGCGATACCGACCAGCAGTGCGGCGTGGCGATCAGCTTCCAGTATCCCTACCAGTTGGATCTGCCCTTCACCAGCCAGAACCTGACGACGATCGATATTCCCGCCGCGGTTCAGATGCGGCTGGAAAATCAGCCGAGCGGGGGAACCTGTCCATGAAGCGGGCGCGTCGGAGATCGCGGGCGGGGCAGCGGGGCGCCGAGTTCGTCGAATTCGCCCTCGTGCTGCCTTTGATTCTCCTGTTGCTGCTTGGGATTTTCGATTTCGGCTCTTTTTTCGCCCTGCGCCAGAAGATGACCAACGCGGCTCGCGAGGGCGCGCGAATCGTCATCTCCTCGCCGCTGAGCGACGCCTCCTGCTCGAGCGCAACGCCGTGTTCGATCGTGGCGGCGGCCGGCGCGGTGGTGCACTACATGGCGAATGCCGACGCCAGCATCTCCTGCATTCAGCCGGGCTCGCCGACGACGAGCGCACCGCTCAAATGGACCTATTCCTGCGCCAACGGCACTTCGCTGGTGATCAATCGCGGTTATTCGTTTTCCGATTCCGGCAACATCATGATTCCGGCAACGCAGGTGACGCTCGTCTATCCCATCGAGTGGCAGCTGGGCGGGTTACTGCCGGATCTTTCACGCTTCAAGACGATTACCACACAGGCGACGATGCCGAATCTGGCCAGCGATTGAAAAGGTGAACCCCATGGCGGAGATGTCACGAAAGAACGGCGAGCGTGGAGCGTCCTTGATTCTGGTGGGCATGGCGCTGGTAGCTCTCTTGGCGGCATTGTCGCTCGCCATCGATCTGGGAATGCTGTACGTCGCGCGCAGCCAGGCGCAGCAGGCGGCCGACGCGGCCGCCCTGGCCGGGGCAACGACCCTGGCCAATTCGAATTGCATCATGGCGGCGGGCGGCTGCGTGGCAGGAGGGTCGCAGGAAACGCAGGCGACGCAGCAAGCGGAAACCACCGGCGCCCAGGATTCCGTGATGGGCCAGGCGGCAAGCATCCAGGACAGCGACGTGAGCTTCAACTACCCGAATCCGCAGGAGCCCGAAATCACGGTGACGGTTCAACGCAGCGCGGCGCGCGGAAACGCCGTGCCGACGCTTTTCGCCCATGTATTCGGGGTCAATGCGGTAAATGTGATGGCCAAAGCGACGGCCGAGGCGGTCAATCCGACGGGCGGCGGCGCGCCGGTCGGCTACGGTTGCGTCGCACCGTTCCTCGTGCCCAATTGCGACCCCGACCACATCAACATTCCAAGCGGCAACGTGAACGGCGCTTGCGATGACGGCAATGGAGGAGCCGGATATTTCATCAATCAAACCACCGGGCAACTCGAAAATCCCGGCGTGTACAGTTCGGGCGGCGTGGTTGGAGAGCCTTGGCAACTGCACAGCGATGCCTCGCCAAGCCAGTGGTATCTGGTGGCGTACAACACGAACCTCGCCACCCAAATCAGCACCAGCAACGGCAATGGCCAGAGCGCCTCGCTCCTGCGGCAGTACATCTCCGAGTGCGTTCCGCAACTCCTCTCCTGCGGCCAAACCGTAAGCACATTCAACGGCAAGAGCGTCGGACCGACCGGTCAAGGAACCGACGCGCGCATCAATGCCAGCGGAGACGGCCTCGGCAAGGGGCAGGACACGATCGACACCTCGATTGGTCCGCCGTTTCCATTCACGGGCGGCGCCAACAACCTGAACCAATCACTCGTCGGGCAAACCTACTACGGCCCAAGTCCTTCCCAAGTGCTCGTTCCCGTCTACGACGGACACCAGCTCAACCCCGGCGGCGACACGGCTACAATTGTGGGGTTCATGCAGCTGTTCATTCAGGATGCCTCGCATCAGGGCAACGCCGACCTCATTGACACGATCGTATTGAAAGTGATTCCCTGTGCCAGTGGCGGCGGCAACGAGGACGGCACCACCCCGGCAATCAGCGATGCCGGCGGGATGGCGGTTCCCGTTCGTTTGATCCGAACTCAGTAGCTTCCCCCTAGCAGGCTGCTGAAAAAGCCGCAAAGCCGTCATTCCGGGGGCGGTTTTCGCCCGAGGAATCCGCCTTTTCCTCGGAATTTAACGAAAAGCAGATTCCTCGCCTCGCTCGGAATGACAATCGGGACCGTTTTTCAGCATGCTGCTAGACCACCCACCAGACCTGCGCGAAGCCGAGCCCACACGCATTTCCGGGGCGCGCATGTCCTGGAAACACTATTAGCAGGTATTTCAATAACGGGAACATTTAGTTCCATTACGGCGAATATTCAGATCCCTATTTCCGGGTCGAAAGTGAAAACTTTTTCCACCTAAGTCCTTTGGAAAGGCGTTGGGCGAACCAGGACGAAAGTAGCGGAACTTTCAAGCGCATATTACTAGCAATTCAATGCCATTCGCATAACATAGCCCCCTGGAAGTTTCTCTGCCACAGCAACTTACCTCTGGACTTTCCTAAGAACTTCTGTAGACTTTTGAACAAGAGTCGCAAGCAAATTGTACACTGCAAGGAGCAGGAGAAGAACGTGAGTGGCCCGGTTAACCCCGAACCTTATCCTGTTCCGCAGATGGACTCTGTTTCGGAAGGGAACGTGCATCTGAATCCGGCGATGAGTTCGACAAGCGCAAAATCGGGTGGTGGCGGCGAGCGAGGCGCGGAAATGCTCGAATTCGCGCTTTTGTTCGCAGCGCTAATGACGCTGATGCTGGGCATCGTAGTTTTCGTGCGCGCCTACAACATATACCAAACAATGACGCGGGGGGCCCGCGAAGGCGCGCGAATGGCCGTGCTTCCGAGCGCCTGGAACGGCGGTAGCGGGGGCAGCTATATCGATTCGGTTTCGGCGTGCACCAGTCCGCCCACGACGACCAACTCGCCGGACACAACGATCTTCAACGACTACATAAAGCCAGTACTCGAGTCCGCGAATCTGAGTCCCAGCGGCGTGCAAAACTACCAGGAGTGCGAGGGCTGGATGGACCCGGCCGGCACGGCAGACAACCAGTGCGGCGTGACGGTCAGCTTCCAATACCCCTACCACATGAGCATCCCGTTTCTCGGCGCCAGCCTGGGGACGATCAATATCGGGACCCACGTGCAGATGCGCCGGGAGGACCAGCCAATGGCGGTGGGTGGTGCAAGCGCTTTATGTGCCGGACAATCCGAGCCATGAACGGGGCTCGGAAAGTGAGGCGGAAATGAACGGACCGAATCCGACAAGTGGATGGCGAGGCCAGGAGCGCGGCAGTCAACTTTTGGAGTTTGCCATCGCCGTACCCGTCCTGCTCCTGCTGGTCGTTGGAATCTGGGATTTGGGAGCGGGATTTGCCACGAAGCAGAAGCTGACCAATGCCGCGCGCGAAGCGGTGCGCATGCTGACTTCTTCGCCCAACGTCAACTGCGATCCTTCGGTTGCATCGACCTGTCCTAGCGATCCGGTCGTCGCCGCGGTCAATACCGTGGTGAATTACCTGGATAATGACGGGCTCAACGCCTCGTGCCTTTTGAGTGCAACCCCGACATCGACGAGCTCTTCGACAGGGGTCGAATACGAGTGGAAATATAGCTGCAACCAAATCGTGTTGGATATCAACCATGGCGCGACCATTGGCTCGACCGCCATGACGGCAGTGACGCTGACCTATCCAACCACATGGACGAAGGGACAACTCCTGCCAGCGCCGGTTCCGGCCACGATCAGCACGGAAGTCCAAATGGAGAATCTAGCGCCATGAGGCTGCCCAGGACGGATGCCATCATGCAGAAACGCAATCACGGGTCACGGGCACGGGACGAACGAGGAGCAACTCTGGTATTCATCGGACTTTCCATGGCAGCGTTGCTGGGCGTTATGGCGCTGGCGATCGACCTGGGCATGCTCTACGTCGGCCGCGGCGAGGCGCAGCGGGCCGCCGACGCGGCAGCGCTCGCTGGGGCGCAAGTCTTTAGCCAATCCGGCTGCACCAGCGGCGACTGCTCCGCCGATACGACCACGCAAGCAGCGGCCAAGGCGCAAGCCATAACCGTTGGCGATACCAACTACGTATTGCAACAGCAGGTCAATATCGCTTCGAGCGACGTCGCTCTCAACTTCCCCCAGGCAACCGAACCGCAGGTTACCGTGACCGTGAGGCGAAGCAGTATACCGCTGATTTTTGCTCAGGTTTTCGGGAAGTCGGTGGCAGATGTCTCCGCTACTGCAACCGCCGAGGCGTTCCAGCCAGGGAACACGGACGTGCAATGTCCCGTACCCTTTGCTATCGCGAATTGCGACACAAACTACTTGAGCGACGGCGACCCTCTGACTGGACCAGATGGCTCGAAACAGAATCAGGCCTGCCCCTCGAACGCCGGCTATTTGGTGTGTTGCTCGTCCAGCAGCCCCAATCCGTGGAGCCAAACGGACACCGGCGTGCTGGGACAACCGGTTCTACTCCATTTTGCAACCTCGAGCGGATCGGCCGTCGCGAGCCAATGGAACCTGCTCGACTTCGGCACCGCCCCGAGCGGCAGCCAGCTAGAAAGTTACATCGAGTCCTGCCCGACGCAGGGCGTCGCCGGCTGCGGGAATGTGCCGGTCACTACAGGTGATAAAGTGGGCCCGGTAGACCACGGCATCGATACTCTCATCAACGCCCTTGGCTCGAAAAACAAGTCGAAGCCTACCGACGGAATGGACGAAGGACAGGACATCATTACCGGTCCAGGCGGGACGGGTACCCCGACTTACGATTCCACGACGGGAGCAGTGCGGTACTCGATTACAGGCGGCGCCGACAATACCAGCGAGGCGGGTTCTGTCGGCATTTCGGGGAGCAAATCGGTGGTCACCGCCCCGATATACAGCAATGTTGCCGGGACCACCACAACCCAACTCCAGTCGGGACAGCCTAGCCAGGAAGTGCAGATCGTCGCGTGGGCCAAGCTTTTCATCGTGGATGCTGAAGCGCCCGGCAGCGGAAAGACGACCGACCCCTGCAACTCAGGGGGATCCGTTTCAAACAGCGACAGCCCCGTTTGCGCGTACGTGCTCCAGATCGTCCCCAACTGCGGCACTGGCACGACGGTCAACACGCAGTACTCACCCGTGCCCATACGGCTGATCCAGGGACCCACTACGACCCCGTAGCAGGCCCCGGCCGCGGTCGCCGCCTTTGATGAGAAATGTGAGAAATGCAGAGCGGGCCAGCGCAGCGCGGATGCCTTCATTCCAGGGAACATATTTCTGGATCTACCCCCGCGTCAGCGCCGCAGGCCTTTCGGCCAGGAAAGCTCCGGCGTACATTTCACTTCCCTGCCCCTCGCGGCTTGCAATCCCACCCCACCCGCCGGCTCGAACCTGGAATGACCCGGCACGGGGGCCAGCCATTTCGTCGGTCCAAAAATATTCCGAGCAGCGCTAACAACGAATACTGGCCGTGCTTCTACGTTCCCGAAGGCTATTACCTGAAATGTCAACGCTTGCGTAAGGTGGATTCCCCGGCCTGGGCTTGGCGCTGGGGAATGGCGAAAACCGGCCAGCGAGGCCGGCCGGATCGCACAGGTTCTGAAGGAGATCTGGATTTTTCAGGGCCGGCGGAATGAACTCCCAAGCTGACAATATTTACCATAAAGTACTTATAACCTAAGTTAGGTATAGAACGTCTGGAACCTTGGGTGCTGGAGGTTAGACCTCGACATCGCTGCGACTTAGGGAGAAAATGCACTTTGTATCTGTCAATGGAACGATTGGAGTGGCCGGTAGCCAAACGTGCACGAGGTAGAGATCACACACTGGTATCAGCCGCCGGCGACCCCGACGTGGAACATTCCGGCAATACGGAGACCGCTATGATCCGAAAAAACGACGCGGGCCAAGCCCTGCCGCTCGTAGCCGCAGCTCTGGTCGCTTTGCTCGCCGTAATGGGGCTCAGTATCGATATGGGCGTAATGCGCTACGATAAGCGCCTTCAGCAGACCGCCGCCGACGCCGCCGCCATTGCCGGCGCGCAGAACCTTTCCTCTGGGGCGGTAACCGCCAGGGCGCAAGATGCCTCGTCGCTGAACGGCTACGCCGACAACAGCACCACCACCACATGCACCAAGGATGCCGGAGCTGTTGGCTGCATCAAGGTTACGGTCAATAACCCGCCGACGTCGGGGCCGCACCTGGGCAACAGCAAATACGTGGAAGTCCTCGTTGCAGACTCTCAGCCGACATACTTCATGAAGATTTTGGGAGTCGACAGTGAAACGGTTGTCGCGCGCGCTGTCGCCACCAACGTCGGCTCCAGCTTTGGAGATGGGGGCGGAGGCGGCTGCATCGTCACAACCGGCACTCCCACCGAGAAGCTGACGGCAAACAATTCTGGCTTCGGCACCAGCGGCAGCGTCATTCTGAACGCGCCAACCTGCGGCATCCTCGACAACGGGAACCTCATCGCCAACGGCGGAACGAACTTGAGCATCAACGCCGGATCGATCGGCGTCGGCGGCACCTACAGCGCCCCGTCTCAGGAGGATTGCAGCGCCAATCCTCCAGTCGGCGTTTGTCCCGCGCCCTGCGCGGACGGGTCGGTGTGCGGCATGCCGTATTCGGGCGACCCGCTCTCGGGCAAGTACCCGGTTCCCGCCACTGCCCCCTCGTTGGGAACCGTCGATATCATCAACGGCAGCTGCAAAGGCACCGGCTGTTCCGGGGTTGCGTGCGCAGCGGTCGGCTCGGTCACTCCGTGCACGATTAGCCCGGGGATCTATGACGATATCTGTATAGAGAGCGGCCAGATTGTGGATTTTTCCGACGGAGGCTCGACAACGGGCGGCCTATTCGTCATAACCGGTAACAGCGTCTGTAACAATTCCGTCGATTTCAAGATGGCCGGCGGCGCAACCGTCTGCAGCAGCACAAATGCCGACTGCTCAAACATGCCCGCCAGCGAGAATAATGGCGTGACCTTTTACATGGGCGGAACGAATGCCTCGGCGCATTCCGCCGGCACCACGACGGTCGAGCTTAACGCGCCGAACTCGGGGACCTACGAGGGTCTGCTGTTCTATCAAGCCGCGGGGAATGCCTCGACCATGACCCTGATCGGCACCAACACATCCTTCTATCAGGGCACCATCTACACGGCCGATACGAGCGCGCAGCTATATTTTGGCGGCAATGCCGGTTTCAACGAAGAAGCCAAATACACGCTAATCGACGTGGGCCAGCTCACGCTGGCAGGCAATCCCGATGTCTCCCTCAATTCGGACTATTCCGGTCTATCGAATGGTGGAGGGCCGCTGTCTGGAATGACCAGCACCGCCGTGCTCGTCGAGTAGGCAACGGAAATGGGGACCCGGACAACGCAAGCATCGCCAATTCGTTCCCAGGGCGGCCAAAGCCTGGCGGAAGTCGCATTGATGACGCCATTGCTGCTTGCCATGCTGCTGGGCGCCATCGAACTGGGCCGTTACGCCTACATCAGCATCCTCGTGGGAAACGCGGCCCGCGCCGGCGCCGCCTTTGCCTCCGAACGGTTGATGAACGCTGGGAACACGCCCGGGATCGTACAGGCCGCGAAAAACGATTACCAGAATAACGGCCAAGACCCGGCGCTGCTGACCGTTACCGCCGCGGATGCGTGTGGCTGCGATGACGGATCCTACCCGGTCTCGGTGACGGCGGCCGCCTGCACACCCACCCCGGGCGGTACTCCGCCTTCCTGTTCTGCAGGGGCCACCTGGGTCGTGATGGTTACGGTAACGGCTTCCGGCAAATACAGTTCCCTATTCAGCTATCCTTGGATTCCCAATCCAATCACGATATCCAAGCAGTCCACCATGCGGGCCGCCCTGAACTGAAACAACGATGAGCGCTAACCAACGGGACGGATGGAATGCGGTTTCGCACAGCCCCGGCGTCGCGCCCACGCACGCCAAAAGCCGCGCAACGTTCGTTGCCGCATCCCGCGCGAAGCGCGTTTCGGCGAGCCCCGCAGGAAGGAAACGCGAGGCTGGATCAACACTGGTGGAATTTGCGCTGGTCGTGATGGTCCTCATGACCATGATGCTGGGAATCATTGATTTCAGCCGCGCACTCTATGCCTATCATTTCGTTGACCATGCCGCGAAATCAGCGACGCGCTGGGCGGCCGTGAACGGCTACACCTGCTCGCAAGACGGGAGCTGCCCATACGGCGTTACCGGCTCCGCGACGAACGATATTTCCACCTACATCACGGACTGCGGGGTGGGCACCGGCATCGTCTGCGGCGCGACGGCGAGCGATATCGCGACGTACGTAACGAACCTGGTGCCCGACGGCATCCAAGCGAGCCAGGTTACGACCAGCGTAAGTTGGCCGGTGCAATCGGCTACCTCGTCCGATCCCAGCCCCGCTATCTGCAGCGGCGCCGTCAGCGGGCTCGCAACCGATGCCATCCCGAACTATCCGGGCTGCACGGTGGAAGTTACGGTCAGCTATCCCTTCGAGTTCCTTTATCCGTTCGTCCACAACACCACCATTACGCTAACCGCCGGCTCCGAGATGGTCATCGCCCATTAGCTGCCCGGTGGCCGCGCCGCGCGGCGAGGGCTTCCCCAGGGAAAAGCCGCTTAACCCTCCTGCAGCCCGATGTGGACCGCCGGGGTGGCGCTTGCTAGGCTATGCATATATTGTGCCGGTGCGGCCCCAGAACGGCCCTTTGCGGTTCCGATTTGCCGCATCCTAGCCCCCCCCTCGGGGGGTGCGGGATTGCGTTGCGCCTTGCAGGTTTTTGGCCTGGGCAAGCAGCATGCTCCTGCGGAGATCCTTCCCGCTTCCATTCCGAATGAAGGCGCCCGGCGTAGTGTGGAATCCCAACAGGGGCGTTTGCGGGCCGAGCCCCGGCCATCGGGCGATGTTATATTGATGAGGATTCCGGTCGAGTAATGACGAATGGTTGCGCCTGATTCCAACCCGATGGTCTTTGTGATCGAAGACGACAGCCCGGGGCGGGACTCGGTGCGTAGTCTGCTGAAATCCATGGGCTTGCGCGCCGAGGCCTTCGGATCTGCCCAAGAATTCCTGAAAACGGAACGGCCGGATGTTCCGAGCTGCCTGGTGCTCGATCTACAGGTTGCCGGCACGAACGGGCGCGACTTCCAAGAAGAGATGGAACGGGCGGGCATACACATCCCCGTCATCTTCCTCGCGGCCCACAGCGATATTCCCACGGCGTGGCCGGCGATGGAAGCCGGAACGGTGGAACTGCTGGCCAAACCATTTCAGAGGGATGAACTGCTGGCGGCGATCGAACAGGCGCTTTCTCGCGACCGATCGAGGCGCGAAGAGCGAGCCCGGCTCTCCACCCCGCCGTCGGAGGTCGCAAAATCCGCATCGAACGGGCGCGACGTTACATTCGATATCGCCCTGCTGAACAAGATTGCCAGCCGGCTTTCGGCGGCGGATGCGTTCCACCAGGTGCTGAGCGAGGTCGTCGAGTTTGTTGCGGCCGTAGTGGAATGCGACTCCTGCTTCGTCTACCTGGTCGAAGAGGACGATTTGGTCCTGCAGGCGTCGAAGAACCCTCATCCCGAGGCCATCGGCCGCCTGAAAATGAGGGTGGGACAGGGCATTACCGGCTGGGTGGCCGAGCATAGGAGTCCCGTGGCCGCCGGCGAAAGGGCTTTCGAGGATCCGCGATTCAAGCTGTTCAACGAATTGCCGGAAGACCGCTTCGAGGCTTTCCTGTCGGTGCCCCTGGTCAGCGGCGGGCGCCTGGTGGGCGTCATCAACGTGCAAAGCCGCTCGCCGCATCGCTACACGCAACACGAGATCGGGCTGGTCACCGCGGTCGGCTTCCTGGTGGGGGCCGAAGTCGAAAGAGCCCGGCTGGAAAGCGAGAATTCCGAGCTCTCCGAGCGGCTCGAAACCCGCAAACTGGTGGAGCGGGCCAAGGGAGTTTTGCAACGCGAGTTGAAAATCAGCGAAACCGACGCCTACCGGATTCTGCAGCGGGAAAGCCAGCACCGGCGAAAGTCCATGAAAGACATATCCGAATCGATCATCTTGAATGACGAATTGAAGCGAGCCGTAAAACCTTAAAAAACGTCCGGCGCGCCGGAAGCTATGGCAAAGCGAATCGAAGTGATTCGAACTTTGAATTTGACTCCTCCCGCGAACATAGGCAAACTGCGTGTGGGTTTGAGGAAGTAGCAAGCAAACCCCCGGAAACCTTCGCCGAAGAAGGCTCCCCGGGCATTCAGGCAAGGCGTGAGTATTCCCGGACACGACGCCGTGTCCAACCAAGCGCAATATCTGGCTCGACGACGAGCGGCAGTATAGCTGGCGCCAACGTTTCGCTTTTTCCGGATTCACAGGATCAAGCGACCGGGAACGCGTGTATGCGGTCCGGCGCGGCCCCCGCACTCGGCGTGTGCCTGCTCTTCGGCCGGGATGCCAAGCCGATGCGGAATCCAAAGATCCCAGCTCAGTTTTCGATGGCCAGGAGGAGATGGAATTGAACGGGAGAACAGCTCTGATCGAATTGATGTTAGCGGGTTTTTTCGCCGTTGCGTGCATCCGGGCACAGATGCCGGACGCATCGGATCGCAGCAAGCAGCTCGGTGACTTCTTCCGGCTTTCGGGGCGTTGGGAGCGCCTGCGGCGCTCGCGCTGGCAGTGGTTCGCGATGGTCGCGTTCATGCTCGTGCTGCGATTGCAGGAGCAACTGCCGCTGGTATTGGAACTGATGGTAGCGATCGAATTCGCTTTGTTCATCGCTCTGCCAAAAGCTTCCGATTTGCCGGTCCGTGCGCGAGTTCGGTGAGGCCCCGGTGAAACCGAAGCGGGCGGATCGGTTGGCTAGGCTTATTCGCCCAGCGTCTTGCGGTTGGTTTGAAATAGCGGGTGACCCGAAGGGTCGAGGAGGCGGTCCTTATGGCGGCAAATAAGTCCCAGGGAAGTTACTACACGTTGTTTCTGGTGGCAGCGACGGTTCTCTGTGCCGGTCTTTACGATATCTCCAGCGGCATCGGGATACTGCTCCTGATTCTCGGTGCGCTGGGGATGGTTGCAAGCCTGCTAGGGATGCTGAAAATCAAATCGCTCGAAGGGAGGACGGCGCTCAAGCCGGGGCCCGGTTTCATGAAGTTGATCGGCGCCGGCGTTTGCGCCCTCGGGTGGCTGATTACGCTGTATGGCATGCATTTGACTCCCAGCGTCGGCGGGCGTCTGGTTCTCGCGCTGGTGGGTATTTCCGTGAGCTTGTTCGGGATCATTGTTGTATTACCAGCGGCCTTCAATAAAAACGCGGTTTGGAAAGCGTAGTGGATTCGGTCTATGCAAGAGCACCCCATTTCACCATGGAGCGCACATGAGCAAATTCGTCCGAAGTAGCAGCGTCTGTCTTTGCATTCTCGCGTTAGGCTTGGCGATGGGTGCACTGGCCCACGCCCAAACCCCGGCGGCGGCCGCGGCTCCCACCGCGACGCCATCTCCGCTACCGGCCACGACCAAAGAACTGGCAACCGCGGTTGCCCAGGCGCCCACGACGGCGGATTTGGCCAAGGGCGACCCGGGCGGCACGATCACGGGAACGGTGAACGACGTTCCCGTCACCAACCCGAAAGTCGGCCTGACGCTTGGCGATACAGCCAATCAGGTCGGCCAGAACAAGATCGCCATCAACTTTGTTTGGACGCTCGTCACGGGCTTCCTGGTCATGTTCATGCAGGCCGGGTTCGCCTTGGTGGAAGCAGGCCTGTGCCGGGTAAAGAATGCCAACCATACCTACATGATGAACTTCGTTGTGTACGGCTGCGGATTGTTCGCCTATTGGTTGTTAGGATTCGCGATCCAAATGGGCGGAGCGGCCGGCAACGGCAATTTAGGCGGCCTCCAGTCGCTGTCCTCCGAACACACGATGTCGCTCTTCCACAAAACGTGGGGGCTGTTCGGAGGGGCTGGCATGTTCCTCTCCGGGCATCCCTATGACGTCGGCGTGATGGTCATTTTCCTCTTTGAAATGGTGTTCATGGACACCGCCTTGACAATCGTCACCGGCGCGTGCGCCGAGCGCTGGAAGTTCCTGGCGTTTGCCGTGTCATCGGTCATCATGGGGGCCATCACCTACCCCCTTTACGGAAACTGGGCTTGGGGCGGCGGCTGGCTTTCCCAACTCGGCACCAACGTCGGATTGGGCCATGGCTATTGCGATTTCGCCGGTTCGGGCGTCGTTCACGCCGTCGGCGGGATCACCGCCCTGGCCGTCTCGATGATCGTCGGTCCGCGCATCGGGAAATTCAACCGCGACGGATCGAGCAATCCGATCATCGGCCACGACATCTCGGCAGTCATGATCGGCTGCTTCATCCTGGCCTTCGGCTGGTTCGGATTCAACCCGGGCAGCACACTCGGCGCTTCGGCGGCCGGGAACCTGCGGATTGGTACCATCGCCGTGGACACGATGCTGGCCGGTTGCACGGGCACGTTCGGTGCCCTGCTCTTTATGTGGATGAAGAACGGGAAGGTTGACGCCTCGATGAGCGGCAACGGCCTTCTAGCCGGCTTGGTGGCGATCACCGCACCCAGCGGCTTCGTCAGCACCGTCGGGGCCGCCATCATCGGCGTGGTCGCCGGCGTGCTGGTTTGCCTGAGCTGCTCGTTTATCGAAAACGTCATGAAAGTAGACGATCCTGTCGGCGCCATCTCCGTCCACGGCACCTGTGGGCTGTGGGGCGTGCTTTCGGTAGGACTTCTGGCTGACGGCACGAGCAACTACGGCGGCAGCTGGAACGGCGTTGCCGGTTCGGTGACCGGGCTATTCTACGGTGACCCGAGCCAACTGGTCGCGCAACTGGTCGGTATCTCCACCTTGATCGGCTTCGTTTTCACCCTCAGTTTCCTGATCAACCTCTGTATCGAATTGTTCGTCGGACAGCGGGTTTCCGTGGAAACCGAGGTCGCCGGTCTGGATATTCCGGAGATGGGGCAGCTGGGCTACCCCGAGTTCGTTTTCCGGCCCGAGCCCGAGTCGATGCAACAGGCCGAGGCGGCATACGGAGTTACATCCTCGGTGTTTGCTTCTTAGGACGAGTTAGTTGTACACGGCCCGGAGGGCAAGGCGCACCCCCCCCCCCACGCGCCTTGCCCTCTGGCATTCCGCAGGAACCCAGGGAAACAGCTGGGAGTTGTTAGAATAAATATTCGAATAGGCGAGGATACACACGACATGAGCGAAACCGTGACGGAAAGCATGATCGAGAGCCGCGAGCGTGAACCCAACGTTCCGGCCGCATCGTTGTCTTTGTCCGCGGTTCACGGCAGGGCTCAAGGACTGTTATTGCGCATGTTTGCCGATCCTCGCGTGCTCACGAAGGAGGAAAGCACGGACCTGGTGGCTGCGTTGCGCGAAGCCGTGGCCCAGCAGCCCCGTGTTTCCGAGCTTCGCGTGCTGCTCGGCATGGCCCTGTGCGTGAACCTCGACGCACAAAACGCCATGGAGGAACTGGGCGAAGCTGTTCGCTTGGCTCCGGACAGCTTCATCGCGCACCTCAAGATGGGCGAGTTGTGGATGAGGCTACGGGTCATGCCCAAGGCCGAGGACCACACGCGGCAGGCCGCCGCGCTGGCGGAAAATCTGGCACAGGCCGAACTGGCGCGCCGGCAGGCGGCGGCGATCCGGACCATGAAACGGGAGGGAATCGCGCGTGACGGTTACCGGACGCCGTGGCTGTCCTTGGCGCGCGTGAAACAGCTTTGGATGAGAGTTCGCAACAAGGGATTGGAACCAGCACCCGCTCAGAACGAGGAATTGGACACGGTAGCGGCTCAATAGGACAAGAAACAAATGCAGCCTGCGCTGCAGCTTGCGTTGCTCCTCGCCATTCTGTTGCCGGCCGTGAAGCTGGCGGGCTCGGCGTGTAGCCGCTTTGGTGTGCCTCCGATCATGGGCGAGCTCATGGTCGGCGTGATCCTGGGCCAGGGAGCCATGGGTCTGCTTCACTGGTCCGTGTTCACCGGCGGGCAAGCCACCGGCGCGCTGTTGCTCCTGGCGACGCTGGGCGGTTACGTGCTGATGTTTATCGCCGGCCTGGAAACCGATGTCGAGCAGATGAAGAAGGCCGGTGTGACGGCTTTCTTCGTCGCCCTCTCCGGGGTGGTATGGCCGTTTCTGCTCGGGGCCGGCGTTGGGCATCTGCTGGGACTGAATTGGACAACGGCATGCTTTCTGGGAGGCGCGCTGACGGCCACCAGCGTCTCCATTTCCGCGCGTACCCTGATGGACGCCGGGCAGATGACCTCGCCGGAAGCCACGGTGATTCTGGGCGCGGCGGTCATCGACGACGTGATGGGCATGCTCGTGCTGGCCATCCTCGCCGCGTCGGTTGTGGCCGCCAATGGCGCCGGTTTCGGCCTGGCGCCCATGGCGACCAACTGGATGAGCCGGACCTTTCCCGTGGCGGCCGGCCACCCCCTGCTCGCACAGATGGCGGCCATCAGCGTTTGCGTGGCGCTTTTCTTTTTTGTGGGCTACGGCGCCGCAAAACGCTGGCTCGACCCGCTCATTCTTCTGCTGCGCAAACTGCCAGTGAATGAAGCCGTTCCGAGCTGCGTGCTGGCGCTGGTGCTTCTTTACGCGGTTTCCGCCGAGGTGTTTGGAAGCGTGGCCGGCATCACGGGCGCCTACCTGCTTGGGTTTGTGTTTGCGACCTCCAGTTACAAAGCGGACATCGAACGCAGCTTCTACGCTATCGGACATGGGCTCCTGATTCCCTTGTTTTTCGTTTCCATGGGCCTTTCGAGCGACTATCGGTCGCTTTCCGGGCACTGGGGATTGGTGATCTTGACGCTCGCCGTCGCGATCATCGGCAAGCTGGTCGGCTGCGGGTCCGCGGCGCTCGGCTGCGGGATGGATTGGGTGCGCAGCCTGCGCGTCGGTTGCGGCATGATCTCTCGCGGAGAGGTGGGCCTTATCGTCACGGCCATGGGCGCGAGCACGGGCATCTTCGACCGAACGGACGTGGCAGTAATGGTCGCCGTCGTGCTGCTTACCACGCTTCTCACTCCGATGGCGCTGCGTGGCGCGTACCGGCTAAGATCCCCCCAAGACGTCGAGGAAGGGCTCGTGGTTCCCGCTCCAGCCCCGGATCACGCCGGCGGCGATCTCCCGATTGCGGCCGAAGCCAATCCCGCAGATCGGCCCTCCTACCCGGAATGAATCCGCAATTGTAGGAAGACTCGGATTCCGCTCCAGCCGCGCCGTCGGTGGGCACGGGGGCCGATGCGTCCTCCGGCGCCTCGTTCGCGCCAGTAACTCACTGATTCGCCCGCTTGCCGACTCCCTTCCCTCCGCACGCTTCGAGCGATACCTTATTCATGTGACCGAGGAAAGAATCGAAGACCTGCAGGAAAATCGAAGCGGTCTTGCCGCCGACCGGCAGCCTGAACCGCGCGAAGACGTGCTCCGTATCCTGGCCGCCGAGTTGCGGCGCGGCTGCCCGGTCGCCGTCATTTACAGCGATCTCGACAATTTCAAATCGGTGAACGACACACTCGGGCACATCGCCGGCGATCGTTGCGTCGAAGAGTTCGGAAGACTCTTGGCGAAGATTGCCGAAGGCAGGGGCACGGTGTGCCGCCGATACGCCACCGGCGACGAGTTCGTCACAATTCTTCCCAATTTCGTAACCGCCGAAGCCGCTGCGGTTGCCGAGCGCATCCGGGGCGCCGTAGAAGAAAGCCATATCGGCGGGGAAGTTCCCATCACGGCCAGCCTGGGCGTCCACGGCACGGACATCGGAGCGGTGACCGATGCCGGGGAGTTGCTTCAACTGGCCGACCGGATGATGTACCAGGCCAAGCAAACCAAAAACAGGGTGGCCTCTCCGGCGAGCGCGGAGAGGACAATCGGACGGGCCGAACTGACCCGGTCGCTCGATCGGTGGGTGGAGGAATCCAGTTCCCGGTGGGAGAAGGTGGCTCGCGACCGCATCTCCGGCGAGAACCGAGCGCTGTACTATGCCTGGGGCGGCTGGTCGATCGGATACGCCATCGCGGCCATTCCTTCGCGGCTGTCCTTACCCGAACTGCTTCAGGCGCTCGAGAAAATGCCCGGCCAAACCCGGTGTCTTCATCCTTGGCGCGTTCCGCTGGCCGCCGACAAAAAGCCCTATCCCTTTGAACGCGCTCTCGAATGCTGGCCTACGGCTTCGCCGGACGGCTTTTCCCCTGAATTTTGGCGGGCTTCGCCGGAATTGAGGATGTTTTACCTGCGCAAACACGAGGAGGATGAGCTGCCGGGAGCGGGGCATGTCTTTCCGGCGAGCCGTAAACTCCTGATCCACCGTCCGATCTGGCGAATCGGCGAATGCGTGCTCCACGCAGCTCGTCTGAGCCGTTCGCTCAACCTGCCGCCCGGCCCAGTGGCTTTCCGGGCGAAATGGACGGGCCTGATGGGACGTCGCCTGGCGAGCAAATCGACCGGCGCGCCCGATTCCCAGCATGAATGCCGCCAGGAATCGGTGGAATCGGCGGTGACGACATCGACGGCCGAGATCGAGGAGAGGCTATGCGAGGTCACCGCGGCGCTACTGGCGCCGCTCTACGAGGCATTCGACCTGTTCCGAGTGGAGGACCAAACGCTCCAATCGGAAATCGCAAACATGCTGGCCGACTGCGTTGGCGCGGGATAGTCGAACCGAAACCGCAACGGGGATCTTCGAGCCGCGCCCTGAGCAACTTCCCCAAAAGCTATCAGCGGCCCGCCGGAGCCGTTTGCAGGGCGACGTCCCGGGCGGCGACAATCGTGTTCGCATGAATGCGGACCGTGTCCTCCACGCGCCGCGCATATCCACCGGCTAGCGCGATCGCCACAGGAACCCCGTGTCTCCTCGCAGCCTCGAGAACCAGCCGGTCCCTCTTCTGGAGACCATCGATCGACAGATCGAGCCCGCCGAGTTGATCCTCGCGGTAGGGATCGGCGCCGGCCAGGTAGAACACGAGGGCCGGGGTGAACTCATCGAACGCCCGCACCAGGTGCGCTTCCAGCCGCGCCAGGTATTCCTCGTCGCCGATGCCGTCGGGCAGATCGATATCGATGTTCGAGGGCGGCTTGGGCGAAGGGTAGTTGTTCTGCTGGTGAATGGAAAGGGTGAAGACGGTGCCGTCGCTGCCGAAAATCTCCGCCGTCCCGTTCCCCTGGTGAACGTCGGTATCCACCACCATCGCCGTATCGATCGCCCGGTCCGCTTGCAAGCGGCGAATGGCAATGGCCACGTCGTGAATCACGCAGAATCCTTCGCCATGCCCGGGGAAGGCGTGATGGAAACCGCCGCCGACGTTCGCCGCGAGGCCATCTTCCAGGGCCAGACGGCCCGCCAGGATCGATCCTCCCGCCGCCAGCCAAACGGCGGTTACAAGCTCCTTGGAATAGGGGACCTCGAGCCGCAGGATTTCCATCGGACTCAGCTTGCCGGTTTTGAGCTTTCGGACGTACTCATGCGTATGGACGCGGAGAACATCCTCATCGCTGGCGGGCTCGGGCTGCCGGAAATCCTCGCTGGTCGCGATGGACTCGGCCAGCAGGGCCTCGCGCACCAGCCGGTATTTCTGGGAGGGGAAAACGTGCGCGCCGAGGTGAAGGTCGTATCCCTCGTGGTAGACGAGTTTGAACGGCAGAGCCATCGCGGTTTAGCCTAACCCGGCCGCCGGAGCGGCGCAACCGCCTGTCGGGAGTGGCGCTAGCTCTCGCGGTCGAGGATGAAATCGAGAATGGAAAGCAGGGCGCGGCGATATTCGGTATCGGGCAGCGGGTCGAGCGATGCCTTGGCTTTTAAGGCGTAATCGCAGGCGAGCTGGCGCGTGCGGTCCAGCGCGCCGGAGTCGTTCACCAAAGCGCCGATCCGATCCGGGCTGACGCGATCGAATCCCTTGTCCGCCAGAACGCTCACAACCAATTCGCGATCGGCGTCGTTTCCCGACGAGAGAGCGTAGATCAGCGGCAGCGTGACCTTTCCCTCCCGGAGATCGCTCAGAACCGGCTTGCCCAACTGCTCGGTTGAGGAGGTGAAATCGAGCAAATCGTCGACCAGCTGGAAGGCAAGACCGGCACAGCGTCCGTAATCGGCCAGAGGTTCCTCGATGGCGGGGTCGGAATGAGCCAGGACCGCTCCCAGCCGCGCGCAGCCGCTGAACAAGCACGCGGTTTTCCGATAGGCCAGACTCAAGGCGTCTTCTTCGGTTAAATCGATCCGCCCCAGATTGGTCCACTGGAGCAGCTCCCCTTCCACCATTCGTTGCGTCAGATCGATCAGCACGTCGAGGGTGCGAAAATTGCGTTCCTTCAAAGCCAGTTGGAACGACTGCATGTAGAGCCAGTCGCCCGCCAGCACGCTCATGTGATTGCCCCATCGGGCATTGGCGGACGGATGGCCGCGGCGGGTATCGGCGCCGTCGATCACGTCGTCGTGCATCAGCGTGGCCGTATGAATCAGCTCGACCACCGCGCCCAATCGAACCGCGCCGGGTCCGCTATAGCCCGCGGCACCCGCCGCGAGCAACAGGACCGCCGGGCGGAGCCGCTTCCCTCCCCCTTCGAGCAGATACGCGGAAATCTCAGCGACCGGACCGACCGCATACCGGCTCTGCCCGGCCAGTTCCTGCTCGACGCGGGCCAGGTCGTCACGAATCAGTTCGAAGATTTCCTTTGCGGTCTGGACGGTGATGGCCGATCCTCCGTGGTTGACCTATCGCTAGCCGGTTTTTCCAACCGGAAAAACCGGCGAAAATTCGCTGTGGTGATCTGGGCGATTTCCTCGGTGGATAAGTCTCTCACACTCGCTAGCGTCTTGGCCACTTCCAGTACGTGCGCCGGCTCGTTTCTTCGCCCCCGCCAAGCTTGCGGCGGAAGAAAGGGCGAATCGGTCTCGATCAGCAAACGATCGGCCGCAATATCCCGCGCCGCCTCGCGCAGAGCCGTGGATTTAGGGTAGGTGACGTTTCCGGCAAAGGAGACCAGAAATCCCATGTCGATTCCACGGTGGGCGTCGGCGAGCGAGCCGGTAAAGCAATGAAAGATCCCCCCGAGCCCGGTCGGCCCCCACTCCCGCTCCAGGATTTCCAGAGCATCCGGCCAGGCTTCCCGGCAGTGCAGAACGACCGGCAGGCGCGCCGCCTGGGCGAGTTCCAGCTGCCGGCCGAATACCCGTTGCTGCACCGGGCGCGGAGAATGATCGTAGTGGTAATCGAGGCCGATTTCACCCCAGGCAATGACCCGCGGGTGGCGCGCCAGTTGCGCCAAGCGCTCGAAGTGCTCTTCGGTCGCTTCCTGCGCCTCGTGCGGATGAATGCCGATGGTGGCCCAGATCCAATCGTTCGTCTCGGCCAGGGGCAGCGCTGACTCCAATTGCCCAGGTCCGCTCGCCCCGCCGATCGAGGCGATTCCCACCACCCCTGCTTGCCGCGCCCGATCGAGCACCGCGTCGCGGTCCTGGTCGAACTGTGGAAGTTCCAGATGGGCGTGCGAATCGATCAATTCCACGGGCAATCTCCCTCTTCCCATAATTGGCGATCCCGGGCGGGCGAGCGGGCAAAGCTTATCAGAACTTGCCCCGCGGGGCTTACCGCGGCTTACCGGGGCTTACCAGGTTGGCCCCAAGCATTTGGGATTGAGACTCGAAAAATCCGACAATCATCCGCTCCGCCCAGAACCGCTTCCCGCCGTTTTCGCCGGAGATAAAACCGCAATGGCCGCCGCGCCGCGGAGCGATCAGCCGCAACCAGGGCTGCCGGCGGATCTCCGGCCGGTCGAGCGTCGCCAGCGGCACCAGCGGATCGTCTTGGGCCGTCACGAGCAGCGCCGGCCGGCTCACTTGCTCGATCACTCGCAAAGCGCTCGCCCGAAAGTAATAATCGCCGGCATCGCGGAAGCCGCTGTGCGGCGCGGTGATCCGGTCGTCGAATTCCCGGATCGTGCCGATCGCCCCCATTCCCTCCAGCCGGTATCGATCGGGGAAAAGCCGGGCCTTGCGCCGCATTCGTTGCTTGAGCCGCCGCAGAAAAAACCGCTGGTAGATCCAGTTGCGCGGCCGCTCGAGCGCCGTGACGCAGGCCGCCAGATCGAGCGAGGGCGAAATGGCAGCCAGCGCCGTCAGTTCCCGGGGCGCCCGCTCGCCCATTTCTCCCGCCATTTTCATCACCAGGTTTCCGCCCATCGAGAAGCCGGCGGCAAAGATCTCCCGGAGCGCCTTTCGTTCGATCACCTGTTCGAGGACCGCGCGCACGTCGCCGCTCAAACTGGAGTTATACAGGGTGGGCGTCAGGTGCTCGGTGCCGCCGCAGTTTCTCTGATTCATCCGGACGACGTTGAATCCCGCCTCCCAGCCCCGCTCGGCCGTGCCGAGCATGTAGCCGGATTCGCTCGAACCCTCCAGGCCATGCACCAGCACCAGCGCCGGATGCCGTTCCGGCTCCCGCTGCCAGTGGCAGCGCGCCAAAATGCGAGTTCCCGGCTCGGTTTCCACCAGCAGGTCTTCCGGAGCCGGCAGGCGAGCGAAGCGCCGCGGCCAGAAGGAGGAAGCCAGTGTCATCCGGTCCGGGCCGGCGATCCAGCGAAGAGGCTCGAAGGGCGGAGGAACCCATTCGGCGGCGAGGGAAGGTCCGGGCACGCGGCTACCAGGAACTGTAAGGCGTTTTTTCGAATGGCGAAATTTGGTTGGAACTGGAATGCACGTCGGTAATGCCGAACTGGCTTTGTCCGGGCGTCAACACGACGTTGTCTTCGCTCGTGCGCCAATCGGTGCGGCGAGTGAACGGATCGACGGGTATGCCGCGCAGGTAGCCGGCCGTCACCAGATCCTGGAGCGATTGCGGCGGCTGCTGCTTGTCGATCGTGTACTGATCGATCGAGCGCCGCATGACGGAAAGGTCCTGCTCGAGCGCCGCCTCCTTGGCCCGCGTGATCGACATCTGATAGCGCCCCGCTGCCATGGAGAGCAGGATCAGCATGATCGTCACGACGATCATCATTTCGAGCAGCGTGAAGCCGGCGGCCGCTGCGATCGTTTGCGGCGTGCGGAGCGCCTCCAGGCGCCGCCGAAGATGTCCGGCCGTTTTCATCGGTTCACCAGCTCGAATATTGCGTTCCGTCGAGGGCGGCGCCGGTCGATTGGGAATAGACATCGAACACGTCGTCACCGCACCAGCTCGTGGAATCGGGCTCGTCTTGCGCGCACCGCAGACCCCAATTCTTTTGGCCGGTCATCGGGTCGACCGGAATTTTCCGCAAAAAGCGGATTCGCTCGCCCGGCTTGCCGGCCAGCGGCACGCCGTCGACCAGCGTTTGCAGATCGGGCGGATAGCCGTCGGTGCCCGCCTGTACCTGGATCTGGTTCCGGTCCGCCGCGTCTTTGTACCGGTCGATGGCATTGCGCATGTCGTACAGGTCTTGCCGCAGTTCGGCTTCTTTGCGCCTTTGGACCGAGACGCGGGCGATGGGAAGGGCCACCGAGGCCAGAATCAGCAGAATCGCCGTCGTCACGATCAACTCGATGAGCGTAAAACCCGCGTTTCGGGCGGGCCGCCGGCCCGGCGCGTTCATCGCGATTTTCCGACCTGAATCGTCGCCGCCTGCGTCTGGAACGTCAGCGGCTTTTGCTGCGGGTCCCGCGCGCTCACCGACTCGATTTCCAGCGGCGAGGTTCCCGGCGCAAGCGCCTTGACCACGATACCGAGAAGTGTTCCGCTTCCGCTCACTCCGGTGCTGCTCGGCGGCCGCATCGCGCTGATGATCGACTGGCCCTTGGTCGCATCCTCGCGATGGAAAATGGAGATCGTCGCGTTCCCGCCGGAAAGGAACCCGCCGTTGCGGACATCCTCGATGGCGATGACCTTCGGGTTGTAATGCAAAATCATGGGGATGGAGAACAAATCGCTGGCGCCGCGCACGACCAGCGCGACCGTCGCCGTCTGACCGGGAGCCAGATTCACCTTCGCCGGATCGAAAGCCAACTCGCCCGCCTGCCCCTGCGCGGCGGGCGTTTTCGCTGGCGCCGAGCCGGCCGCGGCAGAGCCGGCCGCGGCGGAAGGAATCAGCGGCGCACCGGCCGAGCCCTGCTGGTTCGGGAATTCGGTTCGCGGGTACACCTGAATATTCTGGTCGGTGCCGGTGAAGAGGGACTGCAGGTCTTCGGCCGTAATGTTAGGCATGCGAACAACGTGCGGAGTGATAACGATCAGCACTTCGTCGTCCTGCTTCTGCAGACTCTGGTCCGAAAAGAAATACTTGAGGAACGGAAGCTTGTCGAGGCCCGGCCATCCATTCACCGACTTCGTCGTCGTGTGCTGCACCAGCCCGCCGATGACGCTGACTTCGCCGTTGGCAAGCCGGATCTGATTTTGGATTTTCCTTTGGCTGATGATCGGCTCCGTAATGCCGCCGATGCTCTGCTGGCCGGTCACCGAGCTGACTTCGATATTCAAGTTCAAGCTGACGTTCTCGTCGGGATGGACCCGAGGCGTGACGTCGATATTCACGCCGACGTCCTGATACTGAAATTGCGTATTCACCAGCGGACTCACCGCGCCCACCTGCGTGGTGCCCAAACCCGCCTGGAAGGAACCCGTGGCGATCGGGACCCGGTCGCCAATGCGAAGATGGGCGATTTCCCCGTCGGTGATGCGGATCTCCGGATTTTGGATGATCTTGGTCGTGCTATCGGTCATCAGGGCGGTTAATGAGGCGCCGGGCAGCGTGACGGCATAATCGCCGGTGGAGAGATGCGCCAGATTGTTGAGGGTCACCTGCGCCACCGAAGCCGGGGAAGAGGACGACGATGAGGAAGAGGAAGAGGAAGACGACGATGACGAGTTGGGCTGGATCGCGCTGCGGGGCGTGAACGTGGCGGTTACGCTGGTCCCCGGCTGAATACCCAGATCCCGCAGCCGGTTCTCGTTCACTTCGAGCACCGACACTTGCAGCATCACCTCGGCGCGCTGCTTGTCGATATCGTCGATGATTTTCTCCGCGGCCAACACCTTGTCCGGGGTATCGCGAATCACGATCGCGTTCTGCGAATTGATCTGCTGCACCCGCTGCAACTGCAGTAATTGGCGCAGGCCGCCGACGATCTCGGTCAGATCCTGCGGCGTCAGCGTGTTCGCCAGATAGAACGTCTTGACGATTTCGTCCTCGTATTCCCGCCGTTTCTGCACGTTATCGGGAGCGACGAAGATAATGGCGGACGTCACCGGTTTCCAGAACGAGCCGCTCTCCAGGGCTACCGCGTCGAGCGCCTGTTCGAGGGTGACGTTGGGCAGATCGATGGAGATCTGTTTCGCGGCAAAATCGGGATCGAAAAGCACCGTCAGCCCGGCCAGCTTGGCGATCGTCTCGTAGACGATCCGCGCGTCGTTGGTCATCTTGAGGTTGATCGCTTCGGTCGAGATCGGCTTCAACCGCGGGGGCATGCGCCGCAAATCGGCCAGCGGCTGCGGTGTGGACGGCGGGGCCGGGCCGGCGGCTTTCTTATTCAATTCGGCGATCTTCCGGGCCGCTTGCCGGCTCAGCTGGGCGGCGATGGCGCTGGCCGGGTCGATATCGAGCGCGCGTTGAAAAAGGCCCAAGGCCGCTTCCACGTCGTTCAGGTCCCCTTTCGCCATCAGGCGCTGGCCCTGCTCGACGTGGGCTTGCGCCGCCTGAAATCGCATCTGGTCGATGCGCAGTTTGTATTCGGTGTTGGTGGGATCGGCGCGAAGCGCGCGCTCGTAATCGACCAGGGCGGTATCGTAATCCTGGAGATCCTGCGCCTTACGTCCGAGATTGTATTCCCGGTTGCCCCGGGCGGCGCAGCCGGCCGTGACGAGCAGCGCTCCGGCCAGCAGCGCTCCGGCCAGTAACTGAGGTTTCATCCCTTCCTCGCCTCTAAACTCTAGCATCCGCTACCATGGCGGGCAAGACGGCTTCCGGCTCATGTTGCTCCCCGAAAAGCCCGGATTCCAAGTAAGATAGTCGGTTCATGGCCAGCCCGAAGAAAAAATCGTCCCGCAGCGGAGAGCACGTCGTCGCTCAAAACCGCGCCGCCTCCCACGACTACATCTTCCTCGAAAAATACGAGGCGGGCATGGAACTCCAGGGCAGCGAGGTCAAATCGCTTCGCGACGGCAAAGCCAGCCTTCGCGAAGCCTACGGCGAGGTGCGCCGCAACGAATTGTGGCTTGAGCATTGCCATATCCCTCCCTACACCGCCGCCGGCTTCTTCAACCACGACTCTTTGCGCCCGAAGCGTCTTCTGCTGCACCGCCGGGAAATTGACCGGCTGGCCGGCCAGATTCAGCAAAAGGGCCTGACCATCGTTCCGTTGCGGATTTTTTTCCGCGACGGGCTGGCCAAATGTGAGATTGCGCTGGCGCGAGGGCGCAAGGTCTACGATCACCGGGCTACCGAGCGCGATCGCGAGGCCAAACGCGAAGCCGCCGACGCCCTCTACCACTACCGCCGACGCGGATAAGGAGCCTGATGCAAATTCAACTGGAAACCGCCTCTCCCCTGACTCTCGATACCGAAGCCCTGGTCACGTTCGCTTTCGAAAAGGACGATCCGGTCGATGCCTCGCTCGCCGAACTCGATCGCGCCCTTTCCGGACGTCTGAAGGAACTCGCCGCCAGCCACGAACTCACCGGGAAATGGCTGGACATGGTTCTCTTGCACTATCCCGCCGGTCTGGCCGCGAAACGTTTGCTCGTCGTCGGCGCGGGCAAACCGGACAAGTTCTCCGCAACCGAATTGCGGCGGCTGGCGGGCGCCGCTCTGCGCTACCTCAAGGGGCGATCGGTGAAGCACCTGGCTCTGCTGCTGCGCGAGCCTTGGCAGCATCCCGAAGCGGTCCAGCTGGCTGCCGAGGGTATGCTGCTCGCCACGCTCGATCTGGACAAGTACAAGAGCGAGAAAAAAGACGGGAGCGGCGTCGAGCAGGCCCTGATTCTCGGCGCCGGCCCGGACGCCCAGCCGGCGCTCGACCGCGCTCTGGCCATCGCGGAAAGCGAAAATTGGGCGCGCGAGGTCGCCAACGAACCGTCCAATCGCCTCACCCCCACCCTGCTCGCCGCGCGCGCGCGGCAGATGGCCCTCGAATCCGGGCTCGGCGTCGATATCCTCGAGGAGAAACAGATCGAGGAGATGAAAATGGGCGGGCTGCTCGGCGTGGCCCGCGGCAGCGCCGAACCGCCGCGCGTGATCGTCATCACCTACAATCCCCCGCAGGTCAAGCCCGGCTCTCCCGTGGTGGGACTAGTTGGCAAGGCCATTACCTTCGACACCGGCGGCATTTCGATCAAGCCCTCCAAGGGCATGGAGAAGATGAAGTACGACATGTGCGGCGGGGCCACGATGCTCGCCGTGATGCGGGCGATTGCCCGGCTCAAGCCGCCCGTGAAGGTGGTCGCCGTCGTTCCTTCGAGCGAGAACATGCCCGGCGGCCGCGCCGTCAAGCCCGGCGACATCGTCGTCTCCATGTCGGGGAAGACGATCGAGGTGCTCAATACCGACGCCGAAGGCCGGCTCGTTCTCGCCGACGGGCTTGCCTACGCCCGCCAGCTCGGCTGCACGCATCTGATCGACGCCGCCACCCTCACCGGCGCCGTGGTCGTCGCCCTCTCGACGATCAACGTGGGCGTATTCGGCTCGAATGAAGCCTTCACCGCCAGTTTCCTCGAAACTGCCCGCTCCGCCGGGGAGAAAATGTGGCACATGCCCGTCGACGACGATTACCGCGACATGATGAAAAGTTCCATCGCCGACCTGCAAAACATCTCCTCGGGCAACGGCGGCGGCGCGTCGACTGCCGCGGCTTTCCTGCGGGAGTTCGTTGGCGAGGAGCCCTGGATTCATCTCGATATCGCCGGCACGGCCTGGCTCGATGACGCCAAGCCCTGGATGGCCAAGGGCGCATCCGCCGTCGCCGTCCGCACCCTGGTCGATTTCATCCTCAAGCAGTAACAGCGCGAGCAGGCGGTTCTCGAAGCGTTATGTGGAGAGGCCGCGCGGCGGCCCGAGCCAGGCGGAGGGCTCCGCCTCACATTTTCTCGGGCGATTCGATACCCAGCAGATCCAGCGCGGCGACCAGCTGGCGCTCGACCAGAGCGGCCAGTTCCAGCAGAAACGCCTTTCGCACCGCATCGGGCTCGGAGAGGATCCGATGCCGGTGGTAGAAAACGCTGAACGCCTGCGCCAGTTGAAAGGCGAATTTCGCGACGAACGCCGGCTCCTGCGATGCCGCCGCCGTCGCCACCTGGCTTCCGAGCGAGCCGGCCAGCAGCACCAGTTCCCAGAAGTCGTCGCCCGCCGGCCCGGCCAGGAGCGCGGCGCGCGCCTCGGCGGGAACCATGGCGTCCAGGCGATCGAGCGGAAAGCCGGGTTCCTGTTCCAGCAGTTTGCGGAAAATATTCCGCGCGCGCACGATCGCGTATTGGACGTAGGGGCCGGTCTCGCCTTCGAAGCTGAGCGCGTCGTGAAAATCGAAGGCGATCAGTGTCGTCCGGGTGTATTTCAACAAGAAATATCGCAGGGCGCCGATGGCGATGGCGCGGGCGATTTTCGCCCGAGCCTCTTCCGGTTCCTCCGCGTGCCGCTGGTCGACTTCGTCCCGCGCCGCCGCCTCCAGCCGGTTCACCAGATCGTCGGCTTTCACGCCAAGCCCGCGGCGGCCGCTGACCTCGACGTAGGGCCTGGCTGCATCTTCGGGCGACAGCTCATAACCCAGTTCGGCGGCGCAGCGCGGCGTCAGCGCCACCATCTCGTAGGCAAAATGGATCGAACGAGCGGCCGCGTCTGCGAATCCCAGCGCCCCGAGCGCCGCCGAAACGACGTTTTGCAGATACGCCTGCCGCGAATCGATCACGTTGTACACTTCGCCCGCATGGCCGAATCCGGGCGCCTGCGGATCTCCGCCACCGGCAGCCGTCGTCCATACGGTCTCGCCGCCGGGATAGCGGTAAAACGGCCGGTAGTGAAAATCGAGGCCCAGCAGGCCGAATTTCCACATCTGATAGGCGATGTCCTTGCCGACGTAGGTCACCGTGCCGTTCGATCTCACGATCACCTTGGCTTCGGCCTCCTCACCCTCCTCGGCGGGCGCATCGCCAAGGGCCATGATCCAGCAGCCGGCGTATTTGCCGGATTCGGGCCGGGTGATAACGCCGCCCTCGACCATCCGGCCGAAAGCCGCTTCCCAGAATTTCAGCCGCAGGATATCGCTTTCGCGCGCCAGCAGGTCGTAACGCACGCCCAGCCGCTCCATCGTGCGCAGATGGCACCGCAGGATGGCCGTCGAAACCTCCTCCGCCATTTCCGCCTCGACGCCGCGGCCCTCCTCGATCGCCTTGAGCGTTTCGCCGCGCAGAGCCAATCGCTCCTCGCCGGCTTCGAGAAACTGGGTGACGCGCGCGTAGAGGTCCCAGCAGAAATAATCGAATTTCGGCTCGGCAGCCAGGCGGCGCACCTCCTCGACGGTTTTCTTCTCGAGATGCAGGAATCCGACGACCACGTCGGCCACCTGTACGCCGGTATTGTCGATATAGTTCTGCACTTGGACGCGGCGGCCGGCGAAACGTTCCAGGCGAACGAAGGCGTCGCCGAGAACGGCGTTGCGGAGATGGCCGATATGGGCGGCCTTGTTCGGATTGATGCTGGTGTGCTCGACGATGATCTTGGCCGCATCGGGCGCGGGCTCGGGCGCCGGCTGCCGGGAAAGATCGAGGGCCAGGGAAAGAAACGGCCCGCGATCGAGGAAGGCGTTCAGGTAGCCGCCACCGGCCGCTTCCACTCTTGCGATTCCCGGAACCGGGCCCAGTTCGGCGGCGATTTCCTGCGCGAGCTGGCGCGGCGAACGGCGGAGCCGCCGCGCCAGCTCGAAGGGAACCGGCGAGGCGATCTCGCCCAGTTCGATTCGGGGCGGACGCTCGAGCGCCACCGGCAAATCAAGCCCGTAGCGGTTCGCCAGAAACCGGCGAATCGCCTCGCGAAAACGCGCTTCCACAATGTGGTACACGAAGAGCCCTCCAGCGGAAGTCCGCCGTAGTATACGAAGCCCGCCATCCCGCCGACAAAATTCGTTTGTTCGATAAATCGCGCGGCGCGGCCAAGTTCCAGCAGCTTCGGCAATAAAAAGAGATTCACCAGGCTGAGCCAACCCCGCCTGAAACATGAGTTGAAGGCGAAAGGGCGGCGCGGCTCTTCGCACAGCCAGGTCAGAGCGCTATGGACCGTCAAGCGTTCTCCGTCAGGCTCGCCGCACCGCGATTGCCCATTTTACGCCAAGTTCCGCGCACAGCGGCAGCGGAGGGAAAACCCGCCCCCCCCTCCCGCGCCGAAAAAACTGGATATAATCGATCCGCCGAAGGAGGAAACGATGGCACCGACCAGGTCGCGTGGCCGCAGGATCAAGGGCAAGGGCTCATTCATTTACCTCGATCCCCGAGATAATCACGCAGTTTGGCCCGGTAGGGAACGACATCTCGACGAATTCCTTGAGCAATCCTTCAAGGGTATAAATCACAAAAGGAAAAATGCGCGCAGCTCAAACAGCGAGGATGCGCTCACGTGGTCGTGCTTCGATGCTCTTGCGAGCGTGAGCCAGAGTCGCCGCGCGTTGGCGCTCGAAGAGCTGTGGGAGCTCGCCTACGGCGACATGGCCGCGCCCGACGGGCTCGAAGCGTCCACGATCCACATCGGAAAGAGCTACGGAGTGGGCAAGAAGATTACCGAGGCCGATTTGAGTTTTGAAGGAGACAGCTTTCTTGTTCTCGTGGAGGCGAAGCTCTATTCCCCGATGAGCCAAGCCGATCCCGACAGTGACAAACCCCACAATCAGATCGGACGCAAGCTGACAATCGGCCTACGGGAGGCGCAGGCAAAGGGCCAGGATTTTTACTTCATCCTGCTCGACATTGCCCCGGCTGAGTGCCTGGCACAGATAAACCCGGGCGTGAGCCTGAAAGAAGCCGGGAGGAAGGCGTCAGGCTTCGGTGGTAAATGGCTCACATCCTACTGGTTCTCGCGTTACAAATACGGTCGCCGGGGGAGCCTGAAGCCGCTCAGGGAACTTCTCTTGAATGAGGGGCTGGACGAAAAACAGGTTTCCCAAGTGGCTGCCCGAATGGGTTGGTTAACGTGGGCGGACGTATTTAAAGTAGTACTCCGCTCCGTCATACCCACAAGGTAGCCCCCCTTATCGCTCCTCGATAGAGCGTGATAACGTCCTTTATAACACCCTAAAAGAGACGGACCATGAAGCGCCCCGAAGCAGCTCAAACCAAGAAAAAACTCATCACGGACGCCGTTCAAGGGACATGGAACTTCCGCCTCTGTGGCCCCTCTGATGCTCCTTATGCGGCCTCTTAATGCCGTCACCACGTTACACCACATCGGTGAGCTATGGGCGCTTGCCTGAATTGTGCGAGTTCCCTTCCCCTACACCAGCTCTATCGTCACGCGGCGGCCTACGATCGCCGCAGCCCGCTGCAAGCTCTACGACCGGCGCGAGGAGGGGATTTCGCTCGATGAAGTCGAGCGGATTGCGATCCAACCGGCAAGGCATCATGCCCTCCCTGCCCCGCCTTCAGGCCGGAACGTACCGCTTGATCGAGATGCCCCGCGCGTGCTCCCGCGTTTTCGCCACGTCGTAGGCGAGCTGCATCCGGAGAAGGTGGTCCATGTCCGGGCCGAACGCCTTTTCGATGCGCAGCGCCATTTCCGGCGTCAGCGCGGCCTTGCCATGCAGAGGGTCGGAGAGCGTTGCTCGGCGCACTTTCAAAATCTCCGCTGCCTTCGACACGTTGAGGCCGAGGGCTTCGATGACTTCGGTTTTAATCAGGTCGCCCGGATGGGGCGGGTTCTTCATGGGCATTTCGGCCTCCTTAGGTGAGCTATTGTGGACCTGCCTGAATTGCGGCCCAACTCCCCTCCCCTACACCAGCTCTATCGTCACGCGGCGGCCTACGATCGCCGCAGCCCGCTGCAAGCTCGACAGGGTAATATCATCTTTCGCATCGAGCAGCCGATCTACCTGCGTCCGGCTCGTTTTGAGCAGCGTAGCCATACGGCTCTTCGAGATTTTCTTTTTCCTCATGGCTTCCGCGAGCTGCCAGGCGACGACCTCCTTGACCGCCTGCGCTTGCGCCTCTTCGAAAATGCCTTCTTCCTTGAGGAAATCATCGATACCCGAACCCATGTTTTTCTTGCTCATTGCTCCAGCTCCTTTTTGCGCTTGCGCGCCAGCGCCAAGTCCTCATCCGGCGTGGCGCGTGTTTTCTTGATGAACCCGTGCAGCGCGACCAGGTGCTCCCGGTAAAGGCAGAGCAACACGCGCGCAGATCGTTTCGTTGGCAGGTCCGTCCGGATTCCGGCACAGCGGCATACCGACCGGCCAACGCCATTGCGCCCGCAATAGGTCCTCGCCTATCGCCTGGCGTTCCGCTTCCGGCAGGCCCTTCAGCCATTCCCGTACCGGCTCACTTCCCGCAGCCGTGCGGAAAAAGATCAGCGGGATTTTCTTCGTCCGCAGTTCCTCGGTCATCCCGTACCTTCTGTAGTACAGTGTACCTTATACTGTACAGGACGCCAAGCCCCTTTAATTGCAGGCAGCTTCAGGGAGATGCTGGAATGCTTACATGGCGTCACGCCTACACTATGCCCCCATGCGCGAAGAACCCCGCCGACCAGACGTAATCCTCTCCGGGCGCAACCCGGCAGAAACGGGCTTTCCTCAGCCCGGAAATTTGCTTGTTACATGCGCCCGCGCGTCTTCATCGCTCCACGCGAGCCGCAAGGTTAGCGAGGATTTTGTATTTGCAAACGGATAGGCGGACGAGCAGGGGTATGCATCCGCTTCTCGCCTACTAGATTATTTCAAGCGGGCGCCCACGGGCACGTCCTCGATAAACGTACAGACCACCGGGCTGCCGTCGGGCCGCGTGGCGGCGACGACCATGCCGTTCGATTCCACTCCGCGCAGCTTCCGCGGCTCGAGATTGGCCACGATCACTACTTTCCGGCCCACCACCTCTTCCGGCTGATAGGAGCCGGCAATCCCCGCTACGATCTGACGCTCCTCGGTTCCGATATCGACGATGAGTCTCAGCAGGCGATCGGTTCCCGCCACGCGTTCGGCCGATTTCACCTGCCCGACGCGCAGATCGACTTTGGCGAAATCCTCGATCGAAATGCGGGCCGGGGCCGGGGCCGGGACCGGGGCTGCCGCCGTTGCGGCCGCGGGAGCGGGAGCGGGAGGCGTGGCGGATTTTGTTTCCGGGGCAGGGGCAGGCTGAGGCTGGCGAATTTCGTTTTCCATGGTCTCGATCCTTTCGACGGCTTCTTTTTTATCCAGTCGCGGGAAAACCGCCTCGGAACGGCCGATGCGCGTTCCAGCCGGCAAACCACCCCAAACGAGCTGGTCGATTCGCGTGTTTTCCGGTGAGTCTTCGAGGCCCAGTTGGCGCCAGATTTTCATCGCCGCTTCCGGCACCACCGGCGCCAGCAGCACGGCCAGCACGCGCAGGCTTTCGGCCGCCGCATACAGCACCGAGTCGAGCCGGCCGCGGCTGTCCGGGTCGGAGGCCAGAACCCACGGCTCGGTTTCGACCAGATATTGATTCACTCGCGCGACGATATCCCAGGCGGCTTCGATGGCCCGGGAAAAGGCGAACTGGTCGAACGCCTCGCGGAAGCCGCCGATTCGCTCGGTGGCAAGCAGCTCGAGGTCGACTTCGAGATCCCCGTTCTCAGGGGCTTCGGGAACCAGGCCGCCGCAATACCGGTTGATCATCGTGATGGTGCGGCTGGCGAGGTTGCCCAGATCGTTGGCCAGATCGCTGTTGTAGCGCGTGAGCAGGGCATCGCGGCTGAAGTTGCCGTCCTGGCCGAAGACGACGTCGCGAAGCAGATAATAGCGCAGCGCGTCGGCCCCGACGACCTTCACGATCGGCTCGCAGTAGGCGACGTTTCCCTTGGATTTGCTCATCTTTTGCTGCTCGAAGAGCAGCCATCCATGCGCGAATATCCGGCGCGGCAGGGGCAGCTCGGCGGCCAGCAGAAAGGCCGGCCAGTAGACGGCGTGGAAGCGCAAAATCTCCTTGCCGATCATCTGGAGATCGGCCGGCCAGTAGCGCGAAAATTCGCCGCCCCGGCCATCGGCTTGGCCGAAACCGATCGCACTCAGATAGCCGGACAGAGCGTCGTACCAGACGTAGAAGACGTGATCGGGGTCGTCCGGCCAGGGAACGCCCCAGGTGACGGCGCGGCGGCTGATCGAGATGTCCTTCAGCCCGGCCGAAACGAAACTGACGACTTCGTTGCGCCGGATATCGGGCTGGACGAAATCGGGCTGCTTTTCATAGAGATCGAGCAGCCGGTCCTGGAATGCGGAGAGCTTGAAAAAGTAATTTTCCTCCGACATCAGCTCGGCCGGCCGGCCGCAGGTGGGACAATCGACCGGATCGGTGGAATCGCTCACGTACAGGTTGTCGTGGACGCAATAGCGGCCCTGGTAGCGGCTCTTGTAGATGTAGCCGCGATCGCGGGCGCGGATGAGCAGTTCGTGCACCGCGGGAACGTGCGCCGGGTCGGTAGTGCGAATGAAACGGGTGTAGCCGATGCCCAGCAGCTTCCAAAGATCCAGAAATACCTGGCGATTGCGCTCGACCAGTTCGGCGGGGGCGATTCCCAGCTTCGCGGCCGCACGCTCGATATTTTCGCCATGCTCGTCGGTGCCCGTGAGAAAGGCGACATCGTCGCCGCACATGCGGCGGTAGCGAGCGATCGCGTCGCAGACCAGCGTGGTGTAGGCCGATCCGACGTGCGGCCGCGAATTGGCGTAGTAAAGCGGCGTGGTCATGTAGAATTTGGCCATCGTCACGACTCCACTTCGGCTTGGCTGCGGAAGCGGGAAACCGCCTCCGCCATGACTTCCTTGAGCGGCACGCCGCGCTCGGCGGCAATGCGGCGGCAATCCTCGTATTCGGGCGCGGCATTCACAAGACGGCCATCGGCGCGGGCAACCTTCATCCTCACCGGACCGTGCGCCGTCTCGACCGTAACCCATTCGCGCTCGAGAGTGCGCCGGTGCGCCTGGCTGACGCGGACGCCGAGCGTGGTGATTTCGCGAAACAGGAGCTCGATCAAACGGTCGGCGTCACCGGGCCGCGCGAGCACGGTGACCAGCTGGCCCGGCCGATTCTTCTTCATCTGCGCCGGCGTCGAAAACACGTCGAGCGCTCCCGCTTCGAGAGCGCGCTCGGCAAAATAGCCGTACAGCTGAGGATTCATGTCGTCGACATTGGCTTCGATCACCGTAACCGTCTCGCCCGCATCCGCGCCGCCTCGCTCGCCGACGAAAAGACGGAGAATATTCGGCTGTTCAGAAAGCTCGGCCGAGCCCGCTCCCATGCCCACGGCGCCGACCTTCATCGCGGGCATCGCACCCGCGCGGCCGGCCAGCGTCGAAACGATGGCCGCGCCGGTTGGCGTCACCAGTTCCCGCTCGATACCGGTCGAATAGCAGGCGAAGCCGCAAAGCAGCTCCGCCGTTGCCGGAGCCGGGACCGGCAGGATGCCGTGAGCCGTCTTCACCCGCCCGCATCCCAAATTGAGCGGGGAAGTGCAAAACTCCTCGATATCGAGCAGGTCGAAGCCGACAGCGGCGCCGACGATGTCCACGATGGCGTCCACCGCGCCCACTTCATGAAAATGCACGCGCTCGATGGGAATGTCGTGAACTTTTGCTTCGGCGCGGCCCAGGCGTTCGAAAATCGCCCGGGCGCGCCCGGCCGCCCGCGGCGCGAGTTTCGCCCGATCGATCAGATCCAAAATCGCCGCCAGGGAGCGGTGCTCGTGCCCCGGTTGGGTCTCGACGTTCACCTTCGTGGCGGCGATGCTGCCGCGCCTCACGGTTTCGGCGCCGAGTTGCCAGCCCGAAACGGGCAGCCGGCGCAGCTCAGCCTCGAGCCGCTCGATGCCGACGCCGGCGCCGACCAGAGCGCCAAGCACCATGTCGCCGCTGATGCCGGAAAAGCAATCGAAATAGGCGGTTTTCATCTGAATTCCCGCACTACCAGCGCTATTTCAGACGCGCCGTCGAAAGGCAGGGAAAAGCAAGATGGTAGTCTTCACCCGGAGCGGAGTCAAATTGCCGGGGCGCGGGCGGCGTCAAGAGTCTTGCGTAAACTGCGCTCGGGAAATCACCCGGTCGCAGCTGGCCTTACCGGTAACCGTTTGTTCCCCACAGCCTGTACCCCTTACGATAAGCAGGTCGAAAAACTTCGCCTTCGAGGAGGCCGGACGTGTCGAACTACCGCGAGATGGACCAGATTTTCAGCATTGTGCTGGGCCCGGACCGGCGGGCGGTCGCCGTCGCCTTCCGCGAGTCCGTGCCGTTGGGAGTAGAGAAATTTTCCGGCAGCCAGCCTTCCGGCTGCAGCTATTGGCGGCTCGCCGCCGCGGGCCGCGTCTTTTGCACGGTCGCCGCCGACCACTATAACTGCGCGATCGGCAGTTACACGCACAACATCGAGCTCCCCGAGGAGCGCGCCCCCGAGCTGGATCAAACACTCGCCCTCATGGCCGGCATCGGCTATCTGAAAATGGAAGAAGTTCCGATGATTCCGCGTTTGCAGCAGGCTCCCGCTGTCGTCGTCTACGCGCCGCTGCGCGACACCCCGGTCGACCCGGACGTCGTGCTGCTGATGGCGCCCCCGGGACGGATCATGCTGATTCAAGAGGCGGCGCAGCGCGCAGGCGTCCGCACCGGCGCGCCGCTTCTCGGGCGGCCGACCTGCATGTCGATTCCCGCGGCCATGGCCGGAGGGTTCGTGGTCAGCACGGGTTGCATCGGCAACCGCGTCTACACGGACTTGCGGGAAGACGATCTCTACGCCGTGATTCCCGCAAGGGATCTGGCGAAAATCGCGGGCGCGCTCGAAACGATCGCCGCCGCCAACTCCGTTCTGCTCGAATACCATCGGGGACGCCGCCGGGAACTCGCAACGGAATAGTTCCCTTCCCCCGGCAGCGCCGTCTCCGATGCGGGTGAAACCTATCTTGCGTTCGAGCGGTTCCCCGCAAAAAAACGCGCGCGACCAGGAGACTCGCTTATGGCCAGCCATTACCATCACGCCTTATTTCTCGACGGCCCCGCCGGCCGCATGGAGGCATTGTTCTGGACGGTGGCCGAATCCGATCCTCCGATGGCGGCGCTGGTCTGCCATCCGCACCCGCTCTTTGGCGGAACGATGCACAACAAGGTCGTTTTCCGGGTCGCGCGAACACTCAACGAACTGGGCCTGCCGGTTCTGCGCTTCAATTTCCGTGGCACCGGCCTGAGCGAGGGTGTTCACGATGAAGGGCGCGGCGAACTGGACGACGTCCGTGCCGCGCTCGATTGGCTGGCCGCCAAGTTTCCGGCCAAGCCAATCCTGCTGGCGGGTTTCAGTTTTGGCGCGCTGGTCGGGCTCAGGGCCGGTTGCGCGGACGAGCGGGTGAGTGGCGTGGTCGGGCTGGGTTTTCCTCTGAATCGCGCGGATGGTGGCTTCTTGCGCGCCTGCCCGAAGCCCAAACTGTTTCTCCATGGTTCGGAGGATCAATTCGGCAACGTGGATAAGCTCCGGGAACTGGTCGCTTCCCTTCCCGAAACCAAGCGGCTCGTCGTCGTTCCCGGCGTCGATCACTTCTTCACCGGCAAGCTCGACGAGGTGGACCGAGGCCTGCGTGAATGGATGACGGCGTGGCAGCCGGGCCTTCGCGCGCACGCCTCTTCGACAGAATAAGACGCGATTGCTGCGCGTCCCGGCACTGGTCCCGGCCGCGCGGAAAGAATTGGCCGGTCCGCCAGGGCCTGGGCCCCGCTCAGCTTGCCTCACCCGTCGAACGTGTTCCGGATGCGCCAGGGGAAAGCGGCTCTTGCCGTTCCAGCACGCGGGCGCAGGCGCGCAGGATCTGACGGTAGGGCCAATCGCTCGCAGGCGGAATCTCGCGGAAGAGGATCTCGCCCGAACGAGGCTTGGAATAGAACCAGCGAGCCACCAGCGAGAGGGCGTCAGCCGGAGACGCATCCAGCACCGCGGGCGGCGCCTCGCTCTCCAGATAATCCCGCAAAATCATCTCGACCGATCGCGGCATGCTCGACAGTTCCCGGAAATTGAGCAGCAGGGGGTCGGCGATCGAGCCGGCGCGCACGCGAAATACCAGCACCGATCCGGCCACGGCGGCCGGCTGGAGAATGGCCGCATCCAGAAGCCCAATCCGGCGGGGCAGTTCGGGGAGCCGGCGGAGCAACGCGCCAACTTTTTCCCGTTTCTTGTGCACCAGGGCCGCGCTCTCGAAATCCTCGCTGGCGGCGGCGCGGTCGCGCTCGGCTTCGAGCTCGGCGATCAGACTGCCTCCGCGTGAGGAGAGGAAGCCGGCGACCCGCAGGGCTTCCGCGTCGTATTCCGGCTTCGTGCAGCCGGCGTAGCAGGGCCCAAGACACATCTTCATCTCCGAATAGATGCACCCGGGAAATTCCGGATCGCGGCGAATCGGGATGTGACAGCGGCGAATCTTGAACAGCGTCAGGAATTCCTGAGCGAACTCCTCGGCCCCGCGCCGGCTCGGGAAAGGGCCGAAATAGAAGGCGCCATCGCCGGACATGCGCTGCGTGACCGAGCAGCGCGGGTACTCTTTGGCCAAATTGATTTTCAGCAGCGCCGGCGGCGCCAGGCGTAGCCGCTCGCGATAAGTGCGCGGAAAGAGCTCGCGCGCCTGCTGGTAGAGCGTCAGCGACTGCTCGAATGGCGACGGGGTGAGCCGGTAGCGAACGCGTCCGGCAACGTCCCGCAGATTCAGCGGCGGGCGCGGCCCCGAAGGCGCCTCTTTTTCCGCAACCCCGCCCGGCGTTCCGGCCAGAGCGAGCAGCCGGCGGCAGGAACGCCGCAGATTGGATGTGCATCGTAAATAGGGACGGGCGTCTTCGGCGCGCGCCTCGACGCGATAAACGGCCGGGCGCGGCGGCAAAGACTTGAAAAAATCCCCGTCGCACGCGGGATCGAATTCCGCAGCCTGATCGAGGGCCAGCATCGCTTCCCAATATAACGCGGGCGGGCGGCCCTGGACTTGTGCAGCAGCCGGGCCGGGCCGGCGCGGGTTAGCGGGCGGTCAGAGACCGCCGGCCGCCGCGCCCGGCAACGGCCCCGTTTTCGCGTTGCCGGCGAACCGGGCGCGAAGCAAGGCAATCACCAGCGCCGCAACGATTCCGATCAGCGCCGGCGAAATGACCCACCAGCCTTTTCCGCCGGTCTCGTAGGTGGCGAAGGCGGTTGCGCCAACGGCTCCGAAAATGCACCAGAGCGCGGTTTTCGTTGTCAGCTTCCGCCAGTAGAGTCCGAGCACGACGGGAACGAAGAGTGATACGGCCAGCAGCGTGTAGAAGATGGTGATGGCCGTAATGATCGAAGGCAGCACAATCGCCAGCAGAACCCCCAGGAACCCGGCCAGCACGGTTGTCGCCCGGCTCACCCAGAGCAACTTTTTCTTGTCCACCTGGGGATTCAGAAAGGTCTTATACAAATCCACGGCCAGCGAAGTCGACAGCATAAACATGATCGCGTCGGTCGCGCTCAGCTCGGCGGAGAAAATGGATGGCAGGGCCCAAATGCCGAGCCACTTGGGCAGCATCTTCATCATCACCGTCGGCAAAGCCAATTCCGGGTTGGTCAGATGGGGAAATCGGGACAGAGCGCACAAACCGAAAATCGCCGGAACGAAGGCGAACGCCAGTTGCCCCAGGGAATTCAACCCCACGCCCATCCGAACAGACCTCTCGTTCCGCGCCCCATACAGCTTCTGCACCAAGCCCGGGGAAACGATGAAGGAGGGTACGAGAATCGAGACGTAGGCGAGGATCTGTTTGATTCCCGCGCCGGTCATGCGAAACATCGCCGCCCCGTGCGCCGGGCCGACGCTCGCCGTCACGCCGGCCACCAGGCCACTCCAACCGCCGACGGAATGCAACGCGAATGGCAGGGAGATGAGCAGGCCCGACATCGTCACCGTCAGCTCGATGCGGTTCACCAGCGCGGAAGCGAACAATCCGCCGGCCGCGCAATAGATCGTGGCAACCAAGCCTCCCAACAGGCAGCCTTCCCATTTGGGAATGCCGGCAACGACCTCCAAAATCCAGGAGATGGCGATGAGCTGGCCGGCAAGAATCGCGAGCGTGCCCATCCAGATCAGAACGGCGATCACCGCCTTGACCGCCTTGCTGTAGCGATACTCCAGCAGGTCGCCGAGCGTGCTCAAATTCGCCCTTTTGGCGATCGTCCAGATCTTGGGGCCGACAAAGAACGCCAGGACGAAACTGCCGATTCCCGCCGACCCTACCCACCACCAAGCCGCCAGGCCAAAGCGGTAACCGAGACCGCTCGCCCCAACCGTCGAACCGGCCCCGATGTTGGCGGCCAGAAATGTGGCGAAAATGAGCCCCGGCCCAAAACTGCGCCCGGCGACCAGGAAGTCGGGAGCGCTCTTCACCCGGCGCGAGAAAAAGAGGCCCGCGGCAATCAGAAGCGCCGAATAGCCGATAATTGCCACCAGGTAGACGTTCATGAAGATCCGCCGGCCATTTCATGGCGAAGTGTAAGCGCCATGGGACGGCTCAGCCAGCAATTTCTAAAGTGCCGTGCGGCAATCGTTTGCCCGGTCCAGAGGGGCGATTTATAATCTCAGCCGTTTACCTCGAATCATGCGCGGGCGCCCCAAGTTTCAATGCGGCTGGAAATGCGTCCCGGCGCAAGGCCCTGTTCCCTGAGACCGGCGGCGTGGCGCCCTGTGCCATCCTGCCGGGCCGGCGGAGGCAAGGGACCGGCATTGGGGAAAACGGGGAGAGTCTAAAGCCAGACATGTTACCTGTTAGGGAAAAGTGGTTCGCGGCGATCTTCATCCTGTCGCTCCTGGTTCTCTCCGTTCCCGGCGCCCGTGCCCAATACACGACCGGCGGCGTTCAAGGGACCGTCTACGATCCCAAGGCGGCCGTCGTTGCCGGGGCCAAGGTCACGCTCCGGGATATGGACACGGGCGCGTTGCGAACGCTCGAGACGGGGAGCGATGGAATCTACTTCTTTCCCGCGCTGCGGCCGGGAAGATATGAAGTCACGGCCCAAGTCCGCGGTTTTGCGAAGGCCGTGGCGCAATTGAGCGTGACTTCCAGTCAAACCGTCACGCAAAACCTCAAGCTGGCGCTACAAGGGCAAACGACAACGGTCACCGTGCAAGCGGGCGCTCTGGCCGAGCTGAACACATCGAATCCGCAGTTGGGCACCACCCGCGGGGCAACCGCCATCAACAACCTGCCGATCGGACGGAACGTCGTTCAATTGGCGACGCTCGAACCGGGCGTGCAGCCGATGTACAACCCTCGCGGCGGCGGCCTGGTAAAGGTCAGCGGCGCGCAAACCGGCCAAATCAGCGCGAACGGGGGGCGGCCGGAATCGGTCAACGTCGAGCTTGACTTCACCGATGCCAACGATTGGGAGTTCGGCGGCTTTGCCTTGGGCACCGAGCCGGCCCCGGACATGCTCGCCGAATTCAAGGTGCTGACTTCGAACGCCTCGGCCGAATACGGAGTCAAATCGAGCGGCGAAATCGAAATGGTCACCAAGAGCGGCACCAACCATTGGCACGGCGACGCCTACGACTTCCTCCAGAACAACGATTTCAATGCCCGCGATTACTTCGACCAAAGCGGCCACGCCACGCGCATCAATCAGAATAATTACGGGTTCTCGATGGGCGGGCCGCTATCGAGGAACCACACCTTCCTGTTCGGCGGATGGGAGCAGCTAAAGACGCGAGGCGGCGGCTTCACCGACCTGGCTGAGGTGCCCACCACCCTGGCGCGCTCGCAGGCGACCGACTCCGCCATTATCGCCCTGATGAAGCAATTCCTTCCGGGAGCCAAGACCGTCGTTCCGGGCACCAACGGGATGGTCGGCACGGTCAGCCAGCAGTTTTCCTCCCCCACCAACTCCTACCAATTTATCCTGCACGGGGACCATCGCTTCTCCCGCGACAACACCCTTTCGATCCGCTACTTCCAGAGCACCGGAACTTTCGTTTTGGCCTTCCCGCAGTTCAATACCCTGGCCGGGTTCGACGCCAACCTGCACTACGAGGCCCGCAATGCCAATATCACCGACACCTGGGTCGCGGGCCCGGAAACGGTCAATCAACTCCGTTTGGGCTACGCCCGCTCGCTCGGCCTGCTGCCTCCGCAAAACAATCTGCAATCGCCCCGCTTCGATGTCGCCGGCGTGGTCGGCTTCGGCGCCTTGCCGTATTTCACCCAGGGCCGCACGTTCAACGTTTACCAACTCAACGACATTCTCAGCCATGTCGCCGGCCGGCATCAACTCAAGTTCGGCTTCGATGCCCGCTACATCCGGGATAATTCGGTCAACCAAACAAACGATCGTGGCGTGTTCGTTTTCGCATCGCAGCCCGGAGCCGGCGCTTTCGACTCCTTTCTCAACGCCCAGCCTTCTCTCTGGACGCAGGCATTCGGTCCCACCGAACTCGGCTTCCGTACCGGGCTCTACAGCACGTTCGTCCAGGATGACTACCGCATTCTCCCGACTCTGACCGCGGATTTTGGCCTTCGCTGGGAATATCAGGCCTCTCTCAATGAGTCCCATGGATTGCTTTCGATCCTCGATCCCTCGCTCGCGGGAACGATCGGGCAAGCCGGCGCGGGCCAGCTCGGCACATTCAAAATCGGCAACCCGGGCGTCAACGCCAACCCATTCAATTTCGGTCCCCGCGTCGGCTTCGCGTGGAATCCCCATGCCGGCCCTTTGGTGGTCCGTGGCGGATATGGCGTCTATTACGATTCGTTCAATTTCACGGCTTTGTCGGAAGCCCGAACGAATCCGCCGCTGAACTATACCTTTAGCCTGTCCGGTTCGACGCAAATCAGCGGGCAAAACAGCTTCGACAATCTTTTAAGCGGCGCCGCCGCCATTCAAGCCTCGGCCCAGGCGCAAATTGGCTCCTTCGGGTCGCTCCAGAATTTCGGAGCCATCTCCACCGTCAATCCGCGCATGCCGAATCCGTACATGCAGCAGTGGGATTTGGCTTTGGACTATCGCCTTCCCGCCTCCATGCTGGCCAGTATCGGCTACGTCGGCTCGAAGGGCACTCACCTCGAGCTCATGCTGCCCATCAATTCCATCGCGCCCGCTAGCCGCCCCGCGCCGGCCACCAGCCTGACCGACGAGCAGGCGCGCATCGCTCAATTCGAAGCAGCGCAGTCCGCGGAAAACGGCGCCGGCAACAATCGCCTGGATCCCCGCTTCAATCAGGTCAACGAAGTCACCGATGCCGCCTACTCGAACTTCAACTCCTTGCAGCTCAACCTGCAAAAGGCCATGTCTTTCGGGCTTACCTTTCAAGCCTCCTACACATGGTCGAAATCGCTCGACAACTCTTCCTCCTCGAATCCCATCCAGGAATATCTGGATCCCGGTTTTCCCCAAAATGCCTACAATCTGAAGCGGGAATACGCCGTCTCCAATTTCGACATTCCGCAGCGGTTCATCCTCACGACGGTCTGGAAGCTTCCCTTCCTTCAGGATCGTTCCGGCTGGCTCTTCGACGTTTTTCTGAAGAACTGGCAATTTGCCTCGGTCAATACGTGGGAATCGGGCATTCCGGGCAATATCTACGCCGGCTCGGTTTCCGGTCTGCCTCGCCAGACGACTCCCATCGTGGACGTCAACATGGACGGGAATTTGCTGCCCAGCGGCGCCGACAACACGCGGGCCAATTGCGGCCCGGGGCCAAGTTTCCAGCTCGGCAATCCGGCTTCGATCGCCTCGCAAACCAAGTTCACCCAGCCGCTGCTCGGCAACAATGGCACGTGCGGCCGGAACATCTTTCGGTTAAACAGCCTCCTCAATTTCAATTGGGCATTCAGCAAACTGTTCCAACTCCGCGAGTCCGGCCCGGTGGGTTCGGGCCCCTGGAACCTGGAATTTCGCGCCGAAATGTACAACATTTTCAACACACCTTATCTCACCATCAACGGTCCCAACCAGCTCACCTTGGGCAACCCCACTTTTGGCCTGTACAATTCGGCCGGGGCGACCCGCCGCATTACATTCGCATTGCGCCTGCTCTGGTGAGCCGGGCCGCCGCGCAAGCAACCCCGTAATCGCGGCGACTGCCTTTTCCATCCATCTCGGGTAGTCTAGGTACTGATGGGAACGAGAATGACGGTAGCCCAATCCGATGCTCCCTGGGCCGCTCCTGCTTGCAGGGCGGCGTTGCGTTGTGGAAAGGAGTGGAATGATCAACCGGCGCGAATTCAATCGCGATCTGTTCGTCGGAATTGCCTACGCGGCTGCGCTCGAGCCGTCTGCTTTGATGGCCCAATCGACTAATTCGCCTTTTCCGGGCTCGCTGACGGTTTCCAAAACCGGCGGGCTGACAGACGTCGACGGTATCCGGGTCGGCCACTTCACCGACAAGCGCCGGCCCACCGGATGCACCGTGGTTCTTTGCGAATCCGGCGCGTTTGCCGGCGTCGACGTCCGGGGCGGCGCGCCCGGCACCCGGGAAACGGATCTGCTGAGCCCGGTCAACACCGTTCAGCGCGCCTACGCGATCGTACTCTCGGGCGGCAGCGCCTTCGGGCTGGACGCGGCCAGCGGCGTCATGCGCTACCTCGACGAAAAAGGGATCGGCTTCCCCGTGGGCAAAGCCGGAGTCGTTCCGATCGTGCCCGCCGCGATTCTGTTCGATCTGGAAATCGGCGATCCGAAAATCCGGCCCACGGCGGAGTCCGGCTACCAGGCCTGTCAGGCGGCCAGCGCCGGTCCGGTGATCGAAGGCAACGTCGGCGCCGGCGCCGGGGCGACGGTCGGCAAGCTGTTCGGGATGCAGCACGCGATGAAATCGGGATTGGGCACGGCCAGCATCCGCGTGGCGGACACTGGTGTCGTCGTCGCCGCGATCGTCGCCGTGAACGCCGTCGGAGACGTCTACAATCCCGACAGCGGAGAGATCGTGGCCGGGGCCCGGGCGGCGAGCGGCAAGGGGTTCATCGATACCATGGCCAGAATCCGCGCCGGCTACGGCGTCCTCGAGAATCGGGGCCAACCAGGCACGAATACCACGATCGGCGTCGTCGCCACCAACGCCACGCTGACGAAAACGGAGATGACCAAGGTCGCGCAGATGGCTCACGACGGCCTGGCCCGAACGATCAACCCCGTGCACACCCCCCTGGACGGCGACACGGTCTTCGCCCTGGCCACGGCCACGCTGAAAGAGCCGGTGAGTCACGGCATGATCGGCGCCCTGGCGGCCGACGTGATGGCCCAGGCGATTTTGCGGGCCATCGCCGATGCGACCGGAATTGCGGGCCTGCCCAGCTACCGGGATCTGCTCGCTTCGTCGCCCAAGCCTTGATCGCTGCCCGGAGATATTCCGGTTAGTAGGACTTCAAGACCCACGAAGCGATGATGAGGCGCTGGATCTCGCTGGTGCCCTCGTAGATCTCAGTGATCCGGGCGTCGCGGTAGGCGCGTTCGACCGGGTATTCGCGGCTGTAGCCGTTGCCGCCGTGAATCTGGATGGCCTTGTGCGCCACGCGCGTGGCCATTTCGCTGGCGAACAGCTTGGCAACCGAGGCTTCCATGGTAAACCGGGCGCCCGAATCCTGTTTCCAGGCCGCCCGCCGCGCCAGCAAGCGGGCGGCCTCGATCTCGGTGGCCATGTCGGCGATCATGAACTGAATGGCCTGGAAATCCGTGATCGGATGGCCGAAAGCCTTGCGTGCCTGGGCGTAGGAGAAAGCGGCTTCGTAGGCGCCCTGGGCGATGCCGACCGCCTGCGCGGCGATGCCGACCCGGCCGCCATCGAGGGTCGAAAGCGCGATCTTATAGCCTTCGCCTTCGCTGCCCAGTCGATTGGCGACGGGGACCGCGCAATCGGTGAAGGAGAGCTCGCAACAGGCCGAGGCGTTCAAGCCCAGCTTCTTTTCTTCCTTGCCGACGCGGAAACCGGGCGTTCCGCGCTCGACGACGAACGCCGTGATGCCCTTTTCGGCCTTCTCCGGATCCGTATTGGTGTAAACCAGGGCCGCATCGGCCACGCCGCCGTTGGTGATCCACGCCTTGGTCCCGTTGATGACGTACCCGTCGCCTTTGCGGACGGCCCGCGTCGCCAGCGCCGCGGCATTCGAGCCCGCCTGCGGCTCGGTAAGACCAAAACAGCCGATCTTCTCGCCGCGAGCGAAGGGAATTAGGAATTTTTCCTTTTGCCCGTCCGTGCCGAAGCGGAAGATGGGATCGCAAAACAGTGAGTTTTGCACCGAAAGAATCGCGCCGGTCGTAGCGCAGACTCGCGATATCTCTTCCATCACGATCGTATAGGCAACGTGATCGAATCCAGCCCCGCCCGCCTCTTCCGGCAAGGCCACGCCCGTTAGGCCCAGATCGGCCGCCTTGCGGAAGGTTTCGATCGGGAAGCGGCCGCTCTGGTCGATCTCGCTTGCCAGCGGTTTCACTTCCGATTCGGCAAATTCGCGCACCGACCGCCGCAGCATCTTCTGCTCTTCCGACAAGGCAAGGTCCAAATGCTCCTCCTCGGACGGCTACGGCAGCGCCGCCGCCAGCGCGCCGCGGAGCTTGCCGTAGGTGACGGCCAATTCTTCCGGCTCCAGGCGCGATTCCCCGACCGTGGTCATGAAGTTCGTATCGCCGAACCAGCGCGGCAGAATATGCAAATGGACGTGATCGGCGACGCCGGCGCCGGCCGCCCGGCCCAGATTCATGCCGAGGTTATAGCCCTGGGGATGATACAGGCCTTCGAGCACTACCTGCACGCGCCGGGTCAGTTCCATCGTCTCGGCCAGCGTATCGAGATCGCAGCCCGCCAAGTCGGGGACGTGAGCGAAGGGAACGATCATGCAATGGCCGCTGGTGTAGGGGAAGCGGTTCAGGATCACGAAATTCTTCCGGCCGCGAAGAAGGATCAAGGCCTGGGCGTCGTCTCCGAGCGCCAAGGCGCGGCAGAAAATGCAGGCGGATTCGCGCGCGGCCTCGGAAATATAACGATACCGCCATGGTGTCCAGAGGTAGTCCATTGCTGTGCGAGCGTCCGCGGGGAATCGGCCGGCTGAACCCCGGCTCAGCTGGCGGCTGGAGCCGGCGGGGCGGCTGGCGGCGGCAACGGGGCCGGCTGTTCGGCGCCCGCCTCGCCGCTATTGACGTACTCCCTCAATTCCCGGCTCGGCTTAAAAAAGGGAACGCGCTTGGGAGGAACTTCGACGCGCGCGCCGGTTTTGGGGTTGCGGCCTACGCGAGCCCGGCGCTGGCGGGTGCGGAAACTCCCGAACCCCCGGATTTCGATCTTCTCGCCCTTGTGGAGCGCCCCAATGATGCTGTCGAAGATCGTCTCGACCGCCTCTTCGGAATCGTTGCGCGTCATGCCGGTGGTCTGGCTGACTTCTTCCACCAGGTCCGCTTTGGTTACCGTAGTTTCGGCCATTTTCGTTTCCGTTCCCGAGCGCGGCAGATCCGTGAATCCGATCAGATCGAACCGCGTTTCGCAAGAATCGCGTCGGCGATCGTGGCCCGGGGTGAAGATCCCGATGAGCGGTACGCCTCGATCGTTTTGCGCTCATCGTGTTTTTGCGCGCCGCGGAAACTGAGCCCGATGCGGCGCTGCTCGGGGTCGATCTTGACGACCTTGAACTCGTACTCGTGGCCCGGCTCTAGAATGCTTGCCAGCCGCGCCTGGCGTTCCTTGTCGTCTCTGGCGCCGCTGCGCCGTTCTTCGACTTCGGAAATGTGACAGAGACCTTCGATCCCCTCGGCGAGTTCGATAAATGCGCCGAACGCGGTGACTCGCACCACCTTGCCGCGCACGATTTCGTTCAACTGATGCTCCGAGAACCAGGTTCCCCAGATGTCGCTCATCTGCTTGATGCCGAGCGATATCCTGCGCTGCTCGGAATCGATTTTGAGCACCTTGGCCTGGACCAGATCGCCCTTCTTGAACGTATCGCCCGCATTCTGCACCCGCTGGGTCCAGCTGATGTCGCTCACGTGAATCAGACCATCCACGCCTTCTTCCAGTTCCACGAAGGCGCCAAATTCGGTCAGGTTGCGCACCCTCCCGCCAACCACGGTGCCGACCGGGTACTTCTGCTCCACGGTTTCCCACGGGTCGGGCAAGGTCTGCTTCAACCCCAACGAAACCCGCCGCGCATCCAGCTTCGTATCCAGCACCACCACTTCCACCAGATCGCCGATCGATACGATCTTCGAGGGATGGCGGATACGGCGCGACCACGTCATTTCGCTGACGTGCACCAGGCCTTCCACGCCCGGCTCGAGCTCGATAAAGGCGCCGTAATCGGTGATGCCGACCACCGTGCCGTGCATCCGGGTCCCGATCGCGTAGCGCTCGGCGGCGTGCTCCCAGGGATCGGGCTGGAGCTGCTTGCGTCCGAGCGAAACCCGCATCTTCTCCCGATCGAATTTCAACACCTTGACTTCGATCTCCTGGCCCGGAGTCACCACTTCGGCCGGGTTCCTCACCCGCGTCCAGGAAAGATCGGTGACGTGGATCAGCCCGTCCAGCCCGCCCAGGTCGACGAATACGCCGTATTCGGTGACGCTCTTTACCGTTCCCCGCACCACGGCGTCTTCCTGAAGCGTCTCGAGCAGCTTCTGCCGTTGCCCGGAAATTTCCTGTTCGAGCAGGGTGCGCCGGCTCACGACGACGTTGCCCCGCTTGCGGTTCATCTTCAGGACCTGGCAGGTCACCTCCTGCCCGATCCAGACGCCCAAGTCGGGAACCTGCCGCAGATCCACGTGCGAAGCAGGCAGAAACGCCCGCACACCGATGTCCACCACCAGCCCGCCCTTGATTCGTTCGACCGCGCGGCCCCGCACCGATTCATGCGACCGGTAGGCACGCTCCAGGTCGTCCCAAACGCGCCGGCGGTGGGCGCGCAGATAGGAAAGCAGAAGGTAGCCTTCCTTTTCCTTCTCGAGAGATTGCACTTCGATGGTCTGGCCGGGGCCGAAGCGGATTTCACCGCCCTCGGCGGCGAATTCCTGCGCCGGCACCAGGCCTTCCGCCTTGCCGCCGATGTCGACGACAATGCCCATGTCGGTCACTTCGATGACTCGGCCTTCGAAAATCTCGCCTTCGGTAGGGGCTTGATGCGCTTGGCTGTATTGCTCGATCAATTCTTCGAGCGCGATGGAGGCTTCCGGAACCGCTTCGGCGGTCGCGGCCGATTCGCCGCCTGCCGCCATTTCTACCGGAACCTCGGCTGGAGCGGGAGGCTCCTGCGCGACTTGCGGCTCCGGCTCGGCGGCAGCGCCGTTATTGGTCTCCGTTGCGCCTTCCGAAGCTGCGGCCGCGGGTTCCGCTTCGGCCGCGCCCGGCTGTTCGAGCGCTGGCTGCGCGGCGGAGGAAGCGGAACTAAACGGCGTGGCCGGTGAATCCATGAGGGAATCCGGTGCGATCGGGTTTTGGGATTCGAGTGGCATGTAAGTGATTCGCTCTGAACGTCAACTCTATTTTTCTATTCGTCGAGAACCCGCCCCAAACAATCCCGCTCCCCGGACGAGAGCGAGGGAGGGAGCGCGGCGCCCCAAGAATGCCGCACGCTTGGAATGGTACGCAGCCGCTCGCGGGTTTGTCAACCTGTTGTACTACTTGTGTCTTAGCCAGATAATTCTGTCACCCCTTAACGGCCGCGTGAAAATGTCACCCCATGAGACAGGAGACATTCACGTTGAGCCAACGGGAGTTGCAAAAGGTGGCCGTCATCGCACAGT
>Ga0307373_10000282_pt1 | contig 95883 bp, 99 predicted proteins | sample OX2MG_FD_202534 | JGI IMG/M metagenome (GOLD analysis project Ga0307373, IMG submission 202534) | Soil microbial communities from Risofladan, Vaasa, Finland - OX-2 | ecosystem: Environmental > Terrestrial > Soil > Coastal area > Acid sulfate soil | place: Finland: Risofladan, Vaasa | collected...
CCAAGATTAGGTATCCCGATCGTAAGATCCTGAAGGCCCCTTCTAGACAAGGAGGTTGATAGGCCGGAGGTGGAAGCGCTGTAAGGCGTGGAGCTGACCGGTACTAATTGGCCGTGAGGCTTGACCATCCATTACTCTTTGAATCCTCTTTGGGGATTCATCCGGGTAATAGAGTCGGAGTATGAGTCCGAGTTCCAATCGCTAATCGGATTCGACCCGACGGGCTTGAATCGTGTTCAAGGCTCCTGATCTCGCTCTAGCGAAATACCCTACTTTCAGTGTGTCATGTCATTAAACCGCGCCGCTTCAAAGCCGGCGCGTATAGTTTCCGGTCGCCATGGCGAAGGTGAAACACCCGTTCCCATCCCGAACACGGCAGTTAAGCCCTTCAGCGCCGATGGTACTGTGACCGTAGGCGTCACGGGAGAGTAGGACGCGGCCGGGATCCCTCAAGGGCAGAGCATTCGATGCTCCGCCCTTTTTTCTGGGCAGCGCGCCTGGCACGCCTTCCGTAGGAAGCGGCGCAATCAGGGTTGCGCTTCATTCACCGGCGCGGGGCGAGTGCTTCGAAGGCACGCGTGTCGGGTGAATTTGTGCGGTCGAGCGAGGTTCCTTCGGACGGCACTACCGTCAGGCTGACGTGGGTTGCGCCAGCCTTGTAGTGTGCGGCGACGCTATTGCGAATTGCCTGTTCATCGCCCCACGCGATTAGTCCATCGATCAGGCGGTCGCTTCCGCCGTCGGCGAAATCCGCGTCGCCGAATCCCTGGCTGCGAAAGCTGCTTACGTAATTCGGTAGCGTGAGATAGAACGCGAGCACCTTGCGGGCGGCGCGGCGGGCTTTGGCGGAATCCGGCTCGAGGATCGTGACCTGCTGGATGCAGATCCACTTGCCGGCGCCCAGCGCCGCACGCATCCGCGCGGTCTGCTCGGGCGTGATGTAAACCGGGAAGGTGCCGTTGGTTTCCGCCGCCGCGAGCTTTAGCATCTTTGGCATCAGCGCCGCGATTACAAACGGCGGATCGGTCTTGGGACGCGGCGCGGTGTACGGTGCGGCCTTCATCCGCGCAAGATAGTCCCGCATGTATGCAACCGGCTTCGCGTAGTTGATACCCAGTTGCGCCATCATCGGCGCGTGGCTGATTCCGATTCCCAGGATAAAGCGATCGGGAAACAATTCGGCCAGCGTGCGCGCGGCACCGATCATCGCGACCGGCTCGCGCTTCCATACGTTCGCGATTCCGGTTCCGACCACGAGCCGATCCGTGACGCTCAGGATATGCGCGGCCAGCGCGAATGGATCGCGCCCGAAGGCTTCGGGGAACCAGAATGATCCGTAGCCGAGCTGTTCGAGCTTGCGCGCGAATCCGGCGATCTGGCTTCCGGGCATCGAATCGGTGAGCGCAAAGGCTCCGGGCGTGGTCAAATCCATGCGTAACTCCTTGATGGCGTTTGAATAGCACGAGGCAGCCATGCATGGACAGATGAAAACGCAATCGCAAGCCGCGTTGATGGTGTGCGAGGAATTCCAGAAGTTCGCCCTTACGGAGGACCGGTCAGACGCCAGTCCCGCTGTAATCAGCGATTATTCAGTACCACGGGCGGATGGAAGTGCTGCCGTTGCGAGAGCCGCCAGTACGCGGTCAGAATTATCCCGAACAGAATCATGGTCAGTCCGGCGAGCTCGTTGGGCGGGATCGAAAACAGGATGGTTATGAATCCCACCCACGCCATCGCGATCAGATCGATCGCCGGGCCGAAGCGGCCGAGCCGCCACGGTGTGGACGCTCCGCCGGTGTATTCACCGCGATTGCGGCGGCGGTTGCGCCAGTTCAGATAGATCGGAATCACATAGGCGAGATAGAGGGCAGTGGTGCTGATCGACGTCACCACCGCGTAGGCGGCCGAGTAAAACGTCACCGCGACCGCGAGCGCGCTGGTCGCGACGATCGCGGCGGCGGGCGTGCCCGAGCTGTCCACGCGGCCGAGCCAGGCGCCGCCGGGCACGCCGCGGTCGCGCGCGAAAGCGAAGCACATCCGCGCCATCGAGGTTACCGACGCCAACCCGCACAGCCACATGGCGCCGGCGATAATCACTCCGATCAGATTCGCGAAGAACGGGCTCAGCGAATTGCGCACGATGTAAAGCACCGGATACGGATCGTTGGCGGTCTCCGCCAGATGGCCGGGCGGGATCGCGCGGGTCAGCGCGAGCAGCACGATATAGCCGGTGATCGCCGACCCCGCGACCGACAGGAAGATGCCCCACGCCGAGTTGATCCGCGCCAGATAGGTCTCTTCGGCCATGTGCGCGGAGGCGTCGTAGCCGGTGTAGGTCCATTGCGCCTGCAACAGGCCCAGCACGAAGCTGAATGCATACAGGCCCGATCCATAGAGCTGTTTGATTCCGGGTATGCGCATCATCAGGGACGGGACCGATAGCGGCCCGACCCGGAAGTGATCCATTCCCTGCGAAAGCGTGGCGTAATGCGTGGTCGAGAGCAGGAAACTCCATCCGTTATGATATTTGCCGGCAATAGTCAGTAGCCCGGCGATTAGACATACGCCCGCGACATGCCACGCGACTGAGAATTCATTGAGGATCGCAATCAGGCGCACGCCGCGCAGGTTGATAATCACCTGCACGACCATCAGCAGCGCCATCACCGCGAGCCAGAAATTCCATCCGCTGATTGGCCCCAGGATTGGCACCGCCGCACCAGCCGGCAGCCGGAATACGTCGGTGACGAGCCCGACCAGGTAGGCGGCGGCGCCGATATTGGTGCCCGCGGTGATCGTGATCTGACCAATCAGATTCAGCCAGGCGCAGCTCCATCCCCAGCCGCGGCCGCCCAGCCTGAGCGACCAGTAGTAGAGGCCGCCGGCGGTTGGGTAGGTGGACGCGATTTCCGCCATCGAGGCCGCGACGCATAGCACGAATACGCTGACGATCGGCCATCCCACCGTGTTGACGATCGGCCCGCCGTACTTGAGTCCGTAGCCGTAGAGCAGAACGGCGCCGGTCAGCACGGAGATGATGGTGAAGGAGAGGGCGAAGCTCGAGAAGCCGCCCATCTCGCGCACCAGCACCTGCGCGTACCCCAGCTCGCGCAGGGTCTCGGCGTCCTGGCGTAGAACTTCGTCGTGGTCTTTGCGATGCGGAGAGTCCTTGCGCATGAGGTCGAGCCGCCTCAGCGAGCGGGTCCCCGCAACCATAGCATCGATCGGGCGATTTCCGCGCGGACGCAGTGAGCGCGATCGCCGCGAAAAAAAAGGCGCGCGGCTCTTTCGAGCCGCGCGCCTTTTGGATACGTATCGCGAAGGCCTACTGCAGAAAGATGTCAAATGTACCTTTCGCATGGCAATGCTTGGAAGCATGCGCGACGTTGAATGTCCCCTTGTACTCGTCGAGGGTGAGCACCTCCCCTTTAACGTTCACGTCGCAGGGCGGAGTCTTATTCGTTACGGAAAGTTTCAGCGTGGCCTTGTTGCCCTTCACCTTGCCACGAACTGAACCCGACGGGCTGCCTGCTCCGCTGATGCTGAAGGTTCCCCCGACGGTTGATTTGACCTGAGTCAGATCTAGCGTCAGCGTTGCGGATCCAGTTCCGCCCTTGCTGGTATCGACGATCGATCCAATCCAAGTTCCCGCCATCGCCGCCGGCGGCGTCTTGGAGTCGGCGATGGTGGCGCTGTCATCGTCTTGCGCGAGTGTGCGCGATGGCGCCGCGAGCATCATCGCCGCCGCGAGCACCGCTGAGAGTGCGCCTGCCGTAAGTACGCTGGAAAGCCTGCTTCTCTTCATAATCTCCTGCCTTCAGATAGTTGAGGTAATTCGAGAGCCAACCACTATCCCAGAGCGATCAAGTTGTGGCAATTACGCTAATCGCCCGTAAGTGATTTTGAATTGCAGAACCATTACGCGAGTTATTTTCGCGGCGCGCTAGACCGCACGTCCGGCAAGGTTCATACTCATCGAAGTGTAGCGTTATGCCACAGGCCGACTGGCCAGCCTGAGCCAGGAAGGTATTTGATGCCAATCTCTCCTTCGATGCGCGAAAAGATGTATCGCACCTATCTCGAGTTCTTCGAGTCAGCCGAGCGCAAGCGGCGCTGGAACCTGTTTGACGATATCCCCTGGGACAAGCTCGACGCCGCGCATAACAGCGAGCACAGCGCCGCGTGTATCGAGACCTACTGCGCCGAGGAATTCTACCTGCCCGACTACAGCGCGCGCGGGATGGATCTGGTGCGCCCGATGTTCGGCGCGGCGTGGTTTTCCGCGTGCTGGAGCTACGAGGAATCCAAGCACGGACTGGCGTTTCGCGAGTATCTGACGCGTTCGGGGATGCGCACCGAGCAGGAGTTCGCGGCGTTCGAGAGCCGGATTTTCCTGCACGCGTGGACGCTCCCGTTCTCGACTTATCGCCAGATGGCCTGCTACGGAGCGCTTCAGGAGGCCGCCACCTGTCTGGCCTATCGGGCGCAGCGAGAGGCCGCGAGCCGCGACGCGAATCCGGTGCTCGAGGCGATTTTCTCGTTTATCAGCCGCGATGAAGCCGCGCACGCCCGCTTTTACCGGACCATGATCGAGCTCGAGTTGGACGAGGATCGTGCCGGCACGCTCACGGATTTCGCCTACGTGCTGTCGCGTTTCAAGATGCCGGGTGACGGGCTGATTCCGGACTATCAGGAGCGGCTCAAGACCTCGGGCGCCGGCATCAGCCCGCGTTCGTTCCTCGAAAACGGAGTCATTCCGATCATCAAGGCGCTCGGCACAACCCGCGCCGAGCTCAAGCACGCGCTGCTCGCATCGCCGCCGCGGCCGGCGGCGGCCGTCTCGGAGTCGGCCGCGGTCTGAGTTGCGTTCTGCTTGCCGGGTATGCGCGTGGTACAGCGCCGATCCAATTCCAATTGACCGCCGAAGAATTGTCCCCTATGCGCGGCTCGGGGTTCGTTCGAGCTCTCGATGCGCCGCGATCATCCTGATCCGGATCGCCCGGTTGAAGCCCGGCGCCGCGTCATTATCGCGCAGTTGTGCGCCCGCGCTGATGACATCCTATCCTCCGGGCGGCTAATCTTGCGCCGTGCGAGGTGGCGCAAATTGAAACGCACGGCATCGAAGCGAATATCGAAGACCCGCGCGCGTGCGCGTGATCTCGGCATCCCGTTCGCGGGCGATCCCGGCCCGCTCAACGCGATCACCGATGTAGCCGGTGTCGAGGTCGGCCACGCAACGATTATCCGCGGCGCCGGAAAGCTGGTCGTCGGACGCGGCCCCGTCCGCACCGGCGTCACCGCGATTGTGCCGCGCGGCCGCGGTGGCGGCGATCCGGTCTTCGCCGGATACTTCGCGCTCAACGGCAATGGCGAAATGACCGGCACGGCATGGATCGAGGAATCGGGCTTCCTGTCCTCGCCCGTGATGATCACCAACACGCACAGCGTTGGCGTGGTGCGCGACGCGGTGATCCGCTGGCAACTGAGCGAAGGGAAGATGACCCAGCCGTGGTCGCTGCCGGTGGTCGCCGAGACCTGGGACGGCTACTTGAACGATATCAACGGCTTCCACGTGCGCCCCGTGCATGTGTTCACGGCGCTTGGCGCAGCACGGGGCGGACGGGTCGCCGAGGGATGCTTGGGTGGGGGGACCGGGATGATCGGCTACGGGTGGAAGGGCGGAATCGGCACCGCGTCGCGGCGGCTTGGCCGCGCCGAGGGCGGCTACACGCTTGGAGTGATCGTGCAGCTCAATTGCGGCCGGGCGCATGAACTGACGATCGCGGGCGTGCCGATCGCGCGCGAGCTTGCGCCGGCTCCGGGCCGGCGCGCGCCGCATGAGCTCGGGTCGATCATAATCGTCGCGGCGACCGACGCTCCGCTGCTGCCGCATCAGCTCAAACGAATCGCGCGGCGGCTCACGATCGGGCTGGGGCGCACCGGCAGCGTATCTGGTAACGGCTCGGGGGATCTGTTCCTTGCGTTTTCAACCGCCAATCCTCCTGCGCGTGCCGATAGGCAGGCGCGCGCGGCGGTGATTCGAGTCGCGATGCTGCGCAACTCGCGGATGGATGCGCTGTTCACCGCGGCTGTGCAAGCGACCGAAGAGGCGATTGTCAACGCGCTGGTCGCGGCAGGCACGATGGTGGGGATCGACGGGCGGGTTGTCGCGGCATTGCCGCACGATCGGCTCCGCGAGATTTTCGCGCGAAGCGCGCGGCGGCCTACTGGCGCACCGTCACCGTGATTGACCAGGCGCGTGCGGGAGCCGCGGTGGCCTCCCATGGACGCCGATAAGCCATCGCGAGCTTTGCGGTGCCGGGAGAGCCGGCGTCGAAGTGGAACACCTGCGTGCCCGTCGAACCGGGTGCTGCCATTTTTGGCATTTCGAAGTCGCTCAAGCCGCGCGGCTTGAGAACACTCGAATCATTGTCGGTGATTTCCCAGCTATAGCCGGTCGAGGAGGCCGCGCTGAGCGATACGTCCAGATGGTCGCCGGGCGACAGCGTGTAGCGCTTGCCGTTATCGCTATCGGTCACGACCAGCGGATGCGACGAAGGCGCGGCCACGATTAGCGAGCATCCTGCCATCAGCACGCACAATGCCGCGATGATCATGACCGCGACGCGGTTCGGGTTACGAGCTTCGGTTTCGCCAATCGGCTTCATCGTAACTTCCTGGTCCTCGGCTGCGCGGCCGTGGCGACGCCTCAAAAAAAAGGCGGCCAGTGGGGCCGCCTCGAATATCCGCTTCAAGGGTTCTCGGGTACGGTGCTCGCGGTTAATGCTTGGTCTCGATTCGGCGCCCGTAAGTGACTTCGCCTTTATCGACCCTCAAGCTGAAGCCGCAGTCCGGGTTGGTGCACACCCACGCCTTAAACATCACCGATGCGCCTTCCTGTCCGTAGTCCGACAGGGGGATCAGTGTCCCGTCATTACACTTCTGGCACTTCGGCCACTCCATCACCCACCCTCCTACGAGCCTACCCGAACCCGCTACGTTCCGCTTGCGAAGTTATAAGACCCCACATCCTAAATCAACGTCGCACGTTCGCCGCTGCTGATTGCCGCATCGGCCCGCAAAGGCAAATGTCGCGCGCCCAGCCCGCGGTGTTAGACTGGGGCCATGGCGTCCGCTTCGACCGGTCCACCCCACTTCATCATCCGTGAGGCCACCCGCAACGACCACGGTCAACTGCTCGGCCTGGCCCGGCGGCTCGATTCAATTAATCTGCCGACCGATCGCGCCGAGCTGCGCGAGTTGCTCATCGGCTCGACGCGATCGTTCCGCGGCCGGATTCACGATCGGTCGCGCGCGGTGTACGTGTTTTGTGCGCAGCGCATCGGGTCGCGGCGGCTTGCGGGCGCCTCGATGATCATTGCCAAGCATGGCACGCCGCAGGCGCCCCATTTCTATCTCGAGATGGATAACGAAGAGCGCTACTCGACCCGGCTGCGCCGGATGTTCCGGCATCAGTACCTGCGCCTGCGCCATTCGATGGACGGGCCGACGGAACTCGGCGGATTGATCGTCGCGCCCGGCACGCGGCGTCATCCGGAGCGCGTCGGCCGCCAACTCTCGTGGGTGCGATTTCTGTATCTGGCCGCGCATCGGCGCCGCTTCGAGCCGCGCGTCGTGGCGGAGATGCTGCCGCCGCGGACGCCGCGCTATCGCAATGCGTTCTGGGACCACTTCGGGCGGCCGCTGACCGGGCTGTCGTTTCGCGAGGCGGATCGGCTTTCGATTCACGACAAGGAATTCATCCGTGCGCTGTTTCCCGACTCTCCTCTCTATACCTTCCTGCTGCCCGAACAGGTGCGCGGCGCCCTTGGCACTGTGGGCGAGGACACGCGCGGCGCGGTCCGGATGCTCGAGCAGGCGGGGATGCGGTTTCTCAGCCAGATCGATCCGTTCGACGCCGGTCCATACTACGGCGGCCAGGTTGCCGAGCTGGCGCCGGTGAAGCAATATCGGGTCGTCCGCGCTGCCGTGGGGAAGGTCGATCCGCAAGTGCATCCGCGATGGCTGCTCGGGCTCGAGGGCGGGTGGCGCGGATTTCGCGCGGTGGCAGCGCCAGGAATTCCTGAGCGCGGCCGAATCGTCGTCGCGTCGGCGGTGCTCGCCGCGCTGGGGGCGAAACCGGGCGATCGGCTGGGCGTGACACCGCTGCCTTGAATATCGCGCATCGCGGTGCGCGGGCGTACACTGGAATTGATGCGCACCTTGGGGAATTTCGCGCGGCGCGCCGCCGTCGCCGCGTTTGCGGTCGCGATCGCGGCGCCTTGCGCCAGCGCGCAATCGAACGCGATGCCGCAGCTTCAACACCAAGGCGGAGATCAGACGCTCGAACTCCAGCCCGCGATGCCGAGTCCGCAGAATTCGATTCCGCCGCGGAGCAACGATGACAACACCCGCGTCATCCCGGTTATCCCGCCCAACTCGCAGGTGCTGACCCTTCCGCAGGCGAGCACCGACTTTATCGGCAAATGGGGCGGCCATCTCGAGCTCACGCGCAATTACGGCCGCGGCCATCCACCCGCGCAGACCGGCGTCAGCCTGGTCTTCGGCGAGCGCGACGGCGGCGTCGTGATGGCCACCACGGTATTCGGTAGCGCCACCTCACAGGTTATCTCGACCCAGGCGAGCACCGACGGTCCGCGCACCGTCAAGCTGGTGGTGAAGGGTCTCGAGCTGGGCGGCACTACGCCTGTGCGCCACATCGAGAAGGTCACGCTCGAGATGGTCAACCGCGATCTGGTCAAGTGCCGGAAGTCGGTCGATCTCTACGTATCGGGCTTTACCGATCCGATTATGGAGGCGCATTACGAAGGGACGCTGCATCCGATGACCCGGCGCGAGGATCGGATGCTCACCGAGGAAGCGATCCGAAGCGGCGAAGTCCCGCGGGCGCGAATCGACCAGGGCAATCCGCCGCTGCCACAACCGCCGCCGTCAGAGTGAGTCGCGCGCGAAAAAAACCATCCACAGATTACACGGATTAACACAGATTAGACGGATCGCGCCGCGGCGGCGGATACGCGTCGCGCTAGAATTCATCGGGCCAGTCCTGCGCCGAGTGCATCAGCCGCAGAATCTCGACCGTTTCCCGGTGAACGCGGTAGGAGGCTATGTAGGCCGTCGCGCTAACGTATAATTCGCGCGTGTCAGCGACCCTGCCGGCGCGGCCTATCGCGGGGAACTGTCCCAGTTTTTCAACCGCGTCAAGTATCCGCGTGAAGATGGTGCGCGCCGCTTTTGGATTCTCGCTTGCCGCGTGATCGAAGTGAGACTCCAGGTCTTCAAGCGCCCGGCGCGTCCACTCAACGCGCATTGCCGCGGATCTTCGCGAACACGCGCTCGACCTCGGCGTCGGATGCGAATTCGCCGCGGTCGGCTGCGTCGATACCCTTCTTGATTTCGGCAATCTGCCATTCGTTCAAGTCCAGGTAATTGCGGACCGCCTGCGCGGCGAGATAGGACTTGGTGCGCGCGGTCGCCTTGGCGAGTTTTTCCAGGCGTTTTTTGCTTTTGGCGTCAATCCTGATTGTCAGCACTTCGGCCATCGGATACTCCTGTAATGACAAGTATACAATAGCTTCCCCACGGCCAGGATCAAGCACCTGCGTTCCGCCTCCGCCGTCTGCCGAGCAGCGCGCGAGAAAAGAAGCTCATCCACAGATTTCACAGATTTCACGGATTAACAGATTCGGGAAAATAAACGGATCGCGCCGCTGCGGCGCGATCCGTTTAATCTGTGTTAATCTGTGCAATCTGTGGATGTATTCTCCCGCATCCTCTCGTGCCGCGATGCCTACTTCAGCGCGCGAACCGAGAAGCCGCGTTCGTTGTAGCACACCAGCGAGCGCTTGGAATCGAGCGTCGTCTCCATCACGACTTCGCGCCCCCATAGCCGATGCAGGTAGGCCATGGTCTTCTCCGCGTACTCGAGATGCAGATCGCGGCCGTCGTGGTGATGCTTGAGGTAGAGGGTGCGGACCTGGCCGAAGTCCGCGTCCTCGACCTTGATCACCGGAATCGAGCTGGTACCGACGTTCTTGATGAGCGTTTCCTTGACCTCGCGCCAGCCCTCGTCGTCGGCGACCTTGCCTACCACCAGATCCTCGCCGCGCGCCTCGTACTGGAAGATATCCATCTCGCGCATCAGGTTTTCGGTCAGGTAGCGGCGCAGAAATGAGGTATCGCGCTCGACCTCGCGCACCTCGAAAAGCTTTTCGTGCGCGGATTTGGTCGGCGGACCGTCTCGCTTGATCTCGTCGGCGGTGGGATTGGTCCAGCGCCGCTCGATGTCTTCCCAGACCTTGTAGCCTAGATGATAGGGGTTGAGCTGGCCGGGAATCGGCCGCACGACCTGGTTGTGGCGCACGATGAATTCAAGATGCAGGCCCTGTTCGAGCGCGAGCGACTCGACGATCTTGTGATGCCAGAAGCTGGCCCACCCTTCATTCATGATTTTGGTTTCCATCATCGGAATGAAGTACTTGGCTTCCTCATCGGCGATGGTGAGCAGGTCTTTTTCCCATTCGGCAAGGTAGGGATTGTGATCGCGGATGAAGAGCAGCAGGTCCTCGTCGGGTTCGAGCGGAACCTTGTGCAGGTTGGGCTCGGTGAATTCCTGGCGGGCGTGGATTTTGGCGAACGGGTCTGGGCGCGGATGGGCGGCTTCGAGCACGACTTCGACCTGCTCGTCGCGCGAGCGCTTGCGGATCGCCAGGTTGCGGCGGCAATTCCATGACAGCGCGTGCGCGGCGTCGAGGATGCGCTCGATTTTTTCGATTCCGATCGACGGATCCTCGGCGTAGCGCCGCACCCGCATCGCGTGCGCCTTGAATACCTCGATCGTCAGTTCGGCCCGGGTCGAGCGGTAGGTGAAATTGTTTTTGAAGAAATCGTTGTGGCCGTAAACGTGCGCGATGGTCAGAACTTGCAGCAGCAGCGTGTTGTCGCGCATCAGGTACGCGATCGCCGGGTCCGAGTTGATCACCATCTCGTACGGCAATCCGCTGACTCCGTGGTCGTACAGGGTCTTGAGCTTCTCGTACGATTTGCCGTACGACCAGTGCGGGTAGTGCGATGGCATCCCGGAATACGCCATGTACCCGAGCATCCCGGTGTGATCGCAAATCTCGAACTCCTGCGTGTAGCAATCGAGTCCGAATTCATCGGCCTTTTCGCGAATCAGCCTGTCCCATTGGGCCAGATCCTCGAGTGTGTACGGCGCGCGGGCCGGGGCCGGCCGCGCGGCCTTGGCGTGGCTGCTCATTCCTTCACCCTGTCCTTGGCCAGGAACGCCTTGAACGACGGCCAGATGTCTTCTTTGCGCTCGATCAGCACGGTGTGGAAATTAGGCGCCTGGATTTTGCGGAACACGTTGAGCATAGAGGATTCGTAGTACCGCGAGCCGAGCGGCTTGATCTCGCCGTAGCCGAACAGGTTGCAGATCGAGGCGAGCTCTTCGCCAGCCTTTAGCGCGGTGGGATTGTCGGAGTCGAAGTTGTCGCCGTCCGAGCAGTGGAACGCGTACACGTTCCACAGCGACGGATGATAACGCGCAGCGATAATCTCGAGCGCCTTTATGTATCCCGACGAGATGAACGTCCCGCCGGACTCGCCCTTGTGGAAAAATTCTTCTTCCGTGACTTCGAAGGCTTCGGTGTGATGCGCGATGAAAATGATTTCGACGTTGCGGTAGCGGGTCGAGATGAACTGGTAGAGCAGGAAGAAGAAGCTTCGCGCCAGGTACTTCTTCATCGTGTCCATCGAGCCCGAGGTATCCATGATGCAGATGACCGCCGCGTTGGATTCCTCGCGCGTATCGACCTCGACATGCTTGTAGCGCAAGTCGTCCTGATGAAACGGGAAGCGGCGCTTTCTGACTGGCCGCGGAGCGCCGTGGCCGGGAGCGTCGGCGCGTTCGCCGGGGTCTTCCGAATCGAGCAGTTCCTCGCTGTCCGTGAGTTCTGATAGGTCGAGATTATCGGCCTCGCGGATCGCGTCATCCGACTCCGCAGGCTCCGGCGCTCCCGGCGCAAGTCCGCGCGCCTGGTCGGCGGCGTGCGCGGCGTCGCCGCCGCGGCGCCGATCGGAAGCGAGCATCCGCATCACGCGCTGCTTGGCGGTGCGCCGCTTGTCCAGCCGCACCCGGATTCCGACGTGGCGATAGCCTTTGCGCCGCGAGGAATAGTCGCTGACGATCTCGCGCAGCGCGCGCCGCTCGAGATTGGGCAGCTCGAGATCCTCGAACATGATCTCGATCAGTTCTTCGAGCGTGACGTCGGTCTCGTAGTAGTCAACCCCCGGGCGGTCGCCCGCCATGTCGTCGCCCTTGCCCTGGCCTTCCTTGCCGGTCTTGCCGACGACATCGCCGGGCTTCGAGTCGCCGTTGCCCTGCGAGGCGCCGGGAGTGTTCTCGCCGAAAATGAAGCGGTATTCCTTGATTCCGCGCAGGGGAACCTTGATGACGCGGTCCTTGTTTTTGCCGATGATCGATTCTTCGGCGATGATGTCGGCGATATTCTCGCGGATCGATTCGCGGACCTTCTGCCGATGCCGCTGGCGGTCTCCCGCCGAGCGGTCCGAGCGCTCTGCGTCTGAGGGCCGATATTCGCGGAAGATAGTGTCGCCAGTGGCCATGCGGTACTCCTCTTCGCGGTCGAGGCCATTATAGCGTGTCCGCGCGCGGCGAGCATCGGGGGGAAGCGCGATGGCGCGCATGGCCGCGACCTCGATGCCAAATCTTCGTTCCCGCGATCTCGATCGATCATATGCGGCGAGTCTCCACTTGCAGGTGGAATGACTCCTGCGTTGACGACCGGAGTTTTTTCGAATCCGGCGCGCAGCGCTGCACCGAACGACGCCTCGGGCGAGCTTCCTCGCAGCAATCAATCCTTCCAGAGATTATTCGCCGCGTACTTCAGCACCACGTCCACGCAGGATTCGCAGTAGCCGTTTTCGAGCAGGTTTTTCACCATCGAGCTGTACTTCTCGCCTTGCTCCTCGTCGCGGGTGCGGGCCTTGGTGATGATGCGCGAGATGTCGCGCACCGAGGTCATGAGCTTTTTCTCGATCGCTTCCTTCAGCGGCTCGTAGCTCTTGTAGCTGACCTTCTCGCCGCGGCGCGAGGTCGCCCACAGGTACGCGATCACTTCCTGGCGGAAGCCGTCGGCGGCCGAGCCGATAATCGCGATCTGCTCTTCGATCGATTTGAGAAATCCCTCGTCGGGCGACAGCTCTTCCTTGGTGTTGCGGTCGCGAACCTTGGTCTTGTTTACGTAGGCCTCGGCGTGATCGAGATAATTCTGGAACAGCGACTCGGCCTGCTCCTGGTAGGAGTACACGAACGCGCGGGTGATCTCCTTTTCGAGCAGTTCGAGATATTCCTTGTGCAGCGTGTCCTGCAGCAATTCCAGGTATGCCTTGCGGGTGTCGTCGGGAAGGTCACCTTCCTTGGTCATCGCGATCAGCGACTCGCGCACGTTGATCGGGTTGATGCAGTTGCCGCTGACGTTGTCGCTGAGCGCGTTGTCGAGCGCCTTCATGATGAAGCGCGTCGAGATGCCGTTCATGCCCTCGCGCTTGGTGTCGTCCTTGAGCTCCTGCACGTCGATCTTCTTGGTGCGGCCCTTCTCGACCACTTCCTCGCCGTTGTAGAGGCGCAGCTTGGTCATCAGATCGCACTTCGAGGTCGGTTCGAGCCGCGACAGGATCGCGTACATCGAGGCCAGTTCGAGCGTGTGCGGCGCGACGTGCGCGCGGAAGTCGGAATTGCGGATGATCTTCTGGTAGATCTTCACCTCTTCCGACAGGCGTAGATTGTACGGCACCTTGACGACGACGATTCGGTCAAGGATCGCCTCATTGGTGTGGTCGGCCTTGAACTTCTGCCATTCGGCCTCGTTCGAGTGCGCGACGATAGTGGTATCGACATAGACCATCCCGTGGCGGCCCGGCGCCGGGATGACTTTTTCCTGCGTGGCGGTGATCATCGCGTGCAGGTATTCGGTCTCGTTCTTGAAGACCTCGATAAATTCGACCACGCCGCGATTGCCGACGTTGAGCGCGCCGTTGAGTTCGAGCACCCGCGGGTCGCCTTCGGAATACTGGTCGAGCTTCGAGATATCCTCGCTGCCGATCAACACCGAGGTGTCCTGATTGTTGGGATCGACCGGCGGCACGACCCCGACGCCGACCCGATTGCGCTTGGAGAAGCTCTTGGTCTCGATCGGGAACTCTTCGTAGCGCTGATTGAACTCGACCTTCAGGCGGTAGCGGCACACGGGGCACAGATCGCCCTCGATATGCACCCCGAGCATCTTCTCGAACTCGCGCCGGAGATGGCGCGGGATCAGATGCAGCGGCTCCTCGTGCATCGGGCATCCGTCGATCGCATAGATCGTCCCCATCTGCTCGAGGCCGCGCTGCAGGCGCTCGACCAGCGAGGATTTGCCCGAGCCGACCGGACCCATCAGGTACAACACCTGGCGCGATTCCTCGCCCTTGAGCGAAGCAGAGTGGAAGTAACGTACGATTTGCGAAATCGTGCGCTCGATTCCGAAAAACTCGTCGGAGAAAAAGCCGAATACCTTTACCGGCTCGTCTTTGTACAGCCGCTTGGTGCGCGGGTCGTCGCTTTCCTGGATACCGCGCGAGCCCGACGCGGCGATCATGTCGTAAATACGCGCGTGCGACAGCTTGGTGATAGTCGGATCGGACTTGACCAGTTCGAGATATTCGAGCAGCGTCCCGCTCCATTTCTCGGCTTCGCGGGCGGCGCGGTCTTGCTTGATTACGCGTTCAAAATGATTCCCTTCAGCCATCGCCAACTCCTCGGGTTACGAACGTTTGGAGGAAGAATGACAGGCGGCGGTCGGTCGAGAGAGCTGTGCTATTTTTCAAGCTCAGCACGCCGCCAGTATAACGGACCCTGCGCGATGCAACAAGCAACCTTCCGCGGAGCCGCTGCGTTCAGCTCCGTTCGGGAACCCTTACCTTGTCGCCGAGCACGAGCCGGCCGCGATCGTCGATGACTTGTGCGGCAAACACCTGATCGTCGTGCGCGAAAGATATCCACGTGCGGGCCGCGACCGCGCTTGCGAGGTAGTGCGCCTTCTGCTCCATCGTGGTCAGTGCGTCCAAGTCGTAGGCCTGATTCCATGGGCCGCGCAGATGAGATCGGGTGGGCACGATATCCGCCAGATGCGCGAATGACGCGCCGGCGCCGGCGTCGTTGACAACGCATATCTGATGGTCGCGGGTATGTCCGCCGGTGGGGATTGCGGTGACGCCGGCGACAATCGTGGTTGCGCCGTCGATCGCTTCGAGACGCGCGAGGTTCGGCGCAAGGATCTCCTCGGCGTGGCGATAGGCGGCGCGCAGCCGCTCGTTGCGCGGGTTGCGGGCAATCTCGAGTTCGCCCTTTTGCACAAAAATCCGCGCGCGGGGAAATGCCGCCTCGAAGCCGCCCGAGCCGCGCCGCCGCACCAGGCCGCCCGCGTGATCGAAATGCAGATGCGAGCATACCACCGCCGTGATGTCGCCGAGTTCCATCCCGAGCGCGCGCAGATGGCCGGGCAGCCATCCGTCGCCATGGTCGAAAATCTTGCGCTCGACGTCGCTCAGCCGGTTGCCGATTCCGCAATCGACCAGGATCGCGTCGGCGCCGCGCATGATGAGCGGGCAGGTCAGGTTGAGCCGGATGCGATTTTGCTCGTCGGGCGGATGCTCGCGTTTCCAGAGTTCGCGCGGCACCACGCCGAACATGCATCCGCCGTCGTTGCGCCACAGTCCGTCGGTCAAAAACGCCACGGTGAACGACCCGATTTGAATTTTTGGTGGTGTGCTGGTCATCATTGTTGATTGTTGTTCGAGTTGTTAGATAAGCCGGCCCGACGCGCTACTTGGCGCGGCGCCGATTCCCCGCGGCGTCTTCAATTCACGACCCGCCGGAACTCGTCGATATGGGTCGCGTCGCACCACGGCTGGCCGCCCAGGCGGCCGGGCTCGTGGTCTTCGCAATGCATCGTATCGCCCGCGACGCGGCACGAGAATTCGTGAGTCTCGTCGATCGCTTCGTTGGCCGAGAACAGAAACGGAATCACGCTGGCGCTTTCCCCATGATGGAGCAGAAACCGCATCCGCATCGAGTCCACCCCGTCGGTTGAAACCAGTTCGAGGCGCGACCATTCGTCGCTCTGCCTTCCATACAGCCCCGGCGCCAGGCGCAGCGACGAAAAGCTCGGCAGGTAATCGCCGCCGGCGCCGCGCTGATAGCAGAACCGCCCCGAGTCATGCGTATAAACGCATCCGGTGCGCGCGCCCGGCAACAGATGGACGGGACCGTCCTGCACGTCGCTGACGAGCTCCCAGCATCCTTTGAAGACGCTCGGCAGCTTGAGCACCGGGTTCTGCATACCGGGCGGGATCTCGCGCGTGGCGACATTTGGTTCGACCTTGATTTGATTATCGAGCGCGAGGCCTGGCGTGCCCAGGAATTCGCGCACCTTATGCTCGGCGTCCTGGCGCCCGAATTCAGTGGCGACTTCTCCCGACAGCATCAGGAAGGCCGGCGCTCCGGACGCGCCGCTGAAAACCTTCGCGGTGACAAACGGCAGGCGATGCGAATGCAGGTAGTCGGTCGCGCCTCGCGAGCGCGCCGCATCGAGCATCGATTGCCCCGGGAGCGTAAGCGCGCTCGATGATTCTGCGCTCGGCTGCTGGGGGATATTCAATTCGTTATTTTGCGCGGGCGGCGGCGGTGGCGATGCGCTCCGCATCGGAACTGGCACGGGGACCTGCTGCGACGGCTCCGACGCGCCCGACATCGTGTTGGCCGCGAGCGTATTTGACGACGCGGCGGATGATTGCGGCGCGGCCTGATGGACCGCCTCGAGCGGCGATTGCGCGGCGATTTCCAGGTTGCGGCGCATCCGCATGAACAGCATCGCACCGACCGCGCCGATCACGAACAGCGCGATCAGGAGCGCGGCTGCTCGCAGCCACCTGCGCATCGCGAGTTTGCCGCCCGCGGGTTTCATTTCACGATCCCATCAGCCACAGGCCGCACAGGATTGCGAGCGCGCCCATCGCGGCGATCGCGCCGTGCCACCAAGCCATCCGCCCCGTCGCGGTGGGAATCGCCGAGAAGCGCCGCTTTTCCGCGACCGCGCGAATTGTCGCGGTCAGGCGCATCGCGCGGCCCAGCGCCAGCGACATCGCGATGAACAAGAGGATCTTCGCGGCGAGGATCACGCCGAACTCTCCCGAGAAATTGAAATTGCGCGCGCGTCCCGCCAGCGCCAGATTGATCGCGCCGGTTACCAGGACCACAACCGCCGCGGCGCCATTGAAGCCGTCGATTTTCGGCGCGGCGCGCAGCGCGAAATTGCGCTGCTCCTCGCTGCCCGCCGCCAGCGCCACTGCCGCGATCACGAAGCATACGCATGCGGTGACCCACGCGCCGCCCGCGAGTGCGTGAATCCAGAGAATCGTGCTGCGCAGTTCCATCGCGGGCCGTGGGCGTCAGGTTTAAGTCTAGCGCGCCGCGGCAGCGCGCAGAAACCCGCAACTCGGCGGGCAGCGCTTGGCGCAGCGCGCGGCTTTGGGCTAACAAGTATCAAGAATCAACGGGAGCGCCGCGAGCTGAATGCGCGGCTGGGAGACGCATCATGCTGAGTCCATATATCGAGGCGTGGGAGCTGCGCGAACTGATTATCAAAAAGGAAATCAAGCCGCGCGAGGTCGCCGAGTTTTTCATCGCGCGTGCCGAAAAGCTCAATCCCAAACTCGGCGCGTTCATGACGCTTACCCCGGAGCGCGCGCTTGCCGATGCGGACCGGCTCGAAAAAATTCCCGCCGCCGAGCGCCGCCGGTGCCTGATGTTTGGTATCCCGTATTCGATCAAAGACCTCAACGCGACCAAGGACATCCGCACCTCGATGGGCTCGAAGAATTATGAAGCCTTCCAGCCGCCCGTCGATGACGAGATTGTGGTGCGGATGCGCAATCACGGCGGGATACTGCTCGGCAAGACTGCCACGCCAGAGTTCGGAGCGCGGCCCACCACCGAGGGCGGGCTTTGCCCGCCGGCGCGCAATCCGTGGAACCTCGAGCATACCGCCGGCGGCTCCAGCGGCGGCGCGGGCGCGGCGCTGGCCGCTGGTCTGGGGCCGCTGGCGCAGGGCAGCGACGGCGGCGGCTCGATTCGCATCCCGTCGGCGTGCTGCGGCGTGGTTGGGCTCAAACCCGCGCGCGGGCGCGTGACGCAGGCGCCGCTCAGCGGAGAAGCGTGGGCGGGCTTCGCGACCGCTGGCCCGATGGCGCGCAGCGTGCGCGATGTGGCGCTGTTCATGGACGTTCTGGCCGCACACGTCGAGGGGGATCCCTACTGGGCGCCCGACCCCGTCACGTCGTTCCGCTCGGCGGTGGATCTCGCGCCGCGTAATTTAAGAATCGCGATGCTCGGGCGCAGCGCGATCACTCGCGGCGACCCCGAGTCGGAAGCCGCCACCGAGTCGGCGGCGAAAGTCTTCGAGGAATTGGGCCATCGGGTCGAAGCTACGAAGGTCGATCCCGGCGCGAAGCTCCGCGACGTTTGCATGAAGCTCATCGCGGCGGGAGTCGGGTCGCTGCCCGTGCCAAATCCGGCGCTGATGGATCCGGTAGTGCGCGAATTGTGGGAGGCTGGCAGGAAAATCAGCGCCAGCGAATACATCACCACGGTTACCCAGATGCACAATACCGCACGCGAGATCGTGCAGGCGCTGGGAGCCTACGACGCGATAATTTCACCGACGCTCGCGCGTCCCGCGGTAAAGCTCGGTACGCTGCCTTCGCGCCCCGACCGATACCTCGAAGAGCTGCCGGAATGGATTCCGTACACCTTTGCGTTCAACGCGACCGGGCAGCCGGGTTTCTCGGTTCCAAATGGATTCAACCGTGCGGGCTTGCCGATCGGATTGCAAATTGTCGGCCGTCCCGCCGACGAAGTCACGATTATCGGACTCGCGCGCCAGTTCGAACAGGCGCGCCCGTGGAAGGATAAACATCCGCCGCTCGATTGATCGACCGCATCGAGCCGCGCAACGATTGCTGACAATCTGATTGGCATGGAGCCGAAAATGCTAAATCCATATATCGAAGCGTGGGAGCTACGCGAGTTGGTGCGCGGCAAACAGGTTCGGCCGCGCGAGGTCGCCGAGTTTTTCCTCGCCCGGATCAAGCAACTCAATCACAAGCTCGGCGCCTTTCAGGCCGTGACCGCCGAACACGCGCTCGCCGATGCCGCCCGGCTCGAAAAAATGAGCGCCGGCGACGCCGCGGCGCTGCCGCTGTTCGGCGTTGCATATTCGCTCAAGGATTTGGTGTGGACCAAAGACATTCCCACCACCTTCGGCTCGAAGAATTACGAAAATTGGTACGCTCCCGCCGATGCCGAGCTTGCGATTAGGCTGCGCAACTCCGGCGGTATCCTGCTCGGCAAGACCACCACGCCCGAGTTCGGCGCGCGCCCGACCACCGAGGCCGGACTATGCGCGCCCGCGCGCAATCCGTGGAACCCCGCCCATACCGCCGGCGGCTCGAGTGGAGGCGCGGGCGTGGCGGTCGCGGCGGGCATGCATCCTGTGGCGCAAGGCAGCGACGGGGGAGGCTCAATTCGCATCCCGTCGGCGTGTTGCGGAATAGTGGGGCTCAAACCGTCGCGCGGGCGAATCACGTTCGCGCCTCAGTCCGGCGAAGGATGGGGCGGATTTTCGACCACCGGGCCGATGGCGCGCACGGTGCGCGACGCCGCGCTGATGCTCGACGCGATGGCGGGAGCGGCGCCGGGAGATCCCTACGCCGCGTTGCCGAACCCGCGCCCGTTCGTCGATTCGCTCTCCGCGCGGCCCAAGGCGCTGCGCATAGCGGCGATCGCGAAGACCGCGCTCGGTCCCGTCGATCCGGAAGTGGCCGCCGCGTTCGAGTCGGCGTGCGCCGCGATGCGCTCGATCGGGCATCGCGTCGAGACGATCGAACTCGACCCGGGCAAGCTGCTGATGGATCATGTGCGCGTCGTGGTGACGGCCGGAGTCGGCTCGAACCGAATCGAAAAGCCGGAGCTGATGGATCCGATGGTGCGCGGGACCTGGGAATATGGCGGCAAGATTCTGGCCGCCGACTACATCCGCGCTCTCGCGCAGGTGCACAATATCGCGCGCGAGATCGTGCAGCGCCTGATGCCCTATGACGCCCTGCTGACGCCGACCATCACGCGGCCCGCGGTCAAGCTCGGCACGATGGCGGCTCGGCCCGAAAGGGCGGGCGAGGAAATCTACGGATGGACCGCATTCGTATTTCCCTTCAACGCGACCGGCCAACCCGCGATTACGCTGCCCAACGGGATGACCAAGGCGGGCTTGCCTATTGGCCTGCAAATCGTGGGCCGGCCTTACGATGAGGCCGGAGTGATCGCGCTGGGCGCCGCGTTCGAGCAAGCGCGCCCGTGGGCGGGGAGGCATCCGGCGCTGTGAAGCTCGCCCGGCCAGTGATCGCGCGCGGTCAGGTTCGTTCGCGTTCACCAGCACGCCGACATATTTCACCCGCGTGCCGGAGCGCGCTCGGCGCGGTGTGAATCCCGCCGCGCCGGCGGTCGCAATGGCGTGGCGCGCGGCGCTAGAATCACGGGTTCGATGGCTGCGCGGACTCATCAGTTCCATGCGATCGCGTTCGAGGAAAACTTCGCGTTGCGCCAGCTCGCGGTGGCGTTTCCCGGTGCGCGCCTGGCCCCGCACGAACTGCTGATTCCGATCGAGCCGGGCGGTGCCATCTATGCCTATCGATTCGGGGCGGTGGTCGCGTACGACGTGACGCCCGCGCGGCGCGAGGCCGAACTGGCGCGGATCCGCGCGGCGCTCCCGAAACTTACCACCAAGGTAATCAGCGAAGAATACTCGGTCGTCGAGGATCCGGCGTTCCAGACCGGAATCGTCGGCGGCGCGCTGCACGTGGACAAATTCACGACCGCGCGCGCAAGTATAGTCGCGCTCACGATGGCGCAGAGCGCGGCGATGGAATACTACGAACGAATCGTTGACGATCTGTTCGCCCGCACCGGCGCGCTGGTCGAGCGCCTCGAGCATCGCGGCACGGTCGCACTGAATACTCGTCCGCTCCATCGCTTCATCGGCGAGGCGATTGCGACGCGCAGCGAAGTCCTGTCCGTCCTGCACCTGCTGGACAAGCCCGAGGCCACCTGGGAGGACTCCGCGATGGACCGGATCTATGAGGATCTGCGCGCGGAGTTCGACCTGGTGGACCGCTACGCCGCGCTGGAGTCGAAGTTACGCAGCGTGCAGGAGGCGCTCGAGCTGGTGCTCGACGTTGCGCGCGACCGGCGCCTGGTGCTGCTCGAAATCGCGATCGGCATCCTGATCCTTATCGAGCTGATGGTGAGCCTCGTTCCGATCCTGAAGCTGTAGTTCAGAAAAACCACCCCGAATCGGACGAGGGGCCGAAGATCGCGCCAACGAAGCGTTCGAGCTCGAGGTTGAACTTGAAGATCACGTGATCGGAACCGCCGGTCAAGCCGAAGCCCGGCCCGGCGTTATACTCAATTCCGCGCGGAAGCTCGCCCCAAATCACCGGGAATATGTAGTGCTGCTGCCGGGGCAGCGGATCGTTGTCATCGATATCGCCGGTCGCGCCGTAGAATTCGAGCCCCGGCGAGAGGTAGCGCCATAACCGATAGTACATTGCGTTGGCGTACCCGAATTCGAAGCCGCGATTGCGATTCGGCCCCTCGAAGATTGGCTTCTCGAACTGAGCATTCACGATAAATGAGAAGCGCCCGACGTCCTTTTCGATAATCGGACGCAGTTCGAGTTCGAGCGGATTGTCGTCGAATTGCGGGATGCGATGCCACTCGAGCTCGGCGTACCATCCGAGATCCACCGGCAGCGCGCCAGGGTCGAAGAGCCGCCCGCGCAAGCGGTATTTAGATCCGGCGTATTGGAAGCTCGCGCCGTTGGGCTTGGCGACATTCAGATACGCCGCCCCCTCGATCCGATCGGTCAGTCCATAGGTCACTTCGTACTGGTTGTACCACATCCCCTGGCTCGCGAAGCTTCCCGCCGCCGTGCCGCTATAACCGCCGCGGTGTCCGTTTGCGACCACGGCGTTGTCGGTTTCGAGTTCGGCCACGCCGCGGCTCTCGGTGGCGTAGGGATAGACCTCGAACTCCCACGGATCAACCTGAGCGGTTGCTATTCGTGGAATAGCAAGTACATAGATAGCCGCGAACGCCGCGGCCACAACGGTGCGAGTCATCATTCGCATACTGGCTACCGGCGCGAATGGATGGGAACGTTGCCATCCCGATGCGCTCGGCGACTCACCTGGCGATGAGCGTCCCTTCAGGGACGTCCTGATGAAAATCGTCGTAAAAGTCGTAACTGCCGGGATACAGAGCCGGCAGGCGGACCGTGACCGTTTGGCCGGGGGTCATCGCGACTTCGCGATTGAGCTTGAAGCTTTCGAACTCGATGGTTTGGTCGCTGGCGTTGACGACCTTGAGCGCGAGCGGTTCGCCCGCCGGGACCTTGAGGGTCCGCGGCGTAAAGCGATGGTCCTTGAACTGGATTTCGAGCGGTAGCGAATGGTCTTTGGCGCCGGCCGGCCCGGCGATCGCGCCGAACAGGAAGCCGAGGGAGAAGATGAGAGCTACGGAGGTCGCGAAGCATCGAGAGTGGCGCATGATAGAAGTCTCCACGGAGCGGTAACGAGAATGAGAATGATTATCAATATCGGATGCGCCGCGCACGGTCAACCGCCGGTGATCCGTTCTTGCGATGCGCCGCCGCGGCGCCGGAGTCTCTCCTGAGCACTGCCGAAGGGTTCGAGATGACACGAATTTGAGCCGATCCCGAAAAAAATCACAGACTCTGAGCGTGAGCCAAAGGGACCCGCGCAACGCTCGCGCAGGATGGCGGCAAACGCTAACGATCGAAAAAAATCACAAACTCTCAGGGCAGAGGTTCGCGCCGCAACGGGTGCGGGCCGGGCAGATGCTGGAATTTCCGCCGGCGCATCTGGAAGCGGCGGCGGGCAGCGGCGCGCTCGTCGGGGGGCATCGCCTGCCAGCGTTTGTAGTTCTCCATCACATGCTCGCGCTCGTCGGGGGGAAGCTGCTGGAAGTGCTGATAGCGCTGGATGATTTGCTGGCGACGCTCGGGCGGAAGTTGATTGAATCGGGAATACGCCTGCCGCAATCGCTCGCGGCGCTCGGGAGGAAGATTGCGCCACTGCCGCAAGCCGCGCAACACTTGCTGACGCTGTTCGGGCGGCAGGCTGCGGAATTTCTGGAAGTTCTGCTCGGCCGAGCGGCGCTGCCCGGGCGGCATTTGCTTCCATTGCCGATAATTCTCGAGCACGCGTTCGCGCTGCTCGGGCGTGAGCGCCGCCCATTGTCCCGCGCGTTGCGAGACTAGCGCCTGCTCGGCCGCGTCGCGCGGCTGTCCGGGCGCGAAACCTTGGGCGTGCGGGGAGTACGGGAGGATCGCGAACAGCAGCATCAGGAGCGCGGCCGCGCAACTCGAGCGGCCGAAAATCCGCGCGATATTCCGGCGGCGCGTCATTGCACAATCTCCGGCTCGTTCGCGGGGCTCGAGGGTATCGGAGCTTGCCCCGGATTGTTGGGCGGCGCTGCGCCCGGCGCGCCCGAGTTGGCGGGCGCCAATCCGCGATTACCCAGGTAGCCGAGGGCGCCCAGCGTCTGGATCTGCTCGAGCATTGAACCGTCGCCGCCGCCGCCGCCACCACCACCGGGGCCGTTTTGCGCGGCCGCGTTCGGATTGGGCTTGAACAAATCCAGATTCAGGAGCATCCGCAGGTCCGGCGGCGGACCAGTCTGCGCCTGCGCCGATGCGGCTCCCGAGGATGTGAAAAGGGCGATTAACATCGCGCTCGCAACCAGGCTAGGACCGCTTTTCATTGGTTGTGTCCGCGGGCGCGAATTCATCCAGATGCTCGATCACATCATAGTTTTCGAGCAAGTCCAGATGCTCGACCACGGGATAATCACGCAGCAAACCAACGTCGGCGGCGCCGATCGCATCTTCCATCGCAAGCTGCTCGACCGGCGGCGCGCCGCCCGGTTCGGGGCGCGGGCCGAGCATCAGGAGCAGCACGATTGCGGCGACTGCCGCGCCTGCTGCCGCGATCGAGGTCCACGCCAGGCGCGGTGACAATTTCCATCGCGCGCGCTCGGGCGACACGGGCGCGCGGCGCGCGGCGATTTTCCGGTGGATCTCGGCACGATAGTCCGTCCAGTCGGGTTCGCTAATCGCAGCCGACTCAAACGCGATTGCTTTGAGCACGGCGGCGTAGGCGTCGGCGTCGGCGCGGCATCGGGCGCATCCTTCGAGATGGCGCGCGACGCGCTCGCGCTCGGCTGCGCTCAAATCGCCGCGCAGATAGGGCGCGAGTTCAGTCCGCGGATGTGTATAGCGCATCGCCCGAATCATCCTTAACGCTTAGCGGTCCGGTTCCTTCATGGTCTTCTTGAGATGCGCGAGCGCGCGATGGATATGCACGCGCGCGGTGCTCTCGGAGCATTCGAGTATTTCGGCAATTTCGCGCCCGCTGAGATCCTCGTCGGTCTGCAGCAGCACCGCCGCGCGTTGCGCGGGCGATAGTCCTTCCAGAGCCACGCGCAGCCGGCGGCCGGCCTGCGCGCCAATCGCGGCGGCCTCGGGTCCGGGCTCGGATGACGGCGGATCGACGGGCGGCGAGTCGGGGTCGTCGTCGGGATTCGAGAACGAGACCATCCGCCGCCACCATTTGTTGCGCCGTTTGTGATCGATGCACAGATTGACGACGATTCGGTAGAACCAGGTTGAAAACCGCGAACGGCCGTCGAATTTTCCGGCCGACTCGAACAGCCGGATGAACGCATCCTGGGAAACGTCACGCGCGTCGGCTTCGCTGCCGAGTATCGAGCAGGCGAGCCGGAATGCCCGCGCCTGATGGCGGCCCAGCAGCGCTTCAAAGGCGGCGGCGTCGTGCTCGGCGACTTTCCTGCACAGTTCCTCATCGGATTGCACCACCACGGCCGGTCCACCTCTCAACTATGGCCGGCCGCGCCACAGCCGCATCGCGACTATGACTATGGCGAAGTTCTATAATCGGCCGCCTGGCCGATGCTATCCTTCCCCGCTGGTAAGACGAAACCGGATGAACATTTGTTTACCTCGGAGGGTAAACCGCATGCCGCGGTTGAATTTTCGTCAATTTTTCGCCCCTCAATAAGGGGCGATTCGCGCTTGCGGCCAAGTCGTAAACGCACCGGATCGGTTCGGCGCCCAAGTGGCTGAAGCATCAAGAACCTGATCCGGATCGACGGTGAACTGGGGCGTGTGGAACTCTTCGCGGGCAACCGTGTTGGTGTATAAGAGGAAAACGCCGCGTATCGCCCGGGCGGGAGGATTCCGATGGCAAGCGAGATGCTCAGCAAAGTAATCGAGATCGTCAGGTCGCAGCCTGCCAATCCCACCGCGACCGTCGCGCAGCGCCGCGCCGGGATGGAGCGGATCAGCGAGCACGTTGCGCGCGACGTGACCTGTACGCCGCTCGAAGTGGCGGGGATGCGCGCGGAATGGCTCGAAGCGCCGGGCGCGTCACCCGAGCGGGTGATTTTGTACCTGCACGGCGGGGGATACGTGACCGGATCGATCGCGACGCATCGCGCGATGGTCGCGCGGATCGCGCGGGCCGCGAAGGCGCGCGCGCTGTTGATCGATTACCGGCTCGCGCCCGAGCATCCGTTTCCCGCCGCGGTGGATGACGCGGAAGGCGCCTATCGATGGCTGCTCGGGCAGGGTTATGCGCCGGGGAAAATCGTGATCGCGGGAGATTCCGCCGGCGGAGGACTCGCGATCGCCGCGATTCTGCGCCTGCGCGCTACAGGCGCGGCGCTGCCCGCGGCGGGAGTGGGGCTATCGCCGTGGACGGACCTCGAAGGGACGGGAGAGTCGGTCACGACGCGCGCGGCGGCCGACCCGATGGTGACGCAGGAGGGACTCGTCTCGATGGCGAAGATGTATTACACGGATCACGATCCGAAAGACCCGCTCATCTCGCAAATCCACGCCGACTTCCGCGGATTGCCGCCGATGCTCATCCAGGTCGGCGATGCCGAGATTCTGCGCGACGACGCGACGCGGGTGGCCGCGCGCGCGATGGCCGCGGGGGTCAACGTCGAGCTCGAAGTTTGGCCCGACATGGTCCACGTCTGGCAGGTGTTCGCGAAAATCCTGCCCGAGGGCCAGCAAGCGATCGACAAGATCGGCGCATACGTGATCGCGCGCACGTCGTGAGGAATCTCGCGCTCACAGCGTGCCCAAAATCCGATCGGGGACGGCGCTCCAGGCCTGGCGCTCGGCGTCGAGCGGGGCGTCGGTGGATTTTGTCGCCGCGCCGAAGACCATCGTGGCGCGGCGCTGCTCGTCGTAAACCCGCCAGTCGCCGATACTCTCGCAGGCGGGATTTCCGGTGCGCGCGAATGCGATCCACGCGTCCTGCATCTGGGCCGCCAGCTTCTCGGCCGCCGGGCCGCTGCCCGCGAATGGCGGCATCCCCGCTATATGATTGGTGCCGAACACGAAGCCCAGTTCGAGCGCGTGGCACGAGCCGAGCATCCCGCCCATAGCAGGCGACTTCCAGGTGAACAGATAATTGAAGATTCGTCCGTTGCGGCGGCCGTGAGTCTCGGCGAGCCGCACCGCGGGCATCCGGAACACGCGATCGGTCTCGATCGCGGAGAATAGCTCCTGCGGCGTGGCGGCGTCGCCGCGCTCGGTGCGCGCGCGGGTGTAGTTCTCGATAAGTCCCGCCGCGGTTTCCGCGCCGAAGCGTTTGCCGAAGCGCGCCGCCAGCCCGGCGCGGTCGAGCTTGGGAAGCCCCGGATCCATCGCGGCGAACAGCTTCCACTCCTCGAGCGTCGAGCCCGCCATGATCGCGACGCCATCGGCCGAGCCGCCCGCGACCATCTCGAGCGCGACCTTGGGGACATGCGCGCCGTCGATCACCGGCTGATACGCCATCCCTAGTTGCGGGTCGGGCGTAACGCCGTCAGGCATCAGCGTGCCCTTGAGCAACTGCGCGGGCGTGAGCGCGGCAATCGCGTCGCTATCAGATGGGCGCACTCCCAGCCGCGCGAGAATCCGCTCGGCCTTTTGGTTGGCGGCGTCGCAGGTGGCGCCGGTGTGGCACGCGCCGCTTTGCGGGATCGCTTTGTGGAACAGGCCGCGCGCGGCGGGCATCGCGAGAATAGTGCCGACGCTCATCGCGCCGGCTGATTCGCCGAAGATCGTGACGTTTTCGGGGTCGCCGCCGAAGCCGGCGATATTGTCGCGCACCCATTGGAGCGCCGCGATCTGATCGAGAATTCCCTCGTTGCCGCTGGCCGGAATTTTGCCGCCGGTCAAATCGCTCAGGCGCAGAAAGCCCAGCGCTGCGAGCCGATAGTTGATCGTCACCACCACGGCGTCGCCGCGGCGCGCGAGAGTCGCGCCATCATAGATTGGCTGCGAGCCGGAGCCGATCGCGAATGCTCCGCCGTGAATCCAGACCATCACGGGGCGCCGCGCGGTGTCGCATCGGGGAGTCCATACGTTCAGGTAGAGGCAATCCTCTGATTGCGCGCCGTCCACGACCATCGCGGCGAGCGCGCCGTTCATCATGCTATTTTGCGGGGCGACGCCACCGAACGCGCGCGCATCGCGAACGCCCTGCCACGACGCGGGCTTTTCCGGCGCGGTCCATCGGCGCGCTCCTGCGGGCGGAGCCGCGAACGGAATTCCTTTGAACACGCACAGGTCGGATTGGCCTTCGCCTTCGAGCTTTCCGTAAGTGGTGGATACGATTGTGCTCATGGACGCTTCCCCTCGGGGTGGATGGATGCGCGATTGTCGCAGAATTGGGCCGAGCGCCACAAACGCATCGGGACCGGCGCGCGGTGCGAAAACGTTTTGCGTGATCCGCGGGAGTTCGCGTAGCCTTTCGGCATGGACCCGAAAACGACGGCGGCCTTTCTCGCGAAGCTATGGGATGAATCGGCGATTCCCGAGCTTCAGGAATACATCAGGATTCCGAACAAGTCGGTGGCGTTCGATCCTGAATGGAAAGCGCACGGGCATATGGATCGCGTCGTCGAGCGGTTTCGCAAATGGGCGCTCGGACGCGAGCTCGCCGGGCTGCGCCTCGAGGTCGTGTGCCTGGGCGATCGGACTCCCGTGCTGTTCATCGAGATTCCCGGCGCTTCGGACGACACGGTTTTGCTCTACGGGCATATGGACAAGCAGCCCGAGATGGCGGGATGGCGCGCGGGGCTCGACCCGTGGACGCCGGTAATCGAGAACGATCGCTTGTACGGACGCGGCGGCGCCGACGACGGTTACGCGATGTTCGCGTGCCTGGGCGCGATCGCTGCGCTACGCGCGCAAAAGATTGCGCACGCGCGGATGATCGTGATTATCGAGGCGTGCGAAGAGAGCGGCAGTTTCGATCTGCCGCACTATATCGAGCATCTGGCGGCGCGAATCGGGCAGCCGAGCCTGATCGTCGCGCTCGATTCCGGATGCGGCAATTACGAGCAGCTATGGTCCACCACTTCGCTGCGCGGCCTCGTCGGTGGAACCCTGACCGTGCGGGTGCTGACCGAAGGGATGCATTCGGGCGACGCGGGCGGAGTGGTGCCGTGCAGTTTCAGAATCGCGCGGACGATTCTCAGCCGGCTTGAAGATGAAAAGACCGGCGCGATTCTGCCGCGCGGCTTTCACAGCGAGATTCCGGCGGCGCGAATCGAGCAGGCGCGCGCCGCCGCGCCGATTCTCGGCGAGAGCATCCACAAAAAATTTCCGCTGGCGGGAAACACCCGCGCCCAGAGCGGCGATTCGGCCGAGCTGATCCTCAACCGCACCTGGCGGCCTGCTCTGACTATTATCGGGGCCGACGGACTTCCGCCCGCCGCCAACGCCGGCAACGTGCTGCGTCCCTGGACTTCGCTGAAGCTCTCGCTGCGGCTGCCGCCGACCTGCGACGCCGAGGCGGCCTCGCGCGCGCTCAAACACCTGATGGAAGATGATCCGCCGTATGGCGCTATCGTCAGCTTCGAGCCGAACTGGGCCGCGACCGGATGGAACGCGCCCGCGATTGCGCCGTGGCTCGAGCGATCGCTCGACGCGGCGTCGCGTGCGCACTTCGGCAAGCCTGTGGCCCACATGGGCGAGGGCGGGACGATCCCGTTCATGGCGATGCTGGGTGAGCGATTTCCGGCGGCGCAATTTCTGATCACCGGCGTGCTCGGGCCGGGCGCGAACGCACACGGCCCCAACGAGTTTCTGCATATCCCGACCGCGAAGCGGCTGAGCGCCGCGGTCGCGCACGTGCTGGCGGATCATTTCACGCGCGCGCGGTGACGACCGGCGAAGGGAAACCGGCAGACCGCCGGTCCTTCTAAGAAGCTGGGTTGACGAGCCGGTATCTTCTTGAAGGACTCGAGATTGCTTGCGAGGGCGGGCGGACGAGCCGTCCGCACCCACTGGCATATTGCTTCCTTCTGTCAGTGCCGGCCGACGGCTCGTCGGCCGGCTACTGAAGGATGCGCGTCAACCGAGCAGCGGCGGAGGCCGCCTCTGGACCCATCGCGTCGCCTGATCGTAAGCGTGCGCGAGCTGCATGCAGGCGAATTCGCAATGATTCGGCGCGACGATCTGGATGCCCATCGGCAACCCGGCGGAGTTGAAGCCGGCGGGCACGTTCAGCGCCGGGCATCCCGACATCGTGACCGGGATCATCACTTCCATCCATCGATGATAGGTGTCCATCGCCCTGCCGCCGACGGTCTTGGGCCAATCGATCGCGGCGTCGAACGGAAAGACCTGCGCCGACGGCAGTATGAAGAAATCATACTTCTCGAATATCGCGCGCATCGCCTGATACCATTCGCTGCGCACCGCCGACGCGTCGGCGATATCGTAGGCGCTGGCGCGGAGACCGTTTTCGATCTCCCACCGGACCTCGGGCTTGAGCAGCACGCGCCGCGCCGGATCGAGATAATACTGCTTGAGCTTCGCGCCGACCTGCCATGCGCGCAATACGAGCCAGCTCTGCCACACGCGTTCGAGCCGATAGTCGGGCGCGGCTTCATCCACGATACATCCAAGGGACTGGAATGCCGCCAGCGCGGCGCGGCACACCTCGAGCACGCCGGGATCGAAGGGGAGATATCCGCCCAAGTCGCCGCCCCACGCGATCCGCGCGCCTTTGAAGTCGCGGGCGAGCGAACCCGCGAAGCGGGCGGGATCCTCGCGAATCGAAAGCGGGGTGCGCGCGTCGTAGCCCGCGATCACCTCGAGCAGCATCGCCAGGTCGGGAACGGTGCGCGCCATCGGGCCGTGCACCGAGAGCGCGGGCATGAAGACTTCTCGAAAATCCGACGGCACGCGCCCGAACGCGGTGCGGAATCCGAAGACGTTGTTGAATGCGGCGGGATTTCTGAGCGAGCCGGCGTGATCGCTCCCGTCGGCTAGCGGGATCATCCTGAGCGCGAGCGCGACTGCGGCGCCACCGCTCGAACCGCCGGCGGTCTTCGATTGATCATAGGCATTGAGCGTCGTGCCGAATACCGGATTGTAGGTGTGCGAGCCGAGACCGAACTCGGGCACATTGGTCTTGCCGATGATGATCGCACCGGCGCGCTTTATCCGCTCGACCAGAATCGAGTCGCTTTGCGGAACGAAATCCTTGAGTATCGGCGAGCCCATCGTGGTGCGGATTCCTGCGGTCGCTTCGAGATCTTTGATCGCGTGCGGAAAGCCGTGCAGCGGGCCGCGCGAAACGCCGCGCGCAAGCTCCTCGTCGCGGCGGCGCGCCTCGGCGAGCAGCGCCTGGCGCGGGCGCAGCGAAACGATCGCATTGACGGCGGGATTGAGCGCTTCGATTCGATCGAGGTATGCGCTCATCACTTCGGCGCACGAGACGCTTCGCGACTTGATCGCGCCCGCGAGCGCGACCGCATCGAGCATCGTGAGTTCCGAGCGCGGGTTCATCGAGTGCGCCTCATCGGGATACGGCGGCCATCCGCGATTATGCGCCGGATCGGCGCCGCCCGCACTCCTTGCGCTGGGGCCGCGCGCCATTGTAGTTGACGATCAAGCGCCAGCCGGCGCGTCCGCTTCGAGTATCCGTATCAAGAGGTGAAACTGATGTCCGATTACACGATGACAATCGACGGCAAGTCGGTTAAGGGTACAAAATCGGTCGGGGTGATCAATCCCGCCACCGGCAAGGTCTTCGCGCAGGTCCCCGATTGCACAAAGGCCGAACTCGATCAGGCGATGGAGTCCGCGCATCGCGCCTTTGGCAGTTGGAGCAAGGATATAAATGCGCGCCGCAAGCTGCTCGGCGAGGTTGCCGCCGCGCTCCAGTCTCCGCCCGAGGGCCTCGCGCGGACGCTGACGCAGGAACAGGGCAAGCCGCTCGCCAAGGCGCAGCAGGAGATCATGGGCGCGTCGATCTGGGCGTCATACACCGCGAGTCTCGAGATGCCCAACGAGGTGATCCAGGACAACGCCGCTGGAAAGATCGAAATTCGGCGCAAGCCGGTAGGAGTGGTGGCGGCGATCACGCCGTGGAATTACCCGCTGATGCTCGCGATGTGGAAAATCGCACCGGCGCTGCTGGCGGGCAACACGATAGTGCTGAAACCCTCGCCGTACACGCCGATCACGTCGCTGATGCTCGGCGAGATTCTGCGCGACGTGCTTCCGCCGGGAGTGCTCAACGTGGTGTCGGGCGGCGACGAGTTGGGATCGTGGATGACCAGCCATCCGGCGCCGCGCAAGATTTCTTTCACCGGCTCGGTCGAGACCGGCAAGAAAGTCGCGGCCGCGGCCGCGCCGGACTTGAAGCGCTTCACGCTCGAACTGGGCGGTAACGACGCGGCGATCGTGCTGTCGGACGTGGATCTGGCCGATGTCGCGCCGAAGATTTTCTGGGGCGCATTCGAGAACAGCGGCCAGATTTGCAGCGCGATCAAACGGGTCTATGTGCCCGAGGCGATGTACTCGGCGATGCTCGAGAAGCTGGGCGATCTCGCGAAGAACGTGAAAGTCGGCAACGGCCTTGACGCCGGGACGGAACTCGGACCGATCAACAACAAGCCGCAATTCGAGCGCGTGACCGAGTTAGTTGAAGACGCGAAGAAGCACGGCGCGAAGATCATCACCGGCGGCTCGCGCCAGGGCAGCGACGGTTACTTCTTCCAGCCGACCATCGTCGGCGGAATCTCGGACGGCGTGCGCCTGGTTGACGAGGAGCAGTTCGGACCGGCGCTGCCGATCATTGCGTACAAAGATGTGGACGACGCGGTCCGGCGCGCGAATTCGACCAACTACGGACTGAGCGGCTCGGTGTGGTCGAAGGACGCCGAGCGGGGCGCCGAAGTCGCCGCGCAACTCGAGTGCGGATCGGCGTGGGTCAATCAGCATCTCGCGATCGCGCCAAATCTGCCCTTCGGCGGCGCGAAGTGGTCGGGAATCGGCGTCGAGAACGGGACTTGGGGACTGCTCGGCTTCACCGAGATTCAGGTGGTGAACGTCGCACGGAACTAACCGCGGCCGAGCCTGCCGACGATTCGCTCAAATGAAAATGAACTGGCGCGGTCCTTGGGGCCGCGCCAGTTTTCATTGGGAACTGTGAAGCCGTCGAAATCAACTCGGACGGTGCGGTTACGGCGGCGCGCCGGCTTAGACGGCCGATACGATTGTGCTAGATCGAGATCTCGATACCCTGGCGCCGCGGAGGTGAAGCATGATCGAAAAAATCGCGTTCGGAAACACTGGTCATCAGAGCACCCGGATTATTTTCGGCGCGGCCGCGCTCGGCGCGATGAATCAGGCGAAAGCCGACGCGGTGCTCGAGACCCTGCTCGAGTACGGCGTTAACCATATCGATACCGCCGCGTCGTACGGCGAGTCCGAGCTAAGGATTGGCCCCTGGATGCGCGAGCATCGCAAACGTTTCTTCCTGGCGAGCAAGACCGGCGATCGCACATTCGCCGGCGCGCGTGCGAGCCTGCATCGCTCGCTCGAGCGGCTGCGCGTGGACAGCCTTGATTTGATCCAGATGCACAATCTCGTCGATGAAAAGGAATGGGACACCGCGCTGGGAGCCGGCGGCGCGCTCGAGGCGCTGGCCGAGGCGCGCGCGCAGGGGCTGGTGCGATTCATCGGCGTGACGGGGCATGGAACGCGGGTCGCTGCGATGCATCGCCGGAGCCTCGAGCGGTTCCCGTTCGACTCGGTGCTATTTCCGTATAACTTCACGATGCTGAGTATCGCCCAGTACGCGGCCGATGCGGAGGCACTGATCGGGATTTGCCGGGAACGTGGAGTCGCAACCCAGACTATCAAGTCTGCGGCGCGGCGGCGTTGGCAGGACTCCAAAGATCCGCAAATTCCGCAGGAGCGGAAGTATAGTTGGTATCAGCCTCTGCGCGAGCGCGACGCGATCCGCCGCGCGGTGCATTTTACGCTGAGCCGTCCGGGCCTGTTCCTCAATAGCTCGAGTGACGCGACGATCCTGCGCGATATTCTTGACGCCGCGAGCGAGGCGATAGTGGCCCCGTCGCGCGCCGCGATGGAAGCCGACGTGGCAACCTATGCGATGGAGCCGCTCTTCATCCCCGGCGTGTCGGACACTATATAGCGGAGTTTTACGACCCTGGTTCCCGCGCAACAGGATCGCGGCTAACTTCGACATGCCGCTGGCGCCGGCAGCGTATCGCGTCTGGCGTACATCCGCCGTGCGAACCAGCGCCGGCGCTCAGGCGGGGGTTTTCGCCCAGCCCTTATCGTAAGGCGCCGCCATCCTGCCGATGGCGCGAAGATGCTCGAATTTCCACTGCCCGTTGATCTTTACATAATCGTCCTCGTAGCGCGCGCCGAGCCACATCGGACGATTTCCCTTGCGCATCGTGAATGGCCCGAGAAAATACCAAATCCCGGTGGCGTGATCGCCGTTGACCTCGATGATCGGATTCATCACGTTATGCTGCGAAAAGCTAATCCGGTCGCGGAAGCCCTCGAACAGCTTGCGAATCGCCGCGTGGCCCTGGTTGACTCCCACCCCCGCGCCTTCCCAGATACCCTGCTCGGCGAATAGCGTCACGATCTGGTCGGGATTGTGATCGTCGTCGCAGATCGCGCAATATCGCGCCTTGAGTTTTTTGATCGCCTCGATATCCTCGAGAATCGTGATCCGTTTCGCCAGTTCGCCGATATCCATATCGATTCCACCTCCCCGGCGGGTATCCGCAAGGATTAGATTGCCGATGCCCGGTTCGTCAACCCAATCCGCACGCGGCGCGCGCCGCCGCCGGATCATCCGGTCGCGGTAAATGGGACGACGATGAGCGAACGGATGCGCAGCTTCGACGCGATCATCGTGGGCGCCGGAGCGGCCGGAATGATGTGCGCGATGACCGCCGGGCAGCGCGGCAAAAAGGTTCTGCTGCTCGAGTCGGGCCAGCGCGCCGGCGCGAAGATTCTCATCTCGGGCGGAGGCCGCTGCAACTTCACCAACCTCGAGGTCACGGCCGAGCGCTTTCTGTCCGATAATCCGCGCTTCTGCCGCTCGGCGCTGAGCCGCTATACGCAGCACGATTTCATCGCGATGGTCGAGCGGCATCGAATCGCGTATCACGAGAAAACCCTGGGCCAGTTGTTCTGCGACGGTTCCGCGCGCGAGATTGTCGCGATGCTGCTCGAGGAGTGCGCCGCATCCGGCGTCGAGATGCGTCTGGGATGCCGCGTCGGCGCAATCACACGTTCGGGGCGGTTCGAGGTTCAAACCGATCGCGCGATATTTTCCGCGCCGGCGCTGGTGCTCGCCACCGGCGGCCTGTCGATTCCGAAAATGGGCGCGAGCGGATTTGCTTATGACGCCGCGCGCCGATTCGGCCTTCGGATCGCAGAGCCGCGGCCCGGCCTGGCGCCGCTGCGCGTAGAAGGCGACACGCTGAAGATGTGCCGCGCGCTGAGCGGGGTTTCGATCGAGGCGATCGCTTCCTGTGGACGCACGCGGTTTCGCGAGAACCTCCTGTTCACGCATCGCGGGTTGTCCGGGCCGGCGATTTTGCAAATCTCGTCCTACTGGCGGCCGGGCGAAACGCTCTGGCTCGATTTGCTTCCGGCGCACGACGCAAGCCGCTTTCTGCTCGACCGCAAGCGCACGCGCCCCCGCGCCGAACTGAAGACCGTCCTCGCCGAGGTTCTGCCGGGGCGGCTGGCGGATTCGATTGCCGCGGCGGGCGCGCTCGAGGGACCGATCGCGAATCTGCCAGACCGCGCGATCGCCGAAATCGCCGGGCGTCTCAAGCGCTGGCCGGTGAGTCCTGCCGAGACCGAGGGCTGGGAGAAGGCCGAAGTAACCGTCGGCGGTATCGACACCGCCGGCCTGTCTTCCAAAACCATGGAAGCGCGCGAGGTGCCGGGGCTCTACTGCATTGGCGAAGCCGTGGATGTCACCGGATGGCTCGGCGGATATAACTTTCAGTGGGCGTGGTCGAGCGGATGGTGCGCCGGCCAGGCGCTATAGCGCGGAAGTTGATGAATAGTTACTCGGTATCCATCGTGCCGCCCCGTCAGGGGACCTGCTTAAGGACCAAAGCGCGCTCAAATCCAGGCGTGGCAAGATCGCCCCGCACAATGATACCTATCAGGGGTGGCGATCATCCGCACTGCCGGGGAGCGAACCAGCCAGCCCGTCTGGCGGATGAGCTGCTGATATCGCCGCAGCGCAAGGTTACGCGGCGCCGCCGAGTCGCCCGATATCAAATAGGACAGGAATGACTATATGGATCTTAAACTGAACGGAAAGAGCGCGCTGATCTTCGGCGGCAGCAAGGGAATCGGCCGCGGAATCGCCGATGCGCTCGCCGCGGAAGGCGTCGCGGTCGCGATGGTCGCGCGCACCAAGGAGACGCTGGATCGCGCCGCCGCTGAAATCACCGGACGCGGCGGCCGCGCGATCGCAGTCGCCGGCGACCTTGCGGACTGGCCGAGCGTCGAGCGCGCGGTCGGCGCGGCGCGCGCGCAGCTCGGGCCTATCGATATTCTGGTAAACAACTCGGGCGGTCCGCCCCCGTCGGGCGCGGCCGGAGTAAAGCCCGAAGTCTGGGAAAGCCAGTTTCACGCGATGGTGCTCGCGATATTCCGGATCACCGATCTGGTGCTGCCGGAGATGCGCGCGCGCAAGTGGGGCCGCGTGCTCAACGTTGCGTCGTACAGCGTTATCGAGCCGATTGCCGGAATCGGCGTATCGAATACGCTGCGCAGCGCGATCGTCGGATGGGCCAAGACGCTCGCGACCGAGACCGCGCGCGACGGAATCACGGTGAACATGCTGCTGCCCGGAGTGATCGCGACCGACCGCTCGATTCAGCTAACCCGCGCCGCGGCGGAACGCCAGAAAATCTCCGTCGAAGAAGCCGAGCGCCGGACCGCGCAGACCATTCCAGTCGGCCGCCTCGGAACTATCCAGGAGTTCGGCGCCGTCGCCGCGTTCCTGTCCAGTCCGCTGGCGGCGTACGTAACGGGATCGCTCATAAGAATAGATGGTGGCCTGGTGCGATCGGTGTGATCCGGGCGCCGCATTGGACAAACTAAAGCATCGAGGAGGAAGCAGTTATGGACGCATCAGGGAACAAGGAAATGGTTCGAAAGATGTTCGCCGAGCTGGCCAAGGGAGACGCGCAGGGGTTCATGGCCGCGATGGCCGACGATGTCCGGTTCACGCTGATCGGCTCGTCCAAGTACTCGGGCGTGTTTCGCGGCAAGCAGGAGCTTGCCGAGAAGCTGTTGGGACCGCTCGCCGCGGAGCTGAAAGAAGGGTTGGTGATCACGCCGGAAAATCTGATCGCCGAAGGCGAGTTCGTGGCGATGCAGTCGCGCGGGCGCTCGCTCGCCAAGAACGGCAAGCGCTACGACAATACCTATTGCCAGATATTCAAAATCTCGGACGGCAAGATTCGCGAGGTTACTGAGTATCTCGACACCGAACTGGTAACCTCTGTCTTCGGGAAATGACGGGACATGAAATGAACCGCGATCCGGTCCAAGAGCCCAAGCCCGGCGGAGCTCGATAGCTCATGGCCTATGACATTCATCCCCTGTCGTTCGGCGAAGTCCTGGACGGCGGATTCCGGGTGTTGCGCGACAATATAGTTTTGCTGGCCGGAATCGCGGCCGTGGTGTTCATGCCGTGGGGCGTATTGCAGGCGCTCGGGCAGACCTCGAGCCACGTCTTCAATTCGGTCGCCACGATTTTCATACTGCTGGCGGCTCCCGTGCTGCAGGCCGCGCTGACTGTCGCGATCGCCAACGTGTACCTGGGCAAACCGGTCACTATCGAGGGCTCCTACCGCGGAGCGCTGGCGATTCTGGTCCCGCTGCTCGGCACCTACCTGGTGCTATACCTGCTTTTGATCGGAGCATTCCTGCTTCTGATCATCCCCGGATTCTACCTCATGAATTGCTGGGTATTCGCGGGCCCGGTGATGATTATCGAGCAGCGCTTCGGAATGGAATCGATGCGGCGCAGCCGCGCGTTGGTGCGCGGCGCGTGGTGGGCGACATTCGGCATGATGCTGGCGGCGGGGTTTATCTCCGAAGTGCCGACGCTGGCGCTCGCCGCGGTGTGGTCCTTTATTCCGTTCTTTGGGCCGATTCTTGGCGCGGCGACTCGATCGGTCACCTCGACTTACGCCGCCGTGGTGCTCGTGATTTACTACTTTGATCGGCGCTGCCGGGTTGAAGATTTCGACTTGCGCTTTCTGGCCGAGCAGGTTCGCGCCGCAAGCGGTACCGCGCCGCTCGGGTCCGCCGGAGCTTCCACCATTGCGTGATCTTTCCGATCCCGCGGTCCTGAAGCTGACCCATCGGATTCTCGCGCGGCCGGAATACGCAGCGGTCGCGAGCTCGCCGACGGTGGATTGGGCGCGCTGGCTCGAGCGATGGATCAGGAAGCTCGAGCTGCTGCGCGACACCGCCCCGATTCTCTACTGGGCCATCTTTGCGGGCGCGATCGCGCTGACGATCGCGCTGTTCGCGCATATCGCGTGGACGGTCTGGATCGCGATGCACACCCCCGCTCCGCGCGAGCGTCGCGCCGCGCGCGCCGCGCCGCCCGACCTCGCGATCGAGGCCGCACGGCTGGCGGGCGAGGGCCGCTACCTTGATGCGGCGCATCGGCTGATGCTCGCGAGCTTCCGGATGCTCGGCGAGCGGTCGGTGATCGAGCTGCGCCCGGATCGAGCGAATCGGTGGATTCGCGCCGCGCTGCATCAGTCGGCGCTCGAGCGCGATCTCGCCGGCGAGCTCGATACGCTGGTCGAGCAGACCGAGCGGCGATGGTTCGGCGATCGCGACAATGACCCTGCCATTTACGCCGAGTGGCGCGCGGCTTTCGAGCGGCTCGTGTCCGCCGCGGGATGATCGTGTCGCGCACCGGAATAATCGCATCGGTGGCGGCGTTGGCCCTTCTGCTGGCGGTCGATCTATGGCTCGCGCCCAACCTCGCGCTCCAGCAATCGGCGACCAGTTTCGGAGTGACCGCGGCCGGATACAAAGCCGCATTCGATCTCCTTTCCGGCCTGGGTTTCGCGCCCGAGCGTTCGTATCTTTCGCCCGCTCTTGCGCCGGCGGCTCGCGCCGATAGCCGCGCGCCGCATCGTGCGCGATGGTTCATCGGGCCCGGCTTTCTCGCGCCTGATAAACGCGGTGCCGACGCCGAGGCCGCCGATCTCCTGCGCTGGATTCGCGCGGGCGGCATCGCGGTGGTATTCGGCCATTCCGACAGCGTCTGGCCGCGCCTGGGACTGGACCGCGAAACGACGGCAGGCGGAGATACGAGCGCGATTTCGGGTCCGATCGCGCGCGGCGCCCGCGAGCTTCCGATCCCGGGCCTGCTGCATTTCAAAGCCGCGGCGAAAGCCACGGATGATCACGCGCGCGTGCTGCTGAGCGCCGCCGGTGCGCCGTTCGCGCTCGAACTCAATGTCGGTTCGGGCCGGATGATCGCGGTTGCCGACGCTGCCCCTGCACGCAACGCTGGCCTGGGAGCCGGCGATTCGAGCCTGGTAATGGTTGACCTTGCGGTCGCATTGGGCGCGCCGAGCTTTGACGAATGGTCGCACGGGCTCGCGCCGCCCGGATCGATCGTCGCGATGCTGCTCGGGTCGCGCGCGATCCTTCCGATCGTGATCGCGATCGTCGCGGCGTTCGCATGGATACTTGAGCGGCATTCGTGGCCGCGGCGCGAACTCGATGACCACGGCGGGCAACCCGCGCCCTCGCTCGAGTCGTTTATCGCGTCGCTTGGCGTCCTCTACTCCCGCGCTGGAGATCCCGCCGCCGCGCTGCGCGCCTATCGCGCGGGATTTCTCAGCCGGATGCGCCGCCAGATCGCGCCGGGCCGCGACCTGCATCAGGATGTAATCATCGAACGCATGGCGCGCGACCGCACGATGCCGGCCGAGACCCGGCGATGGCTGATCGATGGCGCGGTTCCCACCAGTCAGGCGGAACTGATTTCCGCGGTCCGTGCGATAGAGTCCTACCGGAGAGCCGCGGCATGAATGACGAAAAATCGAATCCGGCGGAATGGGTTGCCGAAAGATTCGCGGCGCTGCGCTCCGCGATCGCGGCGGTCGTGATCGGCCAGGACGAGGCCGTCCGACTCTCGTTCGTCACGCTTTTGTGTTCCGGCCACAGTCTCTACGAGGGCGTTCCCGGTGTGGCGAAGACTCTGCTGGTGCGCACGCTTGCGGCGAACCTGGGAGTGCGCTTCGGACGGATCCAGTGCACGCCCGATCTGATGCCGAGCGACATTATCGGCACCGCGATTCTGCAACTCGACAAGGCGGATTTTCGCTTTCGCCCCGGGCCCCTGTTCACCGACCTGCTGCTGGTTGACGAGATCAATCGCGCGCCCGCCAAGACCCAGGCCGCGCTGCTCGAAGCGATGCAGGAACGCGTCGCGACCGTCGATGGAGTGGGCTACCCGCTCGGGCAATGGTTTACCGTGCTGGCGACCCAGAATCCGATCGAGCAGGAGGGCACCTATCCGCTGCCCGAAGCGGAACTCGATCGATTCCTGTTCAAGATTCGGATCGGCTATCCGGACGCCGCCGACGAGGCGCGCATCCTATTGACCTATCACGCGGGTGCGCCGCCGCTGACCGCCGCCGAGGCCGCGCTTGCGCCCGACGATCTAAGCCGCGCGCGCCGCGCCGTCGATGCCGCCGGAGCGCGCTCCGAGATTCTCGACTATGCGGTAGCCCTGGTGCGCGCCACGCGCGATCATCCGGCGATTGCGGTTGGCGCGTCGCCGCGGGCGGCGCTGTGGATGCTGCGCGCGGCCAAGGCGGTCGCGACCCTCGAAGGGCGCGGCTTCGTGCTGCCCGAAGATGTGCAGGCGATCCTCCGCCCCACGCTGCGCCATCGCCTCGTTCTCGAACCCGGCGCGGAGGTCGAAGGCACGAGCCCCGACGACGCGATCGATGAAGTGGTGCGTAGCGTGCCGGTGCCGCACTGATGCGGGCGCGCGCGGAATCGGCGGACCTGCGAACGCTCCGGCCCCCGGACGCGCACCGCGTTATCCGCGCCGCGCCGCGATTGGTCAGATTGCTCGCGCTTGCGGCACTCTGCGCTCTGGCGGTGGCGCCATTTCCGATTCTGCTTGGGCCTGCGCTCGTTATGATCGGCGCGCTCGCGGTGTTCACGGTCGCCGATTGGCATGCGAGCCGCGGCGGCGCTGCGCCTGCGGCCGAGCGGATTATGCCCGAGCATCTGGTCAACGGGCGCAGTGCGAGAATTGTGTACCGCGTTTCGCGCTTCGGCGCCGCGACGACGATCGCGGTGCTCGACGAGTTGCCGTCCGATCTCGGCGGCGACCTGATGATCGAATCGGTGCGTCTGGCCGACGGTGAAAGCGTCGAGCTCGCGCGCGAAATCACGCCGCGGCGGCGCGGGATACGTCCGCTCGGACCGGTGTATTTGCTCTGGTCCTCGCCGATGGGACTGTTGCGGATGCGCGGCACGATCGCCGCCGCGCGAACGATCGCGGTTTTTCCGCCCGCGTCCGCCGAACCGCATCGCGGCGCACTGAGCCAGCGCTCGCTGCGCGATGAGCTGGGAATCCGGCCGCGGCGCGCGCGCGGCGAGGGCAGCGAATTCGAATCGATGCGCGAGTACACCGTGGGCGACGATCCGCGCCATGTCGATTGGCACGCGAGCGCGCGGCGTCATCGCCTGATCGTTCGCCAGCATCAGACCGAGCGGCGCCACACGGTGATGATCGCGGTGGACACCGGCCGCCTGATGGCGGCGCGCTCGGGCGGCGACTCGAAGCTCGATCACGCGCTCGATTGCGCGGTCGCGCTGGCGCGTGCGTCCATTGAATTTGGGGACCGCGTGGGCCTGGTCGCCTTCGACCGCGAGTTGCGCCTGATGGTGCGCCCGAAGGCGGGGCGCCGCGCCGCGGCCGCCTTGGTCGAGGCGACGCTCGGACTCGAAGCGGAGCCTTTCGAGCCGAACTATCGCGTGCTGGCCGAGGCGCTGGCGCGCTTTCAGAAAAAACGCGCGCTGGTCGTGGTGCTGACCGATTTCGTCGAGGGTGGCGCCTCGCGCGAGCTCGAAGCCTATCTGTCCGTGGTCGCGCGCCGCCACGTGGTGCTGCTGGTCGCGCTGCGCGATCGATTGCTCGCCGAGGCCGACGAGCGCGAGCCCGAGATCAGCCTCGAGCGGCTTTACCGCAAACTCGCCGTGCAGGATTTGGTGGCAGAGCGCGAGGCGGCGCTTGGCCGAATCGCGCGCTTGGGCGCGCAGACTCTCGATCTCGATCCCGCGCGCATCAATGCGCCGGTGCTGAACCGCTATCTGGCGGTGCGGCAGGCGGGCCTTCTTTGAGCAGCCAGCCCAAGTCAACTTCGGGCCGCCGCCGCGCGAACCGCAGCACATAGGCGACGTACGCCGCGATCGCCGCGAGCGACGCGCCGGCGGTGGCAAAACGCGCGGCAGCCGGCAGACTCGACTGGCGCAAAAAACTCTCGATTGCGGCGGCGAGCACCAGCAACGGAATCGCGGCGGCGACCATCTGCAGGGCTGGTCGCGCGGCGCGGCGCAGCGCGGCGGCTGTCCCCTGTCGTCCGGGAGCGATCACGGCGTTGCCGAGCAGCAAGCCGCCGCAAGCGCATAGAATCGTCGCCAGCAGCTCGGGGATCGCGTGCGGCAACAGCCAAGCCCAGAAACGCCACCAGGTATCATCGTGCGAGAACATCGAAGCGAAGGCGCCCAGCGACAGCCCGTTGTAAAACACCAGGACAAGCGTCGGGACTCCCGCTAGAATGCCGGTCGCGAACGCGAGCAGTCCGACTTCGGTATTGTGGATGAACAGCCCCGCCGAAAAGATCGATTTGATCCCGAGCGTCATGCTCTGATGATTAAGAAATTCCATCCGCACCGCGCGCGAGCTCGAGAGCTGCTGAAGCTCATCGGCCGGGTACATCCAGCCGGGAATACATACGTAGAGCGCGGCCGGATTGCGCGTGACCGTCGCCGCGCCGATAATCGCGCCGGCGAGCAGCAGGGCAGCGATCAGCATCTGGAGCCGGGCGGTCGCGGCCAAAGTCGCCGGAAAATCCGCGCCCAGGAATCGCCCCAGCCGGCGCGGCCGCGGCGGAGAAACTCGCATGTGCGTGAACGCGCGCACGCACAATGCGTTCAGATAACGCACCGCCTCGGGGTCGGCCCCGCGCGAGCGCAGGATCGCCAGCCGCGCCGAGCTCAAGCGGTACAGATGCGCGAGTTCGCGGATCTCATCGAACGAAGCACGGCGTCCGGGGCGCTCGACCCGGTCGAGGATCGCCGCGATCCGATCTTGCGTCTGCCGATCGCGCGCGCCGATCACGGGCGCCTCTCGTGATGAGCGTGGCGCAAGATTCCGGCGGCGCGGTTCACGGATTGTTCTCGCCCGAGGGAGTGCGTCTGGACCTGCCGATCGCGGGGCCGGGGCTCAGGATTCTGGCGTACGCGATCGATTTCGGAGTGATCGTGCTGATCCTGGGCGGATTGGTGATCGCACTGCTCATCGTGCTGCCCGGGGGAAGCTGGATCGATCGGTTCTTCCATAGTTTTTTCCACCAGGTCGCGCATATCTCGCGTCAGGCCGCGCGCGACGCCAACGCCGGGCGTCCCTTTCGCCCGTCGTTCGGACTCGTGCAGGGGCTTATCATCGCGGCTTTCATCGTCGCGCATTTCGCGGTCGAGTTCGGATATTTCATCGTTTCGGAAATGCTGACCAATGGACGCTCGCTCGGGAAATATATTATCGGATTGCGCGTGGTGCGGCGCGACGGGATGCCGATCGATTTGCGCGCCTCGATCGTGCGCAATCTGATGCGGATCGTTGACCTGCTGCCCGAATACTACGTGGCAGGGCTGGTGTCGATGGTGCTTTCGCCCAGCGGCGAGCGGCTGGGCGACCATGTCGCGGGTACTATCGTGATCAGGCTCGACCGTCCGCCGGCGGCGCCCGAAATCGGCGTCCGGGCGGCGCCCGCGATCGCCGCCCTGACGCGCGATCAACTGGCGCGGCTCGGAGCGCTGGAGTTGAAGCTCATCCGCGCGACCATCCGCCGCGCCGCCACGCTGCCCGAAGAGCGCCGCGCCGCGCTGGTTGCAGAGGTTATCGAGACGCTGCGCGCACGCCTCGAGATCGCCGAACTTCCGCCCGGCGACCACCTCGAGTTCCTGCGCGATCTGCTCGCCGCCGCCGACCGCCACTCGCGTGGCGATTCTCTCTAGCGCGGAGTGCGGCTACCGCCGTGATTGCCGCGAGCGGTTACTGCGAAGTTCCGCGGCTGGCGTTGATTTTTGTCAGCAGGACGTGGTTGCGCTTGACCTCGCTGTCGATCGCCGCGATCTGCTGGGCGTCCGCCGGATGCAGCGTGCCGTGGTAATTCACCATCGTGCGTCCGTCCCCATGCCAGTAGGCGTACCCGTCAACCTCGACGTCCAGCGTCTTGTCGCCCGCGAGCTTCAGCGTCGTTACCTCGACTTCGCGGCACTGCGGCTTGCACGTGCTGCACAGCGAATCGAGCTGAAACCGGACCCGCGACGGATCGAGCAGCTTGACGCTCGATCTGACCACCGGCCACGCGGCGTTGCCGTAAACCTCGGTGCGCAAATAGATGGTGCCGTTCATGACGCCGAAGTAGTAACTGGCGGGCATCACCGGATCGCCGACCAGCTTGGTCTGCGAGGGATCGACGCTTAGGTGGCCGCCCCAGGTGCCGACAAAGCCCTGATTGGCGGCGGGCAAGAGGAAGGTCGGCGCCGACGATGCGCCATTTCCGTCGTGCAGGACGTGGGCCTGCATCGCGGGCGCCGATTCGGTCATCTGCGGCGCCGCCGGACCCGTTCCACGGGTGCATCCCGCCCATCCTGCGGCAGCCGCAACAAGGATAAACGCCAGCCAGGTTTTCGCCTTTATTGAGGTCTCCATAACCGGATTTTATCGGAGCCGCCCGGCGGCGGCGACAGCGGCAGGCTCCCGCGCCGTCGCCGGACGGCAGTGGCTATCGCCGCGCGCTATGGCGGCGGCGCCGCGCCATACGGTCGGGCGCGGGGATAGCGGGCCCGTCCTGCTCGGGGAGATCGGCGCTTCGGGTTTCCGTCTGGTACGCATCGAACAGCGCGGGCGCCGAAATCATGTTCGGGCTACGGGTCATCCTCGACTGCGTCGAGAGCTCGAACTTCTGCTGGCAATCGACGCATCGCGCCGCCATCGGAACCGCGCGCAGGCGCTCGAACGAGATTTCGTCTCCGCACTCCGAGCATACTCCAAATTGGTTGCGTTCGAGACGCTCGATCGCGTCCATCGCGGAATTCAAACGCGACTCGGCCAGGTCGATCAGGCTGATGTGCAGATCCAGATCCTCCTGGCTGCGCGCATTGTCGAGGTCGTCGGCCGTCAGCAGCGCGTCAGTCCGGGTCTCGGTGCGCGCCAATTCCTCGAGCCGGGCGAGCTCCTGGTCGCGCATCTCGATTAGCATCGAGCGCAGCGATTCTCGCCGCGAGACGTGTGACACGTTGCGCGTCGAAGGCTCATGACGTGAACCCGAGTGGAACACTTGCGTGGTGGCTTTTGAATGATTGTGCATGACTTTAATCCTTCGGCTCGCCAAGCTGGAGCTGGTTCGAGTCGGACCGGAAGTGGGTGGCGTCGAGCCACAGTCGAGCCGGGCCGGCGTAATCCGCACGCCCGGCGCAATTTAATTTTCGGGGGACTGGAGAATTAGTGGCCGGGCGATGACGGCGCGCGAGGAATCTTGCGGACCAGCACTCGCCCCAGTTCCGGCCATGCCGACGGGATGAAATCCGTGCGTCGGCTTGAGGCGGCCAGCCGCGTAAGCACCGCGGTATACTCGATTTGGTGAAGGCCGCCCGCATAGGTCGCTGCGCCGGGGCCGCTTGACGTGCTGACGTCCTCGACGGTGTGGCGATAGCTGCTGGAGTGCGAACTGGCGGCCGCAGGATGCCGCTTGAGCGCGATCGAGCCGAGCGGCCACAAGAGCTGGACGAAGGTCAGCACCGCGAAGCTGGCGGCAATCGCCAGCGGCAGATTCGGGTGTCGTGCTATTCGGTCGCGGAACATCGGCGATTACTGTCCGATTGGACGCGGATGGCAGGAGTTTAATTCAACCGCGGCGCGCATTTCGATGCGCGCGGCTTCTCGCCGGGCGGCCACGACCGGCTGCCGTGGTTGCCGCCCGAAGGGCCCCGGGATTCCTCGTGGCACAGGCTTTAGCCTGTGCCACACACCGGCTGAAGCCGGTGGCACCAATGCACGCGCGCGGGAATGACACCCGGAGGGCTCGTGCAGAGGTTCCCTAGCGCGCCGCCAGCGGCCCGCGCAGCAACCGTCCCGGCAGCGCGCCGGTGGGCTGGTTATTGCGCAGCACCGTTTCGCCGTTGACGATTGTGGCCAAAAGCCCTCCCGCTTTCTGCTTGAGGCGCCGTGCGCTGGCGGGCAGGTCGTGATCGAGCTCCGGCATCAGCGGCGCAATCGTATCCGGGTTGAACACGATCACGTCCGCCGCATATCCTTCGCGCAGCAGTCCGCGTCCACCCAGCCCCCAGTATGAGGCGGGCACGAAGGTCAGCATCCGAATCGCTTCCTCGAGCGTCATCGCCTGCCGATCGCGCACCCAGTAGCTCAGCACATGGCTTTGCAGAGACGAGTCCATGATCTGCGAGACATGCGCGCCCGAGTCCGAGAAGGTAACTACGGATCGCGGATGGCGCATCATCTCGAGCACGTCGGCCTGGTTTTCGTTCGCAAGCGGCTGGAGGAAGAACTGCTTGAGATGCTTTTCCAGAGCCAGGTCGATAATTACCTCGACCGGATCCTGGCCCAGTTCGCGCGCAATATCGGCGATCGAGCGATGCGGCGGGTTGGGCTTGTCCATCACGAACAGCCACTCGAAGTTCGCGTGCCGCGGCTCGGCGCCGACCGCGCGGCCGCCTGATGACTCGTTGACCGCCCTGACGAGCTGTCGCCGAATCTCGGGGTTGCGCAGCGCGGCTTCCTGCTCGGACAGCGGCAGCTTGCGGATCTCGGACCATACCGGCATCCGGTCAAACGGCATCGCGGTCTCAAACGAGAGCACGACGTTGAGCGCCCGGCTATGCACCTGGATGAACATCCTGCCGCCCGCCGCGGCGGTTTCCTCGGCCAGCGTGAAGTACGGGCGCCAGAAGTCGGGCGCGGTCCGGCTACTGAACATCCCGAAGGTGACCGGGACTCCGGTTTCGACCGCGAGCGACTTCAGCCGGCCCAGATAATCGTTAACCCGCTCGGGATCGGCGCCGGTGTTTTCGCCGGCGATCTCGAAGATGCCGGCCTGCTCTTCGCCCATCACGCCGACCAACTGCCGGACCTCGTCCCAGTTGGCGATTCGGCTCGCTACAGGATGGCCGTCGGGAGTCTGATGGTTGCGGGTGCGCGAAGTGGTGAAGCCCATCGCGCCGGCGCGAATCGCACCGCGCAGCTCGCGCCGCATCGCATCGAGATCTTCGCCGTTGGCCTCGCGCGAGAACGCGCGCTCGCCCATCACATAGGTGCGCAGCGCGGAATGTCCGATATAGGCGGCGTAATTGATTCCCTTGGGGGTGCGGTCAACCGCGTCCAGGTATTCGGGAAAGCTTTCCCAGCTCCACTTGATTCCCGCCTCCATCGCTTCGGGCGCGATATCCTCGGCCCGTTCGAGGTTGCGCATCACGAGTTGCTTGTCCTTCTCTGCGCACGGCGCCAGCGAGAAGCCGCAGTTGCCCATCACCACCGAGGTCACGCCATGCCAGCACGAGCAGGTGCCCATCGGATCCCAGAACACCTGGGCGTCCATATGGGTGTGCCCGTCGATAATTCCCGGCGTGACGACGTGGCCGTCGGCGTCGATTTCCTGCTTGGCGCGTTCGCGGACCTTTCCAATCGCGGCGATCCGCCCGCCGCTGATAGCCACGTCCGCGCGAAAGCGCGCCATTCCCGAGCCGTCGATTACAGTGCCATTGCGAATGATCAGATCGTGCATAAAGCCTCCGTGGCCATCCGGGACTGGTGAAGAATCGGGCGCCGCGCCGTGCTCATCGACGCCCGGGACATAACCTCATCTTATTCCACGAATCGGGATTCCGCGACAAGCCCGCAGCCGCCCCCGTGACCCGCGAAATGCCGCGAGCGGATTGCGGCGTCAGGGCGGTTGCGTGTAGGTTCCTGCCCGATGCCCGAGACAATTCAGCTTTTCCGAATCCTGCTGGCCGCTCCCTCGGACATAATGGAGGAGCACACCCTCTTAGCCGGTGCGATCAATGATTGGAACGTGCAGCATGGCGACGCAGTGCGAGCGCGCGTGGAGCTCATGAACTGGCGAACACATGCGCACCCGGACGCTGGCAGACGGCCTCAAGCGTTGCTCAATCGCCAATTTGCCGATCGTGCGGACATTGTGATCGCGATCTTCTGGCGGCGCCTCGGAAGCCCGACGGGGAAAGCCGAATCTGGAACTGTGGAGGAAATCGAGCGCGCCCGCAGACGGGGCAAGAAGGTGATGGTATACTTTTCACAGCGCCTTGGGCCGGAAAGGCGACGGCCTGATTCGCGTGAAAACGCCAGGATGGAACAGTTCAGACAGCAGTTGGGAAAGAACGCGCTTTATGGGACGTATCCTGGTCTGAAGGAATTCGAAGCGACGGTGAGAAAGGATCTGGCATTCGTCATGCGCGAAGTCGTTGCACTCGCGAGGAAGAAGCAATGAAACACGGCATTTCAACCCGCGCGGAAAAGAGCACGATCACCAACGGCGCAAATGTCACGTCGATTGCGGGCAGTACGATTCATGGTGACGTGCACACCGGTTCCACCACGATCAACCAGGTTCTTCGCGGCCGACGCTCCAGTCGTCCATCCGAATATCCCCTCGGTTCGATCGGAAGCGACCTCTTGCAGCGCAACTACGTCAAATATCTGGTCGAACGCTATCACCGTTTCCGCGAGGCTGACGCGGGGTTTGGCCGTAACCCCGCTCGATTCAGCTACGCGGTTATTTTCAAGAACATCGAGCGTGAATTCAAGGCGCCCACGTACTTTATCCCGCAGACGCGATTTAATGAGCTGGTGGAATACTTACAGCAGCGCGTTGACGGGACGATTCTTGGTAAGCGCAACTGCAAGAGAGGCATCCACAATTACGCAAGTCTCCAGAAATTTGCCGCCGAGCAGGCGGGTCAATGACCGCCGGTCTCTGTCAAAAAAGCGCAGCTTGAGATATTAGCGGATCAAAGCACGCGAAGTCCGCCCGCGCCTGAGTCCATATGATATGATGCCGCGTTGAGACAGTCGAGCAACCATTCATGCAAGAGCCGATTATCTCCGCCGATTCGCATATTAACATCTGGCAGGTGGCGGCAGGAGACGGCAGCCGCGACTATGCAGATGTATTCTTGAGGTTCGGAGTCATTCTCGTCGGTCCTGGATCCTTGGGAAACTACTTTACGAACAAAGATGCCTATAATAAGAGCGAGAGCGGAGCCTACCGTTCGTTCCTGGAACCATTCGCCGAGAAAATCAGCGTAGGCGATCTGGTCGCCCTCAAGCGCCCGCGCAGCGACCAGTGGGAAATTGTTGCTATCGGCGAGGTGAGGTCCGACTACGTCCATCAAGAAGTGTTCGAAGACGTGGAGGGATGGGATCTGCAGCATTGCCGAGAAGTACATTGGAAAGTCCCTGATGCTACGACCTTAGTTTCGGGTCTGACTCGAGGAACCCTGAAGAGAGTTTACAACGAACAGGCACTCACCGAAATCAGACGCATCTGGGCAAGCGGTAGAGATCTCGCCTCGGAACCGATCCCCGCCAAATCTGAGCCTATTACGGTTGACGAGGTAATAGAGTCTCTGATTGTTGACGGTCTGCCTGGACAGCGCGCTGAACTCATCGCGAAGACCATTTGGCGCCTCCGGCGCATGGCAAAGTATTATGGCGACCATGGAGCCGAAGTTGGGGAGCACGAGATCCGGACCTTTCTGATCGTGCCCCTACTGATGTCTCTTGGCTGGGCAGAGCAGAGGGTAAAAATCGAGTGGGGCAACATGGATGTTGTTCTGTTCGACACTCCATACAAGAAGGGCAGCAAGCCCGTCATGATCATCGAATCCAAGCGTTTGTTCGACGGCATGCGCTATGCTCCGGAGCAAGCGAAAGGCTACGCGCGGTCCTTCCCGTCCTGCGACCGCTTTGTAGTCTCCGACGGCATCCGCTACAAGTTATTCCGCCGAGAGGGCGATGACTGGCGGTACGCCGCCTACATGAGTTTGACGGCCCCAAAACGAAATCATCCGTATGAGCGGACGGTCGAAGGCGCGGTAGCATTTTTCCGCTCCGTAATACCCTCGGGGATCAGCTAACTCGACGGATGGGACCGTGAAGTATCGCTCCGTTCTGAGGCTTGCCAAGATCTCGCGCTCGTGCGTAAGCTTCGACGAAGAATGGCCCAGCCTATTGAGCCCTGTATATCATAGTGACACTTCCGCTCTTGCCCGATTCCTTGGCATATCATTCTCGCGCGTGGCTGCCGCGCGAAGAATCCCGGTCTTTTGGTCCGCCGCGCGGCTGCAAACCGGGATTCCTCGCGCGCGCCGGACACGCGCGCGGGAATGACAGAAGGTGGCGCGCCGGAGCGGGCCGGCGTCACTATCTTGTGCAGGACTCGATAAACGAGTGATTCGGCGATGCCAGAATTGAGCCGGTTCTTCGGAATTGCGATCCGGATGTTTTACAGCGACCACGAGCCGGCGCATTTCCATGCGATATATGGCGAGTTCGAGGCCTTGATCGAAATTGACACTCTGTCGGTATTCCGCGGTTCACTGCCGCGGCGCGCGCTCGCGCTGGTGCTTGAATGGGCTGCGCTCCATCGCACCGAGCTTCGCGAAGACTGGCGCCGCGCCCGCAACGGAGAAGCGCTTAACGAGATCGAAGCCCTCGATTGAGGTGAAAGAATATGGCCCTATTGCGTGTCCGTGAAGTCAAAGTGCTGGAAGACTTCAAACTGAGATTGACGCTGACCGATGGCTCTGTCATCGAACGCGATGTGTCCCATCTTCTCGTCGGTCCGGTCTTCGATCTCATCAAAAGAGACCGGGCGGTATTCGCAGCAACACGGGTCGAAGGCGGGACCGTGGTCTGGCCCAACGGCGCCGACCTCTGCCCTGATGTTCTGATCTGGGGTGGTGCACCGCCCGAAGCCGCGGATGCGACCTATACCCGAGCGGATTGAAAAAGATGCATGGCTTGGGCTATTAGCGGATCAGAGCACGCGAAGTCCGCTCGCGCCTGAGTCCATAGAATGCCGCGTCGACACGCGTCGAGGAACCAATCATGCAAAAGCCGATCATCTCCGCCGATTCGCATATCACTGAGCCCGCCGGGACCTACGTGGACCGGATCGATTCGAAATACAAGGATTCGGCGCCGCATATGGTGCGCGACGACAAGCTCGGCGACGTGTTTATCGTCAAGGACTTTCCGCGCCCGGTGAATATCGGGCTGGCCGCCGCGGCGGGCCGCAACCCCGAGGATCTCAGGATCGGCGGCGTCAAGTTCGAGGAGATGCATCGCGGCGGATGGGACCCCAACGCGCGGATGGCCGATCAGGAGCGCGACGGCGTCGCCGCCGAGGTGATCTATCCCACAGTCGGGATGGTGCTCTGCAACCATCGCGATTTCGATTACAAGAAGGCCTGCTTCGACGCCTACAACCTGTGGATCGCCGAGTATTGCGCGACTCATCCGCGGCGCCTGATCGGATGCGGTCAGACCGCGATGCGCTCGGTCCAGGAAGGCATCGCCGACCTGCGCAAAATGAAGGAGCTTGGCCTGCGCGGCGTGATGATGCCCGGCAATCCACAGGTCGAGGACTACGACAGCCCGATTTACGATCCGTTCTACCAGGCTGCGATCGACCTCGAGCTGCCGCTGAGCTTCCATATCCTGACTTCGAGCCAGGATAACTTCAAAACTCGCGGTCCCAAGCTGAACAGCTTTTTGTCGATCATCCGCGGATGCCAGGACATCATGGGTACTTTCATTTTGGGCGGAGTCTTCGAGCGCAATCCGAAGCTCAAGCTGATCTGCGTCGAGGCGGACGCCGGATGGGCGCCGCATTATATGTACCGGATGGATCATGCCTACGATCGGCATCGCTACTGGCTGCCGGCGGGAGCGCTGTCGAAGATGCCGAGTGAGTATTTCCGCGAGAATATCTACTTGACCTTCCAGGACGACTGGGTGGCGTTCCAGATGAAGGATATGTGCAATATCCGCCGCCTGATGTGGGCCAACGATTTCCCGCATAGCGACTCGACCTGGCCGTGGTCGCAGGAAATCCTGAAAAAGCACACCGCCAACCTGAGCGAGCAGGAAAAGAACTACATCCTGCACGACAACGTCGCCGAGCTGTACCATCTGAGTATCTGATCCGGCGGCGATTCTCTGCGGAGGGGGAGCGGGGTGGCCGTTACGCCTGCAACAGCGCCGTCTGGTATATCGAGTATATCGAAGGCCGCGCCACTTGCGCCCAAGCGCCTCTGAGCTATGCAGCAGGTGGGAGATCCAATTCCGAAGAGTCTCATGGGGGGACTGATTTGATCCTGCTCAGCGATATCTTGCCGATATCAGATCCAGAGCAATACAAGCTCAACCTGGCTTGCCGCAGGAACTAATGCCGTGGGCGATTTTGGCAAGAAAGGATACAGCTTTTCTGAAAGCGACTATCGTAAGTCACGGGACGGGTACGCGGCAGGGTCGGGTATTCTCGGGTGGCGGGCTTCTCCCGCTGATGCTGGCCGGCTTTGTGACGGTCGCGGTTGGTGTTGCGAAACTGGTCCGCTATCAGGGCGTTCGGCCCAAGCGGGCCTGACGTTTGCAGAGAAACGAGCGGGCGATCTTGTCCCTCTCCCAAAAGAATTTGGGATGCGCCACTGGCGCGCGGGTGGCGCGCGCTGCGCGCGCCGGGTGAGGGACCTACGGCGGAAACTCTTTGGCCGCTTCCACCACCGCGCCGGAGTCCCCGCTCGAAGGTCTGCGCTAATGAAAATCGTCAGGCACGCCCAGAGCCGGGATTCCTTGCGCGACAGCCACGCGCGAGAATGACAGGGGCATATTGCGCCGTGCCGGAATCGCCGTAGTGCTGCGCGCCAGATTTCATTTCTGGCGGTCCCTCGCCCGGCGCGTCACGGCGATTGCAAGAAGAGCAATCGCCGCGCCGCGCGACCCTCTCCCAATCTCGTTGGGAGAGGGCGGCACAGAGAGGCGTGGCTAATTCCCTCGCCCGAAGAATTTGGGAGCGGGCGGTGCGGCGCGAAGCTCGCGCTTTTTTCGCAAGCATCGTGACGCGCTGGCGAGGGTGCTGCTCGGAACGTACCCTCTAACACTCGTTAGATTTTTTGCCAGATTTGTTCATGGCTGAACTGTTCAGCCTTATGCCCGGTTTTGATCTATGGAAAACTGATCGCGTGGACATCAACCACCATCAGCGGATACGTCATTGGCGCGTCGCAGCGGCGCGAGGAGTGACGCTGACGATAATCGCAGGATCAGTAAGCGGCGGGGGTGCGGCTGGTACAATGACGAAGAGCGCGGCGAACTTGCCGTTTCGGCGAGATTTCCCAGCATCCGCGCGGGGAATGGCCGAAGCGATCGGGTGAAAAATTTCGAACGAACCCATTTTCCTGGATCGAGAAAGGCGTAGCGATCATACGCTGGTGATCGAAGCGTGCTGAATCGGAATCGTAGTCGCGCGGCCATGGATGGCCGCGCAACTAATGACCCTCACCTGGCCTCTCCCTTACAGGGAGAGGAATCAGAAAAAAAGGGGCGGCCTTTGCTGGGCCGCCCCGGATTTCACACCTGATGAGGGTGGTCTCTAATAGTAATCGACCGGGTCGATTTGGCGCTTGGCGCCGTACCAGAAGAGCATATTCTCAGTCAGGCCCTGCCAGGTGAACTTGTTGGGCGGGAGCAATAGCCGTTTGAACATCGACTTGATCGAATAGAACTCCTTGGTGCAGCGCCAGACTCCCTCTTCAACTTCCTGGGGCGACATGTTCTTGGGCACGAACATGCAGCGGAAGTTGTTGGTGTACAGGTCCGCGTCGGGGATGATCACGCGGCCCTCGTTTTCGAGCTGCGTGCGCATCGGCGTCCCGCGCCGCGGCGTGACGGTGTTGAAGAACGCCTCGGGGGCGCGGACCTCGTGCAGGAACTTGAGCGTCTCGTCGAAGATGCCGGGTTTGTCTTCCTCGAGTCCGAACATGAAATTCAGTGAGTAGTAGATTCCGTACTTCTCAAGCTTGCCCAGCAGCTTCTTGTACTGATTGGCGTGGTTCTGAATCTTGTTCATCGACAACAGCGATTCCTGGCTGATCGACTCGACGCCGATATTGACGTGGAAGATGCCGGCCTTGGCCGCCAGGTCGAGCAGGTCGTCGTCATGATTCGAGTTGATCGTCCACAGGCACGAGAAGCGGATATTGAGCGGCTCGAGCGCCTTGAATAACTCGCGCGCGAACTTGTGCTTGCCGGTGATTTGGTCGTCGATAAACTGGAAGCGCCGGAAGCCGGTGATCTTGATGGTTTGCTTGATCTCCTCGACGATGTCCTCGATCGGGCGGGTCCGGTAGCTGCCGTCGTAGAACACCGGAATCTCGCAGAACGAGCATCGATACGGGCATCCCCGGCTGGCCTGCACCGGGACGGCCTTGAACAGATAGCGGTTGAGCTTCAGGAGTTCGTGGCGCGGGCGCGGCAGATTCTTAAGATCGTGCAGCTTGGTCGATTTGTAAATCTGCTTGAGCTTGCCGTCGCGCCAATCCTGCAAGAGCTCGGGCCATACCAGGTCGGCCTCGCCCTGCACCACCGCGTCGGCGTGATGGAGCGCCTCGTCGGTCTGGAGGGTGGCGTGAAAGCCGCCGAACACCACCGGAATGCCGCGCTTGCGGAATTCGTCGCCGAGCTGATAGGCGCGCAGCGACGCTCCGATGGTGGTGGTCATCCCGACCAGATCCCATCCGCCGTCGAAGTTGATGTCCTCAAGCCGTTCGTCGCACAGGGTGACGTCGTAATCATCGGGCGTCAGCCCCGCCATCAGCGGAACCATCAGCCCCATGATCAGCCGCCAGCGGGTTTTGTGCGGAGTTCCGTCGAGATGGACGGTGGTCGGTTGTACCAGCAGGATTCTGGGTTTCTTGTTCATGCTTCCTTCGGCGTGGACGCCGTCCTTTCCTATGGTTTCCGATCGTTGTCCCGAAGATGGTTACTTCCGTTCGATCGCCGCCGCGTGGCTCGGCAGCTTGTGAGCCGTAAGCCACATCAGTCCGAACCCGAAGACATAAGTGCCGAACGCTGTCCCCCATGCGAACCATTCGAGCCGGTTAAGCAAGGCCAGTATGACCAGCAGATAGGCGAAGTCGCGGCCGCTCCAACGGTCCAGCGTTTCGAGCCATTTTTCCGCGACTGTGCCGCGAAGAGAAAAAGCACGGTAGGTAGCATACGAGCACAATCCAAAGCCGATCAAGACTAAAACTGTGAGCCATAGGTACGCGACACCGCCGCTGGCCCGGTAGCATCCGATGAAGATTCCAATGAACACCGCGACGTGCACCAGGTTGTCCGTCAACACATCGAGCTTGCCGCCGAAATCGGTCTCGCTCATCGTGAGCCGCGCCAATTCGCCGTCCACGCCGTCAATCGTGATCGAGATCAGGAACAGCACCGCCGCCGCCAGGCGCCACCAGTAGCTCGGTATCGCGAACATCCATCCAGCCGCGAACCCGACTAGTGTGTTGGCGATCGTGATTTGATTGGGCGTGATCCGCGTGCGCGCCAGCCGCATGCTGAGCCGCCACGAGAGCTTGCGATCCACCCAGCGCGCCATCGGCGCGTCCTTGGCCGCCGTCTCGGCGCGCAGCGAGCGCGCCAGACGCAGTTCCGCCTCTTCGCGATCCTCGGGGCGTCCGTTGAGCGCGAACGGCAGATCCCCGAGCGGCTTGGGAAGTTGCTCGCCATTGATTCCGCCGCGCCGCAAGAGTTCCGCGCACGGCCCGGCTGCGATTTCGCCACCATGATCGGAATCCGCCGTGGTCAGGCGGACGATCATGCCGGGTTTTTGTGCGGCTTCGGCCAGCACCGCTTCGAGCTGCGACTTGAAGAACACCAGGTTTCCGGACAGCGCGATGCAGGCTGTTTCGGGACTTAGCTGCTCGTGCTCGAGGGTCGCGGGTTCCAGGCTATCAATCAGGGTGATTGCGGGATGACTTCGGTAACGTCCGAGCGAGGTTTCGATTTCGTTACGCCGGGCTTTGGGCGCCTCGATTAGAAAGCGCCTGATACCCGCGCGTTCGCAGGACAGAATCAGCCGCTCCAACAGAGGGCGGCCAAAGATCTCGTTGGCGGCGCGTGAGGGAGCGGCGATGAGAGCCGTTTCTGTAGCCAAGGCGTTATAAAACCCGGTTTCCCGCGAGAACTGTCCGACTGGTCAAGCTAACATGCTTCCAACCGTCGGGCTAGAAGCATTTCTTCAGGATGTTTCTCTCACGTATCAGCCCTGCTATTTCAGCCAAGATGCCATCTCCCCGACCATGCAGTGCTATGAACCACAGTCGAGCACCGCCTGCGTCGGCGATGCTCCGCTTCCAAAGAACATTGGTCGCGTACGGTTTATGGCGTGTGCACCCTAATGTCAAATCCATTAAATCTCGCTTCCGTGCACGGTCGCGTCCGATCCAGTCTAGTGACGGCATCCGGGCGCTGGTAAACTCGGGTGGCTCATGGCGATAGTTACCACGCTGCTGTTTGATTTTGGCGCCACGCTGGACGGGCCCGACTATTGGCTCGACCGCTTTGCCGCGCAATATCGCAAAGCCGAAATTCCGATCGCGCGCGAGGCTCTGGACCCCGCCTATCAGCACGCCAGTGTCGCAACCGTCCATGCGGGCCGGGTCGTCGAACGCTTTGGGTTCATCGATTTGGTGCGGATGCTGGTCGGCCAACAGGTCGAGTTTCTTACCGCCCGTGGCGCCGACCCGGTTCGCGCGATGCTCGGCGCGCTTGATTCCCGCGCGCGTCATCGCCTGACCGAGCGGATCACCGCGTTGTTCGTCGAGGAATCCACGCGTGGGATGAAGCGGAGCCGCGCGGTGCTGGCCACGCTCAAGCCGCGCTACCGAATCGCAGTGGTGTCCAACTGGTACGGCAATCTTAAGCGGGTGCTTGCCGAGGCGGCGATGTCGCCGTTCATCGACACGGTGGTTGATTCGGGGCGGCTCGGATTCGAGAAGCCTGACCCGCGGATGTTCCAGACCGCGCTCGAGTCGCTTGGCACCGCGCCGGCCAGCGCCGCGATGATCGGCGACTCGCTCGAAAAAGACTGCGCGCCAGCGCGCGCGCTCGGGCTCAAGACGGTGTGGTATCGGCCCGATCCGGCGGCGGCGAATGGAAACTCGAGCGGTGATGCGCGCGGCGGCGAATCCATATCCGCCGACCACATAATCGCCGCCCTGGAAGAACTCGCGACCTTGGAGATCTAAGCGTGTTTCAAGGCGCGATAGTTGCGGCCGGGCGCGGTGAGCGCCTGCGCGCCACCACCGGCGATTCGATTCCCAAGCCGCTGGTCGAGGTCGGCGGCGTGCCGATGCTTGTGCGCCAAGTGCGCGCGATGCTCGCGGCGGGTGCGGATCAGGTGCTGGCGGTGATCAATCGCGAGACGGCGGCGCTGGTCGGCGCATTCGAGATGCCGCCCGAGCTCACGATTATCGTGCGCGATACGGCATCCTCGATGGAGACTCTGCTGACGCTTGGCGAGTCTTTGCGCCCGGGCCATTTTCTGCTTGCGACGGTGGATGCGATCCTGCCGCCCGAGGAGTTCGAGCGATTCGCCCTGAAGGCCCGCGCCGCGTCGGAGGCGGGAGCCTGTGATGGCGCGCTTGCGGTGGTGAAGTGGCGTGGTGATAAGCAGCCGCTTTTCACGCACGTCACCCCGGCGGGGTTAATCCAGGAACTTGGCGCGCGGCCCGCGCCGATCGTGACCGCGGGAGTGTACTGGCTCCCGACCGCAATCTTCGCGCTGGGCGACGATGCGCGTGCGCGAAAGCTCGGCGCGATGCGCGCGTTACTGGCGATGATCCTGGCGCAGGGGTTTCGGCTGCGAGCGATCGAAGTCACCGGCGCGATCGATATCGACGAAGCCGCCGATCTCGAAGCGGCGCGCCGCGAGGTGGAGACCCGCCGATGAGTCATCGCGCCCTTGGAATTTACCGCGAACCCGAATTCTCGCCGGGCAAGGTCGAAGCCGACGCGGCGATCCTTGACTCCGTGCTGGCCGAGCTTTCACGCGCCGGGGTCGAGATCGGATCGCTCGACGCGCGCGCGTTCGCCGGCGGCGCCGAGACGCGCGCCGACATAATCCTGGCGATGTGCCAGGGCGAACATGCGCTGCGCCGCCTTGCGGAGGCCGAACGCGCGGGCGCGATCGCGATCAACTCGGCGCTGGCGATCCGGAATTGCTACCGCGATCTGCTGGCCCCCGGACTCGCGCGCGCCGGCGTGCCGACTCCCGCCGGAGCGCTGGTCGCAACCGCCGTGCCGCTCGACGCGCGGGCGCTTGCGGGAGTCGATCTCGGCGCGCCGGTGTTTATCAAGCGCGGCGATCTGCACGCGCTCGGCCCCGATGACGTACAGCGCGCGGAGGGCCGCGCCGACCTCCAGGCGCGGCTGGGAAGCTTCGCCCGGCGCGGAATCCGCTTCGCCTATGTGCAGCAGGAATTCGTCGGAGCGGTGATAAAGTTTTACGGCGTCAGCGGAGGTTCATATTTTGCGGTGCTGCCCGAAACGGGCGAGGTGCCGGAAGCCGCCGTGCGCGAACTCGCTGCGGCCGCGCAAACCGCCGCCGCGGCGCTCGGTTTGGAGGCATGGGGAGGCGACGCGGTCTTGAGTGGCGAACGATTTGCGATTATCGACTTTAACGACTGGCCAAGTTATAGCCGGGTGCGCGGACCCGCCGCGCGCGCGATCGCGCGGCGCGCAATCGCGATCCTGTCGCGTGCGCGACCCGGCATTCATAGCGCGTGATGCTGGCGCATCCAGGATCAGCCATAATTTGAAAGCATAAGGATTTGAAAGACACGCCCTGATGGCATCCAACGGCAAACTACCCTCGATCCGCACCGCGGTTCCTGGACCCAAATCAACCGAGATCTTCAACGACGAACAGCGCTACGTCGCACCGGGCCGCCAGCGTATCTCGCTGTTGGCCCGCGTCGCCTTCGACCACGGCGAGGGCGCGACTCTGACCGACGCCGACGGCAACACCTATGTCGATTTCTTCGCCGGGGTTGGCGTCGCGAGCTTGGGCCACGCCAATCCCCGGATGGTGCAGGCGCTCTCGAAGCAGGCCGCGCGCCTGACGGTCGGCACGTTCGCGACCAAAGAGCGCGCCGAAGCGTTCCGGCTGCTCGGCGAAACCGCTCCCGGCAATCTCAAGCGCGCGCATCTATACAGCGGCGGCGCCGAGGCGGTCGAGGCCGCGTTGCGCCTGGCCCGCTCTGTAACCAAAAAACACGAGGTCGTCGCCTTCTGGGGCGGCTTTCATGGCAAGACGATGGGCGTGCTGGGTCTCGTCGGTGATGAATCGAAACAGGGCTACGGTCCGCTGCCCGGCGGCCGCTACCAGGTGCCCTACGCCGATTGCTACCGATGCCCGCTGAAGCTCGAGTATCCCGCGTGCGGGCTTGCGTGCGTGGACTTCGCGCGCCAGCAGATCAAGAACTCGTCGGCGGGAGAAGTCGCCGCGGTCCTGGTCGAGCCGATGCAAGGCACCGCCGGCAACGTGATACCACCCGACGATTGGCTGCCCGCGATCAAGTCGATGGCCAAGGATTTGGGCGCGCTTCTGATCGCCGACGAAATGATCACCGGCTTCGGCCGCACCGGAAAAATGTGGGGCGTCGAGCATAGCGGCACCCTCCCCGACGTGATCACGGTCGGCAAGGGGATGGGTTCCGGCTATCCGGTCTCCGGGGTCCTGCTGAGCGATGAGATCGGCCACGCCGAGCCGTTCGGCAAGCCCAGCGCGTCGTCCTCGAGCTACGGCGGGAACCCGCTCGCGGCGGTCGCGGTGTCGGAGACGATCAAGACGATCCGCGACGATAAGCTGGTCGAGAACTCCCGCAAGGTCGGCGCCGCGATGCTCTCGCGGCTGCGCCAGCTTCAGGAGAAGTACGAATTTATCGGCGACGTGCGCGGCAAGGGGCTGCTGATCGGAATCGAGCTGGTGCGCGATCTGAAATCCAAGGAGCTGCTGGGCAGGAAAGTGACTGAGTATATATTCACCGAGTCGCTCAAGCGCGGTCTGGTCACGATGAGCTACTTTCCACGTATCCGGATCAACCCGCCGCTGGTTATCACCGAAGCGCAGGCCGAGGCCGGCGTCGCGGTTCTGGACGAGGTCTTCGCCCAGGTCCGCGATCACCTCGATTGGCGCGCCGCCTGAGGTTCCGCGATGTCCGAATCCAACGGCAATGCCGCGTTGTTCTTCGATCTTGCCGGAACGCTGGTCAGGATCGACGAGACCCGCTCGATCCCGCGCGACGCCGGCGGCAACCTGATTATCGAGTTGCTGCCCGGGGTCGCCGACAAGCTGCGCCCGATCCACGATCACCTGGTCTTGATCGTCACCAATCAGGCCGGAATCCGCCGTGGATGGTTCACGCGCGAACAGGTCGAGGCGGGACTGCGCGCCCTCGACGATGCGCTTGGCGACATCATCACCGCGTGGGAAATCTGCCCGCACCTCGACGAGGACAACTGCCGATGCCGCAAGCCCAAGGGCGGGATGATCACGGAGCTGGCGGAACTCTACGGCGTGGACCTGAAGTCCTCGACGATGGTGGGCGATCAGGAGATCGACGAGCAAGCGGCGCGCGCCGCGGGCGTCGGGCGCTTTGTGTACGCGAAGGATTTCTTCGGCTGGGACTAGCCGTCTCAACTGGTCGCCGACCCTGCGCTATTTCATGCCGCCCGAGTCCACATCCGCCATTTCGACCAACGAGAGAAATCCCGGGCGTACGTCCAGTAATGCGCGGGTGTCGCAATATACGATGGATCGTCCTAATATATGACCAAAGTAGTCATGTCTTCGGAGCATCAAACATGAGAAAGCTTCAATTGAAAGACGCGAAGGCTACTCTGTCCGCGGTTGTGGATGACGCGGCGCGCGGCAAACCATGCGTCATTACCCGGCATGGCCGCTCCGAAGCCGTTCTCATCAGTTACGAGGATTGGGAACGATTATCTTCTGTCCCCTCGTTCGGACGCCTGTTGATGGCGGCGCCGCTGGAGAAGGGCGATTTGCCCAAGCGTAACCGCAAACCGCCGCACGATCCGCGTTGGTGAACAATGTATCTGGTGGACACCGACGTGATCTCGTCCGGCGCGCCATCCAGAGAGATGGTCTCAACCGAGCTGGCCGCATGGATGGATCGTAACTCGGAACGTCTCTTTCTATCGGCGATCACCGTAGCCGAGATCGAGGGCGGAATAGCGAAGATCCGCCGCGAGGGCGCCCTGCGCAAAGCGTTTCGTTTGGAGCAATGGCTGGAAACCCTGCTGCACCTCTACAGCAGGCGCGTTCTGCCCTTCGACGTACCGGCAGCTGGCATCGCGGGCAAACTCTCCGATCGCGCGCGCAGCAAGGGCCGGAGCCCCGGATTCGCCGACTTGGGAATTGCCGCCACGGCGGCCGCACATGATTTAATCGTATTGACCCGGAATCTGCGGCACTTCGCGCCCTTGGAAATCGCCGCTCACAACCCTTTCGAGTCGCTGCCATAACGAACTAGACTAAGCCCGGTCGCAGTGAGCCGCGGGTAACCGCCAGAGGAGCGCGCCATGAAAATCGGATTACTCACTCCATTTAGCGGAAGCAACGGAAACCCCGGCGAGTTCGCGCGAATCGCGGAATCGCTCGGCTACGAATCGCTCTGGATTCCCGAGCATCCAGCGGTTCCCGCCAATCCGGTGACAAAATTTCCCGGCGGCAACGAGATTCCGCCGATATACTTCTCGATGGCGGATCAGATCGTCGCGCTCAGCATGGCCGCCGCGACGACCAAAAATCTCAAGCTCGCGACCGGCATCTGCCTGGTGCCCGAGCATAACCCGATCGCGCTGGCCAACCAGCTCGCGACGCTCGACGCGATGTCCGATGGCAGGCTGATCTTCGGGATCGGCGCCGGATGGCTGCGCGAGGAATGCGATCTCTTCGCGGTCGATTTTCCCAAAAGATGGACCCAGACGCGCGAGTACGTAGCCGCGATGCGCGAGCTGTGGACCCACGATGAAGCATCGTTCGATGGCCAATACGTCAAGTTTCCTCCGGTCAAGTGCGCGCCCAAGCCGGCGCGGAAAAACGGTCCCCCGGTCGTGATTGGGAGCCTCGATAAAAACGCGCTCAAGCGCGTCGCCAAGTGGGGCGACGGATGGTGCCCGATCCGCGTGACGCCCGAGTTCATGGCCGGCAAGCTCGCCGAGCTCAAGCGCGAATGCGCCGCCACCGGCCGCGATTTCGCCCGGATGGACATCACCGTCATGGGCTATATCCAGGGCGATCGCGCCGCGGTGCAAGCGGAACTGACGCGCTTCGCCGAAGCTGGAGTCTCGCGCTACGTGGTCGGCCTGTCGGATTTCACGCCCGCGACGATGGCGCGAATGCTCGAGCGAGTCGCCGCCACGTTCGTTTAACGGTACGCGCGGAGTTCTCGCGGGGCGTCCAGCAAGTCGAATAGGGGGAAAAGATGCCGGAGACTAACGGGGCGTTGACGATTGTGATCTTTCTGCTGCCGGGATTTCTGACCCAGCGGCTGGTCGATGCGCTGACGGTTCGCCACGCGGTTTCGGACACCGCGCTAATCGTCGAAGCCCTGATGTTCGCGCTAATCGACTATTTTCTTTATGGGCTGCTGGCGGTGCTTGGCGCGCTACCGCCGCTCTCGAATCTGGTTATGGCAGGCGGCGCGATGGTGGCGTCATTATCGGCGGTCATCGGTCTGGCCGTGCTCGTTGCAGGCGCGGTGGTCTTGGGGCTTGGATGGTCTTTCATCGCGAACCGCGGATGGTTCTATGCATTCTCACGTTGGATCGGGATAACTACGAAGACCGGCGCGGTCGGAGCTTGGCTCGATACGTTCGAGGCCTTTAGGGGAGCGTGGGTTCGCGTTCATCTCCAGAGCGGAGTTGAAATTGTCGGATGGCCAAAGTTTTACTCCGAGGGCTCAAATCCGCAGGAGATATTTCTAGCCGAGTCTTATTTTGAGAGACCCGATGGGACCGTGTTCAATGTTGATGGTCCGGGAATCCTGATCCCTGCGAACGCCGCGATCGAAATGATAGAATTGCTGAAGTGAGGAGGATACGATGGCTCGAAGGGGAATAACCATGAGCAAAAAGGCCATAATCAAGAGCCAGGGTGAAAGGCCGACCACGCCAAGGCCGGACCCGCTCAGAACTGGAAGGACGATCATGGGGGAGCGGCCCGCTACCCCGCGTCCGGCACCCGTCGCCAAGCCTACGCCTGCCGATCCCAAAGACCGATAAAAGCTCTTCTTCTGAACCGCCGGAGACCGGGCCAGCGCCGGATTGCATTCAGTGATTTAGCGGGCGGATTCCACAATCGATCCGGGCCGCAGCTATTCGGCTGCGCGATGCAGCCGCGCGGTGGCATCGCCGGCACTAGATTCCCGTTAAGCAGCCGCGAGATTTCGCTGGCAGCGTTTTTGCTGTGAGTTCGGTTAGGAACTCACAGGGAGCGCTCAGGCATGATCTCTTCGATGATCGTTGGACTTGTCGCGGGATGGCTCGCCGGCAAGATGATGCACGGCGGCGGATACGGTTTCGTGTGCGACCTTCTGCTCGGGCTGGTGGGCGGCGTGATCGGCGGATGGATGTTCGGTGCGTTCGGCGTTCATGCGCATCATATGGTCGGCGCGATTATCGTTGCGACGCTCGGCGCATCCGCGCTGGTGCTCGCGACGCGAGCCGCCACCGGCGAGCTGTTCGAGGACTAGGTGGCGCCGCGCCGCGCCAGCGCCTCTCCCACCGCGGGCGCGGAACCGGTACAACCCTCGATGTGAAACTGCGCGGCGCAATCTCCGGCTTCGGCGAAGTCGCCGCACTGGCCCATCTGCCGGGATGGCTCGCGCGCGGGGCGATCAATATCAGCGTCGTGCATGAGCCGGTTTCCGCGCGCCGCCATGAGGCGATGCGGCTGATCAAGAATGTCCGCGTGTACGATGACCTCGAGCTGATGCTCGACGGAGAGGCGCTTGATTTTGTCGATATCGCCAGCCCGCCCGCGCTGCATGGCGCCGCGGCGCGCGTGGCGCTCGAAGCGGACGCGCACGTGCTCGTCGAAAAGCCGATGTGCCTGACGCTCGCGGAGTTCGACGCGCTCCGCAAGCTCGCCGCCGACCGGCGTCGCGTGCTGATGTGCGTGCATAACTGGAAATACGCGCCCGCCTACGCGCTCGCGCGGCGCATGATCGATGAAGGCCGGTTGGGCGCGGTCCAATTCGTCTCGCTCGATCGGATCCGTACCGAACCCGCCGGCGCGCGCGGCGCGGGCGGAGCGTGGCGCGCGGCATCCGCTTCCGGTGGCGGTATCCTGATCGATCACGGATGGCACGTCTTCTACCTGATGCAATGGCTCTTCGGCGGTGACGCCCCCGTGGGGATTTCAGCGGCGTTGTCGAGCCGGGAGCCCGGCGCTGGCGAAGACCTTGCCGATTTGCGCGTGAGCTTTTCCTCGGGACGTTCCGCGACGTCGCACCTGTCGTGGCGCGGGCCGGCGCGGCGGACCTCGGCGATGATCCGCGGGGATTTGGGAAGCCTCGAAATCGAGGGCGATCGCGTAAGCTTCACCGATCGCCTCGGGCGCATCGACGAGACCTCGGTCGCAGATCTGCCCGACGACTCGTACCATCGCGCCTGGTTCGCCGCGATGGCCGAAGAATTCGAGCGTGCAATCGCCGCTGGACCCGGCTCGGGGGCTGCGCGCGTCAACTTGGCCGAGGCGCGCAACGCGATCGCGCTTATGTCCGCCGCGCGAAAATCCGCTTCAGACGGGGGCGTGGAAGTGAAAATTACCGCCTGATTGCCGATAATTTCAGCGTGCGTACACATATTGAAGGATAATTCTGACGAATCTCGCATAAACACAGCGAATTTTTCTCCTGACCGATCGGACTGCCGGTCTTGAAGTTTGAAATTCAAGGCGCTAGATTGTCGATTGACCGAATGGTTAGCGGATGTCTCAGGTCCATCCCATCGGCCGGATCGAGTGTCGAGGCGCAAAGGCTCTCGGCCCCTGTTCAGGCGGGATCGGGACGGGAATTCGCCGGGTGAGAGTCGAGTGAACAGGTTGAAGGTACGCGCAGGCGACCGAGCAGAAAAATGAGCTTATCCCAAGTTAGAGTGGGTGCGACCGAAGTCCGCAGTGGATCGCAGGATTCGCGTGACGAGATCCTGAAGTCGGCGATGCATCTGTTCGCGAGCCGCGGGTTTCACGAGACCTCGATGTCCGAGGTTGCGCGCGAAGCACGGGTCAGCAAGGCGCTGATCTTCTGGCATTTCAAGACCAAGGAAGAGCTGTTCGTCGCGGTGCTGAACCGGCTGCTCGAGCCGTACTTCATCGATTTCGCCGAAGAGGCGGGAGCGCTGGACGAGCGCGCGCAGATTCAGAAGCTGGTCGAGTTCTACCTGTTGTTCGTGCGCGACAATGCGAGCTCGGTGCGGTTCTTCATCGCGCAGATGCTGCACGATCAGCATTTCGCGGAGGGGCTCAGCGACCAGGTGCTGAAGCTCTATTCGGGCTATCGAGCGATGCTGGTCGAGCTGATCGCGCGCGGGCAGGAGCGCAACCTGTGCTCGCGGCGCTTCACGGCCGAGTCGGCGGCGGGATTTTTGCTCTCGGCGCTCAACGGCATCCTGATCGAGCATCTGTTCATGCACAACCGCCCGCTCGAACCCGAGAGCGCGGTGGCTATGGTCGCGGGCTGGTTGTTTGGCGAAGATGTCAAGTCCGACGCGGGCGGCGGCAAGGCCGTCGCCTGAAAAATTTTTCGTAACGATTTTTCCTGATCGCTAGGAGTACTGACTGGTATGCGGATGCCGCTCAAGCAGATGATCGATCTTGGCCGCTATATGCGCGCCAAGAAGCGCAGTGGCGAGAAATATTTTCCGCTGGTCCTGATGCTCGAGCCGCTGCACGCGTGCAATCTGGCGTGTGTCGGATGCGGCCGGATCGTCGAGTACAAGGATTCGATTCGCGACATGATGCCGCTGGAGGATTCGCTCGCGGCGGCCGAAGAGTGCGGCGCTCCGCTGGTTTCGATCTGCGGCGGCGAGCCGTTGATGTACAAGCATATCGTGCCGCTGACCAAGGGTCTGATCGAAGATCAAAAGCGCCACGTGATGATCTGCACCAACGCGATCCTGCTCGAACGCTTCGTCAAGCAGGTCGCACCCTCGCCCTACTTAAGCTTCAACCTGCATCTGGACGGTATGCGCGCGACCAACGATCGCGTGGTCGATCGCGAAGGCCACTTCGACACCGTCATCAAGATGGTCAAGATGCTCAAGGACAAGGGCTATCGGGTGCAGACCAACACCACGGTGTTCCGCGAGACCACGGCCGAGGAACTCGAAGAGATGGTGAAATATCTGGGCGGCCTTGGGGTGGACGGAATGCTGCTGAGCCCCGGCTATCATTACCAGGTGCTCACCAATGATGAGCTTTACCTGACTGGCGACGAGAGCGTCGCGAAGTTCCGCCGCGTGCGCGACCTGGCGCACGATTACAACATCATCAACACTCCCATCTATCTCGATTTTCTGGTCGGCGAGCATGACCTGACGTGCAGTCCGTGGACCACCGTCACGCGCAATCCGCGCGGCTGGAAGGGACCGTGCTACCTGATCACCAACGGCCACTACCAGACGTTCGAGGAAATGCACGCCAAAACCGATTGGGAATTCTACCGGACCCGGCAAGATTTCCGATGCCGCGACTGCAAGATGCATTCGGGCTTCGAGGGCACGGTCGCGCTCGAGTTCGGCAAGAACCTCAGGGATTCGTGGCGGATGGTTCGCCATTATATGGCGTGAGATCAAAACTGATGCGGCGCGCCGCTCGGAGCGCAGCGGACTGAATTGGTGGCGCTGCGCTGCTTCCTGAAAAGCAATCTGAGAGCGGCCCGCGCGTTTGCGGTGTCAACGTGCTCGAGCTGGAACGCTATCTGAAAGAGCGCGCCGAAGTGGTGCAACGCGCGCTTGACGGCGCGCTACCCGCCCGCGACGGCGCCGACTCGCGCCTTTACGAGGCGATGCGCTACAGCCTGCTGGGCGGCGGCAAACGCCTGCGCCCGATCCTGGCGCTCGCGGCGTGCGAAGCGGTTGGCGGTGCGCCCGAGGCTGCGCTCGGCTTGGCCTGCGCGGTCGAGATGATCCACACCTACTCGCTGATCCATGACGACCTGCCGTGCATGGACGACGACGATCTGCGCCACGGCCATCCGACCAATCACAAGATTTACGGCGACGCGCTCGCCACTTTGGCCGGCGACGCGCTGGTGACCGATGCGTTCAAGATCCTCGCCCGATCAGCGCTTGACGGCGTTCCCGCCGAACGCGTGCTCGCCACTATCGCGGAGCTCAGCGAAGCCGCCGGATCGGCGGGAATGGTGGGGGGCCAGGTGATCGATATTCTCTGCGAGCGCAAGCAGCTCGGGCTCGACGAGCTCAAGCATCTGCACAGCAAGAAGACCGGCGCGATGTTCCGGGCCTCGATTGTCGGCGGTGCGCGCCTGGGCGGCGGCTCGGACGCGCAACTCGAGGCGCTTGACGAATATGCGCGTGCTCTCGGGCTTGCGTTTCAGGTGGTGGACGATTTGCTCGATGTCGAAGCCACCACCGAGCAGATGGGCAAGCGCACGCAAAAGGATCAGGCCGCTGGCAAGAATACTTTCCCGTCGCTGTTGGGACTCGAAGAGTCGCACCGCTTCGCGCGCTCGCTCGAGCGCCGCGCGCACGAGGCGCTGGCGGCCTTTGGCGCGTCAGCCGAACCGCTGCGCCGGATTGCGAGCTTTGTGGTGGAGCGCAGCCGATGAGCGCCGCCGCGCTGCCCGCGTATCAGGGACCTCCGCGCCAGGCGATGCTGCTCGCGCCGGGACGGATCGAGCTGCGGGATTTCACTCCACAGCGTCCGGGTGCGGGCGAGCTGCTGGTGCGGATTCGGTGCGCGCTCAGTTGCGGGACCGATCTCAAGACCTGGCGCCGGGGGCATCCGTTGTGGAAATTCCCGATGCCATTCGGACACGAATTCTCTGGCGTGGTGGCCGAGTCCGGCGCCGGCGTTGAGCGCTTCAAACCTGGCGATGAAGTGATGGCCGCGCCGACCGCGCCGTGTGGCGCGTGTTTCTATTGCGCCCGGGGCCAGGAAAATCTATGCGAAGACGCGGTCGGGCGCATGCTGCGCGGCGCCTACGCCGACCTGATCATGCTGCCGGCGCATATCGTCGCGCGCAACACGTTTATAAAGCCGTCCGCGCTGCCGTTCGAGGAAGCCGCGCTGCTCGAACCGCTGTCGTGCGTGATTCATGCGCACGCGATGGCGGGTCCGCAAAAATCCGAGACCGCGATGATTATTGGCGCGGGCGCGTTCGGGATGCTGCACATGATCGCGCTGCGCGCCGCCGGGGTGCGTGAGATCGTAATCGCGGGCCGCGGCGCCGCGCGCCTTAAATGGGCCGCCGCGCTCGGCGCCGACCGCGTGATTGACGCCGAGCATCAGGATGCCGCCGCGGAGGCCGCGAAGTGCAACGGCGGGTTCGGCCCGGACCTCGCGATCGAATGCACCGGAGCGCCCGCCGGATGGGCTGACGCATTCGCGCGCGTCCGGCGCGGCGGCCGAGTGGTGTTTTTTGGCGGATGCGCGCCGGGCACCACGCTCAGCGTCGATACCCGCCGGATGCACTACGACAACCTGAGCCTGCTTGCGCCGTTTCACTACCGGCCGCGCGACGTGCGCGCCGCCTACGAAATGCTCGCGCGTAGCGAGCCCGCATTCGGCGCAGTGATCAACTCGCACCGCACCCTTGCCGAGCTGGACCAGGTATTTCCGATGCTTGAACGCGGCGAGGCGCTCAAGTGTGCGGTGATTCCCTGAACCGTGCGGAGGTTGCCGCAGGTGCAAAAAAACCTCGGTTTCGAGAGCCCGCGGAGATATCATTGAAGCAGCCTCAGAGTACAAACCAATCATGAACCAGATCGCCGAAACCGATATCAACGCCGCGCCGCTCGCGGCCCAACTCCGCGACGAGTCGGCCGCGCAAATCGACTACACCGTCGATCGCGCGCAGCGTTCGCTCATCGCCCTCCAGCATTCCGAGGGCTACTGGCACGGCGCGCTCGAGGCCAACGCCCAGATGAACGCCGAGTTCATCATCTTCAATCACTTCATGGGCACCGTCGATCTCGAACTCGAGGCCAAGCTCAAAAAGTTTCTGCTCGACAACCAGAACTCCGACGGGAGCTTCGGCCTCTACGCCGGCGGCGAGGGTTACCTGTCGACCACCATCGAAGCCTACTTCGCGCTCAAGCTCGCCGGGATGCGCGCGGGCGATGAGGCGCTGTTGCAGTCGCGGCGCTGGATTCTGTCCAAGGGCGGAATCGAAAAATGCGGTACCCTGGCGCGCTTTTATCTGGCCGCGATGGGCCAGGTGCCGTGGGAATCCACGGCCGCGATGCCGGTCGAGCTGACCCTGTTGCCGAACTGGTTCCCGTTCAACATGTATGAACTCGCGTCATGGGCGCGCGGCACGGTGTTCGGCCTGATGATCCTGCAGGCGACGAAACCAGTCGTGAAAATATCTTTTCAAGAGAGTATCCTCGAACTCTACATCCAGCCGCCTCACTTCACGCGCTTCAAGCAGCCCGCCGCGCCGAAATTCCTGTCGCTGCGCAAGGCCTTCAACGTGATCGACACGGCGCTGCGCGCTTATGCCCGGCACGCCCCGGGCGGCTTGCGCGCGCGCGCGCTGCGCGCCGCGGAAAGCTGGATTCTCGAGCATCAGGAGGCCAACGGCTCGTGGGGCGGAATCGAGCCGTGCTATCTGCTCAGCGCGATGGCGCTCAAGGCGCTCGGCTACAAGAACGATCATCCGGTGCTGCGCAAAGCGCTCGAGGCCAGCCGCGAGTTGATCTGGGATCTTGGCGACCGCGTGCTGTACATGCCCTGCGTTTCGCCCAACTGGGACAGCGCGCTCGCGGCCAAGGCGCTGCTCGACTCGGGTCTGCCACCGGAGCATCCGGCGCTGGTCAAATGCACAGATTGGTTTATCGACAATCAGATCTTCAAAAAGGGCGACTGGTCGATAAAGCGTCCGGACCTGGAACCAGGCGGTTGGGCCTTCGAGTTCTTCAATAATTGTTATCCGGATGTCGATGACTCGGCGGTGATTCTCGCGGTGATGGCCGAGGCGCGCTCGAGCGACGCCGGCATGCGCGAGCACGCGATTCGGGCTGGAGCCAATTGGGTCATGGGGATGCAATCGAAGGACGGCGGCTTCGCGGCCTTCGATGTCGATAACGATTCGCACTGGCTCAATTCACTGCCGCTGGCCGATGTCGAGGCGGTGACCGACCCCTCGTGCGCCGATCTGACCGGACGCGTGCTCGAGATGATGGGTGCGGTGGGTTATAAGCCGAACCATCCGGTGGCGCGCCGCGCGATCGAATGGCTCAAGAAGAATCAAGCGTCCGACGGCGCGTGGTGGGGCCGCTGGGGTGTCGCGTACATCTACGGAACCTTCTCGGCGCTCTCGGGCCTGCACGCGATCGGATACGACATGAATCAGCCGTGGATTCGCCGCGCGGTCGAGTGGCTCAAGTCGAAGCAGAATCCCGATGGCGGATGGGGCGAAAGTCCGCTCGCCGACAAGGATCCCGCGTGGCGCGGCCGCGGTCCCAGTTGCGCTTCGCAGACCGCGTGGGCGGTGATCGGATTGGTCGCCGGCGAAGCCGCAATCTCCGACGCGGTGATGCGCGGCGCGCAATGGCTGGCCGAACGGCAAAACGATTCCGGCGCGTGGGACGAAAGCGAATCCACCGGCAACGGCTTTCCCAATCATTTCTATCTTCGCTATTACCTGTACGCGCACTACTTTCCGCTGATGGCGCTCGGGCGCGTGCGCAAGCGGCTTGCCGCCGTGGCGGCGGCGCAATGAGCGCAGGTAGATGAAGGCGGGGATCGGATCACGATGAAGGCGATGAAGGCGATAGCGCTGCTCGGCTCGACCGGTTCCGTCGGCGTTACCACGCTCGACGTGGTGGCGCGCTACCCGGATCGATTCCGCGTGGCCGCGATGGCGGCGGGACGCAACCTCGAGCTGCTCGCCCATCAGATAGATCGCTTTCATCCCGAGCTGGTCTCGGTCGCGACCGCTGAACTCGCAAACGATCTGCGCGCCCGGCTTGGCGGCGCGAAGCCCGAGATTATGCACGGGCTCGAGGGCGCCATCGCCGTCGCAACGCATCGCGACGCGAAGCTCGTGATGTCGGCGCTGGTCGGTGCGCTCGGCCTGCGTCCGACGCTCGCCGCGATCAAGGCCGGCAAGGATATCGCGTTCGCCAACAAGGAAGTGCTGGTGATCGCGGGTGAGATGGTCACGCGCGCGGTGCGCGAGTCGGGGGTCCGGCTGCTGCCGGTCGATAGCGAGCACAACGCGATCTTCCAGTGCCTCGAGGGGCGCGGGCGCGACTCGCTCAAGCGAATCATCCTGACCGCGTCGGGCGGTCCGTTCCGCGAACTGGCGGCCGAGCGGTTCGCCGCGATTACCGTCGAGCAGGCGCTCAATCATCCGACCTGGCGGATGGGCGCAAAGATCACGATCGACTCGGCGACCCTGATGAACAAAGGGCTCGAGGTGATCGAGGCGCGCTGGTTGTTCGACGTCTCGCGCGAGCAGGTCTCGGTGGTGATTCATCCGCAGAGCGTGATTCATTCGATGGTCGAGATGATTGACGGCTCGGTGATCGCCGAGATGGCGGTGCCCGACATGGCGATTCCGGTCGCATACGCGCTGGCCTATCCGGAGCGTCTGCCGCTGCCGCATCTTAAAACCCTGTCGCTGGTCGAGTGCGCGAGCCTGACGTTCGAAGCGCCGGACCTGGGCCGTTTTCCGTGCCTGCGGCTGGCTTTCGACGCGCTCGGCGCCGGGGCGACGATGCCCGCGTGCCTGAACGCGGCCAACGAGGAACTGGTCGCCGCGTTTCTTGGCGGAAGAATGCGCTTCGTCGATATTCCGCGGCACCTCGAGGCGGTCATGGCGCGCCATCCGAACCGTCCGGCGGACACGCTGGAAGATTTGCTTGAAACCGATTCTTGGGCGCGCGCGCAGGCGCGCGAGTTGATTGATCGGCGCAGCGCCGCCTGATTCGCCGGAGACCGATGCCGATGGAAGCAATACCAACCGCGGGAGCGGGCGAAGCGGCCGCCGCGCTCAATGCCCCGAATCCCGCGTTGCACTCGCCCGCGCAGCCCCTGTCGCTCGCGCAGGCGTATGACTTTTGCGGGCGGCTGGCGCGTTCGCACTACGAAAATTTTACCGTGGCGTCGTGGCTTATGCCGCGTGCGATGCGCAAGCACATGCACGCGATCTACGCCTACGCGCGAATCGCAGACGACTTCGCCGACGAAGAGCACGATCTCGCCAAGCTCGACGGATGGGAGCGCGAGCTCGAACTCGCCTACGCCGGCACGCCGCGTCATCCGGTGTTCGTCGCGCTCGCGGACACGGCGGAGAAATTCGCCATCCCGAAAGAGCCGTTCGCGGACCTGCTGGTTGCGTTTCGCTCGGACGTGAACTTCAAGGGCTTCGATACGTTTGACGCCTTGCTCGGTTATTGCCGCTACTCGGCCAACCCTGTCGGGCGTCTGGTGCTCTATCTGTTCGGCTACCGCGATGCCCAGCGTCAGCGGTTGTCGGACCTGGTGTGCAGCGGCCTGCAGCTCGCGAATTTCTGGCAGGACGTTTCGGTCGATCTCGCCAACGGCCGGATCTATTTTCCGCGCCATGAGCTAGCCGCTCACGATCTCACCGAGCTGGATCTGTCCCGCGGCGTCGCCACCAAGCGCTTTATCGATCTTATGCGGTTCGAGGTAGAACGCGCGCGCGCGATGCTGCGCGAGGGCGGGGCCGGCCTTGCCCGGATGGTTGATCGGCGCCTGCGCCGCGACATCTTGATGTTCGCGGGCGGGGGACTGGCGATTGCGCGCGCGATCGAAGACGCCGGCTTCGACGTGCTGCACGCGCGGCCCAAGCTGCGTAAGTCCGACTATTTGAAACTCGGATGGAACGCGATATGGGGACGGCTCGATGGCTTTTAATCACGCGATACCCGCGCTCGACGGCGGCGCCGATACGGCGCTTGCGGGGGATTACGAACGCTGCGCCGAAATCACGCGGCGTTCGACCTCGAATTTCTATTACGCATTCATGCTGCTGCCGCTCGAACGGCGCCGCGCGCTCTACGCGGTCTATGCGTTCTGCCGCTTCGTTGACGATATCGCCGACGACGAGTCGATTCGCGAACCCGCCGAGTTGCTGCGCCGCTGGCGCGACGAACTCGGCCGCGTTTACGGCGGAACGCCGACCCGCGCAATCTCGCGCGCGCTGGCCGACGCGGCGGCGCGCTTCTCGATCCCGCGCGAGTACTTCGAGGAAGTGATCGCCGGCGTCGAGATGGATCTCGCGCGCAAGCGTTACGCGAGCTTCGGCGAATTGCGCCAGTACTGCTACCGCGTCGCGTCGGCGGTCGGGCTGATCTGTATCGAAGTCTTCGGCTACCGAAATCCCGGCGCCAGAGTTTATGCGGAGAATCTTGGAATCGCGCTCCAGCTCACCAATATCCTGCGCGATGTCAAGGAAGACGCCGGCCGCGGCCGGATCTATCTGCCGCTCGAAGATCTCGCGCGCTTCGGCGTCAGCGAAGACGAAATTTTGCGCGGAGTTTACAGCGACGCCTTCGTGCGCCTGATGGAGTTCGAGGCCAACCGCGCGCGCGACTTCTACGCTCTGGCCGAGCGCGCGCTGCCCGCCGAAGATCGCGCGACGCTGCTGACCGCCGAGGCGATGCGCCTCATTTACGGCTCGCTGCTGCATCTGATTGTCAGCTCGAACTATCGCGTGCTCGACCGCCGCTTGAGCCTGTCCGCGCCGCGCAAGCTCTATCTCGTCGGGCGCGCGTGGGCGAGCACGCGCCTGGGCGCGCTGCGCGGCTAGCGGCGCGCGCGATTCGATGATCGAGGCCAAAGATGTCGTCGTGATCGGCGGCGGTTTCGCCGGACTTAGCGCCGGCGTCGCGCTCGCCGAGCGCGGCTTTCGCGTGGCCGTGCTCGAACGCAAGCCCGCGCTCGGCGGACGCGCCTACTCGTTCGAGGATCCCGACACCGGCGACTTCGTCGATAACGGTCAGCACGTTCTGATGGGCTGTTACACCGAGTCGCTCGACTTTCTGCGCAAGATCGGTTCGGCCGGCAAACTCGTGTTTCACCGCGATCTGGAAATCGAGATGCTGGCCGGCCCCGGCCGCAGCGCGACGCTGCGCACTGCGCGCCTTCCTGGTCCTTTTCATATGAGCGCCGCGCTGATGCGCTACCGGCATCTGAGTGTCGGCGAGCGGCTGGGGGTGGTGCGCGGCGGACTCAAGATGCTCAAGATGCGCCGGCGCGATCATTCCGCGCTCGAGAAGATGACCGTCGCCGATCTGATGACCGCGCTTAAGCAGGGCGACAACGCGCGCCGCGCGTTCTGGTATCCGCTTTCGATCGCGACGCTCAACGACGAGCCTGAGGTTTCCTCCGCCGCGCTGCTGGCCGAGGTGCTCAAGCGGGCGTTTTTTTCGAAGCGCTCGGACTCGGCGTTCGTCTATTCGCGCGTCGGGCTCTCCGACCTGTACTGCACCGGCGCGCGCGAGTTTATCGAACGGGCGGGCGGCGTGGTTGCCACGCACGCAATCGTCGAGGCGATCGAGACCGGCGAAGATGGCCTGGCCGCCCGCGTGCATCTACGCGACGGACGGCGGCTGGGTGCGGCGAATTTCATTTCCGCCGCCGCGCCGCATCAGCTCTTGCGGATGCTGCCCGAGGGCGCGGTCGCCGATCCATTTTTCGCGCGGCTCGCCGAGCTCGAGACCTCGCCGATAATCTGCGCGCACGTGTGGCTCGACCGCGAGGTGACGCGCTCGGCGTTCGTGGGCTTTATCGGCACGACGACCCAGTGGATGTTCAACAAACGCAAAATTTTCGAGCGCCACGGCGAGCGCCATCCGGGCTACCTGAGCTTCGTGATCAGCGGCGCGCGCAAGCTCGTCGATCAATCGAATGAAGAAATCCTCGAGCTCGTGATGAATGACGCTTGCGCGATGATTCCGGTTGCACGCAACGCCAAGGTCTTGAAAGCAATCGTGCTCAAGGAAAAACAGGCCACCATGGCGCCTGCGCCGCGATCCTATGAGCTGCGGCCGCACGCCGCGACTCCAATCTCGAACTTGTTCCTCGCCGGAGATTGGGTTCAGACCGGACTACCCGCCACGATCGAGAGCGCGGTGGCCTCGGGTCGCGCCGCCGCCTCCGCCGTGATCGCGCGCGCCGAATCCGCCGGAGGCGAGTCCTGATGTCGGGGCGCCTGGCGATGGTCACGGGGGCCAACGGCTTCGTGGGATGCCACGTGGTGCGCGCGCTGCTCGCGCGTGGAGATCGGGTCCGCGCGATGGTGCGCGAGGGCGCCGATATCGCCGCGCTGGCAGGGCTCGAAGTCGAGCTCGCGCGCGGCGACGCGCGCGATCGCGCTGCGCTCGAGCGCGCCGTATCAGGCTGCGACCAGGTCTATCACGTGGCCGCCGACTATCGCCTGTGGGTGCCCGATCCGGCCGCGATGTATGCCAGCAATGTTGACGGCACGCGCAACGTGATCGAAGCCGCCCACGCGGCGGGCGTCAGGCGCATCGTTTACACCAGCACCGTCGGCGCACTCGGGATTCCGCACGGTGGCGTCGGCACGGAAGATACTCCCGTCACGCTCGCCGACATGCCGGGGCACTACAAGCGCTCGAAGTTCCTGGCGCAGCAAGTCGCGCTCGACGCCGCGCGTGCGGGAGCGCCGGTCGTGATCGTGAATCCCTCGACGCCGGTCGGCGCGCTCGATCTGAAGCCGACTCCGACCGGCCGGATCATCCGCGATTTTCTTGACCGCCGGATGCCCGCGTACATGGACACCGGGCTGAACCTCGTGGATGTCGAGGATTGCGCGCGCGGCCATCTGCTCGCGGCCGAGCGCGGCCGGATCGGCGAGAAATATATTTTGGGCGGCGAGAATCTGACCCTCAAAGAGATGCTCGAGCATCTGGCGCGCCTGTCCGGGATGCGCGCGCCGCGGGTGCGGATTCCCTACGCTGTGGCGTTCGGATTCGCGCTCGGAGCGGAAGCCGTAGCGCGCGCCGTAACCCATCGCGCGCCGCGTGCGAGCCTGACGGAGGTGCGGATGGCGCGCAAGCGGATGTTCTTCGACTCGTCGAAGGCGCGCCGCGAGCTTGGCTACGCGCCTGGCCCGGTGGACGCGGCGCTGGTCCGCGCAATCGAGTTCTTGCGCAAATCGGGCGCGGTGCGCACGGCGGCATAGGCGATGATTCATCTGCTGATCGGCACGGCCGAGTTGCGCCCTTACGTGTTCGTCTTCCTGGCGAGTTTTCTTGCCATCTCGATTGCCAATTTCGGGGTGCGCACGACGATCCTGTTTACGATTCTGACCTATATAGTCTCGCTCGCGTGCGAATGGTCTTCGGTTCACAACGGATTTCCCTTCGGGCTGTATCACTATATCGACGCGACGCGCGGGCGCGAGCTGTGGATCGCGGGCGTGCCGTTCTTCGACTCGTTGTCGTTCACGTTTCTCGGCTTCGCGAGTTACACGATGGCGCTGCTGCTGAGCGCGCCGCTGTACCGCAGCGGCTGGGACTTGCGGATTCTCGACACCTGGAAACTCCGCCGCGCGCCGCGCGTGTGGATGATGGCGGCGCTGTTCATGGTGATGATCGACATGATCGTCGATCCGCTGAGCGTGCGCGGCGGCCGATGGTTTCTGGGCAGGATTTTCTGGTACGACCCGCCGGGCCCGCATTTCGGCGTGCCGATCAGCAATTACCTCGGATGGTATTTCGTCGCGGCGATCACGGTTCCGATTTTTCTGGCGCTCGACGCGACGCTCAATCGCGGCGCATCCAAGCCCGCCGGCGTGCTCGCCGCATTGCCCTCGCGGGCGCTGCTTGGTCCGGCGCTTTACCTGGGAATCGTGGGTTTCGGAATCACGATGCTGTTCCGGATCGGCGCGGCCAATATCGCGTGGGCGGGAGTATTCATCTATCTGCCGTTTTCGGCCTTGGCGATTCATATTTTGACGCGCACCGACTCCTACGGTGACCGCGCCGCCGTCGAGCGCCACCTCGCGGACTTTCCCTACGAGCGAGATTTGCCGCTGTGGCGCGACGGCGGGCGGACTCGCGGGCGACGCGGCTAGCCGCGCGGAGCGTGAGGCAATTCGCCTCGCCTTACGATTGCTTCCAGAGCCATCGCGAGCGAGCGCGTCGCGCGTCCCAGATTCAGCATCATCCGCGGCAGCCCGATCACCACGCCCGGATTGCGGATCAGGAAGCCGGCCGCCTGGAGCGGCCGTACGTCGCCATTCTGATCGGCCATCCGCGCTCCCACCACTTCTTCATCAACGGAGTCCATCACCGCCCGCACCACCGCGAACTTCAGGCCGCGCGCGTGCGCTTCGGCGGCGAGCGCCGCGCTCTCCATATCAACCGCGATCGCGCCCGTGCGCTCCTTGGCGGCGCGCTTGTCTGTTCCGGTCGCGAGGACGCGCTGAGTAGTCAGAATCGCTCCGGTCGCGTAGCTGATGCGCGCGGTGCGCAGGTAGCGGCCGAGTTCGCTGAGCGTCGCGGGGTCGATTGCCGCGACCTGCTCGGCGGCGCCGTCGGCGCGGTCAGTCAGAATCCGATCGGCGACGACCAGATCGCCGGCTGCCAGACCGCTCGACAGCGCGCCCACAACGCCGGTGCCCAGCACCAGCTCGGCATCCGGATAAAGATCGAGCGCTCGGCGGGCGGCGGCCTGCGCCCGCTCCATCCCGATTCCGGTCGCGACCGCGGCAATCTCGGCCGCGCCGAGTCGCGCGCGAAAGCCGCGCAGATGCGGATCGTCGAGTGCGCGGCGATTTTCGAGCCGCCGCTTGAACGGGGCCAGCTCGCGCGCGAAGGCATAAAAGACAAGAATCAAGCGGAGTCTTCCGATCCGATGCAGGCGGCCCTTGAGCGCGCCGCCGGATAGAAGCAAAATTGCGCGGTCATGGCCCCCCGTCAAGCATCGCCGAGCGCACCGTACCCGGCAGGCTTCGGCAATCGTTTGTGAAGCAGCTCATCGTCAATGGCGATGACTTCGGCCTGTCGGCGGAGGTCAACGCCGGCATCGTGCGCGCGCATCGCGACGGAATTCTCACCAGCACCAGCCTGATGGTCGCCGAGCCCGCAAGCCGCGCGGCGGCCGAGGCGGCGCGCGAGAATCCGAACCTCGATGTGGGCTTGCACGTGGTGGTGTGCAAGGGGCGCAGCGTTCTGGCGCCGGAAAAACTTGGCGGCGCGGTCGATTCGGCGGGACGTTTTCCAGACAATCCGGTCTGGGCGGGGATGCGATGGTTTTTCGACCAGCGGGTGCGCGCCGGGCTTGCCGCGGAGGTTCGCGCGCAAATGGAAAAGCATCTCGAACTCGTCGGCCGGCTCGATCATATTGATGGCCATCTGAATTTCCACGTGCATCCGGTGATCGCCGATATCGTCGTCGCGTTGGCGGCCGAGTATAAGGTGCCGTGCATCCGAGTGCCGCGCGAAGCGGTCTTCACGACGCTGGGTCTCAAGCGCGATCACGCGCCGCGCAAGATTGTCGAGGCGGTGATTTTCCGCTCACTGTCGCGCCGCACGCGCCGCCTGATGCGCGAGCGCGGAATCAGATCGACCGATAGGCTGTTCGGACTTCACCAGAGCGGCCACTTAAGCGAGGAATACGTCATCGGCGTGATCAATCGCCTGCGCGACGGTGCGACGGAGCTGTACTTTCATCCGGCGGTCGATATCGGCGGCACGCCGCCCGCAGCCGCGGCGCAGCTCGAAGTCGAGATTCTGACCAGCGCGGCGGTGCGCGCCGCGCTCGCCGCGCAGGACGTAAAGCTCACGACCTTTCGGGAACTCGCGCGCGCCTGAAATGAATGCGGATGGAGCAGGAGGGTTTTGCATATGGCTGACGTAACCATTCGGCCCGCATCGTCCGCGGACCTTACGCGGATCACCGAGATATACAATCATTACGTCATCAATACGCCAATCACTTTCGATCTGGCGCCGCTCAGCGTAGAGGCGCGCGAGCCGTGGTTCCGTGAGCACAACTCGGGCGGCCGCAATCGTCTGTTCGTAGCCGCGGGGCAGGGTCTAATTGCCGGCTTTGCGGGAACCGGACCGTTCCGCGCCAGAGCCGCGTATGACACCACGGTGGAGGCCACGATCTACTGCGCGGCGGAGTCGGCGGGGCGCGGAATCGGCACGCTGCTGTATGATGCGCTGTTCAGCGCATTGCGCGGCGAGGATATCAATCGCGTGGTCGCCGGAATCACATTGCCCAATGATGCGTCGGTCGCGTTGCATCGCCGCTTCGGATTCACCGCGGTGGGGACTTTCTCGCAGAACGGGCGGAAATTCGGGCGCTATTGGGACGTGCTGTGGATGGAACGTCCGCTCATCGCCGCGGCGCGGTAGCTTCACTCGCGCGGCTGAAAAGATTGTCGTAGTCTTAATCGTCGCGGGGCATCGCGATGCTCCGCGATCGATTCAAGCCCTCGTACAGGAAGGTTATCTCCGATGCACGATCAGCAAGGCGCGCCGAACCCGCCGTCGATCCAGGATTACCGGCTGCCGAAAAACGTCACGCCGCGCAAATACGAACTCAGGCTCGAGCCCGACCTGAAGGCATTCATCTTTAGGGGCGAAGAGAGCGTTGCGGTGACCGTCAATGAAGCGACGCGTGCGATCGTGCTCAACGCGCTCGAACTCGAGATCGACTCGGCGCGCGCCGAGCGCGGCGGCAAATCGCTCGCGGCGAGGATCGAGCTCGAGCCCGCGCGCGAGCGGGTTCATCTGCATTTCACAGAGGCGCTCGGGCCCGGCGAATGGACCCTCAAGCTCGCGTTTCGAGGCGTGCTCAACGACAAGCTGCACGGCTTCTATCGCAGCTCCTACACGGACGCCGCGGGCAAAACGCATCTGGTTGCCTCGACGCAGTTCGAGTCCACCGACGCGCGCCGCGCGTTCCCGTGCTGGGACGAGCCCGAGCTCAAGGCGAGTTACAAGGTCGCGCTGGTGATCGATGATGGGCTCGCGGCGATCTCGAACGGCGGGCAACAAAGCGAGCGTCAGCTTGCGGGTGGAAAGAAGGAAATCGTTTTCAAAGAAACGATCAAGATGTCCACCTATCTGGTGGCTTTTATTGTCGGCGAGTTCGCCGCGACGACGCCGGTTGACGCGGGCACGCCGCTGCGCGTGGTTCACGTTCCGGGCAAGGGCGGGCTTACAAGCTGGGCGGAAAAGATTGGAGCCTTCTCGCTCAAATACTTCGCCGAGTACTACGGGCTCAAGTATGCGGGCGACAAGCTCGACCTGATCGCGATTCCCGATTTCGCGTCGGGCGCGATGGAAAACCTGGGCGCGATCACGTTTCGCGAGACCGCGCTGTTGGCCGACGAGAAAACCGCCTCGCGCGCGGAGCTCGAACGCGTGGCCGATGTCGTATCCCACGAGAACGCGCACATGTGGTTCGGCGATCTGGTGACGATGCGATGGTGGAACGGAATCTGGCTCAACGAAGCGTTCGCGACCTTTATGGAGATGCTCGCGGTCAACGCGTGGAAGCCCGAGTGGAAACGATGGGACAGCTTTTCGGTGTCGCGCGCCGCGGCGATGGCGATCGACGGGTTGCGCAGCACGCGGCCGATCGAGTTTCCGGTCTTGAGTCCGGAAGAGTGCCGCGCGATGTTCGATATCCTGACCTACGAGAAGGGCGCGGCGGTGCTGCGGATGCTCGAGCAGTATCTGCGTCCGGAGGTGTTTCGCGACGGGATCCGGCTCTACCTGAAGAAACATCAGTTCGCCAACACCGAGACCAGCGATCTGTGGGACGCGCTTGAACAAGCGTCCAAGGAACCGGCGCGCAAGCTGATGGACTCGTGGATCTTTCAGCCGGGTTTCCCGATCGTCGATGCGGCTTTGGCTCCCGGAGCCACCGCGCTCCGGCTTTCGCAGCGGCGCTTCTACTATCTGCCCGAAGACTCGAGCCAGCTATGGCACGTGCCGGTGATGATTCGCGCCAAGACCGACAAAGGTATCGTTACGCGCCGCGTGCTCCTGACCGAGCGCGAGGCGAGCGTCGAGCTTGGCGGGAAGATCGAGTGGGCGCTGCTCAACGAGGGCGGGCACGGATTTTATCGCGTGCATTATTCCTCCGAGATGCTGGCCGCGCTGCCGCGCACCCCCGGCGAGCTTGCGCCGATCGAGCGCTTCGGCCTGGTGAGCGATACCTGGGCGGCCACTGTCGCCGGGATGGGACCGCTCAGCGAGTTCCTGGCGATGGCAAGGCTGTTCAGCGGCGAGACCGATCTGAACGTCTGGCGCGCGATGCTGGGCGCATTCAACTACCTGGACATGATCGCTTCGGATGCGGACCGGCCAGCACTGGCGGCCGCGGTGCGCGAGACTGCAGGACCCGCGGCCGCTCGTCTTGGATGGGAGGCGAAGCCGGGCGAGAGCGAGCTGACCCGCCAGCTTCGGGGAGTCCTGATCGGCGCGCTGGGGACGGTCGGCGACGATCGCGCGGTTCAGGATCGCGCCGCCGAGCTTTACGCGCGCTTCGAAGATAATCCGGAGTCGGCGGATCGCGATCTTGCGCCGGCTTTGGTCGCGATATTGGCGCACGCCGGAGACGCGAAGCGCTACGACGAGTTTTCGCGCAAGTTCAAATCCGCTCGTACGCCGCAGGAGGAGCAGCGCTACCTGTTCTCGCTGACCGGTTTTCGCGAGCCGAAGCTGCTCGGGCAAACGATGGCGATGGCACTGGACGGACAGGTGCGCACGCAGAATGCGCCCTACCTGATGCACTCGCTGCTGCTCAATCCGGCGTCGCGCTACGCGGCGTGGGATTTCATTCGGCGCAACTGGGAGGAGATGGCGCAGAAATATCCCGACAACGCGCTGCCGCGGATGTGCGAGGCGGTGGTCGCGCTGCTCGACCGCGAGGATGAGGTGAAGGCGTTCTTCGCGGCGCATCGCGTGCGCCTGGGCGCGAAGATAATCGATCAGCATCTCGAGCGGCTGAGCGTCGCGGTGGGTTTCAGAAATCGCGAGGGCGCGCGGCTGGCGGATACGCTCAAGGGCTGAGCGATCCGCGCATCAGCGATCGCGCGCCGCGAAGGCGGCGGAGTAAGCACCCTCACCCGCGCGTCACGGCGATTGCTGAAAAGAGCAATCGCCGCGCTGCGCCGCCCTCTCCCGGTGGGAGAGGGTATTTTCAGATTCGCGCGCGCCGCCCGCGGTCAGGCGAGCAGGCCTTTGCCGGGGATGTGATTTAGCTCGAGGCGGATGCCGTCGGGATCCTCGAACAGGATCGAGTAGTAGCCGGGAGCCCAGGAGCCTTCCTCGGGCGGATGGATGATCGTTGCGCCGAGGGTCTTCAGAAACTCGTAAGCCTCGTCGATATTCTTACGCTCGCGTGCGCGGAAGCATGCGTGGTGAAGTCCCGCGCGCCGTTGATCGAAATGCTCGTTGCGGTATTGTGCGTCGGCCTTGTGGATGCCAACGCCGGTGCGGGCGCCGATGCAGTAGAACTGCGAATCGGTCTTCCGGACGACGTGGGTCAGGCCCAGAAACGGCAGGAGCTTTTCGTAAAACAGCACGCACGCCTCGAAGTTGCTGACAGTCAGCATCACATGGGCCATTCCGTTTACTTCCATCGCGCGCACCTCTGGCACTCGCGTTTCCGCGATCTCAAGTAACGCTTTAAGTTCAGCCGGCGCCGGGATCGGCCCCGCGCCGCGCTCAGTGCGCGTGCATCCGGCGGCCGTCGGGTTGCTGATGGCCCAGAATCACGTGCGGGCGATAGGGTTTCTCGAGCGTGGCGATCTCTTCGGCGCTCAGCTTGATCTCGGCCGCGTCGATCGCTTCCTTCAGATGCTTCAATTTGGTCGCGCCTATTATCGGGGCGGTCACGCCGGGCGCGTGGAGAATCCATGCACACGCGATCTGCGAGGGCGTCACGCCGCGCGCCTTGGCGAGCTTCTCGACCTCGCTCAGCACCTGGAAGTCGGCTTCGCTGAAGTACATCGATTTGGCGAAGTCGTCGGACTTGGCGCGCGCGGTGTCGCCGCTCTTTTGCGCGTTGCGGTTTCCGGCCAGAAAGCCGCGCGCGAGCGGGCTCCACGGAATCAGGCCAACGCCCTGATCTAGGCAGAGCGGATTCATCTCGCGTTCTTCCTCGCGGTAAACCAGGTTGTAATGATTTTGCATCGCGACGAAGCGATGCCATCCGTTCTTGTCCTGCAGGTTGAGCGCCTTGTGAAACTGCCACGCCGCCATCGAGCTGGCGCCCAGGTAGCGGACCTTGCCCGCGCGGACCAGGGAATCGAGCGCTTCGAGAGTCTCTTCGAGCGGCGTGGTGAAATCGAAGCGATGGATTTGGTAGAGATCGATGTAATCCATCTTGAGGCGGCGCAGCGATGCGTCACACGATTCCAGAATATGCTTGCGCGACAGGCCGCTGCGGTTCGGCCCGGATGCCATCTGGCCGTGGACCTTGGTCGCGAGCACGACATCCTCGCGCTTGGCCATCTCGCCGAGCCATCGGCCGGTGATCTCTTCGCTGACGCCGAGCGAGTACACGTTGGCGGTGTCGAAGAAGTTGATGCCCGCTTCGAGCGCGGCGGCGAAGTGCTCGCGCGCTTCATCGACGGTCAGCACCCAGTCGCGCCACTGCTTGGCGCCATAGCTCATGCATCCCAGACAGATGCGCGAGACGGTAAGACCGGTCCTGCCAAGTTTTGCGTGCTGCATGGTTCCACCCCGGGGAAGATCATTCCCCGCCTTTCGAGTCGATTGTAAGTGAAGGGCCAACGCCCAAAATCCAGCGCCACGCGATACTTGTCAATAGCGGCGCGCTCGCCGTGCGGGCATCGGCTCGAATCATCTCAGGTCATGGCGGCGCGGGCTTGGCGACTGCGCGGCGATGCGAGCGGAGGTCGTAGCCGTGGTCGTGCGCGAAGCGTTCGCGGATGACGGCGAGCAGCACGCCGTCCACGATCGCCACGATTATGATCGCGGTGAGGGTCAGGTTGCGCATCAGTCGCGGCCAGTCTGGCTTGCGCATCGGATCGACCTCGCATCCAGAGTATAGCATCGCGCGCGCCCGATCAGTGCGCCTATTTCGCTGGCGTGCCGAGGGGATTAAGATTCTACCCGAGCAGCCGTGCGCGCGCGCAAATGCCCCGCGGGGGGCACGCGCATCGGCGCCAACGAGGGAGGAGAAAATGCGGGTTCTATTCGTGCATCCCAGTCCGCTGATGTACAGCGAGATCTACCTGCGCCTGGAACCGCTCGGTCTCGAGCGGGTGGCGGCGGCGGTGCGCACCGCGGGGCATGAGGTGCGGATGCTCGATTTGCAGATTTTCCAGCATCGCGATCTGTACCGCGAGTTCGACGATTTTCGGCCGCGCGCGATCGGATTTTCGCTCAACTATCTGGCCAACGTGCCCGAGGTGATCGATCTCGCCAAGGCAATCAAGCATCGCGACCCCAACTGTTTCGTGTTTGTGGGCGGGCACAGCGGGTCGTTCGTCGCCAGCGACATCCTGGAGCACGCCGAGGGCGCCGTCGATTGCGTGTTGCGCGGCGAGGGCGAGACCAGCGCGCAGATGCTGCTCGAGGCGATCGAGGACGGAGCCGACGCGGTCGCGAAGGTGCCGGGCGCGGTGACCGAGCGCGGCATGGGTCCAGCGCCGATCATGATTGATGACCTGGACAAATTTTTTCCGGCGCGCGATCTGATGCGGCGGCGCAACAAGTATTTCATCGGGGTGCTCGATCCGTGCGCGTCGATCGAGTTCACGCGCGGGTGCCCGTGGGATTGCTCGTTCTGCAGCGCGTGGACCTTCTACGGCCGCAGCTACCGCAAATCGACCGCCGAGGCGGCGGCCGAGGATATGGCCTCGATCAAGGAACCCAACGTCTTCATCGTTGACGACGTCGCCTTCATCCATCCCGAGCACGGCTACGCCATCGGGCATGAGCTCGAAAAGCGCAAGATCAAAAAACAGTACTACCTCGAGACGCGCGCCGATGTTCTGATCCGCAACCAGGAGGTTTTCGAGTACTGGCGGCGGCTCGGGCTCGAATACATGTTCCTGGGCCTCGAGGCGATCGATGAAGAGGGCCTCAAGGCGCATCGCAAGCGCTCGTCGCTCGACACCAACATCAAGGCGCTCGAAGTCGCGCGCAAGATCGGCGTGACGGTCGCGATCAACCTGATCGCCGACCCCTCATGGGACGAGCGGCGCTTCGAGATAATCCGCGAATGGGCCATGAGCATCCCGGAGATCGTTCATCTCACCGTCGCGACTCCCTATCCGGGCACCGAGTTGTGGTTCACCGAAGCGCGCAAGCTCACCACGCTGGATTACCGGCTCTACGACATCCAGCACGCGGTGCTGCCGACCAAGCTGCCGCTGCTCCAATATTATGAAGAGCTGGTCAAGACCCAGGGCGTGCTCAACCGCAAGCATCTGGGTTTCAGCGTGTTGAAGGACGTGGCGTCGATCGCGGGGCGCCTGCTGATGCAGGGGCAGACCAACTTCGTCAAGATGCTCTGGAAATTCAACAAGGTCTATAATGCGGAGCGCCAGTTCCAGGAGCATCAGCGCCCGGTCAAATACCAGATGCGCCCACCCGCGCCGCACACCGACGAGCGTCCTGACGCATCCGTGCTGTATATCCATCCGGCGCAGAAATCCGTGCACAGCCCGCGCGTGGCTGAGACTGCGGCGGACGGGCGCGCGCAGATGCAGGCGTCGGCCGCGCAGGATGGCGATTGACCTAATCGCCCGAGAACTTTGGAGTGCGCTTGGCCAGGAACGCCGCGATTCCTTCGCGCGCGTCCCGGGTCTTGGACATCGAGGAGAGCCATTCGGCCTCGCGCGACATCTGCGCCTCGAGCGTGTTGTTCGCGCTGGCGAGGAGCAGGCGCTTGACGCCGCCGTAAGCTCCCGTCGGTCCGGTCGCCAGCTCGGTTGCCAGCGCGGTCGCGGCGGAGACGAGGTCGCCGTCGGGCACCACCCGGGTGACGATGCCGAGGGCTTGAGCCTCGTCGGCGCTTAGGGTCGGATTCGAGATGGATAATTCCAGCGCCTTCTTGTAGCCGACGATTCGAGGCAGGAAATAGGTCGAAGAGCCGTCGGGAGTGAGCGCGGTGTTGGTGTAAGCCATCGTGAACTTCGCCGACTCGGCGGCGATCACGAAATCGCACGCGCAGACGAGGCTGAATCCGGCGCCGGCGGCGCTGCCATGCACCGCGGCGACGATCGGCGAACTCATGTGCGCGAGGGTGGTGATCGCGCGATGCAGGAAATGGGTCACGCGTTCGAGATGGCCGGGCAATTGGGCGGGGGGCTGCGCGCCGAAAGCCTTCAGGTCGCCGCCCGCGCAGAACAGCTTGCCCTCGCCGCGCAAAACCACCGCGCGGATCCTGGGTTCTTCGGAGCAGATTCGGATCGCGTCGCTCAACTCGCGCGCCAGGTCGAGATTTATCGAATTGGCGGCGTGAGGACGGTTGATTACCACATCGGCCACGTTACCCCTTATTTCAAAGAGCAGATTTTGATATTCGAGAACCACCACTGACTCCTTTGATTAATTGCTCGAGCCGCCGCGGATCGATCGATACCAGCCGGCGATCGCCTGCCCGATCTCATGCGGTGAATCTTCCTGTATGAAATGGATGCCGCGCACCGTGCCCTCGCGCTGATTGGGCCATTGGCGGCACGACTCGCGTTGCGCTCCGGTCAGGATTGCGCCCGGCTCGGCGTTGATGAACAGCTTCGGCATCGGGCTCGCCGCGAGCCAGCCCGCGTATGCGGCCACGATCGCAACCACGTCGGCAGGTTCGCCGTCGAGGGGGATCTCGCGCGGCCAGGCAAGGGTGGGGCGGCGCGATTCTCCCGGCTCTAGGAACGGCTTGCGGTAAGCATCCATCTCCGCCGCGCTCAGCTGGCGCATGACGCTGCCGGGCAGAATCCGTTCGACGAAGATATTGCGCTCGAGAATCAGATCGTCGCCGGCCGTGCTGCGCAGCGACTTGAACAGCTCGACCGCGGGCTGCGACCACTCCGCCCAGGTTAACGGACGCACGATCGCTTCCATGTATGCGATCGCGGCCGTGCGCTCGGGATGACGGCGCGCCCAATCGAAGCCCAGCGCCGAGCCCCAATCATGCACCACGAAAGTGAGCTGGCCCTTGGGCAGCACGCGATCCAAAAACGCGTCCAGATGGAGCGCGTGATCGGCGAACCGGTAGCCCCCGGTCGAGGATTTCCCCGACGCGCCCATCCCGATGAGATCCGGAGCGACGCATCGCGCAAACGGCGCCAGATGCGCGATCACGTTGCGCCATAGGTAAGCGGAAGTCGGATTGCCGTGCAGGAATACGATCGCGCCGCCGGCGCCCGTGTCGGCGAACGACATCGAGGTGCCGAGCAGTTCGACGCGATGGCGGGGATGCGGATCGGTGGCGGAAATCTCAGCGGGACTCATGAGGGGGAAATCTCCCGGATCAATCGAGAAATAGAAGGTTCAGGCGCTAAGTGCAAGATCGGCCCGAACGCTTGCGCGTTTTGCGGCCCGCGATGCACAATCGCGCCAGTCAGCCGAATCCGTGTTCCGGAGGAAATCGCGATGGCCGAGCGAAGGCGCAAGTTCTGGGGATGGGGCTACGAAGACCAGGGCCCGAACCCCGAACAGCAGAAGCATCTTGCCGAGCGGATGGCGAAACGGTTCGGCTTGGGGGCGCTATCGATTACCGCGCCGCCCAAGGAGTCCGAGCTCGAGCTGCGCGCGCCGCGTGTGTCGCCGCCCGATTCGCTCGCGGATATCTGCGCGTCGTCGCCCTACGAGCGCGTGCTGCACAGCTACGGCCGCGACTTTCGCGATCTGGTGCGAATCTTTCGCCGCGATTTCTCGAATCCATTCGATATCGTCGCCTACCCGCGCGACGAAGCCGACGTGGCGCGCGTGCTCGAATGGTGCGATGGCGCGCGGCTGGCCGCGGTTCCCTTCGGCGGCGGCTCGAGCGTGGTCGGAGGTGTCGAGCCTCCGGCGCGCGGCGACTATCGCGGCGCGGTGTCGATCGATCTGACTCGTCTCGGCCAGGTGCTCGAGGTGGACAAGGTCTCGCGCGCGGCCCGGATTCAGGGCGGCGTGCTGGGCCCCGCGCTCGACGATCAACTTCGTCCGCACGGCTACACGATTCGGCATTTTCCGCAGTCGTTCGAGTTCTCGACGCTGGGCGGATGGATCGCGACGCGCTCGGGCGGCCATTTCGCGACCAACTACACGCATATCGACGATTTCGTCGAGTCGCTGCGCATCGTCACTCCGACCGGGACAATCGAATCGCGGCGCCTGCCCGGCTCGGGAGCAGGACCGAGTCCGGACCGGATGTTTATCGGATCGGAGGGGATTCTCGGGATTATCACCGAGGCGTGGATGCGTTTGCAGGATCGGCCGAAGTTCCGCGCCGGCGCGTCGGTAACATTCAAGGATATCTTTGCCGCCGCCGAAGCGGTGCGGGTCATCGCGCAGGCCGCACTGTTTCCGGCCAACTGCCGCGTGCTCGACCCCGGTGAGGCGCTCAACTCGGGCGCGGGCAGCGGCGACGAAGCCGTGCTGGTGCTGGCGTTCGAGTCCGCGGATCATCGGCTGGAACCGTGGCTGAAGCGCGCGGCCGAAATCTGCGCGGCGCATGGCGGCAAGGTTCCCGACAACGCGATCCAGACGCGCACCGACGCCGACGCGACTCACGGCGGCGCGGCGGGCGCGTGGCGCAATGCTTTCCTCAACGCGCCTTACCTTATGGATACAGTGGCGGGGCTGGGGATGGTCAGCAACACGTTCGAGACGGCGATCACCTGGGATCGCTTCGCCGATTTCCATCGCCAAATGATCGAGTGCGCGACCCGGGCCGTGACCCGAGTCTGCGGCAGAGGTTCCGTGACCTGCCGCTTCACGCACGTTTATCCCGACGGTCCGGCGCCCTATTACACGGTGCTGGCGCCGGGTAAGAAAAATTCGCAAATCGAGCAGTGGGATGAAATCAAGGCCGAGGTCTCCGACCTGCTGATCAAGCTCGGCGGCACAATCACGCATCATCACGCGGTCGGCCGGTATCATCGCCCGTGGTACGATCGGCAGCGGCCCGATGGCTTCGCGCGCGCTCTCAGAGCGGCCAAGCGCGAACTCGATCCGCACGCGATATTGAATCCCGGAGTGTTGATCGATCCGTAGCGAGCGCGCTCGGCCGCACGCCGCCCGCGGTCAGTCGTCGAGGGCGAGCTTCTTGCGGGCCTGCTCGCTCATCATGTGCGGCGTCCACGGAGGATCCCAGACGATCTCGACGGTGGCGTCGTCGCATCCGGGCAGGCCCAGCAGCTTGTCCTGAATTTCCTCGGTGATCATCGCGCCCATATGGCATCCGGGCGCCGTCAGCGTCATCGTGACGTTGATCACGCCGCCGCTGAGCGCGACTCCATAGACGAGACCCAGGTCAACCACGTTGACCGGAATCTCCGGGTCGTAGCATTCCCGCAGGACCTCGTAAACGTCGGCCTCGGTAATAGCGGTGGCGGCGGAATTATCCATCGAGCACAATCTATTGTATAAGAAACCGAACCCGTCCGAAATGGCGGCGGCAATCAGAGTCAGCAAGAGGCCGGGCAATCCAATGGACAGCAAGGAAGACTTATACGATCAGGCGATCGACCTGTTCGCCGACGACAAGTTCGACGAGGCGATCGCGATGTACCAGCGCGCGCTCGAGGTCGATCCGAAATTCACCGACGCCGTGCACGGACTGGCGATGTGCTATATGGCCAAGGGCGACCTCGACACGGCGATCGAGGTGACCAAGCGCCATATCGCGCAGGATCCGGAAGACGTCCTGGTCTTCACCAACCTGAGCATGTTCTATCAGAAGAAAGGCATGATCGCGGAGGCCGAGGCCGCCGGCGCCGAAGCGCGCCGCCTCGATTGGAAGCGGCAACTGCGCGAGGGCAAAAAGTAACCCCAAGGCGAAAAATGAGAGGACGCAATGCGGCTGAAAGATAAAGTTGTGATGATCACCGGCGGCGGCTCCGGCCTGGGCCGCGAGATGGGACTAACCTTCGCGCGCGAGGGCGCCAGGGTCGCGGTCAACGACATCAGGCCCGAGTCGGCGCAAAACGTCGCAACCGAGATCGAGCGCGCGGGCGGCAAAGCGGGCCCGTTGGTCGCCGACGTATCCTCGAGCGCGGCGGTCAAGAAGATGTTCGCCGACTTCGTCGCGGCGTTCGGCACGATCGATATCCTGATCAACAACGCCGGCATCGGCAGAACCCGCGAGACCACTGAAATCAGCGGCCTGCACGAGTTGCCCGACGAAGACTGGCACATGATGCTCGCGACGCATCTGGACTCGACCTTCTATTGCACGCGTGAGGCGCTCAAGCTGATGATCCCGAAAAAATCGGGCCGCATCATCAACCTCGGCTCGATCGCGGGCACCACCGGGCTGCCCGGCGCGGTCGCGTACTCGGCGGCCAAGGGCGGCATAATCTCGTTCACCAAGGCGCTCGCGCGCGAGGTGGTCGTCCACGGCATTCTGGTCAATTGCATCGCGCCCGGATTTATCGACACGCCGATGACCGCGCCGATCGTCGGCGAGATGAAACAGTACTTCACGCAGCTAACCCCGATGGGGCGGTTCGGCGAGCCGCGCGATATAGCATGCGCCGCGCTGTTTTTGGCCTCGGATGAATCGAACTTCATGGTCGGTCAAGTCGTCAGCCCCAACGGCGGCTACGTGATCTAGCCGGCGCGGCGGGTGCGGCGGGAGGCATCGCGATGTATCTGAATGTCGTGTCGTTTGATTTTCAAAGCGCCGATTTGGCGGCTGAAGAACACAACTATTTCGCCCATCATGTGCCGCTGGCGCGGCGCTTTGGGGGCCTGCGCTTCTATTACACGGGCCGGATCGTCCACGGCGCGGGCGCCGAGCCCGGGCGCTTGCGGACGGCGATTTTAGGCTATGACAGCGCGGAGGCAGCAGCGGACGCGATGCGTTCCGAGGTGATCGCGCCGCTGGTCGCCGACACGCGCGCGCATCTGACCAATCTCGCATCGATATCGATCAGCGGCGAGGCGATCGTGCCCTGCGCGCCGCGCGAACCGGGTGCGCCGTGCTTTATCATGGCGGCGGAGTTCGACCTCGAAGGAGCCGCCGGCGACCTTGCCGCCGCCGAGCGGCACTATCGCGGCGTGCACGTCGAGCTTGCGCGCAAGCTGCCGGGCTTGCGCCATTACTTGATCGGCAAAATCGAGCGCGGCGCCTCCGCGTCCGATCGCTACCGGATGGCGGTGCTGGTGTTCGACTCGCTCGAGGCTTTTCGCGCGGCGTACAAATCGCCCGCGGGGCAGGTGCTCGTGCGCGATGAGAATGCGACGATCCGCAACGCTCGCGTCATGCGAATCGACGCGCGCAGCGAGGTTTGAGCCGCCTCGGCTCGCGCTTTAGCCGCCGCCATCGTGATTTCACAGCCTCGTGATTCGGCAGGATGCCACCGCCGGGTTGCTCGCGGCGCCGACCAATCATGCCCACCAAATCCGCCGGCGTTCTGGTTCCGTTGTTCTCGCTGCGCACCCGCGACGACCTGGGGCGCGGCGAAATAATGGATCTCGCCGCGATGGCAGATTTTGCGCGCGCCGGCGGCCTCGGCATCATCCAACTGCTGCCGCTCGACGAAGGCGGTCCCGGCGAAACCAGTCCCTACAGCGCGATGAGCGTGCTCGCGATCGATCCGGTCTATATTTCGGCGTCCAATCTTGGCCGCCTCGGGCGCCGCGCCCTCGCTCGGGCGCGCGCAGAGATCGGCGCCGGCCGCATCGTCGCGCGTTCGCGTTACCGGCCGGTGAAGTTGGCGATGCTCGAGCGCGCGTTCGCCGCGTCACGCAAGCGTGGCGGCGCCGAATTCGGTGACGACTTCGATCGCTTCTCCGATCGCAATCGCGACTGGCTCGGCGACTACGCGCTGTTTCGCGCGCTCAAGGAGCGCTTCAAATGGACGCCGTGGGACGCGTGGCCGCGGGAATTGGCCGGACGCGATCCGCTGGCGATCGCGGTGGCGCGGCGCGAACTGGCCGGGCCGATCGCGATGTACTCATGGTGGCAATTCGTCGCCGATCGGCAATGGAGCGCCGCGCGGGCGTATGCGCATCGGCGCGGCGTGCTGCTCGGCGGGGACATGGCGTTTTCGCCGGCGCGCGACAGCGCCGAAGTCTGGGCGAATCAGCCGACGTTCGATCTCGGGCGCACCGTCGGCGCGCCGCCCGACGCATTCAATCAGCACGGACAACGATGGGGCCTGCCGATGCCGCGTTGGCAGGCGATGCGCGCGGACGGATTTCGGCTCTGGCGCACCCGCGCGCGCCGCGCGGGCGCGATGTTCGACCTGCTGCGTATCGACCACGTGGTGGGAATCTATCGGACGTTTTCGTTCGGCGCGGACCCGGATGCCGATGGCGCCTTCAGCCCGTCAGACGAGCACGCGCAGGTCGCGCAGGGCGAAGAGATCATGCGCGCGCTGCGCGAGGCGGCCGGAGCGTGCGATTTGATCGCGGAAGACCTCGGCTCGGTGCCGGATTGGGTTCGCGACTCGCTGACCCGGCTCGGGATTCCCGGATACAAGGTGATGCAGTGGGAGCGCGAAGGGTGGGGTGGCCCTGACGAGCGCTTCAGGAGCCCGTCAACGTATCCCGAGCTGTCGCTGGCGACAACAGGGACGCACGACACCGAGGCGTTGACGGTATGGTGGCGCGAGCAGCCGATTCACGAGCGCGACAAGCTGTGCGCGGCGCTCGGAATCGCCGCGCGCATCAATCCGCGGCGCGATCGGCTCGGCGATGACGCACGCGACGCGATTATCGAGGCGCTCTATGCGGCGCCCTCGCGCTACGTGACCCTGCCCATCCAGGATCTGTTCGGATGGAGCGCGCGGGTCAATCGCCCCGGCACCGTCAGCGACTCGAACTGGACCTATCGGCTGCCGCTCACGATCGATCGGCTTGCGGCCCATGCTGGCGTACAGACGCGGCTCGCGCGCCTGCGCGCGATCGCGCAGCGGACGGGCAGATTGCCCTCAGGCGGGGACGGCGGCGAATCGCCATAGGCAGACTAAGATGGTATGAATCACGATATGAAAAGTATGAAAGCCAGAGTCGCCGAGCGCGGCCAGGTTACGATTCCCAAGCGGCTGCGCGACCGCTTGGGCGTGAAGCCGGGCACGACGCTTGAGTTCAGCGAGGAACGCGGGCGCCTGGTCGCCGTCAAGAGTGCTCCCGCGGATCCGGTCGCGATGGTATTCGGATGCCTGGGCGGCAAGTTCGATACGGACGTCTTTATGGCCGCAATCCGGGGTCCGCGCGATTGATCACCGCGATTGACACGAACGTTCTGATCGACGTTTTCGGCGCCGATCCCGCCTTTGGCGAAAAATCCGCCGCGGCTGTGCGCCGCTGTCTGCATGACGGGGCGCTCGTCGCGTGCGCGGTGGTGTGGGCGCAAACCGCGGTTGCCTTTCCCAGCCGCGAGAAGTTCGCGCGGGCAATGAATGATCTCTCGGTGGCATTCGATCCCATGACCGGCGAAACCGCGCTCAAGGCCGCCGAGGCTTGGCGCCGCTACCGGGCGCACGGTGGTATGCGGACCCGAATCGCAAGCGACTTCCTGATTGGTGCGCACGCACAGGGCCGGGCCGACCGGCTGCTGACCCGCGACCGCGGATTTTTCCGCCGGTACTTCGCCGGACTAAAAGTGCTGGACCCTTCGCGTCCGTAGCCGCCGCGCAAACCGGTCTCCCGTGATACGGCCGCCGCGCCCTCATGCGTCGCGCTGACCGTTGTGGAAATATGGTCTGTTGACTTGCCAGTCAACAGGCCATATTTATACATCATATGCGGATCCGCGAAGCCCAGGTGATCGCGCGCATTTTGCGGCTACTGGAACAAGTCTCGGGCTCCCGGCCGACGCTGACGGTTCCGCCTACTCGCGGGCTCGGGGCGTGGCATTTTTTCCTTCAGGTTGGGCGATCACGGTTTTCCGTTGACATGAGGCCGTCGAGCGCAACGGCCGCCGTTGCGGCAGCGATTGCGCGGCTTGAAATAGTTAAAAATAACACGCCGAAATCGGTCGAGTTGATTCCGATCGTGGCGGTGCCATACATGGGGGAGGTTGGAAAGCTGCTGTGCGAGAAGGCAGGCGTCAATTGGATTGACCTCTCAGGCAACGCTCATCTGGTTGCGCCGGGTCTGCGAATTCATATCGTGGGCCACGCCAACCAATACAAGCAATCCGGAAGGCCATCCGATGTCTTCGCACCCAAGAGCGCGCGTATCACGCGCTATCTGTTGAGGCATTGGTACAGCGCCTTCTCACTCCGAAAGCTCGCGGCAAAGACCGGGATGGACCCGGGATTCACGTCGCGCATCGTGCGCACGTTGGAAAGTCAGGGGTTCGTCTTACGCGCCGAGGCCAAAGACGTATCGCGAGGTGGAGACCTAATCGGTGCGCGTGATCCGGGCCTGCTCTTGGATGCGTGGCGGGCGAGGTATGATTTTTTCCGCCATCACGTAATTCAAGGCCATGTCGCCGCCCGCACGGGCGAGGACTTGTTGCGCGAGGTGGCAGGCAAATTGGACAAATTGGCAAGTCGCGGTATTGAATATGCCGCGACCGGCTTGGGCGCGGCCTGGCTGCGAACCCATTTTGCCGGCTTTCGTCTGGCCACGTTCTACCTTCGTGAGGCGCCTGCCGATGAGCTCCTGCAGGAGCTTGGATTCCGGGAGGATCCGAAGGGCGCGAACCTGTGGCTGGCCGTTTCAAATGACGATGGAGTATTCGAGGGCGCGGAGGCAGTCGAAGGCGTACAGTGCGTGCATCCGATTCAGCTCTACGTCGATCTGAAAGATCAGCCGGAGAGATCGGCGGAAGCCGCCGAGAATCTCCGGTCAAGCCTGTTCGGGGTGGCTGAGCATGGCTGACAAACCCCGCACCGCTGCCGCGTACTCGCTCAGACAACTGGAACGAGTGCGCGCCACCTGCCTGTACGTTGCCACGATACTCGGCGATCTGCTGAGCGATATCGTTGTGGTCGGTGGTTTGGTGCCATCTCTGATCGTCGATCAGACGGCGCTCCCGGATGGAGCCGACCCACATCCAGGCACGCAAGACCTTGACCTGGCCTTGGCGTTGGCTTTGCTCGATCACGAGCGCTATCGCGCGGTGACCCAGCGACTTCGAGACGGTGGCTTCGTTCCCGACACAAATGCTCAAGGCAACCGGACCAGGCAGCGTTGGCGCGTTCAATCCGGCGGCGCGCCGATTACCGTCGATTTCTTGATGCCCCCGAGTCGGCCTTCGGACAAGGGTGGGATGCTGCGAGACTTGGAGGAGGATTTCGCGGCGTTCATTATCGCGGGTCTGCGGCTGACCTTCCTCGATCGCCAAACTGTCGAACTAAGTGGAAAGACGATCCTGGGCGCGAGTAATTGTCAAATGTTGTGGATCGGCCTGGCATGATCAGGCGGCTTCCCTGGGTTGATTATCGGTTGAGTGAGTAATGCTGTAGGGTCGATCCTGGTGAACTCCGTCGATGAACTTGACGCCGG
>Ga0307373_10000284_pt1 | contig 95619 bp, 99 predicted proteins | sample OX2MG_FD_202534 | JGI IMG/M metagenome (GOLD analysis project Ga0307373, IMG submission 202534) | Soil microbial communities from Risofladan, Vaasa, Finland - OX-2 | ecosystem: Environmental > Terrestrial > Soil > Coastal area > Acid sulfate soil | place: Finland: Risofladan, Vaasa | collected...
TAGGAGTTGCCAGTTCCGTTGGCGGCAGTATTCCAGCCCTCAAACGTGAAACCAGAATTAGAGAATCCGACTCCCGACGGAATAGGCACAGAGATCCCCGACTGATTGGTTATTGACGGAACGGAACCCGCACCTCCGTTCGCCGAAAAGGTAACTGTGTAGTTAGGGATTAGTGTCCACTGAGCGTAGAACGTCTGATTGGTGGTCAGTGCGAGCGACGCTCCGACAGCGTAGGAGTTGCCAGTTCCGTTGGCGGCAGTATTCCAGCCCTCAAACGTGAAATCCGATTGCGAAAAGCCCGCTCCGGACGGCATCGACACCAGGGTGCCGGACAAATCAAAAATTGGAGAAACGCTACCTGCTCCTCCGTTCGCCGAAAAAATGGCTGCGTAGTTAGGGATTGCTGTCCACTGTGCGTAAAGTTCGATGTCTGAGCTGAAAGAATAGCTAGCGCCATCGCCATAACTTGTGCCGCCTCCACCTGGCTCCGTACTCCAGCCAGAGAATGCGTATCCCGGATCCGAGAACGACGGGCTCAGATTAGAAAACAGTGTCAAGTCTTGAGCAGACGATCCCGTCTCGAATGTAGAAATAGTGTCGGAAGAACCGCCATTTTCTGCAAACGTAACAGTGTGAACTAGTGGGATGAAATTCCACTGAGCGTAAAGTTCGATGTCTGAGCTGAAAGAATAGCTAGCGCCATCGCCATAACTTGTGCCGCCTCCACCTGGCTCCGTACTCCAGCCAGAGAATGCGTATCCCGGATCCGAGAACGACGGGCTCAGATTAGAAAACAGTGTCAAGTCTTGAGCCGACATGCTGATCTCATATGTGGAGACGGAATCCGAAACACCGTCATTTTCAGCGAAAGTCACGGTGTAGGACTGACTAACGGCAAACGCTGGAACCCCCGAGGACAAAATCAAGACAGAAATCAATCCAAAAAGGAGCTGCCGCGAAGCCAAACGTACTCTCGAGATCGTCAAACCGTTCATGATGTAGTGAAATCAAGGCGAGCAAAAGTCAGAAGGCTACGAAACTGTTTCACTGAGGGCATCCAATTCGAGAAAAAAATGCGACTGGGCTTCAGACGCATATACGACGGCTTCAACTTCAAGGTTGAAGAACTAAAACCGGGGCACGGTGTCATACTTTCGACACTTATCTGCACTCCGCGGCGATCCGAAATGGCTTCACTCGAACCACAACATTAATACTCGCGCCACAAGATTGAACTCTCAAGAAGTGATTCAATCGTGCTCTATCGAAGTGACTCAATCACGCTTTATCGAAGTGACGCAGTCGTGTATTTACGAAGTGGCGCGTTGCCGTGCCACTTCAAATGCCGCCACGGACACCGCGACGCCCGCATTCAACGAGCTAATACGACCTAGCTGCGGTATCGACACAACGGTCGCGCAACGTTTGCGAGTGAGTGGCGATAGTCCTTTTTCTTCACCGCCGACGATCAGGGCCACGGGACCAGATCCCAAGTCCAGTTCGTAAAGGGAACTCTTGGTCTCGCCAGCTAGTCCGACAGTCAATACGCCGGCTTTGTTCAGCTGGTCGATGGCCGACGGGATGCCGCCGACGTCGCAGAAAGTCAAGTATTCAATAGCGCCGGCCGCCGTTTTAGTGACCGTGGGCGAGATTCGGGCTGAACGATGGCGCGGCACTACCACGCCCGTCACGCCCGCGCCGTCGGCGCTGCGCAGCATGGCACCGAGATTGCGAGGATCGGTCACACCGTCACAGACCAGCAAAAATGGTCGTTTTACCGATAACAGATCGTCGAGACTCACCGTGCTGAGTGCGGCCGCGAAGGCCATCACGCCCTGGTGCCCCTCGGTCTTCGCCTCACGGTCGAGCCGGGTCATCGAGATCATGTTGACGGGAATACGTTGGCGCTGCGCCTCGAATTCGATGGCGTCGAGCACGTCCGAGGCGTCTTGGGCTTCGGCGATATAGATCTTGTCAACCCTGCGCCGCCGTGCTTTCAGCAGTTCGAGGACCGCGTGGCGTCCTTCGACCTGATCGCCGCCCAGACCCTCTTTCTCGCGCACGGGCGCCCGGCGGGTCCCGCCAGGAGACGAACCGTAGCGAGTGTTGGCGCGGGCCGGACGACCCTGAGGAGCGCCTCGTCGTGGCGCGGGTCGCGGACTCACGCCTGATCGTCAATCAGTACAACGGCGCTCGCGCCTATACCTTCAACGCGGCCCAACGCGCCCAGTCCCTCGGCCGTCGTGGCCTTCACCGACACCGTCGCGCCGACGACCAGTGAGAGTTCACGCGACATCGCCGACATGTAGGGCGCGAGCGTTGGGCGTTCGGCGATGATTGTGACGTCGCCCGAGACAACGCGGTACCCCTCGGCGAGTACCAGCGCCACGGTGCCTTCTAAGAGGATGCGCGACGCCGCGCCAGAGAAGACCGGATCGCTGTCGGGAAAGTAACGGCCGAGGTCGCCCAGATTCGCCGCGCCCAAGAGCGCGTCACAGAGCGCGTGGGTCGCGACGTCGGCGTCGGAGTGACCGTCGAGTCCGGGTGCGTCGGGCACGTGCACGAGCCCGAGCCACAGCGCGCGATCGCTTCGCTCACTGACGCGATGAACGTCGATGCCCTGACCAACTCTCACTGACGACTCCTCTCGACCACGTTCAGTAAATCAATATCGCTGAGGTGCGTGATCTTGAAGTTATAGGGTTCGCCGTCAACTACGACAACGCGCGCACCGAGCGCCTCCACGAGACCAGCGTCGTCAGAGGCGTCGGCGTTCTCTTCGTGCGCGCGCAACAGTACCTCTCGACGAAACGCCTGGGGGGTCTGGACGGTGACTAGCTCTTCGCGCGGCAACGTCGCGGCCACGACTATCTCGTTGCCGTTCTTCGCGAAGCGCTTAACGGTGTCGGTCAGTTTCAGACCGGGAATCGCGGCGTCGGCGCCGGCGAGTACCGCGTCGACGACCGAATGAAAGAGCGCCGGGCTCGCCAAGGGGCGCGCCGCGTCGTGCACGACTATGACGTCCGCGTCCCCACAGAGCGCGAGACCAGCGCGCACGGAGGCGGCGCGGGTCGCTCCACCGGTGACGACGAGGTCGGCTCCCTCGCCGTCGCCGTCGTAGTTCTCGGGCACGACCACGACGACGAAGCCCGCGACCGAGCGAGCGCCGCGAACACTTCTCGACGCCACGCTCTCACCCTCGAGAATGGAGAACTGCTTCGCGCCGCCGAAGCGACTGCCTCGGCCAGCGGCCACGACCACGGCCGCGACGGACACGACTAGGGAAGGACGGAGGCGAGCTTTTCTTCAGCCGCTTCGGTGTCCACGTTGAGAGCGAAGGTCAACTCCGAGACGAGAATCTGTCGGGCTCGCGTGAGCATGCGCTTCTCGCCCGCACTCAGACCCTTGTCCTTGTCACGAATCGAAAGGTTTCGCACCACTTCGGCGACCTGATAGATGTCACCCGAACGCAACTTCTCAGAGTGGTTCTTGAAGCGACGTGACCAGTTCGTGGGCATACGCGCTTCCTTTTTACGAAGAACGGCGAAAACCTCTTCGACCTCTTCGTCGTTGATCACGTCACGAAGTCCCACCGACTCGGCGTTGGCGACGGGGACCATCAGCACCAGGTCGGTGTAGGCGACCTTGAGCTTGAGGTAGTCCTGTTTGACGTCAAACGCCGTCATCTTCTCGATTTTTTCCACGGTGCAGGCGCCGTGGTGAGGGTAGACGAGACGATCGCCCTTTTTGTACTTGCGCGCAGTCATAAGTAAAGACTCTCCTCAGAGGGGAAACGCCCACGAAAAGGGCGCTTGGGGGATTAACTATTTTACCAGGTTTTGCTCAGACTGTGACGGGCTGTGCGGCCCTCATTGCCTCAATGAGCGAGTGACAACGCGTGATCGCAATGCCCCCCACGTCCTCGAGTTCACCTTCACTGGGCACAATGACCGCTTTGGCACCCAATCGCTGCGCCTCTCGGACCCGACGGGTCAGTCCCGACACCGTTCGAAGCTCCCCCGCGAGGCCCACTTCGCCAATGGCGACCACCCAAGGCGGCACCGCGAAGCCCAGCGTCGCTGAAGCGACCGCGAGCGCCACCGCCAAGTCAACGCCCGGTTCGTTGGCGCTCAGACCGCCCGCCGTCGCGGCGAAGACGTCGAGATCGCTGGTGTCGACGCCCCCGCGAGACTCCAACACGGCGAGCAGTAAAGAGAGCCGCTGAGACGAGAGCTGGTAGGCCACGCGACGACCCGAGCCTGACGAGCGCGCGACCAGCGCTTGAATTTCGACGAGGAACGACCGCGAACCATCGTTGGTCACCGTGAGCACGACGCCCGGCACGTCGAGCTGAGGACCGCGTAGCGCCAGTGACGCGTCGGCAATCTCTCTGAGACCTTCGCCCACCATCTCGAAGAGTCCCACTTCACCCGTGGGCCCGAATCGATGCTTCTGTGCGCGAAGTAGTCGCAGCGTGCCGTGACGATCACCTTCAATTCGCACAACAGTATCGACGAGATGTTCGAGTGCGCGCGGTCCAGCGAGTTCGCCGTCTTTGGTGACGTGGCCGATGAGAAGGAGCGCGGTACCCGTTGCCTTCGCGACCGAGCACAGCCGCTCCGCGACGTGGCGAATCTGGGGCACTGACCCAACGACGCTCGAAAGTGCGTCGTCGCTCATCGCCGATATCGAGTCAACGACGCACAACGCGCGCCGGTGCTCGTTCACTAAGCGCTCGGCCGCGTCGACGTTGGTGGTCGTCGCGACGTGCAGTCGCGGCGGCACCTCGCCAAATCGACGAGCCCGCTGGGCGACCTGGGCGGCGGACTCTTCGGCCGCGATTAGCAGTACGTCTTCGTCGCGCTCCGCCAGCGCTCGCAACGTCATCAGGGCGAGCGTGGATTTGCCGACGCCGGGCTCCCCGTAGAGGAGCGTCGTCGAACCGCCCACGAAGCCGCCGCCGAGTACCCGGTCGAATTCACTAACGCCCGAGGAGGTCAAGGCGGCGCCTTCCTCGCGCACGTCGCGCAGCGACGTCGCTTGGACGTGAGTAACTGGCGCTCGGTTCGCGCCGCTCACCTCGTCGATCGTGTTCCACTCATTGCACGTCGCGCAGCGTCCCTGCCACCGCGGCGCGCTCGCGCCACAGAGCCGACAAACGTAGAGCGCGTGGGTCTTCACGCTCGCGAGGCTAGAGCGAGGCTGTGACGTCAGGCCTGGGTGGTGTCTTCGAAGTCGACGGACGGGGGAAGTCCCTCTACTCCGTCGAACGTGAGGAATGTTCCGTCGTCGCCTTCGGCCGTGTCAACCACGATCGTCTGTCCGGCGTGGAACTCCTTGAAGAGAATCTTCTCGCTCAAAACGTCCTCGACGTACTGCTGGATCGCTCGACGAAGCGGTCGCGCCCCTAGTTCAGGGTCGTAGCCCTTTTCGGCCAAGTACTCCTGGGCCTTGGCGGAAAGCTCCAGGCCGAGGCCCTGGAGACCCAACTGATCGCGCAGACGAGTGATGAACATGTCGGCGATGGTCATCACTTCAAGCTTGGTGAGCTCGTGGAAGACAATGGTGTCGTCGATACGGTTTAAGAACTCGGGGCGAAAGTGCGCCTTCAGGGCCTGGTTGACCTTCTCCTTCATGCGCTCGTGCGTTATGGAGTCCGCGCCCTTACCAAAGCCGATGGCGGCTTTACGAAGGTCCGAGGTCCCAAGGTTCGAGGTCATGATGAGGATCGTGTTCTTAAAGTCAACGGCGCGACCCTGAGCGTCAGTGAGACGTCCGTCTTCGAGAATCTGCAACAAGATGTTAAAGACATCGGGATGAGCCTTTTCCACTTCGTCGAACAAGACAACGGAGAACGGCTTGCGTCGTACGGCTTCGGTGAGTTGACCACCCTCGTCGTAGCCGATGTAGCCCGGAGGCGAACCAACGAGACGTGAAACGGAGTGCTTTTCCATGTACTCCGACATGTCGAGTTGAATCAACGCGTCGGCGTCGTCAAAGAGAAACTCCGCGAGGGTCTTGGCGAGTTCGGTCTTACCCACACCCGTAGGTCCCAGGAAGATGAACGAGCCACCGGGACGCTTCGGGTCTTTCAGACCGGCGCGCGTACGGCGAATCGCTCGACTCAGTGAGTTCACTGCTTCTTCTTGACCAATGACGCGCTTGTGGAGCTCTTCTTCCATGCGCAACAACTTCGTCGTCTCTTCTTCGGTGAGCCGGTACACCGGGATGCCGGTCCACACGGCTAACACTTCGGCGATGGTCTCCTCGTCCACGAGGTCGAAGGTCTCGCCACCCGATGCCTGGACGGTCGCGTCCAAGATTTCCTTTTGAGCGATGAGATCGCGCTCTTGCTCTTCGAGGGCCTTAGCCTGCTCGATTGCGCCGCTGTCCATCGCCGACTCCTTGTCAGCACGAAGGCGGGCAATGTCGACGTCGAACTTCTTCTGCGCGGGGGGGGTGTCCATGCGACGAATGCGCAGACGACTACCGGCCTCGTCAATCAAGTCGATCGCCTTGTCAGGCAAGAATCGGTCCGAGATGTAACGATCAGACATGTTCGCCGCAGCGATGAGTGCCTGATCGGTGATCTTGACCTGGTGGAACTCTTCGTAAACCTCGCGTAGTCCCTTCAAAATCTCAATCGTCATCGCGACCGAAGGCTGTTCCACTTTGACGGGCTGAAAACGGCGCTCAAGTGCGGCGTCTTTTTCAATGTGCTTACGGTATTCGTCAATGGTGGTGGCGCCCACGGTCTGAAGCTCACCACGAGCCAGCATTGGCTTAAGGATCGAGGCTGCGTCGATGGCGCCTTCAGCGGCACCGGCACCGACGAGCGTGTGAATCTCGTCAATGAAGAGAATGATGTCCCCGCGGGTGCGAATCTCCTTCAAGACCTTCTTCAAGCGCTCTTCGAAGTCCCCGCGGTAACGAGAACCGGCGACCAACGCGCCGAGGTCGAGGGTGTAGAGCTGCTTGTCGGCCAGGGTCACCGGTACTTGGTTGGCCACGATGCGCTGGGCCAATCCTTCCACGATGGCGGTCTTACCCACACCCGGCTCGCCGATCAGCACGGGATTGTTCTTGGTGCGTCGCGAGAGCACCTGCATCACGCGCTCGACTTCCTTCTCACGTCCCACGAGCGGGTCGAGCTTGCCTTCGCGAGCGAACTGGGTGAGGTTGCGACCGAACTGGTCGAGAACCGCGGATCCGCCGGCCGCTTCGGGGTCACTCTTAGAAGATCCCGACGTGCTAGAGGCGCCCGCCTCTTTGCCGGCTTGGCCGGACATCATCTGGATTACTTGGGTGCGAACACGGGCCATGTCGGCACCGAGGTCGTTCAAAACCTGGGCGGCGACGCCTTCGCCCTCGCGCACGAGGCCAAGCAGCATGTGCTCGGTACCGATGTAGGAGTGGCCCAACTGGAGGGCTTCGCGAAGAGAGAGCTCGAGAACCTTCTTCGCGCGAGGCGTAAAGGGGGGCGATCCTGGTGAAGGGTTGGTGTTGGCCCCAATGGCTTCTTCCACCTTTTCTCGTACGACGTCAAACGTGACCCCCAAGGCGTCCAGCGCCTTGGCCGCGACGCCTTCGCCCTCGCGAATCAGACCCAAGAGAATGTGCTCGGTACCGATAAAGGCGTGGTTAAGGTCGCGTGCCTCTTCCTGGGCGAGTACAAGTACTCGGCGGGCACGGTCTGTAAATCGCTCAAACAATGGTCGTCCTTTGTTCCTTTTATAAAGAAGTGTAATGGCGCTTTATGGCAGTTAAACGGTCAACGAGTGCCCAATACGTCGCGGCTTATGGACTTTCAAGAACACTCATCTATGGTAGTGACGTGAATCCGCACGAACAGCTGGGCCTTGCGTCGGTTGAGAACGATTTGGCACGCCTCGAGTCACTTCTCGCCGAATCGGTCATATTTGGCGACGCGTACCTCGATTCGGTCACCACGCACCTCATTTACGCAGGTGGAAAGCGTCTTCGCCCCATCCTCGCGGTCGCTTCAGCAACGAGCGGCGAGAAACCGGCGTCGAGAAACGACCTGCTCGGCGGCGTGGCCCTCGAACTACTACACCTCGCCTCGCTCTATCACGACGACGTTATGGACGAGGCCGAGATCCGTCGCAACGTCGACAGCGTGAACGCGCGTTACGGCAATCTCATCGCCATCGTCGCTGGCGACTACCTGATGGCCCGCTCCGCCGGCATCGCCGCTGAGTTGGGAGCCGAGTTCGCCAGCTTGATGGCCCGCACGCTCGCGTGGCTCACGCGCGGACAGGTCAGCGAGGTTCGTACGGCCTACTCCCTTGAGCGCAGTGAAACGGAGTACTTCGAGGCGATTGAGGGTAAAACCGCCTCGCTGATGTCCACGAGTTGTCGCTACGGCGCCATGACCGCCCAACTCCCGAGCGACGTCACCGAAGGACTGGCCGAGTTCGGACGTTGCTTTGGCATGGTGTACCAACTTCGCGACGACATCTTGGACCTCACGGCGACCGAAAACCAACTCGGCAAGCCGTCCGGCCAGGATCTCGCCGAAGGGATCTATAACTTGCCCACGCTCTACGCCCTCGCGGACGCACGCGTGGGTGATGAACTTCGCGAACTACTCGGCAAGCCCCTAGATGATGATGACCGCGAGCGAGCTCGCAAATTAGTCATTGCGACCGACGGTGTCGATAAGACGGTGCAAGCCGCACAAAGTTACTTACGTCAGGCGCACGAGGCGCTGGCCGTGGTGCCGAGCGCCGACCTGCGCCGCGGCTTTGGCGCGCTTATCGAATCGCTGCTCGAGGACCTACCAAGTTATTAGTCGCGCAGCGGCTTGAGTGTAGGAAAGGCGATTACCTCTCGAATGTTCGCCTCATCGGCGATGAGCATCGCGAGGCGGTCCACGCCTATCCCCCAACCCGCGGTCGGCGGCAGACCCCACTCGAGGGCCTTCAGGTAGTCGTGATCGATGGGCATCGTCTCGTCCTCGCCCGCGGCGGCGAGCAGGGCCTGCTCTTCGAAGCGGGCGCGTTGCTCTACCGGATCGATGAGCTCGCTAAAGCCATTGGAGAGTTCGCGACCTGCCGCGTAGGACTCAAAACGTTCCGTGAGTTCGGGGTCGCGACGGTGTCGTCGCGCGAGCGGCGAGACCTCGACGGGGTACTCGGTGACGAACACGGCGTCGTAGAGCGACGCTTCACAGAGGTGCTCGAACAGTTCGGCGAGACAGCGTCCGGGACCCCACGACGCGTGCACGCTCACCCCGAGTCGTTCGAGGTGGCCCGCGAGCACCGCGCGCGGCGTGTGTACCGAGACTTCCTCACCGAGTCCCTCGCTCGCGAGTTCGGCCATCGGGCGCCGCGGCCAAGGTGTCGTGAGCGAGAGTTGACGACCCTGGTACTCGATCTCGGTGGTGCCGAGCACGTCGAGCGCGACGCCCGCCACGAGCTCCTCGACGAAGGACATCATGTCCTCGAAGTCCCAGTACGCGGCGTAGAGCTCAAGCATCGTGAACTCGGGGTTGTGACGCGGACTCACGCCCTCGTTGCGAAAGACGCGCGCCATCTCAAAGACGCGCTCGAAGCCGCCCACGACAAGTCGCTTCAGCCACAGTTCAGGCGCCACGCGTAGGAAGAAGTCACTGTCGAGGGCGTTATGGTGCGTCACGAAAGGTCGCGCCGACGAGCCAGTCGGGATCGGGTTCAAGATCGGGGTTTCGACCTCCACGAACCCAGCCGCCCAGCAGCGTTCGCGCAGCGAGCGCAGTACGTCGCCACGACGTTGGAGTGATCGACGCGTCGTCTCGTTCGCCCACAGATCGGCTTCGCGGTGGCGATAGCGGAGATCGAAGTCGGTGATACCAGCCCACTTGTCGCCGAAGTTGTGGAGCGCTTCGGCCAGTCGTTGCCACGTGGCCACTTTCACTGACAGCTCACCGCGCTTGGTGCGTACCACCTCGCCCGAGACGCCCACCCAGTCACCGAGATGCAGTTTCGCGAAGTCTTCGAAGTTCTCCGCCACTCCGTCGAGCACGAAGAGTTGAATCTCGCCCGAGGAGTCACGCATCGTGGCGAACGCCAACTTGCCCTGGCGCCGCAGCAACATCAGACGTCCCGCCACGCGCACGTTCTGACCCGACTCTTCCCCGTCGCTCAAGTACGCGTACGTGTTCTGGAGAGCAGCGGCGTAAGCGTCGTGGGCGAACTGGTACGGCGAAGTCACGGGGTCTCTTTCAAATGATTACGTTCATGAACAATACGCAGTCCGTGCAACGTTAACCAGGGTTCGACGATCTTCACGTGCTTGGTGTTGGGAGCTATGAGCCCCGCAAGTCCCCCCGTGCCAATGACCGTCGCCTCACCGAGCTCTTCGAGAATCCGCTCGACGAGCCCGTCCACCTGCGCGGCGAAGCCGTAGAGGACCCCACTCTGTATGGACTCAACGGTCGAACGGCCGATCACCGAGCGCGGGCGAACCAACTCCACGCTGCGCAGCGCACTGGCGTGTGAGTAGAGCGCTTCGAGTGAGATGGCGACGCCGGGTGCGATGGCCCCACCTAGGTACTCCCCCTTGGCGCTGATGACGTCAAAGACGGTGGCCGTTCCCATGTCGACAATGATTGACGCGCCGGGGTAGAGGTCGAACGCCCCGACCGCGTCGGCGATGCGGTCGGCACCGACTTCGCGCGGGTTGTCGTAGAGGATTGGCATGCCCGACTTGGTACCCGGTCCAATGACCGTGAGGTCGAGATCGGCGAACCACCTTTTAGCCATCCGACGCAGTTGCGTCGTCACGCTGGGCGCGGAGGAGCAGATCGCCATCGACGTGACGGCCGTTCGAAGGTCGAGTCCTTCGAGGTCGAGAAGTTGCGTGAGGACCATGGCGTGCTCGTCGGGCGTGCGTTCTGCGACCGTCGAGATTCGCCAGTGAAAAGCCAGACCGTGTTCGCCCGTCGCCCGGGCGAACCCCATGGCGTCGGGCGCGTCGGGCCCCACGTTGCCAAAGAGACCAATCAGCGTCTCGGTGTTCCCTACGTCCATAGCCAAGAGCACGCGCTACCTCCTCGCAATCTTTACCGGTCCGTTGTCGATGAGTCGAACACCCTCGACGACCCCGGCCACTAGCGCACGTCGTTCGCCCGTCTCGTCGTCGCTCGAGGGTACCAAGGTCAGTCGATCAACGACCTCGGCGTAGGCAACGTCGATCGCGGCGGCGTCCAGTGTTGCGCGCAGCGTGGCGCGATGTTCGCTCGCGCTCGCGCTCTGCTGGGCGACGAGCGCCAGCGCCTTGGAAAGAGCCAACGCTCGGTGGCGACCTTCGCTCGAGAGCCGCCCGTTACGACTCGAGAGCGCGAGACCGTCGTCGTCGCGAACGATGGGACATCCCACGACCTCGACGCCGAAGGCGAGGTCGCGCGACATGCGCCGAATGATGCTGAGTTGCTGATAGTCCTTCTCCCCGAAGTAGGCCCGCGAGGGCCCAGTGATCGCGAAGAGTTTCGCCACGACGCTCGCGACGCCCTCAAAGTGCCCGGGTCGAGCAGCGCCTTCAAACGAGTCGCTCAGTCCCTTCACCGAGACTGTCGTTAACGTCGCCTCGGGATAGTCCGGCCACATCGCCTCGAGCGTTGGCTCAATAAGACAGTCCACGCCACTTTCGAGAGCGACGCTGAGGTCGTGTTCGGGCGTGCGCGGGTAGAGCTTGAGGTCCTCGGCGTCGTGGAACTGACGGGGATTAACGAAGGCGGTCGCGAGCACGACGTCGCCGCGCAACTTCGCTTCGCGAAAGAGCGAGGCGTGGCCTTGGTGGAGTGCCCCCATCGTCGGCACGAGTCCGATCGTGTGACCCTTCGAACGAAGATCGTTCGCGTACGCGCGCCACTCCGTGACGTCACTCAGTTTGAGCACGTTACGCGTGCGAGGCTGAGCGTCGCTTTTCAGCGAGCTCGAAGGCGACGTTGGCCAGGGCGACGTAGGTCGAGCGCTCGGACTCGGGTATCGCGGCGAGGTGCGCGTCGATGGTCGCCATGTCAGCGCGCGACGCTGGACCCGTGAGCGCTTGGTGCACACCGAAGGATGCCACGTCGTCGAGCGCCTGTTGGGCGAGGGACAAGAAGTCGTCGAGCGAAAGTCCCGCCGACTCAGCCAGTTGTTGCACGTGACCCATCAACGCAACGAGGTGATTCGCCGCCACGCTCGCCGTCGCGTGATAGCGCACGCGCTGCTCGTCGGAGAGATGGATCGCGCGACCCCGCAGCGAAGTCACGACGTCATCAACGAGATCATCGCCGGCGACGCTATAGAGTGCGCCGCGCAGTCGCGCGGCGCCCACTTCGCTCGAGGGCAGCGCGACGAGAGGGTGCATCGCGCCGACGCGGACGTGTCCAGCCAGTTCCCCGAGTCCCCTCGAACCGGCGACGTGCGCGACCACGTACTGGTCACTTCGTGGAATCTGCTCGGCCACGACAGTGATGGCGTCGTCGGGCACCGCGACGAGCACCAGATCGGGCTCGCCGAGGACGTCGAGTTGGTCGTGATGGATGAGGCGCACGTGGTGGCCCACGTCGGCTAACGCGACCGCGAAGGACGAGCCGGCCTTACCGGTACCAATGATGGTGATGTTCACTTTGGCTCCATTTCCGTTCCGGCCCCGAGGGTGCCGTTCGGTACTAGCGCAACGAATCGAGTGTACCCAGTTCGACGACGATTCCGGCGCCGCCAGCCAACTGGTCGTCGCTGACCAGCCACGGCGCTAACGCGCGCAGCGGCACCACGACAAACGCCCGCTCGTAGAGCCGGGGGTGGGGCACGAGAATCTCCGGATCGTCACTGGTCTCATCGCCCACTAGCAACACGTCGACGTCGAGTGTTCGTGGCCCCCAGCGAACGTCGCGCGTGCGCTGGGCGCTCGCCTCGGCCAACCTGGCGCGCTCGAGGAGTTCACGCATCGTCGCGTCCGTGTTGATCTCAACGACCATGTTCCAAAAGTTGTCCTGCTCGACGCCGCCGACCGGCTCGGTTTCGTAGACCTTGGAGAGACGGTACGCGTCACCACCGGTGACGATCGGTACCGCGAGGGCGAGGTTGTCCCAACGACTACCGACGTTTGATCCAAGCGACAGGTACGCGAGACGCACTACGCGCGTTGTACCGTGCAGCGAACACCGACCGTGGCGACGTCCTCGGGTACCGGCGGGCGCAGTTTTCGCACGGCCACGCACACCGACGATATGGCGGCGTCGAAAGCGAGCACCTCGTAGGCCACCCGGTACGCCAAAGTCTCGAGAAGCAAGAAAGCACCCTCCCCGGCCACGCTCGCCGCCAGCGAGAGCACGTGGGCGTAGTTCGTCGTCTCGGAGATGTCGTCGTTCATCGCCGCCTCTTCGAAGGGTCGGACGATGTCGATGTCAAAGGCTAGCGGTTGGGGTCGTTCGCGCTCTTCGCTCAGGACCCCAATAACGGCACTGCAGCGCAGTTCGCGAAGTTCAATGACGTCACTCACGTACGTCCTCGGGCAGGTCAAAGAGCACTGAGCGCCCGTCGGGTCCGATCGATCGCTTAAAGAGCCGCTCGACGAGTGCGATCGACGCCGGCACCGTCGAAACCTTTTGGGACCAAACCAGGTAGCCCGCGACGACGCCCAAGAGGCGATCGGACACTTCGTCGCTGTGCAACAAGACGGTCGTGTTCGAGGACATCGAGTGGGCCATGTCGAGGTAGCAGGCCTCGAGCACTTCCTTCTGCTGGGGGCCACCGCGCAACGCGTAGTGACTCGCCGTAAGACCGTGCTCGAAGTAGGCGCTCATGCTCTGCATTACCGGCAAGATCGAGATGACGCGACCGAAACCTTGATGCTTGAGCCAGAGAAGTTCCTCGTCGCGACGCACCTGACGGTGCACGGTGGTTGAACCGCCCGGACGTTCTGAAACCGCGAGGATTCCCTTGTAGACCCAGGTGAAGCCTCTCGGTTCAATGCCGGCCGCCCACTTACCCCTCACGACGACACCGCGTCAAGCGGGCGCGTCAGGAGTTCTCTTAGTTGAACCGCTTCTCGAACATCGTGCACGCGCACCATACTGACACCTTCAACCATCGCCCACGCCTCCGTCGCCAAAGATCCTTCGAGACGTTGATCAACGTCAAGGGAGCGTTGACCAAGGCTTTCGAGAAATCTCTTGCGACTCGTGCCAATCAGCACGCCCGCGTCGAACTCGCGAGCCATCGCCACGAAGTGATCGCAGTGCGCCAGCAATGCCCAATTGTGTTCCACGGTCTTGCCAAAGCCAATACCCGGATCGAGCCATAGTTTCGTCACGCCCGCGGCACGCGCGCGCTCGGCCACGCGGCGTAGATACTCACTGACCTCAGCGACAACGTCGTCATACGTCGGATGGTTCTGCATCGTCGCCGCCGTCCCTTGGCGGTGCATGGCGACGTAGCCCACACCGAGTTCGCCCGCGAGTTCAACGAGCGAAGACGATACGTCGTTCAGTACGCTCGCGCCGGCCGCCACGCTCGCTCGGGCCACTGACTCCTTTTGGGTGTCAATAGAGACCGGTCCATCGTGCACCAGCGCTTCAATGACGGGAACCACACGGGCAATCTCTTCGTTCGCCTCAACGTTCGTCGCGCCCGGACGCGTCGACTCACCACCCACGTCAACGACGTCGGCGCCGTGGCGAAAGTGGGCGCGGCCACGAGCGACCGCTTCGTCAGCGGCGATCGTGCGCGACGCGGGAAAGAATGAGTCGGGCGTCACGTTCACGATGCCCATCACGGAAGGACTTAGCGCCACGTCGACCTTCGTTGATGGATGTAGTCGAGAGCCTCCGCGCGCGACGAGGCGTCGTCGCGAAAAGCTCCGCGAACGGCGGAGGTCACGGTGGTCATGCCTTCTTTTTTCACGCCACGCATCGACATACAAAAATGTTCCGCCTCCACGACCACGATCGAGCCCCGGGGCTTTAGTTCGCGCTCGATCGCTTCGGCGATCTGGGTCGTCATGCGCTCTTGGACCTGGAGACGACGCGCGTAGCCCTCGACGAGCCTCGCCAACTTCGACAAGCCCGTGATCTTGCCGTCTGGCGCGGGCAGATAGGCGACGTGCGCGTGGCCCACGAAAGGTACGAGGTGGTGTTCGCACAACGAAGTGAAAGGGATGTCGCGCACCATGACCATCTCGTCGTGTCCGACTTCGAAAGTGACCCGCAGATGTTCTCCGGGGTCGCTCTCGATGCCTTCAAAGAGTTCGACGTACATGTCCGCCACCCGCCGTGGTGTCTCGAGGAGTCCCTCGCGCTCGGGGTCTTCACCAATTGCCTCGAGCAACTCACGAATAAGACGTTGCACCCGCTCGTGGTCGACCACGTTTACACTTCGCCGACGTAGGTATAGATCGCGTCGAGGTTGCGGTATCGCTCGTTCACGTCGAGGCCGTAGCCCACCACGAAGTCAGACGGAATAGTGAAACCCACGTACTTCAGCGACTGCTCTACGCGTTGTTCGCCTTCTTTGAGCAACAGGGCGCAGACCTCGAGACTGGCCGGGTTGCGCGCGCCGAGGTACTGACGTAAGTAGTTGAGCGTAAGACCCGAATCGACGACGTCTTCGACGATCAAGACGTCGCGGTCTAGAAGATCGACGTCGAGGTCCTTCACGATCCGCACCACGCCACTGGTCTTGGTGGCCGCGCCGTAGGACGAGACCGCCATGAAGTCGATCTCGACGGGCAACTCAATGGAGCGCATCAGATCGGCCATGAAGTTGACGGCGCCCTTTAAGACGCAGACCAGCAGCGGCGGGTTAGTGGCGTAGTCCTTCGTAATCTCTACACCGAGTTCGTGGACGCGGTCGTGGACCTCTTTGGCCGACACGACGACGTCACCGAGGACGTCCTTGGCCCAGGTAGAGGTGAAATCGTGTGGCGAATGCCTATCCATGATTGGTCAGCGTAGTGGAGCCGTCTTCGAGCGCGAGGTGCTGACCACGGCGGGCCAAGCGTCGACCCCCGCTCAGCTCGGTCGCGACGGCGTCGCCCACGACCACGCCGAGCGCTCGTTCAACCTCGGCGGCGCTCGGCGGATGTTGCTCGACGAGTTCATCGACGTCAAGAAGTTTGACCCGTAGCCAGCGGCGAAGTCGAGCTCGGGGCCACTCGCGTAACTCACGACAGTCCACGTCTCCGAGAGCGCGATCGGCGTCGGTTGCGCCAAGTTCATCGAGCCAGGCGCGCTCCTCAAAGACCACGTCGGCTTGGCGCGCGAGCAGTGGCACGACGTCACGACTCGCCACCTCGCACATCATTGGCAGCAACTCATGTCGCACCCGGTTACGTAGAAAGGCCGCGTCGTCGTTCGATTCGTCGCGACGAGGATGAACATCCTCACCGTCTACGTACTCGTGAAGGTCGCGACGGCGAACACCCAGCAGTGGCTTCGTCGGGTCGTTCACCATGGGTGACAGGCCGTCAATTCCGGCGCCGCGCATCATATTGAGCAGCACCGTCTCGGCGAGATCGTCCATCGTGTGACCGGTCATCGATCCCCCGGGCAGGACTCGGCGCCGCTCGGCTCGGGCGCGCGCTTCAAAGTTGGCGCCCGGTGCCACGTCGACGTCGTGAATCACGCACGGTACCTTCAGCTGGCCACAGAGTTCGCGCACGTAGCGCGCGTCCTCGCCACTCGTGGGCCTCGCGTGATGGTCAACGTGGTGCACACGTACCTCGAGTGTCGCCGCGAGCGCCAAGAGGAGCAGACCGACCGAGTCCGGTCCGCCCGATACCGCGATCGTTACCTGGCTCCCGGCGAGCGGGAAGACGCACGCTTCAAGAAGTCGTTCCACGCTTTGCTTCACGAACGTAGGTTAGGCAATTGCGACGCGCGCGCGTCGAGCGTTCACCACGACCCACGACCGCACGACCAGGTACGTCAGCGCGCTCAACGTGCCAACGAAGAAACCAATGGGCAAGTTCAACGTGTACGAACTCGCGATAGCGAGCCACAACGTCAGCAGCGACAGCACCATCGACAAGATCAGTGCTCGACTCGGCCGACTCGAGAGCAGGCGCGCGGCCGCGGGCGGACCGATCATCAGTGAGAACGTCAACAAGGCGCCAACGACGGGCACGGCGAGCGCGGAGGCGAGCGCCATGATGACGAGAAAGAGAACTTCAATGGCCGTGGTATTAAGTCCGTTCGCTCTCGAGAGTTCGAGTGAGAGCGAACTGTAGAGCAGCGGTCGAAAGAGCAACGTCAGTCCCAACCCACACACCACGGCCAGAAGAATGACCGGGAGGATCTCGCTACTACTAACGCCGAGAATCTCGCCAAAGAGGAGAGCGTTGATCGCGGGTTCGTAGTCCGTACTCGTTGCTAAGAACGCGGCCCCGAGAGCCAGCATCGTGACGAGCGCGAGTGCGGTCGCGACGTCGCTCTTGACCCACCTGGAACTCGCGCCAATACCAAAGGCCGCGATGAGAGCGAACGAAACCAACCCTAGGAGAGGATTGACGCCGATGAGATTTGCCCCCGCAGCTCCCGCGAAGGCCCCATTGGGTATTGCGTGCGCGGCGAACGCGGAGCCGCGCATCACGACGAAGAACCCCACGCAACCCACGAGGAGAGCGATGATCGTACCGCTGATCCAGGCGTTGATCATGAAGTTCGAGAACATCGCTACGCCCCGCCAACTGCGCGCCACGCCGCGCTCGATGGCGTCGTGCGCCTCGCGCGTAGTCCCCCCGCGATAGTGAGGACGATGAACTCAACGACGACGACCATCACCACGAAGAAACTCACCGGCAGACCACGACGCGAAGGGAACCAGTAGAAACTGTCGTACGCGAAAGTGATACCGAGCCACGTCGCTGCGACACCCAAGAGCACGGCGAGCCACGTCGCTCGAGCGATGGAGCGTGATGCTTTCAGCGCGCTCGCCGCAGGGCCAATCAAGAGCGCCGTGGAAAGGATTGAACCGATGACGATGGACGAAAGCCCCACCGCCACCGCCAGCATCACCATAAAAGCCGATCCGACGAGGCGAAGACGCACGCCGCGTGCGGCGGCGAGTTCGGTGCTGAGTGAACTAAAGAGCAGCGGACGACGAATGAGGTACATCACCAGAAGAACCAGAGCGCTGAGGACGGCGACGTAGGGCAGCGTTGACGACTCCACGGTGAAGACGGAGCCGAAAAGGACGAGTTGTGTCGAGCCCGTTGCGCCACTGCTCGACGCCGCGAGATACAAAAACAGAGCCGCGAGCCCCGTCGCCGCGCCCAGCACCACGCCCGTGGCGATATCGCGATCCTTCACGCGCTGCACGCCAATGGCGTCCATCGCGCCGGCGCCAAGTATCCCGCCGCCCAAGAAACCCACGAGCGGCGCGACGGCCGCCAATGAGGCTCCCGCGCCCCCGGCCATCGCTACGTCAGTGAGCGCGTGGCCGGCAAAGGACTGTGAGCGCAGGACCGTAAACACGCCCACGATCGCCGACACCACCGAGACCATGGCGCCAAGAACGAGTGCCGTTCGAACTGATCCGTTGGCGAAGAGGCCCGGTTCGAAGATCCAGTGCACTACTCCACCACCAGCGGCGGATGGTCCGAAACGAAGCGTGTGTCGACCTCGTCGTCGTCACCACCCACCACGAGAATTCGACCATGCACTTGCACGACGTCAACGTGATGGCCATAGAGCGCACTGAGAACCTCTGTTCGAACAACCTGTTCGGTCGTGCCACTCGCCACCTTCGCGTTCGCGACGTACACCACTCGATCCATTACCGGCAAGAGCGGGTTCATGTCGTGAGCACTCAACAAGATGGCGACGTGTTGTCGCGTCGCGATTGTGTGCAAGAGACGAACGATCTCGTAAGCGCTTCGCGGGTCGAGATTGGCGAGGGGCTCGTCTAACAAGAGCAGGTCGGGTCGACTCACGAGGGCGTGGGCCATTAAGACGCGCTGCTGCTCACCCCCCGACAGTGCTCCCACTCTTCGATTGGCCAGGGTGTCGGCCTCGACGGCGCTGAGCATCTCCTCGACCGTGTCATTCGTTGCTCGTGACCGTCGAGCGATCCCGTATCGATGCCCATCAACGCCCATCGCCACAAAGTCGCGCACGCGAACGGGCATATCGGGATCGAAGAGTACCTTCTGGGGGACGTAGCCAATAGAACGATTAGTGCTGGTGATCTCGTGTCCGTGCATCGTGACGGTACCTTGGGATATCGCTTGCAGCCCCAAGATGACTCGCAACAACGTTGTCTTACCCGCGCCGTTGGATCCAATGAGTCCCGTGAATTCGCCACCGTTGATCGAAAAGTTCACGTCGTGAAGAATCACGCGACCCGCAATCGACACGTCCACACCGACAACGTCCAAGAGAGCGTTCTCGATCGTGGAGGATGTTTCGTTCGTCATCAGATGTTCTCCGTTGAGGTTGAGGTCGTGATTGCCTTCGTCAGCGCAACTATCTCAGCGAGCATCCACGACTGGTAGTTGTAGCCCGGCGTGGGCATGGTCTCGTACACCGCGACAACGGGTACGCCCGAGGACTGAGCGAGCGAGCGGAGCGACTGCGTGACGGGACTACTGACTTGAGCGTTGTAGCACAACACTTTCACTTTGTGATGAGTGAAGAGATTCTGTTGAAAAGCAATATCTTCGGGCGAGGGATCAATCCCGTTCATAACGTCCGCCTGAAAGCGAAAGGGTGACTCATTGACCAGGCCGAGGGACTGCAGGAGATAGTCGGCAACCGGTTCGGTCGTGGCGACCTTGACACCAGCAAACTTGGCGCGGAACGCCGTCGTCGCGCTCGCCAAGGCAGCCATCGACGTGTCGAAGGCCTTAAGTCGCGTGGTGAAATAACTCGCGTGCTCGGGCTGTAGCGAGGTGAGCTCGGTGCGCACCGCGCGCGCCACCCTTGACATTGTCTTTTGCTTGTACCAAAGGTGAGGGTTCTTCGTATCGTTCGAAAGTCCCACGAGCGATTGAACTTCGATGACGTGGCGCGACGTGCTTGGCGCGGCCGATTCGAGTTGATTCATGAACGTGTCGTAGCCAACGCCATTTTGAATAACGAGCCGTGCTGAGGAAATCTCTTGGGCAACGCTGGTGCTCACCTCATAGGTGTGGGGATCGGTGTTGGGATTACTCATGACGGCGTGCACTTCGACGAAGCGGCCACCAATTTGGCTCATGACATTGGCGTACTGATTCTCCGCTCCCACCGCCTGAATAACACCCTTGGTGATGGCTGGCGAAGTGCCGCAACTGCTCAGCACGACGCCCGCTACGCCGAGCGCAAGCCCCAGGGCCGCCGCCCGGCCAAAGGCGCGAGTCCGCGCGGTGTCGAGGTAGATCACGGGTTCTTCTTCGGAATCATTCCAAGTACACTAATGAGAATCGTTCCAGAAATCAAGTCAAGAGCAGGTACGCTGAAATCGTGAGTGCGACGCGCAATACGGCTCAGCGCCGCGAAGTCGTAGGCGTGTTGAGCCGCGTCCAGGGCTTCATCAGTGCCCAAGAACTCCACGCTCTCATCTCTCGAGACGGGGGGCGTATCGCACTCGCGACGGTCTACACCCAACTAAAAGCCCTCACGTTGGCGAACGAAGTCGACGTGGTCATGACCGACCGTGGCGAGAGTCTCTATAGGCGCTGCGTTGTCGACACGCACCATCACCATCTCGCCTGTCGACGTTGTGGGGCGACTATTGAAGTGGACGCACCCGAACTTGAGGCGTGGGCTCGCCAACTCGGCGAACACAACGACTACGTCGACCTTCGCCACGTTCTCGAACTCAACGGAATTTGCGCCGCGTGCCAATCGACGTAACGCTCGACGCCGAGATCCGCGGGGGACTGACGATCTATCCCGTGCAGAGCGTCGTCGAACTCGGCGTCGACGCCTTCGTCACTGATCGTTTTGGTGGCGTCAGCGTCGCACCGTACGACTCCCTCAATCTCGGTGACCACGTCAGCGATGAAGCGAGCGACGTCAAGGAGAACCGCCGTCGCGTGGCTAAGGCGGCGAACGTTGACTCAGCGCACCTCGTCATAGTGCGCCAAGTTCACGGCGCGACTGTGCTGGACGCCACGAACGCGACAGCGGAGTCCGAAGCGGACGGACTCGTGACTGAACGAGACGACGTAGCCCTGGCGATGCTCGTCGCCGACTGCGTGCCGATCTTGCTCGTGGACGAAGCGTCGAGTCGCTTCGCGCTCGTGCACGCGGGATGGCGCGGGCTTGCCGAAGGTGTCATCAAGAAAGCCCTCGATCTCTTCAACGACGCTGCGACCGTGCACGCGTTTCTTGGACCATCGATATCTTCTGAGTCGTACCAAGTCGGCCCCGAGGTGGCGCGACACTTCGTCGACATCGACGGCGCGCTACTAGCTGACGGTAGTGATCGATCGCGGCTTGATCTTCGCCACGTCGCCTCCCGCCAACTCATCAACGCGGGTGTCCTCGACGAGTTCATCGTTCGTAGTCGCCAGGTCACCGACGGCGGCGAAGTGTTCTTCAGCGATCGTGCGCAGCGACCGTGTGGCCGCTTTGCCCTTGTCGCAAAACGGGTCCCGTAACATGAAGAACGATATGCGTGACCCAGAGACGAAGCAGCGCGCTGATCTCTTTCGTTACGTCGGTCTCGAGGTAACAGACTCCACGTTAAGGGCCACCTATGAACTCGATGGACGAATCTTCGTCGAGACGGTCGCGTTCGATGGTGTCGATTCGCTGCAAACGCCCGCGGTGAAGTCCGTGGCGCAACTGTGGTTCCTTCTCGCGGGACTTTCGTACTACAAGGCCGGCGCCGCCCGGTGTGTGGACGTCGGATCAACGCCCTTGGGTGACAAGGGCGAGGCACTCCTTCGCGCGTCGCTACGCGACGGACTCGCTGAGTTCTCCTACCGGAACAATCTCTGGCTCGACGACGTCGTGATCACCGGCGGCGTGGATACTTCGCCCGTCACGGCCGATATCGACACCGGTCGCGTCCTCGTCCCCTTTGGCGGCGGCATCGACTCGGTCGTCACCACTTCACAGCTCGCCCCCGGTCTCCACCAATCCCTCTTCGTCGTCAGTCCTCCAGGAGGGCACTTCGCGCCACTCGAAGCCACGGCGGCCGTTACGGGACTCGAAATCGTACGCGCTACGCGCGCACTCGACGAACAGATTCTTAGAAGGGACGACACCTTCTTTAATGGTCACGTTCCCGTGTCGGCGATGATCACGCTCCTCGCTTGCGTGGCGGCGCTGGCCTCAGGGCGCGGCGGGGTCGTGATGAGCAATGAACGCTCCGCTTCGGCGTCCAATCTCCGTTGGCACGACTTGGAAGTGAATCACCAGTGGAGCAAGTCCTGGGAGGCCGAGCAGTTACTCGCTGACGCCGTTGCCGAGCGCGTGGGTCCGGCGTTCGTGGTCGCGAGCTCGTTACGTAATCGAAGTGAAGTGTGGGTCGCAAAGATATTTAGTGAGTTGCCAGCATTTCATCACGTCTTTCGCAGTTGCAATCGAGCTTTCAACCAAGACCCCGAGCTACGCCTAGACGGTTGGTGTGGCGAATGCGACAAGTGTCTCTTTATCAACCTGATGCTCGCGCCCTATCTTTCACGCTCGTCACTGAAGGAGATCTTCCTTCACGAACCTTTGAGCGACCCAGATCGAGACGCCCAGTTGCGCGTGCTCGTTGGCGAGGGCGTAGCGTTTAAGCCGTTCGAATGCGTCGGCGATCCCGACGAAAGTGCGGTCGCCCTCGTTCGCGTAAGTCAGATGAGTGAGTGGGCTGACGTCGAGCGCTTGAGTGAGTTGGCCCACGAGGTCAGCCCCGACCGGAGTTTTGAAGAACTGCTCGAACGACAAGGACCAAGCCGTGTTCCGCCCCACTGGCTTCGCTGACCTCGCCGGAAAACGGGTGGGGATTTTCGGCTACGGCGTGGAAGGTCGCGCGACGGCGGCGCGATTGGGTAAGGCGAGCGACGTGGTGATCGTTGACGACAGTCCCGACCTCGGTCCCGACGTCATCGTCACCAGTAGGGGCGGACTCGACGCGCTGCGCAGTTGTGACGTTGTTCTCAAGAGCCCCGGCATCCCCCGCCGACGTAGCGACGTCCTCGACCTCGAGGCCGGCGGTGTCACGGTGACCTCGGCGCTCAATCTTTGGTTCCACGACACCGACCTTTCGCGCGTGCTCGCCGTCACTGGAACGAAAGGAAAGTCAACGACGACCGCGCTCGTCACCTTCTTTCTTCACTGTCTCGGCGACGTCGCGCAGTGTCTCGGCAACATTGGCCAACCTCCGTACGATCCCGCGGTCGATACCTCTAAGGGTTGGTTAGTTCTCGAGGTCTCGAGTTTTCAGTGCGTTGATCTCGACGTCGCGCCTCGCGTCGTCGTCGTCACGTCACTTGGCGCAGATCATCTCGACTGGCACGGTTCGCTCGAGCGATATCGAAGCGACAAGCTGTCACTCACCCGTGCCCCCGGTGAACATCGCACCCTCGTCGCCGACACCGAATCGTTCCACGAGGTTCAAAACCAACTCGGTGGTGACGTGAAGTTCGTGCCAAGTGAACCCACGACTCTCGCCGCCGCCCTCGGTCTTATCGGCGCGCACAACGACGCCAACGTGGCGTTGGCGCTCGCCGCGGTCGAAGCGCTCACGGGTATCGCCGCCAACGACGTACGTTCGACGGTCGCGGCCAGAGCCTCGGACTTTGAACCCCTACGCGGTCGCTTGACCCTCGTCGCCACCGAAGAAATCAGTGGAGCGAGCGTTCGCTACGTCGACGACGGTCTGGCCACCTCGGTCTTGCCAACGCTCGCGGCGCTCGAGGTCTTCGCGGACGAACCGGTAGCGCTTATTGCTGGAGGTTTCGACCGGGGCGTCAACTACGAGGAACTGGCCCTTGCTCTAACTACGAGGAGCCAACCAACCACGCTCATCACGCTCGGTAACGCCGGGGCCCGTATCGCAGCGAGCGTGCGCGCGCTCGATTCTCGACTCAATCAACGCAGCGCGAACACGATGCGAGAGGCGGTCGAATTCGCTCACGCGTCCCTCGAGCGCGGCGGCGTCGTACTGCTCTCGCCGGCGGCGCCGAGCTTTGACCTGTACCGAAATTGGGAAGAGCGATCCGACGACTTCGTCGCCATCGCGCGTTCCTACTCGCCTCACTGATCAGCTCGCAACCAAGAGCGCCGAGGTTCGCTGAAAGTTTGACCTCACTGGCGACAGGTACCGAGTAAGGGGGTAAACGAAGACCGACGCACGATCGGTGGTGTTTACTCTCCGCAGTGCGCTAAACAGCAGTAACGATACCGACCAACGACCACGTCGCTTGGCCCAAAGGAGACATCGTGAGCGATCACAGCGACTCATCTGAAGAGCGTTCAACGAACGACCACGATCACGATCACCACGGCCCCTGGGCCCCCCGGGGATCTCGCCGCGGTTACGGCCCGCGCGGGCTCTTTCTGCTCGTCTTCGCGATCGTCGTCGCGGCCATTGCCTTCACCGGTGAGTCTCTCGGCCATCACCACGCCACCGGCTTGGCCACCATCACGGTCACCGGATCGGGGACGGTCTCGGGCGCGCCCAACACGATGAGCTTTCAGATTGGCGTCCAAACCGTCGCCTCGAGTGCCCAAGGAGCGCTCGATACCAACAACTACCGAGTGAGTGCGCTCGAAAAGTCATTAGAGAAGAACGGCGTCATCAAGAAGAACATGCAAACCTCGGGTCTGAACATCTATCAAAACACCAACAACTACGGTACCGTCACGGGCTACACCGTCGATGACAACCTCAACGTCTCGACGCACGACCTTAAGAAGGCCGGCGCCGCCCTTGACGCGGCGGCCCACGCCGTAGGCAACGGCATCCAACTGAGCGGCGTGACGTTTTCCATCTCGAATCAGTCGAAGCTTTTGGCCTCCGCGCGTGCTCGCGCCGTAAAGAACGCCCACACCGAGGCGGTGCAGATCGCCAAGGGCGGCGGCACCACGGTGGAGTCAATCGTGAAGATTGTCGACCAAGAGAACGCAGCCTCAACCGGCGTCGTCTACTCCTACGGGGCCTTCGCGGCCTCCGCCCCCAAGAGCAGCGTTCCCATCGAAGCCGGAAAGCAGTCCGTCAACGTGACCGTGACCGTTATCTACTCCTTGAGCAGCTAGGAAACTACGTTCACCCCTTCGAGCGACGCTGCGCGAGACGAACACCTCACGATGAACTGTTCACCTAGCTAGTACTTCACGTCGGAGGCCGAAAACTTCGACCGTCCAGGACTCTCGGTGCGACGACTTCCCGGCTACGGTCGTGGGTTGTACCGAGTTGAACATGACAGAACATCTCCCGCCGAACGTGCCGCTCACCACGATTGTCCGCGAGTGGGGACGAATTGGCTTTATCGGCTTTGGCGGTCCACCGGCCCACATCGCGCTGTTTCGCCAACTCTGCGTTGACCAACGTGCGTGGCTTAGCGCAGTTGAGTTTGAGGACGCCGTGGCCGCCGCCAATCTGCTCCCCGGACCCGCCTCTACCCAACTGGCGATCTTTTGCGCGTGGCGTCTCCGCGGAAAACTCGGTGCTCTCCTCGGGGGCCTTTGCTTCATCGTGCCGGGTCTCGCGATCATCCTCGCACTCGCGGTTTTCTTTCTCGCCAAGAACGCTCCCCTCTGGGTCCAAGGTGCGGCCGCTGGAGCGAGCGCCGTGGTGCCCGTCGTCGCACTGAGCGCGGCGCTTCGACTCACGAGAGCGAGTTGGCAGCGAACCAACGAGGTCGTCGAGCGTCAAATCCGATGGGTCTGCTACTTCGTCGCGGGCACCGTCGCGGCGATAACCATCGGCTCGTATCTCGTGCTGGTGCTCCTCACCTGTGGTCTCGTGGAACTATCACTTCGTCGTGAACCATCGAGCGGACTTTCTCATCGTGCCTTCGCCCTGTTCCCCACGGCGTTGACACCTTTGGCGAGTGGTGGACTACTGGCCGTTTCGTGGGTGGCGTTTAAAGTCGGCGCTCTCTCTTACGGCGGTGGTTTCGTCATCGTTCCGCTCATGCAGCACGACGCGGTGGTCACGTACCACTGGATGACGGGCACTCAGTTTCTCAGTGCGGTGGCCCTGGGGCAAGTCACGCCCGGGCCCGTCGTGCAGACGGTGGCGGTCGTTGGTTACGCGGCGGGTGGTCTGGGGGCAGGACTGTTGGCCGCGCTCGTGGCCTTCGCGCCCTCGTTCCTCATTGTCATCGTCGGGGCGTCGCACTTTGACCGTCTGCGATCAAGCGCTCTCTTGCAAGGTTTTCTCACGGGTGCCGGTGCGGCCGTTATCGGAGCGATCGCGGGTTCGTCAATTCCCTTAGCCCGTGAGCTCGCGCACGAGTGGCAGTTTGCTCTGCTCGGACTTGGCCTCGTATGGCTCGTGGCCCTTCGACGGGGTGTGGTCACGGCGTTACTTGGCTCTGGTGTGCTGGGCGTCGTTGCGGTGCTGGCCGGCGCGCCTCATTAAGGACCCGGGTCTACAATTTCACGAGCGCTCAAGACGGGCGTGAACGACGCGAGAGCGTTGCGCGAAAGGGCATTTGGGCACCCGCGCATTGGAGCCTGGGAGGAGATTCGAACTCCTGACCTACGCATTACGAATGCGTTGCTCTACCGACTGAGCTACCCAGGCGCAGAGAGAAAGATTAGCCGATGGCCAACGGCGTCTCTCTTCGGTATTTAGAACTCCATCAACGAGAACATCAGGTCGTGGAGCAGCAACGACTCGTCGATATTGGTGGTGAGGCGACGATTCGCCACCGCCACGGCGTCAATCGCTCGAAGTGACGCACCCACTCGGTACTCACTTCGTGCGTCGCCGTTGGCGACGTCGTCGAGGTTTTCGATCAGGCGCTCGCGGTACACCCCCGTCAGCGCACTGAAGCCAAATCGCAACTCGTCGAGTCGAAACCGGCGTTGCTCGCGGCGAAACTGTGCTTCGACGTCCTTGCGATTCGCGAGCGACCTCTGGCCCATCTCCTTCGCGTCACTCGCGCGCCTCTCCATCTCTTCATCTTGAAGTCGTTGCAGTGGCGTGATCGCTTCATCGAGCGATCTCGCGATCTCTTGAGCGACCAGGGCTGAGGCGGCCGGCGTGCCACTCAGTCGTTCGGGCACGCTGCGCCACTGCTGAACGCGAGAGACGAGGTCGGCGTCGCGCACGAGCACGCGCGCTCGACGCAGGTTCCCGTTCGCCGCTTGAGCGGCGGCTCTGGCGGCGCCGAGTGGTGCGCCGTCGGCCACCAGTATCGACTCGAGGTCCTCTTCGGAGAGCGAGCGCAACTTGACGTCGACGCACCTCGAGATGATGGTGTCGAGTTCGCCCGGCAGCTCTTCGGCGCTCAAGAGAAATATGGTCCGTGACGGAGGCTCTTCGAGCGACTTCAACAGCGCGGGCGCACTCGGCGACGCGCCGGTCGTCGTCAGCTCGACGTCCTCGATGACGACAATCTGGTAGCCCGCACCGAGCGGCCGTCGCCTCGAAACCCGCTCCGCCTCTCGAATCTCTTCCATGCGCCAGCTCACCCCCGAGCGCTCGGCGTAGTGAACGTCGGGGTCCTGTTCGCTCAACACCAGACGACAGACTTCGCACGTCGCGCATCCATTGTCGGGGCACTGCAGCGCCGCGGCGAAGGCCACGAGCGAGTCGCGCACGCTTGATCCACTCGGTCCACTGAAGAGATACGCGTGCACGGGACTCTGGGCGTACTGGCGCAGTGACGCCACGGCGCGGTCCTGGCCCACCAGTCGATCGAAGACGTCAGTCATCTCACCAGGGTAGGTCGGCCAACCGTTCGTCGATCGCGCTGGCGACCTCGTCTTCGCTCGCTGACGCGTCAATCACGAACCAGGTGGAATCCTTCGCGAGTTCTAGGTAGCCGTCGCGTACGCGCTGGTGGTACGCCAGGTCTTGCGCCTCGAAACGGTCGCGCGCGTCACGGGCCCGCCGTTCGTTCACGGCCTCGACGGGCAGGTCGAGCAGTACCGTCAAGGTCGGCCGCGTCGTGCCCATCGCGAGTTCGCTCGCGGCGCGAAGCAGACCGAGGTCGACGCCGCCGCCGTAGCCCTGGTAGGCGAGCGTGGAGGCAAAAAAGCGATCGGTGACCACGGATCCTCCGTTCGCCAGCGTGGGCTCGATGAGCGTGCGCACGTGGTGCGACCGATCGGTCAACATCATGAGCGCTTCGGTCGAGGGCGCCATGGGCGTCGCGGCGTCGAGGACCCAGCGACGCAGTTGCGCGCCGAGTGGGGTGTCACCTGGTTCGAACGTGAACAGCGCGTCGTGAATCGCGGCAACCCTCTTCGCTTGCGTACTCTTGCCACTGACGTCGATGCCCTCAAAAGCGAGAAAGACGCCTCGTGACGCCACTACTCTTCCTCTAAGTGCGCGCTCTTCAAGAGTTGGGCGTTCGCCTCAGCTCCTTGAGCGATCGCCGCGCGCTTGGTGGCCCCCGTGGCCTTCGCGGGCACCTTCTTCGTTGACTTCTTCGTGGTCTTCTTGGGGGTTTTCTTTACCGGCGCCTTTTTCGCGGCTCGCTTCGGGGACTTTCGAACGCGCGTCGACGGCTCGGCGTTTCGGCGTTCGGCGAGTAACTCACAGGCTCGGTCCAAGGTGATCGCCTCGGGCGTGTCACCCAAGCGAAGCGTCGCGTTCGTTTCGCCGTCGGTGACGTAGAGCCCAAAACGCCCGCTACGCACAACGACCTCGCGCTTGGAGATGGGATCCTCACCGAGCTCGGCCAAGGGTCGTGCCGCCGCGCGGCGCCCGCGCGCCTTGGGTTGCGCGAAGAGCGCGAGCGCACCCGCCAAGTCCACGGTGAAGATCTGATCTTCGTTCTCCAGCGATCGAGTCTCTTTACCCCAGGTGAGGTACGGACCGTAGCGTCCGTTTTGGGCGACGACCTCCCCGCCCTCGGGGTGATCGCCGACGCCGCGCGGCAGCGAGAGCAGCCTCTTCGCGTCGTCGAGATCGACCGTCTCGGGCGTCATGGTTGAAAAAAGCGACGCCGTCTTGGGCTTGTCGTTGGGGTCGGTCATCTCCCCGATCTGCACGTAGGGACCGTAGCGACCCGCCTTTAAGAAGATGGTCTCGCCCTCGTCGCTGAGCCCCAGCGCGCGGTCGTTGCTCGGTGCGGCCAACAGTTCGAGCGCGCGTTCAACCGTCAGCGAATCTGGTTCGGTCGCTTCGGGAATCGAAACGCGCTCGTCGCCGTGCACGAGGTAGGGGCCGTAACGTCCCGAGCGTACCGAGACCGCGACGCCGTCGGGCGCAACACCCAGGGGCAGCGAGTTAATCGCCGCGAAGTCGAACTCGTGTTGTTCGTGCGTGACGTGTTGGAGACCGAGTTTGGCGAATTCATTGGTCGCACTCGCGTCGCCGAAGTAGAACTTCTGTAACCACGGCTCGAGGTCTTGGCGACCCTGGGCGATCTCGTCGAGTTGGTCTTCCATGGCGGCGGTGAACTGGTAGTCAACGAGGTCGGCGAAGTAGAACTCGAGGAGGTTCACGACCGCAAACGCGCGAAACGTCGGTACGAGCGACTTGCCCTTCTTCCAGACGTAGCCGCGTCGATCGATGGTCTTCATCACCGAGGCGTAGGTCGAGGGTCGCCCGATGCCCAGGTCTTCGAGCTTCTTGATCAACGTGGCTTCGGAGTAGCGATCGGGTGGCTGGGTGTCGTGGGACTTCGCTTCGGCGCTCTCCACGGGAACGTCCGCCCCCTCGTGGAGCGCGGGCAACAGTCGTTCCTGATCAGCGAGTTCGGCCTCGGGATCGTCGGTTCCTTCGACGTAGGCCCGGCGAAAACCGGCGAAGACGATGCGCATACCCGTCGCGCCGAGTCCAACGGCCACCTCACCGGCGAAACCCTCAATGCCGCTCAGCGTTGTCGTGAGTCGGATCTTGTCTTGGGTGGTGCGCGCGTCGACCATCTGTGAGGCGATCGTGCGCTTCCAGATCAGGTCGTAGAGCGCGAGTTCGTCACCACTTAACTGTCCTTGAGCTTCGTCGAGCGTGCGGAACGACTCACCGGCCGGGCGAATCGCTTCGTGAGCTTCTTGCGCGTTCTTTACCTTGCGGTCGTAACGACGCGGTTGATCCGAGACGTAGTCATCGCCGAACATCGAGGCCGCCTGGGAGCGCGCGGCGTAAATGGCCTCGTTAGAGAGCGTGGTTGAGTCGGTGCGCATGTAGGTAATCCAACCCTGCTCGTAGAGACGCTGGGCGGCGCGCATGGTCCGCTCGGGATCGAAGCGTAACTTTCGACTCGCTTCAATCTGCATTGACGACGTCATAAAGGGTGGCTGGGGTCGTTGCGTGCGCGGCGTCGAGGTGATGGCCTCAACATTGACGTTCCTTCCGGGCAGTGCTGTGGCGATGGAGCGCGCGGCGCCTTCACTCAAGAGCTCGAGCGAACCCTTGTCGACCATCACGCCCGCGGCGTCGAAGTTCTTGCCCGTGGCGAGTGAAGCGCCGTTCACCGTCTCGAGGGTGGCTTCAAAAGTAGTGTCGGCGGCGCCCAGCACCGCCGTGACGTCGAACCAGGTAGCCGAGCGAAAGGCCATACGCTCGCGCTCGCGCTCACAGACCAGTCGAATCGCCACCGACTGCACTCGCCCGGCCGAGCGCGCCTTATCCACCGCTCGCCACAGCACCGGCGAGACCTCATAACCCACCAGTCGGTCGAGGAACCGTCGACCTTCTTGCGCGTCCACGAGGCGAAGGTCCAAGTCACGGGTCTCGGTGACGGCCTTGGCGATGGCGCTCGGAGTGATCTCGTGAAAGACCATTCGCTTAACGGGCACCTTCGGGTTGAGCACTTCTTGGAGGTGCCAGGCAATGGCCTCACCTTCGCGGTCTTCGTCGGTGGCGAGGTAGAGCTCGTCGACTTCCTTCAGCGCAGCCTTCAACTCGGCGACAATCTTCTTGCGATCCGAGGACACAACGTAGACGGGCTTGAAGTGGTCGTTCACGTTGATACCGAGTCGCGCCCACTTCTCGCCCTTGACCGCGGCCGGAATATCGGCCGCGCTTTGGGGTAGATCGCGGATGTGGCCAATGGAGGGTTTGACGATGTAGTCCGGCCCGAGCATGCTCTGGATACGGGTGGCCTTCGCGACGGACTCGACGATAACGAGTGCCTTAGCCATGCTCACCACCTCTCAGGTCTCTCACGGCGTGACACGTTATCGCCACCTGGAACTGCCGCTACACAAGTTAGGCAGATTCGACGCCCTTAGCGAGTCGTGGCGAGGCGCCAAAGCCCAATGGTTGAACGAATCGTGGGGTAGTTACCACGAAAAATAAAGGTCGAGCTTTCTAGCTGCCGCCCTGGGGGGCGGCCACTATCTCGTACTGGGGATTGAGAATGACCGCTTCACGTCGAAGTGAGGTGACGGTGCCCTTAACCAAGAGCCTGGTGCCTCGCTCAATGCCCGGCACGTTCGTTCGACCCTGAAAGACGAGCGTCACCGAACCGCTGTTGTCGGTGATGACGCAACGAAGTTCGTTCACCCCGCTCTCTTGACTGATGGCCATGGAGCGAACGCGTCCGGCGATCTCGACGAACTCTCGCTCCACCAGTCCACCGATTGGCGCGGCCGTGGCCGAGCGCGCGGCCAACTTCACGTCGGCGGCGAGGTGCGCGTCGTCACGGAATCCCCCTCGGGTCACTTCGTCACTGACGGGCTCTTCGGTGAGCTCGCCTTCGGGGATGCGTCGACGAAGCGCGCGGTAGGGAATAATCGTGGCCGCGGTACGAGGCACGTGCATCACCGCGCTCGCCATCTCGTCAGCCGTACGGTCGTGCAAAAGACGCTGCAGACGAGAGACGAAGCCGCGACGCGGCAGGATCACCATGCAAAAGACGTCCGGGTCACGCACGGCGTCGGCGACGAGTTCGAGCGCGGCACGGTCCACTCGTCGGTCTTCGCAGTCCACTATCTCGAGGCTGATGCTCGCCGAGGCGGTGTCGGGGCTGCCCCAACGGGCCTCGAGCCGCTTGGTGACAATGGGGTCAATGTCGAAGTGCACCGCTCGCACGGAGTAGGGGTTAAGCGAGTTGCAGTAGAGCAGGGCGCGCTCGGTTGGTAGGTCGTAGTTATCGACGAAAACTATGACGCGGTTCATTCGAATGTGCATCGTGGCCGCGGCGCTGTTGGCTTCGAAGGCCTTCTCCTCGCGCAGGTACTGCCGGTGAAATCGAATGAGGCCGTAGTACATGATCGGTCCCACGATCACGATGATCCACGCACCTTCGGTGAACTTCGCGATGACAAAGATCAGCACCACGATCGAGGTCACCGTGGCCGAGAGAGCGTTGACGAACACGCCACGACGCCACTTTCCGCTCTTCTCTCGAAGATGACGTTTCACCATCCCGGCGCCCGCCAACGTGAAGCCCGTGAAGACACCAATGGCGTAGAGGGCGATAAGGGCGTTGACCGAAGCGTTGAACACAATGATCAGCGTCAACGAGACCACGCCGAGTACGAGGATGCCATTGGAGAAGGCGAGGCGGTGGCCGCGCTTGGTGAGTTGTCGCGGCAAGTACTTGTCGGTCGCCACATAGTTGGCGAGAAAGGGGAATCCGTTGAACGACGTATTGCCCCCGGTGTAGAGGATCAGCACGGTCGCTAGTTGTACGACAAAGAAGATGTAGTGACCAAAGCCGTGGGCACCAAAGACGTCGCCCACTTCTTGACCGACCACCGTCGGTGAGCCCGCGGCGAAGGGAAAGGCGTGCGTCCAGTGCGCTAGGAGTGTCGTACCGACTAACAAGAACGCCAGCACCGACGACATCACGACGAGGGTGGCGCGGGCGTTCTTCGACTCGGGGCGACGAAAGCTCCCTACCCCGTTCGAGATCGCTTCGAGACCCGTCAAAGAAGATCCGCCGTTGGCGTACGCCTTAAGCAGCGTCAAAAAAGCCAGGCCCATGAGCAGTCCGCTGCCCTGGGTGCCTAGTTGGTGATCCACCAGCAAGTGAACCGGCGGCTGAGGAATCATGTGCAACGTGCCGACGATCTTCTTGTAGTACCCGATGACGATCGTCGCCGACAACATAACGACGTAGAAATAGGTAGGAATGGCAAAGTAACTGCCCGCTTCACGCAGTCCACGCAAGTTGCCAAATATCAAGATCAACACGACGACGACCGTCATCAACAAGGTGCCATTGCCCACCAGTGGAAACGAGGTCTTCAGCGATGGAAAGGCGGTCGTCAGGGCGGCCGTGCCGGCCGAACACTGTACGGCCACGGTCACCGTGTAGTCAATAAGTAGGGCCACCGCAGCGATTTGGGCAATCTTTGGGCCAAAGTTGTCGCGCGCGACGACGTAGGATCCACCGGCCGTCGTGTAGTACTTGATGACGTCGAGGTAGGACGTCGTGACGAAGAACAACACGCCAATGATGACGAACATGATCGGCACCACGAGGGCGAAGGCCGCGAGACCAATCAACGGCGTCATCTGGGTCAAGATCTCCTCGGTGCCGTAGGCCGATGAGGAGATACAGTCCGGCGCCAATACGCCCAGCGCAATCGCGCGATTGAGTCGTTCGCCGCTTAACTGCTCAGTGACGAGTGGCTTTCCCAGCAGTACTCGCTTGATGCGGTAGTTCCAGGTTTCGGGGTAAAACTTCGCCAGATTGGCGTGCGAGGTGAGCACCGGCGCCCGTTTTGAGTGCTGCTGTTGCTCATCTGACACGCATTCGATACTAAGCCACTCCTCCTCATAAGTAACTGTTCAACGACGCGCGAACGGTTGCGTAGCGGACAAAAGCCGAGGTGTAGAGTGATGAAACTGTGCATATCATCGTTGTGGGTTGTGGAAGAGTTGGCTCTGAGCTCGCCATGGAACTCTCCGACGAGGGTCACTCCGTCGTCGTTATCGATAAAAACCGCGACAGCCTTCGCCGCCTGACCCACTATCACGGCAAGACCATCGTCGGCTCGGGCTTTGACCGCGACGTCCTCTTCCAGTCCGAAGCCAGCACCGCCGACGCGCTGGCCGCAGTGACGAGCGGCGACAACACCAATATTCTCTGCGCGCGAATTGCCCGAGATCACTACAACATCAAGAACGTGGTGGCGCGCATCTACGACCCCGCGCGGGCCGACATCTACATGAAACTAGGTATTCCCACCGTGGCCACGTCACTCTGGACAACCCAGCAGGTCAAGCGCTGGATGCTGCCCGCCGCCGACGCGATCGAGTGGACCGATTCGACGAACTCGATGCATCTCGTCGAGCGCGTCGTGCCTGACGCGTTGGCGGGAAAGCCCGTCGACAGTTTGAACGTGAGTGAAAACGTCCGTCTCGTTGGTCTCGTTCGCGCCGGTCAGGGTCGCGTCGACATCGAAGGCCTCTTCGCCCAAGAGTCGGACGTTCTCGAGTTTCTCGTAACCAACGACGGCCTAAGTGAACTTCACGCGATGCTCCAGGGAAAACCGCAATGAGAGTCGTCATCGCGGGCGGAGGTTCGGTGGGCACCTCGATCGCACTCGACCTCGTCGATCGTCATCACGACGTCACCTTGATGGAGCAGGTCGCCACCACGGCCGAGAAACTAAAAGCAATGTTGCCGGGCGTGACGGTGATGTCCGCGGACGCCTGTGAGTACGCGAACCTCTCCGCCGCCGACGTGCGAAGCGCCGACGTCATGATCGCGGCCACCGGTGACGACGAGGACAATCTCGTGATCAGTTGGCTCTCGAAACAAGAGTTCGGTGTGCCCCGCGTTATAAGCCGCATCAACAACGCACGCAATGAGTGGCTCTTCAACGAAAGTTGGGGCGTCGACGTGTCGGTCTCTACGCCGGCGCTGATCACGTCACTCGTCGACGAGGCCGTTGAGGTAGGCGCCATCATTCAACTGATGACCCTCGCGCACGGTCGCATGCGGCTCATCGAAGTCACGCTCGATGAGAAGGCACCGGCCGTGGCCGAGAATCTCACCCTCGATGAACTGCGACTCCCCGACTCACTTCGCGTCGTCGCGGTCGTGCGCAACGAGCAACCCCTCATCCCGTCACCCACCATGCACTTCCTCGAGCAAGATCACGTCGTGCTAATGGCGCGCGTTGACGCCACACAAGACTGCGCCGCCGCTTTCATCGGTTGAGGCCGCGGCCCAACTTCAACAACGTCGCGACCTAGCATGAAGTCGTGCGCGCGGCCTTTTTCGATCTCGATAAAACCGTCATCGCCAAGTCATCGTTGGTGGCTCTCGGTCCCGAACTCCACGCTCGAGGACTTCTTCATCGCCGAACGCTCATTCGCGCCGGCATTAGCCAACTCTGGTTCCAACGCTTTGGCGCCGACGAGAAGCGGCTCCACAAAGTACGCCAAATGGTTCTCAAGATCACCCGCGGCTGGGACCAGGACGAAGTGCGTCGGATGGTCAAAGAGACCATTAGCGAGGTCATCGAGCCACTGCTCTACGCCGAAGCGCTCGAACTGATCGATCATCATTTGGCCGAAGGTCACGAAGTCTTTCTCGTCTCCAGCGCGCCCGCTGAGATCGTCGAGCCGTTCGCGGAGCTTCTCGACATCACCGGGGCAATCTCGTCCAGGTCGTTGATCGACGAGCACGGCAAGTTCACCGGCGAGATGGCCTTCTTCGCCCAGGGTGAAAACAAGGCGGTGGCGATTCGCGAAATCGCCGAGCAGCGCGGGATCGATCTCTCGGAGTCCTACGCGTACTCTGACTCAGAGACCGACGTGCCGATGTTGGAAGCCGTTGGTCATCCCTTTGCTGTGAATGCGGACCGCACGCTCGCGCGCTACGCGCACGAACACCAGTGGCCGCTGTTGACGTTCAGTCATCCCGTGACGGCACTGAGTCGGTCGAAGTCCCACACGCCCTTTCTCGTGAGCGCCCTCATCGTGGGCGTCGCCGCGGTGTTAGGCGGCGCGAGGATTCAACGCCACTAGAGCGTTAAGAGGTCGCGCGCACCCGTGTCCGAGGAAGGGTGTCGCAACTTGCTCATCGCCCGTGCTTCAATTTGGCGAATACGTTCGCGCGTGAGATTCATCTCCGCGCCAACGTCTTCGAGGGTGCGAATCTCTCCCGCACCGTCAAGACCAAAACGCATGCGAAGAATCTTCTGCTCGCGCTCATCGAGTGGCTGGAGCAACTTCTCAATCGCGGCGGGCATCATTTTTACCGCGGCCACGTCAAAGGGTGACTCGGCCGAGCGGTCTTCGACGACGTCACCCAGTTCCGCGTCACCGTCTTCACGAAGGGGCTCGGAGAGTGAAATCGGCTCGGAGCGAAAACGCAACGCCTCGATGAGCTTGTCTTCGGGCATCTCGCACTCTTCGCAGAGTTCCTTGATGGTGGGGGGACGGCCGAACTTCAACTCAAGACGTGACTGCGCCTTTTGCACGCGCGCCAACGTGTCACCGGCGTGTACCGGGAGACGAATGGTGCGTCCGGTATTGGCGATACCGCGGGTGATGGCTTGGCGAATCCACCAAGTGGCGTAGGTCGAGAACTTAAATCCCTTGCGCCAGTCGAACTTCTCGACGGCGTGCATCAAGCCGAGGTTGCCCTCTTGAATAAGGTCGAGCAGGGGTAGACCAGAGGCCTGGTACTTCTTGGCAATGGAGACGACGAGACGAAGGTTCGACTGCACGAAGTCGCGTTCGGCCTGGTCACCACGGTGCGCGGCACGCTTCAGCGCCAACTTCTTGCTCGGCGTGATCTTGATCTTCTTGTCGTTTTCTGAGGCTTCGAGCTCAGCCTTGGCCTCGCGGCCTTCTTCTATTGTCTGAGCGAGGTGAACCTCGTCGTCCTTCGTGAGAAGGGTGTACTGGCCAATATCCGAGAGGTAGAGACGTACGAGGTCCTCATCGTCACGATCTATACGGTCTTTGGCCATGGGTCCCCTTTTGATGAGCGAATTGGTCCGGATACTCCGGCACTAGTAGTTATACGGAGGTACGCAACCTAGCGGGAAATCCCGAAACTTTCAACGTTTCCGGCCTCTTCGAGGGTGACGCGGAGTCCCCGGGCGATCTCTTGCCAGCGCCCGTCCTCCGTGGGCGCCTGGGCCTTCGCGACCTCACCAATCAAGAGAATCTCACGAACGAGGACCTGGGAGGCGGCGCTCAGGACTTCCATGGCCGAATCGTCGAGTCCCGCGACCTCGCGCGCGTCGCGGAGCGAAACCAGCACCCTCGGGCCAATCAACGTGGCCAACGCGAAGAGCAACATCGCGCCACTTTCGTCGCCCTCCACGGCCTCGAGCAGCACCTCGTCTAAAGCGAGAATTCGTTCGTCGGCCACGTCACCGAGGTAGTCACGAAAAGTCAACGTCACCTCACCACAAACGCGGGCCATCTCGTACGTGCGAATCAAGAAGGCGTCGTTGTGCAGCATCGGGGCGCTCTCGCCCAAGGCGGCGTACATCGAGTCGAAGCACGAAAAGAGGTGCTGCATGGTATTGCGCGCTGAACTCACTAGGCCTCGGGCAGAAAGGCGTTGGTGATGGGCATGCGTCGATCGCGCCCGAAGGCCTTCTTCGTGATGCGCACCCCTGGGGGCATCTGACGCCGCTTGTACTCCGCGCGGTCCACGAGACGAGTAATACGTGTCACCAACTCACGGTCAAAGCCCAGCGCGATGATCTCTTCGGCGGTGGCGTCTTCTTCGACGTAGAGCTCGAGCAAGGGATCGAGTATCGCGTAGGGCGGCAAGGACTGATCGTCGCGCTGATCGGGTCGAAGCTCGGCCGAGGGGGCTTTGGTGAGCACCGACGAAGGAATCGGCTCGGGGTCACCATCACGACGAGCGACCTCGTTGCGGTAGTGACAGAGGTCGTAAACGAGCGTCTTGGGCACGTCCTTAATCACCGCGAAGCCGCCGGCCGAGTCGCCGTACAGCGTTGAGTACCCGACCGCCATCTCGGACTTATTGCCCGTCGAGAGCACAATGGCGCCCGTTGCGTTCGATATCGCCATCATCAACACCGCGCGAATTCGAGCTTGTAGATTCTCATCAGTCAGCCCCAAGGGTGGGCCGTCGAGCACGTCGTACAACGACGCAGAGAACATCTCGTGTTCCTCTTCAATGGGTAGCGTCGCGATCTCAATATCGAGACGCGTCGCGAGTTCTACGGCGTCACTGACCGAGTGATCCGACGAGTAGCGACTCGGCATCGCGAAACCCCGCACCGCCCGCGCGCCCACGGCGTCGACGGCGATGGAGGCGACGAGCGACGAATCCACGCCGCCCGACAGCGAAACGATGGCCTCGCGAAATCCGTTCTTGCGCAAGTAGTCGCGCGTTCCCATGACGAGCGCACCGTAGATCTCTTCAACTTCGTCCATCGGCTCTTCGATCCGATTGACGTGCATGGCCTGTGCGCGCGTTTCATGACGCGGGTAGAACGACTCGAGAGGAACGCCGACCAAAGAGTCGCGGGCTTCAAGTTCACAGATCAAGAGATCCTCACTAAAGGCGCTCGCGCGCGCAACGACGTCGCCTTTCGCGTTCACCGCCATGCTCTGGCCGTCAAAGACCAGTTCGTCTTGCCCGCCCACCAGGTTCACGTAGGCGATCGGACAGTTCGTCTCCAGGGCACGTTCGCGCAGCATCGCTTCGCGTTCGTCACGACGTCCGCGCGCGTAGGGCGACGCGTTCGCCACGACAATCAAGGTCGCGCCTTCGCTCGCGAGCGCGGCGGCCGGTCCGTTGCTCGTCCACACGTCCTCACAGATCAACAGACCCACCGCGACGCCGCGAACGTTGACGATCGTTTGGGGACCGAGGCCCGGGTGGAAGTAGCGCCGCTCATCAAAGACGTCGTAGTTCGGCAGAAGCCGTTTGGTGGCCGTGGCGACGACCCCGTGGTCGCCGAGGGCGACGAGGGCGTTAGCAATGTGGCTTCGGCGCTCTTCGTCTTCGAAGAGGCGCACCACGTCGCGCCCGTCACTCGAGGGTGCGAGCAGCACGCCGTTTTGACCGTCGTGTTCGACGGTGCCCACCAAAATGGGCGGGAGACCCTCGGACTTGGCGAGGTCGTTGAGCGCTTGCGCGCAGGCCTCGATGAAACCCTCCTTAAGTAGTAGGTCTTCGGGCGGATAGCCCAGGAGCGAAAGTTCCGGGGTGAGTACGAGATCGGCACCCACCAGGGCGGCCTGGGCGCGAAAACGGCCCAGGGTCTCGACGTTCTGGTTGAAACCGCCAACGACCGCGTTCATTTGGGCGAGGGCGATTCGAAGCGTGGCCACGATGTGAGCCTAATGGCGCGTGTTCTCCAACTACCTAGCCAAGGTTCACACGCCCTTAACAGAACTCGGGGGTAGAGGGGGCGACGAACCACGAGACTGGGAGAGGTCGCGTAAGCACGCGATGACACTTTGTAAGGAGCTGCGTTGTCGTATCAGGCTGAGTACATCTGGATAGACGGGACCGAGCCGACTCACAAGCTACGGAGCAAGACAAAAATTGTTGCCGACGGCAAGAAGCCGCCGGTCTGGGGCTTTGACGGATCGAGTACGAACCAAGCAACGGGACACTTCTCGGACTGCGGGTTACTTCCGGTCTTCACGTGTCCCGACCCCCTACGCGGACCCCAGGACATGTTGGTGATGTGTGAGGTACTGAATCCCGACGGAACGGCGCACGTCACGAACAACCGCGCGGCCGCCGTAGCGGCACTGAAGAAGTACGCGAGCTTCGCGCCGATGTTCGGTATCGAGCAGGAGTACACCTTCTTCCAAGACGGCCGTCCCTACGGGTGGCCCGAGGAGGGCTTCCCCGCGCCCCAGGGTCCGTACTACTGCGGCGTGGGTGGCGCGAAGATGCCCGGACGCGACATCGTCGAAGCCCACACGCTGGCCTGCCAGCGCGCGGGTATCGGCATCGAAGGTACCAACGCCGAAGTCATGATGGGCCAGTGGGAGTTCCAGGTCGGCATTCTCGACACCGTCGCGGTCGGCGACCACCTGTGGACCGCGCGTTGGTTGCTCGAGCGCATCGCCGAAGAGTTCGACGTCGACGTGAGCTTTGACGCCAAGCCCATCAAGGGAGACTGGAACGGCGCGGGCGCGCACACGAACTTCTCCACCAAGCAGATGCGCGCCAACGGCGGTTGGTCGGCAATCATCGCCGGTTGCGAAGCACTGGGCACCAAGGTCGAAGAGCACATCGCGGCCTACGGCGTGGGCATCGAAGAGCGTTTGACCGGCGAACACGAGACGGCGCCCTATTCGAAGTTCTCCTACGGCATCTCGAACCGTGGTGCGTCCGTGCGCATCCCCGCGGCCGTCGCGGTGGCGAAGAAGGGCTACCTCGAAGACCGTCGACCGAACGCCAACATCGACCCGTACGTCGTCGCGGCGCTCATCACCGACACGATCTGTGGTGCGGCGAGCAAGTCGGGTGGCGCGAAGAAGACCGCAAAGAAGGCTCCCGCCAAGAAAACGGCGACGAAGAAGGCGCCAGCGAAGAAGGCCGCGAAGAAGGCGACGAAGAAGGCTCCCGCGAAGAAGAGTTCACGCAAACGCTAACGAACCACTGAAAACTGCCCGCCGCCTCCGGGCGGCGGGCTTTTTCATTTCTCTACGGAATCGCGGATTTTGAAAGAAGGTGCGAGAATGTCCAACATGCAAAGCCAAGCCCAGTACGTGCTGCGAACCGTCGAGGAGCGTGGCGTGCGTTTCGTACAGCTGTGGTTCACCGACGTCCTCGGTCGCCACAAGGCTTTTCACGTCACGCCCGCCGAGCTCGAAGACGCGCTCGAAGAGGGAATGACCTTTGACGGCAGCGCGATTGACGGCTTTTCTCGCACCAAAGAGTCCGACGTTCTAGCCCGGCCCGACCTCACCACGTTCCAACTGCTGCCTTGGTACGAAGAGGACGCCGGCGTGGCGCGGGTCTTCTGTGACATCGTGAACATCGACGGCACGCCCTTTGAGGGATGCCCCCGTCAACAACTACGCCGCGTTCTCGACAGTGCTCGCGCGAAGAAGTACACGTTCTTCGTCGCACCCGAAATCGAGTACTTCTACTTCAGCGACCTCAACCCCGCCACGGGTCCAGTTCCCCTCGACCGTGGGAGTTACTTCGACCTATTGGCCGACGACACCCCGAGTCGCCTTCGCCGCCAGACCGTCCTCACCCTCGAAGAGATGGGCATCGGCGTCGAACACGCCCAACACGAGGACGCCCCCGGACAGCACGAAATCGATCTGCGCTACACCGACGCGCTAACGATGGCCGATACGGTGATGACGCTGCGTCACGTGGTGAAAGAACTCGCTCGTCAGTCGAACGTCGCGGCCAGTTTCATGCCCAAGCCCCTCGTTAACGCGCAGGGCTCGGGCATGCACACGCACCTCTCTTTGTGGCGCGACGAGAAGAACGCGTTCATCGGAGAGCACACGTACGGACTGAGCGACCTGGCGACAAAATTCATCGCCGGACTCGTTCGACACGCGCCCGAGATCACGGCCGTGACCAACCAGTGGGTGAACTCGTACAAGCGACTCGTGCCCGGTGGCGAAGCGCCCGTGGGCGCCGAGTGGGCGCACTACGACGCGGCCGCGCTCGTACGCGTGCCGTCGGTGAAGCCTGGACGCATTGACTCGACGAGAATCGAGTACCGCGCGCCGGACTCCGCCGCCAACCCGTATCTGGCCTTTGCCGTCATCTTGGCCGCGGGTCTGCGCGGCGTAACGGGCAACTACGCGCTGCCCGCCGAGGGCGAACGTATGGCGGCGCTGCCCCAATCACTCGCCGAGGCCGTTGACCTGATGGAAGGTTCGGCCCTAATGCACGAAACGCTCGGTAGCCACCTCGTGGAGTGGTTCCTACGCAACAAGCGCGCCGAGTGGGATGACTACCGGGGCCAAGTGACGCCCTTTGAACTCGAGAGATACCTGCCACTGTTGTGAACATCGACGTCGTCCTCTGCGTTCCCTCGTGCGAAGGGCCAGTGCGTAAAGCCTTTGACGTCACGGGCGTCACGCCGGCGATCGCGACCTCGGCTCGACTGAACGAAATCACCGCGCTCGAGCCCGCCGATGGCTTCTCGGGCGCGGTGATCAACGCCGCCGCCTTACCCTTTAGCGAAGCGATGAGCCTTTGTCGCCAACTACGCCAACGCGAGAGAGGCGTTGGCCCGATCATCTTGTTGCTCGACCACTACCAACTCGACGATCTCACGTTTCGCGAGGATCTCTTCGACGACTTCGTGGTCGGACCTTATGACGTGAGCGAACTGGCGACGCGGCTACGCCATCGACTTCGTCGCGCGGGCAACGAGAGCGTCGCGCCGCGCATCGAGCGCGCCGAGCTCTCCATGAACTTAGAGACCTACCAAGCCTCCATCGCCGGTCGGGTGATGGATTTGACGTACATGGAGTACGAACTGCTCCGCTTTCTCGCCACCAACCCCAATCGGGTCTTTACGCGCGCGACCCTGTTGAGTCGCGTGTGGGGTTATGAATACTACGGCGGCGCGCGAACGGTCGACGTGCACGTTCGTCGTCTTCGCGCCAAACTGGGCGAGGAGTACGCGCACCTAATTCAGACGGTGCGATCAGTGGGCTATAAGTTTGGTACGTCGAACGAGTACGGCGATTAGCGCTCGGGCGCGTACGCCCATAGCTCCACTTCAGCCAGCGCACCGTAGGGCAGTTGCGCCACCGCGAACGAACTTCGTGTGGGCAGAGGATCACTAAACGCTTCGAGCCACACTTCGTTGAGCGCGGCGAAGTCCCCCATGTCCAACACGAACAACGTCGCCTTAACGACGTCGCCCAGCGTGGCGCCGCCTTCTTCGAGCACGATCTTCGCGTTCGCTAAAGCTTGGCGGAGTTGATCGGGCGCACCGCCGTCGACGAAGGTAACCGTCTCTTTCTCGGGCAGTACTCCGAGCTGACCCGAGATGACGACGAAGTCGCCGGCCCGTCGCCAAAGGGAGTACGGACGCTTCGGGCTCATCGAACTCAGCTAAAGGAGTTGCCGCAGCCACACGTGCGCGTGGCGTTGGGATTGGTGATGTGAAAGCCAGCACCTTGGAGTCCGTCCGCGAAGTCGAGGGTCGAACCGTTCAACAGTTCCGCGCTCGCCGGGTCAACAACGACCTTGACCCCAGAGAACTCGCTCACGACGTCGTCCTCAGCGAACTCAGAATCGAAGTACATGTCGTAGTTAAAGCCCGAGCAGCCGCCCGACTTCACGGCCACGCGAAGCGCTAAGGGCTCCTCAGCCGCAGCGGCGACGATAAGTTCGGCAACTTTGACGATGGCGTTCTCGGTCAGCATGATGGGCTCGGTGACCTTTGGGGTCAAGTTCACGTTGGTGGTGGTCATGGTCGACTCAGCTCCTTAAGAAATCCTTGCTTCCATGGTAGCGAAGGAATCTCTCGTTGAACACCTCAACTTCGCGCACTTCTTAGGTCTCAGTCTCCTCATAGCCCTCGTCGCCAGCCATCAGAATGACGACTTCACCGCCCCGACGGACGATTCGTGGTGCGATACGAGGAATTGTTTCGAGAGAGCGGGCGTAGTCGAGCACGTCACGAACGCTCGAAAAGTCGACAATCGCTTGAAGGTTGCGAATCGTCGGGCCCATCATCTCGAAATCGCCTCGCTGGTGGGCGCCGAGAGCGTCACGGGGCCGAACCCACAGGTTGGCCACGGTCTCGCCGGCGTCGTGCGTCGCAATCTGACCGTCGGGCGCGAGGGCAATAAAAAACCGCGTGTCGTAGCGACGCGGTAGACCGATCGGCGTTACCCAGTGCGCCACGTACTCGAGACCTCGTAGGTCGAGCAAGAGTCCCTCGTCGCGCAGCATCGAAAGAAAGTCGAGCTGGCCCGCGTTCACGCTTCGCCGGCGCGCGGCCATGGCCTTCACGTCATCAGGGTTCGTCAAGTTCAACGCCGCGCCATTCTCGTCACAGGCAATCAAAAGTCCCGCCTCTTCGAAAAGCTCGCGCAGACACGCCACGTAGTAGCCGAGTCCCCCGTTAGCGAGACCGAGACGTCGTGACGCCGTCTCGTCGCCGAGTCCAAAGACGAGCGGCTCGGTGTCCACGTCACTCTCGTCAACGGCGCCCCCAGGGAAAACGTGCGCACCGCCCGCGAAGTCACTCCGACTGTTTCTACGGAGCATAAGAATCTCGTAACCATTCGATGAGTCGCGAAGCGTCAAGACGGTCGCCGCCGGGCGAGGAGTCAGTATTTCAGCCATAACTGTCAAACTACCGAGTTGAGAGCGACTTATCTCACTCTTGACGCGTCCACTAAGTTTGGGGGTGGAACATCAAAAGGAGCACCGTGGCAAAATCATCGCAAGCAAAAAAACGCCCCGCGCCGCCGCGGGCTCCGGTGAAGGGCGGGCGCCCCGCAGGACTCTTTACGTGGCTGGCCGTTGGCCTCGTCGTCGTGGTCGTCGCCGGTCTCGTGATCATCAAGGTAGCGAGCGGAGGTACCGCACCTGGCGGATCGTCGGCCTTTCAACCTACCGACCCCACAACCTTTAACGAACTCACGAAAGTTCCCGCGTCCGTCTTTAATACCGTCGGCGTCACCTCGCCGGCCGTTCTCGTCAGCGCACCCCTCACGCTCAAGACCCAACCGTTACTGACCGGCACGAGTTCCTCCGGCGCAATACTGCCAGAGGTGCTCTACATTGGCGCCGAGTACTGTCCCTACTGCGCCGCCCAGCGTTGGACAACCATTATCGCGCTCAGTCGTTTTGGCAAGTGGAGCGGACTCGGCGACATGACGAGCTCATCGATTGACTACGCCCCGAACACGCCCACCTTCACCTTCTTGAGGGCGAAGTACGTGTCAAAGTACTTGGTGTTCAAGAGCGTCGAAGAGACCACGAACGTTTTCAATTCGACCATTAACAACTACAACCCCCTGCAAAAGCCCACGACCCAAGAGGCAGCGCTCATCAAGAAGTACGACACCGGAAAGTACGTCCCGGGCCTCACCACGCAACAAGACGGTTCGATCCCCTTCATCACGTTCGCCAACAAATTCCTCGTGGCGGGCGCGAGTTACGGGCCGCTGACGCTCGCGGGTTCAACCCGCAGTGACATCGCCGCGGGTCTCAGCAACCCAATTAGCCCGATAACCCAGGCCATCATTTCGTCGGCGAACGACCAATCGGCGGCCATCTGCACGCTCACCAAACAGCTGCCGAGGAGCGTGTGCACGAGTTCGGGAGTGAAGGCCGCCGACAAGGCGATGAAGATTAAGTGACCGCTCCGGAACTGAGTGTTCCGCGATGGGTCGAGGTGACGACGTTCTTGCTGAGTCTGTTGGGGCTAGGCCTGTCGATCTATCTCTCCATCACGCACTTCGACAAGCAGCTCCTCGTATGCTCGGGCACTGGCGTAGTGGACTGCGCGAAAGTAACGACCTCGGCGCAGTCGCGCTTCCTCGGTATACCGGTCGCCTTTTTGGGACTCGGGACCTACCTCGTGATGACCGTCCTCAACTCCCCCTGGGCGTGGCACGCCAAGGCGCGCTGGGTTCACGTAACTCGCTTCGTGTTGGCGATTATTTCGATGTGTTTCGTCTTGTGGTTGGTCTACGCCGAGTTACTCATCATCAACGCCATCTGCCTCTACTGCACCGCGGTTCACGTCACGACCTTCGCGATGCTCATCGTGCTGACCCTCGTATGCCCGACCCAGTTGGGTTGGACGAAGTCACGAACGAGTTAGGGACCGTCGCTCGAACTCATTGAGTCCGCCCCAGATGCCGTAGGACTCGTGGCGATCAAGTGCCGAATGCAGACACTCGTCGCGCACCGAACAGCCCGAGCAGATTCGTTTTGCCATCTGCTCACGCTCTAGGCGATCCTCTTTTCGCTCAGCCGTATCGGCTGAGTAGAAGAGCGATCCTTCACTGCCGCGACAAGCGGCGCCACTCGACCACTCCAACGAAGTCAACGTCATTCCAGTCCCCCTACCAATGCCGTGACTCGCACACTAACCACAGGTTGACCCGCGGCACAAGGAAACATTTCACGAGCAATTGAGGACCCGAAAGGGGGCAAATCCCGGCTCCGCTACGCTGAACGGCGTGGCTACCGTCCTTCTCGCCAGCGATCTGGCCTCCCTTCGCCGTGAACTCGAAACAGTGTTGGCCGGCCCCGGTATCGATATCGAAGAGGCCTCGAGCGGCCTCGAGACCATTGAGCGCGTTAAAGATGGTGGCGTTGACCTCGTGGTCGTGGACCTTCAGATTGGCTCGATGGGTGGCATGGCGATCACGATGGAGTTGCGCAACCTCGAGTCCTACGGCGGCGCGGACTCGGTATCGGTGCTGATGTTGCTCGATCGACGCCCCGACGTCTTTCTCGCTCGTCGATCAGGCGCCGATGGATTCGTCGTGAAGCCGCTGGATCCCCAACGACTCCGTAGTGCGGTACGCGCACTACTTCGTGGGGAGAGTTACGAGGACGAATCGTTGCGCCCCGCAACCGTCCGCGTCGGTAACTCCGACGCTTAATGGGCGAATCGACGATTCCCCCCTCGGGCTTCGCGCGGCTACGCGCGCGCGTTCGTAGTCACGAAACACAGAAGACGTCCTCGCCCGAGGCCCGCGAGATTCACGTTCGCGTTGATCAACTCAGCGAACTCGAACTGCGTGACGTGATGACCCCTCGGGTTGACGTGACCTTCCTCACGATGCCCGTCAAGCCCGAAGCGATCGCCGAAGCGGTGCGCGACACGGGTCACTCGTGTTTCCCCGTCGTCAGTGACGACCTCGACGACGTACTCGGCGTGCTTTTCGTCAACGACCTCTTTCGGAGTTCAACGCTTAAGCGAGCAGTTGGCGTGTCACTGCCGAGCGCCGACGAGATTACGCGCAAGATCCGACCTCCCCTCATGTTGCCCGAGACGTTCGACCTCCTCGAAAGCCTCGGTGAGATGCGAAGGCAGCACCGAACGTTCGCGATCGTGCTGGACGAACACGGCGGCGTTGCGGGCGTGGTCTCGATTCGCGACATCCTGGAGCAACTAGTCGGCGATCTCAACGATGAGTTCGATGAGGACGAAGAGCCAACGATTGTGCGCATTCGTCACAACCGGTGGCTCGTCGACGGCCAAACCCACGTAGACCGCGTTGAAGAGGCTCTCGGCATACTCATCCCCGAAGGTGAGTACGTCACGATCGCCGGATTCGTGCTTGATCTCGCGGGTGAAATTCCCGCCGCCGGCTCCACGATCGACTTCGGTGACTGGACCTTTCGCGTGCAGTCGGTCGAGAAACGACGAATCAGCGAACTCGTCGTCGAGCACCACCCGCCCGTCGCCATCGAGTTGCCGGACACTCTTTAGCCTTTGTGAGCGTTCTGGCCCAACGACTAGGATTATCTGGCTGCGAGGGAACTCGCCGCGGGCTGTAGCGCAGCTTGGTAGCGCGCTGCGTTCGGGACGCAGAGGTCCCGGGTTCAAATCCCGGCAGCCCGACCACCAGGTAGTTCACAGGTGAAACAACATAGGCCCCCATCGTCTAGCGGCCTAGGACACCACCCTTTCAAGGTGGCGGCACGGGTTCGAATCCCGTTGGGGGTGCGAGGTTATTCCTGGTGAAGGGGGATTTCTGCTAAGTGCGTAGCGGCCGAAAAGACTCATATTGACGAAAAACTGGCACCCTTAGCGCCCGTGGAACGCCCAACCGCGCAACGAAGGCGACGTCGGAGCCTTTCAAACTTAGGTGAAAAGCACTGGTTTTGAAATATTTTGACACCAGCGTTCTCAGGTGGTGTGCACGATGCCGCGACAGATATATCTCGAAAAATAAGCGACCATTGAAGGGGTGCAAGGTGCGATTTATCGCTCAAGGCCCTTTCCACGTTCTCGCGTTCTAACGAGACCCAGAGCGAGTTCGCGCCATCGATCCACCTCCATCAAAAGTCCCTGATGTTCCGAAACCTTCAGGTCGAATTCTGATGGGTCCAACACCGCCGCACGCTTGGTCATGTCCGCGAACACCGCGAGGTCAAACCCACGATCCTTCTCCGCGGCAAACGCGAAGAGATCCTCCAATTTGAAGAACTGTTCAAGGGCGTAAAGATCCACGAAATCCCGGGCCTCAGCTCGACCAAATACCGCCAGTACCTTGTCAACCGCCAACTCTTTGCTCGCCAACACCGGGGAGAATTCGCCTTGTTCGAGCGGGAAGAGACGACCGTCTAATCCGAAATCAACCTCAGTTTCGGAATCCAATCCCCGGACCACGATGCGGGCAAACTGGCGCGTCGATCGTCGAACTTCGACCTCAAATCCCTCTCGTTGCAAGAACGAAACGACGTCGGGAAACCGCTCAGCCAGTGTCTGCTCAGAGGAACCAAAGAAATCCAAATCGTTGGTCCGACGCTCAACCAAGCCCTGCGAGATAAGTGCCGCACCGCCAGCGAGTGCAAAGTCTGTACCCACCAATGACTCCGCGACCAAAACGGCAATCCTCTCCTGCAGTGGAGTGAGCATGACTAGTCGATGCTACGGAGTTGCGGATACTCGCGCTGCCACGCCTCGCGAACGTGCCGGGGCAGAAAGAGTTGACGCCACAGGGTTCGTAGATCATCGAAGCGGACGTAGAAGCGAACGTCGTCTTCATCGCCCTCCGAAAGGACAAGCTCGTACATCCGAATTCGATCTCTAAGACTTCGCAGATCGAAGACGCGCTTCGGTTCCGACCACCAAATGTGAATTGGGAGTTCGACTTCGCCTTGAGCCTTCGCGTCGTTCGACGTGTCAAATGCCGGAGGAATCGCGACGGGTCGTGAGGCTGGACCCAGAGTGGATGAACGGGAGACGACCACGCCCATAGCCTACGAACCTCTGGTGACGTGTTTCGCCCTCATCGTGCACCAAATCACGAGACGTGCAGGTATTCGCGGAGGGCGCGCCGGACCAATTCCGAGACGCTGACACCCTCAGCTAGGGCCCTTACCTCTGCCTCCTCGCGTAACGCAGGGTCGAGACGCAACGACCCGACGACCTTGGCAGTGTCACCGAGGGGTGGGCGTCCGCGTCCGCGCCGACGTTCTATTAGCTGACCAACGTCGTATCCTTGTTCGGCCTCCTCAACGAATTGCTCGATCATTTCGTCGTCGATGGGTTTACCTGACTTGGTATATCCGTACACCTTTTCGCTCATTCCATTTGACCTCCAAATAGTTCTTCCGCCGTCCCTCGGCGAAGTGGCATCGCGTGAATAAGTACCTCAACGTCGTGGGCAATGACGACGACGAGTTCCAGGAGATTCCCCGCTCGATCTGGGCCTGCTCATAGATAGCGAAGTGGGTCATCATCGAGTTCCAGCCACACAATGCAATTTTCAAACGCGTGAAGCGTGTCCTCAGTGGCCACATCGTGTTTGAGGGCACTGGGCAATATCTCCACTTGAATAAATGTACTACGGATATTCAACTGTTGTCCGTTTGATCAGTGTCATGGTAGGCGCCCATAGAGCGCCCAACTGACATATTCCTCGGCCAAACTGTCGAGATTTATCCCATTTGATCAGGAAGTTTTACTCCGTCTCGGAAGGCCCAACTCCACCCTTTCAAGGTGGCAGCACGGGTTCGAATCCCGTTGGGGTGCCGTTGGGACTGCCGAGTCCTTTGAGCGCGTAATCGCTCTGACAGAAGTATCGTCGACCCATGGAACGCGCACCCGAACTCCGCTCTCTCGTCGAACGCCTGATGAGGAACTGGGTCGTTGGCGACGCGGCTGTCACGGATCTGATCTCGCGTGAACCAGGCTGCCTGGTGATTGGAACGGATTCCGAGGAGTGGTGGGAGGGCTTCAACACGGTCTCCGCTCTCTTCAAGATTCAATTCCAGGAGATGGCCGAGGTAGAGGGGCGTGGATTGGGGACCGTGGACCCGGTTGCATTGATGCACGACTTCTCCGCGTGGAAGGAAGGCCCCATTGCCTGGGTTTCGGCGCGTTATCGCGAGGGTGGACGAATCACGTTGGTCTTTCGCGAGGAAGGATCGTTCTGGCGAGTCGTTCAGTGGCACGCGTCCGTTGGCGTATCCAACGAACAGCAGGGTAGGAACCTGACAACGTCAGTTAATGACTTTCTGACCACGATTCACGAAGAAGAGATGCCCAAAGGTGCCACTTCGAGTGACGGATCGGTCACCATTATGTTCACCGACGTTGAAGGTTCGACTTCGCTGATGGAATCACTCGGTGAGCCGCAGTGGCTGGAGCTTTTGGAGTGGCACGACAGCGTAGTAAACCAGCAATCGAGGATCTTTGGGGGCAAGGTCGTCAAGGGTCAGGGTGACGGTTTCATGCTCGCCTTTCCCGCCACCGGATCTGCCACAGCCTGCGCCGTCGCCATCCAAAGAGCACTGAGCGCAGGTTGGGCAGGCGTACAGGTTCCTGTCCGAATCGGTCTGCATCGTGGCAACGCGAAATCAGAGGGTGGGGACTTCTTCGGACGCACGGTCGTTCTGGCGGCTCGAATTGCTAGCGCGGCCAGAGGCTCGGAGATTCTGGTGTCCCAGGCGGTTCAAGAGGATCTCGACGGAGCGTTTTCACTCGATGAGCCAAGGCCTCTCTCCCTGAAAGGTATGGCGGGCACACACTCCGCCTTCCCCTTGTTATGGCACTAGGTCGACGAACAGCGCTGAGCGGCCCACGTCTCGGAATCGTTCCAGAAGGTGCAGCCGCTCACTGGTTTCAATCCCGCTAGGGAGGTGCACAGGACGCAACTGTCCTCGTCGCTATCTGGGATCTGGGACTCCTCTGACGTACTTGGCCAGTTCCATAAGCCAGTTCAGCCACTCCAGGACAGGAGTTTGAACTACGACCGCTGTGGGGTGCTTCGTAATTCCTGGTGACGACCTATTTCGGTTCAGCGGACGTACAGGCCGAAAGTGCCATTTTTTCCCAGAAATTGGGGCCGCTAATGCCCATTCAATGCCCAAAACCACCCCGAATTCGATGAAAGATACCGAGAAACACTTGCGGGGAAACGGTTTAAGCAAATTTATCCCGACCACCGTTTTCGGGAGGTGTTCAACATGCCGCGCCAAATCACGTCACCGTTTGATTCAGCGTCAAACCGTGGCTCGGCCAATGCCCGTCTCATGGGTGTCGCATAGGCTCTCAGGAATGGCGACGGCGCGACTGGGTTTAACAGCGCTGGACTGCTCTGACCCTTCCGTCCTCGCTGACTTCTGGGCGGCGCTCCTCGGCGGCGAAGTCGCACATCGCAACGACGAGTTCCATGCTGTCAAGGTGGACGGAGACTGGCTGGTCGCTGTCAAGGTGCAGGACTATAAGCCGCCCACTTGGCCGGACCCGACCGTGCCGAAACAGATGCATCTACACTTAAAAGTCGACGACCTTGACGCAGCGCAAACTGACGCTGTGCGTTTGGGTGCTCGGGTCGCGACAGAGCAAACTAATCCGGAGCATTGGCGAATCCTTCTGGACCCGGCGGGTCACCCATTCTGCTTGGCAACACAGCTCCTCGACTAACACGGGGCAAGTTCGCCAAGACCTGGTAGCTCACGATTCAGTAACGACTCGAAAGTTCGAGGTCGCACGAATCCTGATGTTGCCGGCTCCCAGAATGACGTGGTGAAGGATCCACTTGAACCTTGATGGGACTTGTTTGAATTTTCAAGGAAAGGTGTTCATGCCCATACAATGCCCGCCAACTAATTCGCGGAGAATATATCGCGGATAAATTGCATTTCATCAGGAATTACTGTCACCTATTGTCGTTTTAATTTCCACCCTTTCAAGGGGCGCCACGGGTTCGAATCCCGTTGGGGGTGCTTAAGACTTCTACTAATTTACGTTCGCGTTCGATTCTTTCAAGATGATCCGATGAAACAAAGCATCATGGCACTGTCTCGACACCATTCGTTTCCATATGAGAGCCCTACGATGGAGCCATGCCGTGGAAAGAAGACTCCGTGCGTGAGCTGGCCGAGGAAGTTTCGGCGTGTCTCGCGAAGGGAGATTCCGACGCGGCCACCCGACTGACTTTTCGATTTCTAGAGCGTTACGACAAATCCGATTGGGAAACTCGCGATCGCATTACTAGCGAGTCGCCCTTGACTACGGGCAGCGACCGTTACGACGCCCTCTTAGCCGGGATTGTCGAGTTTGCGTGCGCGTCTCACGGCGTGGTTGCGCCACCGTGGGTGAACGACGAAACTTTCTTTCTGAACAAGTGGTGGTTTGTCTCGGGAATAACGTCGCTGCACGCCGACGCCCTTGTGCACAGTCCAATTTCTCTCGCTCGTCGGGGTGTCTTTGTCACACAGGGTGCATTGGAATACGCGTAGTGACTCTTCTTGGCCGTCGAGAACTTCTCGAAGCCCTCGGGGAGCTTGACGAGGAGCTGAGAATCCTCAACGTTCGAGGCGAAGTGTTCATCGTCGGCGGAGCAGCAATGGCGATTGCCTACGACACCCGCCGAGCAACCGCTGACGTCGACGCCGTTTTCGTGCCGTCAATCGAAGTACGGACGGCGGCGGCACGAGTGGCTGAACGAATGAATCTCGAGCCCGACTGGCTCAACGACGGTGCAAAAGCGTTTCTTCCCGGCGAGGACAAAAATCAAATAGGTGTGTACGAGGGACAACACCTCAGCGTTGCAGCTGCGTCTCCCCAATATCTTCTGGCCATGAAACTCATGGCGTCACGAGTCGAGCGGGATCAAGACGACATTCGAGAGTTGTACAAACTTTGCGGACTCACCACCGCCCAGCAAGGTCTCGATCTTTTGACGTCTTACTATCCGGAGCATTTAATACTGCCCAGGGTCCAATACCTGCTCCAAGAGATGTTCCCGGAAGTGCACGAGCGAGATCGCGACACCGGTTTATCCCTCTAGCTAGATCTAAGGCAATGCCGTGATAGGAGACACGACTTACCGTTTAATTGACATTGGGGACGCTACGGCGTCGGCAATGCTCTGAACGGATGGCGGGGACTCTAATTAACGCTGTTGAGTTGCCGGTACTTTCTTTCCCACCCGTCGCGCACGCGCCGCGTCAATAAAAGTTGAATCCAAGATGGGCGAATTCAAGGGGTGGGCGCAACGAGATCGGCAGACTTCTCGCAACAACTGTCTAGACCCTCTCCTTCGCTCGCCCGAGTGCCAGGTCCACGAACTGGCTTGTCGTGAGTCTCTCTCCCGTGGCGATCGCACGCTCGTACGCCTGTTCCCCGAGACTCTCGATTGACCGCCGGCGCACGTCATCTCTGATCGGCTGTTCTAGCGGACTCTCGACGTGGCGATTTCGAAGAAAGAATTCGGGAGCCTCGGAAATTAGTCTGGCATTCGCCCCCAGTATCTGCGCGGACTCGAGGAAGTCTCCTCGGTCCGCGGCCAGCCACGCCAAAACCTCGCCGAAGCCCGCCAACCAGTACTCCGGCCACCCGGCACGACGAAGCATCTGGAGACAGCGTCGAAGGTGCACCGTTGCGTCTCCTCGTTCACCCAAGAAGTAACAGTAGATGCCAAGATTGCCGACGAGCAAGATCTTGACCGCGAGGTACCCGAGCTCTTCGGCTAGTTCGAGGGCCTCGGCGTTGAGCGCTCGGTCCTCCCACAGTTCGTCGACGGTGCCGAAACCACGAACCGAGGCGACGAGCAGCGTCATGCACAAAGTCACAGAATCTCCCGCGCGCCGAAGCCAGTTCGCGGCCTCGAGCAACAACGACCTTCGGTCTTCAAGAGGCTTCACCATCGCCCCAAGCGAAAGCGCAAAACCGATGAGCCCCGGGTCGCCGGTACTTTGGGCCAGGCTCACCGCCTCCTCGGCGAGTACTCGCGCCGTGTCGACGTCGCCCGCGTCATTCGTCGTATCGCTCATGCGGCTGAGTACTAAGACCAAGGTGTCGATCTCGCCGGCCCCGCGCGCCAACGCGAGAGATTGATCGAAGAGGGTCAGTACCTCGTGAAGTTTTGCCTCGGCGCCTTCACCGGACTGTATCTGGTCTGCCAAGAAATCCGCCCAGCCCACCAGCGCGCGGGCCTTCAGGGTGGGCTCGGTCTCGGGCATCGTCGCCAGCGCCCCACCGATGAACACCGACGCTTCGCGGTGCTGTCGGGTCACGATGAATGGAAGGGCGCTGACCCCGAGGCGAAGCACACTCTCCGCTCCGCTCGGATCGCTCGAGAACTGTACCAGCGCTGCTAGGAGGTTGTCCCACTCCAGCTCCAACCGGTCCAGCCACAGTGCCTGGTCCGGGCTGCCTCTGAGGAATGGCTCTGCCGTCTCGCACAGACCAAGGAAGTACTCGGCGTGCACACGGCGTGTTTCACCCATTTCGGACTCGCCATCAACTTCCAGGAGTCGGTCCGCCGCGAACTGACGGATTGTTTCGAGCAACCGATAGCGCAGCGACGCGTCACTTCGTTCAGCCACGACCAGGCTCTTAGTGACGAGCGAGCCGAGGATATCGGCCACCTCGAACGACTCGATTGACTCAGTGGCGCAAACAACCTCCGCGGCTCGCAGATCGAAACCGTTGACGAACACGGTGAGGCGGCGCAAAACCGCGCGCTCGAATGGATTGAGAAGGTCATAGGACCACGCAACCATCGCGCCAAGAGTCTGCTGTCGCGGGAGGGCGCTGCGACTTCCCCCAGAGAGAAGGCGGAATCGCTGATCAAGCCTTCCGTGCAGGTCCTCGAGCGACATCGAAGAGAGACGAGCGGCGGCGAGTTCGATGGCCAGCGGGATCCCGTCGAGGCGCCGACAGGTCGACGAGACAAGCGGAGCGTTCGAATCCGAGAGGGCGAAGCTCTTGTCGTGCTGTCGCGTTCGGACCACGAACAGTTCAACGGAATCCGAGCCCGCCACATCAGAGACGCTCTCCACGTCCCCTTCTGGGAGCGACAGCGAGCGGACCTGGTACACGTCCTCACCGTCGACGCCCAGCGGTTCTCGCGACGTGACGACCAGATGAATCTTCGGGCACGTCCGCGTCAGCAGGTCCGCGAGCTTGGCCACCGAATCGATCAAATGCTCGCAGTTATCCAGGATGATCAGCGACCTCTGGTCGCGTAGGACTCGCTGAAGATTGTCGACAGGAGCGAGTCCTGGCTCATGGCGAATCTGGAGGGCCTCGATGATCGCGTCAGCGGTTCGATCGGGGTCGCTGACGGGGGCCAGCTCGACGAGCCAGACTCCCTCGCCGCTGCCGTCGAGAAACTCGGCCGCGGCTTGCAGCGCTAAACGCGTCTTGCCCGATCCGCCCGCTCCGGTCAAGGTGACGAGGCGAGACTCCTGGATCAGAGCGCGTACCTCTTGAAGCTCGCTCACTCTACCAATGAATGAACCGAGGGACGCCGGCAGATTATTGGGCAACTCCGGATTGTCTAGTGACCGCAGCGGCGGAAAGTCCCCTTGCAGTCCCGGCGACAAGAGCTGGAAGATCGTCTCGGGTCGACCCAGATCTTTGAGTCGGTGTGAACCCAGACTGCGAAGCGTGGAATCGCTTGGCAGGGAGTCTTCGACGAGTCCCGCCGACGCCGACGAGAGAAGAATCTGCCCGCCATGACCCACCGCCGCAATTCGAGCTGCGCGGTGGACCTCGTATCCGACGAGACCCGTCTCCTCTTCGGAGGCCTCGCCGCTATGGATCCCCATTCGAACACGAAGATGCTCGTCTCCGGGCCACGTGAATGCGTCCAAAGCTCGCTGAATATCAATCCCACAGGCAACGCCGGCCCGTGGGGAGGTAAAGGTCGCGAAGAACGAGTCGCCCAGCGTTCCCTGTTCTCGCCCTCCGTAAGCCTCTAAACACTTTCGGATGATCCGATGGTGCTCGGCCAAGGCGGGTGCGTAGGCGGCGTCACCAATGCGACGCAGCATGGTCGTGGAACCTTCAATATCGGTGGAGAGAAAGGTCAGCGTCTCGATGAGTGAATCGTAGGAGATGCGACTTGGCAATGCACGGGCGCGGGACAACCCGCTTTGCACGGGGTTCTACTCGCCGGCGGGGGTCAGCAGGTCCGCAACGGCCACGCAGCAATCAAGTCCCTGGCCTCCCCTGCAGGTACTCCGACCGTCGTTCGATCCGGGTCAGCCATTCCAGAACCGGAGTTTGAACTACAACCTCTGTGGGATGCGAAGTTATTCCTGACGAATGCGGATCTAGCCAGTGAGCGTTGGTCCTTTTTGTAGGGCCCAAGTCATGTCAGCCTTACCATAAGCAACCGCACTGCTAACGACTGGTGTCGATTCAACGGCTCGGGATTACTCTTCATTGACCCCGGTTCACCGCGGCAGAACGGCTGGATCGAATCGTTCAACGCCCGGCTACGCGACGAGTTCTCGAACGGCCAGCAGTTCGACACGCTCTTCGAGGCCAAAGTGATGTTCGGCGACTGGCGACAGGAATACAATCACGCAAGAACTCACAGCGCACAACGTCGCCAGCGGCGTCGTTCAGTCGATCGTTAGTTAGCCTCTCCCGCCCCTGGTGTCGGTGACACCAGGGGCGGGAGTTGTTTACCACCATCGTTCGTTCCTACGGCCCCGGTCGAGTAAAGACTGCGCGTTCCAGCCGCTCTGGTGACGGCACGACGTTCACCCATCGGCGAGTTCAAGAGTCATTGGATCTTGCACCCATGCAATGAATTGCTGAACTCACTAGCGCCACCGTTCGAGTGACGAACAGTCGGGTACGAAGGTTTGCGCCCAAGGTCAACTCACGGCGACGCCGCTCCACGAAATAAAAGTGAAGAGGCTACCCATTAGGGGACTTCTTCATCATGAACCACTCGCTGCAGCGGACTATTAAAACCACGCGTCAATCGCTACCGTCGATGGCTATGACGATTTGTGCGAGTTCTCCCAGCGGCCTCCATCTGGAGTAGTGCTGTCTTCACCGCGAGACCTCCGGCGTACCCGCCGAGTGTGCCGTCGCTTCGCACCACTCGGTGACACGGAACGACCACCGGAAGCGGGTTGGTTGCGCAGGCCGAACCGACCGCGCGTACTGCCTTCGGATTCCCAACCAGCTTCGCGACCTCCGCGTAACTCTCGGTACGCCCATAGGCGATGTCGGGGAGATGACGTTGCACCAGTTGACGGAAACCACTGGAGAGTGACAGGTCCAGAGGGACGTCGAAGTTCTTGCGGGTACCGGCCAAGTATTGGTCAATCTCGCGCGCGGCGTCGTCCAATCGCTTCGGAGCGCGCAGGATTCGTGGGCTCAGTTTGGTCGCGAGGACGATGAGGACCTTGTCGTGATCTTCGCTAGCGAAGGCGACCCGCACTAAACCCTTTTCGGTCGCGGCGAGCAACAGCGATCCAATGGGCGTATCAATCATGGTGTAGGCAACGTCGAGAATCCTCTCACGCGCGGCCGCCTCGTCGAGCTTGTCGTGAAGTCGCTCCAATACCTCTGGTCCCGCGGACGTGGCCGCGATCAACGCAGTTGCCGCCCTCTCTTCTATCGTGTCGTTCATCAGTGTCCTCCTCTGCCATATACGTCGAGATAAGTGGTCCGAAGGCTCTTGATGCCGTCGGCGGCCGCTCTGCGCGCCGCGTCCGTCGTCCCGCCAAGAATTTCGGCGACGTCGCGGTACGGCAAGCCGGCGACGTAGTGGTACGCAACGGCCTGGCGTTGCTTCATTGAAAGACCTTTCACCGCGTCCCACAGCTCCTGGTGCGCCCCTAGCGAAACAGCGATTGTTGCAGCACGCTCGGGCAGTTCGTCCACCACGACAACGTGGTGCCTTTGGGAACGGACGACGTCAAGAGCCTTGCGATGCGCGATCGTGACCAGCCACGCCTCTATATTCGCGTCACCCGCGAGATCCGGATAGGCCCGCATCGCGGAGAGAAACGTCTCGGACCAGGCGTCTTCGGCATCGTGAAGGCCTAGTACGACCCGACACACTCGTAGCACCGTCGGCCCGTGTTCTCGTATAACGCTCTCGAAAGGCCGCTTCATCTCCATCACCTTGTAAACGCGCTTGCAGACCCAAACGTGAGGTCATTTCTCAAAACATTTCCCCCACTCCATCAACTGGCCATCCTTACCGAGCACGCGACGGCCAGCACGAATTCAGACTCCGTTGGGGGCGGGTCGTTGGAATCGCCAATGATGGCCCCGAGATTATGAACTGCCCTGCTCACCACAGAGGGGCCTTCGTGGCAGAATCTGGTGATGGACGACGTATCGGGCGCTACCTCGACGCTCGCTGAGGCGCTGCGCGTGGCCCTCTCGACGCGCGACCTCGACGCCTTCGTTGCGTTGCTCAGCGATGACGTGCAATGGGGCGACGGTAAGGACGCCAGAACGTGTCGAGGTCGCTCCGACGTGCGTGCCACCATGGATCGCGCCATGGCCAACGGGATAAGTGGAACCATCACGGAGCTCGCCACCGGTACCAAGGGCATCCTGTGCGGATTTGATCTTCAAGTGCCGCGCGAGCACGCCGGAGCAGGTCGACGAAGCCTGTACCACGTGTACTTGGTACGAGACGGTCGAATCTACGAAATCAAACCTTTCGATACTCGCCGATCAGCCACCGCGGCCGCGGGCGTGGCCTAAGTCACTCGAGAGTTCCTCTGAGTCACTGGGCTCTCACTCAGCAAGGACCGCTCTCGACACCTCGCTCGAGCCGTACGGAGAAAGTGGCTGCCGCCCATTTCCGACGCTCAACAGTAGGTTTTGTTGGCAGCAGTCTTGTTTCCTAGAGAGGAGTCAGTTGTGTGGGTTCGCGGAATCGTTGGTGTGCTGTCATGTCTCACTGGCATCGTGTGGATTCTCCAAGGAACGAACGTCATGCACGGTTCGGGCATGAGCGGCCACGGCGGCTACGCGGTCCTCGGCGCCGTGGTGTTCGTGATTGGTGCGGCACTTCTCACCTGGGCTTGGCGTTTTCGCGCTGGTCATTCAAGTTAGGGCGTTGCGCCACGCCAGCGAGTGAATTAGTACGACGTGCGGTGCCACGAATCGTCGCTGTGCCACGCACTCACGTCTTTGTTTCCTCAAGTAAGTTCCTGTCTGAGGCGAGCCCGTCGTTCATACCAGCGACGTCACGTTCGACGAGGTGGACCGATTTGACGTTCATCGTCGACAGTCCGACGTCCCATTGAGGTGCGAGACCTCCTATGACTGGGTTCTAACCCAGTCATAGGTCGTTTCAACCACGCGACCCACAGTGTGGAGCAAAACCCGTCAAGATGTCAGAGAGAAGTTCGACCGAAACTTCCTAGACCGTCGGGAGCTCCATGGCAACGGATCGGCCAAGGTCACCCCAACAGCACCGTCAGCTTTCGCGCACTCACGTGCTTGGTGGCGTCGCGCTAAGTCTCGTACTTCTCGGTATGTCGAGTGGCGTAGCGACCGCGCAAGGTTCTATACCAACGGCGTCTGCCCTTAGTGCACCCACGTCCTTGTGCACTGCGTCCGCAGTCCGCGAGATCGCCTCTACGAACTTGCCGCGGTACGGGCCAGGGAGCATCGTGAGAATGACCGCCTCAATACGAAACACATCATCTTCGACGTGCGGCGTGGAGATCGGTGGAACGTCGCCCTTCTACACAGTCACCAACTCGAGCGGCGTCGTCGTCTGGAGCGGTTGCAGTTCGGGTGACGAACCCAGTAAATGCCCCGAGTACCTCATGGACAAAGAGTTGTCGCCAAATCAGGTGTACGCGAAGACGGTGACGTGGGACCAGCGCGCGGGCGCGCCACTCACGCGCGTGCCCACGGGCACCTACACCTTCTCCACCCAGTTCGATGGTGTAACCAAACCCGCTTCATCGAAATTCGCACTGACGCTCGTTTCGACGGCGAAAACCTTCATCGCGACGCGAGCGGACAACTCACGAAACTACTCGCTGCACCGTGGCGACCGCCTCATCGTGCGGCTCTCGGGTCCGTCTATCTACACATGGTCCGCGGCGGTCGCTTCGAACCCGGCGATACTACGGCGCACGTCGAATACAGCGGGCGCTACGTCAATTGCCATCTTCGTCGCCGAAGACTCCGGTCACGCGCAAATTACCGCGACGGGCAACCCGATCTGCTATCCCGGATGTCTGGTACCGAGCCAGCTTTTTTCGATACGCGTCTCGGTGGTCGCGTAACTTCACCACATCGAAGGTCCTTCGCACTACGGCTCGGTGAAGGAAACGATGAAGCCACGCGAGCTGAACAGCTTCTGGAGTCGATCAAGTCGACGCACGACAGCCAATTGAGGTCGGGGATACGCTTGGCTACCTTGACAAACGCCCATGACCTCAATCGCTGACGTCCTCGGAGGTCGTTACCGCCTCGTTCGACTGCTCGGGCGAGGCGGTATGTCCGACGTTTACGAGGCGATTGACGAACAAAGCGGCGACCCCGTTGCCGTAAAGATTGTCCGCTCGGGCGACCCCGAGTTCGTTCGCCGACTAACCCTCGAAGCGCGAGCGCTTGAGAGCTTTGAGCACCCGGGGCTCATCACACTGCTCGACACCGGACTCACCGGTGATGACGCGTACCTCGTGATGGAGTTCGTCGACGGACCCACCCTTTCGACGTCGCTGCAAAGTGGACCACTCGGCGCTCCGCAAACCGCGTCGCTGGGGGCGAGGTTGGCCGACGCGCTGGCGTACGTGCACGAGCGAGGCATCGTGCATCGCGACGTCAAGCCGTCCAACATCTTGCAATCGGCGCAGGGTGAGGCGTGGCTCGGTGACTTTGGCATCGCTCAACTTCACGACGCGACGACGCTCACGGCGATGGGGACGGCGATGGGGACCGTCGTCTATATGGCCCCCGAACAACTTGAAGGCGAGCGCGTCGGCCCGAGCGCCGATATCTGGTCACTCGGCATTGTCTTGCTCGAATGTCTAACGGGACGGCGCGCCTACGAGGGCTCGCCCAGTGAGATCGTGGCACGCCGAATGGCCGGCCCGGTCGCGCTGCCTGAGGCTCTACCGGCGCCCTGGAAGCTGGTGCTGAGCGGAATGCTCGACTACCGACCCGAGCAACGCCTCGACGGCCGTCAGGTCGCCGCGCTTCTCTCATCGTCGGCGTACGCGGCTCCTTGGCAGCCCTCGAGCGCTGACGTGACCGAACGATTGACGCCCGTAGGCCCAAACGATCTCACGGTACTCATGCCAGGTGCTGTTAAACCCGCCGCGGTGGCGGGCGACGAGACGCTCGTCACGCCACCCGCTCGTAACGCCGTCGCGCCACTCGCTCGCCCAAAGTGGTTCGTGCCCGGTCTCCTCATCGCCCTCGCCGCGCTGGTCATTGTCCTCATCTTTTGGTTGTCGTCACTCCCCTCGAGTGTTCCACCCACGACAACGACGGAGTCGACAACGACCACCACGAGCGTTTCGAGTTCCACGTTGATCGCCAACCTACTCAATGACTTGGCGACCGGCCAGGCGGCCGGTAACGTTGACCCGGGCTCAGTGCAGAGCATCACCCAAGACGCTGAACGGGCCCTTTTTGACCAAACTTCCGGAAACTCGGTCGCGGCAGAAAACGATCTCCAACAGGCAGCGACGGTCATCGCGAACGGTACACAAAGCGGACAGATATCTCAGCGCGAGGGTACGTTGCTAGAAAGTGATCTCTCGAAACTCGCTCGTTCACTCGGTGTGAGCGCTCCGAGCGTCACTACCACCACGACGCCGACGGGCCCCACGCCACCCGGAAATAGCGGCAACGGCCACGGCAAGGGTCCTGGCCACTGAGCTATTCATCCCACTAGTCCGTCTTGGTTCGTCCCGCGTCCATTTCAACGGTCCTCGAGACTTCCACTGCATCGAGAAGTCGGCGATCGTGCGTCGTTAACAACAACGTTCCACCAAAAGTCGACAACGCACTCTCTAACTGTTCAATCGCCGGTAGATCGAGATGATTCGTCGGCTCGTCCAGCACGAGGAAGTTCACGCCCTGGGTTTGAAATATTGCCAGCTCGGCACGTGTTCTCTCCCCCGCTGAGAGCAGTCGCGCGGGACGCGTCACGTGACTCGCACTCAGTCCAAACTTTGCGAGCACCGAGCGCGCGTCGGCCTGTGCGAGATCTGAGCGCTCACAGACATAACGAACGAGGTCGTGATCACCCTGGAGGGCCCGGCGATCCTGACCGAGCAGACCAACCACCACGCTCGGGCCCAACCATCGCTCACCGCGGGTGAGCTCAATCGTTCCGAGCAACGCCTGAATCAACGTCGACTTTCCCGAGCCGTTACGGCCCGTCAAGGCGACTCGCTCGCCCCACGAGATCTCAAGGTCAATGGGGCCCAATCGAAAGGTCGCTCGATCCACGACGCCGCCGCGCAGTCGTGCCACCACATCACCAGCGCGCCTCACTTCGTCGATTGAGAAACGTAGATCCCATCCTTCAAAGGGCTTCTCTACCACTTCGAGCTTCTCCAGCGTCTTCTCAGTTTGGCGAACCTTCGAGGCCAGTTTTTCGGTTCGATTGATGCGAAAGTCTCGCTGGGCGGTGTCGTGGTCGGTCGCGTTCTTGATCTCTTTGCGAACGCCCTCAACGGCCCACTGTCGCTGACGTTGCGCTCTACTTGTGAGTTGATCTTTCCGACGTTGATACTCGTCGAAGGACTCGCGCGCGAGGCGCAACGCGTTCGCCTTCTCCGCTTGGTAGCCCGTCCACCCGCCGCCGTACTCTTTCGCCGTGTGGTGATGTTCGTCGATTTCGAGCACCGAGGTCACGGTACGTTCGAGAAACGCTCGATCGTGCGAGACGATCACCGTCGCGCCCTCGCGTCGTCGAACCCACGATTCGAGTCGGGCCAACCCCTCGAAGTCCAGGTCGTTCGTGGGCTCGTCGAGTAGTACGACGTCAAAACGCGAGAGTTCGATGCCCGCGAGGGCGACCTTGGCCTCCTGTCCACCCGAGAGCGTCGACGTCTCCCACTCAACGATTGGAGCAACACCGAGTTCGTCCAGCACGGTCTGCATCCGAGCGTTAAAGGTGCTTGCCCCGAGTGATTCGAAACGATGCAGCGCCTCTTCGTAGCGGCGATCGGCGTCTCGAGAGTTCGACGCCAGATTGCTGGCCGCGTCGACGAGAGCAATCTCCGCCTCCGTCACGCCGGTTCGTCGAGCTAACGACGCGGCGACACTCTCGCCGTCTCGATAATCGTGTTCTTGGGCGAGGTAGCCCACGCTGGCCCCGGGCGGATCGAGCGTAATCGTGCCGCTGTCGGGCAACTGGAGCCCCGCGAGTAGCTGAAGCAGCGTGGACTTTCCGACACCGTTGGGGCCAATGACGCCAACGTGGTCGTGCGGTCCCACCTTGAATGAGATGCCGTCGAGGACGGTTCGGCCCCCGAGCGCGTGCGTCAATCGAGACGCAGCGAGCACCGCGAGGGTGAGGGACGACGAGTGAGAAGGGTGCGACAGGGGCATCTGAAATCTCCAAGAACGAGGGACAAAGTTCGATCGAGAAATTCAGGAATTAACGCATTGGTTCATGGTAGCGCGTAAAGATCGACAAAACGAACGACATTGTGCGTCTCTTTGGCAACGACGAGCGGCGCTCGGTCGTCACGTCAGTTCACGCCTGAGTTACTGGTACGAGTTGAAGGAGTATTCCAGTCGCCCGATGTCGCTCAAGTGTGGCACCGTCGAAGATTCGACGCTGGCTCTTCGCTGGTCGCGTGCCCTCGGCATTCTCACGCCGTCCTCTCAATTAATGAGGAGGAACTATCTGAGAGCCCACGTTCCAAGAACGCCCACGAACTTGGCGAAAAGTGGGCTCACGAGCCAGTAGTTCAGTCAGTTTTGACCATGGGAGAACGGCGTGTTCGCACGAAACTGGACGGGTGACGACTGCCTACTTCTTGAGGCCCGCAGTTGGTAACTTTCGGTACCAACGGTGCTTACTGTTGCAGTTCGAGGTGACGTGACGCGCCGTCTGGCCGGGGGTACGAACATTCGACGTCGCCAAGGACTCTGCACTCTGGTGTTGTTGTCACTTACTGTAACGCTGAGCACGACACCGCTCAGCGCGGCCGGCGGCGCGAGCGTGCACAACCCCACGGCTAACATCACGCCACGGCCCAACTTTCTCGAATCAGCAGTCTGTACTCAAACCGGGAGCACGTGGCGCTGCGCGAATCCTTGCGTGTCCACACAGACCGCGGGCTTCGTCGCTTACAACAACAGTCCCGGATGCACGCAGTACTTGGTGCAAATTGTCAACACCGCCCGAAAAATGGAGAACCTCCCACCAATGGTGTTGCCCACGAACTGGTACTCGTTGACCCCGCCCGAACAGCTCTTCGTTATGGCCGACTTAGAGCGCACGGCACGAGGGTTGCCCCCGTATCTCGGGATCAACAAAGTTTTAAGTGGCTCGGCGCAAAGGGCCGCGGACACCCAGAGTGACCCGACGAGTGCTCCCGGCTTTCCCATTGGTCTCGACGCCGAGCACGTGTCGGGCATGGGCAGTCTGTGGGGCACGGGATTCTCGGCCATCGAATCAGACTACGAGTGGATGTACAACGACGGCTGGAGCGGACGGCGTTCGACGACCTTCAACATTGCTTGTTCCTCTTCGAGCGCTCCCGCGTGCTGGGGACACCGCAACGAACTCTTGGGCTTTGACGGGTCGTACGATCCCGGCGTTGGACTGTACTGCAGGAACTGCGAGATGGGCGTGGGTTTCGCCGAGATGGACGGACACAGTTCCTTCGCGGACCTCATCGAGTTGCCCCGGTCCGGTGCCCCACCGATGAGCTTCACGTGGTCAAAGAACGTGGCACCGTGCTTATCGCAGTAACGACGGACGACCACACCGTCTTCGTTGCGCGAGGTCTTAAAGATCTGGCAGGCAGAAGTCGAGGCTCGGGATGTCCGTGCCACCGTCGACCTCGAGTACTTTGCCCGTCAGGAACGCTCCCGCCGGCGAGGCGAGGTACACGACCGCGGCGGCCATCTCGTTAGGACTGGCGATGCGGTGCAACGGCGTGAGCTCTTCCATCATCGACTTGAGTTCTGGAGTCGTAGTCACGATTTCGAGCGCTGAGGTCGCGGTTGAACCGGCGGCGATAGCGTTGACGCGAATTCGCGGCGCGAGATCCTTTGACGTAAGGCGCGTGTAGTGCGAGAGGGCGGCCTTGACTGTACCGTAGGCGCCGTAACCGCGCCCGGCGACGCGACCCATCACCGAGGAGATGTTAACGATTGATCCTCCGCCGTTCTCCAGCATCAATGGTACGGCCACCAGATTGAGCGCGTGCGCTGTAGTGACGTTGAAGTGGAACGCTTCTTCGAGATACTCCGGCGTGGTGTCAAGAAACGGAAGAGGAATTGCGCCGCCCGCGTTATTCACCACGACGTCGAGGCGGCCAAACTCGCGCCGAGCCATAGTGACGAGTGAGCGAACAACGTCGAGGTCGCCAACGTCGCCAACGACGCTGACGGCGCGTTGACCGGTCCCGGCGACGAGTTCGGCCACAATGTCAAGATCGCTCTGCGTTCTTGAAGCAATAACAACGTTGGCGCCACACTCAGCGAGCGCCACCGCACTCGCGGCGCCGATGCCGCGGCCCGAGCCCGTGATGATGGCCACCTTCCCATCAAGTCGGAATAGTTCAAGGATCATGGGTATCTCCTGGCGGTCATCGTTACGGTTAGGTTATTCGTCGCGCTGACCGCTCGACGTTGTGGGGTGGGCCAATGAGACGATGGTCGTCAAACGTTCTAACACTTTTCGTCGCCATACTTCTTCTCGCTGCTTGCGCCCACCCGCCAACGTCAACGTCAACGGCAACCTCGACGGCCAAGGCGGTCACGAATCTCTCGGTGACGATAGAGGTTCGTCAAAGTCTTCTCGACGACGCCGCGGCCGACCATCAACTCCCCGCGTCGGACTACACCGGTCTTTCGCGCATTTGACGTACTACGCCTTCGACCCGCGAACCAACGTCTACTGCGCCGCCGATGGCTAACTCGGCCCACGCCTCTTCATAGGCCGGACCGAGCTCCGAGGCTCGAAGCAGTCGACGGCCTTATGGATGGCGGCCGATCTCGACGAAAAACATTAGGACACTGAACAGGAGTCAAAAAACTCACGTCATCGTTAGGCAGGCTCACGCTGATTTTCACACTTTCTCGCTACTTGCAGTACAACTAGTTACCTACTTAAAACACTCGAAACGGAACGGAAATCCCTAATCATTCGTCCCCAACGGTCTGGAGAGACTCGAAGAATGATGGGTCGAGTCAGCGACGTAGCGAGCAGTTAGCGACCAGAAAATTGAGCGACTCAGCCCCTCTGCGGCGCCTTCCAGAAGGGTGATGGCCATGGTTGGCCATCGCGAAGAACTCTCTCAATCTGACGTGCGGCTTCGATGACGGTCCACTCACTGTTCGCTCGTCCAATAATGGCCAGGCCTACGGGCAGATCTTCGACGACGCCCAAGGGCAGACACATGATGGGCCATCCGGCAATTGCCGGCGCCATCGTGGCCGGGCTGGCCGGACCCGGGTGTCCCCCCACCGTCAGGTCGCTCTTCCAACTCGGTCCGAAGGCGGGCGAGATAATGACGTCGACGCCTTTCAATCCTGGGGTGAGACACGTGTCAATAGCCCACGTGAGATTCCTCGCTCGTGCCTCGGCGTAGTTCGGACCGCTTCTCCCGCCCGACAGCACGGCCGTGATGAAGTTCTCATGCCCGAAGTACCGCAACTCTTGTTCTGGACGTTCGTCTTCGTAGGTAATGACCTCGGCGAGCGAGCGAACACCACCGCCGGGACGACTGGCGAGATACGCGTCGAGGTCATCCAGCAACTCCGCGAAGAGGACTTCGCCCTCGTCCTTGAACTCTTGCTCGCCCGGCAGTGCGAGGTCGCGATCGATGAGGGAGAGGCCGCCCGCGATTAACGACACCACCACGTCGTCAAAGAGTTGGTCGGTGAGGGGGTGTCCCGTTCGCCAGTTCTTCGCAACGACCATCTTCGGCGCGGGAATCACGTTCAGCGGCGTGCTTAAAGCGAGTACGCCAAAGAGCCGTGCGACGTCGTTAACACTTCTGCCCATTGGGCCGGGACTGTCTTGACTCGCGCTGATCGGAACGACGTACGTCGTGGGCACGACGCCCACCGTGGGCTTTAGACCGACGACACCATTCACCGACGTGGGACAGATAATTGACCCGTCGGTCTCGGTGCCCACGGCCAGTGGCGCCAGTCCCGCGGCCAGCGCCGCGCCCGAACCCGACGATGATCCTCCAGCCGAGCGATCAAGGGCCCAGGGGTTGGCGACGAGGCCGCCACTCGAGGAGTAGCCACTTGTCGAGCGAGGTGAACGAATGTTGGCCCACTGACTGAGATTGGTGCTGCCCAGGATGATGGCGCCAGCGTCACGCAGTCGTGTCACCAACGTGGCGTCACGGCTGGTTCGCCCAGCGAGCGCCGTCGAGCCGGCGATGCCGGGCAGACCCAGCGCTTCGACGTTGTCCTTGATCAAGATCGGCACACCGTGCAACGCGCCCCGAGAGACGCCGCGCGCGCGTTCTTCATCTCGTTCGTTGGCCACCGTGCGCGCGTCAGCGCTAAGAGCGGCAATAGAGTTAAGCGCGATCTCGGTTCCCGCTGCGTCGATCGCCGTGATGCGCGAAAGGTAGGTGTCAACGAGTTGCGATGAAGTGAGTTCGCCGCTCGCAAAACGAACGCCGATCTCTTCGACGGATAGGAACGCCAGTTCGGCGCTCGGCGCGTGGGGGTCACTCATTTTGCAACTTTAGAGGTTGGCGAGAGGAACGTCCGCCATCGGCGCGTAAAGACGTCGCTACCAGCCACTCACCTCACAGAAGGCCCTTCCTCGACGAAAGCACTTCGAGAACCGCTGGTAGCGTCTCTCATAGGGCGCTGCCCCACGAACTCCGCGGGTCCGTGCCACGAAGTCTTCGACGCTCCTCGACAGATGTCGCTCGAGCGCAGAGCAGGAGTGCGCGTGAAAAAGATCTTGGTTGTGGCAACGCTCGCGGCGTCACTGGGACTCGCCTCGTGTGGCGTGACGGCGTCGCTCAATCAAGCGGTATCGTCCTTGGGCGCGTCGTCCAATATGCAGATCCATCTCACGGCGAAGGCCTCGGGTTCGCAGTCGAGCAAAGTTGAAAAGATCCTCAGACATCTCTCATTTGAAATGAACTACTCGAATCCTTCGGGCGCGCCACTCTCGCAGGTCACCAACAAAGTCAACGTCGAACTCATGGTGAGCGTTGGATTGCACCAACTCGTTGACGTACGCGTCGTGGGCGAGAACGTCTACGTCTTGGTCAACGCGTCGGCGATGTCCAATATTCCGGGAGCGAACGTGTCACCCGCTGAACTCTCCGCGGTTCAACTGCTTCTCGGTCGTCGTTGGTTCGAGATTCCAAAGAGCCTCCTCGAGACGTACGCGGCCAATGAGAAAGCGCTACCGACTTCGGCGACGGTAGCGGCGGCGGCGAAGGATCAAGCTATCGAGAAACAGATCATCGACGCACTTACCGGCGTGATCGAATCGACTCCGTACAAAAAGCTGGCCGGCGGTGGGTACGCACAGACCGGCACACTCGAGTCGATCGCTAAGGCGGAGCTGCCGATTATTAAGTCCTTCTCCGGTACGACGAGCCTCCCCGCCACGGTGAAGGGCTCCTACTCAATCGCCTTCACGATGTCTGGATCAACCGCCACCGGAGGATCGATTGGCATCACCGCGCCGAACGGTACGAAGGGAAATTCGACCGTCACGCTGAATGCAACCCTGGCCCACGCCAACGACACCATTGTCGCGCCAACGAACGTGACAGTGATTACACCGGCAGTCCTTAGTGGCCTCCTCGCCCAAGCGAAGTAGTTCGATTCTTCTAGGTGACGTCAGAGACGTCTCACCCGTCGGTCGTCACCTGACGCGACCGTACCGCCAGAGGACTTAGGGTCGACTCGCGAGTAGCGCGAGCCCATTACCGCTGAGAACGACGTGAGCCCCTTTGCGTCCAGCCATCGACAACAGCAACGCGACCATCGGTCCCGATACCTCGGGCCCTTCACCGTGAGACCACTGAGTGTCCGTAGCCCTTAGTGAAAAGCCCGAAATTCGCCGCTTCGCGCCAATCAGAATGTTCGAGTTCTTCCAACTGTCGGCGACCGCGACCAAGGCCGCGATAGGAACTTCGTGAGTGAGTCTAAGTGGTCGACGAATGTCTTCTCCGTGTACCACGATCTCTCCCAACATCGCCATCACGGGCGCCGGCGGATGATTGGTTGTCGTCGTTCGAGCCTCGAGGCGACGAATCAGCTCACTGGGCCCGACGGCGGCGTTACGTTTCGCGTCCTTGTCGGCGAACGCGTCGAAGTTGAATCGCGCCAGCGCCATGTCTTTAAAAAAATTAAGAACCGTCTGTTCCGCCGCGGCGACGACGTGGCCCGCGACCTCTTGCACGGGCCAGCCAACGCACCATGACGGCGAGGCCCACTGTTTAGGCGTCAGACCCTTCCACGTCTCAGCCAACTGAGCTTGTTCAGCGTGAATGTGTGACCATACGTCGATCGATTCCATGACCAAGTTCCTTTCCAACGCCCAATTTCAGCAACTATAACGACGCGTCTCGTGACGTAACAGATTGCCGTTAGCGCCCACGTCATTGAGTGAACGCCTCGTAGGCGAGCGACGTTCTCGCCCATTGCCACAACGACAAAGGACTCCGCCCGGCCCCTACATGGGCCGGGCGGAGGTGCCACTACTGCGCGGGAGGAGGGATTAGGCGTTAACCAGTTCCCTCTCGAGCTCCTTGTGCAGGACCAACTCTCTGTCCTCGGACGTGCGTCGAGCGTGTCGGAAACCAAGCCCCACTAAGAGCGCCATGATGGCCGCCAACACGAAGGCTGAGACAGCGGCCCAGAGTGCGATTAGTCCGAACTCCGAAAAGGCGTAGGCCTCAAGAAGAAGTCCACGGAGCGTCGTGCCTTGAAACGTCGTCTGCACTTCGGCGCTGAGTGCCGCGTTCGTTGGGTTGGCCATTGACGCCGCGCTGACTTTTGCGTACACACCACCGTACGGCATCTCTGAGAGGTGGACCGCGATGAAGTGATCGGCGTACGCCTGCGCCTGCGCACCCGTCGTCAATGGTTGTCCGGCGTACTTCTCGAGGTAGGGAATCATTGCGGGGGTCACTTCCGTGCCGGCCTTAGCTTGGGCGAACTGCGCCCTCGACGGGAACACAATGTCCTGTCGGGCCAACTGACTGTGAACGCTCGACGTGGTGAATCCGTAGCCCCAGAGTAAGAGGGCACTCGACACCAACAACATCACCACGATGACGAGTCCAACCGCGCTAGCGAGCGTGTCGAATATTTTGCGCTGCATACATTTCTCCTTTGATTAGATCTGCCCTTCCAGTGTCGACGACGTGCAAACACTGGTGATAGGGGCGAATGTCACGACTAATGGGGACCTTCGTCCCTACCAAACGTCAACGAGAGGAGCGCATACTGGAGTCATGTTCACCAAGGCCCACGAATGCGCAGTCGTCAAGTTCGATGATTCGCTTGCTACTACTCCCGAATTCGGCTGTCACTACATTGCTCGCGACCAGCACCTGGAAGACCATCTTCACCTGGTGACCGGTGAACGCAACAGCGACGAGGTTGACGAGGGCGACGAGTACGAGTCAGTACCGGCACCACACGTCGAACACGATTCGATCCACTTCGCGTTTTCCAATAAAGAAAGAGTTACGTCATGAAAGCACTCGTCTACCAAGGACCCGGGTCCAAGTCGTGGGAGGAAGTTCCTAACCCCACGTTGCTCGCCGATACCGACGCCATCGATCGCGTAACGGTCACCACCATCTGTGGCACCGACCTGCATATTTTGAAGGGCGACACGCCAGAGGTGACGGCGGGACGCGTACTCGGTCACGAGGCCGTGGGCACCGTAGATCAAGTGGGCAGCGGGGTAAAGAATCTCTCCGTGGGCGACCGCGTGTTGGTGTCGTGTATCTCGTCGTGTGGGACCTGTCGATACTGTCGCGAAGGCCGTTACGGCCAATGCGTGGGCGGCGGAGGTTGGATTCTCGGCCACAACATCGACGGGACCCAGGCCGAGCTCGTACGCGTCCCCTTCGCGGACACCTCGACCTGCCTCGTACCGAAAGGTGTCAGTGATGAAGAGATCCTCATGCTGGCCGACATCTTGCCCACGGCTTACGAAGTCGGTGTGCTGAACGGTCACGTGCAGCCCGGCGACACCGTCGCCGTAGTGGGCGCTGGCCCGATTGGCCTCTCGGCCATAACTGGAGCGAAGTTGTTCTCGCCGAGCCACATCATCGCGATCGACCTTGCGGACATCCGTCTCGAAGCGGCCAAGCGATTTGGTGCCGACCTGACGTTCAACAACACCTCAGCGGACGCCGTTGCGTACGTGCAGAGCATCACCAACGGGCTCGGTGTCGACGTCGCTATCGAAGCGGTGGGCGTACCAGCGACCTTTGAGCTGTGCACGGAACTTGTTCGCCCTGGTGGACGAGTGGCCAACATTGGCGTGCACGGCAAGCCCGCCACGTTGCACCTCGAATCTCTGTGGACGCGTGACGTGACAATCACGACCGGATTGGTCGACACCTATTCGACACCAACGTTGTTGAAGCTCGTCGCCTCACGCCAGATTGACGCGGCCGCCTTTGCCACGCACCACTTCGCACTCGACGACATCATCGCGGCTTACGACGTGTTCTCACGCGCGGCCGACACCGGTGCGCTGAAGGTGATTCTCACCAAGTGACGTGAACGACGACCGGCCAACACCGCGTGAAGGGGGAAATAAGTTGATGTACTTAAGGCTTTTGTCGGACTCTCTAGAAAACTGGACCGACGAACTGAGCGGCGGGGCACTCATCGAGCACGTTCTCAAGTGTCGCCACGAGATGCTCGACACCTTCTCGGGTCGCGGCGACACCATCTATCGCCTACTCGGCGCTGAGGTCGCCTACGACCGCGCGTTGATAAAACTCTGTGAGGCTCTCAGCATTGAGTGCGATGTAGGGAACTTCGCATTCCCGAACCAGGAGCGGCTCCGCGTCGAAGGAGCGCTCGCCAGGAACGGCGTCGATCTAGCCGGCCTCTCGCGAGTGCGCCAATACTAGGTCTGCTCGGCTTCGTTAGCGCCGGTATTGAGTTTGGTCGCAAAGATGGCCGCCTCGGTGCGGTTCGTCACGTTGAGTTTGCTCAACAGTCCCGTCACGTAGTTCTTGATCGTCTTTTCGGCGAGGAACATTGTTTCGGCGATCTGACGGTTCGTCATTCCTTCGGCGATGAGTTCCAGGAGCCGGTGCTCTTGCGGTGACAGTGCACTGAGTGCCGACGACGACTCTGGAGGGCGCGTAATTCTCTCAACCACGCGAGCAACGGCTCGTGGATCCATGAGTGATCCGCCGCCCGCTACTTTCTTCACGTCTTCAATGAGGTCGCGGGCTCGAATCTGTTTGAGCACGTAACCGGCGGCCCCGGCCATCACGCTGGCGTAGAGCGCTTCGTCGTCCGCGAAGCTCGTCAACATCAAACAGACGATGCTGGGGTTAGTCGAGCGCACCTCGCGACAGACTTCAATGCCACTGCCGTCTTCGAGACGAACGTCCAGTATCGCCACGTCGGGCTGGTCTTGGGGAATGCGCCAGAGCGCCTCGGCTACGGTCGCCGCCTGACCGACGACCTCAATGTCATCGTCGCTTTCGAGAAGACTCCGAATTCCCTCACGCACCATCTCGTGGTCGTCGAGAAGGAACACGCGAATGGCCATGACTCCCATTGTGGCAGTCTTCACCTCTCGCCATAACCAGGGGTCCAAAAGTGCCTGGGGGCTGGAATTAGGTGATGAGTACCATCGGAACGATGCCTTACGCGAATATTGACGACTCAGTGAAACTGCGCCGACTGCTCGACGCCGTTCTCATGATCGAAGCCGACGTGGACATAGAGGTCTTACTTCGCCACTTCGTTGAAGAGGCGTGTCACTTAGTAGGCGCGCGTTACGGCGCACTGGGTGTGCTCAATGAGTCTCGCACCGGCCTCGAGCAGTTCGTAACCTTTGGTCTCAGCGAAGAGGAAGAGAAGCAGATCGGAGCACGTCCGACGGGACGAGGCGTGCTCGGGCTTTTGATTACTGAACCATCGCCCCTGCGACTTGATGACCTGAGCGCCCATAGCGAGAGTTACGGCTTTCCTCCTCATCATCCACCGATGAAATCATTCCTCGGCGTGCCGGTGAGGGCGCCGGGCGCGGTCTATGGCAACTTGTACCTCACGGACAAAATTGGGGCCACCTGCTTTAGTGATGACGATGAGTCCCTCGCCGAAGCTCTGGCCCTCGCGGCGGGCATCGCCATCGAGAACACGCGACTCCACAACAAGGTTCGACTCCTGAGCGTCTCGGACGACCGCGAGCGGATTGCCAATGACCTTCACGACCGGGTGATCCAGCGCGTCTTCGCCGTGGGGCTGAACCTCCAGCGAGCGACTCGTCTGAGTGACTTAGAAGAAATGGTTGAGACGGTCAACGAGGCGGTGGACCACCTCGACGCGACCATCACCGAAATTCGAACGGCCATCTTCGAACTCGGCAGCGACGCGGTTCCCGGTGGTCTCCGACAGGGCGTGCTCAAACTCGTTGGCGAACTCTCCCCCATGCTCGGCGCTCGCCCCGAGGTCAACTTCGTCGGCCCGCTCGACGACGCCGTGAGTCAGCAAATCGCGGACAATCTCTTGGCCGTGCTACGCGAAGCGCTCACCAACGCCGGCAAACACGCGCGGGCCTCGCTCTACCGCGTGACACTCAGCGCGAGCGACTTCGTGATCCTCGACGTTTTCGATAACGGGGTCGGCATTGATCCCTCACTCGTGAACACGCAGGGCATGGGACTCGCCAATCTCCGTCATCGAGCCGAGAAGTTGGGCGGGGCGTTCGCCGTAGAACCGGTTAGCGGCGGCGGCACACGGTTGCTCTGGCAGGTGCCCGTTTGATGTCGCTCTAGCGACTAAAACGATAGATTCAGCCCATGGCCATAACGCCCGACACCAAAGATTGGACTTGGGTTCTCGAGCGACCCTGCGACGAGTGTGGATTCAACGCCGAGGACTACCCCACCTCGGTGTTCGCGTCGACCATTCGAGAGAACGCGGTTTCGTGGATTCCCTTCTTGAATCGTGACGACGCGCGCACGCGACGCAACGCTGACAAGTGGTCCACCCTCGAGTACGCCTGTCACGTTCGTGACGTTTATCGAATCTTCAACGATCGACTGAACTTGATGCTGAGCGACGACAATCCAATTTTTTTAAATTGGGACCAAGACGAAACGGCGCTCAACGATCGCTACGACCTGCAAGACCCGGCGTTGGTATCTAACGAGCTGCTCAGCGCCGCGAACGCCCTGGCTGAGAGTTTCGAGAAAGTAGAGGAATCGCAGTGGTCGCGGGCGGGTACTCGTTCAAACGGCAGCCGCTTCAGCGTGGCGTCGCTAGGCTCCTACGGGCTCCATGACCCTATTCATCACCTTTGGGACGTTTCTTCTTCTTAAGTGAGCGTCCGAGTCGTCGCGTCACTGTCCTCAATGGTGCGTCGAGCGCTAGAAACTCCACTATTGGGCACTGGATTCAAACGCCGCTGCGCGACGCGTAGCTTCTCGAGGGCTTCGACGTCGTGATCTGGGCCGTGCCAAGTGATCCGGAGTTCAGCCCGGGGAGCTTCCTAGTTGATAGCGGCTTCTTCCGCGGACCAGAGTTCGTGCGACTCTTTAGAGACCTTCGAGCGAGTGTCGTCGCCCGGGCGAAAGGCGGCGTCAACGCCGGCGGCAAACAACGCGCCAGCTTCTCCTCCCGACAGTCTCTAACGGTTGAAGGAAAGATCAACCGCGCGGCGGGAGCACTAAAGGGCGCCCTTTCAACCGAGCCGGTCGCGTTCGAATGCCGCGACTCACTCTCTTCGTAAGTCGTGTGCGAGGATGGTTCCATGGGATCTTCTTCGGACAAGCCAAGAAAACCGCGTCGCCATCTGGCGAAGGTGCCTCGAGGCGCCGAAGCGAGCAATATTCATCTCGCGGGACTCTCCAACGACAGCGGCGCCGAGCCGGGCCACCGGGTCGACCACGATAAAGCGCACGGTCGAAGCGAAGACATCGGCAAGTTTGGCCGAACGTTTCTTTGGTTGCTCGGGCGACGATCCAAGCATCCTGAGCTAGAACACGACGAGGAGCAGTCCTGATTCTCGTATGAGACCGCTGCTCATCGTTATTTTCATCGCCGGTGCGTTCTGTCTCTTTGCGTGGATCGCCTCACTCGTCTCGGGTGACACGTCGTGGGTGGACCGCGGTTGGTCAATCGTGCCCGTTGTCTACCTGTGGGTCTTCGCCACGACCGCGCATCTGTCCAACGCGCGTCTCGACTTCATGGCCATCGTCGTGACAATCTGGGGGGCGCGTCTCACGTTCAATTTCGCGCGCAAGGGTGGCTACACCGGAGTCGAGGACTATCGATGGCCCGTACTGCGCGCTCGCATGAGCCCCTGGCAGTTTCAACTCTTCAACGTCTTTTTTATCGTGCTGTACCAGAACGTCATCCTCGTGCTCATCACGCTGCCCGCCTACACCGCCTACGAGGACCGCGCGAGAACAACCTTTGGGGTGCTCGACGTTCTCCTCGTCGTCGCGTTCCTCGCCTGCACGATCGGCGAGACCATCGCCGACGAGCAACAGTGGACGTTTCAGTCAAGTAAGTACGGGGCCATCGCTAGCGGCAAAACGCCCGAGGGCGAATTCCTCCAGTCCGGACTTTTTCGCTACTCGCGCCACCCCAACTACTTCTTCGAACTCGCCCAGTGGTGGATTCTGTTCTTCCTGGGCGTTGTCGCGGCGGGCTCTCTTTGGCAGTGGACAGTGGTGGGCGTCGTCCTCTTGACGCTGCTCTTCATAGGTTCTACTCGCTTTACCGAGAGCATCACCCTCGGAAAATATCCGAACTACGCGACCTACCAACGAACAACGTCACCCGTCGTGCCCTGGTTCGCTCGCACGACGTAGGCCTACGCGCCCGTCCACTTCGCAAGTTCTGCTTCGAAGGGATCGAGTCCCATCGGCCCCAACGCCAGTGCGTACGCGTGGAACTTCTTCAATGAAAAGTCGGCCCCCAGCCGGGACTTCGCCTCTTCCCTCGACCTCATCCACACTCGCTCTCCCGCTTTGTACGAGATGGCTTGGGCCGGTACGCCGAGATAGCGATCGACCTCCGAGGCCGACATGTCGTGACTCTGGAGCGCGAACTCCTCGAGTACCGCGACCGCCATCGCCGCGTTCCACACCTGGCCCGAACAGTCACCGAGATCCGCGAGTTGGCCCAGGTCGTCGGGCGCCTTCAATTCGAGGTGAAGTCCAATATCGACCACCACGCGCGCCGCGCGAAGCGCCTGGTTCGCCAGGTACCCCATTTCGTCGCCGAGATCGCTAAAGAAACCCAACTCGTCCATCAGTCGTTCGGCGTAGAGCGCCCACCCCTCGCAGTGCCCACTGACCATGCCCTCGAGTCGTTGGAAGCGACATTGGCGGTCGGCTTCGATGATGGACGTCGCGACTTGGAGATGGTGACCCGGGACGCCCTCGTGATACCAGGTCGACGCGTTGCGCCACCACGAGAACGTCGTCAAGCCCAAAGTGGGAAACCACGTCGTGCCGGGACGCGACAGGTCCTCGCTCGGCTGTTGGTAGTAGGGCGCGCCGGCCGATCCTTCGGGCGCCAAACGCGCGTCACAAAAGCGAATGCGCTCGTCAATGTCGAAGTGCACGCCATCGAGTGCCTCAATTGCCTCGTTGGTGAACGAGATAAGGCGTCTCAGCAACTCGTCGGTGCCGACGATGGCGCGTGCGGGGTCGGCGTCGAGGTAGTTGGCCACTTCAACTAGGGACCCAGCGTCGGGCACGAGTTCACGAGCGATCTCCCACATACGGTGATTGATACGGCGAAGATCGGCGTAACCCCAAGCGTAGAGCTCCTCGAGATCGAGCGTCGCGCCGTTCCAGTACTGGGACCAAGCCCGGTAGCGCTCGACGCCGACCGCGTCCTTCTCAATCGACTGAGGTACAAGTGTTTCGGTTATCCACGCCGATAGTTCCCCGCAGGCTGCGTCAGCGTCGTTGGCGGCGCCTACGAGTTCACTCTGTCTCTCGGCGTCCGGCTCGACGCGTTGTGCGAAGGCGAGGTAGCCGCCCGACGCGTAGGTGGCTAACTGCTCAGCGATACCCACGAGGTGACGGCGCGAAGGGAGCTGCGCGTTCGTCGCTAGCTCTTCCAGCGTGTGACGCCAACTCTCATAAGCGGGACGAATCTGTCGCAATCGTTGGGCGATGACACTTCGCTGGTCATCGGTACCGCAGTCCATGAGCTCAAAAACTTGACGAATCAATGAGGCGGGCGAGTCAATCACCGAAAAGACACGAGCGAACTCCCCCGCTTCCATCAAACGCAAACGATTGTTCAGTCGCTCGTCCAAGACGGCAACGGCAATTCGGTCGTTGTCGTCGACGGGCCTCAGTGCGCTGAGTCCAGCGAGGAACTCCTTGGTGTTGGCAATCTCCTCGACATTTCTTGCTGGGGAGAAGTCGGGAAGGAGGTGGTCGTAGCTGGTAATTCCCGCTTCCGTCGCGAAAAGTGGATTACTCTTCGCGTCGCGCTCGATGACTTGGCTAGCCAAGGCGAAGATGTCGGATCTATGAGGTGCAGTGGTCACGAATTCCTCCGTTTGTTCGCCGCGATGCGGCCAACCGACACAGTACCAATGACCCCGGGAACACTGATTCGAAGCGGTTTACTGGCCGTCGATCCAGTCACGGCCCATAAAGCGTTCCCGAGCTCCCGAAAGAACGCGAAGGACCTGGACGAGATTTCGTTTCTTCGAGTCGTCGGTCTTTAGTCCCGCAAAGTAGCGAAGGACCTCCTTCTGTCGACTGGGCGCGAGACCCTCCCAGTTAGCCATAATCTTCGCGTCGCTACCGAGCGCTGACTCAAACCAGTCGGGTGTCTCGTGTAAGGGACCATTTCGATAGGAGTCATCAAAACTCAGGGAGATCGCCACGACGTCCTTCACCTTCGCGTCAGCAGATTTACGCATTCCGCCGTGAAGATACAGGTAGAACTCACCGTTACCCACGGGCATCATGTTGGTGCGCCACGGACTATCCGGTCGTCCGTTTATTCTTACGAGCACCGGCATCGGTCGACGCCAGCCCGGTCGTAACTTCCTCGCTCGTTCGTCGTCGACCAACACGTAGGGGTTAGCGCCGACGATCTCTATCGCGGCGCTGAACTCGAGCGTGGGACGTTTAACCACGACCTACTACCAAAGGATCGACGTCACCGAAGCACCTAGGATCGCGCGCCGTCCCACGACCATTGCGGGAACGCCAAGCTGTCGGCGACCGTCGATCCCAGTGGGGATATCGATCTGACGTCACTGGTCGCCCACATCATGTAGTCGTGCAACACCCGGCGAAACTCTTCGTCATCGGGCAGCGCGGCGTCACCCACGGCGAGGTCGAAGCAGGCAAGGAACCGCGAGGCGTACTCCTCGTCAGCGCCCGTCCCCGCGTGAATGGCCAACATCGAGGAGTGTCCACCCACCGTGTCCGTGTAAGAAGCAGGACCGCCGAAAACCTCGGCCAAGTAACACGCGAGGTGATCGAGGTGGTTGGGATCTTGCGCGTGAGAAAACGGGTGACTCAAGACCGGATCATCGACGCAACGTTCGTGCAGAGCCGCGGCGAGGGCCACGAAAGCCTCGTGACCTCCGGCAAACTCGTAGATCGTAGGGCGTTCATCCATGTCGTTGGTCTCCTCGCTCCGTGTCACGAGTCCTCAATCGTTAGAAAGTCGCTCGAAGAACGTTTCATGCTCGATCTGACTTCTCCAGCGTCGCGTCGTCGCAGGTCGGACCGCTTAGCGATTGGCGCAGCAGCGTCAATTGAAAGGTTCCCAGTGGCACGCAAGTCCCCTTACTCGAATACCTGCATCTTTTCACAACTAAGCAGTAGCGACAGAGGAAACTCAGCGCAGACGCGTGTTGAGCATCTTGGTCAGGGATCGCGCGACGCCTGGCGTAACGAGGCGGCGGGTGCGAAGGACGTAGAAGGGGCTCAAGCGGTCGGGTTCGAACTTCGATCGGAACTGGTTAATGCCGTGAAAGCGGTACTGACGGTCGAAGAACTTGAGCACGCGGTTGCCAATCGCGCCGAGTTGATCCGGGTCGCTCCAGAACTCGTGCGGGCGCCAGAACGGTAGTTGACCGTTCGAGACGAACGTGAAGCCTTCGTCGCGAAAGGTATCGAGCGCCAGCGCCATCGCGCCCTCGAGCGCACCGCGTGGCGCGTCGGGCTCTCGGACGATGTCCTGGAGGTACCAGCCCTCGCTACTAACCGGCGTGCACGAAACAAAGGCGATGACGCCACTCGGCCCTTCGCAGGCGAAGTAGCGACGAAGCGACGCCAGTTCCAAAAAGTCGGTGCGCAAGAACGAGTCAGTTGTGCGCTCGGTCCTCTCGTCGCGCCACAGATTTTCGACGTGTCGAAGTGAGTCGTGATCGTCAGCACGACCCAGGGGGAACGCTTCGCGCCACGACAGGCCCATCTTGAGCGCGTGATTACGAGCCCAGCGCACTTTCTGACGCCGACCTCCCGCGATAGACCACGAGGCCAAGTCAAGAAAACTCTCCGTGCCGATCCAAATTGACGTCATCCCGAGCGCGACACCCGCTTCGCGCGCGGCGTCATTCACCTCAATGGCGAAGAGTGGCTTGTCGACACTTTCGGCGTACTCGTTGACACGAGTTAAGAGTTCCGACTGATCGTGCGCGCGGGCCACGGGAGAGCGCCACATGAGTAGGGCTCGACGACCTTCGAGAAACGAGACGAACCCGCTTCGCTCCGCGTTCCACACCACTCGCCAGGGATCGGGTCCCAACACCGAATACTGACCAGCTTCGTGGCCGCAAACAGCGAGAACGCCCGATAGTTCGTCGATGACGTCGCTCGCGTACTGCGGAACCGTGAGCATTGTTCGAGACACTATTTTACTCACGGGACTCTTGGTTATCACAAGTTCGGTCATCGAACGCGGAGGTCAAGTGCCGGGCGACGCTACGCCCTAAATCGGGCGATTTTTAAATGCACGAACGCTGCGTGCGCGTGTGGCCGCTGTCGAAAGGGCGGGCGTCGAAGGTTCGAGCTTGTGAAACTAACTCGACGCGCCGAGGACGGCACGCGCGTTCGCACCGACGCCGATGCTGATGACGGGGTGCAGTGACGGCGTCAGCCATCGCATGAGCCAATTGAGATCGCCCGCCGGCACCGCGACGCACCCCTCGGTGGGTTGAGAAAAGCTGACGTGAAGGAAGAAGCCCGAGCCCGCACCCTTGATGACGGGATTGGTGTTGTAGTTGATGACCACGGCGTGCGCGTAGGCGTCACCCGAGTAGTACAGATTTTCAGAGGCGCCACCGGGCGAGACGGGGCTGTGTACGTGATGGTTGTACAGCCTCGACGCGGGACTCTCATCCCACCAATCGTCGGGCCCTGCTCGAAAGTACGGCAACTTCGTGCCGTTGTTGGCCTCGTTGCCAAAGGCTTGGGTCAGGGTGAAGACGCCCGCGGGCGTGCGACCGAGCCCTTCCCTCGTAGGGCCAACGCCATGGACGCCGACGTAGGCGAGGACGGGACCAAAGACCTCGCCGTACTTTCCATTACTCTCTAGTTTCCATGCTCGAACCACCGCCACAACCGATCGTGTCGTTGCCGTCTGGACCGTAATGACTTGGCCCGGCGCTTGACCGGCCATTACTGGCGTAGGGAAGAGTCCCGCCAAGGTACCCATCGACGCGACCGTCACGAAAAAGAAGATGAACTTTCTTGGGATTTTGATCCTTTCGGAGAACGGCGGATAGTCCCGAGTGCTGTGAATCGATTCTTATCTTTTAAGTATCAAGGCAATGGAGTTGCGATGGCGCCAATAGCTTAAAACTGTCGGGCGACGACCCGAGTTCGTAGCCGCCGAGACTAAAGCCAACGTAGAACGGTTCACGGAGTAAGAATCGATTCCGAGAAACGGCGCCCACCAACGATTGGTGCCGTCAAGATCTGGCGACGGAGAGATAACCGCTCTACGACCGAGTAGTGAAGTGCTCATACACGCTTTACGGCTTCTCGTTGCTCGCTTCGCCTGAAGCGACGTGGTGACGTTCTTTTCCCTCGAGACACGCGTCGTTTGGCGTCGCGAGCATTGACGGTTCTATCGAGCCAAGCAGTCCACTTATTCGTAGTTACTCAACACCATCACACCGGCGCCGTTAACGACCTCGACGTTGGTGATCCTCTGCAAAGCCACGGCACAGGCCATCGTGGCGTTGACGGTCTTTCCCGACACTGATCGGTAGGTTCCCGCCGTCCACCACGTGCCATTAGCGGACTCCATCGACACGGTGTAGAGCGTGCCGCTCGGCAGTCCACGTTCTCTTAGTTTCACCGTCGTGCCCCAAGGTTGGGCAATCAACACGGCACTGGCCCTCACCGACGGGGCCCCACTAAGAGCAACCGTACGCTGAAGGGGCGCCGGCGTCGACGAACCGGTGAAGAGTCCGACAAGAAGAAGCGACGCCGCGATTGCGCCTACGCCGGCAACGGCGACGATACGAGTTCGACGCTGGCGAGCACCCGCGCGGTGCAAATCTCGCAACACCTTTTCCGAAAGTCCCGGAGACACCAGGGCCGATGCCGCAATCGCACCAGCGTCAACGTGCTCCAGCAGTGTGAACGTCTCGGTCATCTCACTCGCGAGCGCTCGACAGTCGTCACAGCCCTCGAGGTGCGCGACCAACGCGACTTCCTCGTTAGTGGGGAGGCCGCCAAAGACGTGCATGGCGATCGCTTCGTTCCACTGTTCGCATGGACGTTCACTCACTGGTCCCAACCCCCCTCTTCTAAGAGAAGTCGGAGCATCCGAAGAGCGTAGAAGGCCCGGCTGCGCACGGTGCCTTCAGGTATCGCGTAGAGCTCGGCGACCTCACGACCGCTGCGACCATTGAAGTACATCTCGACGACCACCAGTCGGTGTTCCGGACTCAGACGGGAGAGCGCGGACTCCATCTGCCATCCCAACATTGCCTTCTCGACGTGGTCGTCCGTGACGGGTTCGCTCCCCGGCTCGAGAGGCAGTGTCTGATGTTTGATCTGTTGAGAATTGAGGTCGAGAATTACACGACGTTCAATGGCGAACAACCACGTTCGAAGCGACCCCAGTGAGGAGTCGAAGCGCGCCCGCGAACGCCACGCCCGAGCAAACGTCTCTTGGACCGCGTCTTCCGCTCGTTCAGTTGAGTTGAGCGACCTGCGCGCAAAACCAAAGAGCTCGCCACCGTGGGACAGAAACGCCTCACGCAACCCCGTTTCGTCGGCGGCCTCCGAACTCTTTCGTTCTTCCAGAGTCTCCTTCACGGGTCGATTAGCGTTCGTTGGCTTCATGGACGTAGCGACACTTCGCGTCGAAGAACGGGGAATCCGCGTGGCTCCATCAGTTAGCACCGAAAGTTCGTATCTCGCTGCCATGGTTAGTACGCAACTCCGCCCCCGACGGTTGTCGTCGTGGTCGGCGAGGGCTTGGACGCATTGGAAGTTGAACTCTTGAGGTCGCTCTCACCAGACGTCGCCGCGTCAGCCACTACGAGATACCCGGTGCCCGCGTTACCGGCTAGGCCTTCGCCGTAGTGTTGAAGAGATCGAGTTTCACCCGAGTACGTGTAAAGGGGAAACGAGTTAGACGTGACCTGCTTCATTAACGTACCTCTCGCGACGAAGCCAACGTTTCCCTTGACGTCTGTTCAAGCGTAATCCTCGTTACTGAATCCCTCACCAACACGGGTAGCCATGTTCTACGGCACGCACCGGCGCCCTTGATCTTTGCGCCTTGCAGGCAAGTCAACGGGTAGAGCGACCTCGAGGAAACTGTCGCCGGTGCGCTGGCGTAACCCTTGACCTTCACGGACTTAGGGGCTGGTGAGTTCGTGCCCGACGCCTGCATCAGGCATCGCGGCCGACGCCGACGCCGCGCTCGCGACCACGCTGAGACCAGCGTTCCTCGATGAGAGACCGGTGCATGAACGCTCACCATCCGGTCTCTCCTCGAGTCTTCAACGACGGCAGCGAAAGTGAAGCCGTACTAATGAATACCCGTGGCGAGGGCGAAATGTTCACCTAGGACCTGTGGTCCCTCCAAGCATGGAAAGCGTGCAGCTGACTCGATGGCCCTTGCGTGGCGGCGATTAAAATTGGCCCGTGGAACCCCAAAAGGTCATTCTCTTCTACTGCTTTACGCCGCTCGATGATACCGAGGCGGTACGTCTCTGGCAACGCTCGCTGTGCGAGAGCCTTCAGCTGAGGGGCCGCATTCTCCTCTCTCCACACGGCATCAACGGCACGCTCGGCGGTGCGATGTCCCAGATAAAGACGTACGTCAATCAGACCAAGGAGTACCCGGGATTCAGGAGGATTGACTTCAAGTGGTCCGAGGGAACCGGCGAGGACTTTCCTCGTCTGCGAATTCGGGTGCGCGACGAGATCGTGACGTTCGGTGCTCCCGGTGAACTCAAGGTCGACGCGCGCGGCGTCATTGGCGCCGGACATCGTCTTAAGCCCGCCGAAGTGAACCAGTTAGTCGCGGAGCGCGGCGACGAGGTGGTCTTCTTCGACGCTCGCAGCGCCTTCGAAGCCAAGATTGGCAGATTCAAGAACGCCATCGTCCCCGACGTCAAGGCGACGCGCGATTTTGTTCACGAGTTCGACAGCGGCAAGTACGACTATCTAAAGGATCGGCCCATCGTCACGTACTGCACCGGGGGCGTTCGCTGCGAAGTTCTCTCGTCGGTGATGAAGAATCGCGGCTTCAACGAGGTCTACCAGATCGAAGGCGGGATTGTTCGTTACGGCGAAGAGTTCGGCGACCGAGGACTCTGGGAGGGTTCGCTCTACATATTCGACAACCGCATGAACCACGAGTTCAGCGACGAAACCGTCACGTTGGGTCGATGCGAACGCTGCGATGGACCCACGAGCAAGTTTTACAACTGCGCAAATCTGGCCTGTCGAAAACTCATACTCCTTTGCGCCGATTGCCAGTCGGACAACCTCAGCACGAACTGTTCACCACGACACGCTGAACTGTGATCTTCGAACCTTTCGACGACGTTGGCGAGGGCGTCGTCAACCCTTAGCGCGTCTAGCAGCGAACAAATTGCGCCCCCGGCACTCGTGATGACGCCGTTCGCTGCTGATGTCGAGCGACGAGCGGTGCCTACATCACTTTCTTGTTGGCACAGTCGAAAACTGCGACGTCCCAAGTATTCGGCGTCGTGACGTCCGCGAGCGAGTGGCGTCACCTATTCACCGGTTCCACCATCCGCGATCTCCACCACAATGTCGAGATGACCGAGGTGACGCGCGTACTCCTGAAGTAGGTGAAACAAGACTCGCTCGAGCGTGGGCGGACTCGCCCCGTCCCACCGTTCGCTGGGTTGGCCGACGTCCTCAAGTGCGCTGCTTTCAATGATCTCTCTACTTCGAACGCCCTGGCCGAGCAAAGTGGCGAGCACCTCCTCACTGGACTCGCTCGCATCGACGTACCAGCGTTCGTCGCGACGGTCACCCCACGGATCGGCGACGTCGAGCCCTTCAAAGCCCCACTCCAGCCAGCGTCGTTCGACGAAGTTCAGATGCTTGACGAGCTCGAGAGGCGTCCAACCGGTCGCGAGGCGACTTTGGCGCTGCTCACGCTCAGAGAGACTCTTAACACGTTCGACGACGGAGGTGCGAAAAAAATCGAGGTACGTCGTAAATACCTCAGTTCTCGATGCCAGTGGATTGGTCGGGCTCGGAAAGTCATTGGCCATTGAGAAAGGTTCTCCCGGGTTCTAGAGGTTTTCTACCCAAATGAGTTGCGCCGCTTCCATCGAAAGGATGAGTGGTTCGCCCGCCACCGTTATGGCAATCTCGTGGGGTTTGGGCGCTGAGTCGGTCATCTTCACTTCACTGCCCTCTTTGATCGAGTGTTCAGTCAGCATCGACAACAAGGCGGGCGCCTCGTGTTCGGCAACTTCGGAGATGCGCCGCACCGTGGCGGGAGTACCGGGTTCGAGATCGGCGAGTGCGACGAGCACGCCGTAGGGAGCGGTCCGCCCAGGCACGACGTTGCCGTGAGGACAGGTGGAAGGTGAACCCATCGATACGTCGAGTTGGTCGACCACGGCGTCGGACATCGCCGAGGAGATCCGATCGGCCTCGACGTCGGCCGCGGCCCAGTCGAAACCCAGGACGTCAGTGAGCCAGCGCTCCAAGATGCGGTGACGTCGCACCAAGGCCGTCGCGGTGCGCTCACCACTCTCGGTGAGCGTGACACTTCGATCTTTTCCGAGCTCGACCCAGCCATCACGCTTCAGCCGCTGCAAGGCGTCAGAGACGGTGGGGGCGCTGACCGCGAGCCAGTAGGCCAACCGACTGGGACGCACTACTTCGCCCTCAGCCGCAATGCAGTAGATCGCCTCGAGATACTTATCGACGGTCGCCGTGTGGGTGCTGGCCATTTAGACCTCGACCCAATCGGCCGTCAGCCAATCTCTGCTCGGGGCTTCCATTTAGGTGAGGCTAACCGTCGATAATCCACTCGTCAAAGCCGGCAACGCTCGACGCAGCCTCAGTGCTCGGCGCAGAAGGACACGTAGCGGGACGATCCCCGAGCATATACTTGCATGTAGTCAAGCAATTAAATCCCCCGGAAGGCGCGGTTGCCGATGTCGATGTTGAAAGAGACGCACCCCGATCGCTACAAATGGATCGCCCTGACGAACACGACCTTAGGTGTCTTTATGGCGGTGATCAACTCGTCAATCATCTTGATCTCGCTCCCGGCCATCTTCCGGGGTATCGGCATCAATCCGTTGTCCCCGGGCAACGTTGGCTACCTCTTGTGGCTCCTCATGGGCTACCTCCTCGTCACCGCCGTTCTGGTCATTAGTCTCGGGCGTCTCGGGGACATCGTTGGGCGCGTACGAATTTTCAACCTTGGCTTCGCCGTCTTCACGGTCGCGTCGGTACTGCTCGCCATCGATCCCTACCGCGGCTCCTCGGGCGCACTGTGGCTCGTGCTCTGGCGCCTCGTCCAGGGCGTCGGGGGCGCGATGCTCTTTGCGAACTCAGCCGCAATTCTCGTCGACGCCTTTCCCTCCGACCAGCGCGGCCTCGCCATGGGTGTCAACCAAGTCGCGGCGATTGGTGGCTCCTTCGTCGGTCTTATCGCGGGCGGACTTCTCTCCATCATCGACTGGCGCCTCGTCTTTTGGGTCTCGGTCCCCTTTGGCATCATTGGCACCGTCTGGAGCTACATGAGTCTTCGCGACAACGGTATTCGCACCAAAGCGAAGATCGACTGGTCGGGAAACTTCACCTTCGCCGTAGGACTCACCGCTCTGTTGGTGGGCATCGTCTATGGCATCGAACCCTACGGACGTAGCTCCATGGGGTGGACTTCGCCACTGGTGTTGAGTTCATTTGCCATAGCGGTCGTCTTTCTCGTCGCCTTCTTCGTCATTGAGGCCAAAGCCAAGGCGCCGATGTTCAATCTTCGACTCTTCAAGATTCGTGCCTTCTTCATGGGAAGCGCCGCTGGTCTCCTCGCGGCGATCGCGCGCGGCGGTCTCCAGTTCATGCTCATTATCTGGCTCCAGGGCATCTGGCTGCCGCTACACGGCTACAACTACGCCGACACTCCACTGTGGGCCGGAATTTTCTTGTTGCCCCTCACGGTGGGCTTCTTGATCGCCGGCCCGATCTCGGGCTACCTCTCGGACCGACACGGTGCGCGCACACTTTCCACGACCGGACTCAGCGTCTTCGCGCTCAGCTTCGTGGGCCTCCTCTTCATTCCCACGAACTTCGCGTACGAGATCTTCGCGCTCCTGGTGTTCTTAAACGGCGTCGGGGGAGGAATGTTCTCCGCGCCCAACGCAGCCGCCGTGATGAACTCGGTGCCCGCCGATCAACGTGGCGGCGCCGCCGGTATTCAAGCGGCCTTGATGAACACCGGCGTGGTGCTCTCCATCGGCATCTTCTTCTCGCTGATGATTGTTGGCCTGACCAAAACGTTACCCAAGGCAATGTTCAAAGGTCTGAGCACCCACGGTGTGGCCGCCAGTCAGGCGCACGCCGTGGCGAACCTGCCCGCGGTCGGCAGCCTCTTCTCCTCATTTCTCGGCTTCAATCCCTTAAAGAGTCTCCTCAAGAGCCAAACGCTCGCCCACGTCACGCACATTCAGTGGACCACGCTGAAGGGCAAGCACTTCTTCCCGAGTCTCATTGAAAGTCCCTTTCACCACGGTTTGATCATCGTCTTCTCCGCCGCGATCGCAATGTCGGTCGTGGGCGCTCTCTTCTCGGCCCTGCGCGGTGACAAATTCGTCCACGAGCAAACGTCGCTTCGAGCCCACGCCGGCGAACTGGCCGAGAGTTCGGGCGCGGTCCCCGGTGAGATTGCCATTGAATCGGAGGTCGTTCGATGACGGCACGCCAGGCAACGGTTGACGACAGCCAGGTCGCGGCGCGGTTGCGCTACGTGCTCGTACGCATGACCCGAACCTTGCGCCGTGAGGGCCACTCCAAGCTTTCACCGTCTCAAATCTCCGCCCTCGCGACGCTGGAAGAGTTCGGTCCCGTGCGTATCAGCGCACTCGCCACGCACGAATCCATCGACCCTTCAGTGGCGACGCGCGTCGTCGCGAGCCTGGAAACTCAAGGACTCACCGAACGCCACGACGACCCCGAGGACAAGCGAGCGTGCCTGATTGATCTCAGTGACGTTGGCCGCAGGGCGCTGGACGAACTCTGGAGCGAACGAACCATCGGGCTCAGTTCACGACTCGAACGACTGACGCCTAACGAACGCCTCGTGATCGAATCGGCGCTACCGGCATTAGAAAAAATGGCCCGCGACAACTAGCGAGCTGGAAACTCGCCGCGTGTCACGACGCGAGCGCGGCGTCCAAAGTGATGGTCGTTCCAGTAAGGGCCTTACTGACGGGGCAACCCAACTTCGCGGCGGTCGCCGCCGCGACGAAACCCGCCTCGTCGAGACCACTGACTTTGCCGCGCACGGTAATGGCGATCTCGGGGATTCGAAAGCCTCCCGCGGGGTCTGGTCCGAGGCGGACCTCAACGTCGACGACGAGCGACTCCGGCGTTCCACCGGCCGCGGCGACGCCCGCGCTAAGGGCCATGGAGTAACAAGCGGCGTGCGCCGCGGCGATCAACTCTTCGGGACTGGTCGTGCCGTGGGCTTCTTCAGCGGTTCGCTTGGGAAAGGAGACGTCGAAGGTGGCGAGACCACTACTCAGTAGCTCTACCTTGCCGGCTCCATCTTGCAGTCCGCCCGTCCACGTCGTGCGGGCTTTGCGCGTTGGCATCGTTGACTCCTTCTAGAAGATTCTCCAGGCATCCTACGGTCTCACCCAGGGAAGTCAACGGGCGTCGGCGACGATCGAGTTTCTCGTTCGCGCCTTAACGCGGATCAGCGTAGCGAGCCGTCGTGAAGGCGATGATCGTCGGGACGCTCAGCGCGAAGATCACCAGCATGAAGGTCACGATCACGAGCGACGATCCTCGGGTGTGGTCGTGTACGAAAGCGAATTCGATCATGCCCGAAGTAATGACGTAGGCCAGGAGTGCCCACTTAAAGACCGTGGAGAATGTCCCCCACGCGAAATCCTTCAGACGGGCCAAGAGAACCCCCGCCGTCACGAGCAAAATCGCCGCCACGATCAAGAGACCCGTCGCGAAGCCCAGTGGCGCGACGCGTGGCGCGTAGGAGGCGAGGAGTATGCCACCGACGACGACGAGGCCCAGTGCGGCGGTGGCGAGGTAACCAATTGGCGGAAAGGGTCGATCAACTTCGTGCGCGGGCGCCGACACGCCACGTGTACTCATCGCGACCCCAGTCTCGTCATGATAATGAGCGTAGCCACCTGCATAATGCCGAGGATCCCGGAGGTGTAGACGAATCGTTGCATCAACTGATGGATCAGTTGGCCGTTCGGTATGGGTTTATTCATCTCGTACAACACCGCGATATTGGCCGGCTCTAATATCCCCAGCGCTACGGTCGCCATGACGCCCACGACGCAGAACGACACTATGAGCCATACGTGATTCGGACTCGAGGCGAGGAGATTGCCTTGCGCGCGCGCCACTTGAAAACCCGTGGCGAGCGTCATCATCACCACCGTGGGCATGATGATGACCATTTTGGGCATGAAGCGGGCCGAGAACTCCGCGCGAGCGGGTATGGAGAGGCGGCCGAGAATTGGCCCAATCACCAGGCCGACAAAGAGGTCGATCCCCGTCCAGAGTCCCCCACCGACCACGTGGTTGAACACGAGTCCCCACTGCCAGTTAAAGCCAATCGAGAGCGCAACGAAGATTACGGCGAGCCCCACGATTGGCAGACCGCGCAGGGGTACGACTTGAATCTTCGGACGGTCGAACGGCGTGAAATGCGGCGCGGCCACGTCCACTACGGTCTCTTCGCTCACGGATGCTCCCTCGCCGTACTCTTTCGGTAAAACTTACACACCAAATCCGCCCGCTGGCAAGATTTACGCCACTTTGACCTCCATTTCCAAGAAAGCTCCTTCGAACAGGCACATTACTTTTCACTAAAATTTCGAAGTCGTCTCTGTCTTGCTGATGCGATGGCCGCCATCACCACACACTTTGAAGCAATGTCGAACATCGAAGTTCCTTCCGGTATACGCTGGTCGACCTTGGACCACGCAGCGCGAAGTGCCGCGGCTGACTCCAACTAAACGTAAAAGAGTTCGACTTCTGGAAGATATACCGGTGTCGACCTGACCCCGATTAGAAGTAGGCAATCATTGAGCGTCCTTTAGTCCACGATATTGATCAAGAAGCGCCACAAGCACACGCCCGAGCAGTTGATACGAAAGTTGCCACAATCGGAGCGACTCCCCGCCGATGGCGCCGACACCGCGACCATCAGCCCTCTCCTCAAACTTCACGCTTTATGCCCAGTCGTCGATCAATATCTACAGCATCAACTTTGACAACAACACCGGCTCGGATTCGACGAGCAACGAGAGCGAGAGCTGCCACGCGACGATCGCTGCATTTACCTCATCTCCAAGCGCGAAGAATGACGCGTTGGCGCGAGCTACTTTTCGACGCGGCACCATGGGGAATTTGGCGAGTCTCTCCAGGATCATTCGTTGCCCCATGCCCGAATTTAGTGAAGGAATCAGTGAAGATATAGTCCATGACACAACCACCACCTATTCACGAGACACCGCACTAAACGCGAAGTTAGCGGTCCTTGTCGCGCGTTTCCTTCACGTCGGGAGTCCACTGGGCGAACAGCGCGCGCTCGTCCAACGATCCTTGCGCGGCTTGTAGCATGGCGCGAATTCTCCGCACGTCCGAGAGAATCAGGGCGCGTTCGCTCGATGCCTCAGTGAGAAGTTTACGCGCCTCTGTGCGCGCCTCTTCTAAGAGGGCGGTCGCTTCCCGCTCGGTGAGGGCGCGGAGATCATTGCCGATGCGCTCGGCTGCCACGACCATGTGCTTTAACGAACTTTCGAGTTCCCGATGACTTGCGATCTCTCGCTCAAGTTGATCGGTGTAGGCGGTCCGTTCCTCACGCTCGGCCTTGATCTGCTCGATTACCCCGACGAACTCCTCGCGCTCGCGGGTGGCTCGGGCCACGACGCCTTCGAGCTCCTCGCGTTCCTCAATTGACCGACTCAGCCGTGCCTCGAGCTCGCGATGCGCGGACTCGAAATTCCCGCGCTCACTGGTGGATTCCGCCACCACACGCGCAAGCTGTTCGCGTGCTGCTACGTAATCGCTTTCCCGCTGATGCGCTTCATCTTCGAGTCCGTCGAGCATCGCGACAACATTCGCGAAGAACTGATCGACGACATCACGATCGTAGCCACGCAGCGCTCGCGGCAACACAAGACTTCGCAGCGCGTCGGAGGCTCGCGACAGCGGTAGTTCTGCGCTCGACAAATCAGACGACATTCGCCGAGCCTAGCCTCGTCGAAAGTTCGTGCAAGAGCCCGTCAATTCGGGCCGTCGTTACCGCAAGAGAGTCCCGCTGTACCAGCAGTTCGGGCGGGAGGGACGACGGATCGACGACAGACACGTCGGGCGCGGCGAAAGACAACGGCAGCACTCCTCGTGGACGCGTGGCGGAGGGATCCTTCTGCTCGTCCTTGCCACGAGGAGATTCCTCGTTCGCCACCTGGAGGCTTACGGTGGCGCGTTGGAGTTCGCCGGTCACCACCGCGAGATTCTGCATCACGGCCGTGTGTGAGCGAAGGTGTATCCCGTACTCGCCGATCGCGCTGACGAGCTCGCGCATCGTTTCTTTCGTCTCCTCCGATTGATCGCGGGTCAGGCGGACCTCGTCGGTCAGCTCATCCGTGTCGTGACGGCCAGTCGTCCCGGACCAGGGGACTGCGGAGGCGCCCTTCGCCGCGAACTGCTTGGCCACTTCGACCGCCTCGCGGAGTTCATGGGTCTCGGCGAGCACGCTCTGCATCGTCGCGGCGGTGCCCTCGACAATGACACGTCGGTCCTCCACCAAGCCGAGACCGAAGTAGAGGAGGAGGAGGAGCCCCGCGGCGCCGAGGAATATCACACCTTGGCGACTGTGGAGAAAAAGAAAGGGGTACCCTGCACCGGGAATCACGAAGCGCAACTTGCCGATTACATCATTGGGCTGGGTCGTAAACACGTCGGGACCGGCGTTGGCATCGCCCTTGGTGACAAAGGATAATCCCGTCACGGGATTGTGATTGACCTTGTAGATACGGTGCACGATGTGCGCGGGCAGGCCATACTGCTTCTGGTCACTCGCGGGGACATTCACCGCGATGATGTCGCCCTTATGCAACGTCTGAGGGTTCACGCTTTCGAGGAAGACGAGATCCCCGCCCTGGATCGCCGGACGCATCGAGAGGCCCTGAACCGGGACTACTGGCGGATTGACGTGACCGACCACCGCCCCCAGGACGTACGCCAACACCGCAACAATGACGAGTCCAGGCAGAACCCACCAGAGCAATCTTCTTAAGAAATTTGCTACACGCCGCCGTACTCTCATGAATCTCTCCCTGCTCGGGAGAGCGGTACTCCTGGCATTCGACTGACCCTTCCTCCCTGCGTGACCCATGGACCGCAGCGGACAGATACTCACATATACGCCCGGCTTATTCTTCTCTCAGTCATCCCACACGCGAGACATGTGCGGTCGGCTCTTGCTTAACTGATGGCCTTCACGCTCGTGAAGAAGTTGAATGTGCCGGGGACCACCTGCTGGCCGGGCGGAACCTGGCCGCCGTTGTTGACGACCTGTGCGAGCACGTACAAAGTTGCGTTCGTGATGGGGATGGTGGCGGTGCCCTGGTCACCGACGCCGGGTGGCTGACACCAAGCCCAAGTGCTCTGGCCCGCATCGGGGAGGCAAACACCGATCGTTGAGGGCGGGGCCTTTCCCGGCATGAGGTATCCTCCAATGCTGGCCTTCGAGAGGATCAACATGCCCCGTTGGAGGTCACTGGTAACTGTAGAAGTGTCGACGTTGAGGCCGCCGGTCGCCGCGGTGTCTGGCAACGCGCACACCCCGCCACCTGCTCCAACTGTGGTTGTGGCCTGGGTGTCAGTGTCAGCCACGAACAACGCTCCAGTGGCGCCGCACGAACCCGAACTGGTAGTCGTCGACACGGGATACCAAAGCCCGAGCGCCACGATGTCATTTCCGTGCAAGACGGACGTGCTGGCATTCGTCCACGCGAGGTCGATTCTGATGTTCTGGCCGGTCGTCGTATTGTTGAGGTAACTCTTCGCCACGACGATCCGAGACACGGGAACGCCGACAGTCAGGACGCCGCCGCTTGTGACTTGACCGGTCAGCGAGCTCCAACTGACGGTCGCCACGCTTCCTGTTGGAGAGGCACCGGCAAGCGGGGTGATCGTCGTGCCGAGCACACCGCTGTTGTCCAGCCAGTATCCCGAAGAAGCCAAGAATGTCACGCCGACGGCGACCGCGATGATCGCTCGTCGCCGTCTGCGGCGTCGTGCGATCCCCGTGAAGTCGATCGCGAGCGTTCGCACGTCCGACATCGCTATGACGATGACGCGGTGAAGAAGAAGGTCGGGCTGAGCGATCCGTTCGTACCGCTCGTCTGAGTGACCGAGAACGCGCCCCCGAGTCCCGTGGTCGACGTACCAAGCGTTGTCGCTGGCGCCCCGGTCGGATTACCCGTACCGTAATGGTTCGTCCCTTCCATCACGATGTCGTAATAAGCTCCTTTGGGCAGTGAAAAGGTGAGTTGGGGCTGGGTGTCGGTGAGGTACGAGCCGAAGTTCGACTGCGACACCGCCGGCGCAGCAATCCAAGTGCACGTCCCGCTACACGTGTTCGCAGTCCCGGTCTCGTTCATGGTCGTGTAGACGTTGATCGGAAACGCGAACGATGAGTAGTCGACGAGCATCGCCGCTAGGTTCGTGATGTAGACGCTAACCGTGACGTAGTTCGTCGCCGAGGTCGCGTCGACGACCGCGAGGTCGCCGGCGGTGGTGACCGTGCCTGCCGAACCCGCGACCGGGCTCCACGAAGGCGAAATGACTGAATTAGCTACGCAGTTCGTGTAAAGACCTGTGCATCCGGTAGTCGTCGCCGCGCCGCTGAACGCCGTCGTCGTAAGCGGATCCACGACGTTCCCAGGCAAGCCCTTGGAGGTGCCACCGAGCGAGTAGACGATCTGGCTCGGCGCAGCCGTGATGGCGAGCGACGACGTACCGCTATTGTCCAAGAACGACACACCCATCGTGATCCCGAGCACGCCGAGCCCCGCAACGCCCACAGTGAGGAAGCGCCTCTTGCGCCTTAGGCTCTGCGCCAACGCAGGAACCAACTCCCCTGTTGTTCTATTTTTCACTCGCCGAGCCTCCTCGCCACCACTTAAACTTGGTTAACTGCTCACGTAATAAAAGATTTTCCATCCATTACCCATCAGTAAAGAAGTTTTGTTTAGATAAATTATCTCTACGCCCCTAGTGCATAATAATTATTCTTGCAACTCGATATGACTTTTCCAGCAACAAAAGTTTTAATGAACTCCCTGATGAGAACACCTGTGCCACGAACGTGCACTAAAAAGATCTTCGCCAGAGATTCGATCAAGCGCAAAAACTGGGGTGTTCTCGCGCGAGATTTCCTGAAGAAGCGAAGACCGAGTGCTTTATTCAAGGCGAGACGCCGTTCCATTGTGACGTTGGGAAATCATCCACTGCCTTCGACGTACATTTGCATTAGTACGAACGTACTTGGTCCGCGTAGCGGATATGGTCCCCAGCCAAGCCCCTGGAGCACCCCGCACTAGAGCACAATGACACGTCTCGACGTCGAAAAGTCGACTCACCTGCATCATGACGCAACCCTGCCAAAAATTCAAACTGGCTCACCATCAAGAACTGCCTTCATGACAGGTGAGGTCTGAACTTATGGGAGTTGAGCAACTGCGTTTTTCGCGTCAAACTCGAGTTAAGTGGAATCATTGGTTCAGTCACCATCAACGGGTCCCGCACGAAGTCGCCGATCATTAATTATCCACGGTCAAGTTCGACGGGTTCTGTAGCTCGGCCAGCGACAACACGGCTCTTCACGTTGTGGTTCCGTACAGTGTCCGCCTGTTGCCTCATGTCAAATCCTCCGCGAAGCCTGATTCGTTGCCTCATCTATTTTCTCCGGATGGAGGGGTCGGTTGAAGGACTTGTTGACGCGCCGCGTTGGCGCGAGGGACTTGGTTAACGCCAGGTGTTCTAAGCGCGTGGTGAGGGTCTCGATCTGGTCGGAGAGGGAGCAGAGGTGTATGGCCGCGAAGGTTGCCGCCATCGAGGCCCTCGAGATCTCCGAGACCCCGTCGTGGGCGTTCGCTCGAGCAAAGGGGGCCTGGGCGCGGTCGTGACGCTTGGTGACCTTCGCCCCGTGACGGTGCTTCTCGATCAATTTCTGTTGAGCGAGGAGATAGTTCGTGAAGAGTTCATCCAGCGCCCAGAGCTCGTTGAGCACGGACAACTCCGCGTCGGTGTCGAAGCGCAAATAGCCCACGAGTTGACGCACGTGCGTCCAGTTCTTCTGTTCGACGTGGGCACCGTCGTTCTTGTTGCCAGAGCGTGAACGCGTGAACGTGATCTTTCGCTCTTTGCAGTAGTCGAAGAGGTGCGCGTTGATGAATTCTGCTCCATTGTCGGAATCGATCCCGAGGATGGGAAAGGGGAAGCGAGCGGCCGCCTCGTCGATGGCCTCGACGACCCATCGGGCCGCCTTGTTCTTCACCGAGCGATTCACCGTCCAGCCGGTTGCGATATCGGTCATGGTCAGGGTGAAGCAGAACTCGCCGCTCGAGTTCCCGCCCTCGTGGCCCACCAGGTCGATCTCGACGAAGCCCGGCTGGTCCTCGGACCACTGCGCCCAGGTGCGAATGGGTATCT
>Ga0307373_10000288_pt1 | contig 95432 bp, 69 predicted proteins | sample OX2MG_FD_202534 | JGI IMG/M metagenome (GOLD analysis project Ga0307373, IMG submission 202534) | Soil microbial communities from Risofladan, Vaasa, Finland - OX-2 | ecosystem: Environmental > Terrestrial > Soil > Coastal area > Acid sulfate soil | place: Finland: Risofladan, Vaasa | collected...
ACGAAATCCGGCCGCCCAACGTCATTTTCGTGCTCGGCTCTCCCAGCAATGACAAGGACGAGTGGGAAATGCTCTCCAAATACACGGGGACCAAGGTGTACTGGCTTCGCTCGAAGGATGATTATTTTATTAAAGCAGTGGCGTGGAAATCTTCGGATCATACGCCCCCGTCTAAAGAGCAAATTGAGGATCAGTGGATTGAATGGCGGATTGGCTGCCGGCCTAAAGATTGCATGGCCCCGTCCGCCTATTATAAATACAAGAACGATCTGCTGGCTGATCAATGGGACGACGGCGGCGAAGAAGCGCGGAACGACCCGACGAACGTCTACCCCGGCGGATTTTACGCTAACGGCCATTTCGGCTCCAGCGGGCATGAGCGGCTTGGCTATTACAAAACGTTATTCGCTACGCGCGCATTGGCACCGCTCCTGCAGGGCACGGACCAACTGAAAGCCGCTCAAATCGCGCGGGACGAGGCCGACACCTGGGCTGCCGCGGAAACCCGCGCGCAGAATCTCATTGCGGACGCCAAGGATGAACTGCAGAACAATTCCTCCAGCGATGGCTGCGAAAGTTCGGGTTCTGTCGATCTTAACGATCCCTCGAGCGTAGAGGACGCTACCCACCCCTGCATTCCCTCCGCTGCGCTCAAGCCGCCGCCGCAGTCCCTGCCCGCCATGAAGCCGGCCATGCGCGCGCCGCCGCCCCACGTGGTCGCCCCGGTGCCGATGCGGCCGCTGCCTCCCACGCAAGAAGAATTGAACAGCTACATCGCCTATTACGAGAGCTATGCGCAGTGGGACAGGAACGTCGCCATCAACGTCTGCAAGGGCCAGCCCCTCAGCGATCAGGACGCGAATTCTTACGTTCAAAACTACATCCTGCTCAGCCAATATCTCACCAAATATCCATCGGAGACCGGCGGCTACCAATTCCCCAAAAACATGGATGATATGCGCGACGGCCTTTCCGGCTGCGCCTTGGAAGCCATGGATGACTTCATATCGGTCGCCGATGGGTACTACAATGGCCACTGGATTGACGATCCAATACAAAGGATGCAAAACTACGCCGCCCAGATTCGGGACAAATACGGCCTCAATCCTCCGCCCCCGCCGCAGCAGTACTACCAGAACACGCCGCACTTCCATCGGCGCCCATCGCCTCCGCCGCCGCCCTATAAGCCATTTAATATTGCGCCGCTGCCGCCCTGGCACCCCGATCCGCCGCAGCAACGCAACTGCTCGGGTCCTGCCTGTGGTCAGGCCAAACATATCCACGACCACGGCAAGGGCTTTGACGGGGAGGACGGCCAGTAGGCCCGGCGGGCAAGCTGCTGGGCGCCTAGCTCACCCCTCCGTCTCGTCCTCGGGCTTTTTCTCGTCGTCGCCCATAAGGGCCGCGATGGCGCGGTCGATGCGGTTCCGAAAGCGCGTGATCTTCTCCTGATGGCGGCGGCTATCCTCCGCGCTGATAAGCCGCGACGTGCGCACCACGAGCCCGAAGAGCAGGGGCATGGCGCAGAGCTCAACTAACCCCATGAAGCCCGCGAGCCAGACCCCGTCGCGCCAGTGCCGCGCCAGGTCCAAGATCAGGACCGCGACGAGGGTCCATTCAGCAATACGGTACTCGAGGTGGTCGAACATGGCCCAGGCGGTATAGTCCGAGGCCACCGCGGGCCGATCGACGTGCCGGTACACGAAGATCGCCATGAAAGACACCAGGAGGATGTCCGCCATGGTGAGAAGGGAACCCGGCCCCGCCGGAAAAAACGCCGGAAAAAAGCGCCTCCAGATGGACGCGATAACGCCGAACAGGGCGCCGACCTTAAAGACGTCGCACCACGGTCGCGAAAAATCAAACTCGAGAATGCTGGAGAGCAGCCAGAAAAACAGCCCCATCGCCACGTTCGACAGGACATTCATCGGCATCTGGGACGACGGCGGCACGCGCGGCGGCATCATGGCTCAGAAACGGGCGCGCCCCGCGCTCGCCCCCATGGCGGCACCTTGTGGCTCAGCTCGCTCCGGATCGCGTCCGTTTCCTCGCGCTCACGGTCGGGCAGGGGCTTGGCCCCGAAGCGAGCTGAGCCACAGGACGCTTCGGACAGGGCGAACGCAGGGGCCAGCCTCCGCCCGACCGCCTCACGATCCATCGGAACTCCCGCCGCGATCGAGCGCTCGCCACAAATCCGAGCCCTGGCCCGCGGCCGTGAGCGCCTGCGCGAAATTCTTGACCGCCTGGCCGTAGATCTTTTGCAGCGCGTCGGCCATGGCCTCGGCCGGGCGGCGGCCGTTTAAGTCCTCGGCCTCGTTGAAGGTGCCCGACCAAACCGCGTTGGCAAAAGGCGGATTGCCCGGCAAGGTCCCGTAGGCGTCTATCTCCAAGCTCAGGCTCACGCGCCCGCGGGACAGGTCCGAATAGTCCAGCTCGGCTTGCAGGACGCGGCCGCGGAAAAGCAGGTTGTCGCCCGCATTGTCGGCCAAGATGTCGGCCGAGCCCGCGTCCGTTTCGGGGATGACGGCTTGGGCGTCCGAGACCAGGTTCGAGCCGGCAAGCTCCGCGGCCAAGGCCCGGGCCAAGACCTCGGGCGAGAGCCGCGGCCAGCCCGCCGAGCCTTCGCGCGCCAGGTTGGCCGAAAAACTGCGCGCACCGGTCGCGCCCTGGGCCCGGAAAACGAAGTCCGAATCGGTGTCGTCCGCGAAAGGCTCCACGCCGGCCTTCAAGTCAAAATACATCCCGTTTTCGTCCTGCGGGAAAAAGGCGTTGCGGGCCATGAGCGGCGCATTGGGCGTGTAGGCCAGCTTGGGCCTGGCGCAGCCGGTTAAAAGGGCCAGCGCGAGGGCCCCCCAGATGGCCCGGGCCGGCCATATAAAGGAAGGCGAAAAGCGCGTTTTATTCATCTTTCAATTGGCCCTGGCGGCTGGCCAACTTGGCCTTTCTGGCCGGCCAACTGGCCTATCTGGCCGGCCAACCTGGCCCTATCTGGCCGGCCAACCTGGCCATGGCCAGGCCTAGCCCGAGGCCGGGCCAATCCAATAAAAATAGCCGTCATCGTCTTTGCGGACGACCCCATGTTCAACGAGCCGGCCGATGGTCCCGCCCACCCGAACCATGGGCAAATTAAGGTTTTGCGCGATGTCTTTGGCCGTGAATTTCCCCGCCTGCCGGCACACCTGCGCTATCCGCGCCTCGACGGCTGAACCCGATCCGGAGCCTCCGCCGCCCGGCGCCGGAGCGGGCTTATCGCCGCCGCCGGAATCATCCGCGCCGCCGCCTTGCCCGCCGCCTCCGGCCGGGGACGGAGCCGGGCCCGGATCGGGCGGCGCCCAGCCCGGGCCGATGAGCCCCGCGGCGCGCAGTCCCGCCGAGCCCTTGGAGAGCGCGAAGACCGCCAGCACCCACTTGAGCGTCAGGTAGAGATCGGGCGGCCAGCACACGGGGTAGATGAGCGCGTCCCAGGCCCAGAGCACGGCCGCCAGGACGATCCAGCCCAGGACGAAGAACTCGCCGGTCAGGCGCTCCAGGAGCTTCTCGCGCGAGCCGCGGTACGCGCTCCATTTCTCGCCTTCGCGCAGGGAGGCGTAGGCCGAGAGGACCAGGTAGTAGCAGGAATAAATGCCGGTGAAGGAATGCCAGCGGCCCTGGGAGAGCCCCTCGGCCGCGGCGTTGAGGAGGCAGACCGCGCCCAAAAGGTCGGCGCCCCAGCGCAGCTCGCGGCTCATGCCGGAACTGCCGGCGCGGTCGTAGCTCCAGGCCCCCGTCTTGGCGCTCGCGGCCATGGCGGAAGTATAGCCTAAAAAAACGGCGTGTCAATGGGCGAGGGAGCACGATTGAAAATGGCATAATTTGCCGATGCCGCGTCCATCGAAGAAGAACGAACGCCGAAACAACGGCGCCAACCTGGGTTTCGAGGAGAAGCTCTGGCAGGCCGCCGATAAAATGCGCGGCCACATGGACCCGAGCGAGTACAAGCACATCGTCCTGGGGCTCATCTCCCTTAAATACATCTCAGACGCTTTTAAGGAACGCCGCGATTTCTTGGTGCGGGAAACGGCCGCTCCCAAAAGCGAATACTACGTCAAGAATGCCGCGGAGCGAGATCGGGTGGCCGAGGAAAGAGACGAATACACCGCCGAAAATATTTTTTGGGTTCCCAAGGCCGCGCGCTGGACGTATTTGCAGGACCGCGCCAAGGAGCCGACCATCGGCAAGCTTTTGGACGACGCCATGACGGTCATCGAAAAGGTGTCAATGGAGATGTCGCGCCTAACCCCCGAATGATCGAGATGAGCAGCATGAAACTCGTTGCTCCAATTTCATGCGGCAGCAGTGCGCTTAATGATTTAGGGGATTCCGAATCATTTGACCTCGGCAATAATATCGTTCTCGCAAAAACTCCCGATGGGTTTAAAAATACGAATAGCGGTTCCATTCTGAATTTTTACCACTATTATCGCGATGTGCGATACTGCCTTATTCACAGCTATCAATATCCTTCCGAGGAAACGAATCTCGTAAATACCGAAAATCTTAACAAGGAGCCGTTTGAATCCATCCGCCTCGCCAATTTGGCGCTGTGGCTTGCGAAGCCGAATCCCGCGAGCTTTGATCTCCTCTATCACGCAGAAATTTGCAAAACCGGATGGGAATGCCGCGGATGGCGACAAGTGCCGGAATTCCAGCCGAACAATGGGTACGGCAACGTTCGCCTAAATAAGCAGGACATGGAAACAGCTCAAGACCGGAATACGACATTGCATGATATCCGCCGCCAATGCCCGGATAGTCCGGTATGGTTTGCTTCCCGCGCTTGCTACAAGGCACTGACTGAGTCATGGTGGGAAGCAAGATTCTTATGGTTCTGGATTGGCCTTGAAGCGTTGTTTTGTCCCCCTCAAGAAGGCAAAATCAGCAAAAAACTTAAAAACCGTCTCGCCGCGTTTTTAGGCAGCGGGGTGGATCAAAAGGAATTGGATGATTCCTACCACTGGAGATCGCAAATCGCGCATGGGAAAAGCTTGGTCAAACTAGGTGCGACAGAATCCGAGGGGATTCTATTCTCGGTGGAATCCTATCTTCAAGCCTCTCTTGAGAAAATTCTGGGAGACGCGCAGTTGATCAAAACATTCAACAATGATTGTGACCGAGCGAATTATTTAAAGAGAATATCCCAATAGTTCACTCATGCATTTTATGCCTAACAAATCCCCGAACTTAGAAGACCCCATCAAGCACGTCGTCTTCCTGATGATGGAGAATCATTCCTTCGATCAGATGCTCGGGATCATGAAAACGGTTTATCCGGAATTGGAAGGCATCGACCCAAAAGCGCCGCCGCGGTTTAATCTCGACAACGCCGGCGCCAAATATGAGCAGCGCCCCACTACGGAACGGCAGATGATGCTCGACCCTCACCACGAAGCCGAGCACGTGCAGATTCAATTGGCGGGGCAAAACGGCGGCTTCGTCAAGGACTTCTCCACGTTTTATCCGGCTTCGACGCCGCAAGACCGCCAATGCATCATGGGCTACTACCCCATGGATTTTCTTCCGGCGCTTCACGCCTTGGCCAAGGAATTTACCATCTGCGACCATTGGCACGCGTCTCTGCCAGGGCCCACGTGGCCCAACCGCTTTTTCGTGCTGACCGGGACCACGCAAAGCGTGCAGATGTTCGAAAGTTCGCAGGACCCGGAGCTCAAATCCTGGCTTCAGGAAACACAGGACACCATTTTCGACCGCTTGGACGAACGTAAAATTCCCTGGAAAATTTATTATCACGATATTCCTTGCTCTCTCCTGCTCACGCATCAGCACCGCATTAAAAATCTCATGAAATACGCGCCCATCGACGAGTTCTACGCCGCCGCTTGCGGCCCGGAAGCCCGCTTTCCGGCGTTTTCTTTCATCGAGCCGCGCTACAACGACGCGGGACAAAACGACGATCATCCTCCCCACGACGTCATGAAGGCGCAAAAGCTCATCGCGGACGTCTACAACGCTATTCGATCTAACGAAGACTTGTGGCGCTCGACGCTCCTGGTGGTGGTCTACGACGAGCACGGCGGATTCTACGATCACGTCGTTCCCCCGAAGGCCGTGCCGCCCGACAAGCCGCGCGACCCGAACTTCGATTTCATCCAATACGGCGTGCGGGTGCCGGCGCTGCTCATTTCGCCTTGGGCGAAAAAAGGCGTCTTGTCGACGACTTTCGATCACACCAGCCTGCTCCGCTACTTGATTGAAAAATGGAATCTGCGCGGACTGACGGACCGCGTCAGCGCGGCAACGCCCATCTCGCTCGGGAATCTCTCCTCGCCAAGGACCGATTGCCTGAAATTCATTTCCATCCCCTCCCAGCCGATGGCGCTCGTGGACCAAGCGCGGGAAACCGCGGCTCTCAAATGGCGCAATTCCCATCAAAAGGGTATGGCCGCGTTCAAGTCCACCTGGCGAGGCCGCTGCCTGACCACGGCGCTGGCCGCCGTCAGATGGATTTATCGCGCGCGCAGGATGTTCGCCTAAGCTTGCACCGGCCGAATCCATTTTTGAATCTTATGGTTTATCGTGGAACTTTCGAAGACTGTCAATCGTATGGAAGATAGACGAAGCCTAGGAGACCATGCGATGACCCAGAAACTGCGATTCGATGAGATTAATTACTGGTCCGAGCTTAAGCATGAAATTCTCAATGACTACGCCGCCGCTTATTCCAAGATTTTCGCGTCGAACAAGCAGGCGCGCTTCGAGCACGTTTATATTGACGCCTTCGCGGGCGGCGGCATTCACTTGTCAAAATCAAGCGGAGATTTCGTCCCGGGCAGCCCCTTAAACGCCCTGCAAGTCGAGCCTGCCTTCAAGGAGTTCTACTTCATCGACATGGACGGCAAGAAGCTGGCTCAGCTCCGCCAGATCGTCGGAGATCGCCCGGACGTGCATTTTTACGAAGGCGACTCCAATGAGATCTTGATTAAAAAAGTTTTCCCCGATGTCCAATACGATCAATACCGCCGGGCGCTTTGCTTGCTGGATCCGTACGGGCTTTCCTTGGACTGGAAGGTCATCGAGCGGGCCGGGCATCTTGGAACCATCGACCTCTTCCTAAATTTTCCCATCATGGACATGAACCGGAATGCCATCTGGAGAAACCCGGAGAAGGTCGACCCGCAAGACGTAGCGCGGATGACGGCTTTTTGGGGCGACGAAAGCTGGCGCCAAATCGCCTACCGCCAGATCGACACGCTTTTCGGCAAAGAAGACGAAAAGGCGCCGAACGAAGTCATCGCGGAAGCTTTTCGCGAAAGGCTTCAAAAAGTGGCAAAATTCCCCGTGGTGCCCGAGCCTTTGGCCATGAAGAACTCGAAAGGAGCCGACGTCTACTATCTCTTTTTCGCCTCGCAAAAAAAGACGGCTGAAACCATCGCCAAAGCGATCTTCAAAAAATATCGCGGCAAAGGATTTGTTTGATGTCCCAATCGGCCATCGAATGGACTGAGTCGACCTGGAATCCGCTTACGGGCTGCACCAAAGTCAGCCCCGGCTGCAAGTTTTGCTACGCGGAGCGCATGGCCAGGAGACTCAAAGGTATGGGAATCCCGCGCTACGCGAACGGGTTCAAGCTGACTCTGCAACAGGATGCACTAGAGCTTCCCCTGTCGTGGAAGAAGCCGCAGCTCATTTTCGTCAACTCGATGAGCGACATATTCCACAAAGACGTTCCCAAGGACTTCATTCTCAAGACTTTCGACGTCATGCGCCAAGCGGCATGGCACCAGTTCCAGATTCTCACGAAGCGATCCGAGCGCCTCATGGAATTGTCTCCCGAAATAGCCTGGCCGCAAAACGCGTGGATGGGCGTCAGCGTGGAGAATTCGAATTACACGTTCCGCATCGATCATTTGCGGCGGACCGGGGCCGCGATAAAATTCCTCTCCCTTGAGCCGCTTTTGGGCCCGCTGCCCGCCATCGACCTGGACGGAATCGATTGGGTAATCGTCGGCGGCGAATCCGGTCCCGGCTCGCGGCCGATGGACCCGGAATGGGCCGTCAACATAAAAAGCCAGTGTCGAAAGGCCGGCGTCCCATTTTTCTTCAAGCAATGGGGCGGCTTCAATAAGAAAAAGGCCGGGCGGCTGCTCCAAGGTCGGACCTGGGACGAGTTGCCCCGCAAGCCCATGGGCGCGCTCGTTGCCGCGTAGAGGTCCGCCGTCGCCGGCCAAACCCCAATTAGCTACAATCGAAAAATGAGCCGGGGAGCCCTGCGCGTTTTCGCCGCCGCCGGATTTTTGGCCGTCTTGGCCCTGGGAGCAAAAACTCTCCGCGCGAGCCGGGCTCCGGCGCTGGCCTCGGAGGACGGCGGCGTCGACGCCCGGGATGAATTCGGCGCGACCGCGCTCATCAACGCGGCGGCGGCCGGAGAGACCAAGCAGGTCCGGGCCCTCATCGCCTCAGGCGCGGACGTCAACGCCGCGGACAACTCCGGAGACACCGCGCTCATCCTGGCGGCCAGAAACGACCGCGCGGACGCGGTCAACGCGCTCATCGCCGCCAAGGCGAACCTGGGCGCGCAGGACAACGCGGGAGACACGGCGCTCTCCGCCGCGGTTTGGGGCGGCTATGCCGGCGTGGTCGCGGAGTTGGTCCGCGCCGGAGCCCGGCTCGGCGCGCCGCCGGCCTTCGCCCCGCAGGTTCCGGCGGCCGCGCGGGCGGCCATCGCCGCGATTCTCCCCGAATCTGCGGCGCCCAAGCCATGAACGCCCCCCAAATCATCACCTCGCCCGTCCAGCGGCTGCGCATCAAGCTCCAGCGCGCCGGCAAGATCTTGGGCGGGCGCTACTGGTTTCCCCACGCGCCCTTGGCCGCGCTGCTGGCCCTGGCCGGCGGCTTGGTCCTGCGCGCGGGCTTGGGCGGCGCCTGGCGCGCGGGGCTGCTGGCGCTGGCCGCGGGCAAGCTCCACCTGCAATTGCGCGCGCTTCCGCCGGTCTTCATCGGCGGCGGCATGGTGACCATGGGCCTGGGCCTGCTCTGGCGCTCGCGGCTCTCGTGGTTGACGGCCCTCTTGCTCACGGCCACGGCGATTGTCTACGCCTTCATCGGCATGCCGGGCCAGCACCAGCTCCTGGCGGCCTATTTCGCCTTTCTGCTCGCGTGCCTGGCTCTGTCCTGGCGGAGCTTCGACCGCTCCAGCCTCACCGCGAGCACGCTCTTTGCCTTCACCTCGGTCTTCATGCTCCTGGTCTACGCCACCTTCGGCGCCTACTACCTGGGCGCCAAGTTCAAGCCGCCCATTACCAGCCTCGTGACCGCGCTCTACTACGCCATGGTCACCATGAGCACCGTGGGCTATGGGGACATCATCCCGCAGACGGCCGAGGCGCGGCTCTTCACCATCTCCATCATCGTCCTGGGCATGGCGGTCTTCGCCACCTCGCTTTCGGCCGTCGTGGCCCCCTTGGTCACCCGCAGCTTTCAGCGCATCGTCAACCGGAGGAGTTCAAGCATGAAACGGGAGAATCATTTCGTGGTGGTGGGCAGCACGCCCCTGGCCGCCAACACCGCGCGCGAGCTGGCCAAGCGCGGCCTGGGCGTGACCCGCGTGATCAAGGAAGGCTCGCCCGCGGTCGAAACCAAGGACGCCGACGTGGTCTCGGGCGACCCCAGCACCGAGGAGGTCCTGCGCGAGGCCGGCGCGCACCGCGCCGCGGCCGTGCTGGCCATGCTCTCGGACGACTCCGAAAACGCCTTCGTGGTCCTGGCCGTGAAGGAATTGGCCCCCGGCGTGCGCACGCTGGCCGCGGTCAACGACGCGCACCACTTGAGCCGCGTCAAGCTCGCGCAGCCGGACGTCGTCATCGCCCCGCAGGTCCTGGGCGGCGAGCTGACCGCCATGCTGCTCTCCGGCGAGCAGGTCACGCCCGATTTTGTGATGCAGCGCGTGTTCTTGAACGCCAAGGCCCCCGCGGGCAAAGACGCCTAGCGCGGCCAAGAGAATTTCCGCCTTGGAAGCCCCCGCGGCCAAGTCCCCTGCCGGGCGCGGCGCCGATGAGACGGCGTCCGCCCGCTCCTGGCTCGCCGCGCTCTTTCTTTTCGCCGTCACCGTCGCGGCCTACCTTCCGGCCATTCGAGGCGGGTTTATTTGGGACGATGGCAGCAACGTCACGAGGAATCTGCTGCTGCGCTCAGCCCGCGGCCTGTGGGGCATCTGGACGAAGGTCGGCCCGCTCAGGGGCGGCACGCCCCAATATTATCCGCTCACCTTCAGCGCCTTCTGGGCCGAGTACCACCTTTGGCGGCTCTGGCCCTTAGGCTATCACCTGACGAACGTCCTGCTCTACGCCCTGAGCGCCGTCCTGGTCTGGCTGATCCTGCGGCGTCTGCGCGTGCCGGGAGCGCTGCTGGCGGCGGCCATCTTCGCGCTTCACCCCGTGCAAGTGGAATCGGTGGCGTGGATCGCCGAGCTCAAGAACGTGCTCTCGGGCCTCTTCTACCTGCTCTCGCTGCTTTGCTTCATCCGGTTTCTCGAGCCGACGGACGAGGCCCGACGGTGGCGCTGGACGCTCTACCTCGCGGCCAACCTGCTGTTTCTCTGCGCCCTCGGCAGCAAGACGGTCACCGCGACGCTGCCGGAGGCGATCCTGCTGATCATCTGGTGGAAGACGGGGCGCATAACGCGGAAAAACCTGCTGTCGGTCGCGCCGATGGCGGCCGTAGGCCTGGGCATGGGCCTCTTGACCGCGCGCTTGGAAAAGTACCAAGTCGGCGCGCAGGGGCCCGCCTGGGCGCTGACGCCTTTGGATCGCCTGCTGGTGGCCGGGCGGGCCTTATGGTTTTACGCCGGCAAGCTCGTTTGGCCCGGCACGCTGACGTTCATGTATCCGCGGTGGGACATCAGCCAAGCCGTCTGGTGGCAGTATCTTTTTCCGCTCGCGGCCGCCGCGGTCATGGCGGTTCTATGGGCCCTTCGAAAGAAAATCGGCCGGGGGCCTTTGGCCGCGGTGCTGTTTTTCGCCGGCACGCTCTCGCCCGCGCTGGGATTCGTGAACGTCTACCCCATGCGTTATTCCTACGTGACGGATCACTTCCAATACCTGGCGTGCCTGGGGCTCATCGCGCTCTTCGCCGCCGCGGCGGCGCGGGGCTGCCGGAAGCTGGCATCGCGGGGAGCGCCCGGCTTGGAGAAAGCGGTCCCGGCGGCCGCCGCGGCGGTGCTGCTGGCGCTGGGGCTGCTGACCTGGCGGCAAGCCAAAATCTATCAAAGCAATGAGCGGATTTGGCTCGACACGCTCGCGAAAAATCCTTCCTGCTGGATGGCTCACCACAACTTGGGCGAAGAACTGGCGGATCAGGGGAAAGCGGCCGAGGCCGTCGCGCAGTACCGCGAGGCCTTGCGGCTCGATCCGGACTTGTACGAAACCCGCTTCGACTTGGGCGCGGAACTGGCCGGTCAGGGCAAAGTCAATGAGGCCATCGCGCAGTACCGCGAGACCGTGCGGCTCAAGCCCGACGACGTGGAGGCCTACAACAACCTGGGCCAAGCGCTGGCCGAGCAGGGCCGACTCGCGCAGGCCGTCGCCCAATTCAAGCGGGCCGTGGCGCTCGCGCCGGACTTGGCCGCGGCCCGCAACAACCTGGGCCAAGCGCTGGCCGAGCAAGGCCGCGTCGCGGAGGCCGCCGCCGAATTCAAGCGGGCCCTCGCGCTCAAGCCGGACTACGCGGCGGCTCAAAACAACTGGGGCAACGTTTTAGTCGGACAGGGAAAACTGGCGGAGGCCGTCGCGCATTACCGCGAGGCCGTGCGGATTAACCCGGGCTACGTGTACGCCCGCTACAACTTGGGTTTGGCGCTGGCCAAGCAAGGCCGGAACGCGCAAGCCGCCGCCGAGTTCAAGCGCGTCCTGGAGCTCAATCCGGACTTTTCCGACGCGCGCCGCGGCCTGCGTCACCTGCTTGAATCCGGCACGGCAAAGTAGCGCTGGAAAGTAGTACTTTGTAGTGTTCCCGGAGCTGGCCCAATGAGAAAACCTCTATTCTTCGCCTTGTTCTCCGCGCTCGCGCTGGCCGGCCCGCGCGCGCAAGCCGCGGTTTGGCGGCCCTCGCCAGGGCACACGCAACTGGCGCTCTGGCCGGGAACGCCGCCCGACGCCCAAGCCGTGCCGGGCCCGGAGTCGGTCAAAACCGGCTCTTCCCTCATTGGCGGCCGGACCGTGACCGGAGTCTACAACGTGACGCGTCCGACCATGACGGTCTATCCCCCCAAAGGCAAGAACACCGGCGTCGCGGCAGTCGTGTTCCCGGGCGGCGGCTTCGAGGGATTGGCCATCGACTTGGAAGGCACGGAGGTCTGCGATTGGCTCACGGCCGAGGGCATCACCTGCGTGCTGCTCAAGTACCGCGTGCCGAGCCCGCCCTACGACTGGCACTGCAAATGCCGTCCCGACCACGGCCTGGGAATGCCGACCCTGGCCTTGGAGGACGCGCAGCGGGCGATGGGGCTGGTGCGCGTTCACGCCAAAGAGTGGGGCATCAATCCGCACAAGATCGGGGTCATCGGCTTTTCTGCGGGAGGCTACATGGCGGCGGCGATCAGCACGCACTTCAAGCGCCGCTTATACGCCCCCGTGGACGCGGCCGACAAGGAAAGCTGCCGCCCCGACTTCGCCGCGGGCATTTACCCGGGGCATCTCTGCGTCGGCGATGACGTCAATAAATTAAACCCCAACGTCCCGATCACGCGGCAGACGCCGCCCACGTTCCTGGTCCAGGCCGAGGACGACGACGTCGACGGCGTCAGGCAGTCGCTGGCGTACTTCATCGCGCTCAAGAAGGCCGGCGTCCCCGTGGAGATGCATCTCTACGCGCGCGGCGGACACGCCTTCGGCCTGCGGCGCACCAAGCTTCCCATCACGCGTTGGCCGCAGTTGATGATGATCTGGCTTAAGACCATCGGGATGCTGCCGGGCTAAGCGCCCGCCCGCCTTACTGAAGCGCTTTTTGCGCGAGCCGGTGCAGGTCGGGGTCGGCCAGGGCGAGGAGCTTCTTCTCGATCAAGTCGCGCTGCTTGGGCGCGAAGAATTGCGAGAGGTAGAACTCGCGGCGAAATTCCTCGCGCAGATTGGCCTTGATCTCCGAGGCTTCGGCCTCGCCGGCGCGCACCGCGCCGCGGCCGTGCTGGCCATGCTCTCGGACGACTCCGAAAACGCCTTCGTGGTCCTGGCCGTCAAGGAATTGGCCCCCGGCGTGCGCACGCTGGCCGCGGTCAACGACGCGCACCACTTAAGCCGCGTCAAGCTCGCGCAGCCAGACGTGGTCATCGCCCCGCAGGTCCTGGGCGGCGAGCTCACCGCGATGCTGCTCTCCGGCGAGCAGGTCACGCCCGACTTCGTGATGCAGCGCGTATTTTTGAACGCCAAAACCGGCGCCGCGAAGTAGCACTTTTAGCCGACACTGCGCCGAATATTTGCAACGCGGTTTTATCCGCCAAAGAGCCCCCGCCCCGTCGGCCCTTTTGTATAATCGACGGATGGCCGCCGCGCGCAAGATTCTCGTCGTGCGCCTCTCGTCTTTGGGCGACGTCTTGTTGGTCGCCCCCGTCCTGCGCCATTTAAAGGCCGCCTGGCCCGAGTGCTCGGTCTCCGTGCTGGTCAAGCGGCGCTTCGCCGCCGCGCTTGAGGGCAACCCGTTCGCCGACGAGATTATCCCCTTCGACGGCCTGCGCCCGGCGCTGGCGAAAATCCGCGGCGAGAAATTCACGCACCTTCTGGATCTCCACGCCAACCTGCGCTCCGCGCTCATCCGCCGGCTCGCCGGCATCCCCGAGGTGTCGGTCTACCGCAAGGACGCCTGGGCCCGGCGGCTCTTCGTTTTTTTCGGGCGCTCCTCGCCGCGCCTGGAAAAGCACGTCCTGCAGCGCTACTTGGACGCGCTCTCGCGCTGGGGCATCGCCGCGCGCGGGACCGGCGTGGCCTTGGGAGATTACGGCGCGGCCAAGGCCGGCGCGGCCGCGAAAGACGCGGCCTCCTTTCTCATCGTGCAAAGCGCCTTTCTGGGCGACGCGCTCTTGACCGTGCCGCTGGCCGACGAAATCAAGCGCCGCTTTCCCCGCGCGCGCCTGACCGTCTTGACGCTGGAGAAAACCGCGGACGTGTTCCGCGCGCACGCCTCCATCGACGAGGTCATCATCGACGACAAGCGCGGGCAAAACCGCGGCTGGGGCGGCCTGCGGCGCCTGGCCCGCGAGCTCGCGCGGCGAAAATTCGACGTGGCCGTCGTTCCCCACCGCTCGTTTCGCAGCGCGCTGCTATCACGGCTGGCCGGCGTGCCGCGCCGCGTGGGATTCTCCTCGAGCGTCGGCCGCTTTTTCCTGACCGACACGGTGCCCTGGACCTGGCTCATGCCCGACGCGGAGAGAAACCTGGCGCTCGTAAATCCCCTTGGACCCGCCGTCGCCCCGGCAATCCCCAAGCCGGGGCCCAGCCGTCTGGATTCCGGCTTGCGCCGGAATGACGAAATTTCGGCGTTCGACTCGGTCTACCTGCGCGCCGATCCGGCGGAAAAAGAAAAGATGGCGCGCCGGCTCAAAGAGGCCGGCGCCGTCGGGCAGACCTTGGTCGGCATCCACCCCGGCTCGGCCTGGCCCACCAAGCGCTGGCCCGAGGAGCGCTTCGCGGCCTTGTGCCGGCGCTTTGCGGAGCGCGGCATCACGCCCGTTTTGGTCGGCGGCGCGCAGGACGCCGAGCTCTGCGCCCGGCTCGCGGCTTCAAGCGGCGCGCTTGATTTTTGCGGCAAGACCAACCTCAAAGAGCTCAAGGGCCTGATGTCCTTGCTCTCGCTCTTTGTCACCAACGATTCCGGCCCCATGCACATGGCCGCGGGCCTGGGCGTGCCGACCTTGGCCATCTTCGGGCCGACCACGCGCGAGCTGGGCTTTTTCCCCTACGGCCCGCGCCACCGCGTGATCGAAACGGAGCTCTCCTGCCGGCCCTGCCGGCTGCACGGCGGCAAGGTCTGCCCGCACGGGCATTTTTTGTGCATGCGCCTCATCCTGGTCGACGAAGTCTGGGGCAACGCGCTTGCGATGCTCGCCGAAAAACCCGCCGCGGCGGCCAAGGCCGCCGGAGGCCGGGCGGCGCCGTGAAAATTCTCCATCTCCACGACGAGAGCTGGGACTCGGGCCTGGCCCACTACGCCCTGACCGCGGCCTCGGCGCTGCAGAACAAGGGCCACGACGTCCAGTTTTGGGCGGCCTACGGATCCGACGCGGCCAAGCAAGCGCGCGCGCTGGGCCTGGTCACGCGGGAACTGGGCCGTTCCTGGTCGGCCCTGCCGGCGCTACGCAAGGCGGTCAAAGCCGCGGAGATAGAGCTCATCAACGCGCACACGGGCTCGTCGCACTCCTTGGCCGCCGCGCTGGCCATGGGGCGCCGCGTCGCGGTCGTGCGCACCTGGGCCGACGCGCGGCTGCCCGAGGCCGGCTTCGGGCGAAAATTTTTGGCCAAGCGCACGGCGCTCTTCATCGGCGCCAACTCGCCCATCACCGCGGCCTTGGCGGCGGCGTTCCCCTTTGTGCGCGCACGGCGGGTCCTGCCCGGCATCCCCGATTTTCCGGCGGAATTAAAAGCCCCGCCGCAGGAGCCCGTCATCGGCGTTTTGGGCCGCTTGGACGCGGTCAAGGGCCACGACGACGTTTTGGACGCCGCCGCGATCGTCTGCAAGCAGAACCCGCGGGCGATTTTCCTCGTGGCGGGCGAGGACAAGGGCGAGCGGCTCTCCAAGCTGCGCTGGCAGGCGGATTTTCTGGGGCTGGGCCAAAAGCTAAAATTCCTGGGGCGCGTGCCGGACGCCGCCCAATTCATCGACGGCTGCTCGTTGGGCCTCATCGCCTCGCGCGGCTCGGAGGCGGTTTCCCGCGCGGCCTTGGAATGGATGGCGCGCGGCCGTCCGGTCATCGCCACCCGCGTCGGCGGCCTGCCGGATTTGGTCGCCCACGGCGAGACCGGGCTTTTGATTCCTCCGCGCGACGCCCAAACCATGGCCAAGGCCGTCTCCGGGCTTATCGCCGACCCCGCTTTTTGCCGCCGCGCCGGAGAAGCCGCCCGCACGCGCTTTTTGCAGTACTTCTGCCAAGACGCTTTTGCCATCGCCACCGAAGACGCCTACGAGGACGCCCTTGGACATCTTCCACATTGACGGCGAAGCCGGGCTGCGCGGCGGCGAACGCCAGCTGCTCTACCTTGCCTGCGCGCTCCGGGAGCGCGGCCACCGCAACGTGGTCGCGGCCCAGAAGCGCTCGGCTTTGGCGCGGGAAGCCAAGAGCCTGGGCCTGGAAACCTTGGAGCTCAACTTCGCCTTCGAGTTCGACCCCTTGCCCGCCTTGGCCCTGCGCCGCGCCGCGGCCGGCGCCGAGCGCCCGATTCTTCACGCGCACACGGCCCACGCGGCGTCGTTTGCCGTGCTGGCGCAGAGTTTCGGCGGCCCGCCGGCCGTGCTCCACCGCCGCGTGGACTTTCCCTTGAAGTCCCCGGTGAGCCGCGCGCTCAAGTACGGCCGGGCCGCGCGGGTCATCGCGGTGTCCGCCGCCATCAAGGACATTTTGGTGCGAGGCGGGCTCGCGGCGGAGAAAATCGCGGTCGTGCCCGATTCGGTTCTGGCCACGGACGAGGAAGCCCGCTGGGCGCGCGCCGAAGCCGGGCGCTTTGCGCCGCCGACGTTTCCCGAAAAAAAATCCCTGCGCGCGGCGCTGGCCGAGGAGTACAAGCTCGACCCGGAGGCGTTTTGGATCGGCAACCTGGCCGCCTTGGTGCCGCACAAGGACCACGACACGCTCATCGCGGCCGCGTTCCTGGCGCTGGCCGAGCGCCCGGACGCGCGCTTTGTCATCGGCGGCGAGGGCCCGCTGGAAGTCCACCTCTGGGATCAAGTCCGGCGCATGGGCCTGGCCGGCAAGGTGCTGCTCCTGGGCCAAGTCCCCGACGCCGCCAAATTTCTAAAGGCCATGGACGCCTTCGCGCTCTCGTCGTGGGGCGAGGGCATGGGCAGCGTGCTGCTCGAGGCCGCGGCCTGCGGGCTGCCCGTGGCCGCGACTTCGGCCGGCGGCATCCCGGAAATCGTCAAGGACGGCGAGACCGGGCTCCTGTGCCCGCCGCGCGACCCCGAGGCCCTGGCCAAGAATCTGCTGCGCCTCATGAAGGACGAGGACCTGCGAAAGGATTTGTCCGCCGCGGCCCGGCGCCGCCTGCCCGAGTTCGGCCTGGCCGCCCAGGCCGAGCGCACCGAAAAAATCTACGAGGCCATCTATAGCTCTTTTGGAAAAACTTAAAATCAGTACTATCGCTATTAAAAGATGATGAATCATAATAATCTTCTACTTCCGATAGAAGCGTTTTATGGGGCCATGGCACTGCTTCCAATTAGGACCCTCTTCAGTGTTTTGCAGAATCAATTTATTTTGTTTGGGTTATTGCTTCAAATTGTTTCCATAATTTTTATTTGGCGAACAGCTACCGTATCTAATGAAGAAATTTTTGAATTTGAGCAACCCGTAATGTTGGATGCCAGTAAACCATTCCGGCCGATTTTTGGAAGCAAACGTGCAGTAACAACCAGCACCCTCTATCGGCAGTATAGGTCCTTCATGGGTATGGTGGTTCTTTTTATAGGGATATTCTTTCAGATGTTAGCGACAGTTTTTTCAAATAAAAAAATTTCCCCGATTCCATTGTGCGTATATCTTCCCGGACTGATCGCTTCCGGTGTTTTAACATTCCTATGTGGAGAAAGGATTGTAAAACTCCTTTTCAAGAAGCGCATAATCGAAATATTCCGTATCAAAGCCCTAAAATGGGGCAACGCACCAAAAAAATTTTGGGAAGATGCAAAAGAGGAATTATCTTTGGCTCTCGGTGATCAGGCAGCTTCCAATGAGATTAAATCTATCGTGGAGCGAGCTAAAGTAAAAGCACAAGAAAACTTTCAAGCTTCTATGGCGGAAATTAATAAAGGTATTTAATAATGCTTTCAAAAAACCAACCGTTGCTTTCCGCCGTCATCATCGCCAAGGACGAGGAGCGCGATTTGCCGGGATGCCTGGAAAGCCTGCGCGGGCTCTGCGACGAAACAGCGATCGTGATCGGCGCCAAAAGCGCGGACAAGACCGAGGCCATCGCGCGCGCCGCGGGCGCCAAGGTCTCGGTGCGCGCCTTCGACGGCTACGCCGGGCAAAAGCAGGCGGCGCTGGAGTTGGCCTCGGGCGAGTGGGTCTTGTCCATCGACTGCGACGAGCGCGTGAGCCCGGAGCTCGCGCACGACATCAAGCGCGCCTTGGCCGCGCCGGGAAATTACGCCGGCTTTGAAATTCCCTTCCGCGTGTTTTTCCTGGGCAAGCGCCTGCGCTTTGGGGGCCTGGGCTCGGAGCGCCACCTGCGGCTCTTTAAGCGCGCGGCCGGACGCTTTGCGGGCGGGCAAGTGCACGAAGGCATTCAACTCGACGGACCCGTCGGCCGGCTTGCGGGCGCCATGAACCACGTCCCCTACCGCGACATCTCCGAGTACGTCGCCAAGATGGATTTCTACACCCGCCTCGCGGCCAAGAAGCGCTTCGAGAAAGGCGGGCGCTTTCACTTCTGGCATCACGCGCTTTTGCCCTGGGATTTTTTCGCCCGCGCGGTCTTGAAGCTGGGTTTTCTGGACGGCCAGGCGGGCCTGGTGTGGGCGGGCCTCTCCGCGTTCCACCATTGGCTCAAATATGTCAAACTAGCCGAATTGGAGGACTCACAAAAAGCGCAATGATCATCGAAAGCGTTTTGGGCGCCTCGGCCGCCGCCGGAATAGGAGCCAGCGCCCGCTGGAACTGGTGGCGGCCCAAAGTCGCGAGCGGCATCCCCGCCTTGATGTACCACAAAGTCGGCGATTACCCCAAGGGCTCCAAGCTGCAGAAGCTCTGGGTCACGGCCGCGGATTTTCGCCGGCAGATGGACTATTTGAAGTCGCACGGGTACACCACTCTCCATTTCCAGGATTTGGCGGACATCGAGGACGGCAAGACGCCCTGCCCGGCCAAGCCGGTTCTGGTCACCTTCGACGACGGCTACGCCAACAACCACGAGCTGGCCTACCCCATCTTGAAGGAGCTGGGCTTGAAGGGCAACATCTTTTTGGTCTATGAAACGCTCGACAGCCACAACGCCTGGCACAACCCGGACACCGAGCCCTGGATCCGCATGCTCTCCTGGCCCGACATCGAGGAGATGGCGCGCTCGGGCGTCATCGAGTTCGGCTCGCACACCATGCGCCACCGGGTTTTGCCCGAGATTTCATTGGAAGAGGCGCGCTGGGAAATGTTCGAGAGCAAAAAGCGCCTGGAGGAAAAGCTCGGCCGTCCGGTCACGGGCTTCGCCTATCCCTACGGCGCGGGCGCGTATGTCCCGGCGGTGCGGGAGCTTGCCCGCGCGGCGGGATATCGCTACGACTTCGGCATCAAGCAGGGCATCTCGCCCTGGCCCTGGAAGCCGGAGTCGGGGCCCTTAAAGCGCCTCTTAATCCGCGGCGACGACTTCATGTTGGATTTTCACCTGAACCTCACGCGCGGGAGGGCAAGGCTCTGAGCAACGCCGCGGCCGCGGAGATTCCCCGCAAAATCCTCGTCATCCAGCTCTACCGCATCGGCGACGCGCTCTTGACCACGCCGGCCGCGCGGGCCTTGAAAGCCGCCTTCCCGCGGGCGCGCGTGGATTTTTTGTGCGAGAACCCCGCCCTGCAAATCCTGCAGGACCACCCCGACATCGACGAGGCCGTCTTCTACGACCGCATGCGGCCCGCGGGCATGATTTGGGACATCCGCCGCCGGGGCTACGACTGGGTCATCGATTTTTTGGGCACGCCCCGCACCGCGGTCGTGACGGCGTTAAGCGGCGCCCGCGTGCGCGCGGGCTCGGCGCGGGTCTTTCACCGCTGGGCCTACAACCGCCGGCTCAAGCAGCCCGCCAAGCCCGCCTACGTCGGCCTGGAAAAAATGCTGATGCTGGAAACGCTGGGCGTAAAGCCCGTCAAGGACGTCTGCCCCCGCCTGGACATCCCGCAGGCCTGCTCCGATTTCGCCGCGGAGTTCTACGCCAAGTCCGGCATCGCGCCCGCGGATACGGTCGTGACCGTTTCCCCCGTCTCGCGCCGGCACTTCAACCGCTGGTTTCTGGAGCGCTACGCCGGGCTCTGCGACTGGCTCAAGGAGCGCTTCAACGCCAAGGTCGTCATCCTCTGGGGCCCGGGCGAGCGGCAGGAAGCCCAGAAAGTCCTGGCCGAGGCCAAGAGCGCGCCCCTGGCCGGCCCGGAGACCCGCTCGCTCATGGACTTGGCCGCGCTTTTGTCCCGCGCCGATCTGCACGTCGGCAACGACAACGGCGTCAAGCACATCGCCGCGGCCGCGGGCGCGCCGACGTTCACGATTTTCGGCCCGCACAGCCCCGTCTCCTGGACGCCGCCCGACCCCAGGCGCCACCGCTTCATCCAAAAAGACTGCGCCTGCCGGGGCAACCAAGCCCGCAAGCACGCCTGCCCGGATTTGCGCTGCCTGGACGCCGCGTCCCTGGCCGAGGTCGAACGCCAGTTGGATCCGTTTTTGTCGGAGATTCTCGCCGCCAAGGTGAAGGGAGCCGCCCGATGAATTGGGAACACCGCCGACGCAAGATTAAAAAATCCAAGCTCGGCTTCGCGCTGCTCTGGATTTTATCCCTGCTCTACGCAGCCGCGGTTCTTTTGCGGCGCGGGCTCTACCGGCTGGGCGCGCTGCGCGCCAAGAGCCTGCCCGCCAAGGTCATCTGCATCGGCAACATCACCACCGGCGGCACCGGGAAAACCCCGACCGTGCTTTTGGCCGCGCAGACCTTGGCCGACCGCGGCATCCCGGTTTCCATCCTGAGCCGCGGCTACGGGCGCAAGGGACGCGTCAACGAGGTGCTCACGCTCTTGGACGACAACCCGCCGCCCTGGACCGCCTGCGGCGACGAGCCCTGGATGATGCACCACACGCTCTTGGGCCTGAACATCCCCATTTTGGTCTGCGCCAACCGCTTCAAGTCCGGCGCCGAGGCGGTGCACTTCTACCACTCCAAGGTCCTGGTCTTGGACGACGGCTTCCAGCACATGAAGTTAAAGCGCGACCTGGACATCGTGCTCATCAACGCCGCGGACCCTTTCGGCGGCGGGCGCGGCCGCAAGGGGCACATGCTGCCCCTGGGCAATCTGCGCGAGCCTATCTCGGGGCTCGCGCGCGCGGGCCTGGTGCTTCTGACCCACGTGGACCGCGCGGACAAGGACGAGTTGAAGGCCCTGCGCGAGCGCGTCGAGGAGATAAACCCCGAGGCGCCCATCGTCGAGTCGGTGCACGAGGCGGATTTTTTCCTCGATTTAAAGACCCAGAAAAAATACAAGCCCAGCCACATCCAAGGCGAGCACGTGGTCGCGCTCTCGGCCATCGCCGACCCGGAGCAGTTCGAGGAGACCTTACTCGGGCTGGGCGCGCGCGTCGCCCAAAAATGGCGCTACCCGGACCACCACCCCTATACGCTTTCCGAGGTGCGCGCGGTGGAGAGCCTGCGCAAGGACTATCCGGTCGTGACCACGCTCAAGGACATGACCCGGCTGCCCGAGGGCTGGCAGGAAGCGACCGAAGGGCAGTTCTTGGCCCTGGCCATCCGCTTGAACATCGTCAAGGGCCGCCAGGCCTGGACCGAGAAGCTCGCCGCCGTCAGCCAGCTCACCCGCCTGGCGCCCATCGGCTAAAGGCGGCGCCGCCCGCATGCTTTCAAACGCTTTTCTTGCCGCGATGCTCCTGGCCGCGGCGGCGCCCGCCGGGGCCGGCGCGGCGCAGGCTCCGGTGGCCATCTCCTCGGCCGCCGTCTCCGATCCGCACCAATTGGTCGGCGAACCGATGCCGCTGGCCAAAGACGACAAGCCCTTGAGCGTTTTCCCGGAGCATCTGACCTACGAGATTTCCTGGGCCGGCATTCCCGTGGGCGAGGCCACGCTCACGGTGCCGGGCTTGGTCTCCTTCAACGGCGCGCCGGCCTACCACATCGTCTCGCGCGCCGACTCCAACGATTTCGCCGACGCCTTCTACAAGGTGCGCGACGTTAACGAGGCCTGGCTCGACGCGCGCACGCTCGATTCCTTGGGCTACTACAAGAAGCTGCGCGAGGGCCATTTCCACCGCGACGAGTGGGTGCTCTACGATCAGGCGCGCCACCGCTTCCTGGCCAAGACCACGAACCGCGACGGGAGCTTTTCCTGGCACGGCGGAACCGTGCCGGCCTCGGTGCAGGACGTGCTCTCGAGCCTCTACTACATCCGCAGCCAGAAGCTCGTGCCGGGCGAGGACATCATCCTCGACGTCAACACCAAGCAAAACTGGCCGCTGGTCGTCCACGTGCTCGGACGGCGCGTCATCAAGACGCCCGCGGGCACGTTCCACACCATTTTGGTCAAGCCCGCCGTCCGCCGCGACGGGATTTTCATCCAAAAGGGCCGCAACCTGGAGATTTGGCTGACCGACGACGCGCGCAAAATCCCCGTTTTGATGAGGGTCGAGCTCTTCTTCGGGCATGTCGAGGCCTCCCTCAAAGTGTTATAATCGGGAATCAACATGCCTGCGGAAGCGGAAAACGCTTTTAAGAAACGGCTCCTTACCGCGGCCGAGCGCAAATCCTTGCGGCAGCTTGCCGCCGACTTCAAGAACCGGCGCGTCCTCGTCGTCGGCGACGTCATGCTCGACCGCTACATCCGCGGCGGCGTCTCCCGCATTTCCCCGGAGGCCCCGGTCCCCGTGGTGCGGGTCAACGATCAGGCCTCGGTTCCCGGAGGCGCGGGCAACGTCTCCGCGAACTTGGCGTCCCTGGGCGCGGTGGTCGACTTGATGGCGGTCGTGGGCGCGGACGACGCCTCCACGAGCCTGGCCGGCGAGCTCGCGCGCCGGCGCGTCCTGACCCAAAACCTGGTCGCCGACCCCGAGCGGGTCACGTCGCAGAAATGCCGCGTGGTGGCCGAGCGCCAGCAGATCGTGCGCTACGATTTGGAGAGCTCCGGAAACTTGAGCGCCGCCACCGAGCAGGAGATTTTGTCGCGGCTGCCCGAGGCCATCGCGGAGGCGCGGGCCGTCATTCTCTCCGACTACGGCAAGGGCGTCATCTCCCCCAAGATTTTATCCGCGGCCATCAAGCTGGCCAAGCGCCGGGGCGTGCCCGTCACGGTCGACCCCAAAATCGAGCATTTCAAGCGCTACCGGGGCGTGACCTGCATCACGCCCAATTTGCACGAGGCCTGGTCGGGCATGCGCCAGGTGCCCAAGGCGGGCGAGGCGGAAATCGAGAAGCTGGGGCGCGCCATCCTAAAGACCCTGCGCAGCGAGTCCGTGCTCATCACGCGCAGCGCCGACGGCATGAGCCTGTTCGAGAAAAACGGGCGGATTTCCCACATCCCCACCAAGGCCCGCGAGGTCTTCGACGTGACCGGCGCGGGCGACACGGTCGTCGCCACGCTCACCTTGGCCCTGGCCTGCGGCGCCTCCATTAAGCGCGCCGCCGAGATTTCCAACTACGCCGCGGGCATCGTGGTGGCCAAGCTGGGCACCGCGGTCACCACCATCGAGGAGCTTCAGGAGGCCATCGCGTGAGCCGCGGCGACGTCCTGGTGGTTTTGCCGGCGCGCCACGGCTCGACGCGGTTTCCCGGCAAGGTCCTGGCGATGCTGGGCGGCCAAAGCGTGCTCGAGCGGGGATACCGCGCCGCCAAGGCCGCGGGCATCGGACGGGTGATTATTGCCACGGAGGACAAGCGCGTCGTCCTGGCCGCCGCCAAGTTCGGCGCCGAGGCGGTCTTGACCCCGGCCGCCTGCGCCTCGGGCACCGACCGCGTGTTTCTGGCCGCGAAAAAAGGCCGCGAGCCCTTCGTCATCAATCTGCAGGCCGATCAGCCGCTCATCAAGCCCGAGACCCTGCGGCGCGTGGCCAAAATCCTGCGCGCCAACAAGGCCGCCGACATCGCGACCGCGGTCATCCCGCTCGATGACGCGAAGCGGGCGCAAAACCCCAACGTGGTCAAGGCCGCGATGGCCAAGAGCGGGCGCTGCCTTTATTTCTCGCGCTCGCCCATCCCGTTTTCCCGCAACGGCGCGCCGGCCAAGCAGTGGGAGCACCTGGGCATCTACGGTTTTACCCGCGCGGCCTTGAAGCGCTTCGTGAGCCTGCCCCCCTCCGCGCTCGAAAAAACCGAAAGCCTGGAGCAGTTGCGCGCGCTCGAGGACGGCATGTCCATCTTCGCGGCGGCGGTCGCGGACGTCCCCGTGGCCATCGACACGCCCGAGGATCTGCGCCGGGCGGAAAAATTCCTCGCCAAGGAGGCACGGTGAGCAGCAAATATATTTTCGTCACGGGCGGAGTGGTCAGTTCCTTGGGCAAGGGCATCACGGCGTCCTCCATCGCCAAGCTGCTCCAGGCCCGCGGCATCGCCGTCAACATGCTCAAGTGCGACCCCTACATCAACGTGGACCCGGGCACCATGAACCCCTTCCAGCACGGCGAGGTCTACGTGACCGAGGACGGCGCGGAGACCGATTTGGACTTGGGCCATTACGAGCGCTTCCTCAACAAGGAGATGCACCGCATCAACAACGTGACCGCGGGGCAGATTTACGAGACGGTCATCGCCAAGGAGCGGCGCGGCGACTTTTTGGGCACCACGGTGCAGGTCATCCCGCACATCACCGACGAGATTAAATCCCGCTTTCGCGCCGCGGCCAAGGGCGCGCAGGTCACCATCGTCGAAATCGGCGGCACGGTGGGCGACATCGAGAGCCTGCCCTTCATGGAGGCCGCGCGGCAGATGGGCCTGGAGGCCGGCGACGAGAGCGCGCTCTACATCCACGTGGCGCTGGTGCCCTACATCCGCGCCGCGGACGAGCTCAAGACCAAGCCCGCCCAGCACTCGGTGGGCAAACTCCGCGAAATCGGCATCACGCCGGACATCATCGTCTGCCGCAGCGAGAAGCCGCTGAGCAACGAGATCAAGGCCAAGCTGGCCCTGTTCTGCTCGGTGGACCGGGAATCGGTGGTCGAGGCGCCCGACGCGGAGAGCATCTACGAGGTTCCGCTCGACTTCCACCGCCAGGGCTTGGACGAGCAGATCGTCATGCTCCTGCGCTTGCGCACCCAGTCGCCCAACCTGGACGCCTGGAGCAAGATCGTCGCGCGCATCAAGAAGCCCTTGCGCGAGGTGGTCATCGCCTTGGGCGGCAAATACACCGAGTACAAGGACGCCTACAAGTCCGTGACCGAGGCGCTGGCCCACGCGGGCGCGGCCAACAACGCCAAGGTCCGCCTCAGCTACATCGACACCTCGGACCCGGACATGGAAAAACGCCTCGCGGGCGTGCACGGCATCCTGATCCCCGGGGGATTTGGAGAGCGCGGCATCGAGGGCAAAATCCGGCTGGCGCAAATCGCCCGGCGCAAGAAAATACCCTATTTCGGCCTTTGCCTGGGACTGCAAATAGCGGTCATCGAGTTCGCGCGCGACGTCCTGGGTTTGGCGGGCGCCAACTCGACCGAGTTCGACGCCAACACGAAGCACCCCGTCGTCGATCTGCTGCCGGAGCAAAAAGCGGTCAAGGACAAGGGCGCCTCCATGCGCCTGGGCGTCTACGACTGCCGGATTCAAAAGGGCAGCCTCGCGCACAAGGCCTACGGCGAGCTCTCCGTCTCCGAGCGGCACCGCCACCGCTACGAGGTCAACAACAAATTCAGGAAGGATTTGGAGTCGGCGGGCTTGAAGGCGACCGGCGTTTACCCCGACAAGGATTTGGTCGAAATCGTCGAGTTGGCGGACCACCCGTGGTTTCTGGCGGTGCAGTTTCATCCCGAGTTCAAGAGCCGGCCCGAAGCTCCCCACCCTTTGTTCCGGGATTTCGTGGCCGCGGCCCTGCGCAGCGGCGCGCGGACCGGCGCGCGCGCCGGCAACGGAAAAACCAAGGCGGCCACCCATGTCTAGCGTGCGCGTCAAAGTCGGCAAGGTCGTCTTCGGCAACGATTTGCCCCTGTCCTACATCTCGGGCCCCTGCGCGCTCGAATCGGAGAAGCTCCTGCGCCAGGTCGGCCGCTCGCTCAAGGCCACCTTCGCGCGGCAGCGCGCCGGCTTCGTGCTCAAGGCCTCCTTCGACAAGGCCAACCGCACCTCGATTTCCTCCTACCGCGGCCCCGGGCCGGAGAAAGGCCTCGAAGTTTTGTCCCGCGTCGGCCGGGAACTGGGCGTTCCGGTGCTGACCGACGTGCACTCGCCCGAGCAGGCGGCCCTGGCCGCGCGCTACGTGGACGTCATCCAGGTGCCGGCCTTTTTGTGCCGCCAGACTGATCTGCTCCTGGCCTGCGGCGAGACCGGCAAGCCCGTCAACATCAAAAAGGGCCAGTTTCTCTCCCCCTGGGACATCGTCAACGCCATCAAGAAAATCGAGTCGACCGGCAACCGGCAAATCCTGGTGACCGAGCGCGGCACGACCTTCGGCTACGCCAATTTGGTCGTGGACATGCGGGGCCTCGAAATCATGCGCGGCTTCGGCTACCCGGTGATTTACGACGCGACCCATTCCGTGCAGCTGCCCGGAGGCCTGGGCCACGCGACCGCGGGCGAGCGCAAGTACGCCGAACCCCTGGCCCGCGCCGCGGCGGCCGTGGGCGTGGCCGGCATCTTCTTCGAGACCCATCCCCACCCGGACAAAGCCCTTTCCGACGGACCCAATTCGGTGGCGCTCAAGGACGCGGCCAAGCTCGTCCGGACGACACGGCGCATCGACGCCTTGATCAAGGGAAGAAAATCATGACCAACGGGAATGGTTTGCGTCCCAAAAATATAGGAGGCAAACCATGAAATGCCTCAACTGCGGACAAGAAAACAAGGACACTGCCAAGACCTGCCGCAAGTGCGGCGGAGACTTCACCGCCGCCCCGGCCTGGTTTCCGGATTGGCGCTGGCACGCGAAGACGCTCGCCGTCATCTACGCCTGCGTCATCGCCTTCTATTACGGCGTCACGTTCCTGCTGCGCCGGCTGCCCGAGCCTTATCAAATCCGCCACATCCCCGTCGAAATGACGCCCTGGCTCAGGCACGGGCAAAAATTCCTGCCCGACGATCAATTGAAGCCCCCGCCGCCGTGGCCGGCGCCCGTCGGCAATCCGTGACCGCGGCCAGGAAGCTCCTGCCGCTTTTGGGCGCCGGATGCCTGGCGCTTTGCGCGGCGGCCTGCCGCCGCAAGTCCCCCGTCCTGCCGGAGCAGTCCCAGCAGACCTTCACGAACCTCTCCTTGAACCAGTCTCATCTGGGCCGCAAGGTCTGGAGCCTCAAGACCGCGGCCGCCACCTTCGACCAAAGCCGCCTCATGGCCAACCTGGCCTCGCCGCGGATGTCCTTCTATGAAAACGACCGGCTGGCCTCGACGCTCACGGCCGATTCGGGCGTTCTCTACACCCAGACCAAGAACGTCCATATGGAAGGCAACGTGGTCGCGCGCTCCCTCGCGGACAAGACCGTTTTGAAGACCAGCGCTTTGGACTACCTCGCCAAAACCGGCAAGTTCGTCACCCACGAGAAAGTCGTCATCACGCGCCCGTCGGGAACGGTCCGCGGCGACGGGATGGAAGCCGACTCCAGTTTTTCGCGCATCAAAATATTCCATCAGAGATCCGTGATTAGATGAAAACCCTGCCCGCGTCCGCGGCCGCCCTGGGGCTCCTGGCGGCGGCGGTTCCGCTTTTGTTCGCCGGCGCCCCCGAGCCCGTGGCCGGCAGCGTGGTCCAAAGCCAAGAGTGGATCGTGCACCGCGGCGCCCGCGAATCCGAGGAGTTCAAGGGCGACGTGCGCTACCACGCGGGCCCCAACGTGATGCGCGCGGATTGGGCGCTTTACAAGCACGACGGCAAGACCTGGAGCCTCAAGGGGCACGTGCGGGCCCGGCGCACGCTGGCCTCCGGCGACGTCGTCACGGCCCAAGGCGAGAGCGCCTTCTACGACGGCGTCTCGCGCGCGGGCTGGCTCGCCGGCAAGGACGGCGTTTTCTTGACCCGGCAGCCCGCGGACGGCTCGGCGCCGGACCACGCCGTCGCCCGGCGGCTCGACTGGCAGGGCGAAAAAGAGGCCGTCTTGACGGGCGGCGTCCACGCGTTCGGTCCGCGCCTGGAGAGCTGGTCCGATAAGGCGCGATACATCGCCGCCGGCCATGAGACCATTTTCACCGGAGGCCGCCCCGTGGCCCGCAAGCTCTTCGGCGATTGGACCGGCGCGCTCAAGGCCGACGAAATCAAGACCTACGACTCTCCGCGCCGCATGACCGCGGACGGCCGCGTGATCGGCTGGATTGAGTTTCCCAAAAAATCCACCGCGAGGAAGGCGCCATGAAACTTTTAGCCTCGGAGCTGCGCAAAAAATACGGCGAGCGCGAGGTGGTCAAGGGCGTCTCCATCGAGGTCAACTCGGGCGAAATCGTGGGGCTCCTGGGCCCCAACGGCGCCGGAAAGACCACGACCTTCTACAGCCTGGCCGGCTTTGTCCGCCCGGAGTCGGGCCGCATCCTCATCGACTCCGAGGACGTGACCACGCTGCCGATGTACGAGCGCGCCCGCAAGGGCCTGGGATACCTCGCCCAGGAGCCGACGGTGTTCCGGGGACTCACCGTGGAGCAGAACCTGCGCGCGATTTTGGAGCGCGGCATCAAAAGCCGCCTGGAGCAGATGCGCCGAGTGAAGGCTCTCTTGGAGGAGTTCGGCCTTTGGAAGCTGCGGCATCAAAAGGCCTGGAGCCTTTCCGGCGGAGAGAAGCGCCGGCTCGAGGTCGCCCGGGCCATGATCAACAACCCGAAAATCATCCTCTTGGACGAGCCGTTCGTGGGCATCGACCCCATCACGGTCAGCGACTTGAAGGCGATGATTTCCAAGCTCCGCGATCAGGGAATCGGCATCCTCATCACCGATCACAACGTGCGCGAGACCCTTCCCATCATCGAGCGCGCCTACCTCATCTACGACGGCCAGATCCTCGTCAACGGAACGTCAAAGGACCTGCTCGAGGATCCCAACGCCCGCCGGCTCTACCTGGGCCAGGACTTCCAGATTTAGGGATCGACCTGCGTCCGCGCCCGCGTCCGGCGGCGCGAATGCCGGCGCGCGCGATGCCGGCGGCCGTTGCGGACGGCATCCCGGAAATAATGATGCTCGCGGCCGGGCCTAATCAAGAGCACCATGCCGGGGCGGATAAGCCGCGGGTGCCGGATCTTGTTGGTCTCGATGATGCTGCGCACGGTCGTGTGGTTGAGGCGGGCGATTCTTCCCAGGAAATCCCCGGGCCGCACGCGGTAGCGCACGAGCGTGGGGCCCGGATTCCAGTCCTTGACCTGGGCCAGGGCCGCCAAGAAAACGTTCTTGGTCCCCTGCGGAATCTTCAGCTCGAAATTAGGATCGTCCTTGGGCGTGCACCATGCCCGCAGTTCGGGGTTAAGGCGATGGATTTCATCGACCGTCGTGCCGGCGCAGCGCGCCGCGATGCCCAAATCGAGGGCGCGCGGCAGCTTCACCGTGTCGTACGCATCGGGAGTCGCATAATGCGGGTGAAGGCCGTACTTCTCGGGATGCTCGCCGATCAAGACGCAGGCCTCGAACTTGGGGACGTAGAAATGCGTCTGCTCGGGCAGGGCGTCGCGGTTGGAGAGCGCGTTGAAGCTCAAGGACCGGCTGGCCAGCAGGTCCTGGCCCAGCCCGCCCTCGCCGCGGTTGTACGCCGCCAGGGCCAAATCCCAGTCTCCGAACCATTGATAGAGGCTGTAGAGATAATCGACCGCGGCCTGGGTTTCTTTTTCGGGCTCATAGCGCTCGTCGTCCCAGTACGTCACCTTGAGCCCGTACTTGCGGGCCGTTCCGGGCATGAACTGCCAGATCCCGGCGGCGCCCGAGCGCGACAGGGCGTCATATTTGAACTCGCTTTCCGTCATCACCAAATAGAGCAGCTGCGGAGGCAGGCCTTTTTTCTTGAGCGCCTTTAAAATCATGTCCCGGTAAAGGCCGGAGCGCGAAAGCGCCTCCTCGACCGAGCGCGGGCGGCGCTGGGTGTAGATCTGGATGAAGCGCTGGACGATGGGGTTGGTCGGATCCAGAGGGATGGGCTGCATCTTGACGACGTCCGTCGCGGAGGAGAGATTGAGCGCCTCGGGCGAGACGTCCAAGTCCGGCGCCGCGTCGCCGGCTTGGCGCAGCTCGCTCCAATTGCGGATTTTATAGAGCATGGCCCCGAACTCGGAGTGCATGGAGTCGGTCAAGCCCGGATCGCTAAAATTGGAGACGATGATGCCGAAGGCCCGGGCCATTTCGACGCGCCCTTGCGCGACCTGGGTGGACTCGAAATCCTGCAGGCCGGCCTCGTAATCCTGGTCGGCCATCTTCAACTCCTCGTCCAAGTCCGGGGCGGGCTGGTTCATCGCGTCCGGCGCCGCCGTCGAAACGGCCGCCGCGGATTGGCTCGACGCGGAGACCTCCGGCGGCGCGCTTTGCGCCAAGGCAAAAGCCGGCGCGGCGGACAGCAGGGTTAAAAACGGCACCATCAAGGCGGATTTCATCGGATTCACGTCAGCGCCTCCAAATGCGCGTGGATTTTCGCCCGGCGGCTGGAGAGCAGCGCTTGGCGGAACAAAGATTCGGCCGGCTTGGTCCGCCCGCCGGCGTGAAGCGCGGACGCCAGCGCCATGCGGGAAATGACCACGCCGCGCGCCTCCCCGGCTTTTTCGAACGCGGCCAGGGCCGCCGCGAACCTCCGGCGGGCCGCCTCAACGTCTCCGGAATGAAAAGCGACCTGGCCCAGCCCCCAGTCCACGTAGGCCAGATCCACGGCGTCGCCCAGCGAGGAATAGAGCCGATGGGCTTTTTGGTAGCGCTTGCCGGCCGCCGCGTAATCGCCTTTTTGCCGCAAAGCGTTGGCCAGGCCGCACTCCGCGTAGGCCTGCCCGAAAACATCCTGCGTCCCGGACAAGAGGCGCGCGGCCCGCGCGTAGAAAATCGCCGAATCGCCCAGCCGGCCCGCCACGCGCGCCGCGCCGCCCAAGCCCAAGAAGGCGTAGGCCGCGGCCGTTTTGTCCGAGGACTTCCGGGCCAAAGCCAGGGATTTCTTGAAATCGCCGATGGCGCCGCGCAAATCCCCGGAAAAGCGCCGGGCTCCGCCCATGGCCCAAAGCACGAAGGCGGCGGAGGCGAAGTCCCGCTCGGCCGCGAAGGCGGCAAAAAGCTTCTTCAAGCGCGCCAGGCATTTGGGATAAAGCCCGCGGGCCCGGTCGATCAAGGCGTCCTCGAGCTCGAGCCGCCGGAGGCCGTCGCGCGTTTGGAATTTCCTGGAAAAGCGCCGCGCGTCGTTCAAGAACTTCCGAGCCCGGCCGACGCGGCCCAAGCTCCTGTGGATGGCCGCCATGGCCATGGCCGAATCCGAAAGCAGGTCTTGGCCCGCTTCCCGCCGGGAGAGCACGCGCCGGTAGAGCGCCTCGGCCTTTGAAAAATAACCCATGGCGCGCCACGCCTCGGCCGCCACGAAATCGCGCTCGACCGCCATGGCCGCCGGAACCCGCGCGCCCAGAATGCCGAGCGCCGCGCGGGGCTCTCCGCGCTCCAGCGCGTCCCAAGCCCGCTCCAAAGCCGCGCCCTCAGGCATGCGCGGCTCCGTAGCGGCAGCCGTCCTGCAGCGGGCATCCCCCGCAGCGGGGCGTCGCGCGGCAATGCTCCTTGGCCAGCCTCACGACGAGAGCGTGAAATTCGTTGTAGAGGCGCGTCGATTTGGGCAGGCGGCTAACCAGATACTCCTGCGCCGCGGCGTAATCGGGCCGGCGCAGCCAGCCCAGCCGCGCGGCCAGGCGGCGCGTGTAGGCGTCGACGACGAAGGCGGGCCGGCCTCCGGCGTAGAGCAGAATCGAATCGGCGGTTTCCGGGCCCACGCCCCACAAGCCCAGGAGCTCGCTCCTTAATTCCGGCAAAGGCGCCGAGAGCCAGCGCGAGAGCGTTTTGCCGCGGGACGCGGCGTGGACCGCGAAGGCCTTGAGTTTTTTCGCCTTCTGCCGGAAATAGCCGGAGGAGCGAATGAGGCCCGCCAGGCTCCGCGGCGTCAACTTTTCGAGATCCTTGAGCGCCCAGATTTCCGCGCGGTGCAGCGCGGCCAGCGCCTTCTCCGCGTTGGACCAATTGGTGTTCTGGGCCAGGACCGCGCCCACGCAAATTTCAGCGCGCTCTCTTTCTGAAATCTTCGCGCCGCGCCCCGGATAATACGCGGGAGACTCCGCGCCGCGCGGCGTGGTCGGCCACCAGCCCTGGGCGCCGTAGGCCGCATAAAGCCGCCGGTAGGCGCGCCGGGGAGAAATTGGGGCGAAGCCTGAACTCATGCTCCGGAGAGAAGCTTCTCCACTTTCTGGAGAAGCCGGACCGTTCCGAATGGCTTGATGATGTAGTCGGAAGCGCCGCACTGAAACGCCTTTTCCACGTCGCCCATCCGATCGAGTCCCGTGGTCATCAGGATTTTCATCTTGGCGCCCTCCGCGTCGGACTTCAAGAGCCGGCAGACGTCGAAGCCGTCCATCTTGGGCAACATCACGTCCAAGAGAATCAAGTCCGGCTTCTCCTTGCGCGCCTTGGCCACGGCCTCGGCGCCGTCGAAGGCGCAGAACGTCTCGTAGCCCTTGGCCGACAAAATGGCCTGCAGATTTTCCGCGATGGCCGGCTCGTCGTCCACGATCAATATTTTCGTCGCCATTTATGGCCTCCCGCCCGCCGCGGCCAGTTCGACGGCGATGGCGGAGCGACCGTCGGGCAGGACGGAAACAGAAAGGTCTCCGCCCTGCTCTTGCAGGAACAGCTTCAAAACGCCCAGCCCCAGCCCCGTCGCGGTCAGGAGCTGGTCCTTGCGCACGCGCGCCGGATAGTAAAGCTCCAAAGAGCGGCCGCTTTCCTCCGCCGTCGTCTTCGCGCCCAGGTAAGCGAAATCGACGCGGACCCGTCCGGGCGGCGCGGCCCTGAGGGACACCTCGACGGCGCCTGATGCGCGAAACTTCCGGCAGTGATACAAGACGGCGGTCATGATGCGCTGAAGCCGCTCCGCGTCGGCGCGAACCTTGGGCAAACCGGCGTCCACCTCGGTCCGGATGGCGACGCCGGCCTGGGAAAAACCCCAGGAAATAGACTCCACCGCGGCCGTCAAAATCGGCGCCGGCTCGACGTCCTCCAGCTGCAGGGATATCCCGTCGCGCAGCTTCAAGTGGACAAAATCTCGCAAGTCGCCCATAATTCCGGCCAGCCGCTCCGCCTGCTCGCGCAGCATCTTGAGCCACGGCTCCTGGGTCTTTTCCACCGGGCCCAGGGCTCCGGAGATAAAATTAAGAACGGTCATGTTGACCGCGGTCAGCGGCGTGTTGATCTCGTGCGCGGCGAACGACAGGAACCGCCCCAGCCGCCGCCGCCACAGCAAAGCGGCGCCGGCCGCCGCCGCGGCGCCGCAGACGGCGCCCGTGGCGAACCAGGCCGCGGCCAACTCAAAGCTGGACATGGGAGCTCGCGCGGTGCCGACGCGCCAAGGCGACGTAGACCGCGGCGCTTTGATGCAAGGATTTTAATTCCGCGGCGGAAAGGCGGCGCGCGGCCTTGGCGGGCAGCCCCAAAACCAGACTCCGCGGCGGAATTTTCGTTCCCGGAGTGACGACGGCCCCCGCGGCGATGAGGCACTCCCGGCCGATGTCGGCCTCCATCACGACCGCGCCCATGCCGACCAGGCAAAAATCTCCGACGCGGGCGCCGTGGACCACGGCGCCGTGGCCCACCGTCACGCCGCGCCCCAGCCGCGTGGGATGCTCCTTGCGGCAGTGGATGACCGCGCCGTCCTGGATGTTGCTCTCCTCGCCGACGCGGACGCGGCCCACGTCCCCGCGCAAAACGGCCATGGGCCAAATCGAGGCCTTTTGGCCCACCGCGACGTCGCCGATGATTTCCGAGGCGTCATGGACAAAAGCGTCCTTATGAATGCGGGGAGCGCGGCCGTCGAAGCTTCGGATCATATGTATTCGATTATGCGAAACGTATATGTTAAAATTTATCATTCCCGTCTCGAGAAGGCAAGGAAATGAACCAGCAATCTGACTACCTCATCGTCGGCAGCGGCATCGCGGGGCTCTTGAGCGCGCTCAAGCTCGCCGAGCTGGGAACCGTCTCCATCGTCACCAAGAAGGAAGCCGCCGAATCCAACACCAACTACGCCCAGGGCGGCATCGCCGCCGTCACCGCGGCGACGGACAGCTTCGAGAGCCACGTGCGCGACACTCTGGCCTCCGGCGCCGGCCTGTGCGACGAGAAAATCGTGCGCCTGACCGTGTCCGAGGCGCCCGAGCGGATCCGGGAGCTTCAGGACATCGGCGTCAATTTTTCCCGCAAGGGCGCCGAGGTCGACTTGGGCCTCGAAGGCGGACACTCCCACCGGCGCATCCTGCACTGCGGCGACTTGACCGGCCGGGAAATCGAGCACGCCGTTCTGGGGCGCTGCCGGGAGCACCGCAACATCCGGTTTTTCGAGAACCACATCGCCGTCAACCTCATCCAAGACGAGCAGGGCCGCTGCCGCGGCGCCTACGTGATGAACCGCAAGACCTCCCGCATCCAGGCCTTCACGGCCTCGGCCGTCATCCTCGCGTCCGGCGGCGCCGGCAAGGTCTACCTCTACACCACCAACCCCGACATCGCCACCGGAGACGGCATGGCCATGGCCTTTCGCGCCGGAGCGGCGCTCTCCAACATGGAGTTCGTCCAGTTCCATCCCACCTGCCTCTATCACCCGAAGGCGCGCTCGTTCCTGCTTTCGGAGGCGCTGCGCGGCGAGGGCGGGCGGCTCGTTCTCGCCGACGGAACGGCCTTCATGAAAAAATATTCCCCGCAGGGCGAGCTCGCCCCCCGGGACATCGTGGCCCGCGCCATCGACGCCGAGATGAAAAGAACGGGCGACGACTGCGTCTACCTGGACATGACCCATAAGCCCGCGGATTTCCTGGCCTCGCGCTTCCCCCACATCCACGAGAGGCTCTCGTCCTTGGGCATCGACATGGCCAAGGAGCCCATCCCCGTGGTTCCCGCGGCGCACTATTTCTGCGGCGGCGTGCAGGTCGACGAGTGGGCGCAGACAAAGATCCCGGGGCTTTTCGCCTTAGGAGAAACGTCGTGCACCGGGCTTCACGGCGCCAACCGCCTGGCGTCCAACTCCCTGCTGGAGGGCTGCGTCTTCGCGCACCGGCTTTTCCTGCGCCTTAAAGAAATCGGACGCAAGCCCGAGCTCCCGGCCTTCGAGCCGCCGGCCTGGAACCCGGGCCGGGCCGTGCCGGAAGGCGAAGCCGTGATGATCAGCCACAACTGGGACGAGATCCGCCGGCTCATGTGGAACTACGTCGGCATCGTGCGCACGGACAAGCGCCTGGAGCGGGCTCTGGGGCGCCTGCGGCTCTTGAAGCAGGAAATCGACCGCTATTACTGGGATTTCATTCTGACGCCCGACCTCATCGAGCTCCGCAACCTGGCCGAAATCGCGACCGCCGTGGTCATCTCGGCGCAACGGCGCAAAGAAAGCCGCGGCCTGCACTGCACTTTGGACTACCCCAAAACTTCCCCGATCGCGCGCGACACCGTGCTGCTGCGCGAAGACGCGCTCCGAACATTGGAGGCCGTGCCGGCCGCGGCCGGTTGAATGCCCATGAAGAAAAGATTATCGCTGGCGCTTTCCTTGTCCGTTATTTTCCCCCTCTTATCGGCCTTAACCGCCTCGGCGGCGGCCCGCTCCGTTTGGCTCGTGGCCGCGGGCAAGACCGACATCACCCCCGATTTGGCCCATGAGACCATCTGGCTGGCGGGCTTTGGCGCCACGGGGCGAAAACCCACCGGCATCCACGATCATCTTTACGCGCGCGCGCTGCTCGTTTCAGACGGACATAGGACCGTGGCGCTGGTGGCCGTCGACACCATCGGGCTCTACCGCCGCGACGTCCAAGACATGCGCCGCGAGGCCGGTTGGACCGGCCCCAATCGCTATCTCTTTGCTTCCGCCACGCATTCCCATTCGACGCCGGACTCCCTGGGGCTCTGGGGCCGGTTCCCGGGCGTCTCCGGCGTCAATAAGCGCTATCGCGCAAGCGTCATCAAGGCCGTGGCGGATTTGGTCAAGAGGCTGGACAAGAATCTCAAGCCCGCGAGCTTCTACGCGGCCCAAACGGACGTCAACCCCAGAGGGCTCTGCCGCGACAGCCGCGACCCGGTCGTCATCGATCCGGAGTTGGACGTCCTGCAGTTCCGCAGCATGAGCCGACCGTCCAAGACCATCGGAACCTTGGTGCGCTGGTCCTGCCACCCCGAGGTCATGTGGGACGACAACTACGAAGTCTCGGCCGATTATCCCGGCGTCCTGTGCAAGACCGTCGAGGACAAGACCGGCGGCGCCTGCGTGTTCCAAAGCGGCATCATCGGCGGGCTCTTAACACCCGACGTCGACCGCAAGGGCGGGCCGCCGCAGGAAATAAAGGACATGGACCGCGTCGGAACCGCCGTGGCCGACGACGCCTTACGGATCATCGCCAAGGCCAAGCCCATCGCGCCGCCTTCCGTCTCTTTTTCCAGCCAGACCCTGCTCGTTCCCGTGGAAAACTCGCGCTACCTGCTCCTGCTCCCTCACCTGACCTACGGGCACCGCGTCTTCGACAAAGACGGCCAGCCTCTTTCCAAGTGGATGACTTACTGGATCCCCATCAAGCAGCTGCTGTTTTTCCCGCTTTCCAAGGCCGAGGAGCCGCGCGTCAAGACGGAAATCGCCCTGGTGCGGCTGGGGCCGGTGAAAATCTTGGGCGTGCCGGGAGAATTGTTCCCCGAACTCGCCATCGGAGGATACGACGGCCGCTACCGCTTCGGCCATCCGCTCATCAAGCCTAACAACCCCAACCCTCCGGACCTGGCCCGCGCGCCCAAGGGACCCTACCTGCGCCAGGAACTCCACGCGCGCGTGGGCATCATCGTGGGATTGGCCAACGACGAACTGGGCTACATCATGCCCAACTACGACTTCAAGATTTCAGACACCCGGCTGATGCTGCCGCGCCTGCCCGGCGATCACTACGAAGAAACCAACTCCATCGGGCCGTCCGTCACCCATATTCTGATGGACGCCTACCGGAAAATGCTGGCCCGCTGAGGCTTTCTTAGGCCGCGGCCCCGAAATTCAAGTACGGCAGCAGCCACCAGCAAGACAGCGTGCAGCACGCCCCCACGGCGGAGAGCGCCACCACCGCGGCGTACGCCGGATGCGGCGCCCACGCGAAAACCGCCTGCAGCCAATCATAGAGCCTGCCTCCGGCGGCGTTCGATCCGGCCTCGGCCAAGTCGAACGCCGCCATGTACACCGCGAACGCGGTGGCCTCGGCGTAAGGCGGACAAAATTGCGCGGCCAAGTCCATCAGCGCCAAGCGGAAAAAAACTCCGAAGAATCCCCAGACAACGGTGACGGCGACGACGGACGCCGGCCCGAGATAAAAGGCGAAGAGGAGGCTTAAAGGGCATCCGAAAAGAACGGCGCCCTTGACCAAGCGCTCCGTGCTCCAAACCCGGCCCGCGACGCGCGCGTAGAGAGCCGCCGCCGCGAGCCCCAAAACTCCGGATAGGGTGGTCAAAAATCCGATGAACACGGGGCCGAATTTGAGCACCTCGCTTTGGTAGTAGAACTGAGCCGTGCCCAGGAAGGGATAAAAGCTCCAGAGAAAGACCACCGCGCCCAGAACCCAGAAGCGCCGGTCTTTCAAGAAAGGCTTGAGGATGGAAAAACGGGCCGCTCCCTTGGCGGGAAAATCACGCTCTCGGGAGAAAACCGCCCCGGCTAAAATCATCAGCGTAAAAAGCGCGGTCATGGCGAAGATGAGGCGCAGGGACACGTGCGCGTAGAGCCATCCGCCGCCAATGCCCGTCGCGACCAAGGCGGCGTAGAGAGCGCCGACCTTGACGGCCTGGTAGGCGCCGGTAGCCCGATCTTTTTGCCCCTGCTCCACCATGACCGCCTCGCAGACGACGTCCGAGGAGCACATCCCGACGTTGACCAGAAGAAGAAGCGCCAGGACCGCGCCGTAGCCGTAATGATGCATGCAGGCCAGCGCCGCCCAGGCCGACGCCGCGACGCCCGAGGCGATCATGATCTGCGGCTTGCGCCGCATATTGCCGATGGGAATCAAGTCGCTCAAGAAGCCGAAAAGAGGCTTGATCAAGAACGGAAATGTCATCCACCAGACGAACATCGCGCTCTGCCCGGCGGACAAATGCAGATCGTTCTTGAGCAGGTAGGAAATGGGCTCGTAGGCGACGCCGGAAAAGCCCTCCGCCAGGTAGGTCGCGGCCAGGAAAATATAGAGGCGGTTCCAATGCCGGGGCCGTCCGGGAATCGTGTCGGGCATGAGCGGCGCCGAACGGTCTAGCGGCGCATGGCCAGAAGAGTGATTTCGAAGAGGACGATGGACGGGACGGCGATGCAGAACTGGGCGAACACGTCCGGGCTCAGGAAGGCGCCGGCCACGAAGCACAGGAAGTAGACGCCTTTGCGGTAGCTGGCGAAGGATTCCCTCTCAACCAAGCCGGCCCGGTTGAGCGCGTAGAAAACCAGCGGCATCTGGAACACCGCGCCGAAGGCCAGCGTCATCTTCACCACGAATCCCAGGTACGCGCCCAAGGTCATCATGGGCCTGACGCTCTGCGTGCCGAAGGCGAGCAGGAACTTGAGCGTCGCGGGAATGACCACGAAAAAACCCAGAGACGCCCCGGCCGCGAACAACAGATAGGAGAGAGGCAGCATGCGCAGCACGGTTTTTCGCCACTCCACGCTTAAAGCCGGCGCCAGGAACAGCCAGGCTTGGCGCAGCAGCAGCGGCAGGGTCAGGACTAGCCCCCCCGCCAAGGCGACTTCCAGCCGGGCGTGGAAAGCCTCCAGCGGGGAAATGAACACCAGCGTGCCGACGGGCCTGGCCAAGTAATCAAGGATGCGGTTTGAAAAATAAAAAACCAGCACGGCGCCCGTCGCGAGAATCAAAACAGTATTGATGAGCCTGCGGCGCAGCTCGTTTAAATGCGAAGCGAAAGGCATGGGCAGGTCCGAAACCGCGCCGGAGCGGGCGATTTTATCGATGAGCAAACTCAAGGGTTTTCTCCTTGCCCGCAAACCACGGCAGGACCACGATCTTGATCTTCATGCGCTTAATCGCCTTCTCGGTCTCCTTGTCGGGCAGCCTCTGATCGTGCCCCAGCGCCAGGACATCCGGCCTGACCCGCCGCAAGGAGCGGACGAAGCTGTCGGGGCGGCCCACGATGACCGCGTCGGCGATGCCCAGGCTCTTGAGCCGCGCGAGACGGATTTTCGCGGGCACGGCATTGGGCTTGCGGTTGTGCGCGTCGTGGGCCAGGACCACGACCAAGCGCTTGCCGAAAGAGCGCGCGGCCTCAAGCATGAGCACATGAGCCGGGTGGAGGCGGTTGAAGCAACCGGCGGTAAAGACCACCGCCGCGCCGGATCTCATGCGGAAAAGCCGGCTTTACTGGTGCGGCAGGCTTTTCGTGTCCGGGGCCTGTTCTTTGTCTTCGGTCTTCTCGGTTTGAGCGGCGGATTTGTTCTCGTCGTCGAAGCCTTCCTTGAGCCCCTTCTTGAACATGTTGACGGCGCGGCCGCACTGGCGCGCGAACTCGGGGATTTTATTGGGACCGAAGAGAATTAAGCCCACCACCAGAATGACTATGATTTCGCCGAAGCTGATATCGCCCATGGTTTTTACCTCGCCCGCGTCTTACCTTCCCTAAGGCTATTTTACCATATCCCGGAAGGCTTTACGGATGAACCAAGCCGCCGCGACGGCAACAACAATCTTACGCGGCTGCCAAATGCTTGGTCAGCACCGCCGCGTGCTTTTCGGTCTCCTTCCCGTTGGTCTCAAGCAGGGTTTTCAGCTCGCCTTCGGGCGCCGCTTTGGCCGCGTTCTTGTAGGCCACCAGAAGCTTGAGCTCCGCTTCCAAAAGATCGAGCGCCGCCTGGCTTTTGCCGCGCCCCAAGGCGTCTTTCTTAAAGCACTCCAGATGGGCCGCTCCGGCCTTGGTGAACGTAAAGAGCTGGTCCCAGCTGATCGCGGACTGGCAGTACGAGCACGACCACGGCGAATTGGCGCCCATGAATCTTCTCCTCGCGAATTTTCTTTTTGCGGCTTGAGGGATTCTATCTTAAAGAACGGGCCGGCGGCCATTCCGGGATCGAATGTGATAGAATCATCTGGCAAAAAAACGCTCACTGACATGACACAGTTCGACCGCATCGAAGACGCCATCGCAGACATCCGCCGTGGCCGCATGGTCGTGGTCATCGACGATCCCGAACGGGAAAACGAAGGGGATCTCGTCATCGCGGCGGAGAAATGCACGCAGAAAGCGGTCAACTTCATGGCCCAGCACGGACGCGGGCTCATCTGCGTGCCCATGACCGCGGAACGCTTGGACGCCCTCGACATCCGCCCGATGGTCGAGCCGGGCCGCAGCGCCCTGCCGAGCCCCGGGCGCGACACCGCCTTTTCCGTCTCCGTGGACGCCAAGAAAGGCACGACCACGGGAATTTCCGCCAAAGACCGCGAGCTCACGATCAAGGCCCTCCTTAATCCGCGGACCAAGCCAGAGGATCTCATCCGCCCCGGCCACATTTTCCCCCTGCGCGGCAAAAACGGCGGCGTGCTGGTGCGCGCGGGGCATACGGAAGCGGCGATGGACTTGGCCCGCCTCGCCGGGCTCTATCCGGCCGGCGTCATCTGCGAAATCCTCAATCCGGACGGCAGCATGGCGCGGCTTCCCCATCTCGCGCGCTTCGCCAAGAAACACAAGCTCAAGCTCGTCACCATCAAGGATCTCATCGAATACCGCCGCGCCAAGGACAGGCTCATCCGGCGCATGGCCAGCGCCAAGCTCCCCACCCGCTTTGGAGAGTTCACCGTGCATCTCTACGAAGAAACCCTGACCCAAAAGCAGCACTTGGTCCTGGTCAAGGGATTCGTCGAAGACGCCCGCAACGTCCTGGTGCGCGTGCACAGCTCGTGCCTGACCGGAGACAGCCTCTTCTCGATGCGCTGCGACTGCGGCGAGCAGCTTTCCGCGGCCATGCGGCAAATCGCCAAGGCCGGGCGCGGCGTCCTGCTCTACCTCTACCAGGAGGGCCGCGGCATCGGGCTCTTGAATAAAATCCGGGCCTACGGCCTCCAGGACAAGGGCCTGGACACGGTCGAGGCCAACCTGGCGCTCGGCTTCAAGCCGGACCTGCGCGAATACGGCATCGGCGCGCAGATTCTGGCCGACTTAGGCTTGAGCTCCATCAAGATCATGACCAACAACCCGCGCAAAATCGTGGGCATCGAGGGCTACGGGCTGAAGGTGGCCGGACGCGTTCCCATCGAAATGCCGGCCAACAAGCACAACGCCGCCTATCTCAAGACGAAAAAGCGCAAGCTCGGCCACTGGCTCACGGAAGATTCTCTTCCATGAATCAAGCCCCGCGCATCGCCGTCGTCGCCTCGCGCTTCAACGAGAATGTCGTTTCGCGCCTGATCAAAAGCTGCCTCGCGACGCTCAAAAGCAAGGGCTTTAAAGTCAAGCAAATCGAGGTCGTGCGCGTGCCCGGCGCCTATGAAATCCCGTGGGCCGTCCAGGAAATGGCCCTTTCCGGGGACTTCGACGCCGTCATCGCGCTGGGCGCCGTGCTCAAAGGCGAAACCCCGCAAAACCACCACATGGCCAGGGCGGTCATCCTGCACCTGCAGAAAATTTCCTTAAAAACCAGAATCCCCTGCATCCTGGGCGTCATTACTCCGGACGACGAGGGCCAAGCCTTGGCCCGCACCCGGGGAGAGATGGATCGCGGCCGGGAGTCGGCCCTGGCCGCCGTGGCCATGCTCAAGCTCAAGGAGCGCTTCAACCGTGGGACGGCGTAGGCTCGCCCGCGAATCGGCGCTGCAAGCGCTTTACCTTCTGGACGTCTCCTCCTACCCCTCCAGCGAGGAAGCCGCGATGCTGAGCCTGCGGCGCGGCAAAAAGCCGCAGCCGGAGATGGACGAGGAGACCGCGGCCTTCTCCACGGCGATTGTCGCCGGCACGCGCGCCAATCAAAAGGAGATCGACGCGGCCATCGAAGCCGCCGCCCAGAACTGGCGCCTGGAGCGGATGGCCCTGGTGGAGAGGAACATCCTGCGCGTGGCCGTTTACGAGATCCTTTTTTCGCCCGATACCCCTTCGAAGGCCGTCATCGACGAAGCCATCGAAATCACGCGCAAATTCTCCTCGGAAGAGTCGACCAAGTTCATCAACGGCATCTTGGACAAAATCGCGCGCGGCGCCAAAAGCAATGGTTCCCCCGGAAACTCTCTCTGAAATAGAAAAGCTGCGCGGCGAAATCCGGGAGCACGACCGGCGCTATTACCTGCTCGATTCCCCGAAAATTTCCGACACCGAGTACGACATGCTCATGCGCAAGCTCAAGGACTTGGAGGAGCGCTGGCCCGAGTCCGTTTCCCCGGACTCCCCGACCCAGCGCGTGGGCGGGCGCGCCTCCGCGGACTTCAAGCCGGTGCGCCACGCCGCGCCGATGCTTTCATTGGATAATGTGTACAACGAAGAAGAATTCAACGCCTGGAACGCGCGGCTCGAAAAGCTTCTTCCCGCGAACGAACGCCCAGTTTTCGTGGTGGAGCCGAAAATAGACGGCCTGTCCTGCGCCGTCACCTACGAGAACGGGGTTCTCGTCCGCGCCGCGACGCGTGGCGACGGGGAAATCGGCGAGGACGTCACCCCGAACGCGCGAACCATCCGCTCCATTCCCCTGCGCCTGGGAGCCGCGCGGCGGCACGCCCCCAAGCTTCTGGAACTGCGCGGCGAGGTCCACATCACTTTTGAGGACTTCAAAAAAATAAACGACGCCGAGAAGAAGCTCGGGCACGAGCCCTTCGCCAACCCCCGCAACTGCGCCGCGGGATCGCTGCGGCAGAAAGACCCGCGCGTCACGGCGGGAAGGCGGCTGCGCTTCTACGTCCATTCCTACGGCGTGTGCGAGGGGGTCCCCATCGCCAGCCACTCCGAATTTCGCAAGCTCTGCGGCGAGTACGGACTGCCCATCTGCCCCGCCGAATCCTTCAAGAACGCCGAGAGCGTCGCCCGCTACTACCACAACTTCAAGGAACACGAGTTGCCCGACTTGGCTTTCCCGGTCGACGGCATCGTGGTCAAAGTCGACGATTACGCGCAGCAAAAACGGCTGGGCTTCACGTCAAAAAGCCCGCGCTGGGCGGTGGCCTTCAAGTATCCGGCCCAGCAGGCCACCAGCGTGGTCGAGTCCGTCGTATTCTCCGTGGGACGCACCGGCGCCATCACGCCCGTCGCCAAGGTCAAACCCGTTCTTTGCGCCGGCGTCACCATCAGCTCCGTGACGCTCCACAATTTCGAGGAAATAAAACGCCTGGGCCTGCGCATCGGAGACAGCGTTTTGATCGAACGGGCGGGCGAAGTCATCCCCAAAATCGTCAAAGTCGTCTCCGAACATGCCGCGGATCGCAAATCCGGCATCCTGCCGCCGAAATCCTGCCCGGCCTGCGGCGGCCCGGTCGTCAAAGAAGAGGAATTCGTGGCCTTGCGCTGCATTAATCCCTCCTGCCCGGCCCAGTTGAAGCGCCTGCTCCTGCACTTCGCCTCGCGCTCGGCCATGGACATCCGCGGCTTGGGAGAAGCCGTGGTGGATCAATTGGCGGACACCGGCCGCGTCAAGAGCATCGCCGATATCTACACCCTCGATAAAAGCGACCTAATGAAGCTGGATCTCTTCGCGGACAAGAAAGCGGAGAATCTGCTCTCGGAAATCGCTTCCAGCCGGAGCAAACCGCTGGCCAAGCTGCTCTACGGGCTCGGAATCAGGCACGTCGGTGAAAAAACCGCGGAAACCCTGGCCGCGCTTTATTCCTTGAACGAACTAGCCTCGGCTCCCGCGGATGACCTGGAAAAAATCCAGGAGGTCGGACCCATCGTGGCCGCCGCCATCAGAGAGTTTTTTGCGGCCAAGGAGGCGCGCCATCTTCTTAAGCGCCTCGCCGAATCGGGATTGAATTTTCAAAAAGACAAAAGCCAGGCGGGGAATGGAGCATTGTCCGGAAAAACCTTCGTCCTGACCGGGGAACTCTCCACCATGACGCGCGAGGAGGCCGCCGCCAAGATCAAAAACCTGGGCGGCAAGACCTCGTCCTCCGTTTCGGCCAAGACCGACTTCGTCGTGGCCGGAAGCAAGCCCGGCTCCAAGCTGCGCAAGGCCCAGGAAATCGGCGTCCGCGTCATTGAAGAAAATGAATTCAAGGAACTAATCAGGCAATGAGCCAGAACAAAGGGCGCGCGCTCTTGAGCGTCACGGACAAGACCGGCATCGTCGATTTCGCCTATTCCCTCAAGTCCATGGACTATGAAATCCTGGCCTTCGGCGCCACGGCCGCGGCCTTGCGGCAGGCGGAGCTCGAAATCACGGAAGTCGGAAACTCGTCCTCCCGCATGAGCGGGGCGTCCGGCCCGCTCTCGCTCCTGGATCCGGCCATCCTGGCCGGCATCGCGGCCGATCGAAACGACCCGGCGCGCATGGGAGAGCTCGACCGGCTCGGAATTCCCCCTTTGGACATCCTCGCCGTCAACCTTTACCCCGTCGCCGAAATCATCAGCGATCCGGCACTTTCGCAGGCCGAAATTCTCGATTACATCGACGTCTCGGGCTCCGCTCTTTTGCGGGCGGCCGCTCGGAACTTCAGGCACGTCATCTGCCTCTGCGATCCGGACGACTACCAGCCGATCCTTGAATCCCTGCGCCAGTACAAGCGGTTGCGCCTGGAGCGCCGCCAAAGCTTGGCGGCCAAGGCCTTTCACTACAGCGCCTACTACGACACGACCGTGGCCCAGTACCTGGGCGACAAGTGGGACAAGCTCCCGGACGAGTTCGCGGTCGGCTTGAAGAAAACGGCAGACTTGCGCTACGGGGAAAATCCCCAGCAGCAAGGCGCCCTCTACACCTTGAGCGGCGCCAGGCCCTGGGGCATCAACGCGGCCGATCTTGTTTGGGGCAAGCCGCTCTCCTACAACCACTACCTGGACCTGGAAATCGCCTGGGCCTTGGCGACGGACATCCAGGACGCCGCATGCGCCGTGGTCAAGCACGCGGTGCCCGCCGGCGCGGCGAGCGCGGAAAAGCTCTCCGAGGCCGCCCGGGCGGCCTACCGCTGCGATCCGCGCGGCGCCGACCGGGGCACGGCCGCGGTCAACCGCGAGGTCGACGAGGAAACCGCGGTCTTTTTCGCCGAGGAATACGTCGGGCTCATCGCCGCGCCGCAATTTTCCCCGAAGGCTTTTAGCATCCTTAAAACGAAGAAAGACATCCGGCTCGTGACCCTTCCTTCCATCCTGATCTCGGCGCACGAGCTCGATTTGCGCAGCGTGGCGGGCGGCGTCATGGTGCAGGATCGCGACAACCAGCCCTTCGGAGGCGAAATAAAGACCGTTTCCAAACGCGCCCCGAACGATCTTGAAATGAAGTCGCTCAAGCTGGCCTGGCTCACGGCGAAGGAATGCCGCACGCACGCCGTCGTCATCTGCCGCGGCTCGGCCACTCTCGGCATCGGCAGCGGGCAGACGGCCCGGTTGGACGCCCTGCGGCTCGCGCTCGTCAAAAGCCAGGAGCGCCACCCCATTCTCACGGCCGGACTTCCGCTGGTTTTAGCCTCGGACGGAACTCTTTCCGCGGAGCACATCCAGGAAGCCGCGCAGGCGGGAATTTCCGCCGTCATCGAGCCGGGAGGCTCCGCCGAAGACAAAGACGCCGTGGCGGCGGCGGACGAACACGGGTTAGCCCTGCTTTTTACCGGGATGCGCCACTTCCGCCATTAGCGGCGATTGGCTCCAGCTTTTCCAGCAGCGCCTTGGCATCCTTGACGTCATCGGGATATTCGGCGGGATCGTCGGGATTGGAGACCGCCATCATCCTCTTCAACATCTCCACGGCCTTGGCCTTTTCGCCGATGGACTCATAGGCCTTGGCCAGCGCCACATAATTGCTCGTGGCCGCGGGAGCCAGACGCACGGAATCCGCCAGTTCTTTAATTCCCTTGGAGACGCTTCCCCCCGCGAACCGCGGAATCTGGATATCCATTTCCCCCAAAACCCGGTGCGCGCCGCTGTAATCCGGATCGATGGCCAGCACCGTCCGCATTTCCCGGCGCAAAGGGCCGACAAGAAACAAGGAATGAAGGATGCCCTGAGCCTGCCCCATCCGGCCCATCGCCACGCCCAGCCAAAAATGCGCGTCGGCATCGCGCGGGGCCAGCGCCGCCGCGCGATTGAGCCTGTCCATCGCATTACGGAATTCCAAAATCTTGGCTTTGCGGCCCTGCAAGGATTCCCCCACCCGGACCATGGCCCTGCCTTCCCGCCAGAGAACGCCGCCATCCTTGGGGTTCTTCGCCGCCAATTCGCGCAAATCGGCCAGGCATTTGTTCAAGTTATCGTCCTGGTTTCTATGGAAGTAAAGCCAATCGGCGCGGACCAATGCGCCGGGCGCGGCCGCGCGGGCTATGCCCGCGAGGAAGCACAGCACAAGCGCCGAAGCCAAGCCGCGGATGGCGACCTGAGAAGCTTTCGCCGCCCACACCTTCGCACGGGACAAGGTATTTCTAGCGTTCGCGCCCGCTTCAAAAAAGCTGACGGCGGCCTTGACGCCCAGGGAACTCAAGCGGCGGCGGGCATCCTCATTGATGCCTCCGCAGACAAAGGCGCTGGGAATCCCTCGCTTTGCGGCGAGACGCGCGATTTCAACGGGAGCCTTTCCGTAGAAACTGGTCGCGTCGAGCTTTCCTTCTCCGGTCATCAGCGCGTCGGCGCGCCCCAGCATTTTTTCCACCCCGCATCGCCGGAGAAACCACCACGCGCCCGGCACCACTTCCGCGCCCAAGAAAGCCATCAACCCGGCGCCAAGCCCGCCGGCCGCGCCGCTGCCGGGCGCTTTAGCGACATCCACTCCCAAATCTTTTTTGACGACGGCCGCGTAGCGGCCCAGGGCGTCCTCCAATATTCCGACCATCGCGTGAGTCGCGCCTTTTTGCGGGCCGAACACGCGCGCCGACCCGCGGGGACCGAGCAGCGGGTTATCCACGTCGGAAATGGCGATGACTTTGACCGCCCGGACCGCCTTAAAAAATCGCTCGGCGTCGATGCGAGCCAGATTTCTCAAGTGCTTGGCGCCCAGCGGAAGCTCCCGGCCCTTAGCGTCCAAGAGACGAACCCCAAGAGCCTGCGCCATGCCCGCGCCCCCGTCGGAACTGGCGCTGCCTCCCATCCCCAGAATAATTGTCCGCGCGCCCTTGCGGACCGCCGCCGCGATTAAATCGCCGGTGCCCCAAGACGTCGTCAGAAGCGGATTGCGGCGCGCAAGCGGAACCAGGGCCAGTCCCGACGCCTTGGCCATTTCCACGACCGCGTCGCCGTTGGGAAGCAACCCGAAAGAAGCGCGCCGCCGTTCACCCAGAGGTCCCTTGACCCACGCCTGCGCCGTCCGCCCGCCCTCGAACCAGAGAAGCGCCTCCATCAAGCCGTCTCCCCCATCTGAAATGGGAAAGACAGTGACGGCGGATTTAGGAGACTCGCGCAGAATCCCTTCCTTAAAAGCCAACGCCGCTTCAAGCGCGGACAAACTACCCTTGAAGGCGTTAGGCGCGGCGAGAATTCTCACGGACGGCCGGGCCAAACCCGGAAGAGATCAGGGGAAGCGTCCGCGCAGGCGCACAGCCTTGGCCAGCCTGTTAAGGCCGACCATGAACGCCGCCAGGCGCATATCCACCTTCTCTTTTTGACCCATATCCCAGACGTCCCGGAAGGCACGGACCATGATTTCCTGGAGCCGCGCGTTAATGTCCTTCTCGCTCCAGAAATAGGCCTGGATATCCTGCACCCACTCGAAGTAGCTGACGGTCACGCCGCCCGCGTTGGCTAGAATGTCCGGAATCACGATAATGCCGCGCTCGTTCAAGATGCGGTCCGCCGCGTTGCTCGTGGGCCCGTTGGCACCTTCGACGATGTATTTGGCCTTGATGCGTCCGGCGTTCTCGTGAGTGATCTGGTTTTCCATGGCCGCGGGGACAAGAACGTCGCAGGGTACCTCAACGAACTCGTGCGCCGGAATGCGCTTGCCTCCGGGGTAGCCCGCCAGAGAGCCTTGACGGGCGACGTAGGCGATGACCTCCGGAATAGGCAGGCCGTTGGGATCGTAGATTCCCCCCGTCACGTCCGAGACGGCGACCACCTTGCTGCCGTGCTCGAAGAACACCTTGGCGGCGTTGGAGCCGACGTTGCCGAAGCCCTGAATGGCGACGGTGGACTTCGTCAAGTCGAAGCCCTTGGCGTCGGCCAGCTCGCGGGTGATGTAAAAAACTCCGCGGCCCGTGGCCTCGCGGCGGCCCAAGGAACCACCCACGTCAATCGGTTTTCCGGTCACGACTCCCGGGCAGGAATAGCCGATGGTCATCGAATAGGTGTCCATGACCCAGCTCATGATTTGCTCGTTCGTGTTGACGTCCGGCGCGGGGATATCCTTGTCGGGGCCGATGATAATAGAGATTTCCGACGTATAGCGGCGCGTCAGGCGCTCGATTTCGCCGATGCTCATCTTGCCGGGATCGCAGATGACCCCGCCCTTGGCGCCGCCATAGGGAAGATTCACCACGGCGCATTTCATGGTCATCCAAAACGCCAGAGCCTTGACCTCGTCAACGGAAACCTGCGGGTGATAGCGGATGCCGCCCTTGGCCGGGCCGCGATCCAGGTTGTGCTGGATGCGGTAGCCTTCAAAAACCTTGAGCGTGCCGTCGTCCATGGTGACCGGCACGGAAACGGTGAGGATTCGCTTACAGTGGCGAAGCCTTTCCAGGACGTCTTCGCCCATTTTCATCTTGGCCCCGGCCCGATCTAACTGCTCCATGGCCTGGGCCCAGGGGTTGGACTCCGATGATTCCAAAGCCGCCGTTGGGGACTTTGGAATCTTGACCTGCGACGTGCGCTGAGTAGACTTGGCCGACGTTTTGGTTTCCATACGCCGGATTCTATAATTTAAAAATGATATCCTCAATACAATGACGGACCGGGGAAAATGGCTTTTTTGGGGAAGCCTGATCTTGGGCTTTACGCTTCTCGCCGTTCCCTCCACCCTTCTGCTCAAGTCCGTCTTAGGCTATCGGAATTTTCTGAGCGGCCTTGAACCGGCGACGCTGCGCCAAATGACCCCGGGCTCCTTTCACCACGACGACGGCGCCCGCTCCAAGGCCGGCCAAGGGCTGCCGAAGATCAAATTCGTGACCTTTCGCCTGCGGGCGCCCAAGGCGAAATCAGTGTCGGTCATCGGCGAGTTCAACGCCTGGAAGGGCGGGACCTTCGTCTTGAATCGGGAATCCCGCGGCTGGTGGCAAGCCGGCTTGGCCCTGCCCGTGGGCCGGTATCACTATCTTTTCCTGGTCGACGGAAAACCCATGCTGGATCCGAACAACCGCGAAAGCGAGGAAACCGACGGACGCTGGACCTCGTTAAAGATCGTCAAATGAACGCTTTTGCCGCGGCGCTTGCCCTGATCTTTGCGCCCTCCGCCGGGCATTGCTTGAGCCTGACGGAAAATCCGATGGCCGTTTTATGGATTCCCGCGGCCGATTTCTCAAATTGGAGCGAATTTTCCAGAGACTTCGCCGCGGCCGGTTCCCCAAGCATGACCATTGCGGTTTCTCCCAGCCAGCTGACGGCAGGAGCGCGCGACGTCTTGGAGCCCCTGATTCAGAGCGGTCGAGTTGAAATCGCGGCTAGAATAGACGGAGATCCCATTCTTCCCCTCATCGCGTCAAACAGTCAGGCTCCCAGGCCCCAGGACGCTCTTGACCTTCTGTCCCTGGCTCATGAAAAATTCGAGAACCTTCTCGGCTCCATTCCCGTGGGGTATGTCCCCGGCGGAGGAGCCGTCGCTCCCGAGCTGTTCCCCGCTTTCAAGGCCATGTCGCTGAAATGGGTCGCGACCGGCAATTACCCCCTACCAGCCGGACAATGGGCGCAATTCTCCGGCGTAGTCCTCGTGCCTTTCTCCCCGATCACAGCCGATGATCTGCCCGGATTTAACTCTCCTTTCGCGTTCTCGGGCCGGGGCCCCGTTGTCATAGACGAGGCGGATGGATTGGCTCCCGAGGGAAGCATGCTGAGCATCCTGCGCCAAGCGGCAGCTAACGGCGTCAGGGAATCATGGTCGACCGTTTCCGACGCGGTCACGCGGCACCAAGGCACGCTGAGCGCTTCATCCGAAGTTTCCCTGTGGCCAACCTGGGCCGGCGATTATAATCTTTGGAACTCTTCCGGCCCCAGCCAAACCGCATGGTCGCTCTATGCCAGGGCGGCCCTGGATTTGGAGCAATACCAAAACTCAGGCTCCGCAGATTTGAGATCCCTCGAGGAGGCAACCAATCAGCTTCACAAGGCTCAGGCAAGCCGTTTTTTCCGGCTCATAGCCTCGACCCAGCCGGCAACGGCGCTCATGGCTGACAAGGAATTTCGCTCGGTCCTCCGGACGCTTTATCGGCAAATTGACGAGCCGAGCCCCGGCGGCTTGTACTATCCACTTGTTCAGATTTCCAGCACCGACGCGCTAGCGGCGGGGACCCAAATGCAGGAAATACCGACTGACGTCGCCTTCAGCCAGGGCTTTTCCTGGATTGAATTTGAGAATCCCCCCCAAAGCATCGGAGAGGTCCCGGCCAGCACCGGCCCGGCCGTCGCCGTCCCTCAATCACCCTGGGGTATTTCCAGCTTTCGGGTCGATTGGAGCACCACCTCGATTAATTTTGAATACCAAATGGACGCCGCCGTCGATTCAACGACGGCATCCGGTCAGCCTTTCGACCGCCTCGTACTCGACACCTATATAGACATTAACCACATCGCCGGCGCCGGATCGACGCAGCTTCTGCCCGGCCGCAATGCTTATACCAAGGTGGCCGACGCCTGGGAATACGCCATCAGCTTGGACTCAAAAAACGCCTTCCTTTATCGCTCGTCCATTGACGGCCCGCCGCAGTTACTCTCCCAGCTAAATGTTGCCTCAGATTCTACAACGGCCAGCTTAACGCTGTCCGTTCCCCAATACCTCATGCCGGGAGATCCGCGCCGCTGGGGCTATATCACGGCATCCATGGCTTCTCAACCGCACTCCAGCGAGGAGCCGCCAACGCTATGGTCGAACCCCGACTCAAGCGTCATACTCTCCATCCTAGCGCCAATGGAGAGCCAACAAGCCTTTTTCGCCAACCCCCTGCTGGAGCGTTTGGGAGCGCTCCGAGCGCCGCCCCTTAAAAGCCCGTCGGACGACGGAAACTGATCACTGGCCGCCGCCCGGAGAATAGCGCACGGTCCTGGAGACGGAGGCGCTTTGTCCGGAGGCATTCTGGACGGTCACAGTCACTGTGTTTATGCCCGCCTTAAGCCGGATATCCGCGAAGAAATTCCCCTCCTCATCTTGTCGCGCCGGACGGCCGTCCACCGACACCGTCGCCTGATCCGACTTTAGCCGCCCGGAGACGCGGTAATCCGGCGAAAAAGCATTCTCGCCGTCCTGGGGATGAATCAACAGCATGAGCGAGGAGGCATCAATCCCCTGAGATTCGCCGACGCCGATAGCATAACGCTTCGGCTCGGAAAAGTCCTCCTGGGATCCCAACAGGTCGATGAGCGCAATCCGCCACCAATAAACGCCAGGAGGCAGATCCACCGATGCCGGATCGAACTTTTCGTCTTGGCTAAAAACCTTGTTAAACACCAGCTTGTCGAAAGCGGGGGAACGAGAGGCCTGCACGCGGTATCCGGAAATTGGAACTCCGATTTCCAGCGAAGCCACTTCCTGCGCGATGCCGGAGGAGGCGTCCTTTAAGGCCTGCTTCCCGAGATGCGCGCCTGCATTCAAGGATGAAGGGAAGCTCCCGGCGACTTTGATCCCCCCCAACTGCGCCGCCTGATCTTGCAGGGCTGAAAAATCGGCTATTTTTTGGGGCAAATTGGGCGCCAACCCGTTGGGAACGACGCTGGTCATGCCCGCGTTGACGTTCACGGTCTGGCCTTGGGCCGTGACCGCGGCGCGCCCCCGATAAACCTCGACGATGGTGCTCAAGTCCTCCCCGACTTTGGCCATATACTGCGTGTCTTTGGTTTTAGGCTCGATGCGGGCCGAAGCGGTCACCACACGAGCGTGGCCTACGAAGATGCTGCCCCGCTCCAGGTCGACGTCGTAATCCGCCTTGGGCGGCTGGATAATCGCCATGGAGTTCGCGTTCATGGCGAGCAAGCCGCCGGTTAGGAATTTCACGCGCGCGCTCGCATTGTCCAGCGTCCGCAAGGAATCTCCTTGATACAAATCGAGGTGAAGCGCGGCCGATTTCCAATCGGCCGTTTCGCGGCGGCGGAAATACACGGTATTCTCCTTCTGCACGAGGTAGGCCGCCTGCAGGCTTTCCTTAATAAGGCTCACCGGAACGCGCAAAACCATGCCCGGCAGAGCCACGGTCGGATCTTGGGAAGGCAGGGTGTTGTACTTGAGAATTTCATTCCACTTATCCGGATCCTTGAGATAAGTCCTGGCGATGCCCCACAACGTATCGCCCGGCCGCACGACGACTTTCTGAAAGGCTTGCCCTGCGAAGGCGCGGGCTCCAAACGTCAGAAAAAGGCCGGCGGCAAGCAATCCTGCCGCCGCGGCGCTTGTGCGGCGCTGCGGCGTCACGAGACGCTCTCCGCTTGAGACGCCTGAATGACGACGTTCCCCTCCGCATCCAAAGCCAAGCCCTTGGGAATCGTGAAGTAAAAGCGCGCTCCCTTGCCCACCTCCGATTCGACCCAAATCTTGCCGCGATGAGCCTCAACGAAAAATTTAGAAATCGTCAGCCCGAGCCCCGTCCCTCCTTTCCTTTGTCCCGTCACCTGCTCGAATTTAGCGAAGATGCGCCCCAAATATTCCTGGGGAATTCCCTCGCCGCTGTCGGACACGCAGCAGGTAAAAATGGTCCCGTCATCCTTGATGGAGATGACGATATTCCCTCCTTCGGGAGTGTATTTGATCGCGTTGCCGAGAAGATTGGTGAAAACCCTTTCCAGCAAGTCTCCGTCGACCTCCGCGGTGTACTCCTCGGCCGCCGCCAACTCGACGCGGATGCGCTTGTTAAGAGCCAGCGACTCCAGCGTCGCGATGGAACGGCTGGCGATGCCCGCCAATGAAATCGGCTTGAGTTGGAGCCTAATTTTTCCCGCCTCCATCTTGGCGATGTCCAAAATATTGTTGACCATGCTCATCAGGCGGCTCGAAGAACGCTTGACGGAAGAAACCATGTTGGCCTGCGCCGGGGACAGAACGCCGGCGGTGCCCTTAAGCAACAGGTCCAAAAATCCGATGGCCGAACCCAAGGGATTGCGCAGATCATGCGTGATGCTATGCAGGAACTCCTCCTTCATCTTGTCGAGCTCTTTTTCCAGCGTGATGTCCCGAATGGCCACAATCACGCCCAGATGCGACTGCCCCTGCGGGCTGACCACGTGCTGCGCGCCCACGCGCAGCGAGCTGTGCTTGTTTTTGGTGGAAAGATTCAAATCCTTGAAGAAGTCGGCGCGCGGTTTCTGCGCGACCGCGGCGACCGCGTCGCGCAGGGGCGATTCCGGGAAAGCATCCGTCAAGGATTTTCCCTCAATAGAGGCATCCGCTTCTAACCCGAAGAGTTCGAAAACCCGGCGGTTGGCCAGTTGGATGCGGCCGTCCTGATCCAGCATCAATATCGCGTCGTCGATTGAGAACAGCAGGGCGTTTCTCTTGCCTTCCTCAGCGATGATTCGGTCCACCTGCAGATCGGAATAATGCCGCAGCTTCTCGATCATCGTATTGAACGTTTCGGCCAATTCCTGAAGCTCGTCCTTCGTGCCGACCGCGACCGTGGTTTGAAAGTTTCCCGCGGAAACCGCCTCCGCCGCGCGAGTCAGCGTCAGAAGCGGTCGGGTCAGGCGCCGAGCCAAAAAGAAAGCGGCTAAAAGGCAGAAAACAAGGACAAGAACGACCGCGCTCATCGCGTCCTGCTTCATACGGATGGCCGACGCGTAGGCGTCGCGCCAGGGCTGGAGGATGATAACGGCCCCGCCGATGGAGGCCACCGGCGCGTAGGCTCCGACGTATTTCATCCCGGCCGAGTCGCTGAACTCGCTCGACCCGACGCTGGTCGCTTGGAGCGCGTCGGCCACAATGGGCCAAGAATGGAAGGACGCTATGTCCGATTTGGAAAGCCTTCCGGACGGATAAAAGAGCGGATTTCCCCTTGAGTCGACTAAGACCGCGAATCCAGTGCCGTTGACCGTTTCGGAGGAGATGCGCGAAGCGAGAGTCTCCAAGGACATGAGAATCCGCGCGATGACGCTTTTGTTCAGCGGAATGTAAAAGCAAAGCGCGGGCAGATTCTTATCGGGAAGCAGCGCGACCGTCCTTTGTCCGGTCTTCTGGAACTTTAGAAAGCCTTTTTCGCCGGAATAAGCGGAAAGCTTGTCGTCGCACGGCAAGGACGGCCCGCAAATTTTGACGATTTCCCGGCCCTGCGGGTTGAGCATCGATATCTTTTGGATTGCGGCGTTAGTCTCGACTAAGCTCTCCAGCAGCTTCTGCTTGTCGCTCCAGGGCAAGCTTCCATTAAGGGCCGACAAGGCGAAAGAAATGTTGGAGTTCGCCGCGTTGAAATAATCATCCACCTGCTGGGATAATTTTTCCGCCAGCTTGGTCTGCAGTTCCAAGACTGAATTTTGAATGCCGACGCGGCTGAGATTGACAAGGTGGTAGCCCAGCAAGGCCACGGGAAGCAGAGAGAGAGCCCCCATGACCAGCAGGAAGCGCCGGAAAATGCCCGAACGGAGCCATGTCATGGCTTAACCCACTTAAGGATAGTGGAAGTTGCGGCTTTAGTCAATACGTCCGACGCGCGGACGCCGGAGGCGGAAAAACTCCCAAGCGGCGGCAAGAAGGCTGAGCAGGCCGCCCAGGATGAGAATCAAGGGCCACTCCGGCTCGTTGGAACGCCTGCGGCTCATAGGGCTGGCGGACGTCGAAAGCGCGGATTGGGCAGCGTTGCGGCGCGCCGCGATGGCGGCGGCGCGGGACATCGCGTTCTGAAGTTGCTTGGCGATGCGGCCGGCGTCGTTTCGCGCCTGCTTGAGTTGGGCCGCCAAATCGTTCGCGCGCTTCTGCCACACGCCCACCGCGCTTTCCAGAGCTTTCTCCGTCGCTATGCGGGACTCCAACTTATAATAGTCCTTCCACGCTTTATCAACGTTATTCTCCGCATCTTCCCGAACCTGCAAAGCCGCCGGGTCCTCGGTCAATTCTTGGCCCGGTTTGAGTTTGGCGAGACTGCGCTGCGCATCGATTGTTTTCTGCGCGCCGTCGCTCGTTTGCTTAAGCTGGCTGGAATACGCATTGATGTTCTTGGCGGCTTGATCATACTGCTGGGCGCCGAGCCGGACCCGCACGTCCCGCTCCACCCGCTCCGTCAAAACGTTGTCGGGACTGGCGGACTCCGTCAGCCCGTTCATCGCCGACCTGGGATCGGCCGCCGCCAAGGGATCGTAAGCCGCGTCGTCGGCGCCCCGATCCTGCAGCTTGCTCGAGATGGCGCCGCCGCCGCTGCGGACCATTTTCTCGGACTGCTCGTAGGTTCCGTCGCGCCCCCGCATGCGGCTGATGATCAAGTCCTCGTACCCGCCCTGGAAATAGCTCAGGGTCTGCTGCTGGGCGTCAGCCAAGTCCTCGAGGGAGTAGCGCAAGCCTTGCGCCACCGCCTGGGCGCCGAAGTGGACGTTCTCTTTGCCCGTCGAATCCTTTAGGGATTTCGAGTAGATATCCTGGCCCGGCAAAACCGGGGAGCTGACCCGGGACTGCGCCGGGAACTGGCTGGGATCGTTGTAAATCTTCACGGGGTCGGGCAGCAGATCAAGAACGTCGACAAAACCCAGGGTCCTTCGGAAAAACCCGTAATGCGGCGTTTCTCCCCCCTCTTCGTGATTCATGTTGATGCGGCCGAGATAGTGCTCCTGCCGGGGGTCGCGGCCGGCGATCTCGATGGGGGTGCCGACGATCTCATTGGGCACCTCCATCACCAAGTTGAGCCAATTCTGCGGCATAAAACCCCAGTGCGCCCGGTAAAAGAGGCTTCGCTTGTCATGCTGGACCCTCTCGCGCAGATAGCGCTCGCTGAGCTCGACCGGCAGATGGGTGGCCGGATCCTCGTAATAGTCCAAACGGTAGTTAGTTTTCACCAAGCCCCCGTTTTCAATCGCGCCGCTCTCCCCCTGCATGACCACGCCCTGCATCTCCCAGTTCTTGGCCGCTTTTTCCAGGGCGTCCGAATCCTGATAAGGAGGGTTGACGATGTCGCCGTCGCGGTTCATGATGACGGCATAGAGAGGCCCGCTGATGACGTTCGCCAGCATCCCTGTGCCCAAAGATTCGTTGAGCGCCAGCTTGCCGTAAACGGGGGCGGCCTTGACGCCGATGAGTTCGCCGCTCTTGGCAAGCTCCAGACTCAGGTCGTCGGTCTTGTACAGGCTCCAATCCCCGGCGTTCTGCAAGACAACTCCGGCCTTCTTCATCGCCAGAGTATCGTCATCCACCTGGGCCTGAGCCGCGTCGTATCTCGCCTTTTCCGCCTCATACTTCTTGGCGAACGGATCCAATTCTTTCTCTATCCCCTGATATTGCGCATCCCCTTTAATGAGGGCATCCACCTTGTTTTCCACGCGGAGCTTGTAAAAGAAGTCGGATTCCCCGGGCGTTTGAGCCAAATAACCCAGGGCCTGCTTCTCCAACTTTTGCTTCCGGCCGGAAAGCTCCGTCTGGTATTTGGCCAGCTGCGTGGTGTAGTTGTCCTCAACCTTTTTGAATTTGGCTTTTTCCTGGGAGGCGATGTCGCCGTCGCGCTTAAGCGCCTGCGTGGCCAACTCCAAGTCGCTCTTGGCCTGCTGCAGTTGCCTTTGCGCGGCCTCAAAATCGGCCTGGGTCTGGTAGACCTTCACCACCTGCCCCTGGCCAGGGAGTTGTCCCTGGCCGCTGAGCGCGAAGCCGTAGCTGTTGAGCTTGAGCGCCACCCAGCCCTTGCGCAGTTCGGCCTTGCTCATATTGGTAGCCAGCTGCGACGCAGCGGCCGCGCCTTTAAGCGTAAGATCGAGCTTCTGAAAATCCTTGTACTCGGCGGAATCCTTAAGGCTCGCAAGCGTGGGAAATTGATCATAGGACAGCGATTCCGGGCCGTTATAGACGTAGGTCACATAATCTTGTGGATTCTCCTGGAGAGCCACCGCCTCGGGCAGCACGCGCCCGAGCGCGTCGACTACTTTTGTAACGGGGTTTTCGTAAGCCGGAACTTGGAAGAAGAAAAACGCGGGCTGTTTCGCGGACGTTTCGCCGGCTTTATCCGCCGGCGGAGGCACCAGCCCGAAGACCTGCTCGGCCGTGTAGCTGCCGGGCCGGCCGGGCACCAAGGTCTCCGGCACGAAATCGAACTGGGATAAGCCCAGGTTGGCTAAGCTTTCATTCTTATCCAAGGTTCCCTGCGCGGCATCCACGCCCGAGCGAATCGGGAGGAATTGGTTCGGACCGGCTTCGAGATAGAACTTGCCGTTCTTCTCCACGATGGCTCCCTGCGTCGTCTCGTCCTGCCCGTTCGTCATTCTGGCGTCGATTTCCTTCTGGGTCAGCCATTCCTGCACGACGGGAACGCCTTGGCCGTCGCGCTTGGTGGAGAGGACGGCATAGACGGGTTGAAGCGAGTCCTCGCCGTCGAGCCAGCGCTGCTTCATGGCTTGGAGGGTTTGCAGGCTTTGCGCGATAATTCCGATTTCCTCGGGCGCTTTGTTTTCCCCGCGCGCCACGTCCAGCCGCACCTGATCAAGCTCGATGAGCGCGTCCAACGCCGCCATTCCGCGCCCGTATTGGGCGACCTCCATCTCCTGATTGAGAGCCGAGCGCACGTCGTAAAGCGATTCGATGCCTTGCAAAATGGCGGCGTTGCTCTGCACGTCCTTGGATTTGAGCAACGCGATGATTTCCTGGTTGAAGGCGTGCTGATCCTTTAGATAGGCGTCCAAATCCACGTCCTTCATGATGAACGGCTCCGCGCCGGTTCCGTTCTGCATATAGCCGTCGAGCAGCGCCTGCCAGTCATGGCGCATCTGGCCCTGCAGCGCCTCCAGCTGCTTAAAGGATCCGGCGACGTCGGCGGGCAGATCCATCGAAGTCCAGTACGTCTCGCGTATTTTCTCAACGCTGTCGTTGTATGTGACACGCGCATTGTGGGTCTTATCCGCCTGGTCATTCAAATCCCTTTCCACGAATTCCAGCACCGTGCCCAGATCTCCGGATGCGCCGAGAGACGCCGAACCTGACGGAGACAGCGCGCTCAAGAGAGCGGCCAAATCCTGCTCCACCGCCTGCTGCCTGCCCGCCGCGTCGTTGCTAATCAAAAGCCCGGCTTTTTGCTGGGCGGGAATGTCCTCCGCGCGCAGCGTCCGAGCCTCGTCTCGGGCTTGAGTCCAAGCCTGGGCGTCCGCGGCAAGCCTTTCCCTAAAAGCCGGAGTAATCGTCTGCCCGTTACCCAAACCATCCAGAAGCTTCTCCTGCGCCGCGGCGAAATTCTTATCCGCCATCCGGGTGGACCAATAAGCCAGCAGGTCCTGGGACGACGCCCCTTCAGGCTGAGCTTCTCCATTTACGGCGGGAGAAGCAAGCTCGGACTGGTCAGGAGTGTAGCCTAAAGCCTGTATCTCGCCGGAGAGCTCGATGAGGTCGGACTTGGACTTCGCCGCTTGATTGCTGAAGGTGATCCACGCCTGAATGAGCTCGCTTTGGGCGGCTTGAATGTCCGCCAAGGGCTGAGGGCTGCCGGCCTTGTTGAGCAGCCCTTCGTACTCGGCCTGGGCGGACTGGATGAGGCGCCGCTGGCTCTCCAGAGACTGCGCATCGTCGTGCACGGCCTGCATGAGCTGGCTTAAATGGAGGGTCAGGTCCTGCAGCTGCCCGCTGGCCTTGAGCTTGGCGAGCATGTCCTGGGAAAGGACGCTTTCAAGGCCGGCTTCGATGCTCGTCGGATCGGGCGTCTTCAGGAAAAGCCCCTCGATGGGCTGGCCGCGGAAAACGCCGAATGCCGCGACCGGCGTGATATTGGCGGAGGACATCTTTTCAAGCAGGAGGTCTGCCCGAATATCGTTTAAAGCCGCCGTCCCATTGGTTCCGGGAATATTCGGCGTGCGCCCGCCGAAAAGCATCTGCTGAATATGCGCGAAGCTCTGGTTGTTGAGCCGCGCGATGAGATTTTCTCCGATGGACTGCGCGTCCCCCCCTTGATTGGGCACCAGGGCCATCAAGGCTTCCATGGTCTTGTCCGTTATGCCCGTCGTGCCCACCGTGTCCAAAGGCAAGCCCAGGAGCGTCGCAATCCGCACCGTATCCGGCTTGAGCGCTTGGCGCAAGTCCGTAATCGTCTGGGCCACTTGGCGCTGCCCATCCGGGCCATAGTCCAGCGCCTTCTGGCGATCCTCGATGTAGCGCAGGGTCTCCACTTTGGCCGCAAAATCAGCGGCCAGAATATCGCCTTGGGCGGCGATCGCTGCTTGTCCGGCCTGATAATCCTGGTCCGCTTCTTCTTCTTTAATTTTTTCCAGTTGAAGAAGCTCTTTGGGCGGCGTGCCGCTCGAGCGCAGCCTAGCCTCAAGCCAGCTCTCCACATAGCCTTCATGAACCTGCGTCTTGCCTAAAGTTTGGCGAAGGTAGTAATAGCGGGTAAAGGACTCGGGCTGGGCCCTGGAAACCTGCGGGTTGGCCAGGCCGACGCCCTGAACATCCGGCTGCAGCATGGTGTTCTGCTCCGCCGCCTCCAGACGATTGCGCAGCTCCGCGAAATTGCCGGGCATCGGAGCGGGCGCTGTCGCCGCAGTGCTCGCCGCGCTCGGCGCCGCCGGGCCCAAGCTCGCCAATTGCGCCTGAAGCGTCATCTCTTTAGTATTAAGACCGATAAACTCAACCGAAGTTTTGTCGCCCGCCGGAAGCGCCTCGATAGCCGCGTTTACTGCCAGGATTTGCCGCTGGAGCAGCGCGCGCTGGGCAGGAACGTTTTTCTGGAATGAATCCAGAGCCCGCTGGGCCTTCAAATTCTCGAGCAACGCCTGTTCTTTGAGATTGGGATCGCCCAAACCGTTGCCGCTGAGCGTTCGGACGAGCCGGCCCGCGGCTCTCACGATCAAGGAAACCGGCTCGGTGCTCAACTCCTGGACCTTCTCCCCCCGATCCGTGATGGCCTCGGCCGCTCGGGTGATTTGGACCTGGGAGGCCAGGATGGCTTTCTGAATCGCGGCGGGAGATTGCGCCTGATACAGCTTAACGATGGACGCCAGCGCCGCGGAAGGAGCGATGTCGATGTTGAGCGGCGATGAAGGGGCGCGTCCCAAAAGCATGTTGACGGAAGTCAAGGCCTGGGCGCCGGAGTATAAAACCTGCTCGCGCTTGAGCTTGGCCTCGTCCAGCTGACGCTGAGCTTCGGCCGCGGCCGGGCCGGAAGGCGCCGCCGCGGCGGCTTTCTCAAGATTGGGAATGACGACGTCGTTGAACCAGGAAAGCTGGGAAATCGACGCTTGATAGGTCAGGATGTTTTGATAAATTTCGAAAGCCAGGTCCGTCCGCAGCTTATCCTTGACCGCGGCATAGTAATCGGATTCCCCCTTATGCTGAGCCTGGTCCAAATCCCTCAAATCGGACGGCTCGAACTTGAAATTGAAAATCGGCATCACCGGGAATCCCGTCATGCCGATGCTGGGAAGCCAGCCCGTGCCGCTGGCCACGAGATTGCCTCCCACGGACAAGTCGAGGTCGATCTTCTGGATTCTATGGCCCGCGGCCTGAGTCATGGCCTGAGCCGCCTTCTCGCGCGCCGCCATTTCCTCCAAGGACCCCGAGTGGGATTGCGCCAGCTTGAGCGCTTGATCCAAAGACGTCAAATCAAGAGGCGGAGAATCCGGGCCCATCAGGCCCGCCGCGCCTTTCCAGCCTTGGCCGGGAGACAGGAAATTGCCGGCCAAGGCGGCAGAGGCGTCCGCCAATGTTTTCGTGGCCATGGCGTCGTTATAGGCGTCGTAGTACCACATCCACGATTGATACGCTTTTTGCAGCTCCGCCGGGCCGGCAAGCCCGTTCCGGTAAGCCGCCGCGACGCGAGCCAGTTCCTGGGAAGCCTGCGTCAAATTCGGCCGCAACGTTTTATATTCTGCGCCGCTCAAGCCGCTTTCCAGAAGCTCACTTTCCACGGCCCGGGCGTGGTCCTGATAAACCTGGGCGATGCTCGCCAAGGCCGCCTGGTTTTCAAGCTTGTACGCGTGATTTTTCGCCTTCGAGGTTGGGTCGTAGATGGGAAGCAGGACCGACCCGCCGATGCCCAAAAGCTGGCTGGACATGCTGTCCTGAAGCTGGGTTCCGACGCCGAGCGTCATGCGCTCCACCCAGGGAATCTTGTCCAAAATATTAAACGGGGTCTTGCCGACGCGCGCCTGCAGTTGCTGCGGATCCACCTGATGGAGAACGTTCGCGAGCCCATCCGGCATGGTGATGGTCTGCTTGAGCTGCGCCATCAAATCCTCGAGAGTCGCCCCGTTGAGATTTTCCAACGGGAAATCGGCTCCCGGATTTCTTCCGGTCATGACGTTAAATCGGATGATAGCCTGACGAAGCCTGGCCTGGGCCGCATCGGCCTGAACCTGCGCCTCGTCCCGCTGCGGGCCGGCAGGCAGCCGGGCCGCAGCGGCCTGCGCGATACGCAGCGCGCCCTCGGCTTCGACCACGTTCTTGACCGCTTCCTGGAATTTCTGAGCGGCGCCGACCATCGTGTCCTGGAGCTGCAGGCCGTCGCGGATCAAGGTCGCCGTCTTGTCCGCGATAAGCGCCTTTTGCGTCCTCGAAATCGCCATCGTGGTTTCCGTCCCCACCGCGGGACCGCCGCCCACGGCCAATTCCGTCGAATCGTTGGACACCGCCCCGCTGGTAAATCCCAGCACGGATTGGACTTTCGTGTTGTTCATGAAGGCGCCGGCCCTCTGCAAATCGGAAATCTGCTTCGAGAGGTCTCCGATCGCGTCGGATTGGACAAGCTCCTGGGCCGCGTAGTGGTTGAAGACCTTCTGCAATTCCGCGGCGGCCTCGTTGCCCGAATTAGACGAGAAGAAGTCCGCCAGGGAATTCTTGAAGGGTTTTAAGGCCTCGCCGCCCTGCACGTCCGTCGCCGCCTGACGGCTGACCGTATCCCAAATCTGCCTCAAGCTGAAGGAAGAGTTGAACGTCAAATTAAGCCTGTTGTTCATACCGATGATGGGCGAACCGTAGCCCAGCTGAATCTGGCTGGTATCGCTCATTTTCTTCGCTATCTGGCCGTAGTAGGCGCGCTCCGAGCCCATGATCTGACCGTCGGCGCTCAGCACGATGCCGTTGGCCAGATTGATGGCCAGATTGTCCGAGGCCATGTCGTATTTCTGCCCCGCTTCCCCGCTCAAATTATTGGTGACGTTGAGCCAGGGCTTGCCGTCGGCGCTGCGCAGGGTGAACCCCTTCAAGATCGAGGCTCCCACGGCGTTTTGCGAGATATCGTCCGTTCCTTTTATTCGATCGTAAAACAAGTTGAGCGTGAACGCGTCCCCTTTGACCTGATTCTTGCCTGCAAGCCAACGGGCCACGTCCAAGCTGGTGCCGAGCTTGGTCCGCGAAAAGGACTTGCTGTCCCCCTGGGCGGCGATGGCGAAGTTCTGGTTCAAGCTCGGGTCAAGACCCGTGAAGTCCAGGTTCACGTTCTCCAGGAAGCTTCGCGGATCGTTGGCGAAGAGTTCCTGCTGCTGCGCCGTCAAGCTCATGACCTCATTCATTTGGATGGACGTCTTGAGGTTGCCGCCGTAATAATAGGGATTGCCCTGCGGATCATGCAGCGCGCCGTCGCCAAACCCGGCCAAGCCGATGTAAAGCTTTCCATTCATTGCCATCATCGCATAGTCGTCGAAGACGAGGATGCGGTCCTGCTGAGTTTGGGCGGAAAGAGTGTCCTGGGTGGGGACGCTCAATCCGAAACGGTGCAAATCGATGTTCAAGTAATTGACCCAGTTCTTGCCTTGCAGGGACTCGACCTGCACGCCCACGCCCTTGTCTCCCCAAGGAGCGTTGCTGCTTTCCGGTGGGCTTTCGAACTGATAGCCTTCCAGGCTGATGTTGTTGCCGAAAATTTTCGCGACGTTGCCCAGGATGGCCGAGCTGCCCGTCGAAACGCCGTTGGGGATGGACAAATTAGTCTGGTAAACCAGGTAGAAGCCGTCCGCGGAATTGCCGAAATTCATGACCTGCGAACCCGGAATGAGGCCCATCAAGTTCGCAGGGTTGCTGATGAGGTTCTGGGCGACTTGGCTGATGGCATCGTTGGAATCCTGGGGCGCGATTGTTTTAAGAAGGGCCTGAACGAACGACGGGTATTGGGACTTGGGAACGACCACGAAGCTGCCGTCCTTGCCGGACTGCTCCCACATGCCCTGGCCGAATTTGAGATCTTGGACTCCTTGGGCGTCCTGCGCAGGCAACGCTCTCCCGCCGCTGTCGGAACTATATTTCTGAACATCTGTTTCCACATCCTTCTGCTCGCCCTCCAAGGCCCGCGTTTGAGCCTGGATGATCTCGTCGGAATCGTGAAGCTGGCTCTGCAGGTCCTTAAACTTAATGTTCTGCTCGAGGACCTGCTCGGTCTGGTCCATGATGGCCGAAATGGCGTCGCTGGTGCGGCGCAAAGCGCTGTCGTGCGGATCGTCGAGCTGCGAGAGCCAGGTGTTAATCTCGCTGAGCTGGCCCTGGAGCTTGGTCTGCTCCGCCTGCAGCGCCTGCGAGATGGTCTGATCCGCCTGCAGTTGTCCCTGCGCCGCGGTGATTCCATTCTGATCGATGGTTTCCAAATCCTGATAATAAGTCAGCACGGTGGAAATCGTGCTCAAGGATTGCGCGTCAAAATTGCTTTCCTGCCCGTAGAAGTTAACGGCCTTCTGCAAAAATCCGTTGAGCTCGTTGAAAATATTAATTTCCTGCTGGTAAACTTGCGCCGCCGTCATGGTGCTCCCGCCGGAATTCACGTAGGCGAGGCGGTTGTTCGCGTCCGTGAGCGCGTCATTAATAGTTTGAATGCCCTGATTAATGAAGGGTAGCGCCGTGGCCGTGATGAATTGCTCGCCGGTTTGAGAGGCTTGAATGACGGCGTTTGAGTACAAGAAGCGAGCGACCGCGTCCGTCGTATCTCCAGCCGAAGGATTGGTGACGCTTTGGCTCGCGGGAACAAGCAGCGGGCCTATCTCGGAAGCGAGAAGGGCGATTTTTTGATCGTTTGAAATCGTCGGGGAGGGCTGCGTGCCGGAAAGGACGCTCCCGTTGCCCCCTCCGATGTTGATGTTCGTGCTGCCCGAGGCCGCCAACGCCTCGTTGGCGACCTTCTGCAAGGCCGTCCCAAAGGCGGGCAAGGTGCCGGCGTTCGCCAAGTTCGTGAGGGTTGTAACGCCGGAGGCATTGGCCGCGACGCCGACGGGCAAAAGATACTGGGTCAAATCATACTGGCCGTTGGAGAGAGTTTTAATCTCTTGAACCATCTGGTTGATTTTCGCGTCATTTTGATTAATCTGGGTCGCGCGCATCTGCTCTTCCGCCGTATACTTGGTGATCTTGTCGGGTAGGCTGAACGGCTGGACTTCGCCGTACTGGGTTTCGGTGGCCGGATAGCTGGAATCCCCATGAAAATTAGACGTCATCCTGTCCTGGACTTCAGTCAAGGCGCCTTGAAGCCCCTGCTGCTTGACGCCGCTGCTGTCCGTGTAGCCCGTCAGATAGCCTTGCAGCTGGTTTTTCCAGGCGTTGACGTCCTGGATGGAACCCGCCTTATCGGTGGTCGTTCCGCCAAAGGTCTCTATGCTCCACGGCAGGGTGGTGTTGTAGAGGTTCTCAATCTGGTTCATAAAAGACTGCTTGGTGGTATAGAGATAATAATAACCCGTGGTGGAATTATTTTTCTGGTAGGACGCGACGGTTTGCTGCTGGAAAGGAAGCAGGTCATTTTGCAGCATGGTCTGCGCCTGCTTCAGCGGCGGCAGGATTTCGTTTTGCAGAAGATTTTCCTTCCTGGTGAAAACCTGCTGCTGGGTTTCCCGATCGCCGTTGACGTAGGCCACGTCCATCTGCTCGTCCGCCAGGATGTTCTTGACCATCTGCACGATGCCGGCGATGCCCTGCGCCGCCTGGGGCAAAGTCGTCGTCATGGCGCTGTCGATGGTCGTGATGGTCTGCTGGGCCACGCTGGCGTTGATGACTTGGTTGCCCAAATCGGATACCAAATACGCCAAGCTGATTAAGTCCATTTTTGCTTCCACGGTCTTGGGATCCGTGCCCGAGGGCATCTTGAGCGCGGTCAGGTCGTTCCCGTAGTTCTGCACCTCGTTTTGAAGCTGAGTCAGAGACTGGCCGGAAAGCATCGGCAGGTTCGAGCCGAATGCCGCGTTAACGGCGCTAGCTAATTTGTCCATCTGTTGGGTATCGGTGCCGATTTTCGATTGGTCCTGGGTCAAGGTCGTCTGTTCCTGGCTTTTCCAAACCGGAAGAGACTGCGGCTCCGAATCGCCGAAAATATTCTGGGTCATGGCATGGTTGTTCGGATCGGCCAGCTGCTGAATGGTGGTCTGCAGGCTTTCGTAGTTGCTCAATTGGCCCTGCCAATAAGACTGCCGTTGGGTCAGAATATTCAGTATATCGGCTTTACTCGGATTATTGGGCACGCTGACCGCCGGCCCCGGCGCCTCCAAAATGGCCGTTTCCGCGAACTCCTGCGGCGCCTTATCGAGCGTTTGAATCCCTTGCTGGGCCGTCTGAATGCCGGCGGTGATCTCCTGGAGATAGCCGTTTAACTGATCCACCGTAAAGGTCACGTTAGGATTGCCGCCGGAGGTCTCCCATTGCGCGATGGTGCCGTTCTGGATAAGGCTGAGCCGCCGCGCGTATTCGGTCAGGGCGTTGCCGCTGGCGCCGCCGTCCGCCGCGTTGATGGCCGCGATAAGACTCTTTTCATTTTGGCTGAAGTTTTGGACGGACAAGAGCACGCTGGCGGCTTCTCCCTGCGTCGACTGCATGTCGCTCTGCGATTGGTTGTCCGTATTGACTTGCGCGTTGGCTTGCTGCGACCATTGCTGCTGCTCCTGGCTGAGCAATTGCTGAATCTGCTGGAGGTTGGCTTGATCTTGGGAAATGGATTGATTGATGGTCTGGTCTTTGTTGTTGATGAGCGTCTGCATCTGGTTGATGGCCTTTAAGGCGGCGTTCAACTCGTTCTGCGACAAAGCTAAGCCCATGACCGAATCCAATTGGGACAAGCTTTGATGGAAACCCTGCATCGCCTTGCCGTCGCGGCGCTGATCCAGGGCGATTTGGCGCAGGCGAGCCTCCGCGTCCATGAGTTTTTCAAGGGCCTGCTTGCGGACAATCTCGGCTTGGAGCGTCTGCCGCCCGGTTTTGATCTTATCTAGCGAATTCCTGATTGCCTTAAGATCCTGCGCGGCATCTGCCGTGGTTTGCGCCGATGCTGCGGCGCCGGGTGGAAGCGCTCCGGCATTATTGTCCGGTCCGCCGCCGGAACCGCCGGCACCGACGGTTTCCGATATCCGGTGGGCAATCGACTTGTATAGAGACTCCCTGACTCCCAGGCTATGCCGATAATCCGTCTTGTCCGTCGGCTTGGGGTTGAGCCTGTTGGCGTATTGCTCTTTAAGCGCCGTCAATTCCCGGAGCCTTGCGGCATTTCGGGCGTCGGGCCCCTTCAAGTCGCGTTTTTCCGCGAGCTTGTCCTGGACGTAGGCAGCCTCGCGGCGGCGCTGCAAATCCTGACGCAGTTTTTGATATTTTTCTTCTTCCTGCGGCGTGACGCGCTTCAACTGCTTTTTCAGCGCGAGAATCCTAGCCTGCGCTTGGGACTCCGCGCTGTTTAAGGAATGCTCCCGCGCCTCAGCCGCGGCCATTTCCTTCCTCAACTCCGTGAAGCTGGCGTTGGAATCCATTTGCTTGAGATGAGCCGCCGCTTTTGCGGGAGACGCCAAATAATCCTTGGCGCTGTACTGGTAATCCTTCTGGATGGGGTTGAACACCGCCATTTCAAACACGCGATGAGCGTCCCCATGCGCCAGAGCCGCGGGGTTGAGATGAACCGCAATCCAATTCGAGATATTGAAATGAGCGGCGTTCTCGAAATGGTAGAGCAGGGCGTTGCCCCAGGTGATGGCGCCGCCGAAGGGAATAAGGCTTTGGCCCTTGGGACTCTCCACCGCGGAGCCCAAGGCGTGGAAGACGTGGAAGTGCTCGTGGACGTGCCGCCCGACCAGCTGGTAAAAGCCGTGAGAATCTATCGCGCTGTCGATGCCCGCGAAGTAGCTCAAGCACCCGGCTATTTCGGCGCCGATGGTCATCATGCCCAAGTACGTCTTGAAGCTTTCCAGCCAGAAAGATCCGCTCTTAAGGGCGGACCAATACTGGCGGACGGGACGGCGGGTCAGCGCCATCAAAAACGAAAGCACGTAGGTGTTGAGCATAGGCCCCAGCACCAAATCCTTCAACAGGGCGTTGACCGCCTTGGTGACTATCGGCAGCATGAAGTGTCCAACGCCGGGAATCGCCGCGACCGACAACAGGAAGAAATGGACGCCATGCAGGATGAGCGGTCCCAAAAGAGGAACGGACAGGACGGAAATCGACAAAAACGGCATCGCCGGAGCCGCGGCGCCCAAAAGCCCCATCGCCACGGAGCTCAATATCGCCATGACGAGGCGGCGGCGCACAAACGTCAGCAGCGGGTGGATGAACGGATGGACGATGGCCCCCGAGACCGCGCGCCCGGCCGTGGTCGCGTTGAAGCGCTCCATCACGGTCAATTCGCGTCCATGAACGCCGGCGACCGAAGCGGCCAGGGCGTTTTCGGCCGCGGCGGAGGCGGCATCATCATTTTTCGCCGCGATGCCCAGAAAATCCTCATGGTGGTGGCGGAAGTGGAAGCTCATCGCCTGCCGGAAGTAGCCCAGGATGAAAGAGTCGAAGCACTCGTAGACGAAGCCGACCCAGAAGCCGATGATCAGCCGGTGGACGCCGGCCAGCCGCTGGACAACGCCCTTGGCGCCGGGCGCGTAGTTCTTGTTGGCCAGCCGGCGGAAGTTCGCCGAATCCGGCGCCGGTTTTCCGCGAAGGCGGGCCCAAACTTTGCGGACCATCTCACCAAACAGGCCGTGGCCCGCGTTCTTTGCATGGTCGAGTTCCCGGAAACGCTCGTAATTGGCCTTTTGAAGCCGATCATAGACCGCCAACCACTGGGCGGCCGGGCTGGCCGCGGAAAGCCCCCCCTGGGACGCTATAGATAATACTTTGTCACGAGAGATATTAAACTGCGCGGAGATTCTATCGATGATTTGGGACTGGGTGGCTCGGGCAGGAAGGGGCGGGAGTTTGGCGCCGGCGGCGGCATAAGAACGGCCTTTGATTCCTCTAAAACCAAAAATATTTTCATGAACATGGGGCGAGAGGCTTTCGCCCGTGGCAACTTCCGGCGCTGCCGCGGGCGGAGATCGATCCGGAGGAGATTCCTGCGGACTTGAAATTTTCCCAAGTTCTCCGGCCGCGGCAACGGCCCGCACGCTCTCGTCATTTTCAGCCGCGGCCGCGACTTTGTGATTGCGATGCTTCCACGCTAAAAAGAAACTGATTGTCGAAAAAAGTCCTCCGATGGCGCATTGAATCATGTTGGAGACGGCGACTCCCATGGCGGCGGGATTGACGAAGTACTGGTTGCCCCAATAAACCAGGAATCCGAGGCTGGCCACGGAAAAGATAAGGGAGGTCCGCCAGTTGAAGTGCTTGGAGGAATCCTCGCCCACCAGCAGCGCTCGGATGACCTCCGGAGCGAACAGGAAGACAAAGAGCCCGCCGCCCGCGCCGCTCAAGAGCGACACGATTTTATCCGCGGTCATGGGCAGGGCCCAGGCGCCGGCCATCGGCCAGAGCCAAAACGCCATCGCCGGGAAAGCAGCCAAGAGCGGCAGTCCGAGCAGGACCTTCTTCCGCCACGACGCTGGGCTCTTCAAGAGACCGCGCAACCACTTAAATACGATGTAAGCGGGGATGGACAAGGCCGCCGCGATTAACACTCCCATTCCTGCGGCCGTCGCTGGGAACAGGGACGCGAGAAAATTGAATAGCGGCGGGAAAACGACCGGGCCTAAAACGGCGGCCAACTGAGTAAATCCCACCGCCGCGACGCCGATGATAAGAGCCGCCGCGACCGTTCTGAGGACGACGGGGTCTTTGAGGCTGTTCCAAGCGCGCTTCCAGAACCCGGGGCGAGAGGCGTTGGCTTCCTCGCTCGACTTGGGCGCCGGAAGCGGTCCCCAAAAGCGCTTGCCGAAAATCTTGACGCCGCCGCGGCTCAGAATCCAGCCGATGGGAAGAATGGCGAGCATGGACAAACCGCCATAGTTGTTCTGGATGGCCCATCCCCAGTAGCCTTTCATTGGCCCGATGATAAGCCCGAATATGGCGGAAGCGACAACGGCCATGGTCAATTCGCCGATGGGCGCCTGTTGCGCTCCGCCTCGCCTAAAGGTTCTTAGAACCTCCGGCAAGGCCAAGCCCGCGGCCAGGATGTTCATGCTCAAGTAGATGGCGTGAATTCCGGCCGGGCCGATGCCGACCAGCGCCGTGTGCAGCGCGAGGCCAATCGCATGAATGAATCCCGAATGAGCGACGGCAATGACGGCGGCTTTAGCGGGCAGCGGAATTCCAATGGCAAGGGGCGCGACAACGGCCGCGGAAATCGCCAATCTCTTTGCCGCGAAGCCTTTGCGTCCGCGCGAAGCAGCCCGCGACGCCGCGGGCACTGACGCGGCCGACGAACCCTCGTACGCCGCGTCAAAGGATTTTTCCGACTCAAATTTCAGATTCGCGGCGGAAGCGCTCGGCTTAATCCAGCCGCGCAATTTTCCGGCGGTCTTGCGCAGCCAACCCAAGGAACCTTGGCGAGCCGGAGCACCCTCAACCGCGGCCGCCCCTGGAGCAGCGGCGGCCGAAGCTCGCGCGGCGGCATTTCTTGGCGCGGCGGAAGGCGCGCCAAGCGCCTCGCCGGCAACAGTTGAAACTTCTTCCGGAACGGCTTGCGCGCGCGCGCCGACAGCGGCCGGCTCTCCTTCTGATGCGGCCGGCGACAGCGCCGGGATGGCTTGAGCTTGCGATTTTTCAACGGGGATGGCCGGGTTGATTTTCGCCCCGGGCGCGGAAACGGAAACATCAGGAAGCTGGTAAAGGTTTTGCAGTTCGCTGGGATTAATCGCGAGAGGGGCAAATGGCGCTCCCCCCAGAGCCTGTCCGTTCAAGCTTGTGTTGAGCGGAGCTTGGCTCTGCTCGCCTTCCCCGTTGACCTCCTGAGCGAGAACTTGATAGCAGGAAATGCCGGGAGTCAGCAGCAGCAAAGCGCCCGTCACGAGGACGGCCGTCAGTTTATGGATAAACTTTTTCATGTTTTCACTTCGCGCGTATTGAAATAGGATAGCGATCCGCGGCCCGTCCGATGAGAGTCTAATGGCCCCTGAAGAAGCTTAAAAAGACCTAGAGTTTTACAGGCCTTTAGTCCCAGAGGCAATTTCCTCGGCATGGCGCGATATTATGGCGGAGGTTTCCAATATTTTCAAGAGATAAATTCAGTTAAAATCTAAAATCGGCTGTAGGGCTCGGGAAGCAGCGCCAGCAAATCGGGCGTCCAAAGCGGCGCTTCGGCGTTAACCTCAAGGCGCGTTTTTTTTCGCCGCACCAAGATTCTGTCCGCCAGATCAATGAAAACCGCGTCCCCCTTCAAGCCTGAGAGCACGGCCGCGAGGTCGCGAACCATGACCTTTTTCGCTTCCTCAAGCTCGGGAAGGTAGAGTTGAAAGTCCACGCCCAGGCTGGCGTCTACCCCGTTTTCCTCGGCGACGCCGGGCAGACGCCCCGCCAATCTCCAGGCCGTGATCACGACAGGCCCGTCGGCGACCGAAGATTTGGCTCCGGACATTTTACCGGCGAGGCCCAAAACGGCCGGGATGGAACTCGGATCGGAGCTTGAAGCGATATAGAGCGTGTAGCTTATGGACACTTGTTCAAGGCCAGAAGCGGCTGACCTTATTTCCCTTAACGATAATGATTTCTTTCAAGTCCTTGATGGGATTGGACGAGAGCTCGCTCTTGAGGCTCTTAATATCCAAATCTGAATTATCCAGGTTCAAGACAATGCGATCCGCTTGGCCTTTCCCCACTTTGCTCGCGATATAGTCCGCGATATTCCGGACATTGCCGCCCTGCGGCGTGTAGCAATCAAAAATTCTTCCATTGATTTTATAGTCCGGGTTATTGGCGGCGCCCTTTGTTTCCTTTAATTGCTCCACGTCATAACCGTTGCGGCTCAGGACCACGGCCGCGCGGTTTTCCCCTTTGATCGCGTTGATATTGGCCTCGTCGCTTTCCTTGCGGGATATCCGCTTAGGCTTGCCCCTGGGCTTGGCCTCGGGATTAGCCATCATGGTCGGATACGTCAGGTCGTCTGAAAAGCGGGATGTCCGCTCCGCCGACGATTCCTGGTTCCGAACTGCCGTGGCCGCGGCGGGAGCCGGCCGCGCCGTTTTTTTCGATTTTTTTTGGAGAAACCGCAGCATCTTGGGAAGCCGCGGCGGCTTGTAGTCGAAAATCCCCGAAGACTTGAGCGCCGATTCCTCCGCTTCTTTCTGCGACTCCCGGACATACTTGTCGAATTCGGCAGGGAATTCCGAAGTACCCTCAAGTTTCTGCAGGGATTCCGGCAAGTTCTTGCCGTCCACGATGCCGTGGAACGTCACGGAAACATCGGGCTTGCCTTCGGAATTCTTGGGCAGGCGGCCCCTGGCCGCGCGGCCGACGAGCTGGACCAAATCCGTCATCGACAAATCCTGGGGATCGATGATGTCAAACTCAATGCGACCGCCCGCATAGCCGCTGAAATCGACGTCAAGCCCGCGGATGCCCGAGCGCCCGACGATTTCGACCACGTCCACGTTGCCCTTGCTCAGCGCCTTCAAGTTCTTAGCGTCGCGCACCTGGTACATCAGCCTCTCGTTTTCCTGCAGGCTTGAGTCGGGCGTCACCACGACAGAGCGGCGGGACGCGGCAACTCCGGCCTCTTCCAGCTTGGCCTCGATGGCTCTTTGCTTGGCCTTATTAGGGAGGAAAACAATATGCAGAACTTTCTCTTTCCCGGACTGGTTGAGCTTGGCGTCCTGAGAAATATCGTCGGCCAGCACGGTGTCGGCCATACCCGGCTTGACGGCTTTATATTCGACTTCCGCGGGAGCGCTGCCTTCGCCGGAAACATTCCAGCCCTGCTTTCTCAAAAAGCGCCGCTCGGGCTCCGGCAGCGTCCCGGACAGGGCGACCACCACGCCGCCGCCCTCGCGCGCGGCCGCGTTCAAGCGCGCGAAGTCCACCACGGCCATGTTGTCATACTTCAACTCCAGCGGCTTGTTCTCCATGAGCTGGAGCGCGCCGCGGTATTTAGTGTCCAAGTTCGCCATGGGCACGTCGGCGTGATACTGCAAAAGAGCGTTGGGCTGGTTCGGATCCACCTCTTCGCCGCGGGCGTAGATGGCGGAGAGCTTTTCCGGACTGAAGGACCCCACGATGTAGGCGCCCTCGATATTATCCTTGACCCAATCCTGCATGCTGCCGAACTGCCGCTCGATCACGCCGACCTTGACGAAAGCGTCAAGCGGCAGGCCGGCCATCATGGTGCGGCTCTTGGTCACTTTCTGCAGCGACTCCGGCATGGGAAGATCGACGTGCGCCCAACGAAAAGCGGTCTGCATCCAGCCGGGCAGGGCGTACTCGCCGAAGGCGTGGCTGATTTCCTTGCGCATCGTGTTGTAAACCTGCTCAGGCGTCATGTGGAAATACGCTTCGTATTCCGCTTCTGAGGAAAACTTGGGAAGCTGGCCGTTCGCATGCGCCTTGCTGTAAAGCTCAGAATTAATGTCCAGGACTTGGCTCTTGAACGCCCTTGATTGAACTTGCCGAATGGCGTCCTGGACGTTCTTGGCCGTTTTGGCGCTCAAAGCGTCCATTTTCGCCGCCAGCGCCGGGTCCTTTTTCTGCATTTCAACGATGGATTCTTCATCCAGGTCCGTCCCGCCGAACTCGTCATGGAGGGCTCCGCGCGCCTCCAAGACCCCTTCGCGCATCGCCGTCTGGACCGGGTCGATGGACGGGAAGCTCAAACGGCCGTTAGGGCTGCCCAGAGACAAGGCCGTCTGGGTACCCAGTTGATCATATTCGTCATTGATGACGTAGTGCGTCTGATAAGGGCTCAGCCGGCCCAAGGCCTGCGCCATGGCCTGATCCAGCATGACTTGCTCGTAAGTCTCGATTTTAAAGGGTGGCTCGCGGCCCTTAAAGAAGGCGCGGTAGGCCTCGTTGGCCTGCGCGACCAAGTTCGCGTTGGAGGTCGCGTAAATGGCTCCGTCTCGCCCTTTCATCTGCGCCATGGTGTTGAACAGGCTCAGCAGGGTGAAGCTCAAAAGCGTTTTTCCGCCGCCCGTCTCCAGCAGGCGGAAAATCTTCTGGCGCCCGGAAGCAAGATCCTTGATGACCGATTCGATGGAAGCGGTCTGGAAATCCCGGAAGCTGGTCACCAAGTGGCCGTGGGCGTCCTTAAATTGGTATTCCTGCGGGATATCCCAAACTGTATTTCCATTTTCATCCACGCCCTTCTTGAAGCGTTGGCCGAACACGCCTTCCTCCCACACATTCCGGAACAACTTCACATCGTTGTCGAAATCAGCATCGGAAAGATTCCCCTTTTTATAAGCGGAAATATCTCCGACTATCTTGCGGTTAACGTAATCGATGTACGCGTCCGACTCAATGGTCGAGCGGACCTGGGTAAGCGCCCACGCGTCGTTTTCTTGGTTTTGGGACCTTCTCAAATCGATTCTTTGCTGGAGCGCCTGCTGGGTGGACTCGATGATTTCCTTCGCCGTATCGCCGTGAATCTCACCGCGCAAATCAGACACCAGAACTTGATAGCCGTCCTTGACCGGCTTGCCGCCCAAAGCGTCCTTGACGCCGTTCCAGAAGGCCTTTGTCTTCTCCGCCGTTGAACGCGGCTGCGCGCCGGAAGCAATTTGCTGCAATGCGGCCAAGTTCTTGAGTTTCGTCAACGCCTCGCCGCTCACGGCAATCTCGCTTCCCTTGCCGTCCGGCATCAAGTACTTCCCATCATTCTTGGCTTCGCGGATTTTCGTTATTTCAGCCGGGTTTTTCTTGAGCCATTTCTTAAGCTGGCTGCGAGCCGCTTCCTGGACCTCGTCGCTCAAGCGCACGCTCTGCGCGTTCACCTTCTCTTGAACGGGCAGCGATTCATAGCTCGCGGCAGCCTCCTCTTTCGCTTCTACCGTAGCCTCTGCCTTGGCGTCACGTTTGGCCCGCGCTTCGGACAAATCTACGACGTTCCCCCCGCGCGCTTGCGGCGCCGCAGCGGCGCCGCCGTCGTAATCGGCTCCAAGCATGCCCTTAAGATCGGAGAGTTTCAAAATTCTGCCACGCACCTCGTCGCGCGGCGCCTCGGCCACGGCCAGAAGATCCGCCCCGCTAAAGCCGGAGCCTTCCGACCCGCTCCCCTCCATGCGCCGCACCGCCGCCGCCTCGCGGGATGCCTCGTCCACGCGAAGCTCCAAGCGCGGCGTGGTCATGGGATGGAAGATGCGCTCCTTCCAGGAGCGCTGGCTCCAGGGTTTGTCCACGTAGAGCGTCTGGTCCTTGGTCGCCATCTCGATTTCAAGGCCGCGGTCCTGATGGAACATCTCGCTGAGCGCCCCGGCCTGTTCGACCTGCCTTTCCCGGTCCTTCGAACTGCCGATTTTATTCTGGGGAATCAAGAACCAGCTGACCTGGCCCGCCGCGTCTCCTGCGGACAGGGCCGAGCGCAGGGCGTAGGTGCGTTTGCTCGAACCTTCTTCCTTCAACTGTTCGGTCTCATCCTTGTTGAACTTCTTATGAGTGTCGCGCTCGTAAGTCGCGAACTGCGCGACGTTCTCGGCCAACGCGTTGGCGGTCATGTATTTCATCGCGCCGTCGACCATCGCGCCGAAGTGCGCCGAGCCTTGCGCCAAGCGCTCCAAAAGCGGGGAATCGCCCAACGAACCGATGGACCCCCACACGCCCTTGTCTATCAAAGCCTCTCCAATATCGGTTCCCGCGGCTCCGGGAATAACTTTCGCGCCAAAGCGTGCCATGGCGTCCAAGGGACCCGGGCTGTCGGCAAGCCCGCGCACGACCTTGCCCATGGTTCCCGCGCCGAACGCGGAGGCCTGCGGCATGAGCAGGAAAAGCGGTCCGGAGCGGGCCCCGAAGGACAACCCCCCGATGCCGCCCTCGACCAAAGCATCGCCTAAATTCTGGGCGTTCGAGGTTTCGGGATGGCGCACATAATCGTAGCCGGAGATGCCCGCGGAAACGCCGCTCATCATCACTTCATTGGCCATGGTAAATTTGGCGGACGACTGAAGCATCTGCCGGGCGATGACGGCCTTGGATGCCTCGGGAGAAATATCAGAGAGCCCCACCACATTTCTCATGCCGGTGCCCCAGGACTCGAGATGCTTGCCCACGAAGGCCAGAACCTTGGAAGCGGCGCCGCGGATGACCCCGACGTTCTCCGCCTCCGCTCCGACGTTGGCCGCGTCGGCGGCGTCTGCGGCTAATTGACCCGCTTCGGTCGCTTCCGCAATCCCTTCGCCCGCCTCCGCGGCATCCATAGTCATGCCCAAGCCGCGGGCGAGAAGCATGGCTCCCTCGCCCGTCGCGCGCAGCGCGGTGCCGACGGCAGCGCCGAACCCGGCCGTCACCACCGTCATCACGACCGTATCGATGGCCGCCGAGGTCAGCTGGTAGGCCATGATGATGGGCTTCAACTCTTCCTGGAGGCCCTGCATGGCCCCCTCGGATTTGACCAGCGACTCGCTGTCCGGCGCCTTTTGGATAAATTTCTCAATATCAAGGTTATCTAGGTTGTCATCCGCAGGCTTGGCCTGCCCGTGCAAGTTCCAGGCCTGATCCGCATCCTTGGGATCGATGGCAACCAGCGTTTGCTGCGCGCCGGTAAAATCGCCGGCCCGAAGCTGGTCCAGCAGCCTGGAACGCAGGTCGGTGCGCACCATGAAATTATGAAAGACCTCGGGATTCCAGTTGACGTTGTCGCCTGCGGCGCGCAGCATTTTGGTCACCAGCGCCCCGCCCCCGTGCTCGACGCCGGCATCCGTCACGGAATCATAGCTGGCGTGGATGTGCGGCGCGGCGATGTGCACCCCGGGAATTTCATCCAGAAGCCAAACACCCGCTCCCGCGACCGCGTTTACGGCCTTGGCGCCGCCGGAAATCACGGCGCCCTCAACGCGCTGGGGAAGCTTGCTGTAAAAATGATTGTCGACTCCAGGCACCCGCTGGGAACTGGCGTTTTCCAGAAGAATCAGATTCATCTGGTTCGCGCTGTCGAACATGTTCATGTGGATGGCGAATTCCTGCGCCGCCTGCATGAGCTTGGTCTGCTTCAAGGACGCGGTCTTGGCATCCTTTTCAACCTGCGCTTCGTTTGGAATTCCGGGATGCTCCAGCAGCTTCTCCGCAATAGGCGGGAACTCCTTCCACACCGGCCACAAGCGTTGGCGCACCGCTCCATCGTCCTGCAGCGCCGCGATGGATTTCAACTGCGCGGCCAACGCGTCCATGGACTTCGCCAGGGCCGCCACCGGACCAGGGAGATTTTTCAGGAACTGCTGGTACGCGTTGCCGGCCATGGCGGAAGTCTCGTTGGCAGCCCGCAATCCCGGCATCTTATCGTCGAACGCCTTTGACAAGTAGAGGCTCTTCATCTCCTCGAGCTTAGCGGCCATGTCCAAAACTTGGTTGCGCAGGGCGTCGCCGTAAAGGTAGCTCATCTGGGCGTTCTGCAAATCCAGGTAAAAGCCGGCGATGGCCTGCTCCATGAGATTGCTTCGCGCCTGTTTGACGCAAGCCTCGATTTGAGCCAAATATTCCTGAAGGGTGTCCATTAGGCGGTTCGCCTCGTCCTGCATTTTCTTGTCGCCTTGAATCCCCACGTGTCCACGCATGTCGCCATACTTGAGCTTGGCGATGGAAATCGCCAGCATTCTCATCTGGAACGACAAAATTTGGAGATTCGCTAAACCCAGCCAGCCGTTTCGAGCCGCGAGAGCGGCCCTCTGCTCCTGCCGATCCAATTCCGCCGCCTTTCCTTTCTGCAAAGACGTGGTGGTATGCGCGAACGCTTGGCTGGCGTCGGACGAGGCGTAGCCCAAATCCGCCACGATTTCGGCGGCCTGCTGGTTAATCTTGCCCGGCCAGTCCGCGTAGTTGATTCGCGTGTCATGCAGCCATGACAGCATGGTCTTGTAGCCGGCCAACTTACCCGCTTCGAAGCTGGAAAGCGCCTTCTGCAGCTGGGCCATGGGCTCGGCGTCCAAGCCCCCTTCCTGCAGGCCGTCTTTTTCCTGGACCGGGTTGCTGTTGGTGGCCATGGCGATGTAACTTGTAAAAATGGCCAAGGCTCTTTTTTCAAGGCCAGTTCCCTGCTGCTTGGCGTAGAAATTCTGGGCGATCTGGGCGACTTTCTGATATTCCTGGTAATCCGCGTCGGACCAAACGTGGCCGGCAAGTCCTCCATGCTCGTTTTCTATCGCCGCCAACCCTTTAACATAAGAAATAATTTCCGCGGGGAATACCTGCTGATTCGCCTGCAGCAAGGCCTTGAGCTTGGCTTTAGCCGAACCAGACGCCTTGATGATCTTCGCCTGCAAGTCAGGCTGTTGGTAGTAAAGCTTGACCAGCGCCTTAAGAAGAATTTCCAGGCCCCGGCTGTAGACAGGATGCTGCACCTCCTTCGCGCCCTCCTGGCCGACGAACGCGATGACGTCGACGGCCTTGCCGCCCTGGACCGCGGGATCGGGCAGGCTCTTGATAATCAGGTGGACCACGGCGTCCTCTGTGATGTTTTGCGTAAACGAGACAACTTTGCCGGTAACCGCGTCTCTTTGGACGATGTCGACTTCGCGCTCACTCGGATAGCTCTGCTGCGAGGTGAGGCTCTTTGCTTGCACGGCCTCGACCTCCGGCGCGGTGCCCGCGTAAAAATTACTGAACGCCACGCCCGGATCGACCGCGCCGCTCTTAATGGCCTGCATCAGCTTCTTGAGTCTCTGAGTCACCGCCGGCGGCATCGCTTTCCTGGAATGAGCGTAATACTCCTTCATCATCTTCAGATACTGGAGCATCTGATTGAAATCTTCCTGGGACAAATTGGCCCCGAACAGAGAGCCCGCGCTCCGGGTCTCGTTGGATTGGATGAGCTGAATTAGACCATCGATTTGATTTAGGGACAGATTCAGGCTGGAGATATTCTGAGGGGTGATGCTCTCATGAATCCCGGGCGCGGACATTTCCTGCGCGCAGACCGCCTGAAGCCCGGGGAAAAATGCGATCAGAAACGCGAGTGTAGCGGCCAGGAATTTCGACGCCATAGTATCAGTGTATCCCCGCGATTCCGACGAGCCAGGGCCTAGAGGCCTAGATCAAAAATAGGACTTTAGACCCAGGGCTAAAACCACGTCCTATATATAGCCCCGGAACAAGGAAATTTCAAGGGAAAATACGTCGTTTTGTCGCCGCCCCGAGACGGCAAGAGCGGGTTATTGCTGAGACTGAGTCGGCTCGCACCGAGCCATGAACGGGCTCAGCGTTACGTTCTGCCCGCCCGAGACGGAAGAAAATTTATAGTCGACGATTGTCTTATCAACCTGCTTTCCTCCGCTGCTGTATGACGCGCCCACGGCCGGGCTGCAGCCCGTCGCGCCCGACGCCGTCTGCCCGCCTTGAAGATGAATTTCAACGACGGCGTCTGCGGGAAGCTTGCTTAATTGTTTTTCCAAAACACCGTCCTCATCCCGCTGAAGAGCGCCGACTTTTTCCGGATCGGCCTTTTGGAGATGGTTGTCGATGGCGCGCTTGACCGCCGCCGCCACGTCGCCACCCCGAGGATAGACGTCTAGCTCGATGACATCCTTCCTTACAGGATCGATAGTTTCAATGGAGTTCGCCGCATTCTGCGACAACAGCGCTTTTTGAGGCGCGCTGGGGCCGAAATCTCCGGCCGGAAAGTTATAAATCTGATCGGCATGCATATACGGAGAAAACTCCAAGCTCTGGCCGCTCTTAAGATTGATGAAATTTTCCGAAAAATGCTTGTTGGCCTTGTCGTTCTTCGAAGCGGAAACGGTCATATCCGCGAAATCCTGAGGCGAAACGCCCCCGCTATATTGAGCGCCGTAAGCAGAGACGCTCATTTCGTCCCCGCCCGATTGAAAACCGTACACAATACCAGGAATCTGGACCAGGCTTCCGCCGTTGCAAATGTAGGACTGGTAAGCTTTTATCGTATAGCCGTTCTTAAGCGGAAGGGTCTGCGGCCCGACATAAAGCGCGTAACCATCGTCCATATCTCCGACTTCCATCTTATCGTTGCCGCTCGCATCCTTGCCATTCAAGTTGTAATTACACTCGTTTTGAGCCGAATTTAAGGGCACGCACTTGTCGCCTTGAAGCTCGGTGCCGGATGGACATTTGCCGTTTGAATCCGGCGGTGCAGGCTTGTTACCGGGAGTTCCCGGCGCAGGCTTGCCGCCAGGAGTGGTGGAGCCTGAAGGTTTCTTAGGCGGAGGAACGTTGCACGGCGGATCGTTCGATTTGGAAAGCTGGACAATCTGAAAATCGTTGCCCGCGCTCGCGGACTGCGGCATCCACTGGATGGAATAGGACTGCGACTCGCTGCCGCGCGCAAAAGTTCCCAGGCATTGCGGCCCGGACTCCATCGCGGTCATGCCGCCGCCTTCGGCATGATTGACGCAAGCCATCAAATTAGGCTTGTACCCCGGCGCTTCGCCGTCCGGCCCTTCCAATATCGTGCGGCCATCGTTCGCCATGGCGAAAAAGAGCAGGCACCCGCGCGGACCGCCCTGGCTGATCACGTTGAAGTTCTGGGCATAGTTTTCCACGTTGAGCGATATCTGAGCCGCAGGTCTGTTCTGGATTTCATCATCCCGATCCACGTAGAGCTGAGCCACGGAAGTGTAGACCACGGGCGTCGCCGTTTTGCCGTGAAGCAGGCCGCCCACGAAGTTCTCAATCTTTCCCAAAAATCCTTTTTTCTTGACCGAAGGCTTGGTGTCCACGCGGGAAAGCACGATGCCCCCGTCCTGGCCCACATCCAGCTTGAAGTGATACTTCATGTGCTCCGGATCCCGATCGTCGAGATAAAAATCGTGGCTGCCCGAGGCCGCGAGAAAAGTCTTTTGGAAAATATCCTGCGGATCCGTGTAGTCCACCACGGCGATATAATTCTGCATCACGGTCCCGGCCGCCATATTATTTTCCGCGGCGCCCAGAACGCTGGAGATGACTTTGATCGCCAGCTTGCGCTCGCCGCCGCCTTCGGTTTCGGGCCACTGGACGGTCTCCTTCTCGGCGCCCTCCAGGTACATGTCCTGGGCGTCCTGTGAAGGAACGTCCAAATAGGTCTGCGACGATTTCGCCACCGCGGCGGCGCTAGACCCGGAGTCTGGCGTTGTATTTGCGGATCCAGACGGCGCTCGGCTCTTCCCGCCGAGTCCGGCGCCGTTGCCGCCGCCCTGAGAAGGCGTTTTTGAAGACTGCGTCTTGTGAGCGGTCGCCTTCCCAAGGGAATCTAAAAATTGGGTGAGTTTGTCCGGGCAACGCGGCGTATTCCCCGTGGATGTGAACAGAAATGGAGCCGGAGCGCCACCGGAAGCTTGGCAGGATTGCGCGACTGCCTGCTCAATCGCTTTCGTGAAAGCCGCGTTATTGCCGGCAGCCGCCTTGCGCTCCGCAGCCGCAGCTGAGGCGTTGGCCGAATTCCCGAACCACATGCCCATGCACCCCTGGGTCACCGATTCCATGCCTGGCGGTATGCATTTGTGTTTGGCAAGGGCGGACAAGAAAAGGTTTTCGAGATTGGAATTGGAGCCGGAAACGTCTTGGCTGGTTTGAGACGAGGCTCTGGAGCCCTGCGGAGGCATGGCCCCGGCCTCCCTCTTTCTCCAGTAGGACGACACCGAGAGCGCTTCCTTTATAACCCTTTGCTCCCGCTGCTGATTCACGGAAACATTGCTTGGCTGGTAATCGGCCGGCTTATGAGGAGCTTGCACTGTAAGATAAGCGCCCACGCCGTCGAGCACTTCTTGGCATTGCTTCCACGGGGCGCCGCTTTGGCTCCCCCCAACCGAAGCGGGCTCATTGTTCCACCCGGATAGCATCCGGCTCTTTGTGAGCGCTTGGCAGACGGAATAAGGGTCCACTCCTTTCGCCTTGCTGCCGTCGCTGCTGCTATTTTTAATCCAATCCTCCGCGCAATTCATGGCGGCTTGACGATCGGCAGGCGAAGGCTGGGACTTGCCCTGAATGGCCAAGATGATGTTTATCAGCCGCGGTTCGATGAGGCGCGGATTGCACGACCGCGACGAGGAGGTCTGCCGGCTGGAATTAGCCGCCGCGCTTTGCGCCGCGGAAAAAGTGCCCAAGAGTCCTAGGACGCCTGCCGCCGAAATCGCCGCCGCGAGCGTCGAGGTTTTACGCTTCATATCACTGTTGTAATCCCGTCAGCCCCATTTCGCTAGGCCCAAAGGGCCCATGAATAAATAGGACTTTGGACCCATGGTAACAAGAATTGGGAAATTTATCCACCTGTTAGTTCGAAGACCTATTAAAAGTAGTCTCTAAAGTAGCGCCACTGGAGGGACTTGGCGTCGGTTCTTGTGCTTTCGTTGCTGTTCCGATTGCCGTTTGCAGATTCGACGCATCTGTCGTCGCTTTCCCGGCGTTCTGTAAAACCTTCGCGCCGCTTGCTCCAATGGCTTGTATCGCTTTCGGGGCTTTTTCCTTTTCCGCCTGCATAGATGCAGGATCTTGTGAACTCAACTGTGACAAATACCCTTGTTTGCCCGCCTCCTGATTCATCAGCAAAATAAAGCCGGGCCCATCACCCGAAGGCAGTTGAACTGTTGTTACTGGGAGCGAGATATCTCCGGTCTGGCCCAACGGTGTAGAATTGAGCAATTTATTAACATCTCCAACCAGCTTGCCGCCGCTTTGCGCAGCCGCGCGGTCATTATTGTATTGAGTTTGATATGTTTGAAGCAGCTTCCGAGAATCAGTGACCAACGTCTCGTAATCGGGAGAAATTTTGTTCACCGCCTGCGACAACTTCACCACTTCGCCGGGAGGAAGGTTGTTGAATGCCGTCACCAAATTATCTCCTGAAGGCAGGTTCTTGTTGGCATCAATTATGCCTTCGGCCCCATTCGTCGGATCGGTTAAATGTTGATTGGCATCCGCAATTTTGCCGCCAACAGCATCCGGAGAGTGCCCTATCGCGTCATCAATATTACTGTAAGCAGAAGAAAGCTGTCCGTTCAACGCGCTCTTATTATTCTTCTGCCAATCATGACGAGGCTGCCAGTAATTTTCAATCTCCTGCGCGACCGTCAAACTTCCCCCTTTAGCATCATTCGATACCGTTTGCAGAGGGCAAGGTTTAGCATCGGGATTTCCGCACAATCCATCAGCGACGGTATTTAAAACATTAGTTTCATCCAGCGATACCTGTTTGACATCGGTAATAACGGATTTCATATCAGCATTAGCCGCGCTGATTTCGCTGACGGCATTCGGCCCGAGGCCACTCACGCCGCATTTGTCAATAACAGTCGCACTCAAAGAATAGACTCTTTGGGCGATATCGTTAGCCGAGCCAGTATGCTTCTGGCCGTCATAAATAGATTTAAGAGCCGTGCAGGACAGAGAAGCGGAATGGGGATTCGCGATCTTGCCCGAGTTGCCGTCGCTGCCTTGCTGACTGCAGTTAGATTCATTCGTTGCAGCCCAGTCGCAAATGCTCGCCAAGTTATTCTTAAGTGCGTTTGCATCAGTATCAACTGCTCCGCCGGCATTACCAATAGTGCTCACAGCTGCACCGCTGCCGGGGCCAAGCACGTTTGGCGGGGTAGTCGAACCAGTGTTGCCGCCAGAAACCGCTACGCATTTGTTCGTACCCACAGGCAGCAAGCAACTGGCGCCCGGTGGGTTTTTAGAGTCACTCTGACTTGCATCATAATCCTTCGATGTCATGGCGCATGTATCGGTGGTATCATAACAATAACCACCCGACGTCTCACCCGCGCTCCCGCAGGCACCAATGTTCCCATTAATACTGACCGGATTACCACCACCGCCAGCCTCTTGATATTGTCCCGGGCACGCATATACATCAGAATCATGCGGCCCAGGCCAAATGTTACTCATTTCATCTCCTATCTTTTTGGCGAACGCATTAATCGGCGCCATCAGCAGGGCGTCCTTGATTTTTTCCTGTTCCTTAATAGGCCACATCTGCTGCTCTTCGAGCTTCTTCCAATACAACTCGATGGCATGCTGCTGGTTCTGCTCGGCGGCTTTTTCCGCCAGAGATTCCCCGGCGGACTTGCTGCCCTTGTTCGAATCCTGGCCAAAGCCCTTGTCCGCCTGGGAGCCGCCCGCGCCCGCGCCGGAACTGCCCGAGCCGCCGCTGGGCATGTTCACCGAGGCGGCCTTTTCCAAGCCGCCCGCGGCCGACGTCGGCCGGTTAAAGTAAGCGCCGGCCTGATCCGCCGCGCTCTTCAAACCCTCGGAGTTGCCTTGACCCGTCATGCTGTAGGGCGACGCGCCGGTGACGCCGCCGCCGCGCACCTGGCCGAGCGAGTCGTTTCCCGCGGCGCGGTTGGGCACGTTGGAAGCCGAAATCGGGGGCGGGGTGTAGGACGCGGAGGTGCTGTTCGCGGGCCCGTGATCGGCGAAAATGCCGTCGCCCAAGGCCGGCGGCGCGACGGGCAGCCCGGCGCTTTGCGTAGCCGCGCCCGCGGCGTTGCCGCCGGCCTGGGCCAGCACGTTCTTCCACGGAGCTTGACCGTTGTCCTGGCCGTTTCCATTGTCCGCCGGAGCGTTCGACGAGCCCACGGGCGGCTGGGCCGCGGCGTCGGGACTCAGGATGAGCGATGCGGGATCGCGGGCGTTAAAGGGCGTGATGATGTCGCCGTTGCCGCCGGCGGCCTGGCCCGGCGCCAAGCCGTTGATGCCGGGCTCGAAGGGCGAGCCGCCGCCGCCGAATCCTCCCGGCAGCCCGTTTCTAATGCCGAAACCTTGCGTGAGGCCGTTGGGCTGTTGGCCCATCATTAAGTGCTCGGCCAGAGGCGCCGCCACTAATATCCCAAGGCCCGAGAGGATGAACAGCAGATCCTTTTTGCGGAAGGACTTCATGCGCTCCAAGAGCGTGCGCGGCCCGGATCCCTGCAGCTTGATGCGGGTTTTTTGGAAATCCTTGAGCGTGGGCGGAAGGGTGTCCTTCTTCTCGTCTTTTCTGTCCCCGCTCTTGTTCAAATTCGAATTATCGTCGGCCATGGCATTCTCCTAAAGCACGCACTGGGCGGGCTCGTAAGGCCCCATCCGCTGATCAATCGGGCACGCCTCGTAATGGGCCAGCCGCACCGCGTCGAACTGCCGGCAGAGCTCACCGGCTTTGCCGCGCGACGCGGCGCACAACGAATCGTTCGCGGACAGGCACCCGGAACTCTCCAAACCCTCGTAAGCGCGGGAAAAATCCTGCTGGGCCACGATCTGCGGGCCCGGCCTTTCCGGCGTCCCGAAATACAGCGCATTGGCGGCGGCGCAGCGCTGGGCGTCCTGCGATAGATTCTGGGCCTGTGTGGCGGCGGACGCGTCGTTTTGACCGCCCAAACCGGACTGCGCTCCCGTGTTGATTTCAGGTGCGCTCTGGTTCAAAGGGGATGCGCCCAGGCTCGGCGCGGCCAAAGAGCCGTCGTAAACCGCGTTCTCGTCCGCCACCGCGTTTTCAACGACGCATCCCTTGATCGCCAGGCAAGGATTATGATCGGCGGTCAAGACCCGGACGTCGGATAATTTTCTGAAGGCGCACTCAAAACCGCTGCAGGGCGAGAGCGCGCCCAACTTATAGCGGCGGGAAAACCAGCGGCCGCGAAATCTTCCTTTAATAGTGGCACGCGGTGAACGCGGCACGGACGTCGTTCCCAGCGCTTGGACGACGGCGTCCGGCGCCGCGGCGGAAAGTCCTGGCGGAAGCCTCATCGGCAAAGCGACAGAAAAAAGCCGCCGAGCCGCTTGGTTGGGGCTAATCAGGCTCGTAACCGTTTGACCCGCTAAATCGCCGCGCCAATGACGCCCGTTGACGCCTTCGGGATATTGTCCAATCAAGGCCAGGGACTCCGGATTAGCCGGCTGCGCGGTTTGGGGCAATTGCGGAACGCCCCGCGCCTGGGCGCTCACGGGCAGGCTCGCGTTCGGCGCCGCCGCGGCGGCGCTTGGAAAAAGCTGAAAAGCCGTAAACGCCTTGCCGCCGAAAAAGAGCGCCGCGGCCAACGCCGCGACGGCGAAAACCGCCGCGGAAATCCCCGCCTCTTTTTTGCGAAAAGCGGAGGAAATGCCGCCGGAACTCCGGCTCTTGAAAAACGGCGTTTGGGGCTTCATGTCGGTTCCGGTAGTAGTTTAGTCCGACCCCGTAGGCTTGTCAAGGGAGAGCGCCCCTTTTAACCAAATTTCAATTTTGCGCGGCGGAAGGCAGGACGACGCTTGAAGGAATTTGATTGTCTCCGGAATTTCAGCCGCCGCTGGAATTTCCCGTTCCACCCGAAGAACCCGACGAAGAACTAGATGAGGAGGATGATCCATTCGGCGGCGGCGGCGGCGGCGGCGTCGGGGTCATGGCTTGCGTCATCAGAGACATAAGGCCGCCAATTGCGCCGATAACGGTAGGCACCAATTTAGGTCCGGCGCTCATGCTGCCGGCAAAAGCGGCCCAGGCTCCAGCCGCCGTCAGAACGCCGGCAATCACCAGCGTTCCGCCACCGGCATTCTGTCCGCCGCCAATCATGCCGGTTCCCTGCATGATAACAACGCCGCCCAGCAGCGCGGCCAGAATGGAAAGGACATACGCGATGGGTTTTCCCAATCCCCACGGGATGTTGGATAAAATCGCCGCCAAGATCATCAGCCCTGCCGCAATGGGTAAAAGCGTGTTCATTGAGGTAAGCGACGACTGCCATGGAGCGGCGGGGCTCGCCGGAGGCCCCGATGCGGGAACGCACGCGCTGCCGTTCCAGACCATGCCGTCTTGCGCGCAGGAATTATTGCCGCCGCCCGATCCGCCGCCGCTTCCACCGCTGGGGTTGGGCGTTCCCAAAAGAGTAGGAGTGCCATTGCCGATGGACGGAGCCGACGGCGCGCTTGCTCCAATGAGATTGGAGTGATCAAACTGCTCCGCCGCCAACTGCGCGGGCGTTTCGTTCGGCCCCGAGCCTCCGTGAGTCATCCCGGGAATGTAGGTCTTCATACTGCGCAAAAGCCCCAAGGATTGGCTTGATCCGGCGCCGAACCGGCCCAATCTCGCGAACGGGCTTCCGCTGGTATTGGCTGCGACTAAGGCGCCGCCCACGCCTTTTCCGTTAACACTCTGTTCAAAGGCTCCGCCGACCTTTCCATTATGAGCCGCTGCGGATGGAGCGGCGCCGCCGGTCAAAGTCCCGCCGCCGGCCGAGCCGTCAAAAAAATTCTGCCCGCTCCACGGCGCGTCATTAAGCGCCAAGGGACCGCGGCTTCCTCCTTTTTGACCCACGGGCGCCCCCGGAGCGACTTGGCCCGTGAAGCCTCCCGCCGCGACAGCATCCTCCGCTTTTCCAACGCCTGCCTGCTGCGCCGCAGACGCGGAAGGCATGTTCCGAGCCGCCGCCGCCGCGTAAAGGAGGCTTTTTGAAGGCGGCTTCCTATAATGAAGAGAGCTGACAATGCCCCCTAAACCGGAGAGGGAAACGCCCGAGGAAGCGGCCTTTGAAAATAAAGCGGCGCCGCCGGCCAACGCCCCCGCGGTGACAAGCAACATGCCCGCCGCGGCCACCTGCCCGGCCAAGCTCGCGGGCCAGTAAGACAACACCGAACTCGCGATTTGAGCTAGAAATCCGCCGGCGGCCCCGGAAGAAGACTCTACCGCAGCTCCCGAAGAAATCTCCCCTGCGGCTTCGGCTGCCGAGGCCGCGGTCCGAACCGCCGCGCTGGCCGCCGCTTGCGAGGCCTCCACACCCGGCAGGCTTTCCGCGGCGCCAGGTAGACCCTCCAAAGTCCCGTAAACGGCCTCCGGGGACTGCGCGGCGCCCATCCAAAAAGGAGCCCCTTGCTTTTTTTTCTCCTTTTCCTTGAGTTTCGGGATATCGACGGCCGCCGAGGCGTCCGAAGGCTGCGGCGGCTTCCAAAGGCGTTTTTTCATGTTTAAAAGCCTCTCGGCCTATACCGGGAGTTTAGCCCCCGCTTAATCTTTTGTCAATATCTAAAAGCTATTTTTAACCTTATTTTTACCCAAAACAGCGCATGGATCCCGCCAGCAATTTTCCGCGACCCCTTGACAAGTCAAGGCTTTCTGTTATACTCCCCATGTTGCATCCCGATCCGACCGGTTTCCGCCGTCACGATCGAGGGGTTGCGATCACGGCCGCGGCGGGCGATAAGGACGGATTGGGCGATAAAGGCAAACTTGTTGGCCGGAAAGGAACCGAGTCTTTCCGGTTGACGCCGGGCGCGTATATTACATCCGGCGCCGCGAGGCAAGGGCGCAAAGCCACGACTCCCTGGAGGAGCGTCTGGTTGCCGAAGATATAATGGCCAAAACTAGAACTTGGGGGACGCCCCCAAGACGGCGGCGTTTCGCGGCAGCGGGCTTGCCCGCAGTGGTTTTTTTTATTCTCGCCCCCCTGCGCGCGCGCGCGCAATCCGGCGGCCAAGTCGGAGAGTTTCTCACTTACGGCGTCGGCGCGCGCGCATTGGCCATGGGCGGGGCCTATTACGGCATCTCGGACGACGCCTCCGCGGTCAACTGGAACCCCGCCGGGCTGGCTCAAATCCAGCGCAAAGAATTCACCGCCATGGAGTCGACTCTTTTTTATCAGACCAATCTGGACTTCCTAAGCTACGCTCAGCCGCTTAAAGGCAGCAGCACCTTGGACTTCAGCTTGACTCAGCTCACGTCCAGCAATTTTCAGAATGTCAGCGCCACCTTCGGCTCCAACGGAGAACCCAGTTCAATTACCACTAACGGAAGCTTTAACGAGCAGGACCGGGCCATTTCCATCGGCTGGGGCAAATACATCACCAAGACAATGGCCTTCGGGACGGCGGTACAACAGATAACTCGGGAATTGGGCGGCTCCTCCGACACCTCTGAAACCATTAACATCGGCGCCTTGAAATTGATGGGGCCCTATCATTTGGCATTGGGGCTGCAAAACGCGTTCTCCCGGACCAGCGGCGACACGCAAGATCACTTCCCCGTCACCATTATTCTGGGCAACTCTCTCTATCTTTTCCGGGACAGGCTGGTGATGGATTTAGACCTTTATCGGCCCATCGTCGGGGCTTTCGATGTACGCTTTGGCGGGGAGTTCTGGGTGACGCGCTGGTTCGCGGCGCGCTTTGGGCTGCGAGGACTTCCCGCCCTTCAGGAAACCGACTTCGGTTTCGGCTTTGATTTCCACTCCATCGGCATCGACATCGGAGAAGGCTTGTCGTCCGCGTTAGGCACCACGACCCGCGTTTCGGCGACTTTCCGCTTCGGCCAGGCCCGCGGCGAAAAGACGAACGAGCAGGTTCAAGCGCTGCTCAAAGAGGGCTTTGCGGCGTTCCAGGAAGGCGATTTCACTTTGGCCTCCCAAAAATTCAATCAAGCCCTGGACGTCCAGCCCGGCAACAAGCAGGTGGAGGCCATGCTCTCAAGACTTATGGCCGTGACCACGTTCATTCCTTCGGCCGAGGGCGGCCAGGACTACCAGACCTTCATCCGCAAAGGCGTCGCCGCCTACGTTGACGGACGCGACCTGCAGGAAGCGGTCAACGACCTGCGCTACGCCTACAACAAAAACTCCAAGGATGACAGGCTCTTGGCCCTCTTGAACATGGTTGAGAAGGAAGACGGCATCACGGACATCACCCGCAAACCCATCGGCCCCGAGCAGCTCACCTGGGTCGAAGAGAAGATCTACGACGCTCGGCAGTCCATGTACAATGGGAAATACGACCAAGCCCTGCGCCGGACCCAGGACATCCTGGACATCGAGCCCGACAACGTGACGGCCCTTGAAATCATGGGCAGCGCCTTCTACATGATGGACCAGAAAGACAAGGCCACCGCCGTCTGGCAGAAAGCCTTGTCCATCGATCCGACCAATGAGACGATCAAGAACTTTTTAGGAGGCGTCAAGCAAGGCCCTTGAGACTTGAAAATGTAACGTATTCCCCTTAACATTCTCACGAACCTAATGTTATGACGATAGGAAAAATCCGGAAAACGGCCAAACACGGGAAGGTCGCCCTGTTTTTATTCTGGGCGGCGCTGGCCGCGGTCGCGCGCGCCGGCGCGGTCATCGAGGCCCCCGACCTGGGGCTTTTGAAGGAGCAGAACCGGATCAAGCAGGAATCCGAGCAGAAAATAGATCAGGAAATTCTCGACCCCATCCTCGGCAAGGACGAGGCCATGGCGTTCGTGGACGTGGCCATGCAGCTCAAGGTCGACAACGAGGAGACCAACCGCAAAGGGATGGGCTTGGCCGAGAAATACAAGGCAAAAACCAGCGCTCAGAAGGCCGGGCAGACCCAAACCCAGTTCGTCCTGCCGGGTATCCCCCAACCCGAAAGCATTTCGCAAATTCCGCAGGCCCCTTCGGCGGCCAGCGCTCAGCAGGCGCAAGAACAGAAAGGAATGCAGGAAGAAAATTTTTCCGAGAACCTGGTCTTCAAAAGGATGGCCGTGACGGTCATCCACGATCAAAGCGTGCTCAAGGACAAAGCCCAGCAGGACCTGGTGCGCAGCCGCATCGTCGATGCCATGTCCCAATACAATCTGTCTCCCAACCAGGTTTTTTTCCGCCCCACGCCGTTCGATCACGCCAAGACGGATTGGCGCGAGGACCTAAAGCATCCCTGGGTCTACCTGCCGCTTCTCTACGCGATATTAATACTGCTTTTCCTGTTTTTCCTCTTCGGCCCGCTGTGGCGCTTCATGAGCCAATACATCCGCGCGATGCGCGAGCGCCCCGCGGCCGAGGTGAACGTCGAATCGAAGATTGAGCAGCCGGACGAAGACGAGGGCGAAGGCGACGACCAATTGGAGGAGGAGGGCAAGCTCGACATCACGCTGCAAAGAAAACCCGACGAGCCGCCCCCGCCCCCGCCCGAGGAGGATGAGGATATGAAGAAATTCGAGCCTTTCGCCTACATTAACGAGGAGAATATCAAGCGCCTGGCCTACATGTTCCTGCTGCGCAAGGAAGAGCCATGGGTCGTGGCGGTCGTGGCCAGCTACCTGCGTCCGGACTACGCGCGACAGCTTTTGACGTCCTTGCCCGTTGAATTCCAGGCCCGCGTCGCCATGGAGGCCTTGACGGTCCGGCAGGTCACCCGGGAGCAGGTCGTCGCCATCGACGCCGACGTCAAGGAGAACGTGGACTTCGTCGTGGGCGGCCTTGAGCGCCTCATCACCATGATCGATGAGGCGGACACCGCGACCCGAAACAACATCCTTAACTACCTTAAAAACGAAAAGCCGTTGGTCTATGAGCACGTGCGTCGGCACTTGCTGGTCTTCGAGGATACCGCCGGCTTCCCGGACCGGGAGATGCAGCTCGTCATCCGCGAACTCAAGCCCGAAGGCATGGCCAAGGCCCTGCAAAACGCCCCGCCCGAAGTTCTGAACAAGTTTTTCAACAACATGTCGGCGGGCGCCGCGGCGATGCTCAAGGAAGCGATGGAATACTCCCAGAACATCACTCCGACGCAAATAGAGGAAGAGCGCGCGAAAATCATGGACACGGTCAAGGTGCTGGAGAAAGAAGGAAAAATCGCCATTCGGAACAAGGAGGGCGGCGGCTATGACCTCGTGGAGGGAATGCAGGAAGAGCTTTCCGCTCAGGCCAAGCGGCAGGAGCGCTTCGCCGCCGCCAAGAAAAAAGCCGAGCCAGCGGCCCTTCCCGGCGGGAATCAGGAAGCTCAAGCCGCCGCCGACCCCGCCCAAGCGCAAAATTATCTCAACGCCGGCGTTTCCTTTCACGACGCGGGCCAATTCGAGCAGAGCGTGCCTTACCTGGAGTACGCCTTGACCCTGGACTCGAGCCTATGGCAGGCCCGGCAGTACCTTGGCTCCGCTTTATACCAACTGGGACGCACACCCGAGGCGCTAGCCCAGTACGAGAAAATGCTGGAAGCCCACCCCGATCCGCAAATTCAGCAGTGGGTGGAGAGCTTCAAGGCTCAAATTAAAGGATAGGAGACAAGCCCATGGCCGACGATTTGTTTTCAATGAAACCGCCCACCCCCCCGCCCCCGCCCCTGCCCGGAGCGCGCCAAACCCCGCCGCCGTTGCCTGGAGGGTTCCCGCCGACTCCGGGCCGCTCCGGACCGCCGTTGCCCAATCCAGTCATGCCCTCCGGCCCGGCCTCATTTTCTTCCGCTGGATCCGCCGTAAAAACTTCGAGCAGCGACAATAGAGAAGCTTACGATCAAAAAGTCGCGGAGCTTGAAAAACGCCTGCAAGCGGAACGCGAAAAGGTCCTCCTGGCCAGCCTGAAGAATGAGCAGGAGTCCGCGACCGCGGCCAAAGTCGAGGCATCGCTGCAGGAACTGCAGGAACGCATGCGCCGGGAGCGCCGGACCCAAGAGCAGGAAGAAGTCCGCTTCAAATTGGAAGCGAAGCTGCAAGAAATGGAGAAGCGGATGGCGCAGGAGCGGGAAACCTGGGTCGCCACCTTGAAAAATCAGATGCAATCCAAGGAATTCCAGGAAAAGGAATTCGAGACCCACTTCGCTTCCCGACTCCAGGAAATGGAGCGCAAAAATCTGGAGGAAAAGGCGCAGTGGCAGAAAGTTCTTCTGGCAAAGGATGAGGAGAACAGGAACCTGCGCTCCCTGTGCGAAAAACTAAAGGGCGCCGACGCGGAGCTTTCCCGGACGCTCTCGGAGAAAAAATGGCTGGAGAGCCGTCTCTCGGAACTGCGCGAGGAAGAGGCCAAATCCCGCGGCACGGCTCAGACCCTGGCTGAAAAGGAAAAAGAACTCGCGGTCATGCGCTTTGAGCTCTCCGCCGCCAAGACGCAGGTGGACGACTTGAAGGAGCGGCTGGAACGGGAATTCTCCCGGGCGCGCCAGGAATACGAGAGCGAGAACAGGCGCATCAAGTCCGATGCCCTCGCCGATGTCGCCAAGTACCGGGAGACAGCCGAGCAGTATTATTCCGCCCTGCAGAAATTCAAGGGCGTGTGCGCGGCCCTGGAGCGGCAAACGGCGCTGCTCAAATCCCAACTCGCCAAGAAAACGGCGGAGTTGCAATCGCAGAAAACAAAATTGGAGAATGTGTCCCGCCTCGCCGATCATGAGCGGGAAGCTCTGCGCGGACTGGGACAGCAACGAATGACCCTGCAAAAAGCCCTTAAGTCCCGCCAGGAGTCCCTGGAAGCCGTGCAGGCGCTCGCCCGGGACTTCGAAAGCAAGCTGACGTTCGCCGAAAAAGAAAAGGCGGAGATCGCGGGGAAAATGGAGGGCCTTGAGCGCGTCTCCTCCGCCCAAGCCGCTCAAATCAAGAACTTTGAGATGACTCTCGAAACCCTGCGGGGCGAACTCGCGAAAGAAAGCCACGTCGCGGCCTTCCGCCTTAAGGAGAACGAGGAGCTGGCCCAGAAACTCGAGGAGTGCCGCAAATCATCCGCGCCTCCCGCCTCATGATCACCCTGCATAAGTTGAACGGGACGGCCGTGGTCATCAACGCGGAGATCATCGAAGCCCTGGAAATCGGCCAGGAAACAGTGGTCTGCCTGGCCACGGGCAATCGCTATCTCGTGCGCGAAAGCGCTGAGGAAATAACGAAAAAAGTGCTTGAATATAGGCAGGCGGTCAACGCCCAAGGCAAAGTCATCAATCCCATTCAAGGCTTCGAGCGAAAATCGTCGTGATTCCACGGACGTTCGATTTAAAAAAATAGGAGGCCGCAAAGCGCGCTTATGGACATAGCCACAATCATGGGAATTCTGGTGTTCTTCGCCATGGCCGTCGCCACCATTTACCACAGCGAAGGCATGGCGGGATTCCGGCCCTTCGCCAATATGGAGGCGTTGCTGGTCGTCATGGGCGGAACGTTCTGCGCCACTTTGGTCAACTATCCGCTGGGACAGGTCGTCGGCCTCGGAAAAATCCTGCGCAAGGTCCTTTTTTCCAGCGGTGAGGACACCTCCAATATCGTCACGACCTTTGTCACGCTGTCGCAGAAAGCAAAAAAAGAGGGGTTCCTGTCCCTTCAGGCGGACATCAAGAACATCCCCAACGATTTCATGCGCCGGGGCATCCAGCTTGTCGTGGACGGCGCCGACCAGGAGTTCATCAGCAATATGCTTGAGACCGAACTCGGGTTCATCCGGGAGCGCCACAAGGTCGGGCAGGAAATCTTCAACGCCATGGGCATCTACGCTCCGGCTTTCGGCATCATCGGAACCGTCTTGGGCATGATCATGATGCTCTCGACGATTTCCGACGTCAGCGCCGTGCCGCGACGCATGGCGCTGGCCTTGGCCTCCGCGTTCTTCGGCCTGGGCGCCGGGTATCTTATCTTTCTACCCATGGGCGGTAAGCTGCGCCGTCGCTCGGAGGAAGAACTCCTCATCAAGGAAATCATCATCCGCGGAGTCCTTCTGCTGCAAAGCGGCGCGACGCCCTCGGTGGTCGAAACCAATCTGAAGGCTTACCTGGAGCCCTCCAAGAGAATAATGGTAAAAAATCCCGCCGCCCCCGCGGCGCCGGGAACCTAAAGGAACCCAGCGCGCATGCCGCTCAAGGCCCCCCGCGGCTTCATTGAGGAGAATGATCCGCGCGTATCGCAGATCGGCCACGCGGCGCCGCCCTGGCTGGTCAACTACGCCGACCTCATGACGGAGCTGGTCTGCTTCTTCATCATTCTCTACGCCCTATCCGCCGCCTTGAACAAAAACATCGTGGGCGCGGCCCAGAAAATCAAGCAAATGATGAAGCAAGGGCAAATGCACGGAGAAGTGAAAATCGACAAGGACGGCCTTAAAATCACCCTCGATGAGCAAGGGCAGGTCGCATTTTTCGAAAGCGGTTCCGCGGATACCACCCCCAAAATGGAAGAATTGCTGGCCAAGCTGGCTCCCACGCTCAAAGGCTTGGCTGCCGCTCATGACATCGTTGTGGAGGGTTACACGGACAACCAGCCTATCCACAACGAATATTATGATTCCAACTGGGAACTCTCTACCGCCCGCGCCACAAGCGTAGCCCGCATGCTCATTGATAAATACGGATTTCCCCCGCAGCACATGGCCGCGGAAGGCTACGGCCAATACCGACCCATCGTTCCCAATGACACGCCTGAACACAAAGCCATGAACCGACGGGTCGTTTTTTTGGTTAAAAGCGGCGATGCCACGCCATTGCCCGCGGTGTCTGCGCCGCAGGGAAATAGCCCGGCTCAAGCTTCGGCTCCCGCCGCCCAACCCGCCGCTCCGCCGGCGGCCCCGGCGGGCACTCAGCTTCCCCAGTCCGCTTCACCTTAGCACATGATAAAATATCCCATGCGAAAAACAGCTTTATGGGCGGCGCTGGCCTGCCTCGCGACGCTGGCCGCCTGCGGTCCGGCCAACCAGAAAATCGTCGTGCAGGATTTCGCGGACGGCAGCGTCACCGATTTATCAATCACCGAACAGATCACGGGGGAAAACGATTTCCTGTTCTTTTCAATCCCGCAGAAAACGAGATTTCTGGACGGCTACATCAAAGGGCAAATCACCGATTATTCCGGCAGCCCCATTCAAGGAGTCATCGTGAGGGCTGTAGCGTCCTCGGGAGAAACCACCAACCCTGAGGACGAGCTTTTCGGGGAGTCAATCGGCA